>ENA-UONZ01000002-UONZ01000002.1-human-gut-metagenome-genome-assembly--contig:-C93old-NODE-2-length-496899-cov-16.543488_pt1 | contig 496899 bp, 351 predicted proteins | sample MGYA00242468_ERZ724015 | MGnify/ENA metagenome assembly ERZ724015
ACCGAAATAAACAATAGCAAAAGGGGCTATCCGACTTTTTGGACAGCCCCTTTTTATTTTTGTTATATGTTGAAAAACATAATTTAGCACTACAGATCTTGACAGGAATTGAAAAGTCCGTATATTTGCATCGTGGTTTTTTCATAATAGTATTAGATTTAAGGTTAACAAAGTTTGGTTAGGGCTTGTCGTGAGACAGGCTTTAATTGTTTATAGACCTACCTTTTAAACATGGACCACAAAATACTGCAAATAGAGATTGTTTAGCGTCATTTTATCGTCGATCTTTGCCTTTAAAGATCATATAGTATATGCTAATAAGTATTTTATTTGGCTTCTTATGTTATTTTCTCCGGGTGTTGATCAAACACAAGGAAAAAATCATGCGCCAGATAAGACAAATGGTAAAACAAAAATAAAATGGACAAAAAACGAACCACCAGTTCTTTCAGGGCAATGAGCACGGAAAGAAAACTCGAGTCGATCTTCCTTTTCGTAACAGGCCGATGCAACGCCAAATGCGCGATGTGCTTCTATGCCCAAGAAATGGATAAGAAGCAACCCGACCTCACTTTCGATGAAATCAAGAAAATATCAGAAACCGCTGGGCAATTCAACCGATTATGGATATCCGGGGGTGAGCCTACCCTACGTGAGGATCTACCGGAAATATTGGAGTTATTCTACAAAAACAACCATATCAAAGATGTGAACATCCCTACGAACGGCTTAAAACCAGACCGGATCGTCGAATGGGTAAAACGGTTCCGCCAGAACTGCCCGGATTGTAATATTAACGTAAGCCTTTCCTTGGATGGTTTCGGTACGACCCACGATACACAGAGAGGCGTACAGGGAAACTTCTATAAGGCACTGGAAACCCTGCGTAAGATACAGGAGAATTTCGGAGACGACGGCAAGGTCCTGAAAAATATAGCAACCGTTATCACGAAATACAATATAGACCAGGTAGAAGACTTCATGACTTGGGTATACGGACGTTTCCGTACCTCCACACATACGATTGAGGCCGCCAGAGGCATGACCCGTGACGATGGCGTGAAAATCCTAACCGAGTCAACGCTACGCAAAATACAAGATGACATATCCCCTATCTATTCAGCTTATGCGGATCGGATGGTAGCGGATACCACCGGCTTAAGGAAACCGATCACACGCTTCTTCTATCTCGGCCTTATACGTACCTTATATAATGTACGTGCCAGCAACATAGATCACCCGACCCCTTGGGGGATGGATTGTACGGCCGGAGAGACTACCTTGGTAATCGACTACGACGGACGTTTTCGTGCCTGCGAGTTACGGGAACCGCTCGGAAATATAAAAGAGTATGGTTGCGATATAAGTAAAGTGATGAATAGCGAAGCGATGAAACAGGAAATAGCCGCTATCGGACATGGGTATAAAGCCAACTGTTGGTGTACGCACGGCTGCTGGATCACCTCATCCGTCATTTTCAATCCACGTAAGATGATTCGCTCCGTATATAAAGGATACCGGGAAACGAAACGATTGAATCATCCCTTAGCCATCAATGAGCAGAAACTACAAACGATGGAAGCCAAATACCATCTGGACATCGAGCGTTTGCGTCAACTGAATATCCGGTAAACAAGACCCTCATAGCCCATAAATAAACGTAGCATGAAAATACTATTAGTAACCAGAGGCTCACAAGGCGACGTCCTTCCTTATTTGGCCATAGCGGCCGAATTGGAAAGACGCGGTCATGAGGTGACCATCAATCTCCCTCAAATATTCGAGGAGACCGTTAAACCCTACGGATTTAAATACGTATTGCAACAGTTTGACGATATCGGCGGCATGATCGATAGCGCAGCGCAAAACTCACATAAATTCCGGCCATTTCTTAAATGGATGCGGAACGTGATCGATAAACAGTTCGATCAATTGATTCCCCTACTAAAAGAGCATGATATTTTAGTATCGACCAACTCGGAATTTGCTGTCGCAAGTATCGCCGAGTATTGCAAGAAGCCCTTGATACGTACCGCCTACGCCCCGTTCTTGCCGGGTAAGAAGATTCCCCCGGCCGTATTGCCATTTCCCAAACCCAACCCGATCATCACTCCCGCTATCCTATGGAAGTTGATGAACCGGATGACCAATTTCATGGTCAAAGACACGATCAATAAGAACCGGGCTAAATACGGACTCGCTCCGATCCGCAATTTTGGCTATCACGCGGGAGAGCGTTCATATAATTACTTGCTTTTCAGCCAGCACCTAGGAAACGTAGATCCGGACTGGACGTTCGAATGGTCGATCGGAGGCTATTGCTTCAATGACACTTTTCAATATGATGAGAAGGCTTACGAGGAAATGATATCATTCGTCGACAGCGCTCAAAGCCCTATTATCTTTTTTACCCTCGGGAGTTGTAGTTCCAAGGATGGTAACCGTTTCAGCAAAGCCTTGGTCGATATTTGCAAGAAACATGATTATCGGCTCATCATCGGTTCCGGTTGGGCAAAGACAGGAATCACCTTACAAGCGGATAAACATTTATTCTTAATGAAGCAGCCGGTTCCGCATAATTTGATATTCCCGCACTGCGACAGCGTTATCCATCATGGAGGTTGCGGCACGACCCATAGCGTAGGAAGGGCGGGAAAGCCCCAATTAATCACTCCGTTGATTATCGATCAACCCTATTGGTCCTATCGAATCCACCAATTAGGGTTAGGGCCGGAAGGGGTTAAGATAGCGAAAGCGAGCGAGCAGGAGATCGAACGCAAGGTTTGTGATCTGGTCACCAATCCGCTTTATAAGAAAAATGCCGCTCATATAGGCGAGATGATCCAAAAAGAGGGAGGTATAAAGAATATATGCGACTCTATCGAAAGATTTCAATGAGGCATAAGTTCCTATTAGATTTTATTACATGTTACAAAACACAATTTAGCACTTAAACTATTGACAAATAGCGGTAACTCCGTATATTTGCATCGTGGTTTTTTCATAATAGTATTAGATTTAAGGTTAACAAAGTTTGGTTAGGGCTTGTCGTGAGACAGGCTTTAATTGTTTTATGAGGTCTGCTTCCCGCAAAGCCCTTCGATTACATCAGAATAATCCGATGCGTCAATAAAGTCGATATCTTGTCCTTTAAGACCTTCCCATTAATCGGTTTCGCCGTATAGGCATCAAATCCACTTTTAATAATCCGCTGCTCATCTTGGGCGAAAGCGTAAGCCGTCACCGCAATTATAGGTACGTTGGAAGAAACCTTACGAATCTCTGCGGTAGCCTCATATCCATCCATGACCGGCATCTTTATATCCATCAAGATCAATTGCGGTTTGTGCCGGTGAAATAGCTCCACAGCCTCCTTTCCATTCCATGCATGAATTAATTTATATTCAGGTTTCAATATAGACTCAAACAGGCGGTAATTACTGGAATTATCCTCAGCGATCAAGATCGTAAGCTCATTACGGGCGATCTTGTCCAAAGTAACAGGCTTCGGCTCTTCACTAGGCAATAATTCTTTCTTCGGCTGGAAAGGCAATGTAAACCAGAACCTAGAGCCTTTCCCTTCCACGGAATCAACCCCTATCGTTCCTTTCATCTGGGTAACAATCATCTCACAGATACTTAAACCCAATCCTGTTCCTTGAGCGAAAGTGTTCAGTTTCACAAAACGTCCGAAAATATCTTTCCGTTTATTCTCCGGGATTCCGCAGCCCGTATCCTCTACATAGAACCACAACGTATTATCATCCTTCAACTTATAGCCAAATAAGATCGATCCTGCCTGCGTAAATTTCATGGCATTGTTCAACAGATTGATCATCAGTTGAGACAGACGATTTCGATCCGTATAAATCACGCAAGGCTCCAGATAATCCTTAAATGAGATCTGTACATCCGGATTCTTATTCTTCAAATGAGCCGATTGCTCCAAATCCCTCAATACAGCGTTAATATCCACATAGTCATAAGTAAACTCCAAGGTACCCGCCTCAATCTTTGACAAATCCAAGATATCGTTTATCAACTGCAACAATAGGGAATTATTATTCTCGATAATATCAGCGAATTCCTTCTTATCCTTAAGGTCATCGGTCGAGGCAAGGATATTAGAGAAACCTACGATCGCATTTAACGGTGTACGTATCTCATGGCTCATATTTGCTAAAAACGCTGATTTCAATTTATTCGACTCTTCCGCCTTATCCCTAGCCATTCGAAGGTCATGTTCCAATTGCTTACGCTCGGTAATAGATATCGTAGACCCGATCAACGCTTTCGGTTTACCGGAAGCATCATATTCAGCCATTACCTGTATCTCCTCCCACTCATGGCGATCTTCTCCCGGAATCAACCGCTCCAGACAATATTCTTTTCGTACTTTCTTTATTTTCCCATTACACAAATCATCGAAAGCCTTTTCCACGCAAGCCCTGAAAGACGGGTGTATCTTGCTGAAATATTCCTTCAACGAAACCTCATGGGTATGCACCTCTGCTGTCTCTATATTATCTCCCGGATGTACTTTCGACTCATAGATAATCTTCCCTTCAGCCAGATTATATCGCCACGGTAAAAGATCTGCCGCCTCTAACGCCATAGCCAGCTTATGATTCATGGCTTTCAAATGCGTCTGGAAATTATGGATATCCGTAATATCAATAAAAAACGCGTCAACTACATTCTCTTCCGAGGTAGGCATGATGATAATCGTATAGTAAAGCCCTGTCGGCTCAAAATAATACTCACAAGTAAAGGATTTCCCACTCTCCAGAACTGTAGGCACAGCCGATAGAAGCAAAGGATAACTTCCCCCAATTAAATTAGCGATCTCTTTTCCATGCTTATTTACCACGAAATCTTTAGGAGCGATTTTTTCCTCGAAAGCATGGTTTACATCCAAAACCTGCACATCGATTTGCGTACCTTCCCGAATCAGCCGCTGCCGTATATAAGGCAATGGCATATTATTAAATAAATCACGGTAACGGGATAATAGCCTCAACTCCACTTCCTTCATCTTTTGCTTAGAACGATACACGTAATGCCACGCTAAAAACACGACTACCAGAAAGAAAATCAGAAAGCCTAACAGCGGCATCCAATATTTTTCTAAAAAAGAGGGAGGCGCATTCAAATAGATCGCATCATGTGGGAAATTATCTTCATTAGACATCGCGCTCATCAGCGAAACATAATTCAAGTATTTATGAGGATCATCCACCGTTGAAACCGGGATCTTGCCCATATCTTCACCGTTATAAACTTGCTGTAGCAAGGGAATTAGAGCAGTCTCAATCGTTTTAGCGCTATTATAATATCCACCAATCGTATATCCTTCTTCCACGCCCATATCATATAAAGAAAAAACAGGATGCCTAGAAATGCCGTTTATACCTTGATACAAAGTACTATATAATAACGAGTGATTCAAGAAAGGTTTCTCGGTAATCCACGAGTAATACATCACGGCCGTCGCTCGATGTGGGTCTTTCTCCGACAGAACCGCCATTAAACTATCCATGGAGCAAGAACCCTCCGTATAAAAATCCACTTTCCCCTCAGGGAAAGAAGTTTCCATATGTTTCTCCATCTCATCCCGAAGCCATGTGGAGACATAACGTCTGTCGGATATGAAAATCAGACGTTTCAAACCCGGGATTAATTCCTTCACCAAGTCGATCGAACCTTTAACATAATAAGGGATAACCAAGCCCGTAGCGTTATACCCCTTAACCGCCTCTTGTAAAGGGATCACCCTATCAGAGGAATGCCTCTGATTAAAATAACATTCATCTTCTGCCATTTCACCCGTTTCCGAACAGACCAGAGTGGGAATATCCCCCCATTTCTCCCGGATCTTATCCCGCATAAAAGCCCATCCATTTACGCCTAAGTAGATAATTCCATCCGGCTTCTTCTTGTTAGCTTCAAAGAAGACCTCTTGTTTCTCTTTTAATTTCTCTGGCGTATCAACCAACATCACGCTTATATGATCTATCCGGAGAGTGTACTCCTCCGGGGTAGCGAACTTCGAGATCATGTTTAATAAATTACCAGACCAACGTTCGCCATCCACATATGAATTTATCACCAATACATACGATTCCTCCTTGACCGGATATGAAGAACTCCCATAAGCCGGAGTCGGCATACCGGCTATCAAGCATAAAATCAATCCAAAATAAAGTATTATTGCCTTTAAATTTATAATATTTCGTATCATTCCCTACATTCCTCTATTGCAGTTGTAAAGACAAAGATATTCCTTAATTATCAACTAATCTTATCAAACTCGTTTTTTTATCAAGTTTTGGTGTCAAATTCACGTTTCTTACAAACTAAAGGCTTTTTTAATCGGGATTATTCGGTTATTTACCGATACTCGTATAGAAATCAGCGGTATTTACTTGTGTATAGAATGACGAACCCGTACATTTGATAAAAAACAAAAAATGGAACTTATGGATATGAAAGATTATGACATCGATTTTAAAGAGAAGAGGACAAACGGGTATCTGATCGCTACCTTATTTATCATTGTCGGTATATTATTTTTACTGCGAAATCTAGGAATGATAGATCCATCTTTATTTGACTTGCTTGTATCTTGGCCGATGCTGCTTGTCGTGTCGGGCATCTTTATGATTTTCCACCGTAATCCGGTAGGAGGTATGCTCCTCGTGGGCGTGGGAGTCTATTTCCTTTTCCCGCAGTTAAATTGGATCACGAACGATTTCTTACGTATATATTGGCCGTTAGGATTAATCCTGTTAGGATTGGTCATCATGCTGAAGCGGAAAGATTCTATCCGCACGAAAAAGCATAAACGTCCTTTTAACCATCCCCCTTTCGGGCACAGAAAGCCTAACGATGAGATCAACTACGAGACAGATAACGGTTTCGTATCGGTTGACACCACTTTCAACTCGGTAAGGCACATCGTACTGGACCCCGTATTCAAGGGAGCGGACATAGACGTATCTTTCGGCAACGTGATCCTCGATCTTAAAAAAACAACATTAGAGGCTGATGAAACCATCATAAACATAGATAGCTCCTTCAGCGGCGTAGTAATATATGTCCCTAAAGGATGGCTGGTTCGTCTAAAGGTTGATTCCTTCTTGGCTGGATGCCAAGATATGAGGGACCTGACAGAAACAACCGACATGACGCACACGTTGTATATATGTGGAGACTTGTCGTTCAGCGGCCTTGAACTAAGAGACTAAACTCATCATGCAAGAACATCCTATTACAACATCCATATTACATAAAGGGCTGGGAAGCCTATTATTACTTTTAGCCATAGCGATCCAATGCGCATTATTAACTCTTTATGGCGATCTTCCGTTGAGCATCACTTTGGTCGATAGCTTACTTTCCATCGCATTGTTCGCCGTAGCGGGATATTATCTTTGGTATGTACAATGTACGTTACATATCATGCAAGCACGAGTGGCTTTCGCCGTACTCGTACAAATCGCTTGCATAGCCGGATGCTCGATCTTGCTACAAATATTCGGATTGGAAGATTGGGAGGAATTCTCGATCACGATTCCTTTTCGATTCCTGTTCGGCCTAATGGCATGGATCATTCTATCCCAATGGTATGCCAGCCGGGAAAGAAAGAGTGAGGCGGAACCTATCGTGAGACAAATGGAGGAAAAGACGGCACCTCCCCCGACTACCGTTCCGGAGGAGATTCTAGATCGTATATCCGTAAAAGACGGGACACGTATTCATATCATCCCGATAAAAGAGATATTCTATTTGCAAGCATGTGGCGACTATGTGACCTTATTCACCACTTCCGGTCAGCACGTAAAGGAGCAAACCATGAAGTATTTCGAGCGAAGCCTTCCTTCTCCGGAGTTCGTTCGTATACATCGCTCTTATATCGTTAATACGGAACAGATATTGCGAGTAGAACTATTCGGAAAAGAAACCTATCAAGTACGATTAAAGGATGGAACCTATCTTCGTGCCAGTAGCGCTGGCTATAAGCTACTCAAAGAACGTCTTTCCCTTTAGCAGTCCTATAAAAGGGACCTAATCATCGTTAAAATTAGAAGATTTTGATTGTAATATATAGAGTTTTGTGTTGTGTAACACTTTTTGGCAAGCATCGATATGTTACTTAACATATATTAGTTGCAAAAGACTTGACAAATGGTCTTGACGAACGTATCTTTGCATCGTGGTTTTTTCATAATAGTATTAGATTTAAGGTTAACAAAGTTTGGTTAGGGCTTGTCGTGAGACAGGCTTTAATTGTTTATAGGGGATTTGCCTCCCTAGATTTACATATAACTATAAAAAAACGGCCACCCCTAAAAAGAGGCGGCCGTAATTATTCTTAATGAAAGAACCTACTCTTTGACAATCCTTGTAACTTCCAAATCAAAGATCAAAGTCGTATAAGGCTTTATTATGACACTTCCCGAAGCACTCCTTCCAGCCGAACCGTATCCCATCTGTTGAGGAATCCAAATCTCCCAACGATCTCCTGGGTGCATATTCTGTAACGCTGTAGCAAAACCATCTACCATATCAGAAACAGTAAGCTCGGCAGGCTCTCCAGCCTCGAAAGAACGATCATCAAAAACTTCACCATTTATAAAAGAGCCTTTATAATAACATTCCACCTTGCTCGTATAATAAATCGGCTCCTTACTCTCCCCAGTCTTCAAGACCTTGTAAAGGATAAATCCGGCATTACTTTGAGAACTCAATTGCTCGAAACCCGGAACCAGCATCTGGGCTTGAAAAGCCTCCTCATTCTGGACCTTCCAAACCTCATCCACCTCTAGTGCCTCATCATCATCCCCACAAGAGGTGATCATGAGCACGCAAAACAACATCAACGCAATATGCCAGTACTTCTTCATTCGTTTACTCTATTACCTTTTTCAATAAATTCTTCATGCTCACCTTCTCCGTGATAATATCGTGAAGCTTATCGATGCTTACGCGCTCTTGCTCCATCGTGTCACGGAAACGGATCGTTACGCAATTATCCTTCAAGGTGTCATGGTCTACCGTAATACAATACGGGGTACCGATCGCATCCTGACGGCGATAACGCTTACCAATAGAATCCTTCTCGTCGTATTGGCAACGGAAGTCGAAACGCAACATATTTATAATCTCCTCAGCTTTCTCGGGCAGGCCATCTTTCTTCACCAATGGCAATACGGCCAACTTGATCGGAGCCAAGGCTGCGGGCAACTTCAATACCACACGGCTCTCGCCATTCGCCAACGTCTCCTCGCAGTAAGAACCCGCCATGATGCTCAAGAACACACGGTCTACACCGATCGAGGTCTCGATTACATACGGAGTGTAACTCTGGTTCAACTCCGGATCGAAATATTGGATCTTTTTACCGGAAAACTTCTCATGCTGACTCAAGTCGAAGTTCGTACGGCTATGTATACCCTCCACTTCCTTAAATCCGAACGGCATCTCGAACTCGATATCCGTAGCCGCGTTAGCGTAGTGAGCCAACTTCTCATGATCGTGATAACGATACTTCTCATCTCCCAAGCCAAGAGCTTGATGCCATTTCAAGCGAGTAGACTTCCATTTCTTGAACCACTCGATCTCCTCACCCGGACGAACAAAGAATTGCATCTCCATTTGCTCGAACTCACGCATACGGAAGATAAACTGGCGAGCCACGATCTCGTTACGGAACGCCTTACCGATCTGGGCGATACCGAACGGGATCTTCATACGGCCAGTCTTCTGCACATTCAAGAAGTTCACGAAAATACCTTGGGCCGTCTCCGGACGAAGATAAATCTTAGTCGCTCCATCAGCGGTAGAACCCATATCCGTAGAGAACATCAAGTTAAACTGGCGAACCTCCGTCCAGTTACGAGTTCCGGAAATCGGGCAAACGATCTCGCAATCCAAGATCAATTGGCGAAGATCCTCGAAGTTAGACTCGTTCATCGCCTTGCTATAACGCTCATGGATCTCATTCCATTTCGCTTGATGCTCCAATACACGAGGATTCGTCTCACGGAATTTAGCCTCATCGAAAGCGTCACCGAATTTCTTTGCGGCTTTCGCCACTTCCTTATTCATTTTCTCCTCGATCTTGCCCAAATGGTCCTCGATCAAAACGTCCGCACGGTAACGTTTCTTCGAGTCCTTGTTATCGATCAACGGATCATTAAAAGCGTCAACATGGCCGGAAGCTTTCCAGATAGTAGGGTGCATAAAAATAGCGGAATCAATACCCACCACATTCTCATGCAGCAAAGTCATGCTATCCCACCAATATTTCTTTATATTGTTCTTTAACTCAACACCATACTGGCCATAATCGTATACCGCTCCCAAACCGTCATAAATCTCTGAGGAGGGAAATACGAAACCATACTCCTTACAGTGTGAAACTAATTTCTTAAATACATCTTCTTGTGCCATAATCTAATAATTTGCCAATTTTGTTAATATGCCAATGTGCCAATGATAAGTCCATCGGAGACCCGCCTGAGTGGCACATTAGCACATGGTCTCCTTTATGAGGTTACAAAGTAAATGATTTTTTCCGTAACTATAGAAAGTTTTGTATATTTACGACGTAAATCATTAGTGTTTGCGCAAACAGTATAATTTAAACAAGATAATACCATGAAATCAGAAGAAATCTCACGCCGCTCGTTCCTTAAGCGAGCGCTAGCCTTATCGGCAGTATCGGCCATCCCGTCGTTCTGGACACCCGCCCACGGACGTGTTCTACCTACTTCCCCGCTAATCAGCGCTAATGACCGGGTAAACATCGCGTTCATCGGCATCGGACAACGAGGGGGCGAGATCGCCAAGGAATTGTATAACACAGGTCTGTGTAACGTGGTAGCTCTCTGCGACGTGGACATGGGAGCCCCTCACACGCAAGAGATTATCAACATGTTCCCGAAAGCGGCCCGTTTTCAAGACTTCCGCACGATGTTCGACCGGATGGCGGACAAGATCGATGCCGTAAGCGTAGGTGTGCCGGATCATTCCCACTTCCCGATCACGATCGAGGCGATGGCGCACGGCAAACATGTATATGTAGAGAAACCGATGGCCCGCACGTTCCAAGAAATAGAGATCATGATGCGTGGGGCCAAGAAATACGGCGTTGTCACCCAAATGGGTAACCAAGGACATTCCGAGGCGAACTATTTCCAATTCAAGGCATGGAAAGAGGCCGGTATTATCAAGGATGTTACCGCCATTACCGCCCATATGAATAATCCGCGTCGCTGGCACGGATGGAACCCGAATATTAGGCATATGCCTATGGGAGAACCGGTTCCCGAGACGATGGATTGGGACACATGGATCGGCGTAGCTCAATATCATGATTACAACCATGACTACCATTTGGGACAATGGCGTTGTTGGTACGACTTCGGAATGGGTGTCTTAGGAGACTGGGGAGCGCATATTTTGGATACGGCACATGAATTCCTAGATTTAGGATTGCCTACAGAAATAAATCCGCTTTATTTGAAAGACCATAACCCGTTCTTCTTCCCGATGTCATCCACCCTTTTGTTTAAATTCCCGGAAAGAGGGAATATGCCGGCCGTGGATATCACTTGGTACGATGGACTGGACAATATCCCCTCCGTCCCGGAAGGTTACGGTGTTTCCGAACTTGACCCGAATATCCCGACCGTAGCCGGCGGCAAGATACAACCGGCGAAGTTGAACCCGGGCAAGGAAATCTACTCGAAAGAATTAACCTTCAAGGGTGGTTCTCATGGAAGTACCTTATCTATCATCCCGGATGAGAAAGCGAAAGAGATGGAATCCCGCTTACCGGAAGTGCCGAAAAGCCCGTCTAACCATTTCGCAAACTTCCTGCTCAGTTGTATGGGTAAGGAGAAAACCCGCTCACCGTTCTCTATCGCCGGCCCATTAAGTCAGGTATTCTGTCTCGGCGTATTAAGCCAGCGCTTGAACCGCAAGCTCGTCTTCGATCGTGACACGAAACAGATCACGAACGATCCCGAGGCGAATAAGATGCTGTGTGGTTTGCCGCCTCGCAAAGGATGGGAACAATATTATACCATTTAATTGAAACATGGAGAATTGAAAGTTATTCGCTCATCGCTTTAACTTTCAATTCTCTCATATAGTTTATAAGTCTATTTGCTACAACATCTACAACTATCCCTGCATTCATCTGGTCTTAGGATGATTAACTAATGGTGGTAGATAAAAAACATCTACAATTATCTAGCTCTATCTACCACTATTTACCGCTATTTACCACTTTTCCATCACCTAACACAACGCTCCTCCACACTCACCATATAGCATTATCCGATCTCCTTTCAACACGGATAAAATATTAACATCTAGCCATTTGTAGTTTTTTAACCTAAAAAACAAAAGTTTTCCCATATGAAAACAAAAGTTTAATAAGCGGAAAACTTTTGTTTCTCTATAGGGAAACTAAAGTTTCCTCAGTATGAAACTTTTGTTACCTCTAAGAGAAACCCACTTTTGCTTTTAATCCCGACGCTACGCTCTGCATTTTTTGTTATATTTATGGTAAATATAGAAAACCATAAGCACTAAAAGAATTTTCAAATTACCGGAGGAAAAGTACAAGGAGTGAGAACAACCACGGAAGGAGTCTTATTGTATAAGGGTATTTCATGAAGACCGGAAATCCGAACGAACAAGGATTGGACGAATAGGCACCCTATACGAAGGAAAAAACATTCGTGATGACATTCCATATCGAATAAAGTCATCACGAACGCCTTCAAATATACTCATAGGACTCCGAGAAACTCGACTGGGAGCTAGAAGAAGCCAATTCTTCAGAGACTAATTGAAGCAGATTGCCATTCTGATCATAGGACTTCGTGATCCGACGAAGCTCTATGGATTCTTTTTCTGTCGGAAGGTCGGCATAAACCATGATCTCCATGTTCAATCCGTTCTCATTGCGGTACTCGCTATATCGGAGAACCTCGGACGTTTCGGGATCACGAATCGTTTCTTTTGTCAACAACCCTGTCTCATCGTACTCATAGTCCGTATAAGTAAGCTTCCGGCCGAGTTCGTCGTACTCAACTTTCCGTTCCAGAAGATTATTCTTATAAGAAAAGACTGTTACCTTGCTCTTGCCAATAACCGGATATTCAGTAATCTCCTTTATTTTCCGGCCTTGTTCATCATACTTATAATGAAGCGTAGACAAATTATGATACGTCTGATCTAGGTTTCTGTTGAAGCAGACTTCTTTAGACAAGAATCCCCACTCGTCATAAACATATTCAACGTAGCCAATCAAGTATCCTTCTCCATCCTCCGCATTCAATGGATGTAATACCTTGGAGATACGTCCCGACTCATCGTACACATATTCCTTCGCTAGACTCTGAGGAGAGGAAATACCCGCACCGTACCAAACTCGTGCCAATTTAGCTCCCTCCGGATAAACAACACTAGGACAAATCACCGGCTTAGCCTCATCTTGAAATGAGTCCTCGCTACACCCCAGAGTGCCCAGCAAGACAAAAAGCAGGATGATCCCACCTATCGGATTGATGATTCTCATAATATCTTATTTATTTAAGTTTCTATAAGTTAGAGATGATCAAACAATCTCAAAAGCTGCATATCTATTAAAAAAAGACACCGAATATTCGTCTGATTCGTATCCTATGAGTGATTTGCCGTTAAAGCTTGAACTTATACCCAACCGTCAGACTCATCGTATTGTAATTGGCACCGACACTTCTTACCTCATACAGAGAGAAATTATCGCCATCGATCTTATAGTTACCGCCCTCATCACCTAGAGAGAGATCATACCCCAGATTCATCACCCAGTTATTCACCTCTATACCAAAAGAAGTTGTCAATCCCCAATCAAAAGAATTCACGTCTCGAAATGGATGATCGGCGTTTTCAGCCTCATCATATCCCGAATGGCCATAACCATAACTATACCCTAGGCCAGTAGATTTGACATATTTACCAAGCGCCTGCGGCTCCTTCGAATACCCCATCGTAAACGAAGATCCCCAATTCGTATCATTCTTGACAGATACACCGGCATACATACCGACCGCTAAATGCATACGTACCTCTTTCGACACTTTCCATGAGAAATCAGCCATCACGGGCAATTGCAAAAAATGTTGCGTGATACCACCGGTCATCATCTCTTTCAAGACATACGTGGCAGACTCCGTCGTTCTCGGATAATCTCCCAACGAATACCCTCTATTCGCATAATATAAACCGGATTTCAATCCAATCCATCCCGGTTCAAACTGGTAAGATACACCAACGCCTACCTTAACCCCCGCACGCCAGCTAGAGCCCATTCCAACACGATTAACCGCAGCAAATCCACCCTCCGGAGTAATCCCCCAGCGTGATTGAGCGCTCACCATCAAGCCGCTCAAAGCGCATAACACAAATAAAATCAGCTTCTTCATATCATATTCTTTTATATGTAAATATCAATTGTTATTGATAAGACAAAAGATTCTGAAAAACCCCTACCACCTAAATATTTATTTTATAAAATCTCTTTATTTAACGCAAACTCACTCTCGTAAAAGCCTCATTCTTATAAAAACTGCCGAATATTTGCTATATTTACACCCTGTTAGCAATTTGGCGTAATAGCGTTGTGTAGAAAGAACTGGATTTTATGAGACCGGAAGATAAAGAAGACGATTATATCGAGGATAAGGAAAACGAGGAAATTGAGGATATAAATAGTGATACCCAAGATAACGAGACTACGGAGGAAGAGGCGAATACCCATTCCGACTATAAAGTCCCGGGGAAAGGGGATATACGTGTCACGACCTATCATTTGTCTGGGATGTACCAAAACTGGTTCCTAGACTACGCTTCTTATGTGATCTTGGAACGGGCCGTTCCGCATATCAACGATGGACTGAAACCCGTACAACGACGTATCCTGCACTCCATGAGGAGGTTGGATGACGGGCGGTATAACAAGGTTGCGAATATCGTAGGTCATACGATGCAGTTCCACCCTCACGGAGACGCCTCTATCGGAGATGCCTTGGTGCAATTGGGACAAAAAGATCTGTTGATCGATTGCCAAGGAAACTGGGGTAATATCCTGACGGGAGACGGAGCCGCCGCTCCTCGTTATATAGAGGCTCGCCTTTCCAAGTTTGCCTTGGAGACCGTATTCAATCCCAAGACAACCCTTTGGCAGCTTTCTTACGACGGGCGTAATAAGGAACCGGTTACCTTACCGGTAAAATTCCCTTTATTGCTGGCACAGGGCGTGGAAGGTATTGCCGTAGGCCTGTCTTCCAAGATACTCCCTCATAATTTCAATGAGTTATTAGATGCTTCCATCGCCTATCTACGGGGAGAGGAATTCGCGTTATACCCGGATTTCCAGACAGGAGGCTCTATCGACATAGCCAAATATAATGATGGAGAACGGGGTGGATCGGTGAAAGTCCGTGCAAAAATCGGCAAGCTCGATAATAAGACATTGGTGATCTCGGAGATCCCGTATGGAAAAACAACCTCTACCGTGATCGAGTCCATCCTAAAAGCGAACGATAAAGGAAAGATCAAGATCAAGAAGGTAGACGATAATACCGCCAAGGATGTAGAGATCTTGGTGCATCTCGCTCCGGGGGTCTCTTCAGACAAGACCATCGATGCTTTATACGCCTTTACGGATTGTGAGATCAGTATCTCCCCGAACTGTTGCGTGATCAAGGAGGACAAGCCGCATTTCCTTACGGTCAGCGATGTGCTTCGCCACTCTACGGATCGTACGCTGGAGCTTTTACGGGAAGAGCTCAAGATCCAGAAACAAGAGCAGGAGGAGGCCCTGTTCTTCGCCTCCCTTGAAAAGATATTTATCGAGGAACGTATTTATAAAGACCCGGAATTCGAGAACGCCAAGAACATGGACGAGGCGATATCCCATATCGACCTTCGTTTAGAGCCGTTCAAGCCCCGATTTATCCGTGAGGTTACCCGGGACGATATCCTGAAACTCATGGAGATCAAAATGGGACGTATCTTAAAGTTCAACTCCGACAAGAGTAACGAGTTCATTGCCCAGACCTTGGAACAAATCGCCAAGATCAACGATAAGCTGGAACATATCGTCGACTATACCATCGATTGGTTTACCATGCTGAAAGAGAAATACGGCAAGGCTTACCCTCGCCATACCGTGATACGCAATTTCGACACGATCGAGGCGACCAAGGTCGTAGAGGCAAACGAGAAATTGTATATCAACCGTCAAGAAGGTTTCATCGGCATGGGACTGAAAAAGGACGAGTTCATATGTAACTGCTCGGATATAGACGATGTCATTATCTTCTATCGCAACGGTACTTATAAGATCGTCAAGGTAGCGGATAAGATCTTTATCGGTAAGGATATTCTATATGTCAACGTATTTAAGCGTAACGACAACCGGACGATTTACAACGTCATATACCGGGACGGTAAGTTCGGATATAATTACATCAAACGCTTCGCCGTCACAGGCGCTACACGCGATCGGGAATACGACCTGACCAAAGGTACGGAAAACTCCCGTGTCCTTTACTTCAGCGCAAACCCGAACGGAGAGGCGGAGACCGTCAAGGTAATCCTGAAACCCAAACCCCGGCAGAAACTACTCGTCTTCGAAAAGAACTTCAGCGAGATAGCCATTAAGGGACGGGGTTCTCAAGGTAATATCCTGACGAAAGCGGAAGTGCACAAGATCAGCCTCAAGCAGAAAGGCTCTTCCACCTTGGGAGGCCGGGAAGTATGGTTCGACTGGGACGTACTCCGGTTAAATTACGATGGACGGGGAGAAGAGCTAGGCGAGTTCCATAGCAACGATCAGATATTGGTGATCCTGCCGAACGGCGATTTCTACGTCACGAATTTTGACCTTAGCAATCACTACGAGTCCAATATCATGGTCATCGAGAAATACCAGCCGAGCAAGATATGGACTGCCGTATTATACGACGCGGATCAGAAATATTATTATATCAAACGATTCCTGCTGGAGGTAAACACCCGGAAGCAGAATTTCCTAGGAGAGAATCCGAAGAACCGCTTGATGTTGCTTACGGATGAGGTCTATCCTCGTATCGAGGTGATCTTCGGAGGCCACGACGCCTTCCGGGAGGCTCTCATCCTCGATGCCGACGAATTTATCGCGGTGAAAGGCTTCAAAGCCAAAGGTAAACGAATCTCTACATTTGAGGTCGAGACAATCAATGAGCTGGAACCGAATCGCTTCGTCCCTTCCGAAAACGCATCGGAATCAGACGATACCGAAGGCAATGAGGAGGGAAACGACACTGACGACGGGCAGAGTACCACGGATATTATCGATGAAATTACGGGACAGATGAAATTGTTTGACGAATAACCTATGAAAGCTATCACCTGTTTGATTGGTTTGTTCCTGCTGTTTCTCGCGTCACCGGCCAAGGCCCAGTCCGATGGAGACGAGATCCCTTGGTCTATCAACAGCGGGACCATGGTCGGTATAGGAAGCTACAACCTAATGGACACCTATTTATCTCCCAGCATGGAAGATAAGAAATATACAGGCCCCGGATTACGGGTAATGAATGAACGGATGAAGAGGGTCCGGCTGGCAAACTATCGGGTATCCAGACAGCAAATCATAAGCGTCGATCTGGCTAGCACGGATAATGCTGCCTCTACCGCTACGGATTTCGCAGGCTTTATCGATTATACGTTGGGTTACCATTATCATTTGCCCACGGTATTGCCGGATTTAAAGCTTCTGGCGGGTGGTGCCGTGCATGGCATGGGTGGTTTTATATACAATACCCGCAACGGAAATAACCCGGCCTCGGCGAAAGCGGATATCGATTTGAACATCTCCGCCATGGCGATCTATAAGTTACGCGTCAAGGAATATCCCATGACGCTACGCTACCAGTTCACGATCCCCTTCGCCGGTGTTTTATTCTCCCCCCATTACGGGCAATCGTATTACGAGATCTTCAACCTAGGGAATGCTTCGGGAGTGGTGCAATTCAATTCTTTCCATAATAAATTCGCCATGAAGAACTTTTTCACGGTAGATTTCCCGGTTTGTAATTTTACGATACGGGCAGGTTACCTAAACAGCTCTTACCGTACGGATGTCAATGGGATACAGTCTCATATAATCTCTCACTCTTTTATGATCGGCCTCGTGAAAGAATTCATCTCTTTCGGAGGAAAACGCCTAAAGAATACCCAGCGGTTCAAAAGCGCTTATTATTAAAAGGAAATCAAATGAAACGATACCTTATATATATATGTATATCTCTCGGATTCCTGTTTACCGGATGTGAGAAATCGGACGAATACGTGGCCTCCCCACAGGAGAACTTTGAGGCGCTTTGGAAAATATTGGATGAGAATTACTGCTTCTTCGAATACAAGGACATTGATTGGAACGAGGTTCACGACCGTTATAAGACACAGATAAGCGATACGATGAACCAATACGTCCTATTTGACGTATTAGGCGATATGCTAAACGAGCTGAAAGACGGGCATACCAATTTGATATCCACCTTCAATATGTCCCGCTATTGGGATTGGTACCTCGATTATCCGGATAATTTCGACTCAGACGTACAAGAGAATTATCTCGGAAGGAACTACTCGATCGCCGGAGGGCTTAAATACACGACATTGAGTGACGGTCAGATCGGGTATATTTATTACGGTAGCTTTTCCAGTTCGGCCGGCGAAAGCGGTTTGGATCACATATTCTATCAATTCAAGGATTGCAAAGGTTTGATCTTCGATATCCGGGATAATGGCGGTGGCATGTTATCAAACGCCGATCGCATCGCTTCTCGTTTCTTGGAGGAAAAGATACTGACCGGCTATATCCAACATAAGACGGGTAAAGGGCACGATGACTTTTCCGAACCTTATCCTCTTTATCTCTCACCTTCCGAGCGTATCCGCTGGTTACGCCCTGTCGTGGTCTTAACGAATCGTCATTGCTACAGCGCCGCCAACGATTTCGTGCAGAAAGTACGCATGATGCCTTATGTAACGACGATGGGAGATCGCACCGGAGGCGGTAGTGGTTTCCCCTTCAACTCCGAGTTGCCCAACGGCTGGGGTGTCCGTTTCTCCGCGTCTCCCATGCTGGATGTAAACAAACAGCATACGGAATTCGGTATCGATCCTACATATAAGGTTTCTATGACCCAAGAAGATATCGAGAAAGGTAAAGATACGATTATCGAGGCGGCGATCACCCACCTCTTGTCCGAGACCGAGAAGAAATAAGGTTTCGCTAAAAAAACAACGCAAATATTTGCAAGTTTATAAAAAAGCATTACCTTTGCACACGATTCCAATGCGGCTGTGGTGTAATTGGTAGCCACGTCAGACTTAGGATCTGATGCTTCACGGCGTGGGGGTTCGAGTCCCTTCAGCCGCACAAATCCAGAAATCCTTGTAAGTTCGCTTACAAGGATTTTTTAGTATGGATAAACCTCCTCCATATATACAAGCACTGTGCAGATCAAGGATTACAAACAATATCCAAATTGTTAATTTTAGAAGATTTTGCGCATATTCTGTATAGTTTCAAATTCAAAAACATTTTTTACACCGGACTGGCATGTTGTTTAACACAAGTTATACTCAAAACCCTTGACAAAGGGGCTTTACAAGCTTATCTTTGCATTGTGGTTTTTTCATAATAGTATTAGATTTAAGGTTAACAAAGTTTGGTTAGGGCTTGTCGTGAGACAGGCTTTAATTATTTATAGGGGTTTCATTCGTTTATAGATGCTTCCCGGCATCGATTTTATCTTTCCATCCAATTCCAACTCAAAGAGCAGAGAAGATAATTGATGTACCGGAAGATTCAAGGCTACGGACAATTCATTGATATGAGATTCCTTTTGCGTCTCCAAGAACGACAAGATCCGTTCACTCTCCTCGTTCTCCGGAAACAATAATTGGGTTTGGACCGGTAACGCGTCTGTCTTTTGAGCGACATCCCAACGCATCGCCATGATTAAATCGTCAGCGCAAGTGATCAAGCCTCCTTTATTCTGCCGGATTAAGCTATTACATCCCTTAGAGTTGATATCCGTTACCCGGCCCGGAAAGGCATAGACATCCCGGCCATACGAGAAAGCGATATCCGCCGTGATCAAAGAGCCTCCTTTCTCCGCTGATTCAATAACGATCGTGGCATCCGCCAGACCGGCTACGATCCGGTTTCGCCGGATAAAGTTCTGCCGATCCGGATTCGTCCCGCTAGGAAAGTCGGTCAACAAACCTCCCCGATCCAACATTTCGATCGCCGTAGAGCGATGCACGGGAGGATAGATACGATCCAAACCATGCGCCAATACGCCCACCGTGGGCAATTGGTTCTTCAACGCATTCCGATGGGCACAAATATCGATGCCATACGCGAGTCCGCTAACGACCAATAGATCCGGGAAACTCACGGACAAATCCCGCAATAAACGCTCGGTCACTTCCTGCCCATAAGCGGAGGCCCTACGAGTACCCACAACGCTGATGATATGGGCGGCGTTTAAATCTGCGTTTCCCTTGAAATAAAATAAAACCGGAGCGTCCGGGCATTCCCGCAGACGTTCCGGATAATTCATATCTTTCAAGAAATAGATAGAGATACCGTTCTTTTGGGCAAAAGCCAATTCTTTCTCTGCCCGTAAGAGCACATCCGCCCGCTTAATCTCGGTGATAATCGAATCGCCGATACCCGGTATCTTCTCTAGCGACTGGCGCTTTTCCGTAAACACGGCCTCCGCATCCCCCAACGCTTCCAGAAGATGGCGGGCTAGGATATCTCCCACCCCATTAATCATAGTAAGGCCAATTTGGTAAATCTGTTTGTCTGTCATTTATGCTTGTTTTGATTCTATTCGCTTTAGCATCTCATCGAAATATTCTCCTCTGGTTAATTTGCCATTCTCTACGACAACGGATTCCACGACTCCTTTAGTAGCCAGCGCCCCATCGGATTCCCGGTAAATATCTTGCTCGAACACCAGTTTCACCCCTTTCTTATATACATTCAGGCAAGAAGTATACCGATCGCCGCTCCGCAAGGAGTTCTTGAACTGGATATCCACACGGGCCACAAAAGCATCGATGCCCTTCTCATGCATGGCGCCGAAGTTCTCACCCAACGACTCCAGAAACTCATGCCGGGTATGCTCCATATAATGCTGGTAATTGGAGTTATTCACCACGCCTTGCAAATCGCACTCGTAATCGCGAACCTTGTCTGTCAGTTTAAAAATATATTCCTTCATTATCGTAGTTCTTTTTCGATTTGTACTTTCTCCATTTTATAAAGACGATCGGACGGGCGGATCTTCTCGGACATCTTTATCGAGAAGCGTTCCCCTTTCACGGTCTCCTCCACCGGTTTCAGGTCTACCCGGATCTCATCGACGGTCTGCATAACGGCTCCGGTCGTGGGCCCCGTTACCAAGATCTCATCGCCTACTCTCAAGGAACCGGACTCCATCTCAAACTCGGCGACACCGATTCCGCTGAAGTATTTGATACCCCGTGCCACGTACACTTTCTTACGGGTAGCACCGGAGCCATATTTACTGCTCCATTCACCCAATCGTTGTCCCAGATAGTAGCCATCCCAGAAACCGCGATTAAAGACCCTGCGCAGACGCTCGTCCCAAACCGCTACCTTCTCCTCATCGAAGGTACCTTCGCAATAGGCCTTGACCGCCTCTTTATAACATTCGGTCACGAGACGCACATACTCCGGCCCGCGGGCACGCCCCTCCAGCTTGAACACACGTACGCCGGCATCCATCATCTTATTCATGAAATGAATCGTCTTCAAGTCTTTCGGCGACATGATATACTGATTCTCCACATCCAGCTCGATCTGGCTATCCTTGTCATGCACCGTATAGGCACGACGACAAATTTGCATGCAAGCCCCCCGGTTGGCGGAAGCGTTCATCTCATGCAAACTCAAATAGCATTTACCGGACACGGCCATGCACAAAGCCCCGTGAGCGAACATCTCTATGCGGATCAATTCCCCTTTCGGGCCTTTGATCTGCTGCTTCACGATCTCCTGATAAATCTCATGCACCTGCTTTAAGTTCAATTCGCGAGCCAATACGACCACATCGGCGAAGCGGGCGTAAAACTTCAACGCCTCCACGTTCGAGATATTCAACTGCGTGGATAAGTGCACCTCTTGCCCGATACTATTCGCGTAATTCATAGCGGCCACATCGGCGGCGATAATGGCGGAGACACCCGCATCCTTAGCGGCGTCTATGATCTCCCTCATCAACGGAAGATCCTCACCATAAATAACCGTATTAACCGTGAGATAACTCTTGATACCATGTTCCCCGCAAATAGCGACGATCTTGCGCAAATCCTCCGTCGTGAAATTATTCGACGAGCGAGAACGCATATTCAATCCTTCGATACCGAAATAAATGGAGTCGGCCCCTCCTTGTATAGCAGCCATCAACGATTCATAGGAACCGACAGGCGCCATTATTTCAAAATCCTTCTCTTTCAAGGTTATATATTTTAATATTACGGTAGCAAAGGTACGAATAATATTTGAGAAGATTTCTTATAAGCACAAACCCTCCATCCCATCATGAAAGAATAGTTCCAGTTGGAGAAGCACAAGATCCTAAATAAAGCGGGGCAATCCGAGCTCTATCAATATATCATAAATGATCCGGATTATTAAAAACACCTGTTCCATCCACCGATCATCTTACGAGATGTAAAAATTATTCCCCAAAAAGAAGTACTTTTGTAATCTCTATTTAGTTAGCAAACAGAAGGTATGAAGATTGGTTCAATAGATTTAGGGGAGCGTCCGGTATTCTTGGCGCCTATGGAGGACGTGACGGATATCTCGTTTCGTTTGATGTGCAAACGCTTCGGGGCGGACATGGTATATACGGAGTTCGTATCGAGCGACGCGTTGATCCGCAGTGTGAACAAAACACAGCAAAAACTAAATGTCTCCGATGATGAGCGTCCGGTCGCTATCCAGATTTACGGTAAGGACGTAGCCTCGATGGTAGAGGCCGCACGTATTTGCGAGGAAGCTCGTCCGGATATTTTAGATATAAACTTTGGTTGCCCCGTAAAGAAAGTAGCAGGCAAGGGAGCCGGGGCCGGCATGCTACGCAATATCCCGTTGATGCTGGAGATCACGAGAGAGGTGGTGAAAGCCGTGAACATCCCCGTCACCGTGAAAACCCGTTTGGGATGGGATGCCGACAACCGCGTTATCGTGGATCTGGCCGAGCAACTACAGGATTGCGGTATCGCCGCCCTCTCCATCCACGGACGTACACGGGCGCAAATGTACACGGGCGAGGCGGATTGGACCTTGATCGGTGCCGTAAAAAATAACCCTCGCATGCAAATCCCTATCATCGGGAATGGCGACGTGACTTCCGCCGAGATATGCAAGCAGCGTTTCGAGGACTATGGCGTAGACGCCGTAATGATCGGTAGGGCTAGCATAGGCCGCCCTTGGATCTTCCGGGAGGTAAAACACTATCTTACGACCGGGGAATTATTGCCGCAAGAGCCTTTCTCTTGGTATCTGGATATCCTAAAAAAACAAGTGGAGCAAAGCGTGGAACGACTGGACGAACGTAGGGGAATCTTACATATTCGTCGTCATCTGGCAGCTACTCCGCTCTTCAAAGGTATTACCGATTTCAAGCAAACACGGATCGCCATGCTACGTGCGGAGACTGTTAACGAATTATTCGAAATTATGAATAATATTCCTAAAAAGTACGGAATTTCAGAATAACAAGCTTGATATATATCAAATTGAAACCTATTTGCGATATTTTTACAATAAAATGTTACAAATACTATTGACGCATATTATAAAACCCCTTATATTTGCATCGAGTTTTTTTCATAGTATTTTAGATCTAAGGTTAACAAGTCTTTGCAAGGGGGGAATCGTGAGATTGTTTCATTGAGGAGCAAAAAAAGCCGCATCCATATTGGGACTAGCGGCTTTTTTGTTTTTCCGGACTCTATATCCTAAATCAAGAAACTTATCGTATCTTTGTCAATAGGTCACATTAAATACTTGGCACTATGAACCAGACTATTTATCCTATCGGTATACAGAACTTCGAGAAGATTCGATCAAGGATTATGATTCTCGCTTTGGTATCTATAAACTAGGATTTCCCAATTTAGAGGTAGAAGAAGGCTTTGTCAAATACCTGCTTCCTTTCTACACCAGTGTTAGCGCCCCTAAGACTCCTTTCGAAATCAGGCGTTTTGTCCGGGAGGTGGAATAAAAAAGCCTATGTTTTCGCACACACGCTATACATTATTCGAAATAAACCCTTACATTTGCGAAAAACATAATACTATACCACCATGAGTAAGAAAGTCATAACTTTCGGAGAGATCATGCTTAGGCTGGCTACTCCGGACTATTTACGCTTTTGCCAAGCCAATCAGTTCAACGCTACTTTTGGCGGAGGGGAAGCGAATGTCGCCGCCTCACTCGCCAACTATGGCATCGAGACTGAGTTTGTAACCCGTTTACCCAAAAATGACATCGCCCGTGCCTGCGTTATGGAATTACGCAAACAGGGTATCGGAACATCCAAGATCATTTACGGAGGGGAACGGTTAGGCATTTATTTTCTGGAGACCGGAGCGGTCGCTCGTGCCAGCAAGGTGGTATATGACCGGGCTCATTCTTCCATCGCCGAGATCCGACCGGGGATGATCGATTGGGACGAGGTATTCAAGGATGCCTCTTGGTTTCACTGGACAGGTATCACGCCAGCCATATCCGAAGGTGCCGCCAACGTATGCTTGGAAGCGATACAGGCGGCAAACCGATTGGGCATCACGGTATCCTGCGACCTCAACTACCGGAAAAATCTCTGGAAATACGGTAAGACAGCCCATGAGGTCATGCCGGAACTAGTAGCCGGATGCGATATCATCCTAGGAAACGAGGAAGATGCCGAGAAAGTCTTCGGTATCAAGCCCGAAGGTTTCGACGCTGCCGCCACGGAAGGCGAGGTACACGCCGCTTCTTTCCAGTCGGTATGTACCCAATTAATGGCTCGCTTCCCACGTGCCCGGAAAGTTATCATCACGCTAAGAGGCTCCATCAATGCCAATCATAACACATGGGGCGGAGTGCTATACGCCGACAACCGGTTGTACGAATCCCGCCGGTATGACATCACCCATATCGTAGATCGTGTAGGTGGAGGCGATTCTTTTATGGGAGGCCTTATTTACGGTTTGCTCTCCTACCCCGGTGACGACCAGAAAGCCTTGGACTTCGCGGTAGCGGCTTCCTGCCTGAAACACACGATCTACGGAGACTTCAACCAAGTAACCGTAGAGGAAGTAGAAAAACTCATGTCCGGCGACACCTCCGGCCGTGTCTCCCGCTAATTTTCAATTCTCAACTTTCAATTTTTAATTCCCAATATGGCTCGATTCAATAAAATACAAACATTACAGGCTATCATCCAAACCGGAATGGTGCCCGTCTATTATAATAAAGAGGTAGAGATCGCAAAACAAGTTGTAAAAGCCTGTTACGAGGGAGGCGTCAGAGCCTTCGAGTTTACTAACCGGGGAGATTTCGCCCACGAGGTATTTGGCGAGCTGGTAAAATACGCCGCCAAGGAATGTCCGGAATTAGTATTGGGCGTAGGTTCTATCGTAGACCCGGCCACAGCCGCCTTATTCATACAGCTAGGGGCAAACTTCGTAGTCGGTCCGCTGTTTAACCCGGAGATAGCGAAGATATGTAACCGTCGCCTCATCCCTTATACGCCCGGCTGCGGTTCCGTATCCGAGATCGGCTTTGCCCAAGAAACAGGTTGCGACCTTTGCAAGATATTCCCCGCCGGAAATGTAGGAGGTCCCTCATTTGTCAAGAACATAAAGGCGCCCATGCCATGGACCCTAATCATGGCGACCGGTGCCGTGGAGCCGACAGAGGAGAATCTATCCGCTTGGTTCAAGGCCGGCGTGACCTGCGTAGGAATGGGGTCCAAACTCTTCCCCAAAGAAGCGATAGCGGAAAACGATTGGCAATCCATTACTGATTTATGCCGCGACGCCTTATCTATCATTCAAAAGTATCGCCAAGTATGAAAAGCTTTTTAGATCAAGATTTCTTGCTCCAGACCGACACGGCCCGTGAGTTATATCACGAGCATGCGGCGAAGATGCCCATCATTGATTACCATTGCCATCTGGATCCCCGGCAAATAGCGGAGAATCACCAATTCGAGGATCTTACGGAGATATGGCTGGGCGGAGACCATTACAAATGGCGGGCGATGAGAGCGAATGGCATTCCCGAGGAATACATCACCGGAGATAAGCCCTCTTATGAGAAATTCCTTAAATGGGCCGAGACGATGCCTTACACGATGCGAAATCCGCTTTATCATTGGACGCATCTGGAGCTTAGCCGTATATTCGGAATCCATAAAGTCTTGAATCCGGCTTCCGCCAAGGAAATCTACACAACTTGTACGGATAAACTACGTACCCCCGAGTATCGTGCGCAAGCCATCATGAAACGGATGAACGTAGAGATCGTTTGTACGACCGACGATCCTATAGATTCCTTGGAATACCATCAAAAAATACGTTCAAACGGATGCCACACTCGTGTATATCCGGCATGGCGACCGGACAAGGTACTCGCTATCGATAATTTCAAGGCGCTTAATGACTATTTGTCCAAGCTGGAGGAGGCTGCCGATAAGACCATCCTCACCTACAAGCATTTATTGGAGGCTTTACAAAAACGACATGATTTCTTCGCCGCCCAAGGGTGCCGGTTATCGGACCACGGGTTGGATACATTCTATGCCGAACCTTATACCGAGCAGGAGATTGAGGTGATCTTCCTCAAGGCTCGTATGGGCAAATCGCTCACGGAGCAGGAAGTTCGCAAATACCGTTCGGCATTGCTATACGAATTGGCGGCGATGGATGCCCGGAGTGGATGGGTACAACAATTCCATATCGGCGCTAACCGAAATAATAACAAACGGATGTTCAAGTTATTAGGACCGGACACGGGTTTCGACGCTATCGACGATCAGCCGATCTCCGTATCCATGAACCGCTTTTTCAGCCGTTTAGATCAAGAAGGGCTGTTAGCGAAAACGATCGTTTACAACCTGAACCCCCGCGACACCGAGTTGATGGTAGCCAATGCCTACAATTTCAACGACGGCAGTGTACCCGGGAAGATGCAATATGGAGCGGCTTGGTGGTTCCTCGATCAGATCAAAGGTATGGAAGATCAATTAAATGCGCTTTCCAGCCTCGGGCTTTTAAGCCGTTTCGTCGGTATGCTGACAGATTCCCGTAGCTTCCTGTCATATCCCCGTCATGAGTATTTCCGCCGGATCCTTTGTAATATGCTAGGCAATGAGATAGAGAAAGGCTTATTGCCCGCCTCCGAGTTTTCCTTCATTGGACAGATGGTGGAGGACATCAGTTACAACAACGCTAAACGATACTTTGATTTCTGATTACTGCAACCCACATTGCAATGTTACTGCACGCCTGTCGCAGTAACACTGCACGTGCGTTGCAGTAAGGCTGCAACAGCTTTGCAACATTTTATTCACAAACACTTCATAAGACCTTCCACTATACTCGCACATATTACGCCTACTTTTGCGGCAGATTTAGATAAACACTAAAATACGCAAACATGAAACAACGGCTTTATGATTTCATCCCTGTCAAGCATCTATGCGTAGGGATGTCTTTATGTGGCATAGTGGCAGGTACCCAAACCGCTCAAGCTTCTCCCGTCTTCGGGCAATCATCGGGCTTAGAACTTCCGAGTCCCAGCATCTACCAACAAAGTACGAAACAGATTTCCGGTATCGTCAAAGACCAGGCGGGGATTCCTGTAATTGGCGCGAACGTGATCGTAAAAGGGACGACAAACGGAGTAATCACCGGGCTCGATGGAGATTTCCTACTGGAAGTTCCGGAAAACGCTACCTTAGAGATCAGTTATATCGGTTATATGACGCAAAGTATCCCGATAAACGGGAAAACGACCTTCAACATCATCCTAGAAGAAGATACGCAGAAATTGGATGAGGTAGTCGTACTCGGTTATGGAGCGGGGCAACGCAAACAAGATCTCTCCGCTTCCGTGGGCGTGCTGAACAACACGGAAGACCTGGTGGCCCGTCCGGTTACCTCTACCGAAAGTATGTTGCAAGGGCAGTTAGCGGGTGTTACCGTACAAGCGAACGGTGGAGACCCGACGGCTACACCCTCGATCGTGATTCGTGGACAGGGCTCACAGAATGGCGATAACGTATTATGGGTTGTTGACGGTGTTCCCGGCGCACCCATCGCCTCTATGAATGATATCGAGACGATTGTCGTCTTAAAAGATGCTGCCTCTGCCGCTATCTATGGAGCGCAATCCGGAGCCGGCGGTGTTATCTTGGTAACCACCAAGAAGGCGAAAGAGGGCAAGACCTCGTTGAGTTATGACGCGACTTTCGGTGTTCGTAAAGCTAGCAACGTAATCGAGCCGTTAAATGCGGAAGAGCAACTCGAGATGCGAAAACTGTCTTACGCAAACGCGGGGCTTACATTGCCGACCGGTTGGGACTTGACCAAGAACCCATGGGTAGGTACCACACGTACCAACTGGATGGACGAGATCTTCCGCACCGCTTTCTACCAGCGCCATAACGTAGCCTTGAATGTTGGTTCCGAGAATGCCTCCAACCGCATCTCATTCGCTTACGATAACGATGAAGGTGTATTGATCAACACATTCAATAAGAATCTCTCGCTTCGTTACAACGGTAAATTCAAACTGAACAAATGGGTGACTATCACCGAAGACGTGGTTTGGAAAAACAACGAAAGCCGTTCAAAAGATACCGACAGTGGTTATACGGGAGTTGTCGCGGCGGCTATGTATATGCCTGCCAGCGCTACGGTTTACAATCCGCTGGATGGTACTTACGGTGGAACAACGACCGAAGACCCGGATTACATCGCCAAATATGGCTCCAACTTCGCGGATATCCACGGAGACGCTGTCAATCCGGTTCGCTTGCTGGAAGCGGAAAACCGCTATGACCGAACCAGCGACATCTGGAGTACGACCAGTCTGGAACTAGCGAATATCGTTACCGGCTTGAAGTTCACGAGCCGTTTCACTTACAACCTGAAGAATAATCTATATAAGAACTTCAGCCCGATCCGTGACGAGGTGGGAAAACCCTCCTTGACAAATAATCTGGATGAAACGACTTACCGTGCAGACGCATGGAAAACGGAAAACACATTGACTTACGACAATACGTTTAATGACATGCACACCGTGGGTGTCTTACTATCCACTACGGCCGATCATTACAGCAAGCGAGGGCTAGAGGTCAATGGAAAAGATTTATCTGACGAATCCGCTTATTTACAATATCTATCCTATGCGAATTCCGTTTCCGCTACCGATTATTTGACCGGTCCTGACGCAAACGTATCCTTGATCGCCCGTCTGGCTTATTCCTTCAACGATCGTTACTTCGTTACAGCCTCTTGGCGTCGTGATTACGCAGGCCGTCTACCTAAAGATAATAACTATGGCGACTTCCCTGCCGTAACAGCCGGATGGAAAATCTCTAATGAATCTTTCTTCCCGAAGAGCGAGACACTGAATTTATTGAAGATCCGTGCTTCTTGGGGACGTGTCGGTAATCTAGGATCTATCGGTTACAATTACAAATCAGCTTTATTAGGTAAGAATTATTGGTCGGAGCAGGCACAGTACGGCGTAGAATCGAACAAGATTTGGGGAAACTTCGTCTATAACTCTACCGCATTAAATCCCAACTTAACATGGGAAACTTCCGAGCAATGGGACTTAGGTCTAGATGTGAACATGTTCGACAATCGCTTGAGCATGGCATTCGACTATTTCGACAAACGCACGTTCAACTTGATCCAGTCGCAAACGATGAACTGGCCGGGAACGATCGGTATCGATGCCATGTTAGTCAATCAAGGTGAAGTCCGCAACCGAGGTTTCGAGGCACAAATCAATTGGAACCAACAAGTAAATAAAGATTGGTCGTACTTCGTTTCCGGAAACTTCTCTTATCTAAAGAACTGGGTTTCTGATATTGGGGTAAAGAACGCAGACGGAACCCCGGGCGTTTGGACAGGTATCACCAAAAATGATGCATATTTCGATGGAAGTTATCGTAACCTTCCATATATGTATCAAACAGCCGAAGGAGAACCGCTGGCCTCTTTCTATCTGATCAAGACTGACGGCATTTTTCAAAGCGACGCAGAGGCAACCGCTTATGTAAACAAAGACGGAAAACGAATCCAACCGGACGCTGTAGCCGGCGATTTGAAATTCGTCGATGCCAATGGTGATGGAGTCATCAATGATGAAGACCGTCAATACTGCGGTAGCGCTACACCTAAAACTACATTCTCATTCTCCGGAGGATTCACTTGGAAGAAGCTTTCCGTAAGCGCTATGTTCCAAGGCGTAGGTGGAGCACAAGCTTTATATGTAGGTAAATATATGGCCTTAAGTGATGTAGAAGGAAACTTCAACCGCTCAAAAGAGATCATGAACGCTTGGAGTCCGTCGAATACAGGGTCGAATATTCCACGCTTATCGAAAAACGACCCGAATAGCAACTTTAGCACACCGTCTGATTGGTATCTGGAGAATGCTTCTTACTTACGTTTGAAGAACTTCACCGTATCCTATGACTTGAGTGATGTTATCAGGAAATGCGCTCACCTGCAAGAACGCAACAGCATGATGTCTGTTTACCTTAGCGGTGAGAACCTCTTCACGATCACGAACTACTCAGGAATGGACCCGGAAACCGGCGGTTGGGATGCCTTGAAGTATCCGGTTTCACGCGTATTCTCTGTCGGAGTCAAATTGACATACTAATCGGGTGTTTTAAAAGATATTCATATTAACAAAGGATCAAAATGAAAAGATATATTACAGTATTAGCATTATCCGCATTGGTTTGTAGTTCTTGTAGCGACTTCCTCGACGTTCAGCCGGAAGGAAACGCAACTACAACCTCCTATTTCTTGAATGATCAACAGGCCATTGATGCCATTGACGGATTATATGAAAGATTCCATCAAGAGGGTTGTTACGGCCGTGAATTATTCTGGGAACAGGGAGCCGCATGCGACATTGTTTGGGGACGTACACGCGGTTATAACTCTTTGGCGACCTTAGCCTATACCGGTGATGAATCTCCTCTAAGAGATGTATTCAGCCGTATGTATTCTACTATGTCCCGTGCGAATTGGATCATCCAAGAATTAGTGAAGAAAGAAAAGGGAACGACGCTGACCGCCGTCGAGAAACGCAGCTTGGGCGAAGCTTACTTCAGTCGCGGTTGGGCACATTATCTGATCGCTTATCGGTACGGTACGGATAAACAAGGAGTACCTTTCGTACGTTACGAGGACTTCCCCGACGATTACGACAACTCCATACCGCCTCAGCAAGCTACCGTTATGGACAATTATAAACTGATCATCGAAGATATGGACAAGGCAATCGCCTACCTTCCAAACTTCGAATCCTATGACGCCGACAACCGGGGCCGGGCACATCAGGCTGCTGCCGTGGCGTTCAAAGCGAAAACTTATGCTTACTGGGCTACTTGGGATGCTACCCAATGGAACAACGTCATCGAGATGGTCAATCAATTGGAGAACAACTACAATCGAGATCTAGCTCCTACATTCGCGGAACTATTCTCGTCTGACTTGAAAGATTATTGGAACGCCGAATATCTCTGGACTATTCCGAGTATCGGCGGCGCACTACCGGGCGGTACCGAATTCCCGGGTATTATCCTTGAGAACAAAGGATGGGGCAAATATAATGGTTGGGGGCAGATGAAGCCCTCTTACGACATCTACGAAGAAATGGCGAAAGATGGTAAAGGTAATGACCGTTTAGTACGTTCAATCTTGGAATACAACCAAGAGTTCCCGTTCTTCGGCGAGACACGCAAATTCTGGTCTACCTCCGACCTTGAAGCTGGTTTCATGATCAATAAATACATGGACGCTTTCAAATACTCAGACCCTGTAGGTGAAGGAGCCGTGAGTGCTAACGGAGACTGGCCTACGGTCCGTGTCAATTTCCCGATCATCCGTTTCGCAGAAATGTTATTGTTCCGTGCCGAGGCATATTTAATGACAGGTCAAGCCGATAAAGCAACCGCAGACATCAACCGTATCCGCCTACGCTCCAACTTGACACCGCTTGCCGGCACCGCCACGATGAAGGATCTATATCACGAACGCCGTTGTGAATTGGCTTTTGAGTTTACAGACCATCTATTCGACTTAAAGCGTTGGAACCGTTCTTCCAATACCGACATAAAGACATTGGCCGATAAAGAGTTGAACGCACATCCACGTATCCGCAGATATGAAGACCGGGCGAATCCGGAATCTGCGTTCACGATTATTGGTTACGAAGATTACACCAACAAAAACGCCTATCAAGCGCATATGATGGTATTCCCGTATCCAAGTGAAGAGATTACTAAATCGAATGGTCAATTGAAGCAGAACGAGGGATATTAACCGGCTCCTTTAAACCGATCAAGGTACGAATAAGATTCAATTACGGGCTGTCTCAGAAAATGAAACAGCCCGTGTTATTTTCTACCGGGTAAAAACGCATATCTCAAATAGGTAGCTTACCTTTGCCTATTGTATACTATATATTAAACAAAAAATATACCATGAGATTAATTCAAACGCTTTCTTCTTGCTTGTGTACAGGGATAATAGCCTTATTCACGGCCTGTAGCCAAGCTCCACAATCCCCCATCGATTCCGTGGATCCGTTTATCGGCACGGGATTTCACGGACACACGTATCCCGGGGCCACGGCTCCTTACGGAGCGGTCCAACTCAGTCCGGACACCCGGAAAGGGAATTGGGACGCTTGTTCCGGTTATCATTACAGCGATTCTACCTTAATGGGTTTCTCCCATACCCATTTAAGCGGTACGGGATGTATCGACCTAGGCGATATCCTATTCCGCCCGTCTCTCCAGACACCTTTAGCGTTCTCGCACTCGGACGAGAAGGCTTCCCCGGGCTACTACTCGGTGAATCTCAAGGAGGCAGGTGTATTAGCGGAACTTACCACGACCCCGCATGTCGGGATACACCGATATACCTATAAAAAAGAGACAGAGGCTACGTTGGTGGTCGATATGGATCATTTATTGGATAACGAATATATGTACGAGGGCTGGGTGAAGCGAACCGGGGATAACGAGCTTACCGGTATGCGGCGTACCCGGGGCTGGGTAGACAATCAATATGTCTTCTTTGTAGCGCAGTTCTCGCAACCGTTCTCTTCCATGGAACAGCCTTCCGAACGGCAAGCCGTACTTACCTTCGATACGACTACCGGAAAGCCCATCGTCTGCAAAGTCGGGGTATCGATCGTAAATGAGGAGAACGCCCGTCTGAACCTTGAGCAAGAGACAGATTCCTATGGCTTTGATTTCGATGCCATCCATCAAGCGACACGCTCCGATTGGGAAAAAGAGCTGGACGTTATCACGGTAGAAGGAGGCACCGAAGCCGAGCGCACGAATTTCTACACGGCGCTATACCATAGCAAGATCATCCCGAATATAGCGAGCGACGTGAACGGACAATACCGCCGTCACGACATGAGCGTAGCGACGATCCCGGCAGGTCGCCGCCAATTCTCCACCTTCTCCACTTGGGACACCTTCCGGGCCTGGCATCCGATGATGACTCTGTTGGATACTACCTTGGTGAATGATATGGTACAGTCTCTCTTGGATATGTACGACGCCAGCGGCGAGCTTCCGTTATGGCCCTTATCGGCAGGCGAGACCGGGACCATGATCGGTTATCACTCCACATCGATTATAGCGGACGCTTATTTGAAAGGTATTCGCGGATATGATGCGGAACACGCTCTCGAAGCGATGAAAATCTCAGCGGAGAAGAATAAGAAAGGAGCGGATTTTTATATAAAGGAAGGCTTCATCCCAACGAATATCAAGAAAGAATCGGTTTCCTGCCTATTGGAATTCGCCTACGATGATTGGTGTATCGCACAAATGGCGAAAGCTTTAGGACATATGGATGATTATGAGACGTTCATCAAGCGCTCCCAGAATTTTATCAACGTATTCGACGGTAGTACCCGGTTCTTCCGGGGCAAACGGCAGGATGGGAATTGGGAGACTCCTTTCGATCCATTCGCCATCGGACGTTCCTATACGGAGGCTACGGCCTGGCAATATCGTTTCTTTACCCCGCATGACGTATATGGATTGACCCAGTTGTTCGGAGGCCGGGAGGCGTTCATCGCTGATCTGGATAGCTTATTTATGGTTACCTCCGAGGTAGTCGGCGATCTGGTAGACGTTACCGGATTGGTCGGTCAATATGCGCATGGCAACGAGCCTAGCCACCACATGGCTTACCTGTACAGCTACGTAGGCGAGCCGTGGAAAACCCAAGAATGGACCCGCCGCCTATTGGATGAGATGTACCAACCGACTCCCGAGGGGATTATCGGCAACGAGGATTGCGGGCAGATGTCCGCTTGGTATATCTTGAGCAGCCTCGGCTTCTACTCCGTATGTCCGGGTAGCAACCAGTTTATCCTAACGACCCCGTTGTTCGATAAGGCGAACATGAAGCTGGGCAATGGCAAGACATTGGTCATTACCGCCAACCAGCCGGATAAGAACAAGTATATCACGAAGGTTACCTTAAACGGCGAGGAGATATCGCATTGCTACATCACCTACGACCAGTTGATGCAAGGAGGTACACTGGACTTTACGCTCTCGGCGACACCGGACAAGCGTTGGGGAACCGCTCCCGAGTACGCTCCCTATTCCTATACGGAGCAACCTACCGTCTCTATCCCTTACATAGCGAATGATCTGGATTTGTTTGAAGGTGAGATTACGGCGGAACTAAAATCCACGACACCCGAAGCGGTTATCCATTACACGCTTGACGGATCGGAACCGGATGAGAACGCTCCGGTATACAGCGAGCCATTCGTCTTAAAAGAGACCACGATTATCAAGGCCAAAGGATATAAAAAGGGATTCGTACCCAGCCGTACGTACTCGATCCAAGCGACAAAAGCCGTATTACGCCCCGCGTTATCCATACAGCCTACGAAGCATGGGGTAGCTTATACTTATTACGAAGGAGAGTTCCAATGGGTAGCCGATCTGCAAAAGGCGAAGGTGGTCGAGACCGGAACAATACCTGAGCCTTCTATCCTGAACGCTAAATTGCCGGATCATTTCGGTTATATCTTCACCGGATATATATACGCCCCGGAAGATGGAGTCTATGAGTTCAGTACCCGCTCGGATGACGGTAGCGTCCTCTATATCGGCAAAGAAAAGGTAGTGGACAATGATGCCTCCCACGCCGCCATCGACGCAACGGGACGCATCCCCTTACAAAAAGGCTACCACCCCTTCGCCTTGCATTATTTCGAGGATTACGAGGGTGAGTACCTAGGCTGGAGCTGGCGTACGCCAAGCATGTCCACACTAGACACAATCCCAACAGAGAACCTTTATATAAATTGATAATATTAAATACTGAATCATATGAGAAGAACAACTCTATCCGTGCTATCCGCCTTAGCCATCCTGCTATCCGGCATGATCGTTCCGGAGGCCGCGGCACAAAGTCGCCGAGACAAAGAACAAACGTATGTACTAGAGAAACCTTACGAGGTCAAGAAACTAGTCCCTCCTACCGGAAAGAAAATAAAGAACGTGATCCTCATGATCGGCGACGGCATGAGCCTTATGCACATGTATTCCGCTTGGACCGCCAACCGGGGCAAGCTCTGGCTAGACAACTCCCAATACACCGGCCTCTCGAAAACCTATTGCGCCAACCGCCTCATCACCGACTCCGGAGCCGGAGGTACCGCACTGGCCACCGGCCATAAAACGAACTACCATATGGTAGGCGTAGACCCGGAAGGCAAGCCCTTGGAATCTTTGGCTACCTTGGCGAATAAGAAAGGCCTGTCAAGCGGCATCGCCGTTACCTGTCGCCTATGGGACGCTACGCCCGCCGACTTCTGCTGCCACAATACGGATCGTGACGCCGAGGCCGAGATCGTAGCGGATTACGTGAACTGTGGCGTCGATTACGTATTCGGCGGCGGCTCCAAGCTATTCGAGAACCGTGCAGACGGACGTGATTTGTTCAAGGAATTAAGGGAGAAAGGTTACCAGACTCCCCGTAGCTGGGAGGAACTGGCGAAGATTCAAAAAGGCAAGGTATTCTGCGTTACCGATACCGTAGACACCCCGCTTCCCGCCGAGCGAGGCGATCTCTTGGCTCGTGCCTCGATGAAAGCGATCGATCTGCTGGGACAAAACCCGGAAGGTTTCTTCCTGATGGTAGAGGGTTCCCAATTGGATGATTACGGACATTTCAACGATATTGACCTGTTGATGCAAGAGACACATGATTTCGACCGTACGATCGGACGTATCTTCGAATGGGCCGCCCAAGACGGTGAGACATTGGTTGTCGTAACCGCCGATCACGAGACCGGTGGCCTTACCTTGGTGGACGGGGATCTGAACGAGGGCCGTATCGTTTGTAAATTCTCCACCGGAGGGCATAGCGGCGTGATGGTTCCCGTTTACGCTTTCGGCCCGGGTGCCGAGAACTTCACGGGTATCTTCGAGAATACGGATATCTTCTGGAAGATCAAAAAGCTCCTGAATCTATAATCAAACAGTATTCATCCGATGGAGAGTATAACAGGGCTATCCCGCTAGTCAAGTACCGCAGTACCCCTGCCCAAGTACCGCAGTACTTTGGCTGAGAGGACAGCGGTACTTGACTAGCAGGACAGCAGTACTTGACTAGCAGTACTACGGTACCCGACCGGGAGGACCGTGTTCACCGACTGAGGCGCACCTTCTCCCTCTCTCCCCCAATAAAAATATCATAAGGAATGACAACAAGACGAAACTTCTTAAAGCAATCCCTTCTCGCAGCAGGTGCGGCCTCCGTTCCCGCCGGGAACCTTTTAGCGCAAGAGAAAATGGAAGAGAAACGCCCCAAGTACAATCTTCCTTACAAGAACACCTACCTGAAGGAACCCTTCGTGACCGAGAACGAGTTCCGGACAGCGAGACCGGAGACCATCACGCCCGGAACCTTCGAGGAGGCCAAGCAAATCCTCCCGGACCCGACTTGGAGCGGACACGAGAAGGAAATCGAGATGTACTGGAAGGCTTGGCAAATCGGCATCGGCAACATCAAGGCCCCGGAACCGGATTCCGGTTTCGTATGCAGTTACCTCGATGTCGCCTACAACGGCAATATCTTCATGTGGGACTCCGCCTTCATGATGATGTTCGCCCGTTTCGGTACCCGCTTCTTCCCCTTCCAACGTACGTTAGATAATTTTTACGCCAAACAACACCCAGACGGTTTCATCTGCCGGGAGATTAAGGCGGACGGAGCGGACTGCTTCGAGCGTTACGATCCGACCAGCACCGGACCGAATATCCTCCCTTGGAGCGAGATCGTCTATTATAAGCAGTTCGGCGATATAGACCGCCTACACAAGATATTCCCCGCCCTTTGCGCTTATTATAAATGGTTGAAGCTAAACCATACGTGGCGCAACGGTACGTATTGGACCAGCGGTTGGGGTACCGGCATGGACAACATGCCCCGGGTGGAACCGAAATACAATCCGATATACAGCCACGGCCATATGATCTGGCTGGACGTTTGCTTGCAACAATACTTCACCGCCGGGCATCTGCTTGAGATGGGTTTCTATCTGGAGCGTTGGCAGGAGATCGAGGAGTTCGAGGACGAGCAGAAGATGCTAAAGAAGTATATCAACGAGAACCTATGGGACGAGAAGGAGCATTTCCTTTTCGATCAATACGCCGACGGAAGCCTTTCCTCCACCAAGGGAATCTACGCGTACTGGGCCTTATTGACCGATGTCCTGTCCAAGGAACGCATGGATGCTTTCGTGGCCGAGCTGGATAACAAGGAGACATTCAACCGCCTGCACCGCGTCCCTTCCCTTGCCGCCAACCATCCTAAATACAAGGATAACGGCCGCTACTGGCAGGGTGGCGTATGGCCGGGAGCGAATTATATGGTGATTACCGGCCTATTGCAACAAGGCTATCGTAAATTGGCTTACGAGATCGCACGCAACCATTACGATAACGTCCTGAAGGTGTATAAGAATACCGGAACGTTCTGGGAATACTACGCTCCGGAACATGAGGAGCCGGGCTTCATGGCTCGCCCGAATTTCGTGGGCTGGGGCGGACTGGCACCGATCTCCGGCTTGATCGAGCAAATCTTCGGTATCCGTTCCAATGTGTACGAGAAGAAATTGACCGTAGACGTGAACTTGACGGAGGCTTATGGTATCGACCGTTATCCTTTCGGCCTCGACGGTCTGGTAGCGATCAAAGTCAAGGCCCGTTCTTCCGCTACCCAAGAGCCGCAGGTAGAAATTACCAGCGACGTCCCCTTGGAACTAACCGTCCTTTGGGGCGACAAACAGAAGACGGCTAACGTAAAACCCGGCACGCAAACCATATAAAACAGTAAATCCATCAAACATCCAGTTGTAGAGACGGTGCGTGCCCCGTCTCTACAACTAGACTCAAAAAACAATTAGTATATGAAACAGATTCTATCCTTATTTATCACCTCCCTCGCCCTCTGTACGGCTTGCACCTCCCCGAAGGGATCGGACACAGTTCAAGTGGCGGAGACAACCACGGAGCAGACGATTCAGAAAGCCTCCTCCGCAATTCATTACAACGCCTTCTCGCACAACGACTATTGGCGGGAGAGACCTCTGCTGGACGCCTTGTCCTTCCGCTTCAACTGCGTGGAGGCCGATCTGTGGCTGATCGATGGCGAGCTATACGTTTCCCATGACCGCCCGGAACCCAACCCGGCCATTACCTTCGAGAACCTATACCTCAAGCCGCTCGTGGCCCGCATACAAGCGAATGGAGGTAAGGTCTATCCCGATAGCGATCGTCCTTTCTACCTGATGGTGGATTGCAAGGCACAAGGCGAAGAGATGTACAAGCTATTAAAGAAACAGATGGAACCTTACAAGGAATATTTCTGTTCCGTCGATAACGGCGAATATAAAGAAGGTGCCGTCCTCTTCTTCCTTTCCGGCGACCGTCCGAAGAGCAGCCTGCCGAAAGAGAACAGCCGCTTCACCTTCCTCGACGGACAAATAAAGGATCTGGGACAGGGCATCCCTGCTTCCCTCGCTCCGGTCATAAGCGATAATTACTCCGATTTCTTCACTTGGAAAGGTGAAGGCGAGATGCCCGCCGACCAACTACAGAAGATGCGTGAGATCATCCGGAAAGTCCACGATGAGGGAAAACTATTCCGTTGGTGGGGCGCCCCGGATACCGAGCAGTTCAAACGCTTCTTCATCAAGGAAGGTGTAGACTTGGTAGGTGCCGACGATCTGAATGGGTTATACAACGTATTGAACGAGCGTTAAACGAGAAAATTACAATAGGCATTATAAGGTTGTTACAATGGGCATTCTAGCATCCTTACAACAGGCATCGTAACAGCCTTATAATGCCCATCATAGTTTTAACATATCACAACCGCTTTTATTCCAACCAAGGCTGCGGATTCAGCTTCGTCTTTTCCTTCCACAATTGGAAATGGAGGATCGTGGAATTACCATCTTCCGGGTCTGAATAGATCCTTCCGATCGCTTGACGGGTAGAGACCCGGTCGCCTGCTTTTACATATACCTGACTCAAATTGCTATAAACCGTCAAGTAGTTACCATGACGAACGATTACGGAATTATTATACCCCGGCACCACGAACACACGCGTTACCTCCCCATTGAATACCGCACGGGCATCCGCCCCGGGTGAGGTCTGGATATCGATACCACTATTACTGGTACGAACATATTTCAACTCCTGATGCTGTTGCTCGCCGAATGTAGAGACGATCGTATGTCTTCCGGCCACCGGATACGGCAAACGTCCCCGGTTATTGGCGAAGTTATCGGACAATTGCTTCTCCGCCTTTGTCATCGCATAGCCCCCTTTCGTATCCGCCACACGTTCCTCACGGATCGGCTCGTTTTTACTCTCCGGTACGGGTTTACCCTTAGCGGCAGCTTGTTCACGGGCACGGCGCTCACGTTCCGCACGTTCACGGGCGGCTTTCGCCTCGGCCTCGGCACGGGCGATCTCCTCGGCGATCTGCTTCTCTATCTGTCGGTTTAAAGCCTCGGCTTGACGACGCTTCTTTTGGAGATCCGCCTTCAAATCCTTTTGTCTCTTATTCAATAGCTGGACTTCCTCTTTCTGAGAAGCTTCCTCGCTTTCTAGCTTCTTACTCTCTTCTTGACGAGTTCCTAAAAGGGTACGCTTCTCGGCACGGGTCTTCTCCATCTCAGCTTGCTTGCGGCTGATCTCGGCCTGCTTTTCAACGATGTCATTCGCTTGCCGCTTCTGCCAATCCGCATATTCCCGTAAATACCGCATACGCCGCATGGATTGAGAGAAACTCTCGGCGGATAGGATAAACAACAATTTATCTTGCGAGCTATGGCGTTTATAAAGCCCTCGCATCGATTTACCGTAATTCGTCTGCTTATCGCCCAGTTCCCGTTTTAAGGTGCGCAACTGGCCTTGGATATTCAAGATATCTTTCTCGATCTCATCCAGCTCTTGATTCAATAAACTGATGACTTTCTTACGGGAAAGAATTTGTTTGGAAAGTAGATTCAAACGGTTCAGGGAAGTTTTAGCAGTCTGGGCCGTCTCTTGTAATAATTTATTCGTCTCCTCGATATCGGCCAACGCCTCCTTGCGCTGCTGCTCCAACTGACGGACAGCAGCGGATTTCTGACCGTAAACCACGGTAGATAAAGACAATGCCAATAGAACGATCCAGACGTACCTCATGATAGATTATTGATTCAGATTCGTAATCGTTTTCAATACTTGCGCAAAGGTAATACGCTTATATTTAGAAGGAACCGAAAAATCCAACTTGAGCGGCTCGTCCAGTTGGATACGGGAGTAATGGATCTTCACCCCACCCTCGGGATTCCCGTTCTTCAACACCTGCACATCCATCAACATCGGGAACGGCTGCCGATCCACCAAGCGAAAATCCTCGTACAGCCATTGCAAGGCATAACGATCGGAAGGGTCCGCTACATAGGTAGAGAGAAGTTTCTCCTCGCCGTCCGCCTTAAAGGTATAGAATAGCCCCATGGCATCCTTCGTCTTGATCTCGGCGACCGGACCTTCTTGATTCAGCTTAAACCGATTATAATGCTTACGGGAAACGCCTTGTTCCCCCGGGATAAACAGATGATTCGTGAAAAGAGCCTGCAAATTATAGAAGTTGAACTCGATCGGAGTCTGTCCTTGCAAATTGGAATAATTCTCGATCATATAGCGTTTATTCATGCGGTCTACCACTTTGATCGTATCCCGGCTCAACTCGATACGGAAGATCTCGATCCCGAGAAATGGCTGTACCGACAGCTGGAAAGCGCTATCCTTGACCATCTTCATATCCACCCGAGAACTCATTTGCTTACCGGGGATATCCAGATCCACGTTCAGCCGGGCCGTCAAGGTACGGAACTGGAAGGATTGATCCTCCACCGACTGGAAGAACTCATTATGAGCCTTCACGCTAGCGGATTCCACCGTCCCGACTTTCTTGGACGATTTACAGCCTGTCAACATCGAAAGTAAAAGACCTCCACATAACAGGAAGGTCAAGAAATAGTCTCTTTTCATTTCGCGTTCTCGTCTTCTATATATTGTTGCTCGGCGATCTTACGGTTCAAGATCTCGGAATCCTTCCCCATCTCTTTCGCCTTTTTCCATTGCTCCACCGCTTTTTCCTTATCACCGTTCATGAAAAGGATGTCCCCATAATGATCCACGAGTTCGGCGCTCTTTGTCTTATCTTTCTCCAAAGCGCTCTCGATATAGATTTTCGCCAAGGTATAGTTTCCTTGTACGAAGAAGATCCAAGCGTAGGTATCCAGATACGTGGCGTTGTCCGGTTCCAGCTTGATACATTGGGCGCTCATACGCTCCGCCTTCTTCAAGTCTTTCTTCTCCAAGGAAAGGAAGTAACTGTAGTTGTTCAGTACGACCACGTTCTTGTCATTGTACTTCAATGCCTCATCGTACGCTTTATACGCTTGATCCAATTGCCCCATCTGGTAATAAATATCACCGATCTGGCCGTAGAAATCCGATTTCAGCGGCAGATTCTCCTTCGGGATGATATTCAAGCCCGCATAATAGGTATTCAAGGCTTCTTGATATTTCTGTTGTTGGTAGTAAGCGATACCCAGATAGAAGTAATATTCCGGCGACTCGGGGAAAAGCTCCATACAAGCCGTACAGATACGGATGACCTCCGGGATATCCTCCCCTTTCAAAGCCAGATTCAACAATTGCTGCCAAGCCCCGGCGTTACTCGGTTCCATCTCGGTTACCAACTGGAACTGGAATTTCGCCTCCTCTGTCTTTCCTTGGGCCATCAAGAGACCGCCATACATCAGCTTTAAGTCAATATCCTCCGGATGTTGCTCCAAAAGAGTTTGGAATAAATGGTTTGCGTTCTCGGTTCCCTGCTTCGTTTGTTGCAGTTTCAAGATATACCGGGAAAGGATGTTCACTTTCGTCTCCACGTCCAGCTTCTCGTTTACCAAAGCGCTACGGATTTGTTGCTCGGCGGCCTCCTTATCCCCTTTCGCCTCGTAGTAATTGGCCATAGAGACGATATAATAAGGGTCAGTCGGATCAATCTCATTCGCTTTTTGATAGCAAGCCAAAGCCTTGTCCATCTCCCCGTTTTCCAAATGAAGATCGCCCAATACGATCTGGTAACGGGCCTCCATAGGATATTTAGCCGCTAGCTTCTCGATCTCCTTGAAAGCCTCTTCCGGTTTCTCCAACTGGACGTACAGTTTGTATTTCTGCATAGAGATCGCCTCGTTCATACCCATAACCGACTCCAAGGCGTCATAAGCCTCGATCGCCTTCCCGATCTCGCCGGCTTGCGTCAAGGCATCGGCCAGATAATAATTCAGCTCCTCCTTCTCCGGATAATCACGAACCAGTTCCTCGTACTCCTCGGCGGCTTCGCCATACATACCCAGATTCCGGGTGATAGACGCCAATGCCATTTTATACGTGAAATTATCCTTGCTGTTGGCTACGGCTCTTTTCAACATCTCAACCGCTTTCTCCGGACGGTTCAGCTGCACATAAAAAGAAGAAAGCTCATACAAGACCGGAGCCGCCGTAGAGTCAATCTCCAAGCAATGGTTGAAGGCATCATAAGCGGCGTCGAATTTCCCGGCGTTCTTCAAGTTCAAGCCCTCATAAAAGAAGTAATCGAATTTACGTTGATCCTTCTCCGTTTCTGTAGCACCAGCCGGGAGCACAGCGACCAACGAGAGGAAAGAGATGAGATATATCAGTTGCTTAAACATCCTATTATTCTTGTTAACCTTATTATTCTTATTCTTTTCCGGTATGACCGAATCCCCCAGCTCCCCGCTCGGTATCATCCAACGTCTCCACGGGCTCCCAATCCACATGGCTATGAGCGGCTATAACCATTTGGCAGATACGCTCACCATCATTCACCGTAAAAGGCTCGGAAGATAGATTCACGAGAATGATACCGATCTCCCCCCGATAATCGGCGTCGATCGTACCCGGCGTATTCAGCAGGGTTATCCCATGCTTTAAAGCCAGCCCGCTACGAGGACGCATCTGGGCCTCATAGCCTTCCGGCAGCGAGATATAAAGTCCGGTCGGGATTAATTTACGTTCCAACGGTTTCAACACAACCGATTCCGACAAATTCGCCCGGATATCCATCCCGGCAGATAAAGGAGTCGCATAACCCGGCAGCGGGTGATGCGATTTATTGATAATTCTTACTTTCATACTTGCAAAGATAAACAAATTGTCAATAGTCAATCAATTAACCCAATCCCCGTTCTCTTTTATTAACTGAACTAAACGTTCTACAGCGTCTTCCTCGGGGATATTCTTGAGGACACATTCCTTACCTTTATACAGGCTGATTTGTCCACGTCCGGCACCCACATAACCATAGTCGGCATCGGCCATCTCGCCGGGGCCGTTTACGATACAGCCCATGATACCGATCTTCAAGCCTTTTAAATGGGAAGTAGCCTCCTTGATACGGGCGATCGTTGTTTGCAGGTCGTACAAGGTACGTCCGCAACTCGGACAAGAGATATATTCCGTCTTACTGATACGGGTTCTTGTAGCCTGCAAGATCCCGAACATACAGCGATCCGAGACAACCGCCTCGCATCCCTCATTGTGCAGCATCAAGCCATCCCCGAAACCATCCAGCAAAAGCGTACCGAAATCGGCGGCGGATTTCAGTTCCAACAACTCCACATCCGTCTCCCGGAAATCACGATGCAAGACAACCGGCACGTCACAACCCGCCATCAGCAATTTATGCATAGCCGCACGTTGCGAGCCAACCCCATTCCGATGATGTGTACTTAATAAAACCACCACGGTCTTATCCGCTTTCAAGATCTCCAACATACGATCCGTAAGATCCATATACGTCAGACGGATAAACTTAAGCGGACAATCGTAATCCTTTAACTCCTCCGCCTCCGAGGCGATGAAGCAAGGAAAAGCATTCGGACGCTCTTTCCAAAAATGAGCGTCTACCAATAAACGGAAATTATCCGGCAAATTATCCGGATCTTCCTTTCCTATATATATATAGTCCGGCAAGGACAAATGATCAAACTCAAAATCCCCGTTACTACGATCGGAGATCACGACTGGTGGGAAAGTACCTCCGATACCCTCCACCACACGGCTTATACGACGGCATGTCGCCACCGTATCGAAACCGGGAGCCATCGAAGCCTCGATAGGACGATGATTTTCCCGTTCCCTAATATAATCCACCAATTTACGCGCTACCGGCATTTCCGCCTCGGGGTCCTCACTCAAGGAAACCCGGATCGTATCACCGATACCGTCACATAGAAGCGTACCGATTCCGACAGCGCTCTTGATACGCCCGTCCTCACCGTCACCCGCCTCCGTTACCCCAAGGTGCAAGGGGTAATGCATATTCTCGGCCTCCATCGTACGAACCAACAACCGCACGGTCCTTACCATGACAACGGTATTGGAAGCCTTAATCGAAATAACCACATCCGGGAAATTCTCCTCCCGGCAAATGCGAAGAAACTCCATACAACTCGCTACCATCCCCTCGGGCGTATCACCATAACGGCTCATGATACGATCGGAGAGCGAGCCATGATTCACACCGATACGAATAGCGGTGCCATGTGCCTTACAAATATTCAAGAAAGGGACGAACCGCTCACGGATCTTCTCGATCTCGGCGGCATATTCCTCATCCGTATATTCAAGATGGCTGAATGTCTTTACCTTATCTACATAGTTTCCCGGATTGATACGTACCTTTTCCACCTCACCGGCGGCGGCATCAGCCGCTCTAGGATTAAAATGGATATCAGCGACCAAAGGAGTCGTATACCCTTGCTCATTCAATTGTTTACGAATCTCGCCCAAGTTTCGGGCTTCCCGTTCCCCCTGTGCCGTAAAACGCACATACTCAGCTCCCGCCTCGATCATACGGATCGCTTGAGCTACCGCCGCCTCCGTATCCATCGTTGATACATTAGCCATGGATTGAATACGGATAGGATTCTCACCTCCCATGGGTGTGTCACCGATTTGGGCAACGGATGATTTACGGCGGTTGTAATTAAAGTAAGCCATTGTTAATTGAAAATTGAGAATTGAAAATTGAGAATGAGTGTTGAGAACTGAAAACCTAAAGAGAGACTTTCTCCTTAATTTTCAATTCTCAACTTTCAACTTTCAATTAATTAGTTTTGTATTTAAAAGAAACCTTAGCCAACTCCTCGTTAGCCTTCACGATTTTCTTCTTCAAATCCTCCTTATAAGCGGATAGCTTCTCCTGAAGTTGCTCGTCGCCGACGGCAAGCATCTGCACCGCAAGGATACCAGCGTTCAAAGCGCCATTGATGCCGACAGTAGCCACAGGGATTCCCGGAGGCATCTGTACGATAGCCAACAAGGCATCCATACCGTCCAGCGTAGAGTTAATAGGCACGCCGATCACGGGAACCGTCGTCATGGAAGCGATCACACCGCAAAGATGAGCGGCCATTCCGGCAGCGGCGATGATAACCTTGATTCCACGTCCTTTAGCTCCTTTGGCGAAAGCCTCCACCTCAGCGGGAGTACGGTGTGCGGATAGAGCATGCATCTCGAACGGGATCTCCATCTCATCCAAGAACTTAGCCGCCTTCTCCATAACGGGTAGATCCGAGGTACTACCCATGATAATACTTACAACAGGTGTCATTCTTATTTAGCGATTAATTTTTGATAGTCTTCAGCGGATAATAGTTCCTCCAACTCAGAAGCGTCCGTAAGAGAAATCTTGATTAACCAACCTTTACCATAAGCGTCTTCATTAACCAATTCAGGAGCGTCTTCCAATTCAGCGTTTACTTCCAAAACCTCTCCGCTAACCGGCATGAAAAGATCGGAAACAGTCTTAACAGCTTCAATCGTACCGAACACCTCTTCTTTAGCGACGGTCTCCCCCTCTGTCGTAATGTCTACATAAACGATCTCACCTAGCTCGCCTTGAGCGTAATCAGTAATACCAACATAAGCTACGTCACCTTCTACACGAATCCACTCATGGTCTTTTGTGTACTTTAAATCTGCAGGAAAATTCATAATTTTAGTGTTTTTATTAGATGAATAAATAGATATAACTCATTAATGAGGCTACAAAGGTACATATAAATCCCAGACAAAACCCCGCATATACCTGCATTGGTGTATGCCTTTTTAAAAAGATACGCGAGGTACCTAATAAACCGGCCACGATCAACACGACTATAAAAGCCCAGTAGGGATTTATCATATGGATACGCGCCACTCCCATAATACCGCCCAGTAACCCGCCGATACCAATGGCATGCGCGCTAATCTTCCAAGCAAAATTGATGCATAAGGCGATTACCAAGGCTACGCAAGCCCCGATCAGCATCGCTAACAACCAAAACGGCATCAGCATCTTATACAGGAAAAAGATACATACCAAGATGGAAGTGATAAAAATCAGATAAGGAACCACTCGCTCCTTCCGGTCGGAAAGCTCTATATCGCCGGCCGCGCCATTTTTCACCAATAAGAAGATGAAAAGCCCGGGAACTATCGCTGTCGAAATAAAGGTACCTCCGGCAATCAGCAGCTTCACAGGTAACGGGTAAATGGCGAGAAATGTAAACATCAACGCCAACACGATCCCATAGGTTACCATAAGCAACGGATGGAACACGAAGGATATTATATTCGAGAATAGTTTCATACGCTTTTATATTTCTTTTCTCAGACGAGCTACCGGAATCCCCAGTTGCTCCCTGTATTTCGCTACCGTACGCCGGGCGATGACATATCCTTTTTCTTTCAGGATCGTAGCCAACTCCTCATCGGTCAACGGTTTTCGTTTGTCTTCGGCATCTACATGCTCTTTCATGATCTTTTTCACCTCACGGGTCGAGATCTCCTCACCGGTATCGGTCTGCATAGACTCGGAGAAAAAGTATTTCAACGGATAAATACCGAAATTCGTTTGCACATATTTACTGTTACTTACCCGGGAAATAGTGGAGATATCATATCCCGCACGCTCCGCTACGTCTTTCAAGATCATGGGATGGAGGGTAGCCTCATCGCCTGTCAGGAAAAAGTCCCGTTGTAAATAGATAATCGCCTCCATGGTACGCTGCAAGGTCTCATTACGTTGCTTGATAGCGTCGATGAACCACTGGGCGGAATCCAACTTTTGTTTCACGAACTGTACGGCATCCCGCCTCTCAGCGGTTTGGTTCGCCTTATTCGCCGTATAATCCTGAAACATCTCGGCATACTCCCGGTTGATACGCATATCCGGTACCCCCCGGTTATTCATGCTCAAGATAAGCTCTCCATTATGCGCTTCCACCACGAAATCCGGGATGATCTGGCTCATCGCCACTTCCATAGAACCACCCCAACTACTTCCGGGTTTCGGATTTAACATAGTAATCTCGTGAATGACCTTCTTTAACGTTTCCTCATCGATATCGAGACCTCGTAAGATCTTATCGTAATGTTTGCGGGTGAACTCCTCGAAATATTCGGTCAAAACACGAATCGCCAAATTTGTAACCGGAGTATTCTCCTTCTTATCCAGCTGGATCAACAGACATTCTTTCAAGTCACGGGCACCTACCCCGGCAGGCTCAAAATCTTGGATGATATTCAAGATAGACTCGATCTCCTTCTCATCTACCTCTTGTCCGGCTTGGAAGATCAAATCGTCCGCTATCGCCGAAAGGTCCCGGCGCAAATAACCGTCATCATCGATATTTCCAATGATATACTCCGCTATTTTCATTTGCTTATCCGGTAAATCCCTTAACCCGAGCTGCTGTAACAGAAACTCATTCAAGGATTGGCTTACGGAGAAGGGGACATCCTCTTTCCGTTCCGCACGCTCGGTCATTTCCCGTAGCTTATAATCAGGTATATCGTCTTCCGTTAAATAATCTCCCAAAGAAAGGTCGGTCTCAGTATCAACAGAAGGGATCTCTTCTCCCCCCTCCTCGCTTTCAGTTCGTTCAAAATCATCAACAGGCTCTTTTCCTTCCTCCAAGGCTGGGTTATCTTCCAGCTCATGCTTCACACGTTCTTCCAACTCGATCGCGGGAAGCTCCAGAAGCCGTATCAACTGTATCTGCTGAGGGGATAGCTTTTGCTGTAACTTTTGTTGTAACTGTTGCTTTAACATAATCTAAATCATTGCACTGTAAGGGCAGGACAATCACCCGCCCTCTTATTTATCAACATGCAAATATAAGTTTTTAGTTTTAACAGTACAGCTATTAAACTATAATAGTTCTAAACAAGGTGCATGATGGACCCTAGCGACTTTAAAATCCTTCCTTCACGATCCGTTTGATCGGGAGGAAGAATCGTTCGATCAGGCGTAATTCTTCCGTTACAATCTCTGCGGAGGCTTGCGTCTCAGGCGAGACGGGTAGGTCATGAAAGCCTCGATGCGGTCATGGTCTCCGATGCGCTGCATGATATCGCCCACCATCTTGGTATCGAAGAAATGCAGGGGCAGGCGCATCAGCTTGGCGAGGAAATCGGAGATCAAGGCGATATTGATCCTCGTGTTTACGTGCAGCAATATCCAGCTCCGTATGAAGTCCACGGATAGCTTGGCGATAAAGATCACCAATTGCGATATAAGGATCAAGGTTATGAAACCTAGGTTGTTGTCCCGTATACCGGTATCCACCAAGCTCTGCGTGAGGAAAGGCAGGATGAGTTGCAGTACACTGGCGGTCAGCATGCCCAGCACGAGCTGTGCCATCTCACGCCTGTAGGGCGATATATATCGGAAAAAGAATCCGAGGTTACGTTTCCTGTCTCTCTCCTCGTCCTCCATCCCGTAGAACTCCGGCTCCGGTTCCAGCAAGAGCGCCGTCCCGGTATCCTGTCCGCCCACTTTGGTGCTGACCCAGCACCGCTTGAACTCCTCCCTCGTATAGGTGATAAGTCCCGCCGCCGGGTCCGCTATGTAGAACTTCCCTTTCTTTATCTTGTAGCAAACCACGAAATGCCATTGGTTCCAGTGCAGTATGCAGGGTAGGGGACATTCCTTTTCCAATTCCTCCACCGTGATCCGCACGCCCTGTGTTCGGAACCCGATCGCCTCCGCCGCCTCGCTGATACCCAGCATGGAGACCCCTTCCCGTGTGATGAAGGCTTTCTCCCGTAAGTTCTGGATCGAGTACACACGATCATAGAACTTGGCGATCATACGGAGGCAGGTGGGGCCGCAGTTCATGGAGTCCGGTTGGCGATATGTGGGGAAGGGCTTAATCACTTTTTACAAAGGATTAATATGACATAAATTGTTTTTCCCGATCGCTAACTCATAATTGGAGGGGGACGGGCAAATTAATTTGTAGCGACATTGGGAGCAAGGTGCTAGATCGTAGCGTGTGCGGCGCCAAGATGTTCCCTTTTCCAATTCTTCGCATAACATCTTTTTAATAGGATCTTGAATATGGCCTAGGGAGTTTTCGTTTACATTTGCGTATACGTTACCATCAGACAAGATGGTTATTTTCCCGAAATTATTCGTGTTGAGCGCTTGAAGGGCGAATACTCCTTGCCTATCGAGTTCTATGTTATCCAGTTCCTCTTGATCAATAAAGATACATTCCTCAAAGAAGGCTATGTTCTCCCCGGTATAGAATGGCCGAATTGTCACGTCATCTACCAACTCACTTAATGATTCGCTTAACGCTTCCGCTTTTTCATATTCAGGGAAGGAAGTTATACTGATTACCCAGCATTGCTTGATTTGGAGATCCTTGATCCTTTGAGCGAGAGCGATAACTGGGAAGATATCAGTCGGTTCGTTTACAAGGACCTTTAGTCGGAAGCTCTTTTTTGTGATCTTGTTTAGTAAACTTAAATCTTCCGGTATATTACGCCAATCTGAGACTAATGTGTGCGTAGCATCTATTCCTTCAAGAATGGGTAATAGATTTTCTAATTCCTTGTATTGAAATATATTTCCACCCGAGAGCGTTATCTCCGCTCCTGTGTAATAGATGGAGAATAAGAAATTTTTCAATAAAACAGGATCGAGTACGTTTGCTGATTTTGTACAACAAAGGTATTGTTTAAACCTATCTCTACAATGCTGACAATCAAAAGTACAGTTACCATTTATGTAGACTTCTACCCCATGTAAATAAGATAAAATATTTTCACTAATTGGCGATTTATTTTCTTTTAATCGTTCTACACCCCGTTGTAGATTTAATATAGGAGGCATAATAATTGGTTTTTCTAGATCTCCTTCAATGATATCTCCGTATCCATATGCTTGAATAGTTTTCACAAAATTGTATAAGAAGTCATCCTCCAAGTCTTTTACATCGATTTTTACACTATACAATTTCTCAATATCTTGCAATTGCTCTACAATAGGATTTATTGTCTTTTTTTTCTCAAATGACAAACCATTATATGTACTTGTGTTATAAAACAAATAGTTGTCTAAGTCCTCGCTAATAACGATATAAGGATAAAGGTAGAACCAAAGTGTATTTATATGATTCATATTCATTATTTTACTAAAGTTACTTCTTTCATAATACGATTATATAAATCAGGTTTATTTGCAAGTGTTTCCATGCATTGATGTAGATAGTCTTCAAATTTTTTTCTGTCTGCCATTTGTTTGCAAATTGGATTTTTTCCTAAATTTTTGATGTCGAACATACATAGTACACAATGTCTTTTGTGGAAACAATGCGTACATAAATTTCTCAATGAGTCATAATATGTATTGTATTTTTTAGCAATATCTTCGCAGTCAATTATAACTTTATTTGATTCTACTTTCCCCAATGCATATTGATGGCCTATTCTTTCACAAGGGAATATCTTGTTATTGACTGTCATAAAAATTCTTCGGGAAAAAGGCATACATGTAGACGTAGGTAAATGCTCTACCTCATTGTTCTTGATTAATAAATCGTTGTAACTCTCATATACATTCCCACAATAATGAAATATGAAAGACTGTAACATGTTTGCTTCGTCGGAACCTAAATCTAAGGTTTTCAATATTTCTTTTGTGAGTTTCTCATTTTTATTCATAGGTTTTGGTCGTATTAAGTTCTCAAACTCTTCTTTTTTCTCTGGCTTTACTCCGGTTCGACTTATCGTGGAGAAAAAAGGTATTTTTCCGAATTCTTGATGGATAAAAGAAAAGATCTCTTGTTGATTATTTAAGTTGTGTATAACAGAGTTGAAACGTATACAATCTCTAAAATAATCAGGATGATAATTTTGGATATATTTTAATGTGTCATAAACGATTTTAAAAGAGGGTTTCCTATTAGGAAAACTTCGATATGCATCGTTTTCCTCAGCCCCATCTAAACTTATAGTTAAAAGAAAGTTGTATTTAAGAATAAGATCAAGATATTTCCTTAAATAAATTGCATTTGTTGTCATCATATATTTGAATATTATATGATGGTTTTGCAATTTCTGAGTATAATCTATGATTTCTTTTATAAATTCTATATTTAATAGAGGTTCACCTCCATAAAAGCTGATAAATACTTCGTTTTTAGGAGATGTATTTGCAGAAGATTCTAATTTGTCTATAAGAAAATCTATCAGTATCTTGGCGTTTTTAGGATCTATTATTTTATTTGTTCTAGCATCATGATTGTTATAAAAATCACCATATATACAATAAGTACATTGAAGATTACAAGAGTCTGTTACCTCAAATCCTATATGTTTAATATTAGCTAATTCTGCGTAAATATCAGAAGCTGAAATGCATCCATTTAGAGAGTATAAAGAATCAGGATTGTGTTCATTCTTTATTTTGGAAAATCCTGTATTGATTTTAGATTTTTGAACAGAAATGCACTTCTCTTCTTTTTTAATATGAAGATTGTAATCTTTTTCTAGTTGAACAAAAATGCCTTTGTCTGAGTGATTTAAAGTATATTTTATTATCGTGTACTATGTGTATAATAAAGACTCTTTAAATATTATTTTTTTTGCACAATACGATTAATTGATTAGTGTCTTCTCCCCAAGTTTCAAACTGTTCCTGTAAGGTAGGAGATAATATATGTTTCTCTTCCTTTGTCCATTGTTCAAGGTCAGACCATTCCATAGTTGTGATATAAAAATTATCAGTACTCCAACGAGGCCAAAAATTGGGGCCTCCTAAAATATCATCAGTGATCTTCATTCCATTTTCATCTTTCACGACGAATCCCTCTTTTGCTTTTTTGTCATAAATTATGAATTTGCAGTCATTCTCATTCTCTCCTTTTTGTATGTATTTATGTCGAACCGCAGTAAAGAAGAAATAACGATCGTCTTCCTCTAATCGCGGTATATTCCAGTAATTAATTGCGTTTTTGTTATATGCGTCCTCCGAATACCAAGCCTCATATTCGATAGGCATTTGGTATTTACCCATATCTAAATAGAGATAAGGTATCCATTTTGTTCCCGATAGTTGATATACGGTATCCCTTGATGATCTAGTTTTCATATAAACATTTTCTTTATATTTAGAGAATTCTCTTAATTCTGATGAAGTGGCAAAAGAAAATCCTTCGTTGAGACTCTCTATTCCATAATTTGGATTAGGTACAGCGGTTACTGTATCGCCTGTTAAGTTCAGCGCACAAGCCATATATTTATCTATGTGCATACAAAGATTACATGTCCATAATACAGAATCTGAAAAAACTATATTAAAAAAGTAATCATTGATTTTTACCTTCCGAAGGAAATTTCCGTTATAATCATAATATAAAATATGTTGTGTATCCGCATGGATAATTTCCTTCCGAGTGGGATTTATATCTATCCCTAGAATATAGAGATACTCATCAGGCCCTTGTCCTTGACGGCCTATCTGTTTGACGAATTCTCCGGTTCTTGTAAATTTGTAAATTCCTTGTCTTGTATGGATTAACCAAAAACCATCACCAAGGACAATATTTAAGATACGAGAAATTACAATATCATGTGGAGTCTTCAACTCTAAATATTCAATAGATTCAGCTATTTCGGAGATTTTCATTCCTTGCTCTTTTTTAATACATTCTTCAAAATGAATAGTATTTAGCTTTAATTTCAATTTAGAGTTGTGTTTTGTGCAAGCTGATGACAACAAGAATGTAATGATTAAAAGTGTGTATATTATATTGCTATCGATTGTACGCATAAAAATATGAATGTTTTGATATTATTTTTAATAGGAACAACTAGACTAATCGTTTTTTATCAGCCTAGTTGTTTTTACTTAGTTTGAGCAAAATGACTCTTTTTTCAGATGTTAGAAGAAAAGAGATTGCCATCCAGGATACACACTGCCAATGACAGAGCTGCTAGTACCACATTTGTCTGTACAATAGTCTCCACCTTTTATGGTTTTCAACTGTTTCTCGTCCAACTGTTTTTTGGACATCTCGGAAAATGTTAGTTTCTTGATCTTTTTCATGACCTGAACCTCCTGTTATTAAATGTTTGTTTTTAAATTATTTAAGAAAGAATGATATAAACAGCTTTCCCAAATATTTTTTAATATCTCGTTTTCGTTATCAGTCTTACCTTCTCGCATATTAAGATAGGTTGAATAACCTTTATCAGATTTTTTTAAATCTGATTTATTAAGCTTTTGGTCTATATCGGATAGTATCTCATCCATATTTCCTTCGATAAATCCTTTTTTTAGTAAATAAGCCATTCCCCATCCTATACCGGATAATCCGTTCGAAAAATTGAGAGACAAATCATTAGGCAATTCTAATACAGAATCCATTATCTCATCTGCAAACTGTTCATATAAAGGATCATCACAATAACGACTATATTCATAAAATAGGATAGTCATCCCCAGTCTCCCATTATATAATCCGGGATTTTCCAGCACTTCAGCTTTTAGTACTCCATAACGTAGAAGATCTTTTAACTCTTCTTTATGTGAGGTAAATAGATTTTTCATCACTCAATGTTTTTAATAAAATGCTAAATGAGTATCCCAGCTACCAAAAAAATAATGGGCACAATACGCATCTTTTATCTTATGTTGGAACAAATCTCGTTTTCCTTGAAATATATAATCTCGCATATCATATTTCGTAACTGGAGCTGCAAGCCGGTAAGAGATACAACATGCTTTATTCTCATTCCTCAAACGCTCAAATAATCGATCAACCATAAATGGCCCCGTAGAGTCCATGATCGTCATCATGGAGGATTCTTTTTCCGAAGTGTTTAATTGGATGTCTTCCAGAATTGTCAGCCAACCGGAACAAGCCTTTTCTGAAACCATAAAGGCATTTCCCATGCAAGTGAAGTTTTCCTTGACAGGAGGTTCTTCTCCTATTCCCATTGTTATTTCTTCTACTAATGGATTAATTGGCTTGAAACATTCCGTATCCAAATCCGTATAGACTCCCCCATATACATATAATATCATATAGCGAATCGTGTCCCAACGTTGTACATTGTATGGGAAACTTCTATACATGGAAAGATACTCCGGAAAATATTTTTTTACCAACTCATCCATTTCCTCTCCGTTCCAAAGGTGATATTCCCAACCCGGATTCTGCTCTCGCCAAGTTCTTGCCAAGATTTGTAAGCGGGTGGGCATACATGGTTCTGTACGCCCCTCCCAGACTTGATGTATGATTTTAGGGATTGCCATATGCTTTATTTAATCTCGAATTCTCCAACTAGCCATCCTAACTTATGAATCAAGACTGCTTGGTATGTGTCTGTTTCTATCCCGTCCAATGGAATGTTGATAATATCTCCTGTTTCTCCGGAAAGTATATTCTCATACATTATATTACCTGCATGATCCATGATGCGGATCGTTAGATCATTTAATGCTTCCGTGAAATGAACACTCAAAATATTTCCTTCTATAGATAAGGTAGGAGGTAATACGTGGATGGAGCGATAACGTTCATCATCCCATTTCCCGTGTGCCGGGATGTCATCTCCATAAGCAAATGTGATGGAGAGAAATGATCCTAAAAGAATACATAAGGCTAACAAATGTGTTTTCATAACGCTATTACTATTTTTATTAGTAGTGTAATTACGATTTGTGTTGATAAAGATCAGTGAAAAAGCAACAGAAAAATGAACAAAAAACGAACAAGAGCATAATTATGCAAAAAAGATTTGTGCATTTTTTGTTTAGTTCCTTGGCTGATATCTAGTATGGTGTTATAAATTAGATATATAGTAGTCTAGATCTTTGGCATTTCCCTTCTTGCCAGTTAACTTCTCATATAATCTTTTTCGATAAATGGAGGCGTTTTCCAAATTGAGTAGGATCGCGATCGCTCCCGGCTTTACCCCTATTTTGATCAGATAGCAGATCTTTTTCTCGGATTCGTTCAAGGGAACAGACTCTTGTAAACCTATCGCAAAGTTGGGGAAACACGCTTCTACCGTAACGAAAAGCTTGTTCCAATCGTCGTTTGTTGGAGTCCAAGATATGGGGGAGCGAAACTTGTCATACAATCGTCCTACCTGTAATTGCGCTAACTTCTCCTTCCTTGTTTCCTCTTGGTTTCTTAAATTGGAATTCTCTGTTTTGAGGATGGAAATGTCTCGCTCCAGGCTTTCTTTGATATGGGATAATTTCTCCAGTTGTTGTTCTTTTATTTTATGTTCCTGTATGTCATGTAGCAAACTATTCTTGACAGAGGACAAGTCTTTCATCTCTTGCTCCTTTTTAAGGATTTGTTTCTCATTGTCTTTTAATCGTCGCAACGCATTTTTTCGCTCCTGCCTATAATGGATGAACATGAAAATGCTCCCCACGAGTAGAATAAGGCAGCCTATTATGGATAAAGTATAAAAGAACCTCTGTTGGGAGGCATAAAGTCGTGCTTCCCATAAGTCTCGCTCAATGTCATTGTATGAATAGAACGCTTGTACATTCCGGATAGATTCGGCCTGCATTTCCTTTTCTATAGAATCCCGTATCGACTCGTATCTATGGGATAATGAAGCTGCTAGCTCCCACTGCTTTTGAGTGAAAGCGATTTCTTTTAACCGGAAAAGTCCTCCGGCACGTGTCTTGGGTAAAGGTGCGGAATCTGCGCATGCCTGTAGGTAAAAACGGGCTGAGTCTATTTGCCCACATTGTTGAAAAAGTTCACCTAGTACCAGATATGTTGGATATTTAGCCTGTGGCTTTGCCATATTTCGTAGGGCGATGTGTAATAATTCATATGCTTCTCCTATCTGTTGTCTAGATACGTAGAGATCTGCTAATTCAGTATAAACCGAGGGGAGAATTTCTTTTCCCATTAAGGAAATGGCTACTTGATTACTCATGATCGCACTATCCTTGTATCCGAGCATCGAGAAAGTACGCCCCAAGTCTCGTAAGGCGAATATCTGTCCCATGGAATCCTTTAGCATGCGGAAATTCTCGACAGCCTTTTTCTGAAAGGGTAATGCTTTTTCATAAACTGTTTGGTATGTATAGAGTATACCTATGCTATTATTGATCCTGCCAAGCAGGGCGTAATCTGTTATCTGCTCCTCATCCCGAAGTGCCTTGAGGTAATATTCCTGTGCTTTTAATGGATGCCCCAAGTCTTGGTTTATTCTTCCTTTATAATACCATGCCTTCGCTTTTCGGTTCACATATTCTGTCTTTTCATAATAATCCGTGGCGATTGCGATTAAAGAGTCGCTAGTGTGTGGTATATAATTTTTATCTTGCGCTTCCGTCAGCAGCAAATAATAATGTGCCTTATCTTTTCGGGATAGGTTTTCTTTGTTCTCTATTTGTTCAAGGAGCATTAACGCGCTATCCGGATGTTGGGGCATAAGGTTCTCTACTTTCCAGAAGTCTATGATTGGGTGGCCTATTCCATCGCAAGAGATCAATATAATATGTATTAGTGCTAACAGGGTAACAATGTTTTTTTTCATTCGCATATTATTTGTTACCGATAAAGATAATACAAAAAGGCGAGGGTGGCAAGCCTTTTTTCGAAGATATACTTCGATGCCACTTGAAGTATATCTTCTCCGGACATAGGATATATACTGCATCGGCAAAGTAAGTATGACCTCAAAAAAAACACGTACGTGTTTTCAAAAAAAGACGTACATGTTTTCGGAAAAACACGTACGTCTTTTTTTAAAGGCTTTATAGAGTCTGATTCTACCTAGTACTTGAAGCTTCCTCCCCCCAAGAATTCACGGAGCAAGGAAGTTCCCGGCAACTCTTCCGTAGGGATATAATTAAAGTAGCGAAGGAAACGAAGCAAACGATATGCCTCGGCATTCGCTTTATTGCTCTCGGGTACTTGCGCTAGGATCGGTTCCGCATATTTCCGCAAAGCGGCCAACTCATACAACATGGCGCTATTAAACATAGCGTCCGCATTCTCCTGATACGGAAAGATCCATTTATCCTCACCTCGGCGCACGCTCGGCCAACGGTTAATGGTATCTTCCGCCGAATATCCCCTAAAGCGATAATCCCGGATAATACGGCGCAGCAGACGATTATCCGTCGTCGGTATCCAATTATGGTTATCCAAAGAGATAGAGGTCAAGACCGAGACATATACCCGATATTTATATTTATCATCGATAAACTCCGTCAGTTCCGGATTCAAAGCATGAATACCTTCTATTACCAAAATCGAGTTCTCACGAAGTTTTAACTTCTTTCCCTTGAAAATCCTTCGGCCAGACTCAAAGTTGAAACTAGGCAGCTCGATCTCTTCCCCGGATAACAACTTCTTCAAATCCTTATTAAAATAAGGTAAATCCAGCGCATACAAAGATTCAAAATCATACTCGCCATGCTCATCTTTCGGTGTATCTTCCCGATTCAAGAAATAATCATCCAAGGAAATTCCTACCGGATGAAGCAGGTTAGTTGTCAATTGTACTTGCAAACGCTTGCAAAACGTAGTCTTTCCCGAAGAAGAAGGGCCGGAGATCAAGACGATACGGATGCCCTCTTTATATCCATCGGCGATCTTTTCGGCGATCTTGGCAACCTGTTTTTCCTGCATCGCCTCAGAGACAAGGATTATATCCTGAGAGCGGCCTTTCTCTATCGCTAAATTCAAATCCCCCACATTATCTAAGCCGACAGTCCGCTGCAATGTAAGGTGTTCCTTATAAGCCTCGAACATCTTATCCTGCTTGATGACAGGCTGCAATTCCATCGGATCGGTCTGCTTCGGGATACGGAGCAAAACGCCATCCATATACGGTTCCAAGTCAAACAATTGGATATAGCCGGTCGAAGGGGTTAAACAGCCATAAAAGAAGTTGATATAACCTTCCAACTCATAATAAGAGGTATAAGGCAATCCCGCCGTCTCTATTAAGCGAGCCTTATCATTCATACCCCGCTCCCTGAACAATACGGCGGCATCCACCGTACGGACACTCTTATGGAGGAAAGGAAGATCCGCGTCAATCAACTCCCACATACGTTTCTTGATCTTCTCGATCGTCTCCAGATCGATATTCTTGCCGTTATGGATCACGCAATAGTAACCTTTCGACACCGGATGTTCCAGATTTAAGGTCGCCGTCGGCCAAATATCATACACCGCCTTGGAAAATATATGGCAAAGCGAGCGGACATAGGTTCTCAATCCGGATAATTGAGTATAGTCGATAAATTCGATATCCTTCGGTTGCCAGCAACGGAAGTTCAAGCTTTCCGTCTTATTATTCACTTGCGCGTTCATCGGCCTGTACCGAAGCGGAGCGCCAACCGCCGTATAAATGTCCAACAACGAAGAACCAATGGGTACATCCTTGTAGGTATTATTATTTTTGCAGTAAATTGTTATTGTCTCAGACATACTATCTCAGTTATTATTTGTAAATTCGCCCCCTAAAGTTAGGAATATTAATCGGATATACAATCCACTTAAACGTAATTTAAATGGACTATTCTTTTTTTGATTTTCTCCGGCTGATCGGCTCCTTGGCGCTGTTCTTGTACGGAATGAAGATCATGAGTGAAGGGTTACAAAAATTTGCGGGTGACAGTTTACGGCGAATACTAACCGCGATGACCACGAACAGAGTAACCGGTATGCTCACCGGGGTGTTAATAACGGCTCTTATCCAATCATCATCGGCTACGACGGTTATGGTCGTGAGTTTCGTGAATGCCGGACTCTTGACATTGACCCAATCCATCGGAGTCATTATGGGTGCCAACATCGGAACCACGGTAACGGCATGGCTTATCTCCGCCCTCGGTTTCAAGGTCGATATCGCCGCATTCGCCCTTCCCCTTTTAGCTTTCGCTCTCCCACTCTTCTTCTCAGGAAAAAGCTCTCGTAAATCAATTGGTGAATTTGTTTTTGGTTTCGCGTTCCTGTTCATGGGCCTTCAAAGTTTAAAGGCAAACGCCCCGGACCTCGGAGCGAATCCGGAAATGCTGGCTTTCGTGCAGAATTATACGGATATGGGATTTTTCTCCATCATCTTGTTCTTATTTATCGGAGCGATCTTAACCATGATCGTACAAGCCTCCGCCGCCACGATGGCTATTACATTGATTATGTGCGCCAACGGCTGGATCGATTACCATTTGGGAGTCGCTTTGGTATTAGGCGAGAATATCGGAACCACGATTACGGCCAACTTAGCCGCATTAACCGGAAACACACAAGCACGACGAGCCGCGTTAGCGCACCTTGTTTTCAACGTTTTCGGTGTCATGTGGGTTTTGGTGCTCTTCTACCCTTTCACGAATGCCGTCTCATGGTTTGTTACCCATGTAATGAAGGTCAGTGATCCGGCTGTGGCGGTATCCTTTAAACTGGCAGCGTTCCACACTGCATTCAATATCAGTAATACTTTCATTATGATCTGGTTCGTAAGCTTGATCGAAAAGACCGTATGTACGCTTATCAAGCCCAAGGTGGAAGACGAGGAGTACCGCCTTCGCTATATCACGGGAGGTATGTTATCCACCGCCGAGCTTTCCATCCTACAAGCTCATAAAGAAATCTCATTATTCGCCGAGCGTACGGCTAGGATGTTTAATATGGTGAAAGAATTATTCTACGAGAAGAATGAGGAGACCTTCCTCAAGACTTATAGCCGCGTCGAGAAATACGAGAATATCAGCGACCGCATGGAGATCGAGATCGCGAATTACTTGACTGAAGTATCGGAAGGCCGTTTGAGTTCTGAAAGTAAGGAAGAAATCCGTATCATGCTACGTGCCGTCTCGGAAATCGAGAGTATAGCGGATTCTTGTAATAACCTTGCCCGAAGTATCAAACGCAGAAACGAGTTCAAATCCGAATTCACGGAGGAGCAAAACAAGCACTTGGATCATATGTTCGAGCTGGTATCCGGGGCGTTAAATCGCATGAACCTAATTTTGCATAAACCGGAACTCGTACATGATGATATCAATCCTTCTTATAACATAGAGAATGAGATCAACAACTATCGTAACCAGTTGAAGAGCCGGAATATCGAAGATATCAACAATAAGCTGTACCAATATCAAGATGGCGTTTATTACATGGACATGGTTAGTGAAAGTGAAAAGCTGGGCGATTATGTATTAAATGTTGTTCAAGCGGTTATCGAGAAGAAAATATAGTGTATATTTGTCATTAACAATATCAACAGCCCTTTTCCGTTATTGAGAGAAGGGCTGTTTTTAATATATATCCACTATGAATTATAAGTATTATACGATCGTTATCCTTGGCCTTTTAGCATTCTCCGCTTGCGAGAAAGATGATATTGACATTCCGGCAACCGACAATGAAGTAAATCAATGGATCGAGCAAACGATGCGAGAGAATTATCTTTGGTATTCCGAGTTCCCGGATAAAAGTTCCTTGGACTTTAGTCTTGATCCGGAGACCTTCTTCAAGGGCCTGTTATCCGATAAAGACGGGAAAGATCTTCCTGAAGGCCATCATTACTTTTCCCTATTAGAGAAAGCGACCGTAACAAAGAGCATTTACGATGCGAACAACTCATATGGATTCGATTTCGCGACTTCCAACCTTAAAGACGGAGGCAGTACCTATAAAATAGCCATTGTCCTTTATGTATTAAAGGATTCACCCGCCGAAGAAGCCGGATTGAAACGGGGAGACTGGATACTTGGCGTAAACGGCTCCTTGGGTTCTATCCAAGACTATGATGTGTTGAGAAGCGGAGGCAGCGTATCCCTCCAACTAGGAAAAGAAATAGGAAACACCAAGGGATTCGTCTCCACCCGAAGAGTTACCTTGAACGCATCCCGAACGGTAGAAGATACCCCATTCCTAAAAGATTCCGTATACACATATGGCAATAAGCGAATCGGCTATTTGATGTACAACCATTTCGCCTCCGGACCGGATGAATACGATTATAGCGACACTAGTTATAATCTTTATTTGCAACAACTCTTCGAAAAATTCAAAAGCCGCAACGTCAATGAGTTCGTACTTGATTTACGCTATAATGGGGGTGGGCTTGTCAATTGCGCCCAATTACTGGCTTCGCTATTAGTCCGTGAAAACGTTTTAGGAGAACCTTTATGTATCATGGAGTATAACGATAAAAACTCCAATAAAAATGAGACCTTGCCTTTGCTCAAAACGACCGAGGTCATGGCGGGAAACTTAAACCTACAACGGCTATTTGTTTTGACAGGTTCAACTACGGCTTCTGCCTCCGAACTTATCATTAACTCGCTACGATCTTATCTAGACGTTCGGGTTATCGGTAAGCAGACTTTTGGCAAGACCGTCGGTATGACGATCTACAATGAATCTAAAAAATATGGTTGGATACTTTCTCCCGTCACTTTCCATATTTATAATAAGGATCGGGAAGCTGATTATGAAGACGGATTTCATCCCGATATAGCTATTGATGAATTCAAGAGTGATCTAGCTGAATTCGGAGATTTGAAGGATCCTTTATTAGGACAAGCTATTTACGAGATAACCGGCCAGTCACCACTCTTACGATCCGCTACCCCGAGGGGCAACCGGGAAATCCAATATAATCCCCCGTTGTCCTATAAGGATAACTTATTACTGATTCCAAAAGACTAAAAACAAGATATATGGAAAGCACATTTCTTAAAATCATAAACGCAAAAGTATTAACTCCTTCGGGCCTCCTACCAAACGGGCAAATCATCATCTCGGATGGGAAAATAGTGGAGATCACCGGGCAAAACCGGGAGATTCCTCATGCGGAGATCATCGACGCAAAAGGATATTATGTGGCTCCCGGCTGTATCGACACGCATGTACACGGCGGCAACGGACATGATTTCACGGAAGCTACCCCGAAAGCGTTCTATGCGATCACAAGAGCACATGCTTTACAGGGAACAACGGCTTTATATCCTACATTGGCAGCTGCCCCTATCGAGACCTTCCGGGAAGCGATCAAGACCTGCGAGCACATCATGAACCACCCGGAACAGGGGGCCCGTATCATGGGATTACATCTCGAAGGCAACTATTTGAATATGGCTATGAAAGGCGGACAAGACCCTAATTATATTTACCCGCCCGATCCCCAAGAATATAAGGAATTACTAAACAGTACCCAATGTATTAAACGCTGGAGCGCCGCCCCCGAGCTTGACGGGGCTTTGGTATTCGGTAAATATGCGTCAGCTCATGGTGTGTTGGTTTCACTAGCCCACACCACAGCCGATTATCTCCAAGTGAAAAAAGCATACGAAGCCGGATTCACCCATGCTACCCACTTCTACAATGCCATGACTTCCGTCCATAAAGACCGTGAGTATAAACATGAAGGAACGGTAGAAGGTATTTATCTCATGAAAGATATGACCGTTGAAGTTGTAGCCGATGGTATCCACGTACCGCCAGCAATCTTAAAGTTGGTATATCAAATCAAAGGGGTAGAACGTACCTCCTTAATCACGGACGCAATGGCCGCCGCCGCTTGCGATAACGGTACGGAACATTTTCCGGACTCCCGGGTAATTATCGAGGAAGGCGTATGTAAATTAGCCGATCGCTCAGCTATCGCAGGAAGTATAGCTACCGGAATCCGTTTGATCCGTACCCTAGTCGAGAAAGCGGAAATTCCATTGCACGACGCTGTTCGTATGGCTTCCGAAAGCCCAGCCCGCCTAATGGGTATTTTAGACCGTAAAGGAACATTGGAGAAAGGAAAGGATGCCGATATCATCATTTTCAACAACGATATAGAGATTCAAGAGACCTTCATCGAAGGTAAACGGCTCTCCAAAGAATAAGAAATCCAATAAACAATGACTTCTCCTATCTTGTTTTTAGATAAATAAGGGCATGAATGTATATGGAAAACGTAAAAGAACATTACTGGAGATACTCATTGATCACCATTATATTAGGACTAGGGGTAATTCTATTTTTTAAGATTACCCCGTTTCTTGGAGGTATACTTGGAGCATTCACCATCTATATATTGCTGCGTGGACAGATGTTCCATCTGACAGAAAAGCTAAATATGAGACCGGCTTTTGCAGCTTTACTGTTACTGGGGGAAACAATCTTATGTTTCTTAATCCCAATCACATTGGCGATCTGGTTGGTAATCAACAAAACTCAAAATATTAATTTAGACCCGACTGTACTGCTAAATACAGGCCAACATATAGCGGATCTAGTTCAGGAAAAGACCGGGTTTGATGTACTGGATAGAGGAAACTTATTAAAAGCGGCCTCTATACTCCCACAAATCGGACAGTTTTTAGTGGGTAGCATAAGCAGTTTCGCCGTAAATGTCGTCGTCTTGATTTTCATTCTGTACTTCATGCTGATAGGCGGAAGAAAAATGGAAAACTATCTATACACCTTATTCCCCTTCAGTGATCAAAACAAGGATGAGGTACTCAACGAGATCAATATGATCGTAAAATCAAACGCCATAGGTATCCCTCTTTTGGCGGTTATACAAGGTATCGTAGCGGTGATCGGTTACTTTATCTTTCAGACTCCCGATCCGCTGTTATTTGGGTTTCTCACTTGTATCGCTACGATCATTCCCATTGTAGGGACCGCATTGGTCTGGGTTCCGTTGGCGGCTTATATGGCTTTAAACGGAGATTGGGTACATGCCTTGGGATTGGCTATTTATGCCTTGCTTGTCATTACGAACGTCGATAATCTGATTCGTTTTATCCTACAAAAGAAGTTGGCGGATATACATCCGTTAATCACCGTCTTCGGAGTCGTAATCGGGTTGTCCTTATTCGGATTTATGGGGATCATCTTCGGGCCGTTGTTATTATCCTTATTCCTTCTTTGTATAGATATCTTCAAGAAGAGCTATTTGGATAAATAAAGAGTATCTACAGGACAGGGTATCTTAAAAAGTCATACCTTTACACTACATTTTGAGTAAAACGAATTAATATGTCACGTAGAACAGTAAACAATTGGAAGCCTATCAAAGGGCAATCTCTCACCGAATTAGACAAGAAAATCCTATATATCCAAAATAAAGGACATTTAGTACCCACCCGCAAGCTTATCAAGACTCCAGAGCAGATTGAGGGCATCCGCAGAAGTAGCGTGATCAATACAGGGGTGCTGGATTTAATCCAGAAGGAGATTAAAGAAGGTATGTCTACAGCTGTTATCGATAAATTGGTGTATGATTATACGGTAGGGCATGGAGCGATTCCAGCCCCCTTAAACTATGAGGGGTTCCCTAAAAGTGTATGTACCTCTATCAACGAGGTCGTTTGTCACGGTATTCCCAGTGAGAAGGAGATCCTAAGAGACGGTGACATTATTAATGTGGATGTCTCAACGATTTTAGATGGTTATTATTCGGATGCGTCCCGCATGTTCATGATCGGGAACGTATCTCCGGAAAAGCAGAAATTGGTACAGGTCGCCAAGGAATGTCTGGAGATCGGTATGAAAGCGGCGAAACCGTTCGGATTCGTCGGTGATATAGGCAACGCTATTCAAAAGCATGCGGAGAAAAACGGATTCTCTGTCGTACGGGATTTATGCGGACATGGCGTCGGTCTGGAATTCCATGAGGAACCGGAAGTTTGTCATTTCGGACGGAAAGGAACTGGGATGCTTTTAGTTCCGGGTATGGTCTTTACGATCGAGCCTATGATTAACATGGGTACTTGGAAAGTATTTATCGACGAGGAAGACGGTTGGACGGTCATCACCGAGGATGAACTACCCTCCGCCCAATGGGAACATACCTTCTTGATGACAGAGACAGGATTGGAAATTCTTACCTATTAATATCTAATGCAATTAACGCTTCCGGGCCTTTTCCTTTTCCCGCAAGGCTTCCTTGCGGGCTTTTTCTTTCTCTTTCAATTTTTGCTTGTATAAGCGTTCCTTCTCCTTGCGTTCTTTTTCTTTCTCTTTCAAGCGTTGCTTATAAGCACGTTCCTTTTCCTTACGAAGGTCCTCACGAGCTTTCAGTTTCGCCTTACGATCCGCTTCCGCTTGTTTCAGCTTGGCCTTGCGATCAGCTTCCAACTGTTTCTCTCGATCAGCCTTCGCTTTCAACAGGGCACGTTCTTCCTCCGCTTGCTTCTTGAGAAGTTCTTCCTGTTCTTTCGCTTTCTGCTCACGTAATTCCTTATCCGCCTTTTGCTGAGCCTCGAAAGCCTTACGAGCCTCTTCCTTGCGGGCTTCTTCTTCCGCAGCTTCCCGTTTACGGATCTCTTGGATTTCTTTCAAGGTCATGCCTTGATCCTCAACCGCCGGCTGAACAACAAGAACCGTATCCTTACGAAGGGTATCGACAAGCTGGATTTCCGGTTTGTCAAACGCAGGGACCTCAATCGTATCCGGGACGACTGGTATAGCGGGCTGTCGAACAGGCTCTTGAACAGGCCGTTGTTCCTCCTCCGGCTCTGTAACAGGTTGTTTTTCCGGTTCAACTTCTGGTTTCAATTCATCTGCCTCTTCCGGCACTTCGGCTTCTTCCTCCGTGATCATTTCATCTTCAGTCGCCTCCTCCTCCTTAGCGGCTTCCATACGGGCTTTCCAACGACCTGCCAGATCCGGTAATTCCTCACCGAAGCTCTCATCGAAGAAGGTGATATATTCATCCAAGGTCTTGCCACGCATCAAGGTCTCATAATTATCATCAGAGATCGGTAACACGGCAACCGCTTTATTCAAGGCCGTAGCATAGCCATCCTTACCGTATATCATCTTATAATATTGGATAATCTCGTCAAAACTAATAAATCCTTTAATCGCCAGCATACTGATCGGGCCGGCCTGCTCCAAAGCCAAATCAAACTCTTTCACCATGAAGTTCGCGAAGTTATAAGCGGCGACAACGAATAGCAACTGATTCTGATCTACGCTACCCGTAGGATATACCAAAAGCATCTGATAAGGCGTATTCCGTTCCGGATTAAATACACGAGCCGAATCCTCGGCAGATAACATACCATCCTCGCCCAAACCGAATCGTAAGTTCCAACTCATACCTTTCACACCGCCCTGCACCAAGGCACGTCCCCGAAGAACACCTTTCAACATCTCCCCGGCCAGTTCCGTGACATCCGCGTTCGGATACTTCTCGACCAGCGCTTTCAAGGCATTCTTAAAGCCTTCCGCATCCCCGGCCTGCACATATGATAACGCATCCAAGAACATGAATTTAGGCATCAATGTAGCCAATGGATATTTCTCGCTTACGTACCGGAAACTCTTACGTACATACGCTGTATCGCTTTCCAGATAGCGGTCGTAAGTAGCTTGATAGATCGAGTCTTGTACCACATCCATCATGCGGATATTATACTCGTAATTCGGATCAGCCACAGCTACCGCATAATCGCTTTCCGGGAAGGCGTTCATTAGTTTATTCTTATACTCGGTAGCCAACGCTGTATTTCCGGTTTTCAAGGCCATCAAATATACTTGATAATAGCTCTCCAAACGGTGCTCATTATCCGGGAAACGGCGTTCCAAATTCTCGAACGCCTCGACAGATAAGGGGATATCCTCCAACTTATCCTTATAGATCATCGCCATATTGTAAAGACCGTCTATAATAATAATGTTAGAAGCGTCTATATCCTCTTGCGTGAAAGGTAACTGCTGTAGGTAATACTCACGGGTATGCGGATCATCGGCGGCAACAGCCGGCAGATCACCGCCTATCGAATCGGTCGGCAACGGCTCACCGTCCGGCCCTACCATTTGGGTGGAATCTCCCTCGGCCAGCATCTCCTCATCCAGATTCTCATTAAAGGTAGAGAGTTCCTTCTTACGGCGGCGCCAGTGATCTTCCAACGGACGACGTCCCCATTTACGCTGGAACTGTGTCTTTCCTTGCGCTACAGTCTGAGGGTTATAGAAATAGAAAGACGCTCCGCCGGACGCGTTCGGCAAGACAACAGCGTTGGTTTCCGTACCGGGACGGTCGATTCCGGTGCCTTTCGCTTCCTGCTCGGCCAGATAAGCCTCCTTCTCAGCCAAGGCTTTCGCCTCTTCCTCCTCTTTCTTTACCTCCTTAATCTTCTTATCGATAATCGCTAACCGCTCCGCTTCCGGTAATTTAGCCAAGGCTTGCAAACTGTCTTGAAGATGGACCGCTTCTACATGCACGACCAATTCATCCAGAATCGCCGACAATTTAGAAACCCGTTCATAATCCCTGTATTCCTTTTGAATTCCGGCTAAGGCTCCGCTAAAGCAAGGTTGCGCTTTCACGTAATCCCGCATCGTAAAATAGATATCTCCCAGCTTTATCTGGCAGATCGCCTTATCCATTCCATTCAATGTACTCTTATCGATACCGAGTTGATAGTTCTTTATGGCATTCACCGTATCTTCCCGGCTGAGGTATACATTTCCTAAAGCATAGTATACTTGATCCAGATAATCCTTATTCTTCTGGCTTTTCGCCATATTCTCGAGCATCTTCACCACTTTCAAGTAATTCGTACCCGAGAATACTTCTGTCTGACGGATACGTGAGGCAAATTCCAACTCATACGGAGGATTCGAACGGGCTACCTCACCAAAGGTCTTATAAGCCAAGCCATCTAATTCTTGATCCGCATAGATTTGTCCCAAAAGATACTTCATCCGGGTACGTTGCTTCCGGTTTTTCTCCGCCTTGATAGCGGTCTTCAGATAAGGGATGGCATCCTCGAACTGCCCGTTCTTGATCAAATAATCGGCATACACCGCCGCATATTGCTTCAAGGCGGAAGCAGGAATACCGTTCTTGTTCATCTTATCCAAGATATCCTCGGATTCATAGAACCAACCCATCTCGGAATAACAACGGGCTTGCCACAAACGGGCCTCGGCCACGACCTCCTCGTCCTTCGCGTAATGACGGGCTATATAGGAAAAGGTAGCGGAGGCTTGCAGGAAATCGGCATTGTAGAATTGCGCCTGTCCCATGATCAGCCAACTATTCTTTAAGAAAGGGTTATATTCCTCTTGTTCTTGGATAGCACGTAGTTTGGGATTATTCCGCCAGCCCGGTTTCTTGGCCGGTTTCGCTTTTATGGAGTGTAGTTTAATAGCTTTATTACTTTTCTCGATCGTCCGGTCGAAAGGGCCGCCCGGCTCGGCTTTGTCTTTAGGCTGGGCGCTAATCGGATACATATAGATCCTGTCGGAATAGTTCTCTTTATATCCGTCCTGTTGGCTTTTCAGTGCCTCGTCAAACGCTTGTTTTCCATTGAAATAAATATTATAACGGGTCGTAAAGGCATGATAAAAACGGCTCGCTTTCGTGTTCTTCTTCGTGCTGCACGACCAAAGCAAGAGTACCGTTAATAACGCCACTATGTAATAAAACCCTTTTTTCATTCTTTAATTAACGCCGTAACAACGGTTTTATTGCTTTCAAGGCCAAAAAGAGGACCACCAAAAACAAGATGATAAACGCACCGGAAGGCACGTTCAGGAAATAAGAAAGAACCAGTCCGGAGACGCAACCCAGAAAGCCGATCGCGATACTTCCCCACATGATCTTCTTGAAGTCGGAAGTAAACAGGTTCACCGTTATTTGAGGCAAGGTCAGCAAACTCATCAATAGCATAATCCCTACCAAACGGATCGAAAGAACAATTGTCATGGCGATAAAGCACATCATCGTATACTCGATCCATTTTACCGGCAGGCCTTGCGTGACAGCGAAGTCACGATCGAACGCCACGTAAACAATCTCACGGAGGAAAAGGGAGAATATGAGTATCAACAATACCACCAACCCTAAAATCCATAAGATATCGGCCGTAGAGATCGTTAATATATTACCAAATAAATAAGCGGATAGATTCGGGGCGTACCCCGGGGTAAGAAAGATGAAGATCACTCCCAAAGCCATACCCAGCGACCATACGCCCGCTATAGCGGAATCCTCCCTTACGTTTTGCGTCTTGCTCGCCCACTCCACGCCAAAAGCGGAGAGGATGGAGAACAGCATCGCCATCAAGATCGGGTTTGTTCCCAGATAAAAACCCAAGCCCAAACCACCGAACGAAGCATGCGTGATCCCTCCGCTGATAAATACCAACCGGCGGGATACGATGTAAGTCCCGACAATCCCACAAGCGATGGCGGTTAGCAAGCTCCCGATCAAGGCGTTCTGAAAAAAGGCATATTGCAATAAATCCATATGATTCGTGTCCTAAATTAATGAGTACGGCGTTCGCCAATGATCAAGAATGCCTCATCCTTCAAGGCATCCGGCAAATTGATCCCTCGCAATTGCAGGCTACGGAGCCAACCGGCCACCTCCACTTCCCGGAGGGTATAAAGCACTTCACTAAACTCCTCAACGGCTTCCTCATCGTAAGCGTCCGCTTCCACTCCTTGGAACCGATCCAGTTCCTCATCGTTATAATATTCGATTTTCTTGCTGACGGCGGCTAATAAACTATCCCGCTCGCAAGTCTCATGCTGTCCGCAGCAAACCTCCGGAATCTCCTGTGCCTCGGGGATCTCCGAGATCTCCCCCCGTTCCAGCATCTTCTGAAGTTTCTTATTCCGGAAATACCCGGCGATAGCGGCTACGACACCCAGACCTATAAGACTTATGACAATGTACCACATAATTCAATTGAAAGTTGAGAATTGAAAACTGAAAATTAAAGGGCTGATGCTCTAATAGAGAAACCAGCGGCCTTAAGATCTTCCCAATAATGGGGATAACTCTTGCTGACCACTTGCGGGTGGGCGATCTCTATCCCCTCGGGACGTACCAAAGCGGCGGGAGCGAATGACAAAGCCATCCGATGATCCTCGTAAGTGGCGATTACCGGATGCGACTCCGGTTCCCTGCGTTCACCGTTCCACTCCAAGATGCTATCATTGCGATCCGTCAACACATAACCTAATTTACGAAGCTCTGTCTTCAATGCCTCGATCCGATCCGTCTCCTTGATCTTCAATGATTGAAGTCCCGTAAAGCGGAAAGGGATATTTAATAACACGCAAGTCACCACAAAGGTTTGAGCCAAATCCGGTTCATTCACGAAGTTATAAACCAACTTCTCACAGATATTTCCAGTATGCTTTAACACGACTCCACGTTTCGTATAAGTAGTGCCCACTCCCAATTGAGCGAACAACTTCGCTCCGGCGGCATCTCCCTGCAAGCTATTCTTGAATAAACCTAACAATTCGATCTCAGCATTTTTCGATAACGCCATGATCTCATACCAATAAGAAGCGGCACTCCAATCGGATTCCACCGTAAAACGAATCGGCTTATACTCTTGGGGAAGTACTTTGATCGTATTCTCCGTCCAAGAGGCTCTCACTCCATATTGCTCCATCAATTGCAAGGTGATATGGATATAGGGCCTAGAGATAATAGCGCCCTCCAAATGCAACGTAACCCCACTTTCTGTTAACGGGGCGATCATCAAGATAGCGGATATATATTGAGAGCTAACATTTCCCGGTAGCGAGATCTCTCCGCCTTGCAAGGCGCTTCCGAAAATACGCAAAGGGGGATAACCCTCCTTCTCCATGTACTCGATCCGGGCGCCTAAAGCGTTCAGCGCATCCACCAACACCTTGATCGGACGGTTCTTCATGCGTTCGGTTCCCGTAATCGTCCATTCGCCCACCACCTTCGAGAGGAAAGCAGTAAGGAAACGCATCGTCGTACCCGCCGCACCCACATTAAAATCCCGATCGTTCGAGTTTAATGCCTTTACCATCAAATTTGTATCATCGCAATCGGATAAGTTCTCCACATCGTATGCGCTATAACTTAGCGCATTCAAGATCAATGCCCTATTACTGATACTTTTAGAAGCGGGAAGCTTTACGGTAGTCCGGATAGCGGAACCCGGAGCATCTATCTGATAATTCATCGCTTTCGTATATTCAAGATTCAAGAGGCAAAAGTACGAAAATTAGCGTACATATGGAGTATAACAGCGGGAAACTTTCTTTATGCTTCTTTTCGAATGCGAATCGTGACAAGGCATTCGTTTGAATCGCCCCAACCAGTAGACGTGAGGGGCTATAAAACGCCCTTTTAAGTGAGAATATTCCCGTTTTCAGGCACGAAAGGCGATGAAAGCCTACATGTATAGTCGCATTGGGCAACGCCAATACTGCCGTTGGGCATTATAAACAGTCACGAATAGGGTTGTCAGTAGTCGTGAATAGGCATCGTAACCCGGTTAGAACCCAGTCGTAACCCTATCGGATAGCCCGAAGAAGTCAATGGATATGAATTAGGATGAATTATTTTCGCTAGAATGAAAGGCGGTTTTTCGGTATTGTATTATCAATGAACGAATTGTTGTTTTTTTCTTGCGTATTTGGCAACGAGCCGTACATAGTCCCGGAAAAATCGGTTCTCCGGGACTTCAGTTTACAAAATGTCAGAATGTCAAATCGCCAAACGGTCTTATCACAAGGCCTTCATCTTCAAGAAATGCTTCCAGAAAAAGAGGATCTGGTAATCAATAGAATTGTTCCAGTATTGTGAATCATGATTACCCGGGCGAGTGATAAAGTCGTGGTCGATGCCTTGTTTTAATAACGCCTCGTGGTAGTTCTTATTCACCTCCAAAAAGAAATCGCTGTCACCGCAATCGAAGATCAAAGCGATCTGGTCTTTCCTCAAGGTTGGAACCAAATTGATAACCGTGTACTTCTCCCAGTTTTCCGGATATTTCGCCTTCTCACCTATTTGCACGCTCATCTCCCAGTTTTTCGGGAAAGGGCGGATATCCACGCCACCGCTGGTACTTCCCGCAGCGGAGAAAACATCGCTATGACGAAGGCCATTCCACATAGCGCCATGTCCACCCATGCTCAAGCCGGTAATAGCACGTCCCTTACGATCGGCCACTGTCTTATAATGGGAATCCACGTATTTCACCAACTCATTCGAGATGAAAGTCTCATACCGTACATCAGCGTTCAAAGGGCTATCCCAATACCACGTATTCTTACCATCCGGGCATACGAAAAAGATGCCCTTCTCATCAGCGATCTTAGGTAGATCCGGCTTGATACCGACCCATGTACGAGCGTTACCGCCATAGCCATGTAACAAATAAATCACCGGACACGCTTTCGTTGCGGCCACATCCGGACTTACCACGACTACCTCTATACTTTTATTCATCGAAGGACTTTTCACTTGCAAAGTATCTACCTTCGCTGCCTGTAAACCGAGCGGAAGCAAACAAACCAACGCTACCGCTACCTTTTTCATCCAATTCATATCAGTGAACATTAATGATTAATTCCCCGTAGCCTTGTTTTCAAGGAACTACGGGGACAAATATACAGATTTCTACTCGATGCCCCAAGTCTTGTCCGGTGTAGGCCCCATCTCCAATTCTAGTACGCCACCTTTCATGATATCCCTATAATCAAGATAGCATCTCGTATAATCCATCCCGTTTAATTTAGCGGATTGGATATAGGTGTTTTCCGGGGTATTTCGGTTGGCTCGTATGATAAATGTATTCCCTTCGCCAACCTGAATCTCGGTCTTCTCAAAAACCGGGCTGGATATCTCATAGCGAGTATCTCCCGGACAAACCGGATACAAACCACATGCCGCCAATACATACCAAGCGGACATCTGACCGACATCCTCGTTTCCAACCAAGCCTTCTACCTTATTCTTATACGCCTTATCGCAAATGAAACGAGACCATTTCTGGGTTTTCCATGGCTGTCCCAAATGATTGTACAAGAAAGGCACATGATGAACCGGCTCGTTCGCATGATTGTAATAAGCGTTCCACAGGAAATCCGTTGGTGTCTTGTCGAACATCGTATCCAGATCGGCAATCACCCGTTCCGTTCCACCCATCAGTTCCACCATACCCGAAATATCATGAGGCACGAACCACCCCTGTTGCAACTCATTGCATTCCATACAACCGTACCATTCCTTCAGCTTACCCTCTTCCGGCCAAGCCTCAAACCGGCCATTCGCTTCTCTCGGGCGGAAGCTATGTTTCTCCGCATCATATAAATTCCGGTAAGACTGAGCCAACTTCGCATAATAAACCGCATCCTCCTGTTTTCCTAATGATTTCGCCAACTGAGACATACACCATTCCGTATACGCATACTCCAAGGTTTTGGAGATACTCTGCGGATTCGGGGTATAGCCCAACTCCGCATTCCCGAACATTCTCGAGGTTTTATCCGCATACCGATAAGCCTTTTCCATATCCAAGCTACAAATACCTTTCGCATAGGCATCCGCCAAGACCGATATAGCCGGATTTCCTAACATACAACCGCTATAGGCGTTCAACAACTCCCATCGCTCATAGTACTCACGACCACTCTCCTCAGCCATCGTTGTCAATGACTTCAACAAATCGTTCACCAATACCGGATTAATAATCGTTTGCAAAGGCATCTGACTACGGAACACGTCCCAACCGCTAAAGATCGTACGTTTCGTGAACGTATCCGACTTATGCGCTTTTCCGTCCGCACCCATATACTGACCATCCACATCCGTGTAAATCCTCGGATCGATCATCGTATGATACAAGGAAGTATAGAAGATCACCTTTTGCTCATCCGTTCCACCGCTGACATCCATCTTAGCCAAAGCCGTATCCCACAACGAGCGGGCACGAGAACGTACCGCGTCAAAATCCCAATCCTTGATCTCCGCTTTCAAGTTCTTTTCCGCACCCTCCAAGCTTACAAAGGAAATACCGGCCTTGAAAAGAACCTCCTCATTCGCCTCGGTCTCAAACTCCGTAAAGAACCCGAGGTGCTCGCCCTCATATGCCTTTGGTCTCTCCGAAATCTTCGCGTTCGCTGTCAATGTCTGGAAAGCCGGGCTCTCCACGAATTCCCGATGACGATCCTGTCCTTCCGGAATATCCACGCTCCATACACCATAATCTTTCAACGGTTTGGAGAACTGCGCATAAAAATACACGGTATACCGGGAAGAACCCTCACCATTTCCCCAGCCTCCGCCTTCCGGCGTACATTCCATTCGTCCGGCGATCGTATGGTCATCTATCACTTGAACCGCCTGATACGTAGAAGTACCTCCTACACGACGGGCTAAGTCCAACTGGATGCGGGACTGCTTATTCTCGGGGAAAACGAATCGCAGCATACCGCTATGAGGAGCCGCTGTCGCCTCCGCTTGTATCTGGTAATCGCTCAGCAATACCTTATAATATCCAGCCTTGGCCTCCTCGGAAGATTTATCATACCGGGAACGATACCCGGCTACGCCCCCCTCTTTTCCCGAGTTCGTGCGCAGATCGCCCACGGTAGGCATTACCAATAAATTACCAAGATCACCATACCAGCCGATACCACTCATCTGCGTAAAGGCGAATCCCTCGATCGTCTCATGCTCGTAGCTATATCCGGAACCATTGTCGCCCCCTGTAATCGTATTCGGACTTACCTGTACCATACCGAAAGGGGTGGTCGCACCGGGGAAGGTCTTCCCCAAGCCATGGTAAGCACCGGCCGCCTCCGTATTCGTACTCGCCCCGATAAAGGGATTTACATAATCAGAGAAATGAACCTCCTCGATGGTCCGGGTCGGACCGGAACAGGCAGTTCCCACCAACGCGAGCGATAACGCCGTAGTCGTTATCCATTTCAAGTTTCTTGCAAGTTGCATCATTATTTCTATCCTCATTATACTTTAAAAATTCAATTGTTTATCCGATACAGCTACCGCCACGAATGAATCTGCACAGCCATAATACAGATACCATTTATTCTGGTAATAGACCAGTCCTTCCACGAATACCGTACCCGCAGGGTATTGGCCGCTTTTCTCAAAGTCATCCGTCGGTTGCAAGAAAGGCTTATCCAGACGACCGATCAATTTCGTCGGGTTATTTACATCGAACAATGCTTGTCCGGCACAATAAGAGTTCGCCGGATAAGCGGTATCCCCTTTTTCTCCCGGTTCGTTTTTACCATTATACAACAGAACGATACCATCCTTCGTCAAGATAGCGGGAGGTCCACATTCGGTCAACTGGCTATCGAAATAGCCGGAACGGGGAGAGAACAATTTAAGCAACTCACCATTCTCATCCAACAGTGGGTCCCAATCGGTCAAATTATCGGAGGTAGCCGCATATACGTTCTTCTCCCCCCAGTACATGAAATACTTGCCATTCACTTTCGCAATGACCTGCTTATCTCCCTTTAAAGTCGTGACTAGCGATGCGGATTTAGTCGCCTCATCCTTGAATTTGCCATTATAGGCTTTCTCAAAAGCCGGACCGAACTTCGTCCAGTGTTTCAAATCCTTTGAGGTCGCCACCGCCAGACGAGGCACCTTGCGGTTCCATTGCGTATATAGCAAGACATACGTACCATCCTCGGTCATAGCGATACGAGGATCTTCCGTACCTCCGGGACATTCGTTCTCCGCTTGATTATCTTTAGCCGGATAAAAAGCAGGCTCCGTATCCCTCTCGAAATGGATACCGTCAGTAGAGGTCGCATATCCCAAACGGGAAGTCCGGGAACCGATTCCTTGAGCGGAGTTATCTTCCGCACGGTACATCACCACGATCTTCCCATCGTAAATCGTAGCCGCCGGATTAAATGTGTCACTCTCCTCCCATGCTACAGAATCTTCCCGCATCGGGCAATAAAACTTAGTTGGCAATGGCTTAATTACCGGATTCACACCAGCCGGACGCACAAACCCGTCCAAGCACCAAGCCGTCTCCGATGCAGTTTCCGACACAGCTTCCACCATCTGATCTTTCTTTTGAGAGCCGCAAGCTACGGTCACCAATCCCAATAAGCCGAAAGCAGAGGCTAATAATGTTTCTTTAATCATGTTATATTCGTAGTATTAAGTTATGTTTATTTCCAAAAGAAGGGAATCATATGATTCCTATTCCGCAGGCAGCGATAGCGTGTGTTTTCCACTTTCCAACAAGATCGAACCCGCCGATATTTCTACATTATTCCCATCTAACACACAATTCGATACGTTAAATGGAGCGATAAAGGTCGCCGTACTATTCGCTGGTATCTCCAGATCAAGGGAAAGCGATCGGTTCTCCATAGTCCAAGACACACGTGCCGTACCGTAAGGGGTCTCTCTCGCCACTCTCGCCCACGTCACGCCATTCGGTATCTGAGGTTTGATAAAGAAATGTTTATAGCCCGGCTCATCCTCATCCGGCAAGATCCCTCCGACCGCCTGACAGAACCAAGCGCCAATGCCATTAAAACAATTATGAACCTTACTACGTTCTCCCGACCAGTATTCCCAAGTCGTAGAAGCCCCTTGATCGATCATATATAGATATCCCGGTAGCTCTCTCTTTTTCAGCATGGAATAGAGAAAATCAGCCTCTCCGTTCTTTATCGCCCAATCGGTCAAGATCGTAACACCCACCAAACCGGAACCGACATGGCCCTTACAATTCTCCAAAGTCTCTCGATATAAGCCTTCCTTTACCTCGGGCATATGCTGTTCATCTGTCACACCGACCAACATCGGATAAATCCGATCGATCTGGGAGCCTGTAGCGTACTGTTTCTTCTCCGGATCATAGAAAGTCTTCTGGATAAGCTCGTTCAATCGTTGGCGACGCTCTTTATACTTAGCGGCATCCTCCGCTTTCCCCAATACCTTCGCGATCTTCTCCATCATAGTGAGGCAATCGCTTATAAAGCAGTTACTAACCAGATCTACCGATGACTGCGCCGTATAATCGACACCCGCCGGAGCCAACCAATCCCCTAAATACCATGCCCGATAATCCGTATCCGGCCAACGTTTCAGCAACCCATCGACCGTATACGCATCCACATAACGCAACCAATGTCGCATAACCGGATAATATCGCTCGATCAGACGGCTATCCCCATAATTCAAATAAGTCTGCCACGATCCCGTGATAATAAAGCCACACCAATACGGACCACCTCCCGCCGGGTATGGATTCGGTACGCAATGCGGCATACCCCCATCCTCACGGATGCAATCCTGCCACATCTGCATCCAGTTCATATACACGGAAGAACCCTCATACAATGTCTGGAAACTCTTACAAGAGGCATTTCCATCCCCACCGTATCCCATACGCTCATAATGCGGGCAGTCTACGATATAACCACTGAAAGCTAGGTTCTTGAAAGTATATTTGATCATCGCATAGATAGCATTCAAGTCCGGATCCGAGCACTCGAAAGACGAGGCATCCTTATAATCCGTATGAATCAGATAGCCAGTTACCTCCTCGGGGGCTTTCGCCAAACCGGATATCCTTATATATTGAAACGCATGGTGGTTAAATTTATTTCGGAATACCTCTTTGCCTTGTCCGGAACCGATATACCAATCCTCATACTGTCCGTTCTCCTCTTGTGGCTTGAAATCTTCGTTTTCATTTAACCAATCCGTATATTCCATACGGACCCGGTGGCCTTCCGGTAATTTTGGGAAACTCAGCTCAACCCAACCATTTAACGCCTTTCCCATATCTACGAGCCAAATACTGTCCCCTATTTGTTTGATTCCTTTGGGACGGATAATCTCTTGTATTCGATTAGGCTCACACATCTGGGGACTTACCTCTATCCCAGGTACCTCCACCTCCAATACCGACTTCCAATCCAGTTCGTCGAGCGTAGCCGTTGTCAAATCCGGCAACACCTTCCGCCCATCCACACATTCACCCCCGAATTGATGGGGATACCAAGTACCGGTACCGGTCTCACTATACATACTTCCCCGGCCTTCCCAAGAGCTATCCGTAACGAGTAGCGTACTTGTAGTGCCATTTCTTTGAATCTCGTCCAATTGCAGTTTAACCAACGGCCCATCATGAACGGCATTAAAAGTAGCTTTTCTGTACCAGCCACGGCCCAACCAGAGCAATAAGTCGTTTATTCCCTGCTTTGCGTACGGCGTAAGATCGTACGTCACGGACAAGGATCTTTTGTTTAGTTGAGACACCGCAGGCGAGAGAACATCTTCTGATACCTTCCTCCCATTTAAATAGATCTCATGATACCCTAAGGAGTTTACATGAAGGAGTAATGTGGCATCACGGTCTTGAAGCTCGAACTTCTTCCTTAACATCGGATTCTTCTCATCCGGCATCCCTATATATTTCCCTTGCCATTCCGCTTTATCCAAAAGCCCGATCCCAAAGCGATTGATTGGACTCCAATCCGAGGATTCCCCCTTATCGCCCCATACCCGGACTTTCCAATAGGCCAGCACACTAGATCGCAACTCTTTTCCTCGATAAGGGACCATCACGGAAGCGGACGATTCCACCTTACCTGAATTCCATAGATCGGCTTTGCCTTGAGCCAGCAAGGAACTATCCGTGGCTACTTGTATCTCAAAATACGCTTGCCGCATAGTTTGCCCGTCTGTCTCGATTTTCCAGCTAAAATGGGGATGGGTATTGTCGATCGCAACCGGATTCTCCAAGTTCTCACAACGAAGATCTTTTAAGAGGATCCTCTGCCCGGATTCACAGCCCGACATCAGTAACAATAGGGTCACAAAGTAGATAGATATACATTTCATGATAAATAGATTGAGATTACGCATGAATATACTTTCTAATGGCTTACGATACTTATATCCCCGGTAAATATTAAGATTTATTAAACAAGAAAGGCGAGCCACTCGCAAATGACTCGCCTTCCTATGATTCCTCAAGAATGGCTAGAAGCGGATCTTGTAGGATTGGTTTTCGATACGGATGATATAGGAACCTTGCGGGATGGTTATCATTGTCTCACCAACTGGTAAGGTTATCGCCTTATACAATTGACCGCCGAATGTCACTAGATAAGCCGTACCCGCATGAGCGGACCGGATATGCAATACCCCGTTCGATCCCCAGACTTTCAAGGCATTGAATTCGAGTTCGGCATTGCCTACGGTGGCGTTTTTCATGATTCCGGTGATAGAGATCGTAATGTCGGACGCGATACCCTTGATCTCGTATTTACCGTCAGAAGCCGGCTCAATCACCTTATCACCTACTTTCACGATAGGGGTAGATTGATTGTAGTCCGCTTCCAGCGTAAGAGAGAAAGAGAAGCTGCCACCCTCTTCCACGGAGTAGGTTCCGGCGGAAGGATTCAACGAGGCACCTTCAACGGATGGAAGAACGACGCTGAATGTCACTACCGGATCCGGTTCGGAAGAGACTGCGGTTACTTTCGATAGGGCGGTCAAAGTCGTAGCGATCTGGTCGCTCACCTTACACGTGATTACGCAACGGTACGTACCCACCTCGGGAGCCTCTACCTTATAAGAATCAGCCAACGGCTCGGCAGCACGTAAGAGAGACAAGGATATCACTTGAGGTGCTGGGGTATTTGTCGTTATCTTCTTATCAATCCATGTACCATTCTCTAATCTCTGCCATTGGAAAATCACCGAGGTATAAGATTCGCCGGGGACAGCGGTAGCCATCAAGTCAATGGAGGAGCCTTCTTCCACGGTCTTATCTCCGATCGGAGCGATCGCGAGAGCTCCCGTGCCGCTAACCTCTGAGATCAAGCCGACACTATCCGCGAATATACCCGCATTCTCAACCGTAGTATTGACTAGCTTAGCTTGTTCATCGGCCGACGACAAGATCAGCACGCCCTCATTCTTGATCTCACCTAACCGGTTCGTGCCGGAGAGAGCCAGTTCCGCTTTCGCCTCCGGGGTAACAGTCAGCGTAGGAGCTGTCACGTTCGTCAATTGAATGGTAGCGGTATCTTTAGCGGCAGTCTCATTTGATATCATGATATCCCCTACTATCGCATTCTCTATTACAGAATCCTGTTGATTGATCCTGACAGAGTCTAGCTTTACGGCTTCCGCCACGATCTTCAGATCCGTGAGGACAGATGGCACGGACAAGATACCCTTGGCCTTGTCATACGTATATCCCTTTACGTTTACCTCAACACTATCGGGCAGTTCGTAGCCCTCCAGCGCCAGTAAGGTAAGGTTCAGCGTACCATTTCTTTGGATGGATTTGATGGTATCCGCCAATGAGATGTTCTTCAAGTCGTATGTTATCGTATAAGAATCCTTGATACTGGGATCGTATTCCTCTATGTTCTTGAATTTACCCCAGAAATCATTATTCTTATAGACATCCAAGCAGCCTTCCGGGACCAATATCTTACAAGTCAAGGTATCTACGCTTTTAAGCGTTTCGACATCAATTCCCGGCATTAACGGTGACGAGAGTTTTATTGTCCGTAGATTGACGCAATTCCTTATTGACGAACTCATACCTTTCACTGAGGCAGGCACCGTCAACGAATCCAAGGAACTCCCGAAAGAATACTGTATCTGCGTCACCGCATAATCTATTCCCTTCACGGTAAGGAGAGAAGGGATAATGGCATTACTTCCCCCATTATAACTAGAAAGCGTGGCTTCCGCATTGGCCTTATCTAACCTGTAAATATTGGCGCCATCTTTATATTCCTCAAATCCATCTATTGTTACTTGCAGATCACCAAACAACGCTGGTACTTGAATCTTTTGTTCTTGGTCATTAATTTTCAGAAAGTCCGGTCTACAATACTCTCCTGTCTCTATAGATCTGCAACTTACGCTAAACCGAAGCGGCGTTCCATCTTTGCTTCGAACGGTTACATTTACGTCCTCCCCGTATTTTACTGATTCCGGCCCATCAAAACTTACATTCTTAGATTGATAAGTAATCTTCAAATCATTGGATGGAACTGCTCCCTCATCTGACTCAGAGATATTAGCCTCTTGTACCGGAAGACCTGAATAAGCCTTATAAACCTTACCGGCCCCCTTAGGAACAATAATTTTCAAGTTATCCTTGTCAACAGCATCAAACAAATAACTTGCTATACCAACAGGAATATATCCTTTAAATGTAATGGAAGTCAGGGACTTCGGGAGCACATTATTAAAATACATAAACTCCTTGAGCCTATATTTAGAGCCACCAAACGTCACAGAGTCCGGCACAATCAGATTCTTGGTTGTAGTCGGGACATCGTTTATACAGGCTGTTTTGCCATCACGATCAAGACTGTAGGCATATCCTCCTATCACAGCTTTACCATATCCTGTGACATGTATAACTACATCCCCTGTCACATTGGATATCTTGTAGAACTTAGGTTCCATCTTATCTTCCTCCAAATGCCCCTGTGAATTTTCCATAGAGACACTATAGCTCATAGGATTCCCATACGATTCGTATTTAGGTTTTAACCTAAAGGTGAACGTCTCGCCATGTCCAACCTTCGCCGGACCTTCCACAAGCTCCATGTTCTTAAGATCATAGGTGATCTTGTGCATCACTTTCGCGTTCTCTTGCCCACTGGCAATCCACGTTCCACTACATAAGAAAGCCATCACCAACAGTGACAGTCTTAAACTAATTTTTTGTAAATCTAGTTTCATAAGCTAATATTTATAATGAACAATCGTTTTAACATTCGTTCACGGGTATGCTCATAGCTTCCCGTCTATGACCGGTGATAGAGCCTAGGCTATGATCCATGAGAGAGCCTCGTCTATGAGGGGTGAGAGCCTAGGCTTTATCAGCCCTTATAGATGAGGCTCTCTGCCTTATCAGATCTCGTCCGGACTCTCGCTATCGCCTCCGCCTCCGGCACCCACCGTCAAGAGGATGGGGAACTTATAGGTACGCGGGTCTTTCACCAAGCCGTAATTCGCCCCTGCCTGCGTAGTGACGCTCAGCCAGTACTGCCCCTCGGCAAGTTGCGGGATTTGGATGATGATCTCGCTCTTGGTGTTACGTACGATAAGGGAGACTTTCGTTGGCGTGGCGCCCTCCTCATCCTTGGTGAAGTAGACGCCTACAGATGGATCATCCCCCTTGATAAGCAGCGTGCTGCCGAAGATGATAGCCGGGGCGTTCGGAGTGATATGGAGGTTCTTCTCGTTCGTGGTAGAATCCGTGAGGCTCTCGATCATCGGGCCCACGGTAGCTACGTCGGCGTTCACGTAGATGTTTTCTAGCGCCTTTAGGAGGGTGGCGCTGGGGGTGAACATTACGGTGATCTTATTCTCCGTAGAGCGGAAGTCTGATTTCTTTCCGTCGAACGAGCCGTTGATAGTGAGCAGCCATTGCCCGAACTTGTTCACCACGCAACGGCCTTGGGCGAGGGCCTCTATCATCTCGTCGTAGGAGAGGTCGAGGATGTTGGTGATCGTCTCCGGGCGGTACTCGGTGCGTTTCTTCACGATACGGTTCGAGATGTCTGAGGTTCGCGTGGTTCCGGTAATGCGGATCTTTCCGGTGAAATCGCCGGTTTTCTCGGTTAACACGTTGTCGTACAGATCTACGGTCAAGATGGTCTTTTCTTCTGCCATGATGTTTTTTGTCTTTAATGCCCCGTGGTAGTGGGGCGTTACCTTTTAATAATGTTTATCACCCTTATTCGCGAAATAAGGGGAAGAGATATCGCACGTCCAACATAAACTAAAAAAAACACGCATAACCACTATTTTTAACCGCATATCCACGATATATGCGCAATAAGCATAAATTTGGATTAATTAGAGGATACGATATCTGTATCCCCTTCAATTCCTATTTCTTAATAAATAGATAAAAGTGATTGTTTATCAATAATATTTTTTACATTTGCCAAGCCTTCCGTTGAAAATAGCCTATTATAGGTAATTTTTATGCTGAATAGGCTCCTCCCCTTATTTCGCGAATAAGGGTATCATCCAGCCGCCAAAAGCAAATCCACCTCTTCCGTCACCCTAGCGTTCGCACGATTCAATTCTGACTGTTCCAAAGAGGCCAGATAAAAACGTGTTGTTTTTTCCGAGGTATGCCCCAGCGCTTGGCTAATGATCGATAAAGGGACTTGTTTCCGCAAGGCGTTCGTTGCCCATGTATGGCGGAAAACATACGAGGTCAGGTGAATGGGACGAGATAGCGCACGACCGATCTTCTTCAACGAGTTATTATACGAACGCAGTATCGCCTTGTATTCCTCATGCCCTACCTCTCTACCCGGAGATAAAATAGGGAAAAGGTACGGGGAAGAAGCGTCCGCATACTTATTAATCAACCGCCGCATCCCCGCTGTTATCCCGACACGGATTAAGGTCCCCGTCTTCTTACGCCGATATACGATCTCCTCGCCATACAGGTTCGCCGTAGTCAAGCGAGCCATATCCGCGAAAGGCATGCCGCAAGATAAATAGGCGAACGTACAATAGTCGATCACGCACGCCAAATCCGGCTCCTCAGACTTCAAGGTCACGATCTCCCGGAGCGACTCGTTTCCCAACGCCCTAGATCCGGCTCTTTCCCGCTTCAAGTTCAAGTATGCGAAAGGCGATACGACGCAAGCCGGCAACAGACCATCCCGGCAAGCTTGGTTATAAATCGAGCGAAAGTTGCTGAGGTATGTATTCACGGTATTCACTCGCAAGCCGGCGGATTGCAGATAAGCGACAAAACGGCTTATTAAGCCCGGGGTTATCTCCGGGAAAAGAAGGTTTCTCCTACCCAGAAAGGCGCAGATCCAATTACGGGTCGTCCTATATAAATCGGCGGTGTTATGTTTCCCCGCTAAACGTTTCTCCCGGATGCGTTCGGTGGCATAGGTATAAAATGTGATGCCCGCCTTGCCCAAGCGGTTATTCTTTCTTTTGCTCATATCTCCTTTTTTGATGATTAAACGTATTATTATCTACCATCAAAAATAGCATAAAAACAAGATCAAGCCAAGTCCATCTCGCAAACAGCAAGCTTCCAACCCTTAAAGACCAAGGTGACAAGGCGAAGCTCCGTATCCCCCTTGGTAGCGTGAACCTTCGGGTCAGCGGCGTAACGGCGTAACTGGATGGCGGCCTCGGCTCTCAACGCCTCGATTTCCGTTTCGGAAGCGTCCCGACGGGCGTATTTCACCTCCACGATATAGCTAAAGCCTATCTCGGGCTGGTGGATCAAGTCGGGCATCATGTAGAAATCGGCGTACCCCTTGTTGGCCTCATACTCCGGATAAATTATATAGGTACGGGTCAAGCCTAGATAAGCCAGTAGGAAACCTTTCACGTGCGCCTCCCCCTCAATGAACTCACGGATAGCGCTCTGCCGCTCCAGCTCGGAGGAGAAATACTCGAACACAGGCTTCCAGTCTCCGTCGTAAGCCATGTCCTTTACCAGATCATGAAGCTTGTATAGCTCTATTGAGAAGACATCCGCTTCCCGGTAAGCCTCGATCAGATAGGTATATAATTGCTCACGTACCGTCAGGTTGGGAACGCCCAGAAGGGTATCTCCACGCTTGGTACCCTTGATGGAGAGCAACCCGAAATAGTAAAGCAGGCTCTTGAAGTTGTCCGGCTTGGCGATATCCTCGGCAGGAAAAGCATCCTTGATTACTGCGGTGGTCTCGCCGTTGTTCACGATCTCCTGGATGATCGAAGCGTTCGTGCCGAACCGCTTGTCGAGACGGATCAAATGGCGGAGCTTGTTGTAGTCCGTGCGGATATTGTTGTCGATCATGTTCTTAGGAGGCTTGTGAAGACTCAGATAATTGCTCAGGAAATATAATACCATATCCGAGTTGTACATCGGCTCGTCCATACATTCTTCCGAGAAGCAGTAGTTATCGTACCACGGCTTCATCAAGTTGATCAGATCGTCCACACTATCCTCGAAACCTGTCTCGCTCTTGTAATAGGCCAGCATCTCCCGTACCTCTCCCTCGCTAAAACCTATGATTCCATTAAAGCGGTAATCTGTCGTCATGTTGGCTCCGATATTGAAACCGCTGGTCACGTCGTCCATCGTCACTGGAGATACCCCAGTGATAAACATGCGCTTGATAGGGCCATCGCCCGTAGCCCCTTCTTTCAGTTTGTTGAAGAAATAACGGAAGAAGCCCGTACCGTGTGTCAATGCCTTGTAATGCTTCTCACCCATATTGGCGAGGATAGCGTTGGTGAAGTTATCATACTCGTCAATGAAGAGATAGATAGAGAGATTCAAGCGTTTAGCCTCACTGATCGTGTAGGTCAACTTCTCGTCAGCATTTGGCAGACTCTCCATTTTCTCCCGGAAGCCCGGATTGAAGAAACGTTCGTAGTAGTAGGCAAACTCCCGGAAACGAGCGGCACAGTGATCATTAAAAGAGCGGATCAACTCGTCAGGATCTGGGTTCACGCCTGCGAAATTGAAATCCAGTACAAGATATTGTCCCTGCTCCGGGGTCGGATGGGAGCCGATATATAAGTCGCCGAAGAGTTCCTCAAAAGAATCCTTACGGTTCACGTCATAATACCATCTGAGGACATTCAAGAATAGCGACTTCCCGAAACGGCGCGGGCGGATAAGGAAAAAGAAACTTGCGTTCCGCTCCACCTCCGCAATATAGCGAGTCTTATCAACATAATAATAATTGGCGGTACGGATTCGCTCGAAATCCGTCAGGCCATATGGAATTTGCTTCGTTGCCATAATATATCTCCTCCTGTTTATTTGTTACTTACGAATAAATCACTTGTTCGTAACTTACTTACGCAAAGATAACATCTACAAAATGATTTCACGAATCTTTGACCGTAGAATCATGCCGTCAAGCCAAATCAATCGACAAACTCACCAGAAGGAGGATTCGCACCTTCTCCCACTCCCCACTTCTTATTAGGGCGGTCTCCCATAAACAATTCTAATGTTCCTCCCTTCATGACATCCTCATGAGTAAACCACGTCTTATTATACTCGGCGCCATTCAACTTAGCGGATTGAATGTATTTATTTTCCCACGAAACCCCATGAGCGATCATGGTAAACACTTTCCCGTCCGCCAACTGAATCTCCGATTTATCAAATAAAGGACTACCTATCGTATAAACAGGCACTCCCGGAGAAACCGGATAGAAACCTAAAGCGGAGAATACATAGAAAGCCGACATTCCACCACCATCCTCATCACCACAAACACCCATCAGATCATTCCTGAACCAACTTTCCATAAGCATACGAATCCGTTTTTGCGTCTTCCACGGCTGACCGGCGTAGTTATACAGATAAGGAATATGGAAACTAGGCTCATTTCCCATCACGAATTGCCCGACATTGCCCGTAGCATCCGGATGAAGAGCGTAATATTGCCATTTTGACATTTTCATATCCTCAACAAATAACTGATCCAATCTCTCAATAAAAGGAGTGTTGCCTCCAAAAAGATCTATTAAATCCTGAATATGATGGCGTACATCCCAATTATAGGTCCAAGCATTATTCTCATCAAAATAAGCCCTAGCCCCGATACCTCCGGAAAAAATATAGTCGAACGGTTCTATAAACTTCCCATCTTTATCCTTCGGATGGAAGAAATGAGTCTCTTTGTTAAAGACATTCCGGTAATTATAAGAACGATCCTGAAAGAATCGATAATCCTCATCTTTTCCCAAATGTTTAGCTAATTGGGCGATACACCAATCGTCATAGGATGCGGCTGTAGTTACGGCTGCCGCTTGTCGCTGTTCAAATGGTCCTACCTCTGTAAACTCTTCTTTTTCTCCCGGATGCAAAGCGGGGAACCAGCCATTCTCATGATAAAAATCATCCAAGGCCGTTTTAGGTCCCCGGTACCAAGGGATCATGGACTCAGTCATCACCGTATGCTTCATACCCTCGAAAGCCCTTTCCACGTCAAACCGCAAGCCTTTATTCAAGGCATCCGCAAAGACACCTGCCGCATGGTTACCGTTCATGCAATGCGCATCCCCAAATACACAAGGGAAAGTAGGTATCCACCCGGATTGCTCATACATCCGGATATAAGACGCCAGTTTTTGTTCTTGAGCCTCCGGATTCAATAACACTTGCAACGGGTGAAGGGCCAGATAGGTATCCCATACCCAATCATCCACCCAGAAATCCACCCCATTATCTTCATGTACCTTTCCGTCATACGCACTAAAATATTTACCATCTTCAGAAATATTGATCATTCTTTCGTGCGCTCGATACAAGGCGGTATAAAATGTGGTCTTTTGATCCTCCGTGCCTCCTTCAATCTTTATTTTGCCTAACACGTCGTTCCATTTATCACGAGCTTGCGAGGCCAATTTCTCCAGATTGAAATCATTGATTTCATTATATAAATTCCGCTTGGCCTGCTCTACTCCAATATAAGAAATTCCATAACGAACATTTACCACATTCTCCGATTCCGGAAATTCAGCAAATACCAAAGAATGAGAGAGGCTATCAACTTGAATGGGCTGGGCATCAAACTCCAAATAAAAATAATGTTTTATCCCGGCGAAATTATCATATCCACACAAAGCTCCATCCTTTATATCGATCTCTCCTTTTCCATTGGCTTTCAACAAAATCAACCGTCGATCCGAATCCTCAAACCGAAAACGATAGATCGCCGATTTAGCAGCAGGCGCAAAATCCACCCCTACGGAGAAATCATCCAAATACACCGAATAATTATAAGGCGTAGATTTCTCATGATCATATCGATATTTTAAATTCCCATCGAACTCCTTAACGTCCCCCCTATAAGGCAACAGCAACAATGAATGGCCTTGCCTATGGGAAGGACTATTTAGGGCCAGTCCCTCCATACGATCCGTCGTAAACTCATTATGAGTCGGAATCATCCGCAACATGCTGTTAGGCAGGTGGGTAGTGGGATAGGTAGGCACAAGTAAATGACTGATATTCCCAATCCGGTTATTCACATAATCTACTGGCGTTTTTTCTATTTTACTTATGCAACTACATAATAATAGAAACAAGGTTGTCTGAAATAATAGTTTCTTCATGAGATTGTATTTAATAATAACGATTCTCTAGCATCTATTCTTACCACAAAGATGAAAATTAAAATTGATGAAGCAAAACTATCGTAAACTATTCAAGCTAGTATCTGAAAAGAATCACATGTCGCATTGTATAACTATGAAACAGGGTACTACCTGCTGGAAGTACCCCTATGATTCCGACATATATCTTATCCTTATTTAATTATCTAATAACAGTTTATTTCATATTCATCTTGACCGTCTTAATCTGCCAAGGAGATAAATGTAAGTCTTTCACTCCTGATTGCAATATATTTCCATCAAGATCAATTTCATTCAAAACCGTATTTTGAGTATTAAATTTAACAGATGAAGACTTTGTCAATTCTCCATATTTAAAATAACGGGCCCAAATTCCACCTTTATTGGGATATAATGCTGTTAAAATAACATCATTCTCTAAAGAAGCATTTAAAGGTTGCAGCTCACAATCCATCGTGTTAGACGTTTTTATAGTCTGTACACTTGGTGTTTGAAACGCATATTCCAATGATCGTTTTGTAAGATCAGCTTGTTTCCAGTCTCCTTGAAAAGGATATAAAGCGAACTCATAACTGTATTTACCATAAAGAGGCCGTATTCCCCACACATAATAATGAGAAAAAGCCAGTGGAATAGACAAGCATTGCTCATCCTCTTTTATACTCCCCATATTACCTTTATTAAAAATCGCTATCCCATTATCTCCGTCCGTCAAAGCCGTCCAATAGTTTCCTTCGATATACTTATCAGAAGTTTCTGATATCGCAAAAGGAAGATCTCTTACGCCTACCGAAGTCTTCTCTAGTTGATGAAAAAGTTTAAACCGAAGTTTTTCTTCATGAATAAATCCAGAATGCCAATCCCGCTTATCTTCTGTCGGATGACCGATCATCTGGCCATTGAAATCAAACGAGACCTTACAATCAATGACAGGTTTATCTTCATAAAGCATAACTTCATAAGTATATGGAATATCATCTATATACCCATGCTCCACTAACTTTATCCATGGCATATATCCTTTCGATTTGTAAATACTCCATCTTCCCTCCGAAACTTGGACACTTCCATCGATAGTCCCTTCAAAAAAAGCGCATTTTGCTTGGTTATTATTGAAAATCACTTGTCCCTTTGAGGATTTAAGATAGTCAAACCCACCTTTCTCATTTAATTTAAGATTATAAAATGGGGTTCTGATTATTAAATTCTCCTCATCATACTGTATGTTATCGACTGGATTATTCATCTCCGGTTCAGCCGCCATAATTGAAAAAGAGGTTAAACTAAGAGGTTTCAAATCAGGCTTAAATATAACAAAAGCATCCAACAAACTACCATCAGAATATTCATTTGAATTTACAACATAAGCAGGATAACTTTTATTTCCACTTCTCACGATAAAATTCTTAGCCTCACCTTTATGAAGAGAAATGTAAGCCATAACCCAAGGAGAATGCTCCCATGAAAGAGGATTAAAGACTGTAACTTGTTTAAGTCCTTCTCCTTTCATCTGATTGGCAAAGAAATTCATAGATTTTTCGATAACCTGATTAGATGTCTCATAAGATCGAGGCAGAAGTTTTCTCGCTTCAGGTATTAGCCCCACAATCTGTATGTCATGATGTTGAGCTAATAACAAATCTTTCCAAGCTTTGTCCAAATCATTCTCAAACGCTTCTCCACCATACATCTTACTAAAGGCAGCCAACCGTTCAGCGATCAAGACCTCCACTTCCGCTTTCCTAGACTCATTCCATATCTCATTTCCGCAATACCCCCATGGCATACGAACCGTAAAGTCATTGGGACGAGTCCTCATAATATCTGTCGCTTGAGGATATTTTCTTAATAACTCATCCAACAATATGAATTGGAATTTCGGTTTTTTGTCATACTCAGCAACAAGCTCCTCTCTACGTAACCCGGAATCGTCCGCTCTAGAGGCCAACAAAGGATTTATATGTTTGAATTGTTTCCTATAATCATCAAGAGACTGAGGAGCATCCTTACTCGGATATCGGGTAAGTATCCACGTATCTACCGTTGTTTTCCCAAAAGCGGCACCTTCCCCTTCATAAGTCGGAATGGTTGAGATCCTGCTACCATCAATCCCCTCCCATAATCCAATGGGATAGTTGAATGTAGGATTATAGCCATACATCATGAAATGAGTTCTCATAATCGCTCCGTCAAAACCAAATCCGTTTATGATCTGAGGAATCTGACTATGCATGGCATGTTCGCTCATCAAATACACCGGAGGACGATAATTGAATATTTTTCGTTCGGAATCAAGCGCATAAGCGATTTGCCGTATGTTTGACTCGTCACTAATAAATTGGGACAAAGGCTGCCCGTACGTACAGGAACCGATACCGATTCTTCCATCATACGCAGAAAGGATATCTTTCATCTCTTTTAGCAAATGCGGCTCATCCTCGGCAAAATGATCATAAATCTGAGCCTCATTATCCAGCCCGATCTTGAAAGAAGGATATTTATCCAACCACTCCGTAGCGTTTTTCAAACGCTCAATAAAATGTTCCCCACCCCATAATATTAATCCTCCATGATCATAGGTAAGAATATACGTAGTGTCATTTAAGCCTTTTTGCCCTAATAAAGTAATGGGAAAACATAACAAAAATAAGTACGAGATAAATCTTTTCTTATTCATAAAATTGATTATTTTACTTTGATGAAATCGGTGTTAAAGATACAGGTAAATTTTCTATATCCGTTGCCCATTTTTTATTGGGACGTGGCCCCATATTCAATAATAAAGTACCTCCTTGCATTAGTTCCTCATGGGTAAACCAAGCTCTATTGAGCTCCTTGCCATTCATAGAAGCAGACTGAATATATTTATTCTGCGTTGAAATATTCCTACATTCGATTGTGAATTTTTTCCCATCCCCTATATCAATCGTAGATTTCTCAAAAAGAGGACTTCCAATATCGTAAACAGGTCTTCCGGGGGCAACAGTGTAAAATCCCATAGCACTAAGGATATACCAAGAAGACATTTCCCCATAATCCTCATCTCCACAAAACCCCAATGGGCCATCCCCATACCAAAGGTCCAAAATCTGCCTAATCCGGCGTTGGGTCATCCATGGTTTTCCCGCATAATTATATAGATAGGGAATATGCCAAGTTATTTCGTTCCCATGAGAATACATTCCAATCCATCCTGTCATATCTGGATATTGTTTAAGAAAATCATATTTCTTATATAGTGGAACATTCGTCTCAAACATCTGCTGGAGTTTGGCTACAAAAGGCTCCTGTCCTCCCATTAAGTTTATTAAGCCTTGAGGATCATGTAAAACATACCATGTATAATTCCATCCATTATTTTCCGTATAAAAATCTCGTCCACCCTGTCCTCCAGACCAAATAGGGTCAAATGGCTCAATCCATTTCCCATCTGCCGTCTTCGGTCGCATAAATCCAGATTTCGTATCAAAAACATTCCGATAATTATAGGCTCTATTCAAGTAATATTGATAATCATCTTCTTTTCCAAGCTCTTTTGCCAGAATAGACATGCACCAATCATCATAACAATTCTCTAATGTCAAGGCTACAGATTGGCGTCCAAAACCAACCTCTTTGACCCACTCCGGCTGATCACTAGGTTTAGCCGGATAAAATCCCTTTTCTAAATAGACCTTATCCAATTCGTTCAATCTCCAATCTTTACCAATATGCCGTGAAAGCATCGTGGCCTCCTTCGAATTACGTTTCATCGCCTCATAAGCTTTTTCGATATCAAAATCCCTAAAGCCTTTCATATAAGTATCTGTAATTGTAGCTACCTCATGACGTCCGATCATATTTCGATATCCACCACTATTGACCAGCCAATCTCCCTCATCTTGCATACGAATATAGGAGCGCATGATATCATTCTGGATCTCAGGCTCAAGCAATAATACCAATGGAAATAAAGAATGATGAGATCCCCAATTAGAACCAACTTGATAGAATGCATGTCCTTCGGTATCGTGAACTTGTTTATCCAATCGGCTGTAATATCGTCCATATTCACTTCGATCAAGAGTTTGGCTGCCCAGCATTACACGATAAAGCGCACTATAAAAAATAGTCTTTTGTTTATCTGTCCCTCCTTCGATTTTTATTTTTCCCAATGCATTATTCCAAATTTCTCGACCATCATTTTTTACCTTATCAAAATCCCATGCAGGAATCTCCATTTCAAGATTCCGCTTAGCTTGTTCCATATCAATAAAAGAGACCCCTATTTTTACCATGATTTCCTCATCTTGTGAGGTGTCAAAAGTAACCAAAGCTCCAATATCCAATCCTTCTTGTTTTACATCTTGGCTTATCAAGGAGTCTTTCCATGTGACATAAGACCTAAAGGGCTTACTAAAAATCGCATAATAATAAGCAGTTTGAGTACTATCAACAGCCTCTACCGATTCAATGCAATTATTTCCCACAACTCGGACACATTGATTATTATTCATCAAAATGTTAGATTCTGAAGACTTTGGATATTTGAATTTATAGAAAGAAGAATGCTGTGTAACAGTCATTGCCGCCTCAATATCATAATCTTCAAGTAATATCCATGAGTAATAAGGAGTCACTTGCTCAAAATCATGATCAAAACCTGATGCATAATCATTCGGATTAATTCGTGGAGCTCCAGTTGTGGCCATAATCCAAGAAAATGGCTTAGTCGTATATTTAGGTAATGCCCGGACTGAAAATCCGGATATACGGTCTGCGAGATACCTATCAGCTAGCGGGGGATAAGGATTTTGTCCGATTTGTACCATTCCATGAGGAAGTTGTACCATAGAAGCCGTAGCGACAAGTAAATGCCCAATAGTACCAATATTAGGATTCACATAGTCTACAGGCTCTTTCGGGGGACTATATACACAAGATGATGCCAAAGCAATAAATGATACTATAAAAATTGCGAAAGTAGTTCTCATGTGTTAATGATATTATATTAATGGAAAGGCAAGCTTTCATCTCAAAGCAGCGAAAGCTTGCCTATTATAAATTATTTAACTCCATCCCTCATTCTGAGGATTTAAATTTGGATTTGTATTAATCTCAATAGAAGGTATAGGCCAATTCAAATATTGTTTTTTGAATGTCACCCCACTTTCATTTTGGAACGTAAACGCATCTACAAAACGATTATTTTTTAGATCATAGGCCTTCCATGTCCGTAAAATATCAAAATAAGCTTTATTTTCAAAAGCAAGCTCATGATATCGCTCTTTCCAGATAAATTCTCTAAAAGAATCTTTAGTAAATGTGCCTGCATCTGGAGTAGATAAACCAGCTCGATCCCTAATTTTCTTAATCTGCTCTACCGCAGCTTGAGAGGGACCGGAAACTTCATTAGAAGCTTCCGCATAAATTAATAAAACTTCCGGATAGCGTAATAAGGTATAATTCTCATCACTTTTTTGATCACCATTATTACCGGCAGCCTCTTCCAACCAATATTTATATAAACCTATTGGGCTGAAAGAAATAGGAGTTCCATCTTTTTCATATGTATTAAAAAAGAATGTATTTGTTTCACCTAATGTCAAATTCGCACGCCGATCTCCTTTTTCATAAGACTGTACAAATTCGTCGCGTACAGTTAACGCCCCATACTCATCCGGGAACTTAGAAATACCGCATTTCTCAGGAATAATAAGTTGAGCGATACCACTAGTGCCTTGATCATTCGTTCCGATTTCCACCTGAACCTGTAAAATCAGCTCTTGCTGTATCTTATGCTCCCTATCATGCAAATAAGCATAATTATCAAACAAAGTATAAGGATATTGGTTGGGTACCCCACTAATTACCTCAAAAGCTTTATCTCTAGCCAACTCATAATTAGCCGACCTATTTAAAGGATGCCCCGCAGTAGTTAAATATACGCTGGCTAATAATGATTTCACCATGCCTTTACAGACACGACCAGAAGCATCATAATCCGGAAGAGAGGTTTTTTCAGCTTCCAACAGATCCGGAATAATTATTTTGTCATAGATATCAGCTACAGATGAACGTTTGGGATAGAAATCCGGGCTATTCGTACTTATCACTTCGGTAATACAAGGGATATCCCCATATAGCCTCACTAAGTAATAATAGTAAAACGCACGTAGAAACAAAACCTCACCTAGCAATTTACTTTTTTCCGCCGAATCCATATCCACTGTTGGTAAATTCGTGATACACATATTCGCATTGGCAATTGCTTTGTAAAATCCTGACCAAACCGTAAAAAACACGCCCTCAATGGAAGCGCTTCTCTGTTGAATCATGTTATTATTATTCGCATTTTGCCCAAGTGTTTTCGCATGACCAACAGGTAACTCTATAGAAATAAATGGAGATTCCCCGTAATTTACCCGAGTAAGGAGTACGTTTAATCCTGAGTAAACACCATTTACCGCTGTTTGCGCTTGATTCGCATTTTGGAAATAGTTTTCTTGGGTAATCGCAGATCGATTATCTTCATTCAAATAATCGCTACAAGCTATTGTTCCCAAAAAGAATATACCCAATAAAAAGCATTTTGATAATATTGATTTTATCTTGTTCATAATCTGTATTTTTTTGAGAAAGTTAGAAAGTGATATTAGCACCAAATGAGAATGTCCGAGGTTTCGGGTAACCGAAAGTCTCTATATTTTGAGCAAAGGCCTCGTTCTGAGTAGTTGTATTATAAACCGTTGTCTCCGGATCAAATCCAGGATATTGGCTGATTACAAATATATTTTGAGCAGACAAGGTGACACGTAACGCTTTTAAATGTAATTTTTTACAAATATCAGAAGGTAAATTATATCCTAATGAGATATTTTTACCTCTAATAAATGAACCATTATATAGGCGTGCGTCATCTTTCAAGCTATTGTAATAAGCATTACTTGGCCTGATTTGCTCCAATGTAGCACCTTGATTCTCGGGAGTCCAAGTATCTAGAACCATAGATAAACTATTAGCAATACCTTGGCGCATAGCACAAGTACCTAATCCATCCCAATAAATCTTACTTCCACAGCTATATTGTAATTCTATCACAAGATCAAAATCTTTATATTTAAATGTATTAGTGAAAGTTCCATAGAAATCGGGAATTCCTTTACCTAGTATAACACGATCTGATTCATTGATTTGTTTATCGTTATTTACATCTCTTAACTTCGCATCACCCGGTAATTTTCCATATATCGCAGCTTGCTCAGCTTCATTCTCACCCCAAACTCCATCGCGTATATATCCAAAAAATGATCCAACAGACTCTCCGACTCTCAAAATCGTTAAATTATTAGGAGCCATTATAATATCAGCATCCCCTTGGCTCAAAGCCGTAATCTTATTTTTCAAAGAAGAAAAATTTAGCATACTGGACCATGAGAAATTCTTAGTCTGTATATTTTGTGTATTAAGAGTGAATTCAAAGCCCGAGTTTCGCATATTGCCAATATTTGTAGAAATAGAGCGAAAACCACTTGTCGTTGGAACAGGAGCATTTAGTAACATATCGGTAGTATGCTTAATATAATAATCAGCAGATAACGATATACGCTCATTTAAAAATCCGAGGTCAAGACCGACATTAAATTGCCCAGTTTTTTCCCAACGAAGCAACGGATTAGCCAAAGAGCCCACTCCAATACCATTTTCCCTAGTTCCTCCAAAAGGATAAGCCATACCGCTAGTCGATAGATTCGCCATAGAGCCATAAGTAGGAATTCCCGAATTTCCAGTGAAGCCATAGCTAACTCTTGGTTTTAAATTTGAGATAACTTTATTGCCTTTCAAGAAATCTTCTTCAGAGGCCCTCCACCCTAATGCGGCAGAAGGAAAGAAAGCAAATCTATTATCCTCTCCAAATTTAGAGGAGCCATCAAAACGTCCTGTCACAGTAACCAAATAACGATCCTTAAATGAATAATTAATACGAGCGAAATAAGATAACATCTTATCTCCGGTATAATTAGAAGATGGCGCCTTTAATGTTGAGCCCGCTCCCATATTATACCATTGATAGTAATCATCTGATATTCCATCAATTGTAGCAACATTCTGAAAATATTCATAACTTTGGGCTTCTTGTCCCAACATAACATTCAAAGAATGCATTTTATTGAATATCGCATTATAGTTCAAAATATTCGACCATAAAATTTGTAAAGAACGATTGTTTGTTATGGATGCTTGATTTCCCCCTACACCATTTACAATATCAGACTGCGTACTATTATAATATGGATTCATATTAATCGTCCGATTTACGCCAATAGTTGACGTAAAATCTAACCCCTTCATAAAAGTAATTTTAGCATAAGCATTTCCCATAAATATATTTGAGTTATAGGGAGTAATATTCTCATTAATCTGTGCTAATGGATTATCAGCAGATTCCATGCCCCCATAATCCTCTCTACGACCATAAGTACCATCATCATATTTATAAGGAACGATAGGGATCATTTCAATCATCATGCGAGGAACATTGTTGTAGCCTACTCTTGTGTCAATGCGTCTTTCTTTCACCTCTGAATAACTAAGGGTTGTACCGAGCTTTAACCAATTCGATACGGTTTGGTCTACGGTAACACGTCCTGAGAAACGCTCTAATTTACTCTCCTTGACGATACCTTGATCATTTGTGTAACCTAGAAACACTCCATAATTAGTTTTACCTGTTGAACCCGTAAAAGATAAATTATGAATCTGACTAAAAGAATTCCGTTCCAACATGTCTTGCCAGTCTATATCATACAAAGGGACAAGTTTTCCTCCTTCCATTTTAAATAACTCACGCTTTCCTTTCGTATTACCAACTAAATAATCTTGTCTTTTTACAGATGGATCAATATATTTTCCTGAAGCGAAACCATTCGGATCAAACTTTTTAGCATTCGCATATATCATATCTTCAACAGCTAAAAACTGTTCGGCATTCAGCACATCCAGCTTTTTCGCTACCGTATTAAGACTGAGATAAGTATTATAGTTGACAGTAATCTCATTCTTACCTCTTTTTGTTGTCACGACGATAACTCCATTAGATCCTCTGGTTCCGTATATTGCGGTAGAAGAGGCATCTTTCAACACTTCTACACTTTCAATATCATTTGGATTCAATATATTAATATCACCGGGAACACCGTCTATAATATACAAAGGTTCATTAGTCGCATTAATAGAAGAATATCCACGGATACGAATCGTTTGATTACCCCCGGGACGTCCTGAGTTAGAAGATATATTAACACCAGCTATACGCCCGGAAATACTTTGTGAAATAGATGTTGAAGGACGTTGCATCATATCCTCACTTTTCACACTACCTACCGCCCCCGTCAAATCCTTTTTTCGTACGGTTCCATAACCGATTACGACAACCTCGTCTAGATTCTGAGTATCATCAGACATAGATATTTGATAGGAAGATTTATCAGTTATATCTATTTCTTTAGAAGAATAGCCAATGAAAGATACTAAAATCGTCTGTCCTTCGATTGCCTCTAAAGAGAAATGACCATCTATATCCGTGATAGTGCCCGTAGTTGTTCCTTTTACAGAGACATTCGCTCCAATAATTGGCTCCCCATTAGAATCCGTAACAATTCCTGTTACTTTTTTAGTTGGAGCTGTTTGCCGGTTTTGTGGGCTCCTCATTTGAATAGCGATCGTATTGCCGGTTCGGGTGAATTCCATACCTTTCTTGGACAAGACTAGGTTCAAAATCTCTTCTACAGTCTTATTCGTGACAGCTAGAGATATATCTTTGTTTGTATCCGATAGTTGATTTAAATAAGTAAAGCGTATATCGGATTTTTTCTCAATCTCGACCAATAATGTTTTTAGGTCGACATTCTCCACAGATAAACTAATTTCACCTTGTGCAAAAGACACATATGGAAAAATTATTAAAATCGCAATTAAACAGAAGAACTTTCTGCACAATTGCTTATCTTTACGCAATCTTTGATTTACTGGATTCATTTGAAAGAAATAAAAAGGTTAATTTTTTGCTGCCTAGGCAGCGGATAATTTACTCAATAGGGTAATACCCTATATTCAGCTGGAGAATCTCGCACATTCTTCAGCTGTTTTTTCTCTTTTAACTAGTGTTGTCCATAGGCGTGATTTTTTGATTATACAAAGGTTAACTACTCTCTATTCACTTTTTGAATTTTATTTTAATATGATTTCCTGTTTTTGTATAGGTGAAATGGTAATGTACCTGTAAGTTCCGTAATACGTTATTTACATCCTCATGCAAGAAACTTCCAGTGAATCGTTCTTCGGGAACCTTTGTGGTCTCTTGGTCGATTTCAATTCCATAATAATGTGATATTCGCTCAATAATCTCAGGCCATGATGCCGACCGGAATATAATTTCACCCCGCTTCCAAGCTGTTGCCAATCGTTGCTCTATCGTATTTCGCTCAAATTGATGGGTAATCGTATTAAATCGAGCTGTTTGATCCGGGAATAATGTTATCCGGTTATCCGGATTGTCTATCTCATAAAATTCAACTTTACCATTTACAAGAGCAGTCTCTATCCAATCATCATCAGGAAAAGTATGTATATTAAAAGTTGTACCTAATACTTTCACATACGTTTGCTTGGCTTGGACAATAAATGGTAACTCTTCATCGTGTGCGACCTCAAAGTAGGCTTCACCTTCCAAATGCACATTTCTATAAGTCTTTCCGAAAGAGGCCGGATAGGTAAAAGAACTCTCACTATTTAAAGAGACTTTTGTGCCATCGGGTAAAACTAAAGTGGCCCGTTCACCCTTTCCTGTCTCCATCCGATATTGTGTAGAAGCATAGATTTTATACTGATATTGCTTTGTCACATAATAAATCCCTGTCGCTAATAATAATGGAATAAGCAAGATTGCCGCAATTTTGATAACATGATTGATCAAAGAATGCTGATCTGTTTTCTTTATTCGATGGCTATTGAAAATTGATCTCAATTGCCCGGTTACGGCATAATAGGCTTGCCAATTACGGGGTTCAGATACCGTATGTTTTTCCCATTCTTGAAGAAGGGCCTGTTCTATTTCCGGCTCAGAAGCAGTGTCAATCCATCGCTTGATCGATCGGGCATCATCTTTAGAAGGCTGTTTATATAAATATTTATGTAGTAATTCATTCAGCATAGCATGATTTCTTATTTTCTATAAGGTAATACAATGAGATTATAAATTACTACTCTAATAAAAGACATGTTCTACAACACATCGTCAAATTAATAAGGACTTAGTTCTAAGCTTACAGAACCGTAGCCTATCGTAAAATAGGAATAAATCGAGGTAAGTGCGAATATTACATTCTTAACAAAAGAAGATACAGCAACATAGATCCATAAACCCGCAATTCATCCCGAAGGATAGCGAGTGCATTAGATAGATGGTTGTAAACAGATTGTTCATTAATCTGTAATTGTTCCGCTATTTCTTTAGCAGATAACCCCTGTTCGTTATAAAGCTCAAAAACGAGGCGTTGTCTAAAGGTGAGTTTTCGCTTTGCCATTGCCAAGTCGGCCTTGAATTGATTGAAATCATAGGAGTCATCTGGCTCTACACTCATAGACTCAGTCTCACAATAAGACAAGAAATCAACAAATAGCGGATCATTCCACTGTTTTTTCATGGCATTGATCACTTCATTTTTTCCAATCTTGAATAACCATGCTTTAAAGGATTCTTCGGGTACAATTCGAGTATGACTATTCCAAACTTTTGAAAATGCGATTTGTACAACCTCCGTTGTAAGTCCATGAGACCGGGTGAGACGAAAGATAAAACCATAAAACAAATCGAAATAAGATTCATACAGACGGTGGAAAGCTTGATGTGAACCTTCTTTTAGTTGGCGCAACAAAATTTTCTCATCTGCTATCATATTATTTTCTTCTCCTTTTAAGTAATCAGATATGGCAAAAATAGCAAAAACTATGACTGTTGGATACTTTACTTAAGAATTTATTTTGTGAGGAGGAAAATGCGCTATAAGACAATAAGGTGCAAATTAACTTAGAGGAACTACCTATCAATATGTACAGAGATCACAAAGACAGACTTCATACTAAAAGAGGATGCTTCATACATCCTCTTTTTATAGACTATCCATTACAAAACAACATCAGAAGGTATTTGCTCTAAATCATAATAGTCATGAACCACCTTATCCGGATATACCTTAATAATTCGAATGCCGATTCGATCTTTACCCAAAGGAGTACAAATAGAATTCGTTATTGTTATATTGAAATCTTCATAAGAACTCATTGCATTATAATGTAAATGTCCCGCAAACATATTACTTACTCGATATTTACTCATAAGATCTAAATATGTTTTTCGTTTTTCTAAGGGAATATTCTCATATCGATTTGCCTCATTGGGTTCTTTCACAAAGAAAGGATAATGTCCGAAAAGAATACGGTGATTACATTTCTGAGAATTCTCTAGAATCTTTTCCAACCAAATCAGTTGAGATTTTTCCTTTTCTTCTCGATTTGCAAAAATAACAGGTGTATTCAATCCTATAAAACAACTATTATTCACTTGAAAAGAAAAACAATCATAACCATATTCATCCATATAATCACTAACAGACTCGTCTGTACACTGTTGACTTAAATCATGGTTTCCTGGTAACACATAAACAGGAATACTTTTTTTTATCAATTTACAAACCCGCTTAAATTCATCAATTTGCTTTTGATCCTTACCATCATTTACCATATCGCCAGTGATAACCACAAATGCAGGATTTAAATTATTGATCGCAGCAATAACCTTTTCCATAATCATTGTCTCTTGAGAGAAACTCTTATTTTTTTCTAACATTCCAAACTGAGGGTCTGATAATTGAATAAAATAAAAAGATTCAGACTGAGCCAAAGTTTTTGTAATGCAAAAAATCGCAACAACTAAATACACAAATAATCTACTCATAATACAATATTTTAATTAATAACCTTCATTCTGAACTAATGCGGTATTCGCATTCATCTCACGTTGAGGCAAAGGAAATAATAAGAACTGGTTAGTATATCGTTTACCATATACGGTTGTATACTCTGTAAAATTCTCATATTTTCCATTAAAGTCATTACGGATTTTACGAGTTCGAACCATATCAAACCAAATTTTTCCTTCAAAACAAAGTTCAAAATAGCGCTCATCCCATACAGCTTCTTTAAATACCTCTTTATTTGAATTCATAAAATCAGGCAACTTTGCCCGTCTACGAACCAAATTCAAAGCTTCTAAAGCAGTACTATTAGCGTGTCCATCAGCCTCAACCTGAGCTTCCGCATACATTAACAAGACATCAGCATAACGATAAAGTGTCCAATTTAAATCTGATTTCGCAGTATTAACAATTGCATTCTCATCAAAAAACTTATAAATATAAAATCCGCCAAAATCAACTTTCTCTAGATTAGGAGAATCCGCCGGAAGTTTTTTAGGATTGCCTGGATACGACGAAAAAAAGAACTCCCGCTCCTGTGCTCTCTTATCATTTTCTCTAAAACTCTCATAAAATTCCTTAGTTGGGACAAGTGATCCATATTCACTTGAATAAGCTGATATATCAGACTTAGGAGGTAAGACTTTTGGAATCATATCATTATGAGACTTATCCATAGAAAATTGAACTTGAAAAATAAATTCTTTCTTATTATTGTTTGAAGGTTGTCTCAAATCAGAGTATTCAGGATATAAACTATATACCCCAGAAGATATCACTTCTAAACTCTTTTTTGCAGACTCCGCATAATATTTTTTTCCACCTTGAACTGGAAAACCAGCATAAGTCAAATAAACATCTGCTAATAAAGATTTCACAGCCCCCATAGATACTCTACCTGTTTCATCTTTAATTGGCAGGGAAGATTGCTCCGCATTCAATAAATCTGGAATAATAATTTCATCATAGATCTCTTTTATTGGAGAACGGGGTATATATAACTCTGCCAATTCTGATTGTACTTCTGTTATTTTAGGCAAATCTCCAAATATTCTAACTAAATAAAAATAATACAAAGCTCTCATAAAATAGGCTTCCCCCAAAAGTCTTGAACGTATATTCTTATCTACGCCTGAAAACTCTGGTATCTTTTTTATCGCCAGATTTGCTTTAGCAATTCCCGCATAGCAATCAGCCCACCACTTTTCGATATATCGGCTTCTTGAGTTTAACGTTAGATTTCTAAAATCCAGAAATTCAGTTTGGGAAGCTTCAGAATTCACTTTTCCTGTCATGAATTCCAAAAGCCAAATCGTATTTCCTCCCCATGTGCCTTCATTAGCATCAAATACATTCGTATTAACATAGGTACTATTCGCTAATGCCGTACAAGATTCTACACTTGATAAATTAGAATCAATAGACATCGTTCCTGTTGATTCTTCATCTAAGAAATTTGTACAAGACAACAAGAATAAGGAACTTAGTATAATTAAATATGTGCTTTTCATATATTTACTAATTAAAAAGATAAATTGACACCAAAAGTAAATGTTCGAGGTTTAGGATATGTAAAGAAATCAACCCCTTGCGCAAAAGTATTTTCATAAGTTGTACTTTCCGGATCATATCCACTATATTTAGTAATACAGAATACATTTTGCCCACTAGCGTATATTCTCAAATTTTGCAATCGCAACTTAGAAACTACAGACTTAGGGAATGTATATCCAAGCATTATGTTTTGTCCTCTTACAAATGAGCCATCTTCAACTAGATAATCATCATGCATATAGTCGAAATAGGCCGTTGTCGGACGTCGCTCCGCAATCATAGATGATTGATTTTGTGGACTCCAACAGTTTAACACCGACGCTAAACTATTAGCAATTCCAGAACGGTTCTCCAAAGTCATTTTTGTCCTATTAAATACTTTATTCCCAAAGACTACTCTCAGATCTACCGTAAGATCAAGGTTCTTATAAACAAACGTATTCGAAAAATTCATAACCCATTTAGGAGAACTATAACCAATTATTGTCTCATCCTCATTATTGATCTTACCATCATTATTCAAGTCTTTATACTTTAAATCACCAGGTAATCTCTCATACTTCTTAGCCTCTTCTATTTCAGACTCGCCCCATGTTCCCATACGAACTTTGCCCCAAAAAGCTCCAATAGGCTTACCAACTCTTAATACTGTTATCTCACCTCCTTGGTAAGGTCCCGGAAAAATGTCTTCATCGTTAACTCCCAATTTCAAAACTTTATTCCGATTCATAGACCAGCTAAGATTTGTATACCAATTAAAATTTGTATTTTTAACATTATGCGTATTTAAAGTCAGCTCAAGACCTTGATTTCTAATCGACCCAATATTCTTCGTGACAGTTTCTAGTCCAGAGCTATACGGAATAGGAGCATCCAGTAATAGATCTTTCGTAGTTTTATGATAATAATCCGCAATAACTTCTATGCGATTATTAAATAAGGACAAATCAAATCCCGCATCTGCCTGTATAGTTTTTTCCCACTTCAAATCAGGATTTCCAAAAGAGTTACGATATAAACCTGTTTCATAATTATTATCAAGAATAATATTAGATGTACCCATATTTTGCGCAAAAGCATAATCTCCAATTTCCTGATTTCCTGTCACACCAACACTTGCTCTTATTTTTAAATTACTAATAACATCGTTACTCTTTAAAAATGATTCTTCTGAAACTCTCCAAGCCAAAGCCGCAGATGGGAAAAAAGCATACTTATTATTCTTTCCAAATTTAGAAGATCCATCATATCGGCCCGTTACAGTTAAGAGATATTTTTCTTTATAGTTATAATTTACTCTCGCAAAATATGAATTTAGACCCCATCTATAATCATTGGAAGAAGATGGCTTTACTACCGTACCGACACCTAAGTTATGCCACTGATAAAAATCATCCATGAAATTTTCATGACGGGCCTGCACTCTCTCACTATACTTTTGCTGCCAGCTCAGTCCTAACATTGCATTTAGCCGATGATACTTTCCAAATGTCTTATTATAATTAAAATAATTCTCATTCTGCCAATAATACTGTCTTTGAGCCTCAATAGATGCTATACCCTGCTGGCTGGTAGCAATTCTTAAGCCTTTTCCGGTATAGCTATTATTCTTCATATTGATTAATTCTATACCTATATTAGAACGTAATGACAAATCTTTAATAATCTTGAAATCTAAATAAATATTACCAACTGATTGAGTAGTATAATACAATCTTGAACGTTCTTTTAAAAGCCGAACAGGATTGTCATCCTCCGTACCCGGCCAATCCCTATTACTTCCCCATGTCCCATCCGGGTACTTAACAGGGATTATAGGCAAAGTCTCTAAGACACTACGAGACGCAGCTCCAGTATCAGTCAATGTGAATACTCTATTTTCATTAACTTGATTAACTGATAACATACCACCAACAGTTAGCCAATCCTTGACTTTTGTATCCAATGTTATCTTTCCACTATACCGCTTTAGTCCAGACTCTAACATAATTCCATTTTCATCCTTATAAGACACAAACAAGCCATAAGTAGTATTATCCGTTCCTCCTCTCATACTTATTTGGTGATTATGGGAAATAGCGGTTCGATATGCCTCATCTTGCCAATCTGTATCATATAAAGGTTTCCCATTTGCATCAAACAAGTTCGGATAATTTGAAGGGAGATTACGATTTGCATATTTACCTTCTTCATATCCTTTAGGATCATATTTCTTAGCATTTTCGTATAAGTTATTATAAACTTGCATGAATTCTTCAGAATTTAAGACATCTATTTTCTTTGCAGGAGTACCAATAGCCATATACCCTTCATAAGAAACTATAGGTTTACCTTTCAGACCTCGCTTAGTAGTAACTAACACAACTCCATTAGCACCTCTAGCACCGTAAATAGCTGTAGCTGAAGCATCCTTTAAAACCTCTATTGACTCTACATCATTAGGATTCAGCAGTTCACTCGTAACCCCAATGATTCCATCAACTACATACAAAGGTTCATTTGATGATTTAATAGAATTATCACCCCTTATTCTCATTCTTACATGTCCACCTGGTGCTCCTGAATTCTGGAATACTTCAACACCCGCAACTTTTCCTTGCAAAGATTGAGTAATATTAGTGACTGGCCTATTTAGCAATTTATCCGATTTAACATTTGAGATTGATCCAGTTAAATCACTTTTTTTCATAGTGCCATAACCAACAACGACCACCTCGTCCAAAGCTTGCATATCCTCAGATAATATAACTTTTATAACAGATTCATCCCCTACTGCTATTTCTTTATCTACATATCCGATATAAGAAACTATCAATACGGCATTCGCTGGAACATTTTGTATAGAGAAATTTCCATCAAAATCAGAGATCGTACCATTTGTTGTACCTTTTATAACCACATTAGCTCCTATAATAGGTACTCCCTTAGAATCCAAAACAGTACCGATTACTTCAATTGCTTTTTTAGAAGTCTCCTTTATACTTGAAGTTTTCTTACGTATAATGACATTCTTGTCTCTTATCTCATAGGTCAACTCCTGACCACGCAGAATCTGTTCGATTACCGCATCGACTGATTGATTCTCAGCAGACACAGATACTTTCTTTCCTGTATCCACGTCCGCCGACGAAAATACAAATGAGTAGCCGCTCCTACTCTTCAGCTCATCCATCGCTTGCTTTACTGTTATATTGCTCACCTTCAAGGTTATACTCTGAGCACTAACAGTTAGATTTAAGCAAAACAAAGCTACAGCCACATAAATGGCCTTTTTTACAACTTTCATAAATAGCTTAATTTTTAGTAATTTAACTTGTGATTGATGATGACCTTTCAGAGGATTGATTACATTTGTAATCCTCATCCAGATCATTTGCATAATGTAATTTGAGGATTTATGAGTCGGAGGATCTAGCCCATTCTCCGATTCCTTTTATGATCCTGTTACTCCTTTTTAATCTCCTTCCATATACTCCATATTAAAACAATTTTAAGGTTAAACAATTATTTATCACTTCGCATAAAGCAGAATACTATCACTTTCCACTTTATATCTTACTTGATTTGTCGCAGTTATAATATCTAACACATTATATATAGTCTGTTCTTTTCTATTGAATAACGCATAAAAGCGATTATGGGCCAATTGCTCATCCACGATATGAATCTTCACATTATAGCTACGATTCAGTTCTTTCACGATGTCAGAAAGAGGCATCTCATCGAAGAAAAGTCCGCCATTCGTCCATTCCTTAGCATTTTTCACTTCCGCCCGGCTTATAATCATTTCCCCGGTAAGTTTATTTAAGGTAACTTTCTCCGAAGGAGATAAGTAGTTTATTCCCATCTTCTTTACATAATTCTCTAGCTGAACTTTTCCTTCCAACAAGTTCACGGTGACTTCTTCATCCTCGTCATAATTCCGAAAGTTGAATTTAGTACCCAATACTTTTACATTCAACTCTTTCGTCATTACATCAAAAGGTAACTTCTCATTTTTCCTCACCTCAAAATAAGCCTCTCCATTCAGCCGAAGATGGCGGTCTTTCACCCCAAAACCTTGCGAATATACGATCTTTGAGCCAGCGTTTAACCAGACCAATGTACTATCCGGTAAAATCAGCTTGGTCTTGGCCCCTAAAGGAGCTTCCACCAAGATATCCGCAAACTGGTTCTGTAATTGCCGCTCACCCCACCAATAGGAAATCGTAGAAGCGATCAATAATAGGATAACCGCTGCCGCACCATAAACGATTTCAGGAATATTGAAAACCGTACGGCGTTTTTGCTGGGTACGAGAAACAAAACGATCGAACGCCTTATCGACATTATAGGCACAGGAATCATCGGCAACCAAAGCAGAGAACCAAAGTTCTTGTTCTTCATGATCAGGTAATGATCGCTCGTTTTTCGTATGTGATTTCTTTTCTTCCATATAGATTAAATATCCAGCTTTTATATATAAGACAGTTATTTCTCCTCAAGGGGTAGTGAGAAACATCAATTTTTTCATCCTCACAAGGAGAAAAATGATATCAACAAGATCAGATACTTCCTCAGATCTTGATGCAGGCGGGTTAAAGCCATCTTTATGTGGTATTTAACCGTATTGACAGAAATTCCTAGCTCTGTAGCGATTTCCTCATTTTTCTTATGCTCAAAACGGCTTTTCCTAAAAACTCGTTTACATTCATCGCCTAAACTATCGATTGATTTTATGATCTCCTTCTCTAACTCCCGTTCAAGTAATATACCTAGCGGCTGTTCATCCGATTGTATCATAGCGTCCCACCCCAAGGTCTCAGACTCAATCTTCGAGAAACGGACTTCCTTCTTTTCCTTTTCTGATGAGATATGGTTATAACAGCGGTTCCGCACAGCCCGCATTAGATAAGCACGAAGAGAGCTATTTATATCCAATGTCTCACGGATTTCCCACAGATGAAATATCACATCACCAACTATAGTCTCCGCTAGAAATGGGTCGCCAACCAACTCATTCGCAAATTGACATAGTACCACATAATGACGATCATATAAATATCGATAAGCATCTTGCTCGCCATTTCGTAATTTTTGCACTATTAACCGCTCCTTAACATCCATCTCATCGCAAAGATGAGATTTTAAAATGAAAATTAAAAATATTATTTCTAATTATACGATCTTCCATCCACAGCTTTTTCATTTACCGCTCCGTTTAAATGAAGCTTCTTGTAGATTTTTATATGCACTCTGGTTTTCTGTGGAAGGATTCGGGACAAACACGTACGACTTTCATCCAAAACACGTACATGTTTTTTCAAAAAGTCGTACGTGTTTTGGATGAAAGATCATCGTGCTTTTTTGACTCTGATTTTTAGCATTTTATACACTAGGCTCATCAATGGTCTTGTTGTACGGAATTTGTATTGAGAACAAAGCTTTCCGGCTTAACCCAAACGAATGGGTTGCCATCTCATATACGTGCCGGTCCGCCATAACCACTCCATCGGGCCGTAGCGCAAGCCCGACAGCCAATATTGGCTAAAGGCTATCTGTATAGCCGTAAATCCAAGGCAGACCAATACACTCAAGAAAACACCCAAATGGCTACAATCCAAGCCAAAACCGGAGAAAATAAAGACACCGGTCACGGACTGTACGATATAGTTTGTCAATCCCATACGCCCATAGCTAACCAATGGTTTCATGGCATTTTGAACTTTTACCGAGCGGTAAGCCTCTAAGACCAACACCACCCACAGATAAGCCGTCATCAGATTAATCAAGTTAGTTGTCGTAGCACCCATCCACGCATTGATAGAGACCTCACGCCAAGATGCGGCAGGTATATAAGGTTTTAGCAGATACAACAAGCCGATTAAAACCAACGCAACCAACGCCCCGTAATTCAAACGGCTACGGAACTCATCCATGCGTTGGAACAAGCGGATTCGGCCTACGATAAATCCGAGGATAAACAATCCCAAGGTCAGATAGATACGACCGCTGGCAAACTGGAAATTCATTTTTCCTACCAATCCGTCCCAAGCGTTGTTCTCAATGGTCTCGGCTAATGTCGGGACTCGCCGGGGAGCCTCAGCACGAGCGATAGGTGCGGCAGCCGGTCTCTCCACCACTTGCTCGACGGCAGGAGCCGTTACAGCCTTATACGCTACGGGAATTAGCGAGGCACCGCCCAAGAAAAGGAAAAGGGTGATTCCCACCAATAATTTAGTAGGCCATTTATACATCAATACCAATACAAAACCAAGCAACGCATACACCAACAAAATATCTACACGGACTAATAAACCATGAACAAAACCAATCACCAGCAATAGTACCAATCGCCATAAAAAACGAGGACGGAAATCAACACCTTTTTGAGCTGCCCGATCCATCTGGATAAAGAAGCTCAAACCAAACAGGCAAGAAAATATAATGAAGAACTTGCCGAACACCAAGTAATTAATAAACCACCGAAAAATCTCATCCAGCGTCCCTTCCCAAGGGAACATGGCTTGGGGAGCCATCGTCCCCATAGCGCCAAAATGCTGCATCCCATGAATCAAGCAAATACCAATCAAGGAGAAGCCGCGCAGAGCGTCGATTACCGTAATACGTCCACCGGACGAAGCAAGTGTCTTATTCATTTCCATATCCGTAATAATTTTTATTCTTATTCGTTTTTTCAAGTTTGATAACGCGAAAGTAAATGGTGGCACTAAACGCCGCAATACTTTCAAACTCCAAAACGAAAAGAATAAGCCTCATCACGAAAAGAACTAATTTACGGTAAGATAAGCAATTATAGTCCCAACGGCCAAAATAGCGCCGATTGCGGTCTCATAAGGAATCAGCCTCAACCGCTCACGAATGCTTATATCCGCTACCCCACCAGTAGCGTGGAAGAACGATCCATGCGGCAAATGATCAAGCACGGTAGCACCGGAATTAATCATAGCGGCTCCCCAGACACCACTGATACCGGCGGCGATAATAATATCCGCGAATGACGAAGAGGCAACTGTCGCTCCGGCTGTAGTAGAGGCTGTAGCGGCAGACATCAATACGCCGGAAACCGGAGCCAATAAAAGCTCTCCCATATTCGTATGCGATAACGCATCTAATAAAACATCCTTGATAGAGGAAGCCTTGATCACTCCCGCTATAGTGCCTGTCCCGACCAACAGGATCGAGACATTCGACATCTTCTTGAGTCCATACGAGAGGCTGTCCGTAATCAATGACCATTTCCTCATCGCCAGAATCCCAACGATTCCTCCAACGGGCAAGGCTATCATCGGATCGATCGCCACATGGAATAAAGGGCGAAACGACAGCAGTAGGATCGTCACTACCGGAGCGACCATGCTAGAGGCGAAGGAGGGGAGATCCGCTTGCAGGTTATCTATCTCCTCGTTCGCATAAAATCCATTTTGCCGGGGTAAGAAACGGCCTATGACATATACCGTAAACAACAAGCCAACCAACGCCGGGATCAAGTTCGCATACATGACAGAGTACAAATCCGCATGAAAATTCTCAGCGGCGATAATCGTATTCGGATTTGGAGAAATGATATTGCCACATTTTCCTCCACCGATCATCATCAACAAAAGGCTACCCCGGGGAACCGCCAGTTTCCGGCCGATACTCAACGCAATCGGAGCCACCGTAATAACAGCAACATCAATAAACACTCCAATAGCCGTCAGCAACATCGTAGCGAAAGCGAGCGCAAAAAACACATGCCGTTCTCCCAATCTATAAATGATCGTATTGGAGATAGAAGCCGCCGCACCTGTTTTCACCAATATCCCCGACAATACCCCCGCCGTTAAAATCCGAATGACGGCCGGAGTTACGTCATTTACTCCACTGATCATTAAAGAGACCGTTTCCGGCAACGACACACCCCCTAATAATCCTCCTACTAATGCCCCTAAAATAAGGCTATAGACTGGCGATACCTTTCTTATAATCAAGAAAATCGACACTAATAATCCGATAAAAGCTCCCCATGCACTCATAATACCCATGTATTAGTGATTCATATAGTATTGGATTACACGCAATTGTTGTTCCAAGGCACGCCCAATATTCCAGCAAGTGAAATCCTTATCCATCGCCTGCTCCAAGGAAACCGGATAAGGAAGAAGTGGCAAGACCGCCAGAAACCCAGATTTATTAAGCGCCTCTACCTCCTCTACGGAACCACCCATTACGATAACCGGGATACCCTGTCTCATGCCTGCCTGCAATACTCCGCATGGGGTCTTTCCCATGCAAGTCTGTTTATCCAGTTTACCTTCTCCCGTAATAATTAGATCCGCCCCCCGTATACATTCATCAAAACGCAAGGCATCCAGAACCATCTGGATACCGGGTTTAAGTTCAGCCTTTAGGAAAGCGACAAATCCTCCACCTAAACCACCTGCGGCTCCCGCACCCGGAATGTCGTCTATCTCTATTCGTCCCGTTCTTTTTATGACTTCCGCAAAATTTCGCAAGCCCTCATCCAGCAAACGGACCATAGCGTCGTCCGCTCCCTTTTGGCGGGCAAAGACATACGCCGCCCCTTTCTCACCATAAAAAGGGTTATTCACATCGCAGGCTATGGTAAATGAAGTTTCCCGCAATTGCGATAATGCCCTTGAGCAATCTATCTCATAAATCTGATTAAGGATCTGCCCACCCAATCCCAGCTCATTCCCGTTTCTATCAAGAAAACGAAAACCCAAGGCCTGCAACATACCGGTTCCTCCGTCATTCGTTGCGCTTCCTCCTATTCCTATCAAGAAATCCCGGCAACCACGATCCATAGCGTCTTTTATCAACTCTCCGGTTCCATACGTCGTTGTTCTCAAGGGATTACGCTCCGACACAGGCACTAACGTAAGACCACTCGCCGTTGCCATCTCGATAACCGCCGTACGATTATCTCCCAGTATCCCATAAGTGGCCTCGACCGATCTCATCAACGGATCATGTACGACACAAGATACGGCTTCTCCACCCATCGCCGTAATTAAAGTCTCCACGGTACCTTCTCCCCCATCCCCAACCGGGATTTTCACGACCTCGCAATCCGGAAAGACCTTATGGATCGCCAACTCGGCACATTCAGCCACTTCAATAGAAGATACTGAGCCTTTAAATGAATCGGAAGCAACAACGATTTTTTTCATTTAATCTCCTCCTTATACCTATTCAATATTTTAATAACATTCTTATTATATATCTTCTCCAATACTTCATCCGGCAAATATACACCATAAATCATCCATCTCGCTTGAAATTTATGTGCAGGTGCAGGATCAAAAAACTCATCATCCGTTTCCAAGAAACGATAATGTACACGATAAGCCTCCGCATTCGGTTGAGTATCAGTAGCAAAAAGAATACGATCTTGATATTTAATCATAAATTTTCTTGCGGTATACGGTTGACGCCCCAATTCGCTGATTCTTGCGTCAATATCAATATACAAATTAGGATATTTCTCCAACCATAAGGCTACACGGCCCAAGTCTTCTGCTAAGTTTGCCATATGAGCCGCAATAAAAATCGTATTTGGATGCCGTTCTATCACTCGATTTCTCTGATCCAATAAATCCTCCTTAGACGGAATATTCGTATTAAAATAAGCCCAAGCCGGATTAGCGATCAATTCCTCATACCGCTCATTATATTTATCCACAGGACCATCATGAAAAGCCTTTGGATCTGAGGAGTGAATCATAACAGGGATTCCCAATTCACCACACTTTGCCCAAATAGGATCTATGCGAGGATCATCGACTCGAATCAATTTGCCATTCTTATCTTTTAAAGTCAGCCCCAATGCCTTATAAATTTGTAGTCCCCGAGCCCCCATTCGCACGGCCTCTTCCAATCTTTCAGCTTCCTTTTTGCCAAAATCGGTCTCATCAATCCTACTAAAATCAGGAGAAAAGAAAACAAGAAACCTTTCTCGCGAGATAGCGTGATACACGCTCAAATTTTCCTTATAAAGATCATTCTCTGAAAGACCATCCAAATTAGCACACATCCAGACTCCAGCCTTATCCATCTCTTTCAAATAATACTCGGCCTTACTAAGATCCCTTAAATGATTATGAATATCGATCACAGGATATTTAGGCTTAATTATTTTGGTTTCCTTAACGACCAATTGACTTTTAGGCGACCAATCCACAAGCCTCAAATCCGAAGTCTGCGCGGACGTGGCTATCGCATAAGAGATGAAACAAGTAAATAGGAAACCGTATCTTTTGATAAATATCTTCTTCATTTTAAATCCATTTTATTTGCCCAGTAACATATCCATCATGCGAATTATCGCATGATGATATGCCACTGATTATCTAGTTAAGTAAGTACAACCACCTCGTGATTAGCGATAGAAGTAATTTGGAATGTACTCCAGCCTTTCTCCACATCTGCGGTAATTCTTTGTCCGGATACAAGCAATGTCGGATATTCCCCTTGGATATGATCCTCTAATTTAATCTTAATCTTAATGGGACCCACAGGAATGTATTCCTCCAAAGGCGCACGCCATGTAGCCGCACTTGTTAAATTAACAAGGTGAAGAATCATTCTACCCGGCTGTTTATACAGGCTACAATCGATCAGCCCCGGTCCGGAAACTACAATAGGCAATTCATCCTTCAATGTCCATTTGATTATATTAGAGAGTAAATTACCATGATCAGGAAGATTATAACGAGCGAATTGCCGATCTATATCAGCAGGCATATAAACGATACGACTACCATTCGACAATGTATTCAGAATAAGTCCCGGTATATCCGTTTTCGGTTCTCTCATCCAAGCTGTTTCCGGAGGATAAATAGGGAATTCAGGAATAAAAGTCATCAATACATCCGCATTCGCATCCACTTGAAGAGGCCGTAGTTCTCCTCCGAAAGGAAGGATATCCGTTTGCTCAAAACCTTTCAATATAGCATGTCTTTCTCCCGTGATCCCGGGCTCCGTACCCGTCTGCGGTCCATAAATATTCGCCCGAATTTCAGGGGTCAGTCTTAAATAAGTATGAAGTGTCTTATTAGAGACTTTTAAACGATCATTCTTTAGATGCGCCTTGAATAAATCTCCCAATGCGAAATCTTTTAAGGGTTCGCCAAATTCATCATACAAAGAGCTTTCTCCCGTAGCAAACAAGCTTCCCCCATTCTCGACGAATCGTTTAACACTAGCTATTTGTTCTTTTGTCATACTTCCCACATTCGGTAATACAAGAGTCTTAAATCTTGAAGCGTCGCGATCTATATGATCCGCATTGACAGGCAGGTAAGGGATTCGAGCACGAATAAGAGCCTCCACAATGCCTCTCCAAGGAAGATTCACCTTATTTTCCGTATCATCACGACCATAAAAATCATGGTTTCCTTGAGACCAAACGACACCGACCGTGCCTATGGGTTCCCGGTTAATCAGATATTCCTCATTCGCTTTATGCCATTTGAATATCGGCTCGGCCGTATGATACATACGACGGTCCTCATGATAAGCCGCGATATGATGCCACCAAGGTTGGATTCCCCCGGCAAAGGCCTCGATCATCCACATATGTGCTTCCTGTACGGGTTTGGTAGAAATCCTGAAAGTCGGCCTTCCCGCTTGATACATGGCCATACTATTGGGTATTAATTTATCCCAACCTAACAAGCCATGGATTAGTTTTCCGGCATCCGCTATATTCTGGAAACCTGTAGCATCATTCCTTGATTGGTGATCAAGCATAATGATATCCGCTCGTTTAGCGATCTCCTTAAAATCGCGAAAGAATCCGGATTGGGTACTTATCCACCCACTATTCATGCCCGACCAAACACAATTCGGACCACCTACCGCTTTCGTCGTACGATTATTCAAATCCCATATTTCTAATCTTTGCTCATAACTCCAACGTATCCATTGGCGATAGACAGGATCATTCCAATCTTTCTTTTTAGGCAGTTCTTTTCCTGTTTTAGCACGAAAACTCTTCCTGCAATTCTCACAATAACAAATGGACTCACGTCCTAAACCACTCCAGCTATTATCCGTAAACCCCTCGGGATGATACAACTCATATATCTCTTTCAATATCGAAGGGATATGTTCCTTATAATAAGGACCACTTATGCAAGTAATATACAAATCGCCCGCTTTATAGGGCTTTCCTTTCGCATCCAAGGCAAACCAATCCGGATGAGCCTTATAAAGCTCTTCATTCGCACGGTTTGAATCCATACGGGCAAAGACAGCCAACCCATCCTCGTGGGCGGCACGGCATAGATCACCAAACAAGTCCCGTCCCTGCAAATATTGTGCTTGATAATGATAAGGAATCTTTGTTGGATAATAAGCTACGATACCTCCCGCATTTATGACAACACCTTGTATTTGCGTTTTTTTCCATTGATTACGCCACCAATCAATATCATAAATGATAGGATCTTTCTCCGTAATATTGGTTTGTCCCCATCTTGTAACTTTACGAAACCAAGGAGTTTCATTATTATCCATCGATTTATTTTCCACCTTAGCCGTAGGTACGGCATCAACTACCGAAAAAAGACTAGCGCCTGTAAACGATAATGTGGCGGCTGTCGCTCTCTTCAAAAAAGACCTACGGCCATTGTTCGCATCCACAGACTTTGCTAAATTATCTAGAGAATGATTTACTTTATTAGATTTCATTAGATTCAAAATTAATTAATACTTAGAATTATATATAAATAGACCCTAAAAAACACCCAAGACATACGATCAATCATATCCGGGATTTTGCGGAAATATAGTAGGATCATTTATGATTTGAACCTGACTTAAAGGTATCGGGAATACGGTCATATAAGGAGCCATTCCCTTATCTTTCATAACCTCATAAGCCTTACCGGTTCTCACCAAATCAAACCAACGGACACCTTCGAAAGACAGCTCCAAACGTCTTTCAAGCACAATAGCGTCTCGTGTCTCAGTCTGGGACATCGTATTGGGATACCCCTCTAATCCTGCTCTAGTACGCACTTGATTCAAAAAAGGAATCGCTTGTTGAGGCTTACCATTTTCATTCAATGCTTCAGCATACATCAACAAAACATCCGCATAACGAATTACCTTCCAATTCGCTTTACTATCAGCTCGAACAGGTGAACTATCAAAATACTTCTTCGTATACGTCTGGTTCGTACTTGTAGGTAACGCATGGAAAACAGAATCCGCATCATAAAAGCCTCCCGGAACACCAACTGTCACCTCTTTCCGAGTATCACCCGGCACAAACAGGCTTATCAATTCTTGCGTCGGATTGTTATATTCTTGTCCTGCCCCTGTAATATTGAAGAACTCATTCATCTCACTGAAATTAGGAAAGAACGCAGTCGTAAAAGTACTACCCTCTCCAATACCGGACTGGTACTCTATATCAAATATATATTCACTATGATGTTCCGATTTTGTATAATCAAAAAGATCCTCATAATTCGCTAATAGTTGATATCCCATAGTGGTTACCTCTTTTAATTTACTCTCTGCATTCAAAAAGTCTCCTTTGGTTAAATAAACCCTTCCCAACAGGGATTTAGCGGCTCCACTAGTGGCCCTTCCAACCTCATCCCCTGAGCATTTTGCCGGTAAAGCGGATTCCGCAGCAATGAAATCTGGAATGATAATCGTCTCATACACATTTTCAACCGGTTCCCTAGGGACCCTGTAAGAACCCTCAATACTAACCGGGGTGGTAACCGCAGGCACAGCTCCAAATATTCTCACCAAATCAAAATAAGCCAAAGCCCTAAGAAAACGAGCCTCCCCGATATAGCGTTCCTTATTAGGAACAGCTTCTATCTCGGCCTCCTCTATCTTGGCTAAGATTGTATTTGCCCGATAAATAGCGGAATAATAATCTTGCCATGTCGATTTTATCACACCATCACTACTGGTGATCGTAAAAAGATCTGAATAAGAAGGGCTGTTATTCTTATAGATTTGCATCCAAGAATCATCTCCTCTTATATCCCCAAATACATAAAAATTCTGATACAAGTCTTGAAATACACTATACGTAGCCGTTAAAGCATCTTTAAAATCCTTATCCGTCTTATATAATATATCTACACTCACTGAAGATGTCGGAAGTATATTGATGAAATCATTAGAACATGAAATAGCTAATGACGAAACCAATACGACAATCATGCTTACTACTTTTTTCATACTATTTATCGTATTAAAATGAAACATTTATTCCTATTATAGCACTCTTAGCCAACGGATAATTATAATTCATAACACCGGGTGTCAACGGATTATTTCCATCACCAACCTCTGGATTAAAATCACGGAATTTGGTAATGATAAATGGATTCGTCAGCGTTAAATAAAGCTTTAACGCACTCATACCAGCTTTACTGATTAACTGCGTTGGGAAATCATAACTAAAATTGATATTATTAACCTTTAAATAAGAACCATTATCCAAATATCGCGTGGATTTTTCTCTCACTCCTCCTGTTGGAAGGTTATTCGGACGAGGACTTTCTCCATCACCCGGCTGTTCTTCCGATACCCAATAATTTTTCACGGATTCGTATTGCTTATAACGTGCTCTTGTATACAGCTGCGCATCACTGCTATTAAATACCTTATTGCCAAAGGAACCTTGGAGGGCGATGCTTAACCCGAAGTTCTTATATGAAAAACTGTTTGTCATTCCAAAATAAGCTTTAGGATAAGGGCTTCCCATGATCGTCTTATCATAGGTATTGATTACACCGTCAGGAACGCCGTCAGGGCCACTGACATCCTTAAACCGGACATCACCGACATGCGATCTGTCGGACGAACCTGGCGCCCATATCGGTCCGGCATCCAGTTCCACTTGATTCATAAAGACACCATCCGTTATATATCCATAAAACATACCCATCGGTTGTCCAATTTCAGTAATATGATTCGTTCCGATAATAGGAGCTCCGTCCGGGCCTAACTTTAATACCTTGTTTTTAAACGACGAAATGTTGAAATCAGTTGTCCACTCGAAAGCCCCTTTCAAGTTCAACGTACTTAAAGTCAATTCCCATCCTCTATTCTCGACTTCTCCTATATTCTGAAGAGACGTATTAAAGCCTGTAATCTGGGGAACATATACGTTCAATAATAGATTGTGGTTTCTTGTAATAAAATAATCGGCCGTTAGATTAACCCTACTATTAAAAACACTTACGTCCAAACCGACATTAAACGCTCTTTGTTTCTCCCATGTCAATAAGGCATTCTCGATATTAGCCGGAGCGAATCCCCCCACCCCTTTGTCTGCTAAAACATAAGACTCATAATCTATAGTCGCGATATGAGCATAATTACCTATATTATTATTACCCGTCTCACCATAGCTAGCTCTTAACTTCAAATTTGTAATCGCCTCTACAGACTTTAAGAAATCCTCCTCTGAAGCACGCCATGCTAAAGCCACAGATGGGAAATAACCATATTTATTACTCTTTCCGAAGCGAGAGGACCCATCGGCACGGATAGAAGCCGTGATATAATACTTTGAATCATAATTATAGTTGACCCTAGCCAGATAAGAGATCAAAGACCACTCATTTTCATCCGAATTTCCGGCATAGATATCATTACTAACAGCATTCAATGTGTAAACCAGATTATTCGGATAACTCATACTTCGCAAATAATTCGACTTATTCGTTTCTTTCTGAGTGGTATATCCAACTAACGCCGATAAATTATGCTTCTTAAAACTTTTCTGATAATTCATTGTCCACTCCGTTATCCAATTAAGCCTATCCGAGCGCTCATCCGTTCCATCTGAAGAGTTTGAGAACACATCTAATTTGGGGATAAATGAATATTTATGTCTATTCACGACATTAGCCCCCAACATCGCCTTGAAATTCAGGCCTTCAATAATCTTAATATCCATTTCTAAGTTAGCCAATGTCCTATATTGCTCATTTTTCCTTTTTATCTCATAAGCCTGTGCCAAAGGGTTCCACACATTATTGGTAGCGTCTTGTCCAAAACCACTAAAGTAAGATCCGTCCTCATTATATAATGGATACCATTTAAGCCAAGTGGTAGCCGCACCTAAAATACCCTCAGACTCCGCGGCACCTCCCGAAGCTAAAATATTCCTTCCATTTGAATAGGTGGAATTCATATTAAACTTCATAGAAACACGATCGGACAATTTTGCGTCCAAATTAGCACGAGCAGAGAATCTCTGAAATTTATTGGTAACAATAATACCTTCTTGCGATGTATACTCCCCACTAACCGCATATTTTATTTTTTCATTGCCTCCTTGTACTGACAGATTATAACTTTGTTGCGGAGCAGTCTGAAAAATCTCGTCGTACGCATCCGTATTATAAGGATTCGTCCCGTTCAATACATCCATCACAGTCTGGGGAACCGCATAATTCCAATCCTTACGAGGGTCGCCCGATACATCATATCCGGCATCTAAATTCTGGTTTTTTATCCCTTCATAATAATACTGGGCTTGTTCTTCTTTACTTAAGAATTTAGGAGTCCTTAATACTTTTTGCCAGCCATAGTAAGCGTTCAAGCTTATCCGGGCTTTCCCTTCTTTTCCCCGTTTCGTTGTTATAAGAACAACACCATTTGCGCCTCTGGAACCATAAATCGCTGTGGCGGAAGCATCTTTCAGTATATCGATGGTCTCGATATCGCTCGGATTAATCATAGAGATATCATCTCCCGGGAATCCATCTATTACATATAAAGGCTCCATTCCCGCAGAAATACTACCCACACCCCTGACACGGATCAAGGGAGCAGCACCAGGCTCGCCCGTAGTCGATATAACCTGTACTCCTGCCATTTTACCGCTCAAGGCCTGATCAATTCTCGGCACGGCCAAATCTTGCAAATCATCAGATTGTATTTGGGCCACAGAGCCTGTAAGGTCTTTTTTCTGCACAACACCATAACCCACAACCACGACCTCTTCCAAGGCTTGTGAATCCTCTACCAATTTAATTGAATAAAAAGACGCATTATTCAAACGTCTCTCAAGTGTTTGATAACCAATATAAGAAACCTGCAATGTAGAGCTTGGATCAAGACTCAGCGTGAATTCTCCGTCTAAATTCGTTACCGTACCATTTGTCGTACCTTTTTCGATGACATTAGCTCCAATAATAGGCTCACCGGAAGCGGACAGGATTTTTCCTGTTATTGTCTTCTTCTTTTGTAATGTACCGGTAGTTGTTTCTTTTGGCTTAGATATCGACAAAACAATATAGTTTCCATCCATCTCATAATGAATATTCGTCCCTTCGAATAATTGGGTTAAAATACTTTGAATGGAAGATTCCCATGTATCTACTTGATATTTCTTGTGTACATCAATATCTTTTGTATACACGAATAAAAAATTGGACTGTTTCTCAATCGCATTTATGATCTGACCTAAAGGGATCTCTTTTTCATTAAAGGATAATTTCAAGCTTTGCGCATAGGAAATTTCCGTCTGCACAACAAATAAACCTAGGAATAACACCCATATAGGAATACATTGAATTCTAAATAAGTGTTTAAGTAGAAAGCTTTTAAAACAAAAGCTCTCCAGAAATGATTTTTTCTTCATATCTTTGAACGTTTTTAAGATTAATACAGTTAGAAATAATTGTGTTAGTTCCAGCCGATAGATGTTCCAGCATCTATCGGCTTTTTGGTATTAGATATCTTATTTTCTCGTCATAGGCAAAATATTTTTATATTAATACTCGGTTAACTAAATCTATTTAAAGGACCTTTATTTATAGTCGGATTTTAATTGATACATACAGTTGTTTTATTCTCGTCCCACTCGAAAGTATAATGACCCTCTTTTTGCAAAAGACGAAGAGCATTATCGATACCGTCGGTAGTACGGAACTTACCACTAAAAACCTTCTCCTTTACCGCCTCATTATTGATCAAGATACGAACCCCGTAATTTTTCTCTAATTGTCGCATTAAATCAGCGAACCGGACCTCTTTAAAACAAATCAAGCCCTCTCTCCAGCGATATACATCGTAATTATCAATAGGAGACTTACATAATTCCCCATTTCGGAAAGCCACTTTCTGGGCAGGATACAATCGTACCGACTTATCCTTATTTTTCCGATCCGTCACCTCAACGGAGCCTTCCATCAATGCCGTCGTAAACCCTTCCATTCCCTTATAGGCCTCAACATTGAATTTCGTTCCTAAGACCTTTATATCAAAAGTTTCCGTATGTACGATAAAAGGTTTAGAGGCATTATGCTCCACCTCAAAATAAGCTTCCCCGTTCAGATGAATCTCCCGGGTCGATCCAGAGAAATAAGCAGGATAGATGATTTCCGAGCTAGCGTTTAGCCATACGCTTGTACCATCCGGTAACTGAAGGTTTACCCGCTGGCCGACCGGTACAGTCACGATATTATTCGCCAAGCGTATTTCCTCCATTTTCCGTACATAAATATATCCTCCGACTAAGAACATTACTAATATTACAGCCGCAACGCGAAGTAATTCCATGAAAACAACCCGGGTTCGTTTCTTACGGCTTTGTACCGATTGCCTATCCGTAATCTCCCCGGACACAATCATCGCATCAAAAACCATACGTTCCCGTACTAGCACCTCCTTATGTTTCTCAGACTCATCCAGCCATTGTCCTATAAGCCTCTGTTCCTTAGGAGATGCCTTTCCTTCAAAAAACTTATATAATATATCACGTCTCATGTCTCTATTTATAATCCTCATTTATATATAAAGCAAACAAGAAACAGAGAACCCTAAATGTAAAGCTGTATTTTTTTGAAATTTTTTAGCACCAAAAGAAAAGCCATAAAGGGAAATAATCAATTAACATCTTTCTCAAGATCTTCAATGCTTTAGTTATATGATATTCAATGCTCTTGATAGATAATCCTAAAGCTTCAGCGATCTCTTTGTTACTCTGATTCTCATAGCGGCTCCTTATGAAAATCTCTTTAGAGAGAGAAGGTAAGGAATCTATCGTTTCTGTCGCGATCTTCCGTAACTCTTCCGAGAATAAAAACTCCGGCTCACACGCTTCCAAGGTCATAATCCGAAGCTGGAGTTCCCATGCGTTTTGATCCTGCAATTGTTTTACGATATCCTCACGGGTTCTTTCATGCCTCAAATAATTCAAACACTTATTTTTCACGATAGTCAAGACGTAAGCCGGGATATTTGACTGATGGCTCAGATTCTCTTTATTCTCCCAATAATACAAAAGGCTATCCACAACGATATCTTCCGCCACAAACTCATCCCTAACATACATCTTTGCGAAAAAAACAAATCGAGCTTTATATTCACGGTAAAGTTCGTTAAACATACGTATGTCTGATGAGATTTCCGTCATGATACAATTATCTTAAATTTTAAGAGATAACAAAGCATACTAAAGGAACAAATCAAGCCCTTTAAGATGCCCAAATATAAGGAATTAATATCAAAGCCTCATAATCATTCCAGAGCAACCTCATCGAAAGTAAGAGATACATATGTTTTTAAAAGACAATTCGCGAAATACGGGACTCATCGCTGAATCCCGTATTTTCCATTTACATAAGACTTTACTTTGGAAAGTAACCTATTTTTTCCTTGTACATTTGATTACTTCCTGATTAATATATTTAACCTTCTCCAGATCCATCTTTTCCACCTTTCGGTCATAAGTGACCAAGCCGTTTATCTCATGTTCCACATCTGTAGTCTGCGTATAGATGGCCGTGCTTAGTCCGAAATAGTTTATCATCTGCTCTAGCTCGGTAAGCATTAATACATAGGTATCAGTCAAGATTTCTCTATTCAACATCATCTCATAAGCGTCATTGCGTACAGGCCACATATGCCCACGCACAAATAGACCTTTTCCTCCGAATTCGCCAAGGGACGCGGCACGTTTATCATCGGGACGGGGGATCGCCTTAGGCTCGATCTTGCCATAATGATGCATATCCACGAAATCTCCATTTCCGGGATCTCCATAAGCATTCCGATAGCCCGGAGCGTAATTATATCCCGACATACCGTTTACCCAACGATTCGGATCGTACTTTTTCACCCAAGCTGTGATGTCTGTCGCTTCAAAGGCTCCCCAATTCTCATTAAACGGGACCCACATCACGATAGCAGGCGAGCTGACGTGTTGGTCGATCATCACTTTCAATTCGTCACGGAACTGTTTACGAACCGACACGGAATCCGCATCATCCGGCTCCCAAAGGTTCGGCATATCTTGCCAAACCATCAAGCCAAGCCTGTCGCAATGATAATACCAACGTTGAGGCTCTACCTTTATATGCTTGCGTATTACATTAAAGCCCGCACGTTTCGCCAGCTCGATATCATACAACAAAGCCTTGTCGGTAGGAGCGGTAAATGCGCCATCGGGCCAATAACCTTGATCTAAAAGACCGATATGGAAAACAAACTCCCCGTTCAATAAAGGCCGAAGCACACCATCTACCTTTCCCATACTAACAGAACGCATACCAAAATAAGAAGATACCTCATCTATTATCTCACCCTTTCGATCTTTCAACTGTAATTTCAAACCATACAAGAAAGGATCATCCGGACTCCATAGACGGGGTTTCCGGATAGGCAAGTAAAAACTCATATTGGAATTTCCTTCGGTTCTTGCCACCTCTGAAGTACCATTATCCGCGATAGCCGTTACCTTTAACTCCTTATCCTCCGTATAAGCAATTACTTCCAACCGATTATTTTTTAAATCGGGCACTAGCTTAATCTGAGAAATATATTGTTTCTCTACCGGTTCAAGCCAAACGGTTTGCCAGATACCAGAGGTAAAAATATAATCTCCACGTGAGCCGTTCTTGCCCGAAGCGGCCCGGCCGTCGTTAGGATCATAAGCACCTACCACAAGGACATTTTCACCGGATTTCAAATAATCAGTAATATTTAAACTAAAAGCATCGTACCCTCCCGTATGGGTACCCACCTTCTTACCGTTGACAAACACAGACGAGATCCGATCTACAGCCCCAAAATTCAACAATACATGCCTGCCCTTCCATGCTTGAGGAACAGAGAAGCTACGCTTATACCACAGGCAAGTATCACCCCCACGAGCTATACCGGATAATTCCGATTCCGGAGGATACGGCACACGTATCTTTTCTACTTTTGCGGGAAAGACTGGAGGAGTGGTCGCCGTAACAGGATCAAGCAGGTCTTTTCCTCCCATATAATCCCATATACCATTCAGATTCAACCATTCCGAACGTGCCATCTGTGGACGCGGATATTCCGGTAAAGGAATCTCAGCCTTCAATGCCTCCTCTGTCCATGGGGTAGGCAATGTGAACTTCTCTAGGATTTGCGCCTTTACGGAGAAGAGATCTCCCCCAAAAAGAAAGGAGCAAAGAGCTAAACAAACAACGGTAATCTTTTTCATAAACCAACTATTTAAATAATTCCGGATAATATTTCCGGATCAAATCTTGATCTTCTTTCTCCAACTTATCGATCAAGACCGGCTTATCTTGCGGCCGGAGACCTTTTTGGTTGATTTTGTTGATCAAGCTCCAATCCTTAGCCGGTTTCTCCGGGCTGGGATCGGCAGGTTCATGAGCCGGCAAATCATAGCGGGTAAAGTCGATGACGTAAGCCGGGGAATTTTTCGTATGCCAATCACGTAATAAGGCCAAGCGGAATTCCTTATTCATAAACCATTTTATCTCCAAATTATTATAAGAGTCTCCCAAACCAGAGCCACGTTCTACGAAGCGATAGTTCCAGTCGTCGTTCGATTTATATTGTTTTCTCCAAAGTTCGCCAAATTCTCCGAACGTAACGAAATGAGTATCCGGCCAGCGTTCCTTGGTACCCGTTACCCACATCTTCATGGCATCACAGATGAGATCCTTCCCGAACTCATGTACCATCTGCGCCTCCCAGATATTGGCGACCCAGCCAAAGCCATTCAACTCAAGACCTTTATCAAAGTGAATCGCTTCCGTGTGCATCACCTCACGATGCCCCAAGTCAAGCCCCCAACCTTTGTACGTCTCGATCGGGCCGACACCTCTACGGCTGTTGTATCCATCGATACCATGTCCGGTCTGTCCGCTACGGCGGGCACAGATAAAGTCCATCGTCCAGCCATCCAGATTCACGCAATCGATGAAATCGCTTTTTCCCTGCGCCGGCTTGCAGAAGTGTTCCGTCGAGGGATAGAAAGGATAAGAAGGAGAACCGTCAGCACCACCACCGTCTATATTATGCTGGCTCCAGATCACGGCGTGCGCCACATGGATGTTCTCTTTCTCCGCCAGATATCTTAGATTATCGGCCGATAAGAAACCTCCCATAATCGATTGGGGACGATAACCATTTCCTACCATTTTAGAAATGATCTCTATCGCCTCCGACATCTCACGGTTTACCCGCTCACGGGGTAGATACATCGCAGGAAAATAACCGGGGAAATAAGTAACCTCATCCCCATATTTCTTTTGGCACTCCACTACATAATCACGGATCTCCCGGTAATTCTTCCGTCCGTCCTCCAAGGCATTCATCGTGAATCCCCATGTAAGACGACCGTTCGGGTTATTCGTGGCGAAAGCCTCCCGCAAGGCCCGCACTCCTTCAAGCGTATGCCAATCCACCTCATCGCGGGGATGTAACTTGACATCCCGGGAGACTTCCCAAGGCGTCGTACGTATCATGATACATAAGGTGACAAAACGATTTCGTTCTATCGTCAGCGGTTCCGTATTCGCCGGGACGACCACAGGATCCGCCGCCCTTAATTGAAAACCACTGAGCACAGCGACCATCCATACGATCACCCATTTTCTCCAAACTGATATATTCATATTACTTTCTCGCATTTGTACAATCTATTACTATTTCCTGATCCGACGGAAATATCCTAAAGACATAATCCGAACCAGATTCAGGTTTCCTTATATGGCCTTTCTCGCAGGTGATCACGTAGTTAAAACCATCGAAGCTAGCGTTGACCGCCTTATCCTCTATAACGGTGAAAGGTAGCTCCTTCCCTGCCGCAGCCTTTAGCTCTAAAGCCCATGAGAAGTCCGCCTCCTTTGATAGAGCGACTACCTCGAAGCGGGTCTCATAGAAGGTGATCTTGAAAGCATGGCCTTTTGAGTCTTCGGCGGAAACTACCAAGGTATCCTTGCCTATCTCCGTCACTACCGGATGGTCCAAGGCAAGTTCCTCCTTATCTCCATCCTTGTCTAATCGGACGATCCGAAGCCCGGCACGATCGAGTCCCTCGCTCCACATGAATCCGTCCACGACCGGCAACGTATAGAATAGGAACTGGTTCCCGTCTCCGGGCTTTTCCAGATAAGCCGACTTATAGCTCTCGTCGAAAAGATGGATATCCCTAAAGCGGAATGTTCCCTTCTCCCACAATAAGTTCGCCCGATAATAACGGCTGTTAAACCAGACCGTCTTATTGCCTTCTCCACGGACATCCGTCAACGTAGTGACAGCCGTCGCCGGCGTAACCTTGAAGCATTCCTTGAACCACGCACCGGATTCGCCCAGCGTCTCCACCCGGATCTTATTTTCCTTCCTCAAGGAGTCCAAGATAGGGATCTGCATCTCCAGTCCCTTGCTCATATTACTCCACGTGAAAGAGTTCTCCTGTCCCGCTTGCGCGTAATTGAAGGCCAGACAAGGCTGATCCACGATCGATTCCAAGAAATAATCCACCCAGCGGCGATCCATGCCCGCCTTCTCATACACGGGTTCCAAGGAGATCACCCCTTGACGCTCTTGTCCCAGACCATCATCATACTGATAAATAGGATCACTGCCCAGCATACGGAAAATAGGAACGGGGATTTGCCCCTCCTCGGTCTGCGCCGGCATATAGGCGTTTACCCGGCTCGGGTAATAGGCTTGGTTCCAGTAACCACCCCATAGGGTATAACCATCCGTCCCCACTTGGTCCTTGCAGTTGCACGACGCCACGATCTTATATTTATCGTACATATACCCCAAGGTATGCGCGTCGATAAACCAAGAGCCGACCGATTTCGGGTACGTGCCGAATATCTCCTTGAACTTCGCCATATAGACATCCACCAGTCGCTCCCGTTCTTCTTTCGTATATCCGGTGCTGAAAGCGATATTCGCGTGCGAGACCCAAGAATGCTCGCCACGCCACTTGATCCCGGCGGCCTCGATCTGCGGTTGCGTAAGTTCCCACCAAGCGCCGATCTCGGAATGATCATTGAGTTTACTTTTCAACAGATCTTGGTACAATGGGTTGATCAACGCATCGTACTGCAATAAGAAGGTTGCCGGTAAATCATATTTATTCACCAATTTCACTTGCTCACAAACCGTCTCGTACAATAAACTATCAGCGTTCTCCACCCGGTAATCTGTCTGGCGGATGAAATTGATGATGTTGATAATACGGGGAGCAGCCGCACTCTCAACCGGTTTCTCTCCCGCGCTACGGCATCCCGCACAGCAGAAGACGATAAAGCATACAAGACCTATCTTCTTTATGAATGACATTCGATTCAATTTTAAATTCATTTACTCTCATAAAATATTCTAGAAATGGCATTTCACCGGTGTAAAATCATTTTTAGAGATCTAAAAAGCATTTCGCAAGGGTGCAAAGCCATTTCTTAAACCTAAAAATGGCATTTCACAAGCGCAAAGTCGTTTTTAGAAATCTAAAAGGTACTTCGCGAGGGTGAAAAGCCATTTCTTAGATCTAAAAAGGCATTTTACACCAGTGCAAGGCCATTTTTACCGGAATATAAGGCATTACCCTACCACCCCGGGTTGTTCGGAGCCAAGTTCGGGTTCAGATACAACTCATCCAACGGAAGGGAATAATAGTAATGCTTCGGGGTCACAAAGTTACGATTCTCTGCCGGTTCCACAATCAAGAAACCATTTTCGTCTGTCAAACCGGGATTTCCCTCGTTCAAGACATCCAAGTTCTCGTATTCCGAACCTTTCAGCTTAATACCTTTTATGGCACCTATCAATTCCGTCTCAGCCGTCTTCCAACGTCTCAAATCATCCCTGCGGAAGCCTTCGAACGCTAACTCGATCGTACGTTCCCGACGGATCTCCGTCCGCATATCCAACCCATTGCTCTTCACGAAAGCGTTGGTCAAAGGAGGCATCTCCACGCCTTTCCGGGAACGGATCACATTGATCGTCTTGTTCAAGATGTCATCGCTGATCGCCCCGTCTTTCTCGTAAGTGGCCTCAGCCAATATCAGCAATACCTCCGGATAACGGATGATGTGATAATCATATACATCCTTGTCAGAAGGAACGGAAGTCTCCGCCATATATTTCCACAACTTATAACCCGTACGTGTCTCGGGACGTATGGTAAATTGCGGCGGGCAAGTCAAGGCGCCGTCTTGCGGACTGATATAGTCGGTTCCGGGCATCAAGAAGGTCTGTTTCATACGAGGATCACGATTCTCGTATTCGCTCTTGATCGTGGCATATCCCTCAAATCCGGAATTAGCGTTCTCAATTGGCAATCCCGTACTCTTACACAAATACATATCTGCCAGCTTACGGGTAGGCGTCCCTCGCCATCCCCAATATACAGGGCACGCGTCGCTATGGTGGCGGATATCCGTCTCGTACCGACTGTCGAAGATACCTTCTTTTGAATTATCGCCCGCATTGATAAACAAGTAGCGGTAGCTCTCCTCACCAGAGCCTTCATATAAAGCATACTCACCACTATCGATCACTTTTGTAGCGGCATCGATCGCTTGTTGCAACAACTGCTGATAGTCCGAACGGTGCTGGTGATACTTCGCCCACGTCCCGGCAAACAAGGCAACCCTCGCTTTCAACGCCAAGGCAGCGCCTTGGGTTACACGTCCCGCCTCATCCGAGCTTAACTCACTTTGCAAGGGTAGTTTAGCATACACCTCGTTGAGTTCCGACAAGATGAAGTCCTCCACCTCCTGTTGCTTATTCCTAGAACCATACAACTCCGGGGAATCTACGGTAAGCACCTTCGTCAAGATAGGAATATCGTTGTATTTCGCCATCAACCGAAAATGCGAGTAAGCACGGAAGAAACGGGCCTCAGCCACATACCGCTCGATCTCCGAGGGATCGCCCTCGTACGTCTGGCTCTTCTCGATAATCATATTGCTCTGACGCAGGTCTATGAAAGTAGAGTCCCATAGGGCATCCGTATTCGGGGCGATCAACGTACCGTTGCTCGTCGTATTCTCGTTCAACTCATAGGCGATATCGCTATCCGTATCCTTCGTGCCGAACGTCTCGGTACGTGTGTAGAGCCAATTGACCTCTTTCTCGAAATCATCCGGGGTTTTCCAGAATAGCTCGTCCGGCATATTATCTTTTGGCAACAGGTCTATATCTTGGCAACTTGACAAGAACAAAGCGGAAACAATAAAGCTTCCCAATATTATCCGATAGTTTTTCATGACTTTTCGCTTTAATTTTTAAAATACGACATTTATACCAAATGAATAATTACGGGTAAACGGATAGGAGGTAATGCTACCGCTGTTCTCCTCCGGGTCCCAACCATTTGGCGTGTTATGTACCTCAAATAAATCCTCGCCGGAAAAATACACCCGCACCTTCTGCAAACCGGCCTTCGAGGTCAAAGTCTGCGGGATCGTATAACCGAACTGCAAGTTTTTCAAACGAGCATACGCAACGTTAAACTTCGTGTTCGTAGATACATAATAATTGTAGTTTCGTTTATCCTTCAACGTGATCGCCGGATACTGGGCGTCCGTTCTTTCCGGGGTCCAAGTCTTTCCATACCAATACTCGGCGGATTGATACCATGCCTCTGGCATCGGGCACCGGCTCTCCCCTTCCAAGAACATCGTCCTACGGCCGACTCCTTGTATGAAAGCACTCAAATCGAATCCCTTCCAAGCCATACTCAGGTTAAAGCCGAAATTATAACGCGGGTTCTTGTCGCCCAAGTATTTCACGTCACCGGAGCCTTCTTTACCATCACCTAATACGGATAGCTTCCCGTCTCCATCCAAGTCTTTGTACATAGCGTCACCTACGCTCAAGTCACCCGGGATACCCCCTTCCGAGAAACGAGATTTATACGCCTCCAATTCTTGCTCATTCTGGATGATTCCATCAAATTCATATCCGAAATAGGAATTCAACGGATATCCGGTCGGAGTCTCGTTATTACCTAATTTGATCAGGTTACTTCCAACCCGATCCACGACTTTGTTTTTCGCGTCACTGATATTAAAGCGAACCGAGTAGCTGAAATCCTTGATCTGATCCCTCCAGCCTAGAGAGATTTCCCATCCATGAATACTTAAATGGCCGCTGTTCGTGCTCGGAGCGTCCGCACCTAACATAGAAGGATATGTCTTCGGGATAAGCATGTTTTTATTCTCTTTCCAGAAGTAGTCGAACGATCCATATAAACGGTTATTGAGCGTCGAGAAATCAAATCCCACATTGGTTGTCTGGATCGTCTCCCATGTACGAGAGGTAGAAATAATATTTCCAGACGTAGCCATTTGTCCTTTTACGCCAGCCCCGAAAGGATAATAATCGTTCGATAAAGAGATCAATTGAATATAATCATACAATCCGATACCGGACTGATTACCCATCTCTCCATAAGAAGCCCTTACCTTCAAGTCCTCGAACCAACCCAATCTTTTCATGAAGCCTTCTTCCCCGACACGCCAAGCCGCGTTTACACCCGGGAACCATCCCCAACGGTGATCCGGATCAAAACGGGAACTACCATCCGCACGGATCGTTCCTTCGATGACATATTTATTGGCAAACGTATAATTCACTCTGGAGAAGAAAGAATTAATCGTCCACTGATTTCCCTCGCTCCAAGCGTTTTGATCTTGAGCGCTACCCAATTGCAAAGACATATTTTCTTGTTGGTCGAAGTTAATACGCTTCGCCGTGAACCTATCATAGTTCTCAGACTCATGGGAAGTACCGACCATCACGCTTAAATCATGTCGGTCATTGAAGTTCTTTTTATAATCAGCATAGAGCGTGAAGTTCTTGGATAAAGTTTTCTGGTAACGACGCTCCGCACTATTCGGCGTACGTTTCTCCCGGACCTCGTTATTATCCCAATCGTAATTGATGATTTTCTTGTTCGTCACGTTCTCATCCTGATCATACTTACGGATCACGGCTTGCCCCACCAATTGTAATCCGTCGATCACTTTCCAGCGTAATTGGTTGTTGACCGTTATATTACCTGTAGTCTTATTCACCATACCCCCGTCTTCCAATACTTGAGCCGGATTATCGAAACCCTCGAATGTATAGAAAGTTCCCGACGGATTGTACATCGGAGTCCAAGAGCGAGTCTTATAAATCAGTTCCCATATATTTTGTCCTTCCGTCAAACCCGAGGAATAGTCCCTGTTGCTTGCCTCATAAGCTAAATTAAGATCGTAAGTCAAGTTCTTGAAGATCTCGACGCTCGATTTAGCACGTACGAAGTAACGCTTGTTCACATCCTCACCAAATTTAGGGATACCTTCCTCCCGCTGATGGCCTAAAGACAACATATACGAGTATCTCTCTCCACCGCCGGAGATATTGACATTGTAATTCTGCATATTACCATTGCCAATAAGCATATCATTCCAGTCTTGATCCTTGAAGAATTGCGGATAACCGGTCCAACGCCCCCATTCCGCATCAGTCAACACTAGATCACTATTCTGCCGGATCAGGTCCAATTGATCTCTCGTGTATTCTGGAGTGAATGATCCATCGGTGATCTCCAAGGCCATCTCCGCATGTTGTAATAGATTCGCCGGTTTCCTTAACAACGCAGGAGTCTTAATAGAGTAATATGCATCAAAAGCAACAGATGTCTTCTGATTGCGCTTACCACTTTTCGTTGTCACCAGAATAACACCATCCGAGGCACGAGCACCGTAAATAGCGGCCGTACCATCTTTCAATACGGAAATATTCTCGATATCGGAAGGATTGATCATATTAATGTTTCCCTCCGCTCCATCAATCAAAACAAGGGGAGTACCACCGTTGATAGAAGAGACATCACGAACCTTCATGGTCATGTCCGAACCCGGAGCGCCTCCGGCACGTGTAATCGTCAAACCGGGTACCTCTCCCTGCAAAGCCTGAGCCGCATTCTGAATCGGACGAGATTCAAACGCTTTCGCGTCGGCCGTAGATACGGCACCACCCAAGTTCGCTCTTTTTACCGTACCATAACCGACAACTACAACCTCATCCATTTGCAAAGCATCTTCCCGTAACTTCACGTTCAAATTCGCTTCCTTGCCGGGACGCAATTCCGTCATGGCATATCCGATGTAAGAGATTTGAAGGACACCGTTTTCCGATACCTCCATCGTAAATTTTCCATCAAGGTCCGTAACCGTTCCGTTGGTAGTACCTTTCTCAACTACGTTCGCACCGATAATAGGTTCTCCATTCTCGTCGGTCACTACACCTTGCACTAAATTCTTCTTTTGCAAAACGGCTTGTGAGGAAGGGGCGGCTTTCTCGTTTTTTGTAGAGGGATTAATCAAGATGAAATTATTCTCCGTAATCTCATACTTTACGCCTTCCCCTGCGAAAAGACGCTTTAAAATGGTTTCCACTGTCTGCTCTTTCACATGTACAGATACTTTCTTATTCAGGTTAACCTTCTCGCTCTCGTAGATAAAACGGAAGCCAGACTGTTTCTCTATCTTGAAAAGAACCTCCTTTATTGTCTGGTTATTAACGTCCAAAGACAACTTTGTCTCTTGCGAATAGACAGAGGCCGAGATCTGAAGTGAACATGCGATAGAGAATAATGTCGTCAATCTCATAATAGACAAAGTTTTTTTAAGGACCGGAGACTCTTCCGGCCTTGCTATATTCCAAAAATTCATATATTTGTAATTCGATTGTTTGTTAACACTAGTGTTACGAGCACTAATTTTAATGATCAAAAAGATGACGGGGAATGTTCCAGCATTTCCCGTTTTTCATGTGTATTCATGCGATTCCTGTTCTTTACTTCATAGGCAGACTTTATTTAGAGGTTATACTTATATTTTTTCCTTTCACGTTATAACTTATATCACTCAATCGGGATAGTACGCCCAATATATCCGTTATGGTTTCCTCCTGTATGACTCCATCGTAATGTATACTATTCCCCAAATCCTTTTGAAGATGGATAGTCACATCGTACCTCCTCTCCAGATATTTACAGACGGAAGCTAGCGGCATATGATCCATATAGAGTTTATCTTCCAGCCAACTGTACGAATGAGATAACACGCCCGATGTCGGTCTCATCTTGTTGGTTTGCTTATCGAAAATCGCCATGTCACCGGCGTTCATTAACAACTTATCATTCCCATGATCCAACTCGATACAGCCTTCCACCAACGAGGCTTCAACTGTTTTTTCATCCGTATACGCTTGCAAATTAAAAGAAGTTCCATGTACCTTTAAGCGTAATCCATTGCTCATCTTGATCACGAACGGTATCTTGTTCTTCGAGACATCGAAGAAGCCCTCTCCTTGGAAATTCACTTCCCTGATATTCTCCTTTGCGTTATAGGAATACGTAATATCAGATCCAGAATTCAGCTTAACAACGGAACCATCCGGCAAGACCACCTCCGATCGGCTTCCGTAATCAGCGGTCATTCGAACCAGCATTTCCGGCTGTTTATCAAATACTCCCATTTTCGAAAACCCGAGGACAAGCAATAAAGTAGCCGCCACTCCTGAAATGATATATCCGATATTCACCAAGCGTTTCCGCTTATTATCTCTCTCCTTATTGATACGATCGATCTTATCCCATGCGTATTGAGCATTAAAAGTTTCTTGCTCCAGATAAGAGCCTGTTTCTTTCCAGATCTCTTTATACCGTTTAAAATCCTCTTGATTAGACTCATCCTCAGCCAACCATTCATCCAGAACCGGATCCACGATCTCTTCATTCATCCTCTCCGATAAATGGTCAACGATGTGTTCTCCTATTTGCTTTTTCTTCTCCATGAGTCTAGTCTTTATTTAAATGACACCACAAATAAAAAAAGGTCCTATACGAACCTTGAAAATTTTCTCATTATTTTATACCTCCTTCATCTCCAGACATTCCTTCAACTTCTGTAAAGACATCCATATTTGATTTTTAATTGTTTTCACGGATATAGATAGTTTCTCCGATATTTCTTTCTGCTTCAATCCTTTTACCCTGTGAAGAAGTAACACTTCTCTGCTCCGATCCGGCAAATGGTCTATACAATCATAAAGAGCGATCCTAAACTCTTCTGTTTCCAGTTGATTATCCTCATAGGATAGAAGTAATAAGTCTTGATTCTCTGATAAACTTCCCGTCTGCACCTTTGATCGGATAAAGTTCAAGGCCAGATGTTTAGCCATCCGATATAAATATCCTGATACATTTTCCTTTATTTCTATTCTCCCCCTATTTTTCCATAAATTCAAGAAAAGCTCTTGAACAACATCTTCCGCATCATTTCTATCCATCAATAGACTATACACATACTGACAAAGACGCCCGTAATAACGATCAAACAGTTTATTATAACTGATATAATCATTATTTCCGATCGCTATCATTAAAACCTTATCGGCATGAATTTCCTGCATACAATCTTTATTATCATGAATATTCGCAATCGTCTTTACAGGTAAATGAGTTTCGGCAAGACTATGGCTAACAAAAAGAAGAACGAAGATATAAAGCGAACAGAATCAGTTTGTAATCGAGGTTTAAAAAGATGCTTAGTTGATAGATCTGAGATTTCATAAAAAGGAGGAATAGATTATAAATATATATGGTTGAGTGATTTACGGTTTATCAACAAAACCATAGTCTTGCCGAGACTCAGTTGTAATAGATCTCAGAAATATATTTTACAAGGGATCAATCGTGTCTTTCCTCAAATCTCCTGTAACGCAAATGTAGAAAAATTATTATTCGATTGGTTATTTTAATATTTATTTTCCTGCAAAATTATTATTTTTGGAAAAAAACAGAACGCAATCTCCGATTTTATCTACGAATAGTTTAAAATCTAAGTTGTCATGAAAACATATGCTGAAAGAAAACAGAGAACACCGCATACCCTTGTTGGTCATGTTGGTAATTCCAAGCAAGCATCTTTGTGTGAAATATTACAGTCTTCTCATGATAAGTTGCTTGAGAGGAAGGCTATTCAATGTCAAATAAATAATAACAGTCCAGGAACTAAAATAAAAGACGAGCTAAAAATACCATCAGTCAATAATTTTGTACCCATTCAACGATATGCTACCTTCACAGAAGGTGGGAAAATTTATAATATTTCCAATTCCGGCCAAGCTATTTGCGGCTTGGAATATCCAAATCACGAATTGTATGTATTAGATTTTAATACTATTATGCAAAAGGAAGGTGCTATGATTGAGTTTGTGCCAAAGGAAAAAAGACAATTTACAAGACTCAATTCAACATACCGTACAAAAGAGTATATCCGGGTAGAACCGAAATGGAAAAAGGAACATGATTTTTCGAGTAAAAAGTTAATTTCAAGTTTTTCAAATCTTAATGATGTTACAGGTGGATATAATGAAGAATTTAATTCGCTCTATCAAGAGGTGAACGAGATAAGAAAAAGCAGTGAGAATTTAAGGAAGTTCTTTGTTCAGTTGCAATTTAAATGGCCGGCCGAACAGAGTCAATTTACTTCTGTCTATGAAATGTATAAAGAAATTCACATTAAACTTTCCTCTTGGCTCTACCCAGAAAGAGGTAAAAAGCCTGTAACTGGAAGTTATGATACCTTGATCGAAAATTTAACCACATTGAAGTCTGATCTGGAAGTAGCCTTGTCGCCCTCTTCCTATATACCTACCGTCTTTGATAATAATAGTGAAAGGGATGATGTCCACGAGATGTATGGTCCGATTGTAAATAATATAGATTCCCTTATATCGAAATTACGACAAATAAAGAGTCGTATCTCAATTGATACCTTAGGTCTATGTACCAGAGAGGCATTTCTTTACGAACAAACCCACTCTGAAGAGGTTAAAATGCCCAGAGGGTGCGATATGGTTGCCTCTCTGTTTGGCCGATACGAAAGTCAAAGTAAATCTAGCATGTTGAATTTTACAGTGAAAGATAGTACCGCTCATCATTACGCTACCATTATCTCTCAAGACAATTCGGATTATATAACGATAGAAGGGTTTGCCAAAAAGAATTATGCGGGTGTAGACGATACTTGGGAATTTTTTATGCATGGACATTTTAATCCCTCTCCCGAACAAGCATTTACGGATTATACGAAAATAAGATATACTTATTTCGATCAGTTTAAGGGAGGAATCGATCCAACAAGACCCCATACATCCAAAGAAACAGGTAATTGTTATTCTGATACAATTAATTCTTTTATGGGTAATTATTATAAAAAGAATGAGTAAATAGAACCTCTATAATATTTCTACAGAATAGGAGGCGACCTCTAGCGATCGCCTCTATTTTTCTTAAAGTTTTTCTATTCTACTTCTACCACAACCATTACAGGAAAATGATCAGATGGCGTACGAGCGACATACTTCTGCATGGAAACTTCTTTAGGGAAGTTCGCATCCTGTTCCTTTTGAGCGCTTTCTTTTGCTTCCGAACGATACGTATCCGTCAAGACTCCGTACTTTTTCACATCAAACTCTTTCGTTAGGAACAAATGGTCGATACGGCTATCCGTCTTGCGATCCGTATGGAAACCATTGAATGTCCCATTCGGCACATACCGGAAATCCGCTATCTGATAAGAATCTCGCATAATACCGGAATTATCCAGTAGTAAATAAGATTCATTATGTTGATCCACGTTAAAATCTCCCGTTAGGATTGCCGGCAATCTCTCAGGAAATTCCTTCACTTTCTTAAGGATAAGTTTCGCGCTTTCCGCACGGGCCTGTACGCCAATATGATCCATATGTAAGTTAAAGAACAAGAAAGTGAAACCGGTTTGTTTATCCCGAAATTTACCCCATGTGCAAATACGGGGAAGAACGGCATCCCATCCCTTATTGGGGCGATCGGTTATCGTAGACAACCAAAAGTCCCCATGATCCAGTACCTCAAACTTCTCCTTACGATAAAATATGGCAGAGTGTTCCCCGGCTTGTTTACCATCATCACGCCCTACCCCGATATAATCATAACCGGGCATCGCGTTTTTAAGGTCTTGCAATTGCTGATACTTGCCTTCTTGAGTTCCGAAAATATCAAAACCGTGAAACTGAATCAACTGGGCGATATACGGATACCGTTGCCCCCAGCCATTACCATTCGTCGAGTCACCCGCATTCGCGTTACGCAAATTATAAGTGGCAACTACCATAGACTCCGCCTGCAACGCAAACACGGAGCAAAGGAGAAATAAGAAAGAATAAATTAGCTTCTTCATACCTTTATAATTATTTTTAACATCCTAATCCTTAAACTCAAAATTCAGCCTCAATCATAATCGGGAAATGGTCTGAAGGGTAATGACCGTATTGGAACTCATTCAACGTACCATATTTATTCACGTGAATATTCTTGGTAACGAAAATGTAGTCAATTCGATTCTTCATCGGAGCATTCAAATTAAATTGATTTGTCGTTCCTACCGTTCCATAGGGTGGTGTTTTTGAGATTTCCCGTGAATCCAACAGTAAACCATCGGATTTCAATATTTGTATAGGCTCAGAATCCGGCGTACCATTGAAATCACCTACACAGATAGCAGGGGAATCCCCCGCTATCTTTTTAATATTAGCCAACATAATCAAAGCAGACTCATGACGGGCCACTTTACCGATATGATCGAAATGCACACTAAAGAAATAAAATTCCTTTCCCGAAACCTTATCCTTCAACTTCGCCCAAGAACAAACCCTCCGGCATTGCGCATCCCAGCCAAAAGAAGGCTTATCCTGTGTCTCCGACAACCAGTAATTTCCCGAATCCAATAATTTAAACCGATCTTTCTTAAATAAGACCGCGGCATGTTCCCCTGCCTCTTTTCCGTCATCCCGACCTACACCAACAAACGTATACGTACCATCTTTCACCAAATCCTTCACTTGGTGAATCAGTCCTTCCTGGATTCCAAAGACATCAAAGTCATGGAAATGAACCAAAGATACCGCCATGTCTTTGCGGTGTACCCATGAATCATCCTTATCCCCCTCATTATCATACCGCAGATTAAAACTACCCACGTTCAGTTTACACTTCTGTTGTCCGGATATCCCTATGCAGAAAGTAAATAAAGAGATAAACACTATAATTAAGTTTCTCATGATACCCCCTTGATTACCAGCCCGGATTCTGGCTTAGATTCGTATTGAACTGAATTACAACCTCCGGTATCGGATACAAGTACTGACGAGTCGGCCAGCTCCGTCCAGCATAATTATACTCCATCAAATAACCACCTTGAACCGGCTTCACGTTTAGCACATTACTCTTATTTGTACCTACATAGACACCAATCGCAGCATATTTCTCATCAGCGATTTTGTCCGTATCATAGAAATAGGCGTCATAATTACCATCGCCATTCACATCCAGCGGTTGGTTAAGTGACGGGATAAAGATACCTTCCCAAGGATCGTTCACCCAAAGATCGCAACAATTCCAACGTTTCAAATCATTTAAGCGCAAGCCTTCCAGACAAAGTTCAATACCACGTTCGCGACGGATCTCCAACAAGGAAGGATCAGAGATCGTCGGGTAATAAGAAGCGATATAAGGCTCTGCGGATGACGGACGGGTTGTCAATGTACCTGTCTGTGGTGTACCTCCCGTAATTCCCGCACGAGAACGAAGCGCACCTATCGTAGCCGCCCAATCCGCATCAGTCAGTTCGCCTAATTCAGCCTTAGCCTCAGCATAGTTCAACAAAACCTCAGCATAGCGCATGATAGGAATGTCATTATCATTCGTAGCCGCATCATCGTAAGCCACGTCATCCATGGCAAACTTCGTAAACTGATATCCCGTCAATGTATGTCCCGTGAAATTAGCTGCCGTCGGCTCATAAACACCAGAAGCATTCTTACGGGTATAATCCGCTCCCCGAATCGTTTGGTTCAAGCGAGTATCACGTCCGGTTGTCTCCTCCACGAAATTCTTATAGCTTCCATCCGCTTTTTTCTCGACATAAGGCGTACCATCCGCATTCAAGTATGACAGCATAAATTTACGGCTCATGCATAAGTGTGGTCCGTAAGTAGAGGAATTATACCACCAATTCTGCTCACCCAGTCCTAACACCTTGTCAGTCTCGATAGCCATCATTACCTCCGTGGTAACGGCCTTATCGGCAATGAAAAGTTCGCGATACGCTCCACGGCCATCGCTATAAGCACCCGAAGTATAAAGTTTGTACGGTCCGTTATCCATAACTTCCTTAGCCGCCTCAGCCGCTAGTTTATATAAATCTTTGGCCGAATATTCCGTACATCCCGTACGAGCGATATCCAATTGGTCAGCGGCATGGTATTTACGCCAAGCAGCCTCAAACAAGCAAACACGAGATTTGAAAGCGGCAGCTGTCCATTTATTTACGATCGTTGAATTATGCGTGACATCCTCTTCCAATATATTCGTATACGCATAATCCAAATCCTCCAAGATATGCCCGATAATCACATCACGCGTATCACGCGGGTTATAAAGATCCGGGTCTTCAGCCTCGTTAAATACCTTATCAATCCAAGGTACCTCGCCATATTGTACCAATTTATCAAAATAGAAGCGAGCACGGAACAAGCGTGCGATACCATTGTAATTGTCACGGATAGTTGTGCTTAGTGACTCATTCACGTTATTCTCCAAAAAGAAATTTATATTACGAAGAGCCGACCACGACCAGCTCGTCGCGCTATTCGTGGTATAAGCGCCAACCTCCATACCGCCTAAGGAATTCTTCACTCCATAATCCGCCGTAGCATCACGCCGGAAAGCACTTCCCCGGGAAGGTAAGACATTGTAAAACGAATATGCATACGTCTTCAAACCATTCTCGGAGCTAAACACCATATCCACAGAAGCCTCCGACTTTGGTTCCTCATTCATCTCACATCCCGAAAATATAGCCAAGAGTGCCACCAGACCGCTTAATAGTATATTCTTTTTCATTTCGTATAATCTCCTATTCTTTAAAATGTAACATTCAGGCCGATGCTGAACGACTTCATCATCGGGTAATTATATCCATCACCACTGTTGCTGGAAGTCAAGTCCTTATCCGATTCACCGATATTCGAGACATTGACATCCTTGGAATATTTGTAAAGCGGAGACCATGTAAAGAGATTTTCCCCGGAAAGGTAAATTCCCACATTTGTCAAATGCAATTTTTTAATCCATTCCGACGGTAAATTATAGCCAACCTGTATGTTCTTCAAGCGTAGATAGGCCGCATTCATCAAATAGCGCGTGTTAGCGTTCTTATGACCTCCATAGAAAGGCGCATAGTAACCAGCGTAACGAGGCAAGAATGCATCCGGGTTCTCAGGAGTCCAATAGTTTCCCACATGCCAAGAAGGCATCTGGTTATACGGGCGATTGTATTGCCCCCAGAACGTAGAGGCTTCATTAGACGGATACCAATCCTGCTTACCCACTCCTTGGAAGAAAGCACTCACCCAGATATTGTTCCAATCGGCAGAAAGCGTAAAGCTATAAATATAACGAGGCTCCTCGTTACCGATGATCTTACGGTCGCCCGGATCATCTACCGTATTCTGTCCACGATCAATATAACCGTTACCATTTAAGTCTTCAAACTTAATATCACCCGGATACAACTTATAGGTTTTCGATGTTTGCATGAGCGGATTATAATAGGATTGTCCCGCAGCTTTCGCGGCGGCCTCAGCCGCATCGATACTGGCTTGGTCCTGCCACAAACCATTGGATACAAATCCCCAAATCTCACCGATACGCATCCCCTCGTAATAATTCTTGTCGAGTGATTGATTGGCGTACTCGCTCAATGACTTATTCGCATTATTAAACCTATCGATCACTGAATAGTAATCTGCCAATGTACCCTTGATGCTATAATTAAATCGCTTACCAGCTAAATCGAATCCATCTCTCCATTCCAAAGACAACTCATAGCCATAAGTAGACATATCCGCATAATTACCTTTCGGAGAAGAAGCACCGAACACATCCGGCACGGTCGGACCATTCACGATCATATCAGTTGTTTTACGGATATAATAATCTCCACTTACGGTCAAACGATTATCAAAGAATCCTAAATCCGCTCCTATATCATACGTCGTAGCGGTTTCCCACGTCAAGTTGCCGGGAAGAGCCGCCGGAGATGACATATAATTCTGCCGCAAACCGTCAAGGATATAATCAGACTTGCTGATACCCAATGTCTGGATATATTGATAATTACTCAACCCGGCAGCATTACCCAAAGAGCCCCAAGAAAATCGGATCTTAGCGTTAGAGATATGTTCGGACTTAACATTCCACCAAGGTTCTTGCGAGATTCGCCAACCCACGGAAGCCGAAGGGAAGAAAGCCCAACGCTCATTACTCGGGAAGCGGGAGGAACCATCGTAACGTCCGTTTACCTCCAACAGATAACGATCATCAAAGGCATAATTCAAACGGAAGAAAGCGCCGCCAAACTGATAAGCCTTCCATTGTGAGGTAATACTCCGGTTATCAGTACCCATCACCAAATTCATGTTGTCCACGTCATCCGTCAACAAGTCATCATTATAAGCATAGATGCGTTTGAAAGTAGATTTTTCGTAATTCCATCCAGCCATGGCCTTGAAATAATGTTTCTCGGCAAAAGTTTCCTCAAACTCAGCGAAAACGTTCGTTGCTAGATAGTTCGTATGATCAGTTGTCTCCGCCAAATTGGAATAGGTACCCGTAATATGTTCGATCTGGCTTTCCCCATCCGCATCAACCGACCGTGCATACGGTGAACGTACTTGTTTCTTGGTCTTCTCTTGCGTCTTCTGCTGATACGTGAAATCACCATTCACTCGTAAACGGTCATCCAAGAATTTAGCATTGAATGTCGTGGTATTCTTCAAGTTGGAATTCTTTGTCGTAATGCCGCTACGTCCATACAGCAAATCACCGACGGTATAGACAGCGGAATAGGTCATCGTACCATCAGGGTTGAACAGTGGCGATGACGGGTGTCCCTCGTCCGCGATATTTCTCCATACCACACCGGAACCTTCCGAATAGGTAATCGGGTTGTAATACTTATTATGAGAGAACTCAAAGTTATTGTTGATCTTCAACCAAGGTGTTAACTGATAACCTCCCTTGAAACGCATGTTATAGGTCTTGAACTTATCCGTTTGCTCATCGCTATCGAAAAGTCCATCGTAACTATAGAAACGTCCTGACAAATAATAATCAAACTTCCCGTCGGAACCCGAGATGGAAAGATTTTGATTCTGCGCAAAGACACTCTTCTTATACATCAGATCATAATAGTCGGTTCCTTCCGGATAATACACATAACGGCCTTTTGTACCGATAGAGCCATCAGAGATCACCGTCCCGAAATCGCCCGTCTCATGACGGCGCTTATACTCGTCCAGCCAAGCCACGGAAAATTGCTGTGTCTTGTTGATACCGGAAGGATTCGCTTGATTGTAATTAAAATAAGCGTCATAAAAATGCTTTGCCCAAATATAACCATCGGAAACTACATCCGGCACATTCTGTGGTGATTGTAATGAATAGCTAGAAGACCATGTCACCTTCGGCTTACCTTCCGTAGCGTTCTTCGTCGTGATCAAAACCACGCCAAATGGAGCACGTGCGCCATAAATAGCGGAAGCGGCAGCATCCTTCAATACGGAAATACTCTCAATATCATTCGGATTTAACATAGAAGGGTCTCCTTCCACACCATCAATCAACACCAAAGCACTACCCCCATTGATAGAACCGGCGCCACGTACGTTAAAATCCGCCGTACGCCCCGGTTTACCATCAGACAAGGAAATATTCAAGTTCGGGACAACTCCTTCTAGCATCTGAGTAGCGTTAGCCGTAGGACGCCCCTCGAATACATCACTAGTCACTTGCTCTACCGCACCGGTCAAATTCACTTTTTTCTGGGAACCATAACCCACCACGACTACCTCATCCAGCTTCTGCGTGTCCTCATGAATAGATATAACCAAATTATCTTTATTGCCTACCGGAACATCTTGAGCCACATAACCAATATAAGAAACCTGAAGTATCGCATTCGGAGTTACCTCAATAGAGAAATGACCATCTATATCCGTGATGGTACCATTGGTAGATCCTTTCACGACCACATTCGCCCCGATGATTGGTTCCCCTTTCGGGTCTGTAATCGTACCGGTAACTTTCTTATTACCTTGTTGCTGAACAGTTTTTACCGATGATAAAACGATCTGATGACCCGATTTCAATACATAAGCCACATTCGCTTGCTTTGCTATCGCATCCATTACAGCATTAATATCCGCATCTTCCACGTCAACAGAGATCGGAGAATTCAGACCTTTGATCCCATCATTATAGAAAAAACGATATTCAGTCGTTTCCTCTAATTCTTTAATAACCTCCCGCATCGGTCTATCCTTTACCGACAACGATATCTGGGCGGCAATCGCAACTCCGGAAAAGCCCGACAATAATTGGGCATACAAAAGTGTCCGGAAAAAAGAGTGCTTGAAATTACTCATTTTTAAAAGTTTTTTAATAATACATAGATTTTAAACAGGTAACTTTACAAGCAAATCATTTACATATTCTATCTTATTTATAACCGGCTAGTTATTTCCTTGAAGATATTATATACAAGTGATTTTGCTTAAGAGGAAGAAGGGCCTTGCCTTTCTTCTTTTTTTACTACAATCATCTAGCTCATCTCATAGGCTTCTTCTTTATTAGGTTAACACTCAACTTTCTATTTCTCATTTAAATAAATAGTATCACCTACCGACACATACGTAATCGGAGCCGTAAGGCTTATTATTTCAAATACATTATCAAGACTATTATTCCGGATAACGCCCGAAAAACTATATTTTTTGATCCTATTTGATAAAAAATGGACTTTTACATTATACATACGATCCAGAAGAATCGCAATCTCTTCCAATGATTCACCGGAAAACGCCAGTTCATTCGTACGCCATAGACTAGCATACGAAGTATTCCTTGGATGATTTACAGATAGCCGGCGATCGGTTTTACTAAATATAGCACATTGATCAGGCGTTAATATCGCCATCTGATTTCCAGCTTTGGCACGCACGCTACCCTCAAATAAAGTAGCGATCATTTCATCATCTTCATCATATGCCTTCACATTAAAAGTCGTACCTAATGCCTCTACTTCCATATTTCCGGCTTTTACGACAAAGCGATGTTTCTTGTCTTTAGCTACCTCAAAATAAGCTTCTCCAGATAAAGATACAGACCTTTCTTTTACCCCATAATTCGTATCATAAATAAGATGAGTATGTGAGTTTAACCATACTTTTGTTCCGTCGGGAAGAATTATGCTAGCACGTTGTCCCTTATCCGCAGATACGATATAGCTTTGAGGCTCTGAAAATTGTGCTCTGCGTATATATAAATGAGAACCCATTCCCAAGCCTATACAAATTAAAGCCGCCGCCGCATAAGAGAACCACTTCCATAAGGTATGCGGTTTCTTCTTTATCTCCAGAGTTTTTTTCTCTTGTCTCATCCGCTTTTTAATCTCACAAAACATCTGTCCTTGTAGCTTAGGAGGAAGCTTTTTCCCGGAAGATTCTTCCCATCTAGACTTATAAAAAGCCATGATCTCTTCCTTATGATCGGGATCTCTAAACCACGCCAAAAGAGTTCGCTCTTCTTCCGGTGAAGTCTTACCACTCATGAAGCGATCCAATAATTCGATATGTGTATGCATTTTTCTCATCGTGTAATAAGTATATCCCGAAAAAGAACTTTACCCTTACACGGAAAAATCAAGAAAGCCTTGATTTAACACAAATTAATACCACACTTGTTTTCCGCCTTCATAAGTAAACGGGCGATGTTCTTTTCCTCGTGTATGGTTATGAATACGAAAAATAGATTCCCGTGGAATATTTTGATAAATTAATTTATTGTCTTCGGCATACTGTTTACCTAATGATATCCACTTTTTGTCCCAATAGAAGAGTTCATATAATTCTCCCGTTACGATCTTATTATCATCATTCCTCGGATAAAATTCCACCTTCGCTATCTGTTTAGGTTCGCCTAGATCTAGAACAACAAATTGATCTTTTTGAAATTGATCTGGTTGATAATAAGACACTCGGTCCTGATCTGTCACCAAATCGAGACCATGTCCTTTAGTCCCTTCATTTCCACCCCACTCTCCGGAAAACTGCTGGCCATCGCCTCCAAATACTTTTATTTCCGCTATAGCGTAAAAATAGCCCAATGGCTGTGTTTCTTGAAAATCACAGATCAAATAACGATATTTTTGGGAAACAGATATACGGAAACTATCCACATAAAAGGGAGGATTTTCAATAGAATATATCAAAGAACGATCCGAAAGATCTTTCTTGTTACAAACATAAAAGCGGGTTCCTATCGTTCCTGCGGCTTGAAGCGCCGTATTCATTCTATATGGAACTTTTGAATAGAATGTAGCAGAACTTTCCGCTTTTTCAAAATCTGGTAATAACTTACGTAATTTACCTTCACGAGTCAGAATAAACGCATCTCCAGCAGGTCGTATCTCTCCATCATTATAATAAGCGGGAAGATAGAGCATGTTAACCCCCATTTTAGGAAAACGTACCTTGGAACCTTCCGGTCGCCCCCAACACACTGGATTCCAACCAATAATATCATAGCAACATAAATAGACATATTCTTTGGGATGTTTCTCATTCCAAAGTGGTACCTCTATATCTTCGCATACGACATACTGGTCCGTGATATCTTGAATCCCCGGATTTTTGAATAAAGGAGGTATTTCTTCTTTAGACAAGATAGCGAGCGAGTGGGGTTGTATCCGATAGTTATACCTATAGACTTTAGGAGCAGTCCTACAATATTGAATAGTAATAGTCGACGGAAACATATCAATTTTAGATTGATAGACATCTCTCCAAAACATCCCGTCTATCTTAATGTCATCCTTAGTAAGGAAAGGTCTTTGTGTATTATCATATATCATGCCGAATTGCTTACTCCCTATAATCTCGACCCATGAATGAGGATATTGTGAATTTCCCCAACAGGGAACCATATTTAATGCAGCAGGTATACCATTCGCCCTCAATGCAGCAATTTTATATGTAGACTTTTCTAAACAAGTTCCCATTTGAGTGGCTACTATATTTTGGAAAGTCATAGGGCGCAATCCTTGATATTTACCGGTAAAGATTATCCATTCATTGAGAAAGCCCTGCTCTACCTCATCCGATATAGCTTTACCAATTTCTTCATACGAACACATATACATAGAATCTCGTAGTGAAGCATATTTTCGATCAAAATAACTCCCAGCATGTTCCCAATGACAATTATCTGTAGTGTAAGGGAGTACATAATCAAAGAAAATATCCCAGTCCATATTCTTACACCAAGGATATCGCTCTTTATTTTGAAAACACTGATCTATATGATGTATAAGATAATCAGAAGACAATTCTTTCAAATCAGATAAAAAGCGAGGATTTACTTTTGTATAAGAATACAATTTGTTTATACTATCATATATAGCGTATTGGATATCATATAAAAAGGAACCGTATGTCTCTCTATAATTAGCGAAAGCATCGAAATACACATGGTTTCCTTTCACCGAGTTACTATCTAATACTTGCTTCCCTATCATATTACTTATTAGAAAGCGGGCAGCTTCCTGTTTCTTCTGATTATCCTTATAATGATCTAGAACAGCTTCTAACTCCGATCTATTTTCTCCGGAGTTATCCAACGCTAATTCCAATAGAACATTTTCATTCGAAGAACAAGCATAAAAAGTTAAAATAATAAAGAAAAAAAAGTATCTTACTATCATAGCTAAAATGCTTTTTTACTACCATGTAAATGTAACCTTTGATAGATCAAAAGAATACAGATGATAATCATCATCCCAGCCCAAGGCTATTAGTTCTTTATCATCGTTTGTCACACAAATATTGAATAGTTTTATATCAGTAACTAATCGACAAATACATTTTCCACTCCAATCATATACTAAAATGTCATTACTTAACATAGTATCTAACATTCTTGTATTAGTATGCTGATTCAACTTTTTCCCTGAATATAAAGTATAAATATAACGATCAGTCGCATATATATCCGTATAACCGATTACATTCTCTTTGCCATGCTTTATGCCGTTCCTGCCAGATCTACTATCATCAATGTATATAGGATAAATATCGTGATAACGTTTTATGAGCATTGGAATCGTATCTATCTGATATAGTTCAAAGATAGCGCCAGAGGCCGCAACCGTAGCCAATCTATCTAATACTGAATTATAAACCATATAGCCTTGATAGGCAAATGTTTTACTTTTACCTCCACTATCGTTCCCATCATTTGGAAAATCGCCAAAAGACTTCACATATTTACCTGCACAATCAAACAAAGCATATCTCTTAGTATTTGTTTCCTCTTTATCAAGGAGTCCAGAAACGACATACCCATGCTTTGTTTGAATAGCAGAGAGAAACATATATTCCAAATTCACAATAGAAGAAATACTTTTAGATAAACTTTTGGTTATAATTTGTTTCTTTTGTATATCCAATATAATCACATTTGATTTATCTTTCTTTTGCATCAAACGAGGCATGATGTTTTCATCTGGGCCTTCTCCTGTTTGGGAAAAAGCATAGAATACTGTCTTTTGTATAATATATTTTATCCAAAAGAGAATCACCTAAATAATTCTCTTTGATTAGACATTTCTCACTCTCAAATAGCATCATCCTCCCAAACGAACTTAACTTATAAGTATCCGCATTGAGTTGATTTGCTTTTATATTAACGACTTGTAGAAAGTACTCTTTGGGATCTATTTCGTTCTGTTGACAAGAGGCAAAGTGTATAAAAATAAAAATTATAATTAATATATATTTCTTCATATTATTCTTTTCAAACAGCTGAATCATTATACTTCTCTTTGCTTTTACATAGCCTAAATAGTCTAAATATCAGTTTATCATCATCATAATTTGTATTTTTATAATGATTTTCAGAAATATACAATCCTTTTTCATCAATATACATCAGATTTGGATTATATGTATATTCAGGAAAAACAGTCTCACCTATTATATTAAAGTTTTTATCTAGAATTATAATAGAAAATATCTTTCTTCCAAAATCCCACAATTCCATATAGTTTTCTCTATTATCTATCTCTGTTTTCAAATAGCAAACTCTATAATAAACATCACGGTATTTATCATATAACAAGTTACCATAATTTGGATTTTCACACATAGATTTTAATGTTCCATTATAATCATTCGGCATCACAACCCTATCAATATAATTACTTTTTACATTCACTCTTTCAACAATATTGTGATCTATAGAAGTTATAAATATATCTTCTTCATAGAAAAAAGAATAGATAAATTTATCACCATTAAAACATCTACTAAAATACAATTCTACACCAGCATTCTTTTTTTTATTATCTGCACCACTAAATCGGGGATATTCAAATGGAAGTTCTTGTACATTCCCTGTATTTAGATCAATCATTGCAGATACAGGGTTGGGATATTTCCATCGATTACACTCCGACAATACAAAAAGATTATTATTAAATTTAAGTATAGGGTGATAACTAAACGACAAAGAGTTACATGCGTTTAAAACATTTCCATCTTTTGATTTTCCATAATAAAATTTTTTATTTATTTTCCCCTCTTTATTTACACTATATATTTCCGGGAGCTGTAAACTCGTCAGATAAATACTATCTAGACTGTCAATATAATACCCTAAGAAAAAACCAACTCCATTATCTCCCTCTATATCAAGATCTATTTTGAAGGCCATTTCTTTTGTCTGTATATCATAAAAAACAATCTGATTTTTGAAACCATTTTGAAAACTAATATATTGATGTCCATCTTTATCTGTATAAGGAAATAGAGCTTTAATATATGGTTCTACATCATAATTCAAATCAAATGTCATATTACTATCCTTTTCCAAGTAATACATATAATTTATTTTTTCACAAGACAAAAGAGAAATTAAGCTTGATAATATTATTAGCAAATAATATCTTTTCATTTTATAAGTATTTGAGATAAGTTTCAATCGTAATAATTAGGTTCTACAACGAATTATATAGATCAAAACAAAGTTATTTTATTACATATTTCACTACAAAAACGTTATAGAACCATAAAATTAATCACATGGAGCACAACCGATAGACCCACTATTACAACAAGCTCTTGTATCTAAGTTCAACCAGCAACTCCAATGAGTAGTACATTCTTCACCCGCAAGAGCTTCTATATTGCTTAAAGCTAATCCAGACAAAGAAGGATCAATATTATTTTTTAGAATATTAATCATCACCAAACAGAAAACAATAACAATAAGAATAATTCTTAATTTCTTCATAACGCTCATAATATAATTATTTATAAGATCTTTATATTTTGCCTAATCTTCTTTAGTTAGAATAAGATATCCTCTGTATCTTTTTTTACATTTAAATAAATTTTAGACTTTCACATCACCTCCTTTCTGATAATATTTTGGAGCGAAGAACTTGCTGTGATAGTTTCTAATATATCAGGCAAGTTTCCCTTTTATAATTTGACTTTATCAAATCGTATTTCCCCGTACATTGAGTTTAATTAATTGATTTGTATTACATTTTACTGTGATTGTCTCATCAAAGAGTCCCTTATTTTCAGGTGTCACTCCCACTTTAATATGAAGAGATTCACCGGGCTGAACTGGATGTTTATCAAACAAAGCTTGAGCACATCCACAAGTGGTAGTTACATCTATAATAACTAAAGGTTGGTCTCCTGTATTGACAAGCGTAAACAAAGTGTCTTTACTCTTCCCTAAAGGAATAGTTTCTAGTAAGAGTGATTCCTTTTCCACTTTTACGGTTGTCTGAATTGGTGCAACAGGTTGTTTCCTACTTATTTCTTCCAAATATAATTCTTTTACGTTCGGGTTATGGACAGGATTACCTATCACTACCACTTTATTATTCTTGTCTAATAAAAATACTTGAAACCGAATATCTTTTGGAAAATGATTGAGCTGATTTAGACTGTCTGATCGATCCAAGCAAATCGGCTTGTCAAAATTCTCTCTTATTAATAAAGAATGTATCTCCCACTGATCATCAAACTGAAAAAAAAATAAGAAAGGGATATTCTTCTGACTGATAGAATCTGTATATCGGATAAATTCTTTCCAACGGGATAATTGCAATTTACAACTCGTACAACCAATTGAGTCTACAAAAACCAAGACTTTGTAATCCGAAGTCGGGATTACGAAATTAGTTGTATCAGATGCAAATCTGGTAAAGACCATATTTTCCGGAAATAGAATCTGCTTACCCTGCCATTCTTTAACCAACAATGTTATTATTTCCTTTTGCTTATCTTGACAAGCTGATAGGAAAATTGTTAATAGTAATATGATTAGATCTAAAGGTTTCATTTTATGTAAATGTATATACGTTTGTTCATCATATAATATAATACGTATATCCGATAAAAACTATCTACCCCTACAAACCACAAGATATTTAATGCTTATTAACTATAAAAAGAGTGTTATAAGGCAAAGAAAGCCATCAGAAGAAAGTCGATCTCGCAAAAAACGCAAAGCCCTACTCAACTGTGTCTCCACGGTCTTTTCAGAGATAGAAAGACGTTCCGCTATTTCTTTATAGGATAAATGCTCATGACGGCTCAAACGAAATATCTCCCGACGGGACAACGGCAATTCTTCAATCAAGCGATTAATGTATTCCCGTAAAGACTCCGCATCAATTCGCTCTTCCATAAGCGAATCGACATCTGATAGCTGTCGTTGTAGGCTTTCCGTCAGTTTTTCAGAGAGTAACCGGTTTTCTGTCTCTTTATAAACTAAGTTACGGGCTATGGTGAATAGATAGGCATCAAAGTTTTGTTCCGCATCTATAGTATCATGCTTCTCCCAGATTTTAAGAAAAACGTTTTGGGTCAAGTCCGCCGCCATAGATTTATCATATAGCAACGAATAAACAAAATGATATACATGCTGATTATATTCCCAAAATAGAGTTTCAAAAGCCTTTTCATCTCCATTCTTCAGATCTATAAGCAAATGTCCATCCACTTTCATATTACATATATATTACATATCCACGCCATACAAATCTTATCTCCTTTCTGCATATTTGCAGTTTTCATATACATGAGTTCTGATGAAACTATGTCGGTTAGTGTAGATGATATGAATGATAAGATAAAGATAATCAGCGGATAACTAAATAGTAAAATTACCGATGGTAGTGGAGAACTAAAGAAAAAACGAACTAGATGGTTGTTATTTAGATATTTATATTATAAACAAGACATGGTCTCATCAGAACCAAGTACAAGGTTACTAATAAATATACAAATATAAACAAGCATCATTACATATCGCAAATATACAAAAAAATGTAAATACAGTATGAGTATCCTTGAAATCTAGTTAAATTCTACTTGAGGACAAAGAATGTCCTCACTAATTATCCGCTTCGCGAATGATATATTGATAAAGGTCGGAATGCCCGGTTTTATCGATTATCTTATGCTTTTCGAGTTGGAATTTCAGTTGGGCCAAACCAAGAGCGCCAAAGCCGGGAAGGTCTAATAAAGAGTCGAGTCCGTTTTTGAGGGCGTAACGTAGAATATCTTCTATGGTTTCTATTTTCAAGGTTGTAAGGCATTTACGGATATAGGGCGCTAAGGTGAGACGGGTAATGGGTTGGCATATCCGTTTCGCGGCATTTAAGGGAACGGGGGTAAGTGATCGGGGAGATTCGATACATAGACCGTTTTGGAGCGCCTTTTTATATAATCTTCTCAATTCGTATTCCATGTTCCTGTTCTCTATCCACAGACGTTCTATCTCAAGGTCTTGGTTCGTGATTGTTTTCTTGTATTCGGTCAGGAAGCCCATGTTTTCTTGCAAGCGGAGCGATATGACCTTATATCGGCGACAGATTCCGTCGTAGGATATACCACAACGTTTAGCTACGTCTTCTATCTTGGCTCCGGAAGTTATTTCCGTAAAGATAAGTCGGTCTTTCTTGTCGTGTATGAATGTTGATAGTTCGGCGATAATGAGTTTAAGTAGGGGAGAGATGTTTTTAAGGGATCGCAGGCAGAAAAGGTAATCATCGAATTGGGAGATGATCTCGTTTATCTCTTCTTCCTTGTCTTGGATGATAAGTTGCAGGTATAGCTTTTGTATTCCCATACGCTCGATATGGGAAATGAATTCACGCAAATTGGTCAGATCGACTAGGCGAACACCTTGCTTCACGACGTAAGATGTTATTTTTTTAGATATCGCCCATTGCTGGATTTCTTGAGATGGAAAGCCGGTGATACGAGCGGCTTCTTCAATAGTAATAAACTCAGGCATAACTATTTGATTAAAGTAAAACTTATACTATTTATCTTTAAAAAGGGCGTTATTTGGCGTTATATTGAAGAGCTGGCCTTTCATTATAAAATAAAGAAAGGGCGATTGGCTGAAAATATTGTTGACAAAGGCTCGGCCAAGCCTCAACACTCAATAAAGTCAGCCGCACGCCCCCCCTTATCTGTATACAATAATCTATCTATACTATACAGTAGCATAGATAACACGTATATCTAATAAAGGGTTGCGGGGCTTTCTCTGTGCATTGAGTGTCTCGAAAAATTTGGCCGATTTTTGTCAACTCGCACAAATATCGCACGCAACACAAGGCTTCTAACTTAAAAGCCTTTTATTGTCGCAAATATACGTATTAAAAATATTTTAGTCTATGATAATCCATACGTTTTCTATTTTATCATTGTTTTACTACCAACAAAGAAAGAATAAGTAGATAAAAACCTACGCTTTTACCTTTTGCTTTTCTGTCTTAATTACTAGCTAGGCAAATATATGATATATTCTTTAATTATAATTGATTATTAAGGAAAAAATCAAGATGGCGATCCATCAAACAGTACGAAGACTACTACCCTAAAGTCTACGGAATGACCTTACAAAATACTTTTATAGCGCAAAAAAGATTAGGTACATTGCCAAATGGCTTTTTTAGGTAGAAAGTTACCAGTTAACTAACATTTCAAAGTAAGTTAGCTTCAACGGCAAAGTAAGTGAACTTCATAAATCCGGGTTGAAATCCGCAAACGACATACAACACGCGTCTACACTCCCAACACTATATAACCGCTATGGATATTTAAAGTATTGATAATAGGCGGTTTACTTCTGTTATCTGTAACTCCAACCTTATCAGTCAACAAGCCTTTCATTAAAAGATAAGCACATCATGATGGCACGACTGTGCCATCCTAGTGGCACACCATTGCCATAAGGAAGGCACAGCTATGCCACGCTGATGGCACTGCCGTGCCACGATATGGAAAATGATTGGCACTGTGGAAGTCTGTTAACTAAACAGTTAAGGATGGATAAATAATTATTCCCCTAACTTATCAAGCAACTCATACGACGGAACGAAGAAAAGAGTTCCCGTTATCGGCGTGCTGAAGTCCAGCAGACGATCCGTATTGCCTACGGGATCACCGACGAACATATTCTCCAGCATTCGTCGGGTGGTGCTGAACGTGCTGGCATAGGCGATAAAATAGGTACCGTATTCACCTTTGGAGGTATGGGCGAATGGCATGTTAGCACGGACTATTTTCAGATCGTCTCCGATGTTCGTCACGGCGTTATGGGCGTTCTTCGGTTTTTCCTCATCTGATAGCTCGACATCGTTGAATTTACGGCGACCGATGACTTTCTCTTGCTCTTCCACTGGAAGCGCATTCCATGCCACCATATCATGAATGTATTTTTGCACAAATACATAACTTCCGCCCATAAACTCGGGGTCCTCATCGCCTATTACCGCGAAACGATAGGGGTCTTCATCCACGGCAGGGTTCTCCGTACCGTCCACGAAACCGATAATCGCCTTACCGTCTCTATACCGAAAACCGTGGGTCTCATCAATCGATTCCACGACACCTCGCAGTTTCTGGTCTATAATGGAGGCGAACTCAAAGCACAGTCCCATCTGCTTACAGCGGATGTGGAATAGTAAATCCCCGGGGGTAGAAACAGCCGTAAGCTTAACTCCTTTGATCTCTTCAAACGGTTGCAATTCCTTGGGGTTTCCTTGCTCCGGAAAGAAACGTTTCCAAGCATCCGCCCCGAATCCTATCGTACAACTGAATTGCATATCAGGATAGCGATTGCGCATACTACGTATCAAAGCGGAGAAATTAGCGCACACGTCCTTTACCTTATCAATCGTGTCGGGGAGATCTTTTAGAGCATAGACAATGAAAACCGCATTCTCGCCCGGTTTTTGGGTAACATCTTGCGGATAGTTAGCGTTCAATGGATTTTGTAGAGAGTTCATAGCACATCTTTAATTATATTGTTATTATATGGATATAACTCTATAGATGCGCTCTTGTTCAAGGAAATGTAACGAAAAATGTCCTAGCGGTTATTTTTCAATATCTATTTGTAGAGACGGGGCGTGCCCCGTCTCTACAACTGGGTAGTTATTTCACCTCCACACTGATTCTCTGCGTGATATCTGAGGCGGAGGCTCCTAGTTGGAGGATGAACTCGCCGGGTTCTACGACGAATTGGCTTTGTGCCTCACTATAGAAAGCTAAAGAGGATACGGGGATGTCCAACGTGATTCGCCGACTCTCACCGGGTTTAAGGAATACCTTCTTGAAGCCTTTTAACTCCTTGACCGGACGCATCACAGAGCAAACCGGATCGCTTACATACAATTGGGCCACCTCAGCTCCTTCACGGTCTCCGGTATTGGTTAGGGTGAAAGTCGCTTGGATCGTGTCCGCTTGATCATACGTCTTTTTATCCGTATTCAGATTGGAATAGTTGAATGTCGTATAGGATAAGCCGTAACCGAACGGATAAACGACCGGAAGCCCCTTCGTATCGAACCAGCGGTAACCTACCAAGATATCTTCCTCATAATTCACTTTCAGATCCCTGCCGGGGAAGTTGCCCAACGCATGCGCCGGAGATTGATCCAAGCTCACGGGAGTGGTGAACGGCATCTTACCGCTCGGATTCACCTTGCCGGATAATACGTCTACCAAGGCATTTCCTCCTTCCATGCCGTTGAACCAAGCCCAAACGATAGCCGGGGAACAAATATCTACGGCGGCCATATTCAACGGCGATCCGGCGATCATGACCACGATCGTACGAGGATTCGCCTTTACCACCTCTTGAATCAACTCAACCTGCCCGTATGGGATATCCATATTCAGACGGTCGAACGACTCGGTATCATAATCATGGTTTAAACCACAAACCAAAAGGGCCACGTCACTCGTGCGGGCAACCTCTACCGCCTCTTTCAATAACGCGTCGCTTTCCTGTGTCTTGGAAGAGAAAGTACCAGAGCTTTGCCCATTATTGCTACCCTCCACGAAAGTAGATAACTTCTCATAACCTTGGGCAAAACGGATATCCACCTTATCGCCCCATTTCGCACGAAGCGCCTCTAATGGAGTTACCTCGTAAACCGCCTTGATCTCGGAACTCAAGCCACCATTGGAATGTTTGCGGGTAGCGTTATCGCCAATTACCGCCAGACTCTTGATCGAGGAGAAATCCAACGGGAGAAGATTATTCTGGTTCTTCAATAAGACAATGGCTTCGGCAGCCGCGTCGTAAGTGGCTTGCTGATGCTCTTTCGTATTCATGGAGCCGGGACCGAAACGCTTTTTCGGGTCCAAGACATTCGTCTTGATCATCACACGTAAGACATCGCCCACCTTCTCGTCCACCAAGCTCATAGGAATCTTACCAGATTTAACAGCCTCGATCAAGGGGTTGGCATAATACCAATCCTCATATTTATCGATCAGCGTGCCCATCTCCAGATCCAAGCCGGCCTCCATAGAAGGAACCGTGCTATGGGCGGCTCCCCAGTCGGTTACATATACGCCATCGAATCCCCATTCATTCCGAAGGATCTTGCGAACCAAGTAGTTATTCTCCGCACAGAACTCCCCACGGAATTTATTATAAGCGGCCATTACCGTCAAGGCGCCTCCCTCCTGTACGGCCGCCTTGAAAGCGGGTAAATAAATCTCACGCAAGGCACGCTCGCTACATTCCACATCGACAGTCGTACGGTTTGTCTCTTGGTTATTCACGGCGAAATGCTTTACGCTACAAGCTACGTCACGGCTCTGCAAGCCTTTGATATAAGCGACCGCCAATACGGAGTTCATATAAGGGTCCTCGCTCATATACTCGAAGTTACGGCCACAAAGCGGGGAGCGAATGATATTCACACCCGGGCCCAGCAACACATCCTTCTTACGCCAGCGAGCCTCCTCGCCCAGCACCTCGCCCCGACGGTAAGCCAACTCCGGATTCCAAGCGGCGGCGAAAGCCGTGCCGGTCGGGAAATAAGAGGCGGAATCATTTGTCCAACCCGCATATGCCCAGTCGTGGCGATTGATCTCCGCACGTACCCCGTGAGGCCCGTCGCTCAAGCTCCACTCGGGAATCCCCAGACGCTCTACTCCGGCAACATAGAATTTTGAGTTACCATGCAATAATCCGACCTTTTCCTCCAAGGTCATCTTCTTAATCAGTTTCTCGATACGTTTCTCCATTTGTACCTTCTCTTTATCCGTGACCTGCGAGCTCGCGGCAGCCGCGTTCAAGAATAGCCCGCAAGCGATCACGCCTATTATCTTTTTCATTTCCTCTTTATTTATAGGTTTATTATTGCGCTTGAATCGTTACCGTCGCCTCGGGTAAGCCCTCGGCTACGGCTTTTAAGTGGATGTCGCCTTGTCCGCCCTTGTTCCGGATCACGACCAAGGCTTTTCCATAGTAAGCTTGCCGTTTCGGTTTACGGAGGCTGTTCGGATCGTTCGGATCTCCGTTATCCGTTCCGGCGATCTCACCCGGGCCCTCCACGGAGAAACGGATCAACGGGGTAGCGTCGGGAACCCGGTTACCATCGATATCGCATACATCTACGGTTATAAACGATAGGTCCGAGCCATCCGCTTGGATGACGCTACGATCCGGTGTCAAGACCAAACGGGCCGGCTCTCCTGCCGTATGGATCTCTTTCACCAAGACCTCCTTACCCCCTAAGCGGGAGACGGCTTTCAAAGTTCCGGGCGTAAAAGGCACACGCCAAGAGACATGATAGGTACTGTCCGTTTTTTGTCGTACGCCTAGGCTCTTTCCGTTTAGGTATAGTTCCACCTCATCGGCATTGTTATAATAGCCCCAGATATCCACCGGTTCGCCTTCCTTCCAGTTCCAATGCGGGAAAATGTGCAATACGGGTTCATCCGTCCACTCGCTTTTATACATATAATATACATCCTTCGGGAAACCCGCCAGATCCACGATACCGAAGAAGCTGCTCCGGCTGGGCCACCAATAGGGGGTAGGCTCTCCCAAGTAATCGAAACCCGTCCAGACGAACAGGCCGGATACATGCGGAAGCGTCTTCACCAGATGCCAAGTCTTCTCGTGCGTAGAGCCCCAAGGTACATGGCAATTATCATAAGAGGAGCAAACATGCTCGGGAGCCTCGAAAGGCTTGTCCCACGATTCCGGACGGATATAAATATGATCAGACGGCATCTCATAATAGCCACGGGTCATCAAGGCCGAGGTAGATTCGCTCACGATCAGTTTCTTTCCGGGGAAATTCCGGAGAAACGGCTCAAGATATTGCTCATGGTAGTTGAAGCCCAGCACATCCAAGGCATCCGAGCGGAACAGATGATTCGCAGGGTTTACCTCGTTACAGCCGGCGGTAACGACCCGGGAGGTATCCAGCCGTTTCACGATAGCCGCCAGATGACGGGTGATCAAGGATTGACGGCTAAGGGTCGTATCCTTCAGCAAAGCGGGATCGATGGCATGGCCGGCATTCAAGATCAGGTTCGCCGCTTGCAGATCCAGCTCGGTAGCGTCGGCATGACTCCATTGCTCAAGTACCTCATTGCCTATACTCCACATGAAAACAGAGGCGTGATTCCGGTCACGCAAGATCTCGTCCGTCAAATCCCGCTCGTGCCACTCCGCAAAATACCGGGCGTAATCGTACGGAGACTTACGGCGTTCCCACATATCGAAAGACTCATCCTGTACCAGAAGGCCCATACGATCGCAAAGATCCAGCAACTCGGGTGCCGGGGCGTTATGGCTGGTACGGATCGCGTTCACACCCATCTCCTTCATGATCTGTAGCTGGCGCTCGATAGCCCGTGTATTCACGGCGGCACCCAGACAGCCTAAATCATGATGCAGGCAAACCCCTTTTATCTTCAAAGGCTTATCATTCAAATAAAAGCCGGTAGCGGAATCCCAACGGAACGAGCGAAGGCCGAATACCGTCTCGTAACGATCTACCACCTTACCAGCCACTTTCACTTCCGTGACGGCCGTGTAGAGCGAGGGAGAATCGGGACTCCAAAGTTTGGGATTTGGGATCGAGAACTGATGATCGACAGATGCCTCCCGCATACGGGCGTCGTAACAGGTCGTATACGGTACCCGTAATAGAGTTGTTACGGGTGCCGTAACAACTCTGTTACGGTCATCGTAAATAGAGGTAGAAACTTCGGCCTCCCTATCCGCCTCCGAGCTATTCCTTATTCTCACCTCCAAGGCGAATGTGGCCTCCTCCGGTGAGATCCTCATATCATGCACGAAAGTGCCCCAGTTGTCCACATGCACCGGATTCACCTTTACCAACCATACGTTCCGGTAGATCCCCGAGCCTGAATACCAGCGGGAATTCGGCAGCTCGCTATTATCCGCCTTCACGGCGATCACGTTCGGTTGGCTTCCATACCTCAAATAAGGCGTCAAGTCATAACGAAACGATACATAACCATTCGGACGGAATCCCAGCGAATGACCGTTGATCCAGACCTCGCTATTCCGGTAAACCCCGTCGAAATCAACATAAACAACCTTACCCCGATCCGTCTCCGGAAGGGTAAATGTCTTTCGATACCAACCAATCCCGCCCGGTAGCGCGCCGCCGCCCGGGGTAGACGGGTTATCGAGGGAGAAATCCCCCTCGATACTCCAATCATGCGGTAAAGATAAGATACGCCAAGTGGAATCATCGCTGTCCGGGGATGAATAATCCTGAACGCTATCCGACAAGGCAAACTTCCAATCGTCATTCCATGAGCTACGTTCACGCACCTGCTCCCCGGTAGGGGAACAGGCGGTGAGCAATAGGCCCAGAAGCCACGCAAGTGGCCGATTCATCAGTGGTATCATTAGTGATTATATAGTTTAATTGATACTACCCAGTTGTAGAGACGGGGCGTGCCCCGTCTTAGCACAGACTGATGGGTATTATTTAAAGTTACCATTTAGAGGGGTTGAGACGGGGCACGCCCCGTCTCTACAACTAGAGGTTTACCTTGGTAAGATATTGTCACGTCCTTGCCAGCGGGGTTCTCCGGCGTGATGAGACGTACCGTGATCTGACGCTCGCGGATCATGCCCGGATAGTCGCCCTCCCGTGCGCCGATCGTGAGCGTTCGCCTCGCATCATCATAAACAAACGGGATGGTAGCGTAATTTCCTTTCTCGTAATCGTAGGTCACGCCATTATCCTCATATAAGGTGAAGGAACCGTCGGCACCGGCGTAAACAGAGACGATTAAGTCTTTCTGCTCCTCTTTCGTAGACTGGATTACCTTTCCGTTCGGTACGATAGAGCCGGCTCTCACGAACAAAGGCATACGCTCATAAGGAGCATCCACATGCATTGTCGTCCCGCCTTGTATACGCTTGCCGTTGTAGTAATCGTACCAAATGCCTGACGGGAAATACACCTCACGGTCGCGAGCCTTATACTCATACACCGGGCATGCCATGAAGGCCGGGCCAAACATAAACTGGTCGTCTATATCGTAAGTCTTCTCATCGTCCGAATAATCCATCACTAAGGCACGCATGATCGTATAATCCTCAAAATGCGTCTTGGAGGCCAAGCTATAGATATACGGCATCAATTGATAGCGCAACTCGGTATAATACTTCATCGATTGGTACGTAGGCGATCCTTCCGGAGCGATATTATAGATCTCGCGGCAAGGATATTGCCCGTGGCTACGGAACAACGGACAGAAAGCTCCGAACTGATACCAACGGTTGTTCAACTCCCTCCATTCCCTCAAATCCTCGCTACCTTCCTTTGCGGCCATATAACGGTTCTCCACGCTGAAGCCACCGATATCCATCGTCCAGTAAGGGATACCGGACATGGCGAAGTTCAAGCCGGCGCTGATCTGCGCTTTCATATCCTCCCAGCGAGTACCGATATCGCCACTCCATGTAGCGGTAGAGTAACGTTGCTGGCCGGCGAAACCGGAACGGGTCAATAGGAATACACGGTCATCCGGGCTTACGCTACGTTGTCCGTCGTAGATCGCCTCGGCGTTCTCCAAGGCATATGCGTTGAAGTATTTCGTGGACGGGCCCAGATAAGTCGGTCCGCAAAGCGCCTTGCGATACTCGATATCCGTATTATCCTGTACGTTCGGCTCGGAAGCGTCCATCCACCAAGCGTCGATGCCCAAGGAATACAGATGCTCGTTCATCTGTCTCCAGAAAAGCTTGCGGGCCTCCGGGTTGTACGCGTCATAGAAAGAGCCGATATAACCCGGATAAATCCAGTCGCGGATACTATCCTTAATCGCCTGCTGATACATAGCGCCCAGCGCATCCAACTCTTTATAATGCTCTGTCGTATAATAGAACTTCGGCCATACAGAGATCATGATACGGGCATCCTTATCGTGGATCTCCTGAATCATACCTTTCGGGTCCGGGAAGCGTTCCTTATCAAACTCGTGGCTACCCCATGCGTCTACCGGCCAATAGCTCCAATCCTGTACGATCACATCCAAGGGAACCTGCCGCCGGCGGTATTCGTTCAAGGCGGTCAATAGCTCCTCTTGCGTCTTATAACGCTCACGGCTCAACCAGAATCCCATCGCCCATTTCGGCATGATCTGGCTCTTGCCCGTAACCGTGCGGTAACCGCTGATCACCTTATCCATGGAAGACTCTCCGTTGATGAAGTAGTAATCGATATCATCCCCCATTTCCGACCAGAAAGCCAACCGCTCCCGCTCCTCCTCCGGTAGCGGAGATAATACCTTCAAGCCGATATAAGAGACATCGCCATCCGGCAACCATTCGATACGGATCGGATAGCGTTTGCCCTTTTCCAGATCGGCCGTAGCCTTGTAATCATTCGGGTTCCATGCCGCACGCCAACGTTCCGGGATGATCTCCTCGTTATTCACAAATACCTTGGTATAACCAGCGTAATGTAGTTTGAAATGATAAGTACCCGTCTCTTTCGCCTCGATCTCGCCCTCCCAAGTAGCGGAAGCGCTCGGCTTCGGGAAGTCTGCCGGCAGGTTCTTGATGGTTTTCAGATTCTCATAATCTACCTTATCTTCATCCCGCTGGATTAAAACGGAATTCTTCGCCTTATCCGTATAGTAGGTAGCGGTCAACGCCCCTGCCCTCCCGTCTTTTCCGTATAGACCAAAGACATCGCCCAAATCGGCGTATGGACGCTTGTCGCCGAAACGGCTCAAGGAATAGTTATGCCAAAGTACACCATACCCTTTTGAGGAAACGATAAACGGCACGCTCACCTTCGTGTTATATTGGAAAAGCTCCTCGTTCTTGCCTTTGTAGTTGAACTCATCGCTCTGATGCTGTCCTAGGCCGTAAAGCCCTTCCTCGTCCTCGCTCTCAAATACCTGACGTAAGGTATAGCCTTTGGTTCCTTCCACCTCGATCGGCGTAAATTCCTTGCCTCCGCTTGTCTTCTCACGAAGGATCATGCGTCCGTTGGCGTCGGTAAAGCGAACCTCTCCGGTCTCCCGTGAAAGACGGGCCTGTGTGGTTTGCGTACTTACGATGATCGTATCCCCCGAGGTCGTTATCTGAAACGATGGGGCGGGTAACGATTTCGTGTCCTTGATCAAGTTCACTTGGTTGGAAAACTTACCATCCGGAGAGGCGATTACTCGGATAATATCATCAGAGATTACTTCCAATTTAACAGCCTTCGCCTGTCCGGAACGGATATCGGCGACCAAGCCATTCTCGACCTTCCGGTAAGCGGAATCAGTCATGCAGGAAGTCAGCAGGGAAAGCCCTAACGTGAATACCGCGATGTGTTGTTTCATATTCTATAGATTCTTTAATTATTTCCGATCAACAATGAGTCCGAACAGGTTTTTCCATACAAGAAAAATGGTTCTTCATTCGTTGGCAAAATTAAAGGGTTCGCGGCGGACAGGAAGCCATAAATGTTTTGGGTTACGGGGAGAACCGTAAAAAGGTAGGGGAAGAATGTTTATTTTAAGGGGATATTTTGTTATATCCCCTAATTACGTGGCATTTATTTAGAAAAAGTTTATTTATGATAGTCAGAGGGAAGCCTTCCGAACTCATCCTTAAAATACTTCCGGAATAACTTCACATCATTGAAACCGCACTCCAGCGCGACCTCGTTGACCCGCATCTGGCTCTTCTCCAATAACTGCGCCGCACGCTTCAAGCGCACCGTACGGATCAACTCTACCGGAGTCTTACCCGTGATGGAAAGGCATTTCTTGTAGAAGTTCACACGACTCATGCCCATCTCCCGGCTCAACCGTTCTACAGACAACTCCGGATTGGCGATCTGCTCTTCGATATAGGCGATGGCCTTACGCATCAACTCCTCATCCATGGAGCTAGCTTGTACTTCCGTCAAGGCGATGCCCATGGTAGAGGACTGCATAAAGGCCTTTTGCATCTTCTTCTTCATCTCGATCAAATGCCGCACCTTCAAGAGAAGCATCTCCATATTGAATGGCTTGCTGATATAATCATCCGCACCGGCTTCCAGACCGACCAGTTGGCTATCTTTAGCGGACTTTGCCGTCAGTAGGATCACCGGGATGTGGGAAGTCCGGATGTCTCCCTTGATCCGGCGGCATAAGGTGATACCGTCGGTGATAGGCATCATCACGTCGCTGATCACCATATCCGGCAGCTCCTCCGGAATGAGCTTCCACGCATCTTCTCCATCCGCCGCCGTGAGTACCGAATAAACGCCACTCAAGCTTAACTTCATAAATTCCCGGAAATCCGTGTTATCGTCTACGACCAGCAACGTAGGTCTTTCCGCCGGAGACGCATCCTTATCGGCGATCTCCGCATGCTCCTCAACCGGAGGCAAGATATCCCCTTCGGCAATTCCTTCCGGAGCCGAGATAATATCTTGGTTATCCAAGGGGATCACCGGCAGCGTAACCGTAAACGTACTACCCGCTCCCGGCTCGCTTTTCACGGTTATCGTCCCATGATGCATCCGCACGAATTCCCGGCATAGGTGCAGGCCGATACCCGTACCTACCACGGGATTTCCCTTATCCGGGGAAGACACCTGATAAAAGCGATCGAAGATAGCTCCTTGTTTATCCGCAGGAATACCGATACCGCTATCCGACACCTCGATAACCAGTTTGTTCTCTCCCTCCTTCTCCAACCGCAAGCTAAGCGTCATCGAGATAGTACCTCCCTCCGGCGTAAACTTAAAAGCGTTACTCAGTAGATTAGAGACGATCTTGAAGACCTTATCCGTGTCAAACTTCATCGGGAGAGACGTGAAGACCGAGGAGAAAGAGAAATGAATCCGCTTTTGCTCCGAAAGCTCCTTGAAGGAATAAGCCACGTCACGCACGAACGGGACAATATCGCCGGTAGACAAGACCAAGCTATCCCCTTGCATATCGATCTTGCGGAAATCCAATAACTGGTTCACCAATTTAAGCAACCGGTCGGCGTTCCGGTAGATCAACTTCAATATTTGCTGGGATTCCATGTCTTTCTCCGTTTTCATCAACTTCTCCAAAGGAGTCATGATCAATGTTAGCGGCGTACGGAACTCATGGCTTACGTTCGTAAAGAAACGAAGCTTCATCTCGTCCACCTCATGCTGCTGACGCACAGTAGCCCGTTCTTGCTCCTCCTCCAACTTCTTTTGCTGGATACGGAAAATAAAACGTATCACGCCATACGCCAATAATATACCAGCTATGATATACAACGCTATTGCCCATCCGGTAGCCCAGAACGGAGGCAGGATCGTGATCTGCAAGCTCGTGATCTCCTTGCTCCAAATCCGGTCGTTATTCATCGCCTTTACCTTGAAAGTGTAAGTTCCCGGGTTCAAGTTCGTATAGGTAATACGACGTTCCAAGGCGCTTACGGTAGTCCATTCCGAGTCGAAACCCTCCATCTTAAAAGCATATTTATTCTTCAAAGGAAGGAAATAGCAACAAGAAGAGATGGTAAAGGAGAAATTACGTTCCGTATAATTCAGTTTCAATTGCTTGGTACAGGTGATATCTTTATCCAAAATCACATGCCCGTCATACGCCTCTCTCGCCGTTATCGGGACATTATTCACCATAAGTCCGGTTATCACCGCCGGTGGAGCATAGCTATTATAACGTATCCGGGCGGGATCAACGAAGGTAAGACCGTTTGTCCCGCCAAACGCCAACTCACCCGTTTCCAGTCCGCAAGCGCTATTCACGTTAAACACACGTCCTTGAACGCCCTCATTCTCATCATAGCTATTCCAATCGAACGTATAATTATTATCCGTATCCCGATTCGGAACGATATTCAATAAGCCGTTCTTCGTTCCCACCCAAACCGTATGATATTTATCCTCCAAGATAGACATGATGCTGTTATCCGGTAATCCGGAAGAATGGTTCAACCAATACATCTTATCATTCAACCTATCATATATATGTAGCCCATGATTACTCCCGATCCATACCCATTGGCGGCTATCACAAAATACGACATTGATGATTTGATCCTCAAACACGGAACGTCCATCCTTCGTGCCGTTAAAAGAAGTAACAGCCCCCGTCTCCGGGTTGATCCAGTTCACTCCTAAAGAAGTTCCAACGACAATATTCCCCTTCTCATCCCCGGAAAGGCTATATACGATATCCGAGTTAATCGCATTCTCCTTATCCCCCATGCGATAATACGTCCATTTCCCGGTAGATTGATCCAAGCAATCCAGCCCACCTTCCAACGTACCGATCCACAAACGATTCTTGGCATCGACATACAAACTATACACGCTATTATTGGATAAGCCGTCCTTACTGCCCGGGATATCCCGATAATGCTTGAAACGTTTCCCGTCAAAACCGGTCAACCCCTCCATATAAGTACCCAGCCATAACTTGCCATCCAAATCTTTCGCCATACTAATCACGACATCGCCGGAGATAGCGTTCTCGCTTTCCCGCCCCGCCCGGTAGCGGACATACTCCCCGGTTTCCCGATCGTAACGTAATAGGCCGTTTCCGCTAGTACCGATCCACAGATCCCCTTCTTTATCTTCTACGATACAATTAAAGTCATTGTTAAAGATATCCCGCATCAACTCCAAAGGGTACCGGATAGTCTGGAATTTAAAAATGCTCTCATGATAATAGTTGATGCCGTTTTTATAAGTGCCGGCCCACATAATTCCCGTATCATCCCGATACAAGCAGATCACGCTATTCTGGCTCAAACTCGTTTGGTTAAACGGGTTATTTCGTATATAACGCATCCGGTCCAGACGTTTATCCAAGATATTGATACCGCCATGATCGGTAGCGATCCAGATATTACCGTTCATATCCTCCGCCACGTCGCGCACCATTATAGAGGATAAAGCGACCGAGGTTTCGGTCGTATAATGTTGCCACTCCTTGCTTTTGGGATTTAGGCGAAAGAGACCTCTACTATATCCGGGATTTAAGAAAAACCACAGATCCCCGTCACTATCGGCGAACACATAGAATAACTGGGCATTCGCATATTGAGTCAGATACTCATCCCGATAGACAGGTTCTCCGGATGCCTTATCGATCCCCTCTACCACTCCCGAGGTATGGACTACATATAAACGATCGCCCACGTCACTCATATCACAAACCCGGCCATCCTCTTTATTTAGCGGATACGAATAAATCTTCCCCCTCGCTTGATCATAACGGCAAAATTCATTCGTATAGGTAGCGAAATAGAGTTGTTTATCATTGTCGACGAATATCTTAGCGGGAGGATTCTCTAGACGTAAGCTATCTAATATTTCCTTCTCCGGAATAAAACGGTCATTACCGGGCTCATATACGCAAAGTTGGTTCGTATTATAGGTAATCCAAATACGCCCATCAGCGGTTTCTTGAAGTTCGGAGACATGCTCCTCCCTAAAAGGCAACCCGCTTTCCTTGTATTTATAATGCTTAAACTCATACCCATCAAAACGGTTTACCCCAGAAGTGGTACCCAACCACATAAACCCCTTCCGGTCTTTCAGGATACAAGTGATCTCATTGGAAGACAGACCGTCCTGTACTCCCAGACGGTTGAAAAGAATATCTTCCGCCGCAAGTCCGGATCCCAATATTCCCCAAGACAGGATCATTATGATACAGAGTAGAGTTTTCGTTTTCATACTTAGCAAATATAGATATTTCCCGAGAACGAACCAAACCAACCGGTATCTAATTCTGCTGCAATGCGGGTTGCAGTAAACATACACGTAAAGTATCCATATATAAGAACATGATTATTAAAAATTATCCCGTACATTTGTCTTTCGATTGGAATAGAAATGAATAAGGCGCAATGATTGTTGTAAGAGATTTTGACAGACTGAAAGGAAAGGAACTGGTGGCTACGATCGGATTTTTCGATGGTGTGCATCTAGGACACCGTTTCTTAATCGACGAGATGAAAGAGATTGCCAAAGCACGTAACCTGCCATCGGCCGTAATCACCTTCCCGGAACATCCCCGGGCCGTATTGCATGCGGATTACCAACCGAAGCTATTAAATTCTTTCGAGGAAAAGTTACAGCAATTAGAGACTACCGGAGTAGATTATTGCATCGTATTGGATTTTACGATCGAGCTATCCCGGCTCTCGGCCAAGGAATTCATTACCTCTATTTTAGCGAAGAGCCTGCATGTAAAGACCTTATTGATCGGATATGACCATCGTTTCGGGCACGATCGGACGGATGGCTTCGAGCAATATGTCGTTTATGGCACCGAATGTGGTATCGAGGTGCTGAAGGCATCTCCCTATGACGAAGGAAATACGGCCGTCAGCTCTTCCGAGATCCGGAAATTACTTCAAACCGGAAATGTAGCTGAAGCCGCTTATTTACTGACCTATCCCTATCAATTGCTGGGCCATATCGTCAGCGGCTATAAAGTGGGACGCACGCTAGGATTTCCCACGGCGAATATACGGGTAGATGAGCCTTTTAAAGTCATTCCGGGTATTGGCGTATATGCCGTATGGGTGGAGGTGGAAGGCGAACGATATAAAGGAATGCTTTATATCGGTGACCGTCCGACACTCAATAATGGGAAGGACATATCCATGGAGGTCAACATTCTGGATTTCTCCGGAGATATCTACAATGATAGCATTCGTGTCTCATTCGTTCAATACGTACGCGGAGACATCAAATTCGATTCCTTAGAAGAATTGAAAGCCCAACTGGAGAAAGACAGATGCACCGTAAATAATTTATTATAATATGGAAAGATATTACGAAGCGATTGATTTATTAAAAGGCATGATCTCCCGTCCGTCTTTCAGCCGGGACGAGACCGCCGTAGCGGATTTCCTGCAAGCAGAATGGCAAAAGGCCGGACAAAAGGTGTTCCGCAAAGGCAACAACCTGTGGATCATCGCCCCGGATTTCGATTTCGGTAAACCGACCCTTTTACTCAACTCCCATATAGACACCGTCAAGCCCGCTTCCGGTTGGACCAAAGACCCGTTCACTCCCGAAGAGACCGAGGATGATCAATTATATGGACTGGGCAGTAACGATGCCGGGGCGAGCGTAGTCTCCCTCTATGAAGCCTTCTGTATCTTAAGCGAGAAAGAACAACCTTATAATCTAATCTTCCTCGCGTCTTGTGAGGAAGAGGTATCCGGGAAGAATGGCATTGAAAGCGCATTGGCCGAGCTTCCTCCTATCTCCTTCGCTGTCGTAGGTGAACCCACGGGTATGCAACCCGCCGTAGCTGAGAAAGGGCTAATGGTACTGGATTGCACCGCTATCGGAAAGGCCGGACATGCCGCACGTAATGAGGGCATCAATGCCATCACTTTAGCGATGAAGGATATAGAATGGTTCAGCACCTATCAATTCCCGGAGAAAAGCGACTTCCTCGGACCGGTGAAAATGACTGTCACCATCATCCATGCCGGTACGCAGCACAATGTCGTTCCCGATAAATGCGAATTCACGGTAGATATCCGCACCAACGAATTTTATACGAACGAACAGTTATTCGAGCTAATCAAGGAAAAGGTTCATTGCGAGATCAAGGCCCGCAGCTTCCGCCTTAGCTCCACCCGCACGGATCTGGATCATCCTTTTGTGCGACGGGCGATCTTGATGGGAAAAGAGCCTTTCGGCTCTCCTACGCTTAGCGACCAAGCCTTGATGCGTTTCCCCTCCGTAAAGATAGGGCCGGGAAACTCGGCACGTTCCCATTCCGCGGACGAATACATCAAGGGACCGGAGATCCGGGAAGCGATCGATACCTATGTAAGGTTACTGAATGGATTACAACTATAGCTTATGTTAAAAAAGATACTGGGGACAATAGGCTCGCGTTATCTGATAGCTTTCCTTAACCTAGCGCTGATCTTCATTAATGCGAAGGTGCTGGGAATCGAGGGCGTGGGGATGATCGGGTTGATCGTGGCCTCGGTAAATATAGCGGTAATCGTCAATGGGATTTTATGCGGGAATACGATTGTCTATTTCATGAATCGTTACTCCATGCGGACAATTTTCCTTCCCGCATATCTGTGGACACCTATCGGCTCTTCCCTAGCTTGCGGCTTCATGTATCTTACCGGGCTTTTACCCACCGGCTATCGGCTGGATATCTTCTTGTTGGCGATCTTGAGCTCTACGGTAAACGCCAATGCCCGCTTCTTGTTGGGTAAAGACAATATCAAAGGGTTTAATCTCACGTTTATATTGCAAGGAGGACTGCTATTTTTCGTCTTACTCTATTTCTATTATATATTGAAACGCCCGGACGTACGGTCGTATGTCTGGGGATTATATGTCACGAACGGCATAGCCTTTATTGCCAGCCTATCGATGCTTGTTCCTTATTTCTTAAAGGAGACATCCCGGCCTTCCGGCAAATCGCTCTACGGTCTATTAAAAGAAATGTTTGCCTACGGCCTGTGGGCCGGTGCGGACGGGTTGGCGGAAACCTGTACTACCCGACTCAATTATTTCTTGATACAACGTTTCGCCGGGTTGGGAAGCGTAGGCTTGCTAGATGCTGGGACCAAGATCTCCGAGAGTGTATGGAATATTAGTCGCAGCGTAAGTTTCATCGAATACAGTAGCGTGGCCAAGACCTCAGAGGCAACGGAACAAAAACGTATTACCTTACAGCTTTTCAAATTGACCTTTTGCGCTTTAGCCCTCGTGATGGGATGTATCTTATTGGTACCGGAATGGATATATACGGATTATCTTTTCAGCGCCGAGTTCAAAGGCATACGTAAAGTGATAGGCGGATTATCGATCGGAATCGTAGCGTTAGGCTGCAACAGCATCATCAGCCATTATTTCATCGGCAGCGGAAAGATCCGGTACAGTACGGCAAGCTCGTGCGTAGGGCTTATTGCCTTATTAATCTCCGGCTTCTTACTCATCCCGTCTTACGGGGTCGTAGGCTCCGCTATCACGACCAGTATCGCCTTTACCTCTATGCTGGTTTTCTCATTGACGGTCTTCTCCCGGCAAACACTTACACGCTGGAATGAGTTCCTTCCGAACAAAAAAGACTTCCAAGCTTGCAGAATTCATATACAAAAATCTTTGTAATTCTATCACGAATTTTATCGATAACGCTATCAAGTTCACGGAAAAGGGGACAATTACGCTTGAAATGATTTCGTGCAAGGTACAGGTCTCGGGTTATCAAAACATGGACTGTACCTTATAAACAAACTCCATCCAAACCCAATAACGGATCGCTTTTCCTAAAAACATGGAGATCGCCACGACCCATATATTAGCCCGCAAGAAACCTAGAGCGACAGCGATAAAATCACCGATACCGGGAAGAAAAACAAAGAAGCCCATCCAAGAGCCTTTTCCCTTGATCCAATCCTGCACCTTCTGTAGTTTTACCGGATCGAGTTTGAGGTATTTCTCGATCCACTCTACCTTTCCCAGCATCCCCAACCAATAGCAGCTCATTCCACCTAAGAAATTACCAAGCGTAGCGGCGATCATACAAGGCCAATAAGCCGAACCCGCCAATAATACACCCGTCAATACGACCTCACTGCTAAACGGCAAGATCGTAGCCGCTAAGAAAGAAGCGATAAACACCCCGATATACCCGTAGGCTATAAGAAATTCCATATACGTATCATTAATAATGCGATAAACATAGCTACCGAGAGATGGAACAGCCAAAAGATATATTTCCCCCGGTTCACCGTAAAGAAATGGGCGATCAGGATAGACGCCGGTACACAGGCCATTTCCAGAAACTCCTCGGATGATTGCTCATAGATAAAGAACAATCCAAACGACCAAATGGCCATGACAATCAGAAAAGAAAGAAACTGACGAGTACGCAAATTATCCTCATACTCATGTGTAACGATATTTAATGAGGCAATGATCGTTAATCCCGCCACTAAAACGATCTGTATCCAATCTATAATTCCCGTCCCTAGTACCGCAAGGAAACGGATCTTGAATAAGGAGGTGAAAGGTATGGTAAATGCCGTGAAATCCCATTCCCAGACACACCATCCGAAAACAAACCAATAAACCGTCAAGATTCCGAACAAGGAAGCGACAAATGTCCGGATATTCAATGTTCTGAAATTATACATCCCCAACCAAAACAGCGGCAAGAACCAAAGGATGTGTATCCACAACAGACTTCCGATACTGATAATCAAGGATGCGTTATAAGCCTTATCCGTAGCGTCCGGGTCATGATAAGAGGTAAATAACTGATAAAGGGCCAATATCAAACAAAACACCCCGACAGATGTTGATTTCAAGGGAAAGAAATCCGGGTTTGTACTTGTCAACAAGGCATAGAAGAGAAAGGGAAGCAATGTCTTCTCACGAATCAACATCAACGCATAGTTTACCCGATGCACCAGAAACGCACCACCGGCCATCAGCAAAAAACCGATCAAATAGGTAAACAACTTACCCGGAAGAACCAGACAAAGGGCATTCCATAAAGGAGGAGCCGTCACCTCTCCATACACGGGATAACCTACCGAATCCACATACCCCACGATCCAACAAAAAATACAAGCGCAAAGCATGTACAAATGGGTCATAGGTGTCGCTATAGTATATCTACGTCCGTAATATGAAGTTGTTCCTCTTGCCATATACCTTATTCTTTCATATTCACATCCTAAAGGAATGAAATAAGTGGCAAAGGTATGAAAATATTTCTATTTGTTCGTATGAGGATTCTATACGTTACGATATTGACGTTACGATTCTTTTTATATCTACTTCCTTTCTTTTTGATTCTTATTGACCATTAATCATGACAGGAACTATTCGTGAATCGACCAAACTAGAAGGCGAGAACGGCGATAAAACGCTCTTTTGGATGAAAATATCCTCGTTTTCATGCACGAAAGGTGGCGAAAGCCTATACATATAGTACCGTCAGGCAACGTCTATACTGCCATTGGGCATTATAAACAGTCATGAATAGGGTTGTTAGTAGTCGTGAATGGGCATCGTAACCCTGTTAGAACCCAGTCGTAACCCTATCGGATAGCCCAAAGAAGTCAATGGATATGAATTAAGATGAATTCTTTTCGCTAGAATGAAAGGCGGTTTTTCGGTATTATACTATCAATGAAAGGATTGCTGATTTTTTCTTGCGAATTTGGCGACGAGCCGCACTTGGGTAGGGAAAAATCGATTCTCCGGAGGTTTCGTTTACAGTTTGTCAAAATGACAAATCGCTTATCGGATAGAAAGCTATCAATAACATCTTGAGGGTGTCAAAAGTCCGGTTTATTAGATTTGACACCCCCAAGTATAAACTACTTATTTAACGATCTGATACGAACCCGCACGATACTCGTGAGCTTGGCTTTCGCCCGGAAGTGTCACGAGAGCGACCGCTCCTTCGGGAATGGTGAAATCCCAAATCCACTGGTCTCCCTCATACTTCCAAGAGCTCTTGATAATTCCTGCCGCCGAATTGTACTCCGCGTTTACGAACTCCAGACGCTTATCGGGAATCGGCTTCATGATAATGCGCTTGAATCCTGGCTCCGACGTATCCGCAGAGATACCAGCCATGGTCTCCCACATCCATTCACATACACATCCATAGGCATAGTGATTAAAGCTGTTCATGCCTTGCGGTCCCATGCCTTTATCAAGCATATAGCTATTCCAACGCTCCCAAATCGTTGTCGCCCCATTATCTACCGAATACAGCCAACTCGGATTCTTGCGCTGGAAAAGAAGCTCATAAGCGATATCACTCATTCCATTCTCCGTAAGCGTAGGCATCAGGATGGAAGTACCCAAGAAACCTGTCTGAAGGCAATTGCCATGCTCGGCGAAGTTGTCACGCAGTCGTTTCATCATGTTCTCCTTGGCTACCCCTTCGACCAGCTTGTTCTTCAAGGCGAATAGGGCAGGCGTCTGCATGGTATTGAATATCGCCGTCTTAAATTCTCCGTCGGCATTCAGGAATTTATCCAATATATACTGTTTCGCTTGAGCAGCCATCGCTTCGTATTTCGCGGCATCCCGTCCTGTCGCACGAGCCATATCGCTCATCATTCCGGCATCTATAAGCCAGTAATTCGCACTTAGATAATTCCAATAATCATAGGCTTCCGGAAGCGTTCCGGATCCATCCTTCGCTGTATGTCTGCCGCTGCAACTCTCAAGCGGCTCGTAACTGAGCCAGTCGGCCCACTGGTAATTGCCATTCTCCGCGCTGAGGGCATGATGGTCATACTTGGTCTCGTTGATATGATTGAGATATTTCTCCATCGCCGCCCAGTTCTCATCGATAATCTGAGTGTCACCAAATTGCTTCCAGACAACCCAAGGCACGATAACTCCCGCGTCCGACCAGCCCAAGCGGTTCATATCAGTAGGAGACGCACCGTATTGAGCCAATGGAGCGACACCGGGATACGCACCGGTTGGTGATTGTGTGTCACGCATATCACGCATCCATTTATGGAAGAAATCAGCGGTATTGGCAAAGAAAGTACCAGTCTCAGCAAATACCTGCGTGTCGGCGGTCCATCCCAGCCGTTCGTTGCGCTGCGGACAGTCGGTAGGAACCGAAAGGTAGTTGGAACGTTGTCCCCATAGGGTATTTGAGATCAACTGATTGACCAGTTTGTTGCCGGTCGTTATTGATCCGGTCTCCATCTGTTGGGTAATCGAGGAGACAGGAATCGACTGGATCGACCGGATACGTACCTCCTGATCGGCCGTGATCGATACGAAGCGATAACCATAGAACGTGCGATGAGGGCGATAGGTCGTATAGTCCTTATGATCCGCAAAGGTATAGTCGAGTAACATCCCGGTATCCGGAGTGCGTAGATTCAAGCGATGGCAACTACCTTCAGGCCCATCCATTCCTCGGCTCTTCGCACCATTTCCATCGTTCAATATCTCAGAAGGACGACAATTTAGTTGGGTACCCTCCTTTGCCATGAACTCGAAAGCAGGAACCGCCGCGCAATTCTGGCCAAAGTCCACGACAAGTGTCTCGCCCGGATGAACCACCATTTCCTCGCCAGCCGCATATTCTTTCGTTATAACAACCTTTCCATAAGCATCTTCACTCTCTCCGGCGACCCCTTTCCATAGATAGGCCTTTTGAGGAGAAAGCGCCAAATCTTCACGAAAATAGACCTCACCTCCATTTGAAGGAAGTATCTCTCCCTCAAATTCCGTATTCTTTTCCGGTGTCGAAAGCTTATCGAGCGTATCGTATCCCGGTAACTCACGGGCATCATATTCCTCACCATCAAAGATAGCGGCATGTTTGACCGGTCCGGCGATCCCGGCTTTCCAATCGCTCGTATTGGAACCTAAGTACGCCTTGCTACCATCCGCATAGGTAAGCTCAAGCACTCCACGGAAAGCGACCTTGGTACCCACCATCCCTTGCTGGCCGCTGTATGTGATGATCTTATCGGCCCACCATCCCGGTGTCACCTGCACAGCAAAAACATTCTCCGCTCCCGCCTGTTTCGACAGGGCATTGCTTACCTCATACGTAAACGAACGCTTCGTCTTGTAGGGATGCGTAAAACCCGGTTTGAGAATCTCTTCTCCGATCAACTTCCCATTCACGTATAACTCGTACACACCCAAGCCCGTGGTCATCCAGCGTGCCGAGGTTATCTCTTTTTCATTCCTTACGACACTCACGAACCAAGCGGCACCATCGGCCGCACGCTCATTCGATCCGTTGATCTCACCCGTTATGACAGGTGCATTTGCCACGGATATCCATTCGGAATGGTTCCAAGCGGCATCATCCAATGCGGAGACACGCTTCCCCGATTCGTTCGTCTGATCAGTCGAACATGCATAGAGAGCCGTACAAACAACCCCTAAAAGCAATAGTTTTCGTTTTTTCATACGTATATTCTCTCTAATTGTCATTTACAGATCAAACCCGATATCCCGACGGAAATACTTCTTATCGAAATCGATCTGCTTAGCTCCGGCGAAAGATTGGGCCAAAGCCTCTTCCTTAGTAGCCCCATACGAACTGACTGCGATCACACGGCCGCCATTCGTCAGGATCTGGCCGTCTACCAGCTTCGTTCCGGCATGGAACACTATATTGTTCGAGGATACGCCATCCAATCCCGTGATTACCTTATTTTTCTCGTAAGCCTCCGGATAACCGCCGCTTACCAACATAACCGTAACCGCCGCACGAGGGTCCTGTACCAATGTACGGCCCGCTAAATTACCTTCCGCTACCCCTTCCAGCAAATCCACCAAGTCACTTTGGATACGAAGCATGACTACCTCTGTCTCCGGATCGCCCATACGACAATTGTATTCTATCACCATCGGCTCATTCTTCACATTGATCAGACCCAAGAAGATGAAACCTTTATAATCGATATGCTCCGCTTTCAATCCCTCTACGGTAGGACGGATAATACGCTCGTCCACCTTCGCCATAAAGACCTCATCAGCGAAAGGAACCGGGGAAACAGCTCCCATTCCACCTGTGTTTAAACCCGTATTGCCCTCGCCGATACGCTTATAATCTTTCGCTACCGGAAGCACCTTGTAATCGTTGCCATCCGTCAAGACGAATACGGAGCATTCGATACCATCCAAGAACTCCTCGATCACGACCGTCTTGCTCGCGTCGCCAAACATTCCGCCCAGCATATCTCCCAACTCTTTCTTGGCTTCCTCCAAGTTATCGATAATCAGTACCCCTTTACCGGCAGCCAATCCATCCGCTTTCAATACATAAGGAGCGGAAAGAGATTCCAAGAACGCATAGCCTTCCTCTAGGTTTTCAGTGGAAATACTCTTATAACGAGCGGTCGGGATATGATGACGCATCATAAACGCCTTGGCGAAATCCTTGCTACCTTCCAATTGGGCACCTTCCCCACTCGGGCCGATCACGGGGATGGAGCTTAATGCCTCATCCTTCTTGAAATAATCATAAACACCCTTCACCAATGGATCCTCGGGACCTACCACGACCATATTCACTTGGTTCGCCAACGCAAAATCCTTGATAGCGGCAAAATCATCCGCTTTAATATCCACGTTGGTTCCTACCAACGCTGTTCCCGCATTACCGGGAGCGATAAATAACTTATCAACTTTCGGGCTTTGAGCGATCTTCCAAGCGATCGCATGCTCACGCCCACCAGAGCCTAATAACAATATATTCATATCTCTTCTAATTTTCAATTCTCAATTCTCCATTTTCAATTCCCAAGGTAGTCATCGAAATACCTCGTAATCTTCTCATGCAAATGCGGACGGTCCTTACCGGTCACATTATGCTCATGGCGAGGATACACAAAGTAATCCGGATACGTATCAGCCTCTACGCAAGCCTTTAAGAAACCAAGGCTGTGTTGCCACACTACCACCGGATCGATATCCCCATGTATCATCAACAGATGGCCTTTCAGATTACCGGCCTTCAGTTTCAGGTTCGCGTTCTTATAACCTTCCGGATTATCCTGCGGACGATCCATATAACGCTCGCCATACATGATCTCGTAATTGCTCCAGTCGATAACCGGCCCTCCGGCCACGCCCACCTTAAAGATCTCCGGATAAGTCAGCATCAAGTTCGTTGTCATAAAACCGCCATAACTCCAGCCATGTACTCCGATACGGTCGGCATCCACATAAGACAAAGATTTCAGGAACTCGACACCCTTCACTTGGTCCGCCATCTCATTGATACCCAAATTACGATGAATCACACTCTCAAAAGCATGTCCACGATTTGCCGAGCCGCGGCTATCCACGGTAAACATCACATAACCTCTCTGTGCCATATAGAGGTCCCAACCACGAGCCCCGTTTTGCCAGTCGCCCGTAACAAGCTGTACTTTAGGGCCTCCATATACATAGACAATCGTAGGATACTTCTTCGTCTCATCCAAATCCGGCGGTAAAGTCAACCGGTAATTCAAGCGAGTCTTACCATCGGCAGCAAGGATATGTCCAACCTTGATCCGCGGCATCCGATACAATTTAAAGGGATCCGGAGCGGAAAGTAAGGTAGAAATCACCTTAGCGTCCTTTACACGGATTAAATCGATATCCCTCGGGGTAGAAGGAGAACTTACATAATCAATCGCATATTCGCCGGAGGGACTCAGCAACCAACGGTGCACGCCCACTTTCCAACTCAAGCAATTCATGATATCACCCGTTCTCAAATCCGTCTCCCAAATATAACGTTGCATCCCCGTTCCTTGCATATTCGGAGATACGGGATGAGGTGCCGTTCCCTCGAAAATCACCTTATTTCCGTCTTTGCTAAAGCCTAGCACCTTGGTAACCACCCATTCCCCACCGGTTAGCTTCCTTAATTCCTTTCCAGTCGTATCATACAGATATAGATGGTTATAGCCATCCGCCTCACTCTGCCAGATAAACTTATCCGGATCGTTCGGCAAGAAAAGCACGGGATGCTGCGGCTCCACATAACAACGATCCGTCTCGGTAAACAGATCAGCCTCTTTCTTTCCCGTCAAGGCAGAGTACCGCACCAAATGCATCTCGTTCTGCTCACGATTCAACTCAGCGATATAAATACTCTTCTCATCCGGACTCCAAGCGATATTTGTTAAATATTTCTCTTTCGGCAAGCCTGTCTCCAACCAAACCGTCTGCCCGGTAGCTACCTGATAGACACCCACCGTAACCTCATGGCTCTTCATTCCAGCCATCGGATATTTATGAGGAACCGGCGTAGCGCAACGAGTATCGATATTCACCAGCGGGTAAGCGGTCACCATACGCTCATCCATACGATAAAACGCTAGAGCCGAACCTTTAGGAGACCAAAACATACCTTTCGTAATCCCGAACTCCCGTTGATGGACAGCCTGTCCGCATACGATTCCATCCTGTGTTTCACGTGTAACAATCGTATTTCGTCCATCCGGGGATAAAATATGCACATTGTTTCCCTCCGTAAAAGCTAAGTTATTCGTAGCCGGGCAAAAGTCATAATTCGCCCAGTTATTCTTCAAAGCATAATCAGCGACTACCTTATTCTTCTTATAGTCATAATGAATCCGGTGCTGTTTGCTAGTAAAAGCCAAGACCGAACCTCTTTCATAGGGTACCGAAAAGCTAGGCAAAGAACCAACCGTCTGCAGATTTGCCGCCGTCAAGGCCCCATTCAGTCTTTCCAACGAAAAAAGGACCTCTTCTTTTTTCCCCGGCTTAGCTCCTAACACGCTATCTCCCTTAACATATAAGTACTCGTCCCCGCACCATCGTAACTGTTTCAAGTCACGAGGTACGAAGCGGCTATACGTTTTTCCTCCCGGAATCAAGTCGTGCAAGGAGAGTTGCTTATCTTGGGCGGTAATCGACATCGTTAATAAAATCAGACATAGGCTTATGAATAAAGATGATTTAATCCTCATAATCATCATACCCTCTCCGTTTTATAGGCTTTATAGGTTTGCTAAATGGGCGCTTTCCATCCCGCTTATGATCGCCAAACCCTTTCTTACGGTCATCCTCATCCCGATAACGCATTTTCACAGGACGTTCTCCTTTTGGCTTGATCGGCTTACGAACCGGGGCATCCACGAATTTCTTGCGGACCGGACGGTCCTCTCCCCGATCCTCTCCAAAGATACGTTTCCCCGGAATGGAAGCGAAACGCTCCTCATCATCCTCGCTATGGGCAGCGGCGAAACGACGCTCCGGACGATCCACACGACCCGTACGGAAGTTTGGACGATCATTGCCTCTACGCTCGAAAGAGCCTTCCGATCTGTGCGGACGCTCCTCTCCATCCTCATTCAATGCCTTTTTGAAGTCCTTATTGGTTCCCTCAAATAACTCATAGCAACGGTATTCGCACTCCAAGGAACCATTCATCAATTTGATCTTCTCGCTCGGGCGCAAGCCGATCTTATCGAAACATTCATCTTTATAGCTCAAAATCCAAGCCTTATATCCCATGAACACATGTTTCAAACGCTCGCCGATCATATTATACAATCCCAATAGATCACGAGATGATATACGCTCTCCATAAGGTGGGTTCGTCACCAATATACCTGGCTTCGGAGCCTCTGTATATTGTTGGAACGGTTTCACCTTCAGATCGATATATTTCATCAAGCCAGCGCTACGGATATTCTCCAAGGCGATATCGATAGCGGCTTGGGAAATATCGGAGCCATAGCAATGGAAAGCGAACTCACGCTCCCCGCTCTCATCATTATAAATACGATCGAACAATTCCTCATCATAGTCCACCCATTTCTGGAAAGCGAACTCTTTCCGATGGATACCCGGAGCGATATTCAAGGCGATCATGGCAGCCTCGATCAACAATGTACCGGAACCACACATCGGATCTACGAAATTAGATTCTCCTTTCCAACCGGTTTTTAGGATCATGCCGGCAGCCAACACCTCATTCAACGGAGCTTCCGTTTGATCCACCCGATAACCACGCTTATGCAAAGACTCGCCGGAGCTATCGATAGATAAGGTACAATCGTTATGCGAAATATGGATATTGATATATAAGTCCGGGTTATTGACACGAACGGACGGACGCTTCTTGAACTTCTCGATGAAATAATCCACGATAGCGTCTTTCGTACGGTAAGCGACAAACTTCGAGTGATTGAAATCCTCGGAATAGATCACCGAGTCGATCGCGAACGTCTTGTCCAGCGACAAATACTTCTCCCACTCTACCTTTTTCACCTCTTTATAAACGGTATCAGCATCTTTGGCCTTGAAATGATAAATCGGTTTCAGAATGCGCAGGGCAGTACGGCAGTGGAAATTCGCTTTATAAAGCAATTCCTTATCACCCGTAAAGGAAACCATACGACGACCGATCTGCAAGTCGTTGGCACCTAAAGCTAATAACTCCTCGGCCAAGATCTCTTCCAACCCGTATAGGGTTTTGGCCACCATTTCAAATGTCTCGCTCATTTTAATTGAAAATTGAGAATTGAGAATTGAAAATTATTCCCAATTGCGTATTACGTTGTTTATTATTAATTATTCTCATTTCGCTCTCTGACATGCTTCGATCTCCTTCCGGCTACCCTCTTGATAATTTTCAATTCTCAATTTTCAATTGTGTAACCGTACTCCCTGCCGGTACATCCTCCGCTATCCAGACGTTACCACATATCGTAGCCCCTCTGCCAATCCGGATTTTACCGATTAAGGTGGAATTAGAATATACTGTCACATGATCTTCCAAGATAGGATGACGGGCTACGCCACGGATAGCGTTACCGTTCTCATCGGGGGGAAGTTTCTCTCCCGCCAAGCTGACGCCCTGAAAGATTCGGACGTAATTGCCGATCACGCTCGTCTCGCCGATCACCGTACCCGTCCCGTGGTCTATCGAGAAATGATGACCGATCTTCGCGCCCGGATGGATATCGATACCGGTCTCGGAATGTGCCATCTCCGTAATCATACGAGGAATATAAGGAACCCCGAGCTTATACAATTGATGGGCGATCCGGTAATTACCGATCGCCCGGAAACCGGGATAACAAAATATGACCTCACCTAGATTTTGAGCGGCGGGATCGCCATTGAAAGTCGCCTCCACATCCGTAGCCAGCAGACCGCGAATCTCCGGAAGCGTAGAGATGAAAGCCTCCGAAATAGCCTCTGCCTCAGTGGAGATCTTTTCTTCCGGGCAAGTCACGCAAGATGTATCCGCGAAACAAAGTCCCGCATAAACCTGCTTGGATAATAAAGAATGAAGAGTCTCAACATTTACGCCCGTATGAAAACGGATCGTCTGTTTACTGATACGGGCATTCCCATAATAACCGGGGAACAGGATCGCACGGCATAGATCGATGATCTCTTTCAGCACCTCGCCCGAGGGCAGCGCCTCCTCATCCCTGTACGCATGGAACAATTGTTTATACGATGCCTCATCCGATAGCTTCTCCACCGTATCGCCCAATACGCTACTATGCCTCTGTATATCCATTATTTGCGGAATATTCTTTATAATGCGCAAAAATAGTATTTTATTTGAGAACACCTTCACGAAGAGGCATCAAAAATACAGCCAACGACTAATATTACGTTCTATAGCGCTAAATTCCACGCCAACCTTTATCAACTTACGCCCATCCGCCTGATAGAGTTACAAATAAATAATCTTCATATCGAATACTTTACCACATCCAATGCTCCACTTTCATCAAGAGCCAAGGCGACCAGAAAACCATCGGAAGGGTCTACGGCAATCCTCTTTATTGAACGATCAAAATTCAATCGTTTCTTTAATTGGCCGTCCCAAGAAAGAACCAGCAATGTGGATAAATTCGAAAAATCCACAGAACCATCGTACAAGCAATACACATACCGATCCGTACCGAATATATCGATAAAGCATTTTGTCGTTCCAAGAACATCCACTTGGGTATCATTCTTCTTCAGTAAAGGCACGATAGGCTCCTTCCCATACGTAAAGCTCCTTTGATAAGTTCCCTTCAAATCGTAAAAATCAATTTGGTTGAAGAAACGCAAGGCAGCAACCACACTGTTTTGCCGCTCATTCACACAAAGATTAGGCAAATAAGCGACGTGCTTACAAGAACGATACGTTCTTGCTACTTTTGGTGGCTCCACCCAATAAATTCCCTCTTCCCGATTCGCATAGCAGAAAGGACCATAAACATTTTTCTCTACGATCGGAACCGCATAAACTTCTTTCGTGGTAACATTATAATGTGTAGAGGGAACAAGTTCTGGTATTAGTATATATTTCCGATCAAAACGCAAAGAATCCGCCAGCACCTGCATCTTATTAAATGTAAGTTGGTTATCCACAATCCAGAACTCATCCTTTCCGGCGGGTTCTTTTGTATTTGACTTCATAAACTCTGGATTAGAGAAATAAGTGGCACCATATCCTTTCAACGCAAACGCATGCAGGTGCGACAAATCATCTTTGTCGAATACTTGAATGATCGTATCACACCCACGAGCCAACAACACCAAATAAGACTCGGTAAGACCAATCCCATCATAGCATACACCAGAATCCCCTTTCATTAACAAATTTCCCTCCAGCAGTTTTTCTTCTCTTTCTGCATCGGAACAAGCGAGAAGAAACAAAGCGAAGAATACAATAATCCCATACAATACTCTCATGACCTTTCTATTTTAAATAAACATAAGATCGGATTATCGTCCTGTGTACGATTCTCCGCTATCCGTCTCAAATCCTCATAATGTATCTGATTACGCAACAGCACCGTCGAACTGATCTTCCCGATAAAATAATCTTTATACACTCCGCAAATACCGTAAAAGCCTGTCAACCCCGTAGCCCTTATGAAGTTGGGGAACGCATACGAGAATGCCTCTTTCCTATCCTTGTCATAAAATCCGAAGTAAGTTACCTTATCGCACATATAGGTCGCATGCAGGATCCGTTCGGTCTCCAGCAGCCCAAAAGAATTTACATAGCCGGAGCGAAACAGATCGCCAGAGAAATCTCTCCCGCCTCTCCCTTTCTCCTTGACATACTCGATAGGAGGCATACTTTTATCTCCGAAGCGAACTTTATAAGCAGGCTCCAACATCCCGTCCTTCACTTTCCATACTTCGGGGGTAAAGGGGAAATGCGCATACCAATCCCCAGCAAAGGCATGCAACGTCTTGCTCCCATTGATCGTATGGCCGGACGTGAAATAAGCCGATCCCAACAATGCGTCTTGCTCTCCTTTCCTGTCCGTGGCTTTCAGATAGAAGTTTTCCCTTTGCGGTGTCGCAAATCCCAAAGGATAATACCAAATCCAATTCTCCTTATCCAAAGGGGCGCAGTCCACAAAATAATCAGCTACATCTTGCGTGGATATATATTGATAGGTATCCAGATCATAACGCAATAAGGCCGTCCCACCAAAATCCACCAATGTCAAGATTCGCTCTTTCTCATCCACGAAAAAGTGAGTTAGATAAAGATACTCTTTCGGCCCTTGTCCCCGCAAGCCTACACGAGTAATAAAATTTCCTTGATCACTGAATACAAAAAGCGCATTTATCTCATCACTTCTATCGAATACAAAAATACGATCGTCCACCCAGCAAACCCGGTAGAGATCTTTTAACAGCACGCTATCCTTCGTCTCCAAAGGAATGAATCTGCATTCCAAATGTTCCTGCAAGCCAACCGTACAATCGTTTCCGAAATCCACCACGTCCCACTCTTCCGATCGATTCTCGCATGCGGTCAAAATGGAAGCCACACTTATCATCACTAAATAATATAGTTTTCTCATGTTTTTCATATTAGATTCAGACCGCTAATATACGTAACTTTTTGAAATACGCCAACTGCACAAGTTTTCCTAAGCGCACAATCGGAATTCACGAGAAGTACTACTTCCTTGGCCTATGAAGTATATCTCCTAGAGCACTTGAAGTATATATTCTACAAAGGAAGAAGTAGTACTGGGAAAAAGGCCTGTTGGGATATAACCCTAAAAACTTTCGATAATTAGAAGGGGATACAGTGTTTATTTCCCACATAGTTATTGTACATTTTTCCAAATGCATTTAAAACCTCATTATCTGTTTCCCAAAACACGTACGTGTTTTCACAAATTCTCGTACGTGTTTCCGGAAAAACACGTACATATTTTTCCGGAAACATCATCAACTTTTTATCAGTCTGATTATAAAGACATTATCAATACGTATATTTTAAATACTTACTGTATTTTTCACTATCAACAAAATACCTTATGGTTATGATTTTTGAAGCCCCAAGAAGGCTTTATTTACGAGCTTATCGACTTCCTTATACAGCCGTTGTATTTCCTTTGTATCCAATCCATTTTGCTCCCACTCCGTCTTATGAGCGTCGAATAAATCGAAAATCCGGTTCTCTACCGCACGAAGCTGTTGGATATAACCAGATTGGTCATCATTCCATAACAGTTGCCAATGCAAATACTTTTGGCCGTTGCCACGATGTATGGAGTAGACATTCTTCTGTAATTGAACGGAATACCAATCTAATAGGGCTGTTTTATAGGATGCGTCGTAAGTAACTAAAGCGCTTTGCTCCTTTCCCATTTTCACCCAAAGAGGAATAGCGACAGAGGTAGGAGGATATCCCAAGGCAGTCCACATCGTTGTCAATTCCGGATTCATGCCGGATCTCACGCCTTGGATTACGATAGAGGCCGTACTTTCCAGACGAGGGATGAAATCCTGCTCCACAAACCAACCCGTACGATTGTTCGGACTTTGTCCCTTGTCCATCAAATCGATATCCAGCAAGCTATTATAAAAAGAGCGGGAAGCCTGTTGAAAGATACGCTGAGGAGTAAATCCTCCGTCCCGCATTTCCTTAAAGATCTTTTTCGCGTTCTCATAACGTACATACCCTTTGCCTTCATCCGTACGCCCCTCGAAAGAGAAATTCGTATAAATCAAGTAACCTTCCGGCGCCAGATTCGGATCATTCGCATCTTTCTTATAATATCGCTCATTATTCGTCTCATAATAAGCCGCGCCACCATAAGCATCGATCACTCCGAAATTAGCCTCCACACGCATCGGGCGAGGCAAGGTATCCAAGAAATGCTCGAAATCCTGCACCGTCTTACAGACTCTCAAGGCTTTTCGCATCAAGTTTCCCTCTTGATCCATCTCCTTTATATCATCGTCTTTCAAGTTATAAGAAGCCGTATTCATGATAGAGAAGCCCGTCTCATTGCTTCCGGTCCACACGGCTCCCTCCGGATCATCGCTATTTACCAGCCCCAGAAAACGATAGCCACCTTCGTCAAAATAACCGATATGGTTATACGGAGCGCCGGTATCCCGGTGTTTCCACATCAACGGACGCCCGTCGGAAGTAGCCTTTCCAGTGATTATAATGGAGGTACAAGCCTTGTCAACCACCGGAAAACAAAGACATAGAACGAATAAAAGAAGTAGTTTTTTCATATCATTTATTGATTTAATAAGATTTCTTATGAGGAGCACCAAATTCCTTACAGCTGACCTCGTCTATATCTACCGTCCAAATCTTCACGTTACGGACCGCCGGATCGCTATAACGGAAAGTCTTATCGGAATATTGCTTCATGATAATATCCAAGGCTTCCACCTTCTTGTCGAAATCCTCTTCGTAAGCGACCTTTCCCCAAGCGATCACGCTCTTCGAACGCATACGGTAGCTACAAGCTACCTCCGGGTGCTGGAAAACCAAGGCATGGTCAATACTAAACGTAATACAGACTTTCGGATTACGTTCCAATATAGAGATGCTTCGTCCATCCTGCGCCGAGTGTAAATAAATCACGCCATCCTTATAACCGAAATTCATCGGTAATACATAAGGCGTTCCATCTGTATCCGCCATGCCCACAAAGCAAACATCGCTCTGACGGATAATCGATTCGATCTGTTCCTTGTCCGTGTGTATAAGTGTCTTCATATTCCTTTGTTTGATTCTTATCAAACACAAAATTATAAAAAAAATCCTCTTATATTTGTAACGGCTTCTCTACTTTCACCGTCTAAACTAAAAAATCAAATTAGAATGACAAAAAACACAATCTTCTCCTTTTTACAGGCTTGCGAAGCCACCGTGATCAAGACCGCCCAAAAATCATGGAAAGGAGCAACTATAGGAGCATTGGCTACTTTTACCTTATACCTCGTAATTATCAGCCTATCTTATCTGAAAATCGGAATATCGCCTATAGCGGATCTTAGTATCGCATTGATAACCGTGGGCATTCTATCAAGCCTGCTCGCCTTACTAAGCACATGGGGCTTTAAGATCATAAGATTATTCAATCCTTGGTTTGTCGGAATCTGTTTATCTACTTATATATTAGCCGGATTTCTTCCTTATCCGGATACTAGCCGGATGTTTATCGGATTCGAACTGCTTTGTGGTGCTCTAATAGGATACTCTGTTTACATCGGCATCAAGAAGAAAGTATCAATCACATTGATATTGATCGTATTAGGGCTAAACACATGCGTTGTTTACTTCTTGGCTAATGAAGGATTTGATCATACGACCCCGGTCTCGGAAAATTATTGGAACCAAAAAGCCCCTACATTCAACGCTCCTGATCCTACCATCGAAGGAACCTATACAGTAAAAACATTGACATATGGAAATGGGGATGATAAAAACAGGGATGAATACGCAAACTCATGCGATATAAAAACCTCCTCTGTAGATGCCACTCCCTTTTTCGACCAGACTTCCGGATTCGATAATTGGATAAGAGAAATTTTTTGGGGATTCGACGCCTCCAATTACCCGATCAACGGACGAGTATGGTATCCTGAGGGCCAAGGCCCTTTCCCGCTGGTTATATTCGTACACGGTAACCATCTTATGCAAGAATATTCAGACCCCGGCTACGAATATATCGCTACCTTATTAGCAAGCAAAGGGTACATCGCCGCCTCGATAGACGAGAATTTCCTAAACAGCAATTGGAGTGGGGATTATAGCCATAATGAGATATTCACGAGAGCTTGGCTAATCCTAAAGCATCTGGAATGCTGGAGAGAATGGAACCAACAAGAAGACAACCCCTTTTACCAAACGGTTGATATGGATAATATAGCGCTTGTCGGACATTCCAGAGGAGGGCAAGCCGCTCCTCTAGCGACCGTGATCAACAAGCAAAAAAGATATTACAAGGATGCCAATCAGGATTTCAACTTCAATTTCTCCATCAAAGGAATCGTAGAGATCGCTCCAACCGCATTTTATAGCATGCACAAGGATAAGCCTTTGGAGCTGGAGAATATCGATTATCTACTTTTACAGGGAGGGTATGATCAAGATGTGTTTTCCATGGCAGGAAGCCGAAAATATAACAACCTTCACTTCACGGATACGAATTTCCATTTCAAGTCCGTATTATATATCTATGCGGCCAATCATGGACAATTCAACACCGTATGGGGGCGGAAAGATATGCCCTTCCCTTATTCGGCACTCCTCAATCTGACCCCTTTAATGGACGGTGAGGGTCAACGCAAGATCGCCCAAACCTATATATCCGCATTTCTCGACGCCTCATTAAAAGGCAAGAAAGAAAATCTATCGATCTTAAAAGATTACCGCCTAGCGAAAGCTATCATTCCCAAAGGATATTATTTCAACCAATACGAAGACTCCGGTTTTAAATATATAGCCGATTACGAAGAAGATCTGGATGTAACTACAGCTACATTGAAAGATTGTAGCATTCATGGGCAAAACTTAAAAACGTGGAAAGAAGATGCCTTAATACTGAAGGACGATGGGAGCACATCCCAATTAACCTCCGCTGTTTATCTGGGATGGGAGAAAAAGGATACGAATTCCCTCCAACAGGCCGAATATACGCTTCAAATAGATTCAGCGGCCTTAGCCTCTTTGGATATCAACACGGTGAAGAATCTGTTCTTCTTTATCGGGAATAACTCGGATACAATCGATGCGGTAGATTTCACGCTTGAATTAACGTTTGGCGAGACAAGCGTAAAAAAAGATTTCTCTTCATTCTATGTGCTTCCTCCGTTATTAAAACCAGAGCTAACGAAATGTAGTACTTTACTCTCGCTGGGAAAAGAGAAGGTTTCTGAGAAAGTACTACAGTATGTAGAGATTCCGTTATCCTCCTTCAATCAAGGAGATAGCCTATCCATCGACCAACTGAAGGAAATCTGCTTTATCTTCAATAAAAAGGATAAAGGGGAAATCATTTTAGATAGAATCGGAATAAATTGATCCTTATTCGAAAAAAGTCCCTTATTTCTGCAACCCTTACAGATACTCGCTCGTCTATTAAGAAAAGAACCTAAAAAATTAAAGACGATGAAGACGAGAGTATCACTTTTTATATTCTGCATACAGATGATCGCGGTTTGCGGATTCGCCGCCGACCGACGTATCGATGGAAATGGAAATCCGGAAACCCGGGAGATAAAGATTAGCGATTACGACGAGATTACGTTCGTCGGCTCCGCTGATTTCGAGTATGAACAGTCGGATAAAGCGCCTTATCTATCCGTAACGATCGATGAGAACTTATTTGATTACCTCGTGACCGAAGTAGAAGGCGGTACGTTAAAGATCTATCCGAAATCTATCAAGAAAGGTTTTAATAATAACTCCTACGACTTGAGGCCGACCGTCTACAAGATAAAATCCAACTCCAAGGAACTAAAAGAGTTGAATACGGTAGGTTCCGGCAGTTTCATTATCAGCAAACCGACGAAAGTAAACCGGATGGAGATCAATATGGCCGGTAGTGGAAACGTTGAGTTGAGAGGCCCCGTAAAAGGTTACAAGCTTGAATGTAACATGGCCGGTAGCGGAAATATCATCGCCAAGGATATACAGCTGGACAACCTATCTTGCAGCCTCGCCAGCAGCGGGGAAATCGAGGTAATAGGAACCGTAGATCGTGCCTCATTCAATGTAGCGGGAAGTGGTGAGATTAAAGCCTTTGACTGCCAAGCACGTAAAGCAGAGTGTAATATCGCCAGCAGCGGCGAGATCAGCGTATATGCCACGCAAATCTTGGATGCTAATATCGTAGGTAGTGGCGAGATCCATTATAAAGGAGATCCGGAGATCAGTAAGTCTATCATGGGTTCCGGCTCGATCAACAAAGTCAAATAAACATTTAATACATACGAACGATGAAAACAAAATTAGTAGCGGTAATAGCCCTCATCTTTTGTGCCTTCATGGCAGAGGCTAGTAAAGTAGAAGGAAATGGGAATATAATTACGAAAGAGATATCGGTAGATAACTATAGCGAGATCGAACTGGGTGGAAATATCGAATATTCCGGCAATAATTTTTGGGGAAATAGAAGCAACAAGAAATTCCCGGTATTCAAATATACGCATGGACGAAGCGCTTCCTTGAAAATTACGATCGACGAGAATCTATTCCCACTCCTCTCGATCAAATCCAATAACGGACGGTTAGCTATCCGCATACAAGACGGGACCCGTATCAAACCGACCCAGTATGTAATCGAAGGAAGCTCGAAGACTCTGAAATACTTAAAGACTTCCGGCCCGATGGATTTTGAGGCGCAGAACGCTTTTTCCGAGGATCAACTGGAAATCAAGATTTCCGGCTCCAGCGACGTAAAGTTCCCACATAACGTGAAATTACGATTAGGTGAGTTCTCGGTATCCGGCTCCGGCGATCTGGTTTTTGAAGATTTGGACTGCAAGAATCTTACCAGCAAGGTTTCAGGCTCTGGAGACATCACCTTGAAAGGTAAGGCGGACGAAGCCCGCTATTCCGTATCTGGTAGTGGAGATATAAAAGCATACGACTTATCTGTCAATGATTTGAGTTGCTCGGTAAGCGGTAGTGGAGATGCCCGTGTTTATGCCAAAGATAACATGAACCTATCGGTTTCGGGCAGTGGAGACATCCGCTATAAAGGCCCGGCAAACGTGAATAAATCAAAGTCCGGCTCTGGCTCCATCCAAGGTGCGAATTGATCGAACACACACATTATTTTAAAATACACACATTATCAAATTTAAAAAAGCTACTGGATGTGATATCCGGTAGCTTTTTCTTGCTATTTTTGTAACCAACTCTTTATTTATAGAGTCTAAATTAAAAAGTAGAATCACAAAAAACGATACTTATGAAAACAAAGGCTATCTTATTAATGGTATTTTTCCTAGGATGGGTCACTACCGGTTGGGCCGCAGATCATGTAAAAGGCGATGGTAAATTGACCTCGAAAAAGATTTCTGTCGCCGATTATAACGAGATTAAGGTGGATGGCGTAATTGATTTCAATTACGAGCAATCCGATGATCCTTCCACCGTGGAGGTTACCGTAGACCAGAATCTTCATCCCTATGTCAATATCGAGGTGAAGGATCGTGTCTTAACCATCGCTTTCAAAGGAGCGAAGGTAGATCATTTCACGAAGTTTATCGTAAAGACGAATTCTAAATGGCTTGCCGCCGCAAAAGTTTCCGGAAATGCCAACTTCATGGTAAACAGTCCGCTTACCGGAGACGAGACCGTTATTAAGGCGAACGCCAATAGCTTGGTGCAACTGAAAGAGACAGTTACGGTCGGTAAACTGGATTTAAATGTATCCGGTAGCGCAAATATGGTTGTCAATCATCTGGAAGCCGACAAGATAGAATGTGATATCGATGGCTCCGGCTCTATAACGATCAAGAAAGGTAACGCGAAAGAAGGAGACTACAGTATCGTCAGCAGTGGTGATATACACGCTTTTGGGTTAGCGGTTCCTCAGCTAAGTTGCAAAGTAACAGGCAATGGCTTAGCGGAAGTACATGCTACCGATAATTTAAAGGCCAACGTAATCGGTAAAGGAAATATCCGTTACAAAGGCCCGACAGCAGTTCAACAGAGAATAATCGGTAAAGGTACCGTAGAAGAAGTAAAAGAATGAAAACAAGAATTATATACCTATGTCTGCTGGTGATCCTCTCTACGACAGGCTGTATCCCTACGCAAACCATAAAAGGAGACGGCAATATCACCACGGAAAACATCCCGGTTTCCGAGTATGATTGTCTTGAGTTAGAGGGAGGAGGCATGGTCGTGAATTACACGCAATCCGACGCTCCTGAAGGTTTGGAAATAAAGACAGACCGGAATATCTTCGAGAAATATGAGTTTAATGTAGAGGACCATAAGCTTAAGATCCGTCCGAAAAAAGAATTCAGGAAACATACGAATTTCCGTCCGACCGAATTCATGGTTACGGCCAACTCCCGCAATCTAAAGAAACTAGCGGCGGCAGGCAGTACCCATGTAAATATAAATTCCCCTCTACAAGCCGAGGAGTTCGAGGCAGGATTAGCCGGTAGCGGGATTATCCAATTCCACGATACGGCCTCTTTTACAAACCTGAAGATAGAGATCGCCGGTAGCGGAGATTTCGTTGGCCATAAAGTGTATTGTGAGGAATTAAACGGGGATATGGCGGGGTCCAACACGATCGTTCTAGGGGGAACCGTAGGCATAGCTGAATTCTCGATCGCCGGTAGCGGTACAGTACGTGCTTTCGATTGTACCATGGATGAGCTTGAGTGCAAGATTGCCGGTAGTGGAGACATAGAAGCCTCTGTCGTAAACAAAATCAAGGCAGAGATAGCCGGTAGCGGTTCCGTAAAATACAAAGGAGATCCCCAAGATATCCAAAAAAAGGTAATGGGCTCCGGTAAGATCGAGAAGGTGGAGTGATTCTTACAACCACCCCTCCTTTTTATACCATTCGATACTTTCTTCCAAGCCTTTACGTAAAGGATAGGCCGGGATAAAACCTAAATCATCTTGAAGAGGCGTGACATCGCAAATCCAGTTACGCTGCTTCAAGATGATGTATTTATCACTATTTAGCGTCATACTTTTCTTCAACAACTTACCGATCCATTCTGAACAGTGGCAAGCGATACACACCAATCCCAGCGGTATACGGGCATGCAATACCCGCTTCTTTCCTAAGATATCTTGTATCATACGGGCAAAAGACTCATCCGTGTAGACATCTCCGTCGGCTACAAAATAATGCCGGTTCTTTATCTCCTCTTTCTCAAGGGAAAGGAAGGCCACGGTCGCTAAATCTTTTACATAGATAAACGTGATTCGCTGGGGAATAGCGCCTACGGCGAAATCGAGTCCCGACTTTACGCTTTGTATTTCCATGAAATAATCCTTCTCACCCGGCCCGTATACTCCTGTAGGCCGCAAGATCACGTAAGGAAAATAGGTTTGTTTACGGATGTAGTTCTCCGCCTCTAGCTTACTTTGGCCATAAGCCGTGTCCGGCCGTTGCGGATCGTCCAAGCGTATCGGGCGGAAAGTCTTCTCGTCGCCTCGCCCATAGCTGCTTAGGCTGCTCATCAAGAGGAATTTCTTCGGTTTGCAACCGGCGGCGGCTAAAGCCTCGATAAATCGATGCGTATTCTCGGCGTTCACACGGAAAAAGTTTCGCTTATCCAATGTCTTCGTCAACCCGGCGTTATGGATCACATAATCCCATGCCCCATGCTCACGGGCAAAGTCTGAGAGTTGAGCCGTAAGCGCTTCCCGATCGCCATATTTCAAGTCGATGAAATGAGTCCGCTTATCTTGCAGATGCGCTTTACTGCTACCCGCACGGATACCCGCCCACGTCTCATAGCCACGGCGAAGCGCCTCCTCTACCAAGAAACCGCCGATAAAACCACTCGCTCCGGTTATCAATATCTTCATATCCTTCATTTTTCTTTCATATAAAATGTATAATAATACCACAACAACCCGATCCAATTCAAGAACAGGATCGTCAGCATCCAAAGAATCTTTTGTTTCTTACTGATGAAAGGGTTTTGCGATACGGCCTTACATCCGAACAGGATTACGGCAATACCTACGATATAACCGATCTCCGGCAAGCTTATCCAGCAAATGATTTGTGGTATCATAAAAATAGAGTTATTCGTGAAAAAGAATTATTCGTGTTGGTGTTTCTTCAAGACTCGGTGCGGCAAGTCACCATGCCCCACCAACTCGATCGGACAAGCGTATTTCTCGCCCAACCATTCCTCGGAGACATTCGCTCCCGGGTGATAATGCAAAGTCTCGTTTACGCAAGCGATATTTTTCACCATCGTCAGAACCGTACCGATATCATGGGAAACCAAGATGATAGCGCTCTCTTTATTGATCTCTTCCAAGAGCTGATAAAAACGAGACTCGAATCGTTTATCCACATACGAATTAGGCTCATCCAAGATCAATACCTGCGGACGGGAGACAATAGAACGCCCCAATAAGACCCGCTGCAACTGGCCGCCGGAAAGCTCACCGATGGCCCTGCCCGCCAACTCCTCCAATCCCATCTGTACAATCACCTCGTCTACACGCTCTCTCTGGGATCTATTGAATGGACGGAACAAAGGTTTCTCTGCGGATAAACCGGAAGAGATCACTTCCCGTACCGAGATCGGAAACTTCTTATCGATCTGGCTCATTTGGGGTAGATAACCGATCTTCAAGGAAGGAACCTCTACATTTTCATCGTAAAAACGAATCGTTCCGGAAATAGGAGGCAATAGACCTAATATCACCTTTAAAAGCGTCGTTTTCCCGCCGCCATTCGGTCCGATAATTCCCAAGAAATCATTTTTCCACACATCCAGCGTTACGTTACGTAAGGCGATCTTATTACCGTATCCGGCGGTAACCTCTCTCAACTCAATCAGCTTGTCCATCGGCTAACGATTTTGCGATATGAATCATTTCCTTACCCCAATCGTAATCCAGCGGATTGATCGGGATCAGACGGCAACCTGTTTCTTTAGCGATCAACTCGGCGTTCTTCTGGTCAAACTCCCGCTGGATAAACACGACTTTCGCATTATGTTCCCGTGCGGTCTCGACCAGTTCCTTTAATTGTGCGGGAGACGGTTCTTTTCCGTCCATCTCGATGCAAAGCTGGGTCAAGCCATATTCGTTAGCCAAATAGGTCAGGGCCGGATGGTAAATAATAAATGTCTTATTGTCAAGAGAATGTAACAAACCTGAAACGGTCTTTTCCGTCTCTCCGATTTCTTTCGTCAGTTGTTCATAATTCGCTTGGTAATATTCCTTATTCTCCGGGTCCAAAGACACAAAGGCATCCAAAGTGTTCTTGGCGATCACCTTCGCTCCAGAGATAGAGCTCCACGTATGCGGATCGACGCCTCCGGGATGATGATGGTGGTGGTGATCATGTTCCTCTTCTTCCTCGGGGCTTTTAAGTAAATCAATTCCTTCGGACAGGTCAAAAACCTTGAGTCCCGGATTATTATTCCGGATATTATCCATCCAAGCCTGTTCGAACCCGATCGATCCGATCCTTAAATAGCCTTGGCTTTTACCCACCTGCACCATTTGCTGCGGTGTAGGATCATACGTCTCCGGACTTTGCCCTGCCGGAACCACACAATTAATCTTAAATTTATCTCCGGCTATCTTCTCCGCAAAATACCGTTGCGGCTCAATCGTCACGCTGACGATCCTCTCATCTGCCCGCTTATCGCCGCAGGCCATAAGTATCAAGACGAAAAGAGCTGATATCAATACCTTAAATTCTTTCATACCACATATATATTTTCGCAAAGGTAACGAATATCGGGTAATAAGGCAGCAAGGAGACGATTCAAAGTTATCAGGAACTAGCTTGACAACTTCCCCGGACAAGGCATTTGCGTAAACTATGTTTTACGAACATATAGCCATCGGTAAATGAATAGGAACAGTTAAACCGGTCCAGAAAAGCCGGGATTTGGACGACATCAGTTTCTTTATGATACGTACAGATCGCGAAATCCAAGTGATCCGCTTTCGCGAATAATTCCATACAGCCCTGTAAAGCCATACATTCCGCACCTTCTATATCCATTTTTAAGAAGATATCTTTTCGAGACTTGTCTTTCAAGAAATTATCCAAAGCAGCATTAACGTCATCGTCATGATCGCTGATATATTTCTTTACGATCATCGTTTTCTCTTTCCACGGCTCAAAAGTAGCCTGAAGCGCCTCGATCCATTTATCCTCATATTCAAAAAGATAAACAAAACGGGTAACCTCGATGGTATCCAGAGCGGTAAATCCCTCAGCGGAACCAATATCCAAGAGTGTCTTTCCCCTAAACTCCTCCACGGAATCCGCATAATGATGGGGATGCCTCACGTCTTGCTCGATCAACAAAGCCCGATAGCATTTCTCGATCTTAGATGTGCTATACTCTCTCGGAAAATATAATCGTTTACTTCCCCGGTGCATCACATAAGGCAATTCTTTCTCCTTATCCCACTGAACGGCAATCGACATCTCCAGATATTCCGCAGCGAAATCATAAGGATAACGTGTATATCCTCTTTTTCGAAAATAATCATAATACGCTAATTTAGGAGAAGAGGGCTCAAACACCTTGGTATAGTAAAAAGGTAACGTCCCATATAATATGCTTTTCAACTTCATCATCGAACCGGTAAACATTTCATCTAGTTTTTAATAGGGCGTAATATACGAGAAATATCTTAATATACATAACAAATCCCCGTATTACAACCGATAAGTAATAATACGGGGATTTATAGGGAAAAAATAGGCTACTCTATTTTTACTCGGCCAGCCATTTATTCATCTGTGTAAGGATCCGCTCCTTCATATCCTCCGGCATATTGCCGATACGGGCACGATGGCTACCTCGGGGCTGGATATAGATTTGCTCGTTCTTCTTGCCTTTGAAAGCGGGAACCATGGCCGCGCTCCACGGGTCGATCTCGCCATAGATGAAGATCATTTTCGGATCGTTGTCTTTCAAGAAGTTATAGATCTTATGGTACAGAGCCGGACGGAAGTCTACTTTACCGACCAGTTCCCCGGGAAGCATGATACGGTTCAAGTATCCGTGGGCACTATCGATCGTAAGGTATTTCTTGAAAGGTTTTACGTCATAGCCATAATAACCGAGCTCACGGGCAGCTTGTACGAAGAAAGAGATATTCGGCTGGCTCTCGGCGAAGTAATCAGGACCGCTGATATTCATCAGATGGTCGAAGAGTGCCTGATCGTCGGCAGACTTGGAAGGGATCGTACTTACCGAAGTTCCCCACTGCCAAAGAGCGAATGAATATTCCAGTACGCAATAATCCAATACCTCGGGCATCGGGATACGGAATGTCAAGTTCTTATTCTTACAATAGCTCTCCAATAAAGGGAGCATATCGGACTTACGTTTCAAGACTTCCAATTGAAAATCCTGTATCTTCTTGCGTTCCGCTTTCGTACCTACCTTACGTAAGAAAGGTTCGTGGCGGCCATCCTCTACGCCTTTACATAACGGACCGACATAAGGAACGGAGAAATCCACGTCGTCCGGGAAAAAGGCACGGTAAAGCATTGTAGTCTGTCCCCCCTTACTGATACCGGTACTGATCCATTTTTCCGGATAGATCTGCTTGAATGTATTGCGGACGTTATGTAAATCGTACGCAGAGTTCTCGGCGGTCAGATAATCCCAGTTTTTAGGTTCCGGCGTCGACTCCAAGAAATAACGATACTCCACAAACACTAAGTTCGCATTCAATAGTTTAGATAGTTCTTCCTGATATTTCGGATTGAGCGCATAAGCCGCTCCATATCCTTCGGTCACGATAATGGTAGGACGATCATAACCTACATGGCCTACGATAACCCGTTGCGTAAATGTTCCGGCGGCGGGGTCTTTCGGATCGACCTGCTGTGTAATACGTACTACATATTTCTCCGGATAATAATCGGATTGAAGTTCTTCAATGCCACTAATTCCTTTTAGGGCGGCAAGCTTCTCTTGTAAATCTCCGGGAGCGGCCATTACCGTCATCACCGACAGGAAGAAAAGAAGCAAGAAGTTAAATGTTCTTCTCATGGTAATTTAGTCTTTTAGATATTGTATTGTTCGTAATAATCCCTCATATTTGGCGCGTTTCACCGCCGAATGCGCAAAGATACGATTATAATCCTCACGGCTCAATGCCTTGAGGTCGTCTTTTTTAAGGGAGAGCAAAGAAGGGGTGGGATGAAAGGCTGCTACTGCCGTAGGCATAGCGAAGCGGTTCCAAGGACAAACGGCTTGGCAGGTGTCGCATCCATAGACGCGGTTACCTAAAAGGACGGCTTGCTCAACAGGGATTTCTCCACGATGCTCGATCGTAAGATAAGAGATACATTTACAGGCATTCAAACGTTTCGGCCCTTCCAAGGCTCCGGTAGGACAAGCGTTCAAACAGCGGATGCAGGAACCGCAGTGATTCTTTTTGGGGGAATCATAGGTATCGACTACCAAAGTTGTCACGATCTCCCCAAGGAAAAAGAAAGAGCCTTTGCCCGGGATGATTAGATTCGTATTCTTTCCGATCCATCCTAAACCGGCTTTCCAAGCCCAATAACGTTCTAACAGAGGGGCGGAGTCCGTGAATACACGGGCCTCATTGTTGGAGGGATGATGCTCGGTTATCGCTTTCCATAATTGGCGAAGTTTATCCTTTACGGCCCCGTGATAATCTTCTCCATACGCATAATACGAGATATAAGGTTCCGCCGGATTCCGGAGAACTTTCGGATAATAATTCAAGGCTACTGAGATAACTGATTTGGCACCTTCCACCAAGCCATCCGGATTGAGACGGATTTCCCGATGATTCTCCATGTATTTCATTCCAGCATGGTAGCCTTCCGCGATCCATTGGTCAAAATAAGCCTCCTCGCTCCCGGCCTTCGCTACTTCAGCGATACCGCAAGCGGAAAAGCCTAATTCCATAGCTTTATCTTTTATAAACTGGGAGATACCCATTATTCAAAAACTTTAAACTCGTAGCCTTCTTTTAAGAGCCATTCGACAGCCCGGGGCATTGCCTCACGCATATTGCGCTCGGCTTTCAAGGAATCGTGGAAGACGATAACGGAACCATTACGGGTATAGTTCTTTACCACGTTGAAGACACCATTCGGAGTCATATGCGGGCTATAATCGCGGGTGACCACATCCCACATCACGATATGATAATGGCGGCGAAGCCATACTACCTGCGGAAAACGCATATGCCCATGAGGAGGCCGAAATAAATTGCTGGGAATATATTCGGCTGCCTTCTCCACATTCGCCAAATAATTCTTCGTCCAGAACTTGATACCTTGGATATGGTTGAACGTATGGTTACCGACACGGTGCCCACGATCTATCACCATCTGGAAGACCTCGGGATGCTTACGTACATTATCCCCTACCATAAAAAAGGTAGCCTTGATCCCATACGTATCCAATATATCTAAAACCCAAGGGGTAACCTCGGGAATCGGGCCGTCGTCGAAGGTGAGATACACACACTTCTTCTCTGCCGGTATTCGCCAAGTTACCCCCGGGAACAGTGCCCTGTAAAACCAAGGCGGTTGTTCTATAAACATACTTTGTTAGTCTTTTGCCACTGATCCGTACGCCATACGGTAATTATCAAATTCCTCTTGATAAGGCTTAGCGAACTCCGGATTGTATTGTTTGCTCACACGCAATACCTCTTGGAGAACCGCCAAGTTATGACCTAAATCACTCTCGACAGATGATAATTGCCCCGGACGCAAACGGAAATACCAGTTTATACTGCGCAACGCATTGTCCGCTATACCTTTATAAACCATCTCCGCCTTCTCCTTCTGGCCCAACTCGTAATACAGCTCACCTAAAGAAAGAGCACTATAATCCAACGGAACATTCTCGGGAGGCAATACTTCCATCGCCTTATCCAATACGTTCAGTGCCTTCTCATTCTTACCTTCCGCAACCAAAGCGGCAGCCAGCTTGCTGAACAATGCGATACGATAGCTCTTGCACATCCGCATTACATTCTCATCCAAGTACACACCCGGCGTATTGACACCACCCCATTTGAACTTATTCATCACGTTGTCATACATCTTCTCCGTATTAATCGAACGAACAGTTCCCTGTGTCTCCATCGGAACGATCTGATAAGCCATACCGGTCTGCTGGAAGTACGGATCCAATTTCACGAACTGATCCGGGCTTACGGTAATCGCGTAATAGATCGGACGGTTCCAGTCATTCGTCTGCAACATATCTAAGATAATCAACTCTTGCTTACCCAAGACATCCTTGCCTTTCAAGTCAATCTTCATCTCTTTCTGCAAATACGGCAAGTTAGCGGTATCGATCACGCCGGCAGCCATAACCGCGGCGGAATCTACCCCCATCGTCAATGTCTGCGCAGGAATATAATCTAATTCTTGATTGATACCCGGGATCTTCTTAAACTTCGGATCGTTGCTACGAACAAAATCAAGAGCGGTCTTCAGATCGATCGATTTATCCGTCATCGGGAATACATAAGCGGCATCACGAGTACCTTGCACATAATCCTCCGGTTGCCAAGAGATTGGAAGCGGATCGGATTCGTATGCTTGCTTCTTCATTTGGTTGATATACCAGTCGGTTTGCAAATAGCTCGTATTACATACACGTACATCCGTACGGATACCTTCCACCTCCTGTGCGTACCACAACGGGAACGTGTCATTATCACCATTCGTAAATATGACAGCGTTCGGCTCGCAAGATTCCAAATAGTTCGCACCAAAATCACGGCAAACATAACGGTTCGAGCGATCATGGTCGTCCCAGTTCTGCGCACCCATCTGGATAGGAACCAACAAGCACAGTACCGTAGCGACAGAACCCGCTATCACCGGAGATAACTTGCCATACTTCTGCAATCCTTTCGCCAAGGCCGCCACACCGAAACCGATCCATATACAGAACGCATAGAATGATCCGGCATACGCATAGTCTCGCTCACGAGGTTGATACGGCGTCTGGTTCAAGTAAAGCACGATCGCGATACCCGTCATAAAGAACAAGAAGAACGTGATCCAGAATCCCTGAATGCCCTTCTTTCCGGCATAAGCTTGGAATAGAAGCCCCAAGATACCCAATAGAAGCGGTAACATATAATATACGTTATGCCCCTTATTATTGATAATATCGAACGGCATATCCTCTTGCGGGCCCACTAAAGCCTCATCAATAAACGGAATACCGGTTATCCAGTTACCATTCGAGACCTCACCGTTACCTTGTATATCGTTCTGCCGTCCGGAGAAGTTCCACATGAAATAACGCCAGTACATGAAATTCAGCTGATAAGCGAAGAAATAACGCAAATTCTCGGCAAATGTAGGTTTCATCACCGTCACCATCTCACCGCAACGGTTGAACTTCACCGGTGTACCTTTCACTTGTGCCCACTCCTTATAAGCAGCCACATGACGTCCGTCGCTACTATACATACGGGGGAAAAGCATACTCAACTCATCCACGTATTCGTATTCCGTATCGTAACGAGAGATATAATAATGATCCTTCTCGTTTTTATCTTTCTTAATGACACGGCTCCAAGTCGGCTCACCCTCTTTCGATACAGGTACGCAAGTACCGCCTTGGTTCTCACGCTTCACCTCAGAGACATAGGTCTGACCGTAGATCAACGGAGTCTTACCGTATTGCTCGCGAGCCAAATAAGTACGCAAGGTAAAGATATCTTGCGGAGCGTTTTGGTTCATAGGCGTATCGGCTGTCGCACGGATCAATGTCAAGGCATAGGATGAATAACCCACTACGATTACCATCAAGCAGACCAAGATCGTATTCAGCATCTTGATATTTACCTTCTTGCTCATGAACAAATAAGCCGTCAAGGCCGCCGTAAGGATCACGGCGATCACGTAACCGCTACCGATAAACGGAATACCCAACAATACGATCGAGAGGATAAAGGATATCTTCATCCGCACCGGATGGATCTCGTCTTGCATCGTCTCCCAGATCGCCCAGATCAAGGAAGCCGCCAAGATAATCACGAACGCATATACACCCGAGTTATACGGCATACCGAACGTATTGACAAACAACAGCTCGAAATAACCGCAAACCTCAACCAAGCCTTGTACGACACCATACATCATCAAGCCCACGATAGCGAACGACACCAATAAAGCGATCAGCGTACCCTTCATCGTAGGATTCGGGAATTTCTTATAATAATATACCAGCACGATAGCCGGGATACACAATAAGTTCAGCAAATGGACACCGATACTCAGACCCATCAAATAAGCGATCAGCACGATCCAACGATCGGCATGCGGACGATCGGCGGCTTCTTCCCATTTCAAGATCAACCAGAATACCAAGGCGGTAAACAAGGAAGAATAAGCATATACCTCGCCCTCCACGGCGCTAAACCAGAATGTATCGCTAAACGTATAAGCCAAAGAACCTACCAAACCGCAACCCATGATCGTAATCATCTGTCCCAGAGACATCGTTTTATCGTCTTCCACGATAATCTTACGAGCCAAATGAGTAATACTCCAGAAAAGGAATAAGATCGTCAGGCCGCTAAAGAGGGCGGACATCGTATTGACCATTACCGCCACCTTGGAAGGGTCCGAGGCGAACTGCGTAAATAAATTGGCTGTTAACATGAAGAAAGGAGCTCCGGGCGGATGGCCTACTTCCAATTTGTATGCCGAAGAGATAAACTCACCACAATCCCAGAAACTGGCGGTGGGTTCCATTGTCATCAGATAAACGGTAGAAGCGATCAAAAAAACGACCCACCCCAACACGTTGTTGATTAGTTTGTACTTTCCCATACTTTGTATAAGTGTGATAATTAATTGTTTCTACTTGCATACCCACACGGGCAGTCGGCCGCAAAGGTAATCATTTACGTTTAATACCTAACGTTCCATTCCCCTATAAATTATATAGAATAGATTAGAATTATATTAAACAAACCTTATCACTCAAGTGTTAATAGAATAGTTGAGTATTAAAATTATAGGGAGATGAAAGAAAATTATGAACTAATTGATAATGAAGAACGCCACCAATATGAATTTCATATAGAGCGATACGTTCCCAGAATAGAGTATATAAAAAATAAGGATGGGGTAATTTATCTCACCCACACTGAGGTTCCCATGGAGCTTGGAGGTAAAGGAATTGGTAGCCAATTGGTGGAGAAAGTGCTCTTGGATATCGAAAAGAAAGACTTACGTCTCGTTCCGTTATGTCCGTTCGTAGCTGGATATATCCAGAAGCATCCGGATTGGAAACGCATCGTAATGAGAGGTATACATGTTTAATATTTATAACAAAATTATATGGGAAAGAAGATCGAATATACGAATGGTGAACTCACCATTATCTGGCAACCAGAGTTATGTCAACATGCCGGTATCTGTGTAAAGACTCTTCCCGGTGTCTATAAGCCGAAGGAGAGACCCTGGATACAGATAGAGAACGCGACAACCGCAGAATTAATTGCCCAAATCAAGCAATGTCCGTCTGGCGCGTTGACATACCGAATGAATAAAGAGGTGAAATGAGGCACCCCCCGCCTGTTTCATCTTGATAGAAAGGAGTATTCCGCATCGGATACTCCTTTTTTCGCCATAAGGGCCTCTTTCTATGATTTTTTGCTAGTTTTGTGATCTAGATTCACTATCAATGAAACAAATATGATAAAAAGACATTCTATCTTAACGGCAATCCTGCTTTGTTTCGTCGCTTTCACACAAGTGATGGCACAAGAGATGCAGGAACCCGAACCGCTTCCGATCGACCCAAAGGTTCGATACGGGAAATTGAGTAACGGATTGACCTACTACATCCGTCACAACGATCAGCCCAAAGACCGGGCAGACTTTTACATCGCCCAAAACGTAGGATCCATCTTAGAGGAAGACAATCAACGAGGTTTGGCTCACTTCTTGGAACATATGGCTTTCGACGGCAGTAGGAACTTCCCGAATAACGGGATGGACGAATATATCGAGAGTGTAGGTATGCGCAGCGGGGAAAACTTCAACGCCTATACTTCCTTTGATGAGACCGTCTACATGATTACCAACGCCCCTGTCAACAAAAGCGGCGTGGTTGATTCTTGCTTATTGATCCTTCACGATTGGTCCGGGTTCCTAGCCTTGACCGACTCGGCTATCCAGAAAGAACGTGGGGTCATCCGTGAGGAATGGCGTACCCGACAGGATGCCCAGACTCGTCTATGGGAGCAGCAACTACCCAAGATGTACCCGGGAAGCCGTTACGCGAACCGGATGCCGATCGGTTCGATCGACGTGATCGAGAACTTCAAGCCGGACGAGTTGAGGGCTTACTACAAAAAATGGTATCGTCCGGACTTGCAAGCGATTATCATCGTGGGAGACGTAAATGTAGATCAAGTGGAGGCAACGATCAAAAAGATGTTCGCCGATGTCCCTGCCCCGGTCAACCCGGCAAAACGGGAACAAGTATCGGTTCCCGACAATGATCTACCTCTGATCTCGATCGCCAAAGACAAGGAGGCATCCAATACGATCCTTTATATCTTCTATAAACACGATAAATTGCCCAACGACTTGAATCGTACGATTGCCGGATTGGTAAAGGACTATATCCAGCAAATATGCGCGTCGATCATGGACGAACGTTTCGATGACATCTTGCATCAAGCGAATCCTCCGTTTATCTATGCGGAAGCCTACGACGATGATAATTTCATGATCGCGAAAAGCAAGGGAGCATGGACCGTAGCCGCTCTTGCCAAGGAAGGCGAGATCGATTCCACACTGACCACGCTTGTCAAAGAGACCCAACGGGTAAAACAATATGGCTTTACGCCATCCGAGTATGAACGGGCACGCATCAACGTGTTGAAACAATACGAGTCCGCTTACAACGAGCGGAATAACCAAAAGAACGACGCTTATGTCCGTGAATACGTGAACCATTTCACCAACGGCGGTTATATCCCGGGCATTGAGATGGAATACACGCTATTGAACCAGATCGCCCAGAATATCCCGGTAGAGCAAGTCAACCAATATATCCAAGATATGATCGGAGAGGATAATATCGTGATCGGGTTAACCGGAGCGGATAAAGAAGGTATAAAATATCCGACCGAGGAGAACCTGCTCCGTACGTTCCTCAAAGCACGACAGATGCCGGTAGAGCCTTATAAGGAAACAGTCTCCAACGAGCCTTTAGTCCCGACCTTGCCGACCCCGGGCCAGATCACGGAGACAAAGACCGGCCAGCGCTTCGGAGCGACAGTATTTACCTTAAGCAATGGTATCAAGGTGGTATTGAAGCCTACCGAATTCAAGAAGGACGAGATCATCATGACCGCTACCAGCCCGGGAGGAAGCACTTTATTCGGCACGAAGGATATTGATAACTTAAAAGTTTTCAATGACGTGATCGAGATAGGTGGATTGGGCAATTTCTCCGCCACGGATCTAAGTAAGCGTCTGGCCGGAAAGAAGGTATCTTGCGCCCTATCGCTCAGTCAAGATAGTGAGAACGTGAACGGAATGGCCGCTCCTTCCGATTTGCGAACCTTATTCGAGTTAATTTACCTTAGCTTCACGGCTCCCCGCATGGACGAGGAGGCCTACGCATCTTTCGAGACACGGACAAAAGCGCAATTGCAGAATATGGAGTTAAATCCGATGGTCGCTTTCAGCGACTCTTTGTCTAAAGCAGTTTACGGAGATAATCCTCGTGCGTCACGTCTTCGTCCACAAGATTTCGAACATATCAGTTATCCTCGTATCATGGAGATGCGCAAGGAACGCTTCTCGGATGCTTCCGGTTTCGTATTCACGTTTGTAGGTAATATCCAGATCGATAGTATCCGTCCGTATATAGAGCAGTATTTAGCGACATTGCCATCTCAAGGAAAAATTGAGAAGGGAAATCCGGCGGAGGTTCCATCGATGCGTAAGGGAGACTATATGAATCGATTCAACCGCTCCATGGAAATCCCGAAAGTAACGGTAGCCAACCTCTATACCGGACAAATGGAGTACAATCTGGAGAATATCATCACCGCTACCGCATTGAAACAAGTTATGGACTTGGTATATTACGAGAAGGTACGCGAGAAAGAAGGAGGAACGTATGGCGTCGGTGTATCCGCTAGAATCTCACCTTTCCCGGAAGGAAGAACGACATTACAGATATTCTTCGATACGGACCCGGCTAAGTGGGAGCAGATGAACACAATTGTCCGCAATGAGTTGAAACGGCTTTCCGAGGTAGGCCCTCGTCAAGAAGATTTCAAGAAAACACAGGATAACCTGCTGAAACGTCATGCGGAAGTCTTGCAGGAGAACAGCTATTGGTTGAACGTATTGGATGATTATTATTATAAAGGATTTGATACCGATACGGATTATGAGTCGATTGTTAAGGCGCTGACTCCCGAGAAGATAAAGGCATTCGCCCAAAAGCTTTTGGGACAGGGTAACCGGGTAGAAGTTATCATGCAACCCTAGTTACTATTTTGAGAGGATGAGACGGGGCGTGCCCCGTCTCTACTTTGATTTCTTTAGTTTAAAATGATCGAATCCTTCCCCATAAACCCCGATTACGGCGCTTTGGGATACAAAGGCGGTCGGATCAATATCATTAATGATACGGAAAATCGTAGTGGATTGCCGTTTTTTAGCGAGCACGAACATCATCTTCTGTTCTTGCCCCGTATATAACCCGGTAGCATCGATCACCGTAACCCCTCGGTGCAACGCATTAATCTCCTTACCAATCTCTTGATACTTCTTCGAGATGATAAAGAATTGCACGGACTGGCGGGCACTGTTCACGATCTGATCCAGCACGAAACTACAAACATATAACGTTACGAAACCATATACCACTTTCTCCCAATCCTTTAGCACGAAATAACTGGAGGTGATAATAATCATATCGCAGATCATCATGACCCGTCCCAGCGTTATATCCCGGTATTTATTGATGATAGCGGCAATAATATCCGTTCCACCCGTACTACCGTTCGAGGAGAAAGCGATACCGATACCACTTCCACAGAAGGAGGCTCCCAGCACACATGCCATAAACGGTTGATCTTGTAATAAATGCATCCCGGCTGTCAGCTCCTGGATAAGGGACAAGAAAAAAGTAAGCGTAAACACGGCGAAGATCGTCTTGATACTGAACTTAAAACCTAATATTTTCAAGGCAAGCATCAGCAAGACGGCATTAATGAGGAAGTAAGTGTACTGAACGGGAAATCCCGTAGCCCAGAAAACAATGGAAGCGATACCCGGCACTCCACCTGTCGTAATGTCATTCGGCAAAAGGAAAACGGTCCATCCGATACCGTAAAGGATCATCCCCAACGCAATCATCAAGTAATCCTTCATCTCTCTGAACATTACTTGTCTGGAAGTCACTAATAAAGTAGGTTTCATCTTATTTGTATATTTTTGCGGGCGCAAAGGTAGTGAAAGTTATCGGACGTAGGTTATTTCCTTTTCCATATTCCCCATAAATATTCTCCCTAGTATCATCCCTTCAATAATATCTCTTTGGCAGCGAAATAAACGATAAAAAACCTTTTTGATCAACATAAGGCAAATATCATGACAAGTACTTCTGGCGAAAGTAGCGAAATAGCGGGAAGGAGAAGGCTATAAACGGCGTTTTTTGTTAAAAAGGACCACTTTTCACGCATGAATAGCCACGAAAGCCTATGCAATAGGCCGCATTAGGCGACGCATATACTCACGTTAGGCATCATGAGTAGTCAAGAATAGCGTCGCAAGTACTCGTGAATAGGCATTCGTACCCTATTATAACCCTATCATTACCCTATTATTTCCCTTTTTTGGCCTCCAGATATGAGTTATGATGAATAAATTCCGCTAGAATAAAAGGCCGTTTTCAAGCATCTATCTACCAACCAAGCAATTGCTGATTTTTCCTTGCGTATTTAGGGACAAGCCGTACTCTTGTACGGAAAAAACGATTCTCCGGGACTTTAGTCTACAAAGTGTCAGATTGATATATGAGCTTGTTTCGAGATGATATAGAGAACGTATTCGCTTCGCTGAATGGTTACGACACCGGATAAAGTGTCCTGAACATTCTTAATGTACCCTTATTTGGATTGGGATATTCGCAAGCCGAGAAACAACACTTATCATAAAAACCTACAGCATTGTATTCTTGTGTATTCAAGGCCTCTACTGTAATAAATTGGCAACCCGCCAAATCCTGCTTTTGTGCTTTTTGGACAATAGCCTCCACAATGATCTTCCCTAAACCAGACTTATGGTAATTCTTGTCTACCGCTAAATAAGCAATTTCCAATGCGGGATAACGGGGTTTAGTCAAAAATATATCTTTGTAATTATCAGTAAATTCTGGAATATTTGTATTAGAGACTCCTGTTATAATTTCATTTCGATCATCAATATCTAAATCCAAAGAATCAAAACTCAAAGCAAACAATGCTAAGACTGTCGATTCTTTTAAACTCTCCTTAACGATATAAGCACTACAATAATGATTTGCGATACTAAGATCAAAACCATCTTGGATAAAACAATCCATAGGAATAACACCACAACAAAAGTCATGTAAACAAGATGTATCTGTTAAGCGCTCAAAAATATATTCCATGATCAAATATTATTTCCATAGAATGGAAACCTCTTTGGTAATCCGACGGTTTCTTTGGATCTCCTTTTTATCTCGTTCGTCCAAATCTCCAGTCTGAATACGAAGAGCTTTCTCTTTGATCTCTTTGGCGAATTTACCAGAGACAAGCGTCCTCTTTGAATTCATTCCTAACATAAAAAACTCCTATACTTTAGATGTATGGAACAAAGGTATAAATTTTTCAAATCTGTTCCTAATTAACGAGTAAGAAATTTCCTAGAATGGTATGAGACGTAACATAACGCTACGTCTCTACAAAATATTTCACTCTGTACCTAAAATACTCATATTATCGATCTCCTCTCCTCTTTCATTTCGCAGACATTGAATTTCCTTGATCTGGCGGTCGAAAAACATGAGCAAGTCATTGATGAGCCGTCCGTTCTGGGATAAAAGCAAAACCCCATCCATCAATTGCGTTGACAGGTAGCGAACTTTCATATTACTTACATGTTGATCGGGACGCTGCAGATAAACGGCCATACATCTGTACAAAATTGGTGCTATTTGTATCCACGGCAGTTTTAGACCTACCAATAGATTTTTCACGCTTTGCAACTGATGGTTCAGATAATCGAAATCATCCGCATCTCTCTCAAAACAGAAAGCTTCTTTCAAGCGTCGTGCCTCTTCCTTAAAAAATACATCACTCAACATTTCCATGTTCGAAACCGGAGCGTCTTGCTCTGAACCGACAGGTTCAGTTACGGGATAAATGTTTTCCACTTCCATAATATATTAGCATTAAGCAGGCGGAAAAAAGAACGGTCCCGCCTGACCCGTTGCTAAACACTTTACCAGAAAGCTGGAGGCACATTAATGCACTCCACGGGGGTACGGAACCGTCATATCGGATCGGTTACAGGCAAAAAAATGCCTGCAACCGAATAGAAGCAGGTATTCTACTCTGCTTTCTGGTTTTAAAATGTTTAGCATTGCAAATATACTTCTTTTTCCGGATATCCAACCTATAGAGGATAAATAATCAAGGCAACCGTACCAATTATCTATTTATCTATCGGAAAGATTTAAATATATGTTGAGACTATAAATAGAGCCCCCTCACGCTATACTATCATGGAAATTGCGGAGGAGGCCGTTTCAGTCTAAAGAATCTTATAACTTGACAGAAATTTGTTCACCTTTGTACTCAATTACCTTTGCAGGCTTACCCTTATTATCCCATCCCGCAGGAGCATTCGGGCTTACGTAAATAATATTGAAAGTTCTCTCTGATAACATCCCGGGATAAGAGCCTTCACGACTACCGATTGTCAAAGTATTCGTCGCATCGCTATAATTAAAATCGATCTTCGAATAAGTTCCTTTCTGGTAATTATTGTTCGTACCTTCATCTTCATATAGATAGAAGGAGCCATCCTTTCCGGCATAAACATAGACATCTATCACTTCCGGTTTTTTCTCATTTACATAAGTGATCTCCGGACCATATAATAAGATACCACCTGACGGAGCAAATATCGGCATACGTTCGAATGGAGCCTCAACCTCCTGCTTTTGGCCACCTTTATAACGTTTACCCGTATATAGATCATACCAATCCGTTCCTTTCGGGAAATACACCTCACGGGAAGTCGCTTTATAGGTATATACCGGGGCGATCATCATAGAGGGGCCGAACATATATTGGGTAGAATTATCCCGGACAGCCAAGTCGGAGGCATAATCCATCACCAATGGACGCATAATCGTATAATCATCAAAATACGTCTTACCTGCCAACGAATAAATATAAGGCATCAAGCGGTAACGCAATTGATTATAATACAAGATCGTCTGATAGGCCGGATGATCTTCTGGGGCGATATTATAAATCTCACGCAATGGAAACTGTCCATGCGCACGGTACAAAGGGGTAAATGTGCCAAACTGATACCAACGGGCATTCAGTTCCCGCCATTCCTTCAAGTCGTCATTCTCAACACCGGTCTTGTCATAAATAAGCTGTCCTGTACGATAACGGTTCTCCACGCAGAAGCCACCGATATCCATTGTCCAATAAGGTATACCGGAGATTGAGAAGTTCAACCCCGCAGAAATCTGAGCTTTCAATTCCTCCCAACGAGTACCGATATCTCCGCTCCAAGAAGCGGTGGAATACCTTTGTAGGCCAGCGAATCCGGAACGAGTCAACAAAAATACGCGATCATCCGGATTTTCCTTCAATTGCCCCTCATAAATAGCCTGCGCATTCACCAACGCATACGTATTATAATATTGAGCTGAAGGGCCTAAAGCTGTCGGGCCGGTCAACGCCTTTTGGTAAGACATCGGTGTACAATCCTTAATATTCGGTTCGGAAGCGTCCATCCACCAAGCGTCCACTCCCAAACGATATAGGTTATCATTCATTTGTTTCCAGAATAACTTACGGGCACCGGGGGCATAAGCATCATAAAATGTAGCCACGAATCCAGGTGGAACAAAATCAAGGATGCTATCCTTAACCGCTTGCAGGTAAACCCATCCGTTAGCCGCCAATTCTTTATAATTCTTTGTGGTAGGATAAAATTTCGGCCAAACAGAGATCATGAAACGGGCATTCAAATCATGAATCGCATCAACCATACCTTTCGGATCAGAGAAACGTGCCGGGTCAAACTCATGGCTTCCCCATGAATCAGTTTTCCAGTACTGCCAGTCCATGACAATATTATCCACACCCATTTTACGTTTTCGGAGTTCACGCAAGGCCGTCAATATCTCATCTTGCGTTTTATACCGCTCACGGCTTTGCCAAAAGCCCATCGCCCAAGCAGGCATGATCGGCGATTTACCGGTGACATACCGATAGCCTGAGATTACCTCGTCCATCGAATCACCATGAATAAAATAATAATCTATATCATTTCCCATCTCCGACCACATAGACAATCGCCCTACTTCTTCTTCCGGACGAGGAGACAATACTTTCAACCCGATATAAGAGCCGGCTCCCTCACGCCATTCGATACGCACCGGGACTTTCTTTCCCGCTTGCAAATCGGCCGTGAATTTCACGCTATTAGGATTCCAAGAGGGCCGCCAACGTTCTTCTACCACCAGTTTATTATCCAAGAAGACTTTCGTATACGCTCCATAGAATAACTTAAAATGATAAACACCACTTTCTTTCGGTTCGATCTCACCTTCCCAAACGACCAAGCTGTTCCTGAAACGGAATCCTTCCGGGAATTTATCAAACGTCTCTCCCTTAAAATCAAACGTCTTCGGAAGAGGTTGGTGCGTAAACAGGGTCTCGTAATCAATTCTGGACTCTTGACGTTCCGCAAAGACCTCCAATCCATTATTTTTATAATAAGTAGCGGTCAAACCTCCCTCTTTCCCATTCTTATCGTACAACTTAAAGATATCCAAGTTCGAATAAGGGCGTGGATCACCGTACCGGGAATAAGAATAGTTATCGAATAAGACACCATAATTCTTGGAAGAAACCACGAAAGGCACCGATATCTTGGTATTATACTGATACAACTCCTCATTTTTCGATTTATAATTAAATTCATCCGACTGGTGCTGCCCCAATCCATAGAAAGCCTCGTCTTCCGGTGAATTAAATTGCTGGCGAGTCGTATAGCCTTTGCGACCTTCTACCTCTATCGGCGTAAACTGCCGTCCACCGTTACTTTCTCGCAATATTAGCTTACCCGACATATCATAGAATGTCACTTCTCCCGTAACAAGACTGACGGCCGCACGTAATTTGCCGGTATTCAGAAATACGGAATCCGAAGTCGATTCGACATTCCATTTTACCGGGGCCTTTACCGGAGCGACACGGACTAAGCTCTGCTTATCCTGAATCTTAGCCTCCGGGCTTGCCGTCACTTGAATAACCTCATCATTCACAACCAACAAACGAACCGTTTTCGATTGGTTCAGCTCGCCTTCCGGCAAGCTGACCAATATACCATTCGCTATCTTTTTATATCCGGCCTGCGCCGAGAATGGTAAGACAGCCAATAGCCCATATAACAATAAATACTTACATCTCATATCCTCTAAATTTAAAGAATTAATAACCCGGATTTTGTGTTAATTTCGTATTTAACTCAAGCACAGAAGTAGGGATCGGGAAAACGGTTGTAAAACCGGTATTATCCACTACGTAATCGCCAGTGGCGACATTATGATGCACTCCCGCATAACGATCAGTCGTAGGTTCCGTATAAGTCCCGAAACGTATTTGATCCTGACGGCGCATCCCCTCATAAGAGAATTCCAACATACGTTCATCCAAGATATCTTGCAAAGTCACGTTACTTTTCTGTCCGGCTTGTACACGGTCACGAATCTCATTCACTTCCGCATCACCGCTTTGTCCCATACGGACTTTCGCCTCAGCCGCCAATAACAAGGCATCTGCATACCTCCAGAACACCTTATCATTATTATGATTCAAATAAGAAGAAGTCGTATTATCCACCTCATATTTAGACATACGGGCTCCCGCAAATTTTAATATCTGGTTCGGTACATCCTCCTTAAAATCAACAACCACATCCATTGGGTTATAGCATAACTGAGCTCCATCGCCTAAACCCGCATCTATCGGCTTGCCATCCACGAACACCGGTCCATAAAAGAACGTCATATCCATACGGGGATCTTGTTCATCCGTACCGTACTTGAAAACTTTCATCTGTTCTACGGTAGCGCAGGCACCATTCCAACCTTGCAAGCCATAAGCGGATGCGTGGGCCGCATGTAATGTACGAGTCGGATTATAATCGCTCACTTTATAGGTAGTACCATCACTCGGTTGGGTCCAGATATTTTCTACCGAACTATCGTTTGTCTTGGAAAAATTCTGGGAGAAGTTGGGTTGTAGACTATATCCCTCCTTTTCTATCTGTTTCTGACAATAAAGAACCGTCTCCCAAGCGTCACGAGTCGTACCATCCAACGCAATCTTAATGTTTTTACCGGCTTGGTTTACATACGGCGCCACTTTAGCGATACCACCCACCAAAGAACCATCATTCCAATCATCTTTTGACAAGATAGGACTATTAATAGCGACTTTCGCCATCGCCATATACCCCACAGCCTTGGTCACCCGGCCATAATACTTGCCCATATTCTGGCATTTTCCACTGGGCAAATGGGGAATGCAATCCGTCAACTCATCCACAATAAACTGATAGACCTCACTTCTCGAAGATTGATTCACATCCGCCATCACAGTCTTCGAAGAAGTAACCAGAGGTACACGACCGAATAAATCGACCAAATGATAATACAGAATCGCACGCACGGCACGAGCCTCATATTGATAATCTTGCAGATAGCTCTCCCCACCCGCTTGAATGAAGGTCTCCAGATTATCGATCGAGGTATTACAGTTACCGATAATCGTATATAGCGCATTCCAAGTACTCTTTATCGTAGCGTTACCCGGACCATAATTATGCAAAAACAAGGATTGCCATTTACCTCCATCTACCCAGTCGCCTTGTCTTCCCGGCAATATCCAAGCATCGGAAGAAAACTCTTGTAAAGTATGCACATTATCCGTACTTCCATATAACCGATTCCCAAATGAGGTATAAATCGTAGCGATCGTATTTACATACACCAATTTCTCACTTTTATAAGCTTCTTCTTCCGGTATCTTACTCTTGGGATCCTCATCCAAAAATCCGGAACAAGCGGAGAATAAACCACCTAAAATCAGCATGGAGCTCACCAATACTTTTTTCATGACAATACGTATTAAAAGATTAACAATTAGAATTTAACACCCAGTGAGAGTGAATAAGTACGGCTCAACGGATAAATCAATTTATCATCCACACCCAACGTACCCGAAACAGAAGATTTAGACGCCACATTCGCCGAGTTGATAAGCGGCGTCATACCAGAATAACCTGTGATGGTCGCGACATTGTTAACAGAGAACGCCAAACGCAAGGATTTTAAATACTTCTCAATCTTCAGTTTCTTGACGGGAATATTATAACCTAACGTAATATACTCGATATTAACATAGTTACCATTTTCCAGATAATAATCAGAAATCTTGATGTCGTATATCCGCTTATCCAACGCCCCATCCAATATATTATAGGTTGGATACAATGATAAATTATTAAACGTCAAACTTGTACCATTATAGATTTTATGCCCGAACGCCCCATTTAATTGAACCGCCAGATCAAAATCTTTATATCGCATATTAACAAAGCCACCCATATATACCTTTGGTAACGCTTGACCCGCTATATAACGGTCACCGCTATCCGATAAGTCCACTTTGCCATCGCCATCCAGATCCGCGATATCATAAACAAACTTACCATCTTCCTTCTCTACCAATCCGTTGCAATGAGGAATATAGAATACGCCTAAGGGTTGTCCCTCCGTCAAGTAAGTAACACCCGCATACTGGGTTAAGCTAGGAGCGTTCACCGCCGATACTTGGATATATTTACTAGTCGTAAACTCTGACCCCATATATGTACCACTTAATGATTTAAGCTTATTCTTCTGGAAAGACAGATTCGTACCCACGGTTAATGAGAAATCTTTTTTCTTGATGATATCGCCGCTGATCGCTACCTCAAAGCCGTTATTGGTCATTTCTCCTAAGTTCGCAAGCATAGACGTATATACGAACGGAGGAACCGGAACGGTATAAGTGTACAACATATCTTTCGTAGTAGACGCATAATAATCCATTGTCAAGCGAAGACGGGATTGGAACATCGCTAAATCCACGCCCACATCAAACGTATACTTCTTTTCCCAACGCAAATCCGGATTTGGATTTGAATCGATATAGAAAGTAGTCGTAGCCGATCCATCCACCAAGGTCGTTCCATTCGGAGCCATCAAGGAGAGGGATTGATACGGATCGATCGCATCTTGATTACCGGTCACGCCATATCCGGCTCTCACTTTCAAGTTATCGATAAAAGTCAAGGACTTCATAAAAGCCTCGTTCGAGGCGATCCAAGCGACAGAAGCCGACGGGAAGAATCCCCATTTATTACCATAACCTAATTTAGAAGAACCGTCGCGACGGACATTCGCCGTAACTACGTAACGGCTATCATACATATAATTAAAGCGTGCCATATAAGATAATAAAGCGAAACGGGTAGCATTAGAGGTAGCGTCACCCCAACTTATGTTAGCACCGGCTTTCAAGTTATTATAGGTAAAATAATTCGTCTCGTAACCGCTGGTTTTCGTGGAAGACTCGAACAAAGACTGTGTCTGCGCCTCCAATAAAGCCAAAGCGTTAATGCTATGCCGTCCGAATTCCCTTGCGTAATTCAATTGGAGATTTCCCATCAAGTCATTTCGTTCCGCATATTTCAAATAGGCCTGTCCATTCCCGTTCATCGAACCCTGTTGGATATCATTCGGGATATAACGCCGGTCATTCAAGCTATAGTAAGTATACGAACCGAATCCCGTCAAGTTCAATCCCTTGATGATCTCCACGTTTACACGTCCGTTCACGTTCACATGAGAGGCTATTTTCTTATTTGTGATCTCCAACATACCTAAGGGGTTATATACCTCGATCGCGGTCTTATCCTCATCCCAGATACCCGTTTCCGGATTCTTATAGTTCGGATACGTAGGATTGTAAGCTGCCGCCGAATAAATCGTACGGTACATATCGAATTGATGATCGCCTTCCCTACGTGATCCAAACATGCCTAAATCAAACTTCACCCGTTTCTGGAAAGCATACTGGCTTGCGTCCACTTTGGCCGTATAACTATTGGAAGAAGAATTCTTCAACAAACCCGGACGGCGGATCACACCGAGAGAGGCCCTTAGATTGGAATTATCATTACCGCTCGTAAATGAGAGATTATGGGTCTGGGTAAGACTGGCAGAACGTTCCACCTCCTCAAACCAATTCGTACTCGCTCCCATATCATTCGTACTCAATCCCATAGCCACCGCACCGGCACGCCATTCATCGGCCGTTAACATTCCCAAGTTCTTATAAACCTTATTAACACCGAATAAACCATTATATTCAATTTGAGCGAAACCGGCTCTACCCTTGGCAGTCGTAACGACAATTACCCCGGACGCACCCCGTGAACCATACTGAGCCGTCTCCGAAGCATCTTTCAAGATAGTCAAAGACTCTATATCGGAAGGAGAGATGGCGTTCAACATACTTAAATCTCCAAATACCCCATCGATGATAACCAACGGATCATTGCCTCCGGATAGAGAGGTAGTACCCCGGATACGGATATTCATATCACTCGTAGGGTCTCCACCTACATTACTGATAACAACACCAGCGACCTTACCCTTTACCGCATCCAAAGGCTCCGTAACGACACCCGAGTTCATATCCTCTTTCTTTACTTTCTCCACAGCACCAGATACGGAACGCTTGTTTCCTATGGCGTAACCCACAACAACAACATCATCCAGCCTTTGAACGTCTTCATCCAATGCAACATTAACCACCGAAAGATTCCCTATACTCACCTTCTTACTTACATAGCCAATATAAGAGAAGACTAATGCCGCTTTTCCATTTTGTACTTCCAGCACATAATTCCCGTTAAAGTCGGTTACCGTCCCGTTTTGGGTACCTTCCTCCAGCACGCTGACACCGATCATCGGTTCTCCTTGGGCATCTTTTACAACCCCGCTAATTTTCTTATTTTGTTGCTTTATTACCGCATGGATCTCTTTGTTCGCCTTCGCTTTGTAGATTATAATATGCTCATCTTTTATCTCATACGTCAATCCCTGTTTTCTCAGAACCTTATTCAAGACATTCTCGAGTGGCTCTTTGCTGACATCAACAGACAAAACCTCTTTCAAATTGACTTCACTACTTTTATAGATAATAGAATAACCAGATTGTTTTTCCAACTCACGGAACACTTGTTCTAAAGTAGTCTGATTCAGAGATAAATCAAGAACAACCGGAGACTCTGTGGCAGCTAATATATTACTCGTATTTAGTATTAAAAATAACATGCCGATTGCCATAACACGAACTATAAAGTATGGAACACCATACTTTACACGAATTCCTGTGTCTTTCTTCATGATAGATAAATTTAAATATTAACAATAACTAGAGGTCATTTCAAATAGCTTGGCTCCTACACTCTTTTCCAGATTTCACTTCATAGGCAAATTAATTTAAGTATTAAACGTTCTTGACTAGCTTGATTTTTCCATCCTTCTGAATATATGTCCATGAACGTTGGTAAGATAACTTTTTGAGAATATCATCCAAACTCACGTGTTTCCGGAAACTTGCGACATATTTATCATACTTTATCGACTCGGAGTCTATCTCGATCCTCACGTTGAACCGCCTTTCCAATATGGTAGAGATTTCTGCCAACGTCTGATCCTTAAACACCAGAATACCGTCCTTCCAGCACGTATAATCTTCCGCATCCACCTCATGGCAATAGAGTTTACCTGTATGGCTATCTTTAATTACCTGCTGATTAGGAGATAATATCATATCGTCCTTACCATGATCCGTCAATACTTGCACGGAACCTCTTTCCAAGGTCAACACGGCTTGACGATCAGTATCATAAGCCTTGAAACTAAAACGGGTACCCAATACTTTCGCCGAGAATTGCTTCGTATGTACGATGAACGGGCTCTCCGTCTTCTTTCTGACATCAAAGAATCCTTCACCCTGTAAGCACACTTCACGGTTATCGGAAAATTCGGCCGGATATGTCAAGCTAGATCCTCCATTCAACGTAACTTGAGTACCATCAGAAAGGGTGAGATGCGTGATAGCACCCTCCGGAACTTCCACGACAATAGGCGCTTGAGCCGTTAAGACCTGCCGACTATTGATGATTCCGATAGAAACGATTACAGAAGAAAGAATCAAGATTGCGATAGAAGCGGCCACCGGCCAATAACGGAATAGACGGGTTCTTCTAGTTGCCGTCAGATTATAACGACGTCCCAACTTCTCTTCCACCCGTTTGAAAACAGCCTCTTTTCCCTCCTCCGCTTCTTGAACGGATAAAGTGTGTTTCGCTTTTATCGCATTTAAAAGCTGTAAAATCAGCTTTATCTCTTTTTCTTGATTCTTTTGATTATCCACAATCATACACTTTTTACTTGTAGGAGCCACCTACATTTGATTAATGATTCTATAAATAAAGAGTATAGAAGTCTTTTTTACCTATAAAGGGTATCACGAGTTTAACATTCATTAAAACAACAGATGAATTCTCCTTTTAACGACATTGTAATATCGGCTCACCGCATCCAACATTTTCCGGATCGCGATATTCATTTGTTGCTCCACGGTTCCTTCCGTTATTGACAAGGCTTGAGCGATCTCTTTATGCTTCATTCGCTCTTCACGAGCCAATAAGAAGATTAATTTGCAGCGTTCGGGGAGTTCGGAAAGGGCTTTATTATATACCTCTGTCATCTCGGCGTCAAGCAGATCACTATCTACCTCATTCGTATCTATATACAAATCTATCGGTAACTCATCAATGGATATGTTTTGGCGTTGATGCTCTTTCTGTTTCAAGTAATGGAAAGATTCGTTTCTACTGATGATAAATAACCAAGCGTTCAGGTCTTCTATATCAATCAATTCTTCCCTTCTTTTCCATAGGATACAGAATACCTCGGATACGACTTCCTCACGATCTTCCTTATTTGGCAGAAAATATCCCACAAAACGATTGACCGTGGCATATTGTATGTCAAACAACTCACGAAAAGAGGCATAATCTCCTTTCGCAACACGAGACAGTAGAGTTTTTAATATGAATTCGTTTTTCATTACGATTAGTCAAATCCATTGTCTTTCATAACAGATGGACTCATCTCTCTCCTTTCGTGACAAAAGTAATAAAAAACTTATAAACAAAAAGCCTTATCAAATATTTAGCTTCTTCTTAATAAGAGGGAAGCACTTATATATGATAAGGCCTATAAAAGATACAAGACTTACTAACTATAAGCTATGCTGGAACATCCAAGCCAGATAATCCGGTTCGGCGAAAGCGTTATCCCAACTGTTATGGTCTACACCGGGAAATTCCTTATAACGGACATCAGCTCCTGCTTTCTTCAATGCTTCATTAGCGTCACGGGAGAATTGTACATCGACTACGCTATCGGAGCCGCCATGATAAATACTGAAAGCCGTCTTGCCCTTAAAGTTTGCCAAACGTTGCAAATTCGCTCCACCACAGATCGGGGTGGCAGCGGCAAACAGGTTCGGGTAACGCATCACGATATCGAACGTGCCCATACCTCCCATCGATAGGCCGGTTACGTAAATGCGTTTCGTATCGACCTTACCTTCCGCTATATAACTATCCAATAATTCCTTGACTGCGGCCATTGATTGCGTGGCCGGGGCATTCAACGGATAGAAACGCTTCCCTTCTTTTCCGGCGTTCAATCCCTTATATTCAGACCAAGTCTTCTCTGCCGGGCATTGAGGCGCTATGATGATAGCCGGATATTTGGTTTGATTCTCGAAAGAAGCGAACATATCGCCACCATGTACTAATTGGGCCTCATTATCCGACCCTCGTTCGCCCGCTCCGTGCAGGAACAGGATTACCGGGTATTTCTGCGCCGGATTATAATCTCGGGGATACAGAACCCGATAATTCAATTGATAACCATCACGAGCCGTAAACTGCTTTTTCAAAAAACTAGCCTTATCACCAGCATATCCAGCAACGGAGAGAAGAAGGCAAAGAGACAAAAAAAAGATACTTCTAAGTGTTTTCATACAACATTATATTTAAGTTATTAATAAATCACACATTATTATTTAGTTGTAGAGACGGGGCGTGCCCCGTCTCATCCCAGTAAAACAGTAACTTTAAGATACCATCAGACGGTGGAAGACGGGGCACGCCCCGTCTCTACAACTAAGGAGATTATATATAGAAACAATCACTTGCCCAGTTTAGGGGATTGTTTTCAATGTAATCTGCTATACGATTCATTTCAGCATGATCACGAATAATGTGATCATGGAAACGTGGTTGCCATGCAAAAATACGATTATTTTGATGTGCATATGCCGTGACAGCAGATTTAATGCCTCCAATCCCTATCGACAGCAATCCTTTATTCCCCAATGGTACTAACGCCTCATCTCCCGCCACAAAGACCACGGCATGTACATGATTAGGCATCACAACAAATAGAGGGATTTCAAGGTATGGATAATGGTTATTTGCATGCTCTAAATTATCATGAGTGAAGTGACCTAATGGATTCAGCGACATTTGCCCGCCAAGTACACAACCAAAATAACATTGTTTATGTGCTGTACAGATCGTGATAAAATAAATACCTCCATTGTAATCGTGCCAAGTGGCACGGGCAGATTCGATACGGAAACGATTTTGATATAGGTTTGCCATAGTTATGTGTCTTAGTTAATTGTTCTTTATAGGTACAAATATAGCATATATTCTGAAGCGAAAGAATATAATAAAAAATATCTAGTTGTAGAGACGGGGTGTGCCCCGTCTCTTTCCAACAAAATGGTATTCTAAATTACTATCAGCCTGTGTAAGACGGGGCACGCCCCGTCTCTACAACTGGATGATTGGTTTTGTCGCTTCTGATACACCGTTCTCGTTGAATGCCTCGATGGTGAAATAATAAGGCTGGTCAGTGGACAGACTCTTTAATAGTAATTCATTCTTTCCGTATAGGAGCCATGAGTTGTATAGTTTATCGGGAGCGATACCCCAACGGATGTTGTAGCCTTGGCTGTTCTTGACAGCGTCCCAGGTAATCATCGCGTCACGGCGATCCGCTTGGCGAACGACCTTGAAGTTCTTCACCGTCGCAGGCTTCTTGCCCTCACCGATACCGAATACACGCAAGTCCGAGATCGCCAGATGAGGCGTCGGGACCTCTATATTCTTATAACGGACATAACGGACACGAGCCGGATTATCCACTTGTACGTAATCATTCGGGACATCCTTATAATTATTCCGGCGATCCACCAACGTTACCCAATACTGCCCGTCCAAAGAGCCTTCCACCGCATAACGGTGGCGTAAACCGGGAATACGTCCATACATATTCGATTGATGATCGTGATAATTCACTTGCACGGCATATACCATAGCGGGAGCCTCCAGATCGATCTCTACCCATTCGGTATCTCCATTCGTGCGAGCCATCCAGAATGTCTTACATTCCTCATCCGTCAAGTTGGCCGGAAGGAAATTGGCGGAAGTCTTGGGACGGTTCGATTCCGTGAATCCTTGCGCGGCGGGAGCGGAACCCTCCGCATACGAGGAAGCTTTCACCGGCTTTTTATAAGAGAGCAACATCCACCCCGTAAACTCTCCTTTCTTTCCCGGCTCGGCGGGAGCGTAATGCGGATAATCACCGAAGTTATTATCACAATACATAATGCCCTCCTTATCGAAGAAAGTAGGATACATGCAGAGGCGACGCTCCCAATTCACCGTAGCCGAGAGAGACATAGAGGCGAAATGCCAATAATTACCTCCCGGCCCCACCAAGGTACTTCCGTGTCCAGCACCATTCATGAAACCACCGGGCTTATAGCTTACCGGGTTATGCGATTGGTATTTATACGGACCTAATGGGGAGTCCGCCACATAAACACCATCGGCATATACGTTGAATTCCGTACCGGGGGCGGCATACTGCATATAATATTTACCGTCGTGCTTGGTCAGCCAAGCACCTTCCATATAGCCCCCCAATACCGTATCGGTATGGTTCTCGCCAAAACGTTCCCAGCCATGCTTCGGCATATCCAAGCCGAAAAGCTCGACCGTCTCACCCTCGATCAAGAAACGGTCATCCTTATTCAGTTTCTTGCCCCGAAGCGGATAAACATTGGAAGAGCCCCAGAATAAATAAGCTTGCCCGTCATCATCGATGAATAAATCCGGGTCTTGTAGGTCGTGGAGTATAGCAGGAGTAGCGTTCCAATTACCCGATTTCGGATCATCGGTATAAAGAACGCTCATGGAGCCGGACGGATCACCCATCACATAAAGCACGGAATCCTTATAATTATGAGCGGCGGGAGCGTTGGAACCCTGAGGATACCAGTTTTTACCGGGAGTGATAAAATCCCAGTTCAACAAATCTTTCGAATGCCAATAGCCATGCGAACGGGTTACGAACATATAATACTCGCCCCGGAATTCTACGACAGCGGGGTCCGCGCCCGAACGGTAAGACAGGTTGTTCGATGAGTTATAAATCATATACGTATAATCCACATTAAGCGGATTACAATACGTATTCCCCCGCATGGATTGAGCGGTGGCGGAACCTCCGGAAGCAGCCAAGAATAGAGCGGAAAAGATATATTTTGATAATAGTTTCATGTTGATATGTATTAATTTTTACCGCAGAGAGAAAGAAGACTGATTCGCCTCGTCGGCAGAATTCAAGCCTACCCAAACCGTGAAATCACCCGGCTCGGCTTTCTTCTGCATATCGATACCATAGAAAGCCAGCAAAGCTTCGTCAATCGTGAAAGAGACTTGCTTCTTCTCGCCCGCTTTCAAAGTCACCTTCTCGAAACCTTTCAGCTCTTTAACCGGACGGGTCACGCTACCCGCCAAGTCACGGATATACATCTGGACGACCGTCTCGCCATCCACCTTACCCGTATTCTCTACCTCAGCCGTTACCGTGATCTTGCCCCCTTTCGTGAAAGAGTTCTGATCCAGCTTCATAGAGTTCACGGCGAAAGTCGTATAGCTCAAGCCATAACCGAACGGATACAACGGTGTGTTAGGCACATCCATATATCTGGATTTATAATCCGTATCCGGAGCTTCCGGAGGAACCGGGCGGCCTGTCGGTTTCTGATTGTAATACAGAGGCAATTGACCTACCGTACGAGGGAAAGACATCGTCAGGCGAGCGGACGGATTATAATCGCCACTGATCACATCAGCCATACCATGACCCGCCATCGTACCCAGATACCAAGCCTCCAAGATACCGTCGACATGCTGATCCTCCCAAGAAAGATCCAAAGGACGTCCGTTCACCAAGATCAAACCAAGAGGTTTACCCGTCTTTTTCAATTCTTTCAACAAGGCTTGTTGAGCACCCGGCAATTTCAAGTCCGTACGGCAAGCGGCCTCACCACTCCAGTTGAAATCCTCGCCCATAGCCGCCAATACGATATCCGCACGGCGAGCCGTAGCGATCGCCTCAGCGAATTTAGATGAATCATCAGTCAAGAGATCACATCCCTCGGCATAAATGAACTTCACGTTCGTACCGGCATATTTCTCGGTCAGACCCTCGAACAAAGAGATACTCTCCTCACGCTCACCCCGGCCGGCCCACTCGCCATTCTGGTTGATCTTATCTTTTACCATCGGGCCGATCAAGGCTACCGTAATATGCTTATCCTTCGAGATCGGGAAGAAGTTATTATCATTCTTCAAAAGGACGATCGAGCGAGCGGAAGTCTCACGAGCCTCTTGCAAGAACTCCGGCTTCATGATCGTATTCTTCTCACGCTCATTGTCCAAGTAACGATACGGATCATCGAACAAGCCCAAGAGGAACTTCATCTCCAAGATGCTCGCCACGGCACGGTTGATATTCTCTTCCGAGACTTTACCCTCTTTCACGGATTGTACAAGATATTGGCTGTAGATGCCACCCGTCATATCCATATCGATACCGGCGTTCGCAGCCAGTTCCCCAGCCTCCTTGTCATTTCGCACGATACTATGGGCTACCATCTCATTGATACCGGTATAATCGGTAACCACGAAACCATTGAAGCCCCAGTCCTTACGTAACAAATCGGTCATCAACCATTTATTACCCGTGCTGGGCACTCCGTTGATCTCATTGAAGGAGGCCATGAACGTAGCGACTCCCGCTTCCTTTGCCGCTAAATAAGGCAGCATATAATAATTCATCAATGTATTTTGCGACAACTCGGACGTATTATAATCACGTCCGGCCTCAGCGGCCCCATAAGCGGCAAAGTGCTTGCAACAAGCCAAGACCGTATTCACGTCGGCCAACGAACGCCAATCGTTTCCTCCTTGGAAACCCTCGACACGGGCCTTCGCAATCAAGCTTCCCAAATACGGGTCCTCACCGGCACCTTCCATTACACGTCCCCAACGGGCATCCCGGGAGATATCCACCATCGGGGCGAACGTCCAAGCGATACCGGAAGCGCTCGCCTCATCCGCCGCGATCGCCGCGCTTTTACGCATCCGCTCCAAATCCCAAGAGCAGGATTCCGCCAACGGCATCGGGAAAATCGTACGATAGCCGTGCACGACATCATAACCAAACAATACGGGTATCTTCAAACGGCTCTCGGACAGAGCCATCTCTTGCATTTTGCGTACACCATCTACCGTATATACATTAAACAAGCTTCCTACAAGACCTTGTTTCAGCAAAGTCTCATAATCCCCCGTCATAACCGGGCCGGTCACATCCCAGTTACAGGAGTATTGGGCCATCTGCCCCACCTTTTCCTCCAAGGTCATCAAAGAGAGCACAGAATCTACACGGCGTTCAATATTTTTGTCGCCGCTGAAGCTTTTCCAGCCACTTACAGCGGGTTGCTGGCATCCACCTAAGGTAGCGGCAACGGCCGCACCAGCGATAAAAGTCGTTAACCTTTTCATTATTCGTATCTGTATTATTTGTTCCAAGTTACCTGCGCCGATTTCACGTCCCGGGAGTTCGTACCTACGTAAATATTGAATAAGCCCGGTTCCCAGATGTATTCCAATGCGCTGTTATAAAATTTCAAGTCTTCCGGCGTAATCGTAAAAGAGACTTTTCGGCTCTCACCCGGTTTCAAGGAGATCTTCTGGAAGTTCTTCAACTCTTTCATCGGACGGGAGATGCTGGCAGCCGGATCGCCGATATATAACTGTACGACTTCCTCGCCCTCTAGCTTGCCCGTATTCGTCACCTGTACGCTGGCGGTCAATACACCGTTCTCTCCTTGCACACTCGTCTTATCCAGCTGAAGATCACCGTAAGAGAAAGTCGTATAACTCAAGCCATAGCCAAACGGATACAAAGGATCGTTCGTGATATCCAGATATTTAGAAGTGAAATGATCATCCGGATTCATTGGGCGGCCTGTTTTCTTAGCATTGTAATACAAAGGAATCTGGCCTACGCTACGAGGGAATGTAGTCGTCAATTTACCGGAAGGATTCACGTCGCCGAACAATACGTCCACCAATCCGCGAGCCGCGGCGGAACCTCCATGCCAAGCCTCAACGATCGCGGAGAATTGGCTATCCTCCCACTCTAAGGTCAACGGACGGCCATTCGCCAAGACCAACACCACCGGTTTACCGGTCTCCAACAAAGCTCTTAACAGCTCTTTCTGGCTCTCCGGCAAACTAATATCCGCACGGCTGCAAGCCTCTCCGGACCAGTTATTCGGCTCACCCATTACGGCAATGATACGATCCGCATCTTTCACTTTCTCAACCGCTTCCTTCACCAAACGGGTATTCTCCACCGGATCAACCTTCAAGCCACTGGCTTTCGCCAACATCGGCTCGTTCGTCAAATTACATCCCTTGGCGAAAATCACACGGGCCTTATTGCCAACCATTTCCTGCACGGCCTGCACTACGGAAGCTGACTTCGCCGTATCGATACCACACCATGTCCCGAACAACTCAACCTTCTTATCCGCCAACGGGCCTACCACGGCGATCGTCCCTGTCTTTCGCAAAGGCAACAAACCCTTGTCATTCTTCAACAAGACAATGGATTTGCCGGCGATATGGCGAGCCGTATTCATATGCTCATCCGTGAATGTATTCTTTTTCGCACGATCCGCGTCCAAGTAGCGATAAGGGTCCTCGAACAAGCCTAATTTATATTTCGCCTCCAATACACGGCGGCAAGCCTGATCGATATCCGCTTGAGACACACGGCCCTCTTCCAACGACTTCTTCAAGGTCGTGATATAACCATTTGTCATCATATCCATATCCAAGCCGGCATGCAAAGCCAAGGCCGATACGGTCTGCGTATCACCCAAACCATGATTGGTCATCTCGCCGATCGAATTATAATCGGAAACGACAAACCCATTGAATCCCCATTGATCACGAAGTAAATCGGTCAATAACCAGCGGTTACCCGTAGCCGGAATCGCCTCCACCAAATTAAAGGAAGACATAACCGTGGCACAACCAGCCTCTACAGCCGCTTTATAAGGCGGGAAATACTCATTAAACATCTTGATACGGCTCATATCCACCGTATTATAATCACGACCGGCCTCGGAAGCGCCATACAAGGCAAAGTGCTTCAAGCAAGACAAGATCGTGTTCTCTTTCGTCAAGTCATCTCCTTGATAACCTCTCACCATGGCGGCGGCGATCTTTCCACCCCACCAAGGGTCCTCTCCACTACCCTCGGCGATACGTCCCCAACGAGCGTCACGGGCGATATCCACCATCGGGGAATACGTCCATGTCACACCGTTTGAGCTGGCCTCGATAGCGGCGATACGGGCACTTTGCTCGATCAACGTCGTATCCCAGCTACAAGACAAAGCCAATGGGATCGGGAAGATCGTATGATATCCATGAATTACATCCAGTCCGAACAAAAGCGGAATTCCTAAGCGAGATTCCTTAACCGCTATCTCCTGCAATTTACGGAACGTCTCCAGCTCCGAGCCTCCCGTAGCACCCAGCCAGCCCCGACGAATCGTCTCGTCCGCACCTTCCGAGCCACTCAAGATGCCGGGAACACCACCACCGGACAAGTTCAGCTGTCCGATCTTCTCATCCAAAGTCATTTTACCCATCAACTGATCGATAAACGTATCCATCGCTCTCGTATCTTGAACGGGCTTTTGTCCGTATGCCGCAAGTGCCAAACAAGCGGCGAATGATAATATAATCTTTCTCATGTTATTTAAATATTAAGATTCTCTCGCATTATGGATCGTGAAACCCAATTTCTTCAAACCGTCCTGGATTTCCGGACAGCTCATAAACAAACGCCACAGAAGGCCCGTACGGTAATTCTCGATCATCGGTGCGATCGTACATTGGTCTATCGCCAGATAACGACGCGGATACCAATTCTCGCCTTCACTGAAAGCGTCGTAAAAACCATACTTACCCCAGATGCTATCTCCCAGATTGAAATAGAAATGCTTCAATGCCTTCGAGGATTCCTCCGGTGTATACGGATAACTGCTCAAAGCCGCTGTCGGCGTAATCACCCCATGATCGTTGGAAGGCATATGCGCGTTATAGCCTTTAACGGAATAGCTGGCGGTCAATCCCCAGCAAGCGTCGCTATATCCCTTGAAACCCTTCGGATTCTCCGCACAATAACGGTAATCGATCAAGACGTGATTCCGGTTCAAGTCCCAGTAGTTAGCGTATCGATCCGACAAGCCTACCGGACATAGGCCGATATAAGAATAATGCGCCCAAAACAACGGGCCGCCGTACTCCTCGGCATAATTATGTTTCAAGATCAAAGGTAAATCGTAAGCGACCGCATCGCTCTTGATCCCCCCTTTACGAGCCCATCCGTTATGATAAGCGGAAGCCGGGATCGGATACGTAGGCGAAGACGCCGCCAAAATATAAGTAATCAGACATTCATTGTAACCTTCCAAAGGAAAATTCATCTCCCATGCGTAATTCGGGCTCCAATGCCAATACAATACATCCTGCCCGTTCAAATACCATGTCCATTCCATCTCACGCCATAGCTGGTCAATCTTCGCAGCCAACGCTTTCTCGCTCTCATTACCATCCTTGAAATATTGGCGTACGCATAAGAGACCTTGCATTAAGAAAGCGCTCTCTACCAAATCGCCTCCGTTATCCTTCTGGCCGAAAGGCTTTACCTTACCCGTAGGCCCATGCATCCAGTGAGGCCAGACCCCATGGAAACGATCGGCCTTCGCCAAGTAATCAGCGATTTGATGAAAACGGGCCACACCTTCCTCACGGGTGATAAAACCACGCTCAATACCTACCAACAGCCCGGCGATGCCAAAACCACTACCCCCGGTGGTCACGATATCAGCGTCGTTCTCAGGATACACGCCATCCGTATGGATACGCTCACAGGCCAGTCCGGAGGTAGGCTCCGCACCTTCCCACATATAATTAAAGTGAGCCTTTTGTATATAGGTCAAGAATTCATCATCCGACTGAAAATCCAACTTACGCTCATTGGGCGTAGACTCTGCGGATGTGTCACTTTTCTTGGCCTCATGACAAGCGGTCAACGAAAAGCCAAGCAACAGGGTAACAACGCCTGTACGGAAATAGGTATTCATAGATATATACATTTAAAATAGTTATCGTCTCAATACTTTACTCATCGGTGAACGGCCGCTCTCTCCCAATGCCTCGATCGAGAAATAATAGTCCGTATCCTTATCCAAGCCCCTGAAATCGTACATCGTATCTCCCAGTACCGTGATACTGTTGTACAATTTATCCGGCGCTATACCATAATAGATATTGTAAGCGTACGCCTCTTTTACCGGCTCCCAAGTGATCATCGCATTCCGCTTATCTGCTTTTGAGCGTTCCACCTTTAAGTTCTTAACGGCGGTGGGAGCTTCTCCCAAACCATTTCCAAAAATACGAAATCCGGACATAGCGAAGTTGCCCGAAGGCACATGTTCGTTCACTATTTTCAAATAACGGGTTTTCAAAGGCTCACGCAACTCGATATAGTCGTGCGGGATGTCCTTGTCGTTATCGCTCTTATCGACTACCAATTCCCAATTTTGTCCATCTATAGAATGATAAATACGATATTGATGATACAAGTCCATCGCCTTATTATGCTGTACGGCTCTATGCTCGTAATAGTTCAACTGGATCGCACGTACCTCTTTCAATCCCTCTAAAGAGATCTGGAGCCATTCACCCGGCTCTCCCGAGCGGGCGGACCAGAAAGTACGCATGCTCTCATCCGTTACATTCTCCGGGACTAACGTACTATCCATGGAAGAGGCCATCACCGGTTTTCCATACGATAGCAACATCCAACCGGAAAACGTATTCGCGATATCATCTACCTTCCCTTTCGGCGTAAACAAAGGATAGTCCCCGAAAGCGGTGTTCGAATACATCACGCCATCCTTATCGAATGCCGTAGGGTACAAACCGATACGACGCTCAAACTTATATTTCAAAGAAAGCATGCAAGTAGCCACATGCCAGTAATTGCCATACGCATCCTCGAAAGTACCACCATGACCGGCACCTTGTACGAAACCTCCCGGCTTATAGCTCATCGGGTTATGTTTCTGGTAGGTGAACGGGCCCATCGGCTTGTCGGATACATAGACACCATCCGCATAGACCTTGAACTCCGTTCCCGGCGCACCGTATTGGAAATAATATTTACCGTTATGCTTGGTCACGAAAGCTCCTTCCGTAAAAGGCGCCAAAGTCGTACTATCGTCATTGTTCATCCCGAAACGTTCCCATCCGTGTTCTTCCGGGCGCAGCATCATGATCTCTTGGATCTTGCTGATCGGGTGGAAATCACGGCGATCCAATTCCACTCCCTTCAAAGCGAACTCATTACTTGAACCATAGTACATATACAAACGTCCGTCATCATCCAGCAAAAATGCCGGGTCCCAGCTAGGAAGAGCCGTTTTCTCCACATACCGCTTGAACTTTCCGCTTTTCGGGTTCGTACTATACCAAATAGGCAATCCCGCATAGGTAGAACCGGTATAGAACAAGGTATCTCCACTTACGAAAGCCGCCGGAGCGCACAAGTCGTCATCTTCCGGATAACGTTGGAAACCGGCGAATACAAACTCCCAATTGCTTAAATCCTTGGAATAATAGAATCCGGCTTGGTTCGTGGCGAAAAGGAAATATTCCCCTTTATACATGACCATCATCGGATCGGCCGTAGAGCGGAAAGATCCATTCTTCACCAAATCCGGCAGATTCGCCCGGAAGCAGTAGCTCAAATTCATCGGGTTGCAATAGGTAGAGGGATGATCGGCCGTACCGTCGAACCAGCGGGTGGCTTGCTGAGGAGCTTTTACCCGTACATCACGAGGATCCGCCTCCATCCGGATATCTATTTTCGTATCGTTATCGCCAAAGGCGCGATAAGCGTACTTCATTCCCGGATAATACACGAATAACTCATGATCGTAGCGGCTTGCTTGTATCTTATAATAGCCTGTCGCATCGGTGGTATAATGAACCGGGCTAGCCGTGAACATCACCGTAGCGCCTTCCAAGGGCTTGCCGTCCGGTCCGGTAATCGTACCTTCCAGAAAATGTTTTTGGGATACGGTAATATAGTAATCGCTTACCTGCCCCTTGATCACGATCACGGAATCTCCCCGCTCGTTTACTTGAGCGTTTACGGTAGAGACCGCGAAGAAAGAGGCAAGGAGTGATACGAGCATACACTTATTGTAGGCTTTTAAGGAAGCGCTAGAAACTCCTACGTCTTTCCGGAAAAACATGTACGTGTTTTCCGAAAAAGACGTACATGTTTCCGAGAAAACACGTACATGTTTTTTCCAAGAAGCGATAGCCCTATTTATTCTATTACATGCCAGCATATTATGTTCAAGATAAGTTATTGTTGTTTTTTGTCGCATTATTATTTTATGGATTGAATCTTTTGGATACCTTTCTGGACATCCGGATGGCTCATGAAAAGGTTCCACAACAGATTCGTACGGTAATTCTCGATCATAACCGTTACAGGCGCTTGATTCAATCCCATAAATAAGGGAGATACCCAATTTACAGTCAAGTTGAAAGCATCCCGGAAACCGTACTCACCCCATAAGAAGCTGCCGTAGTTACGATAATAATTCCGCAAGGCTTTCATGGAAGCGTCCGGCGTGTAAGGGAAAGAAGCCAGAGCGCCCGTAGGTGCCATCGTTCCGTTATCCCGGTGCGGCATCGGCTCCTGAGCTTGATAGTTCCAAGCGAAATCGCTGGCGGTCAATCCCCAACAATCTTCTCCATAACCTACATACCCCCCTTGGTTCTCGATACAATACCGTTGATTGATCTTTGCCATTTTCTGGTTGTTCTCGAAATAATTCGTGTACTTATCCGTGAACTTATGTGGGTCCAGCCCGAGATAGGAGTAATGGATAAAGAAAAGAGGACCGCCCTTGGAGACACCGACTTTTAAGTTCTCCCCATAATAGGTATTACCATTCGTATACATCTTACCATCTTCTACACACCCCCAACCGGCACGGTATTCCTGCGCATACTCCTCTTGGCTGGCCCAGCCGCTATAATACATCTCCGGAGAGATTCCGTATTTCGGCCCCATGATAGCCAACATATAGGTAATCATGGTCTCATTCCAGCCGATCAATTTATGATTGATCACCCACGCCTGATCTGGAGACCAGTGCCAATATAGATATGGGCTGTCCTTAAATTGCTTATACCAGCTCCATTCCACGTTTTTCCATAGATTATCGATGCTCTTACGGATTTGTTTCTCCTTGTCATTCTCTTGGTTGAAATATTGACGAGCCGTTAACAGTCCTTGGAATAAGAAAGAGGTCTCCACCAAATCACCTCCATTATCTTTCGGGCCGAAGAAAGCGACCGTCTTCCCGGTTGTCCCATCGATAAAGTGAGAGACCGCCCCATGGAATTTATCCGCTTTCTCCAAGAAAGAAGTGATTTTCAAGAAACGCTGTACGCCCTCTTCCCGGGTGATAAATCCCCGTTCGATACCCGCCACGATCGCCATGATACCGAAGCCGGAAGCCCCGGTAGCGATCATATCATTCCGTCCGGGAATATTCTCACGGGCAAGACCGCTGTTTGGCTCTGCTCCCTCCCAATAGTAACGGAAGTTCGCTTCCTGTACCATATCCAGCAATTGCTCGTCCGTCATTGGATAGGTAGTGGCCGAAACTGTCTGGGAATCATTGGATTCATTCAGCGCATAATCCACGGCCGTCACCTTATAATAAGCCTTTTTACCAACCTCTCCCAAGAAATCGGTATAACGATTCATCCAAGGGCGGCGGATAGCAACCGGTTGGTAAGTAACCCCGTCGAAAGAACGGTAAATGCGATAGTATTTTATATCCTCCTTCGATTGAGGAATCCATTTGATATCGATATGACGCTCATACGCCTTGGCTTCCTGCAAGACCGGAGCGTTTAAGGCACTTACCGACGGGAGGGAAGCCGGCAAAAGCTCTATATCGTCCAGATAAATCGTATATTCGTTTCCATCGGCCGTACCGGGACGAAGGGCTACGGCCGCTAATTTCTTGATGTTCGTATCGTTCACGGCGTTTAATCCGAAATCCTTCAAAGGAATGGATACGGAATGCCATACGCCGGGACGTGTATCTTTCAGATAATTTCTCAGGTTTAGGTATTGAGTATACGTGCTGTCCGCATAACGAATAGCGATATTTGGAAGAGCGGCAGCATCCATGCTCTCTCTCAGTTGTACTTGTAAAGAGAGCGTAGAGGGCTCACGAAAGAAGTCATTGCCACGGACCGGGCAATATTGTATCTCGCTATACCAATCTCCACCGGGAGCGGATACATAGGTAAGCTCCAAGGAATTGCCGGGCGTAAAAGCGACAGAGCCGGCAACCGGAAGATGATGTCTCGCATTTTTAATCCAAGAAGGTGAGGTATATTTCGCTTGAGAATAAAAGTAATCCCCTTTCATCAAGCTATTCTCGAAGAAAACATAGTCGTAAGGTTTCTCCACCGCTTGCAAGCTGGCGGATAATAAGAGAGTAGTTAGTAATGCGATGTGTTTCATGATGCTGATATTTATATAAATAAAGATATGATTTGAGATAAAATAGGCGGTGCCAAACGGGTTGACACCGCCTTGCCAAACTACAAAGGTCTAGTAAATATATGAGAATCTTATTATTCTGCTGTCGTTCCAGCCTCAAGTTCCAAGTTCGGATTCAAGTCGATCTGATCTTGAGGTATCGGATAATATTCGCTTTCTCCCTTCACAAAACCCGGAAGTTCTTGAGTAGCTTTGTCTGTACGAACCAAATCGAAGAAACGTTCGCCCCATTCCAAAGCCAATTCAACTTGACGTTCTTCCAAGATTTGATCTAAGGTCGCATTTTTGATCGGAGCCAAGCCTGCACGTTCACGAACCAAGTTCAAAGGAGCATCTCCATTTTGTCCCTTACGAACCTTAGCCTCCGCATTCATTAACAATACGTCAGCATAGCGGAATACACGAATATTATTATTATCGCCATATCCAGTACGTCCCGGGGTCATTTGGTTTGCAGGCGTATAGGCCTTACCATTATAAGCAGTCGGTTCACCCGGTTGAGCCGCAGGAATATAATCACCGTCACGAGTAGTGGCATCCGTCATTAAGAAGGTTGTCTCCGCACGAACCGTTTCACCACGTTTAGAGAATAGATTACGAATTTTCTCCGTCGGCTCAATAAATGCCCATCCCGAAATAGGAGCCTCTCCACGAGGGCCTTGGAAAGCAAACCAGTTATCAGAGGAAACGATATCACCACTTCCGTTTCCAAAGTCAGTAAATTGATACTCTAACAAAGACTCATTACATAATTTTCCCGGAATTTTGAATAATTCATAGAAATCATTATAGAGCTCAAACTTACCACTATTAACGATATCATCAGTCAAGGTAAGTACATCATCCCACTCATTATTGTACATTTTCAATTTAGCTTTCAACAATTCAGCGGTATATTTCGTAACCGCTCCCGGATGTTCAGACTCATTCGGACGAATTGCCGGCAAATTAGCGATGCAATAATCTAATTCATCATAGATATACTTTTCTACGTCTTCCTTCTTGCTCTTATAAACATTCAGTTCTTGATTGTCTAACAAAAGAGGTACATCGCCAAATAAATTTACCAACTGGAAATAAGCGTATGCCCGGAAAAAGCGGACTTCAGCGGCATATTTAGCGTTCAATTGTTTATCCGACTCACTCGTCAGATGTTTAGCGTAATTCTCTAAAGACTCCAATGCCGAATTAGAAGTAGAGACAACATAATAGCAATTTCCCCAAAGGCCACTCAATGCCCAGAAGGTAGTCAAGCGATCATACTGGAACTTACTCGCATACTCATATTCGATCTGGTCCGTAGGAGATCCTCCTTTATTCACATCGTCACCACGCACAATGATACATCCGTACGAAGACCAAGACCCCAGATAACTACGAGAGGTCGCGTATATACCGGAAACCGGCATATACATGTTTGCTGTATTAGAATAGTCCACGGTCTCTGCTTCCACAGAATTCTCGGGGAGTTTATCCAAGAAATCACTACAGCTGGAAGTCACTAAAGAAAAGGCCAAAGGAATAGCCCATAAAAGCTGTTTTTTAAATATATTTTTCATATACTATATTAGCATTAAAGATTAATAAATGATACGAAGACCTAATGTATAGGCTGAAGACAACGGGTATACCCGCTCATCAAATCCGTAAGATGAAGAAGGCATCGTGCCATCCTCGTTCTTCACGCCACCCAACTCAGGACTAAAGCTGTTCGCCTTGAAAATAGTCAAAGGACGATCTGCCGTCAAGCTCAAACGGACACTAGGCATCTTAAACTTGCCAAAGTCTTTCTTCGGGAAAGTATAAGCTACTTGAACATTCTGGATACGGAAGTAAGAACCATCCTCTACGTAGAATGAATTGAACTTAGCGATGTTCCAAGGATTAACTGACCCTGCGGCAGACATATAGCTATTCGTAGAACCTTCGCCTGTCCAGCGGTTTTCAACCTGATCAGCGTCATAGTTCAACTCGGAATGCCAACGGCGATCACCACGTTTGCGGTTTACGATCTGATTACCAGTAACACCTTGCATCACCATTGAGAAATCAAAATTCTTATAGGAGAAGCCTAAATTAATACCATATGTAAAGTTCGGGATATAAGATCCTAAAGTCACACGGTCCTTATCATCAATCTTACCATCTTGATTCTGGTCAACATATTTGAAATCACCTGGTTTCAAATCATTAGCCACAGCGATCGGATCAGCTGCGATCTCAGCCTCATTCTGGTAAACACCGGCGATCTCATGTCCATAATAGGCATTCAACTCACCACCTACCTTAGAGATCGTACGGAACTCAGCAGTACCACCATATAAATAAGAAAGACCGTTCAAGTCTTTTACCTCATTGTGTAATGTAGTCAAGTTAGCGCCAATAAAGTAAGAGAAATCCTTACCAATCTTATCAGACCAATTCAAAGACAATTCAACACCGGTATTTAAGATCTCACCATTATTACCCAATAAGTTTCCTGCACCCATAGGAAGCGGAGCGTTGATAACCGCATTTTGTGTTAAGCGATAGTACCAGTCTGCTTCTAAAGTTAATCGGCTATTCAATGTACGGAAATCCAAGCCAACATTCGTTTCGTTCACGACCTCCCAACCTAACCAACTAAAGTACACCAAATTCGTATAGCCGGGAACAACACTTCCACCAAACACACCTGAAGTACCCATCTCCTGCTTAATAGAAGCGAAACCATCACTAGCCTTGATCTTATCATTACCTAACTTACCCCAGCTAGCGCGAATTTTCATATAATCAACCCACTTCTGATCTTTCATGAAATCCTCTTCCGAGATATTCCAAGCGGCACCTACAGACGGGAAATATCCCCATTTTTCCTGATATTTAGAAGAACCATCCGCACGCATTGTAGCTGATAATAAGTATTTACCTTTATAATCATAAGAAACACGACCGAACCAAGACACACCACGATAAGTAGTTCCATCATCACCTGTGGTACGTCCATCCGCATTTCCTTGATTCAAATAGTAATACTCTTCATGCTCTCCCGGTACACCTGTAGCTTCACCCCACAGTTTACGCCAATTCTCTGAACGTACAGAGTTACCTAACATAACAGTCAAGCCATGATCGCCAAAAGTATCCGAATACGTTAATGTATTATCCAAAATCCAGCTATGATAAATATCATTCTGCTTTTTCAACTTAGGAGTAGATTGAAGCTGAGTTCCACCTACCAAATATTCGGGCGTATATGTTCTCGTCTGGAAGATATTAATATCTTGGCTATAAGCGGTTTTAAAGAACAATTTATTCTCAGGCAAGAAATCTAATTGAGCATAAAAAGAAGGCATTACACGCAATGACTGGTTTTTAGAATCATAATATTCAGATTGAGCTACCGGATTGTAATAAAACTCACTCAAACCAACTTGTGCAGGAGAAGCATATTTCGTTGGGTAAGGTTTCAGCGTACTATTCTCATCATAAACCGGGATAATTGATGGAGTTCTAAAAGCAGCCAACCAAACCTCTCCATTCGGTAAATTCTGAGTAGAGTTACTCAACACGACATTCGCTCCGACTTTCAACCAATCAAAAGCTTTATAATCCGCTTTTGTACGCAAATTGAAACGAGAATAATCATTTTTAGCGTCCAAGATACCATCTTGATACAAGTAAGAAGCACCTACAGAATAAGTAGCCTTTTCTGTTCCTCCTGAAATATCCAATGAATGGTTATGCGTCAAAGCTGTACGAAGAATCTCATCATACCAGTTTGTATTAGGCAAAGTACCCCATACAGATTTAGCATTGTTAACAACGGCCTGCAAGGTCTCATTACCCATCTCACTAATCATCGTAGCGTATTGCTCGCTATTTGCCATCTTTAAAACGTTCGTCGCTTTCTGGAAGCCGACGTAGCCGTCATAAGTAACTGTTGCCGGACGATTCAAAGCACCCTTCTTTGTTGTAACCAAGACAACACCATTAGCGGCACGCACACCATAAATAGAAGCTGCAGACGCATCTTTCAAAATAGACAAATCCTGAATATCACTATTATTCAAGAAGTCGATATTATCGAAAAACATACCATCTACAACATATAATGGTTGACTATCATCATTCATAGAACCGATACCACGGATACGTACGGAAGGACCGGAACCCGGTTGTCCATTATTAGTAATCTGCACACCCGGTACTTTTCCTTGTAAAGCACCCATCGGAGATGAAGTCGCATGTTTTGTAATCTCATCAGCTTTGATCACAGCAATCGGAGCCGTTAAATCTTTAGCTTTACTTGTACCATAACCGATAACAACTACCTCTTCCAAGTTTTGCGTATCTTCATTCATAAGAACATTTACTACAGTCTGTCCGTTAACCGGGACTTCTTGTGTAGTCATACCTACATAACTAAATACTAAAGTTGCGTTCTTGGGAACATTACTCAAAGTATAGTCTCCATCCATAGAGGTTATGGTACCATTCGTCGTACCCTTAACCAAAACACTTACCCCGATAGCCGGGTATCCTGTGGCCTTTTCAGTTACCACACCAGTAACTGTCAGATTCTGCGCAAACATAGTAGTCGCAGCAAGTAACAGGCATAAACAAAGCATTAATTTAGCTTTCATTCATTCTAGTTTTAAAGTTGAACATTTGTTTTTACACTCATTATTAAATTTGAAGCAAATGAACACCCAAACCTAAAAAAGGGCAAATTTTTGTATACTTCAACACTACTGCAAGCCTTGCGCAAGCAGAAAATTACTACTTTTATACTACTGCAATACATATTAATTATCTTATTTTCAGTTATAATACATTTGTTAATTCAAAAGGAGAACATTATATGTTATTAAACACATTTCACTAAATATGGGAAAACAAAAATGACAAGGAAAACTCATAGTTATGATTTTCTTATTTCATAGTTATGATATTTTTCATTCATAACTATGAAATTTCTTAGTGGAACTGGATCATGAAATCTACCAAGCTTTGCCCCTCCGGTAGATTTAGTTTTTTACGCAATCGATAGCGCGCCGCCTCGATACCACGTACGGAAAGATTTTGCATACGAGCCATATCCTTAGTTGGCATATTCAAACGTAATAAAGCGCATAATCGTAAATCGCCCGGAGTCAAATCGGGATACCGCTCTTTTAGATTCGTAAAGAACTTTTCGTGGATACGATCGAAATTAGTCTGGAAAATGGCCCATTCATCCTCGCCTGATATATTCTCTTCGATCATGTGGATTAGTTTATCGAAGAATCGTTTCGTATAACTTCCTGATAATTGTTGAGCTTGTATTTCCTTTTTTAAACCTTCAAGGAAATCATTATGAGAGATAACAGACAAAGTAGCGCTGGCTAATTCCTTACTCTTATAAGTAAGGTCATCTTCTAATTTTTCATTCTCTAGCTTGACAATTAATTGCTCTTGCGCCCTCAATTGCTCTTCTTGCAATCTCTTTTGCTCCTCGTTAACTTTCTTCTCACGCATGACAATCCACATCGTATACATTCTCACTAATACGACCAGTATACATAAAAACAAAGCAAAATAGATGATCAGAGCCCACCAAGAGCTATAAAATGGACGTTCGATCTTGAATGGATAAGACAGAGAAGATAGCTCTTTTCCTCGATCGTCTTTCACAACCGCATGTAACACAAAATTACCATAGGGTAAATTAGAATAAGTCCGTTGAAAATTACTGGTGCCTTCTATCCATTCATTATCAAATCCGTCCAATTTATAATAGATCAGGAAACGGCGCCCCGTAAAATCCGGATACGAAAACTTAAAAAGAATCGTATTATAGCTATAACTCAATACGGACGCACCGGCTTCCGGTGCGTCCGCTCCCTTGCAAGGGAGCGGAGCGAACTCATTTTCGTGCCGATTATAAGCCCTTACCTGCGACAAACTCAATGGAACTCGAGTCGTATCCACATAATTCCGGTATCTGTCATAACGAGCGATCCCCCCGTTTAGACAAAAATAAGACGTCCCGTCGGAAGCCACATAAATATTTCCCCTATCCTCTATGGTCGGATTATCAAACAAAGTAAAAGGAATACGCTGTTTTAACTGGAATCGCCCGGACTCATATCCTAACAATACATATTCCGAATTCCGGATAAACCAATATAAATCATTATTCAAGGAAACAACCCGATAGGTATCGCTTAACTCCGGAAAGTCTTCATTCAACAAATCATAAGGAACAATCTTTCCAGTCAAATCCTCATAGGTATAAAACTTACGTCCATCCGAAAAAACAATACGTCCGCGTAATTTCATCACATTAATCGTACCACTTTCATTCTCAGGCTCAAGTTTCCCTATATATTCCATCTCTTTTACACTCTTCAAATCCTCGTTCAAACGAAGCCGATAAATTCCTTTATACATATGGCTAGCCCATATATTACCTGTAGGGTCTACCTCAAATGATTTGATCAAATTTGAGAATCCTTCCACATTATGGCTGAATTGCCAACGATTAGTGGCCATATCCCGAGTAAAAACACTCAAAGGCCGGTAAGACATCTGTAACAATATCTCCTTCCCGTGGATAATGCATTTACGTAATACGGTTCCACCTCCATTAGGCCCCGGTATCTGAGTCGCTCTCAATCCATCTACCTGTAAAGTTCCCTTATTATGTCCGGCTATTAATTGGTTCCCGACATCCGAGATATACCAAGTCTGTTCTTGCGTATTGGGTACAAGCATTGGATAGCTATCATTTTCTAATAAAGCATAAAGACCTTGATTTGTTGCTAAATAAATTACGCCCTTCTCTATCACCATATCATGTACCATGCCGATCTGGGCCTCAAGCGGTTCATAGAAATAAATCGGGGAGTTCATCTGTACTTGGGCAATACCGTTGTCTAAGGCTACCCACAAATTATCTGTATTATCGGCAAACAACTTCAATACAGTATTATTAATCAGGCCATTCTCGCGATTGATATGCCACAACTTCTCCCCATTCTTATTAATAGCAACGATTCCATTTGAAATTGTTCCAATAACATAAGTGGAATCTTTCATCATAACCCCTCGATTCGCTATCCCTCCTTTCAAGATCTCATTGGCAGGAATATCCCATGCGGACAATTTCTTATGTATCTCATCATAAATATATAACCCTTTACGTGCCGAGACTAACAGTAATCTATCGTCGAAAGGCAAAACAGATACAAAGGAATCATTCAGCGCATCTTTAGGTAATAACTCTGTGAATTGGCCATCGTCCATCCGGCAAAAGCCTCCATCCATAAACTGGATATATAAGTGATTATCCAACGTAAAAATATACAACGGTGGCAAATTAGGCTCTCCCTTCCTTACTTTTTCCCCATCATATACAAAGAAATTGCGGAATGATTGAAAATAAATCTCACCCTTATATTCATTAATCGTCCAGAACTCATCATTATTAAGATAGACGTTCATCTCAGACGAACTGAGTGAATGATAAATCAGATCATTCTCATCATCCATCTCAAAATACCCGAACTCCTCGAAAGAGCCGACATAAATACGTCCGTCCTTCGATATATACAAAGCACGGACACCTAGATTATTCGGTAATTTCACAAGATCCCAGTGAATACCGTCAAAAACCAAAAGCCCCCGGTTATTACCAATATACATCTTTCCTCCCGGACCTTGGGAGACGGCCCAATTCTGGTTTCCCGCTTTGTAATCGCTTACGGAATAATTGATGATTTTAGGAATATAGGGTACCTTCGCATTCCCCGTTATACAAAATAACAAGGCAATAACGCAACAAATCAACATACGAACCAACGTCCTCTTAAGTATCTCCTTCACTATATAGTACAGAATGTTATGTACCACAAAAGTAAATAAAAAAACATCACGTTACACCCTACTTCTTATAAACTCTCACATAATCAATCTCGAACACATGTGGAAAAAGAGAATCATCAATACCCTTTTGGCCTCCCCAATTCCCACCGATCGCCAGATTCAGCAAGATATGAAAGCGTTTATCGTAAGGCCAAACCTCATAGCCTGTCCCCTCGTTCTTAAATGTAAAGTATAATTGATCATCTACATAAAGCCGGTACTCATCTTCCTCCCATTCCAAGGCGTACACGTGAAACGCTTTATAACAATCCGGACACGCAATTTTAGCATTTTTTTGAGTTCCGATCGCATGATTATATTTTTCCGTATGCGAAGAACCTACGATCGTGTCGGGATCATAGCCCACATTTTCCATAATATCTATTTCCCCGCTTTTTGGCCAATCCCCGTATTCCCAATCCGTTGGAAGCATCCAGATGGCCGGCCATGTCCCTCGTCCAGTCGGGAGTTTCGCCCGAATCTCAAAACGTCCGTACAACCAATCCCCTTTTCCTTTCGTAATCAGGCGAGCCGATGTATATGAACGACCTTCCATCGGTTCTTTCAAGGCCGTAATCCTCAACACCCCATCCGAGACCCAAGCGTTCTCCTTTCTGCCGGATGTATAATATTGAGCCTCGTTATTTCCCCATTGATATACATTACCTTCCGTATCATAAGACCATTTCGTAGAATCAGGAAATCCCGTATAGTCAAACTCCTCACTCCATATCAATTTCCACCCGCCTTTATCCATGGGTGCAGACAAATCGATATCACTAGCATTCGCCAGACTGCTCAAGAAAACACGATATAGGATAAAACTAAACAAAAGAAATGAACGTGACATAACAATATAGATTTAAATCAGAATTTCCACAAATGTATAAAAAATAAATAAAAGTGTAGATAAAAAACACATCGCAAGGTTATCCCCGCAATTATACTGCGAATACCACAGGAGATATACTTCAAGTGGCAGAGAAGATATACTTCATGGCCAAAGTAAGTACTACCCCATTTTCCCTAGGGATTTATCGGATAAGCTATCTATACGAGAAAATGTCACAAAATAAAAAAGGGATGCCACAATTGACATCCCTCTCTCTGGATTGTGTGTTGTCTCACGAGGATTCGAATTTTATTTACATCATTTTACATTTTAGTACTACATACTCTATAAAACAGCTAATTACAAGCATTTTACATTTTAACACTTTACCTCATTTTACATAAAAAGCAATCATTTATCAAACTTTTTCCGTACCAAATTCCGTACCAAATAATTTTTATATGTATCTTTGTTCAAGTTTTTTAAATCTAAAAGTATGTCAAAATTAGACCCACATTTTACACTAAAACGACCAAACGGAACAAAGACTAGTGAAATCCGCCTAAGAGTCTGCTATAACCGTAAAGAGTGTGTTTACCATTTAGTAGACCCTGTTACTCGGACTCCTCACAAAATTTTACCCCAACTATGGGATAAGGAAACTCAACTACCTATTAATAAGAAAAAGATACCTGCTGCATTGAGAGGAGAAACTGCAAATGTAATAGCTATAAGTACTTTAATTCAAAAAATCAAAGGTATATATAGTGAAATTATTGATTTTGTTAGAGTTAATAACCTAACCATTACTAATGACTTCTTAAAAAAAGAAATCAATGAACGTTTAGGCGTTACCGAAAAAATCGTAATAGAACCTCTTACTGTCGCACAATTCATCTTTCAAATTGTTGACGAAATGAAAGAGGGAAAACTTCTTATTGAGAAAAGTAAAAAACCTTATCGTAAAGAAACTATCAATCAATACATTAATCTTCAAAAGTCAATACACTATTTTGATAAAGTCAATAGGTTTAAAACAATGTTTGACAAAATAGACAGGCAATGGTATGATAATTATATCCGTTTTCTTTTTGATGACATTATATACATAGGAGATGGTACAGATGAGCAACCAGAATACGACCGAGAACGATGCGAAACAAATTATGCAGGCAATTTCATTAAAAACCTAAAAAGGATTATGAAACTGGCGCACCACCGAGGTGTTAGTAACAACGTAGAGTATAACGCCGAATATTTTACGAAGCCATCTGCACCCACATTTGGAGTATTTCTATCAGAATCCGAAATCAAAAAAATATATACTTTAGAATTAACTGGAGAAAACGAAAAATATGATAAATACAGGGATTTATTCCTTATGGGCTGTTATACAGGATTAAGAGTATCTGACTACACAAGACTTCAAAAAGAAAATTTCAAAACAACAGAAAAAGGAACAAGAGTTGTAGATATACTTACCAAAAAGACAGGAAAAGCTATATCATTGCCAATATTATACCCAGAACTGGAAGAAATAGCTCAAAAGTATAATTATGTCTTTCCCAAAGTTTCAAATCAAAAAATCAACGACAACATCAAAATCATTGCCCGTATGGTAGGTATCACAGAAACAATAACGTATATGAGTTATAAAGGAGGAAAGGAAATAGAAGAGAAAATTGAGAAATGCCTGAAAGTAACAACACATACTGGACGAAGGTCTGCCGTTACAAATTTTTACTTACAGGGCTTAAACATGGACGATATTCAAGAAATCACAGGGCAAAATTGTAAAGAAATTATAGCTTTGTACATTAAAGCCTCATCACATGATAAGGCTGATGTTGTAGCGGAAAAATTCAAACGATTGACAAATGGAACGAACACAGATTATAAATGAACTGAGACGATTTGAAGTCACTGGTGAACAATATAATAATATCCCACCAACAAGAGGAGAAAAGTACTACATTGACATATTAGACCAGCAACACAATGAGTTTTTTGATGACCTCCGTTTTTTTATCGCCAATAATAGTAAAGAGACTGTATCTCTTTATATAACCCAAACTTTGGAAGATTTGGTAACTGGTAAAAAGCAATTAGATAAACAGCTTTCTTCATACCTTCAAGAAAGAGAGGGTAACGATACTATATATATCCGTTCCATGAATGCTATACAAAAAGATTATATCAATAAGATGGAATGTAGGCTATCTAACACTCTCAATATCTTATTAGGTAGACAGACCTATCACAATTCAGAGGTGAAGCCTCAACAAGTAAGTCTTACTGATACTTACAAAGACTTACTTGCAAACTACGACGACTTACTCACAATCAAAGATTTAGTGACGATTTTTAAGACAACCCGCCAAACCATACATAATTGGGAAATGGACGGGAAGATTCAACGTACTAACCCTAACGGCCATCCAAGATTTTTAAAATCTTCAATCAAAAGAATTATAATAGAAAATTTTCCAGAACTTATTCAACAATATCAAAAAGAAAAATATAAGTAATATGAATCTACAACAACAAATGATAGACTATCTAAATGATTTAGAACAATTGAGGAAGAGAGCTATTGAAGTAAGGTTTGAACTTAAAAACAAATATCATTTTGATACACAGAATGATTATCGAATAACTGTATTTGAGCAAATTGATAGAGTACTTATCTATCATAATACAAATATAGTACTCTTCCTCCGTTACATATCATCTCCACAATATGTAAGCGAACTCTTCCATACAACGGAAGTTGATTCAATAAGAATAGCTTGTGATTATATAGCGAGAAATAGACAGTCATTAATTATTTTTATGCAAAGTGTTCTTGAAGCCTATTATAGGGAAATATGCTCCGCACTCAAATTAAACTGCCCAAACTCATACTCCAATATACTTATTTCTCTTTTTGAAAAAATAGAAATTGACAAAGAATCCAACTGGTACAGAGCAAACTATATTCTATCCAAAATAAGAAATACACTTCATAACAATGGAATACATCGACAACGCAGCGAAATTATTGAATATAGAGGAAAATCTCACCATTTTGAACAAAATCGACCTCATAATTCAGGTAGTTATGAAATAATCATATCAATAATCTCTGATATAATCGATTTACTATCCTTCATTGGAAACAAGAGCAGTTATATTCGTTTGATTGACAACAATGGCTTTACAGATGTACCCAACACAGATTAAAGATATTCAAATAACGACCTTTTACTATAAAAGTGAATGTTATTTCAAACACATCAGTACACAAAACAGCAACAAGAATAATAAACACCTGATTACAAACAAGATACATCAATCTCTCTATATTCACTTTCTTCAGAAGTGAATATCAAGAAACAGAATAATTATTTATTGGTTGATGAGAGCATCCAATATCAGTCCCGAAGAAACCTCAAATTGTTTTGCTTCCATTGGACTTCTCTGTTTTTTGTACAATTGAATTTTTTTCTTCCATAACTTTTCTACATTCTTTTCTCCTTTCATATACCTATCAACCAACTCTTCAATATCTTTTTCAGGTGTAGATATTTTTGTTTGTGCACTGTCACAGCTCATAACAGATAACAAACAAACAGATACCAATAAAAATAACTTCTTTTTACTCATAGTTTATTCTTTTAAAATATTAATACACAGATTTCAAGGAAATAAAATCATTGAAGTCTAAATGTCATCGGTACAGTATATTTCACTCTAACAAGTTTTCCTTTATTTTTACCTGGAATCCATTTAGGCATTGAATTTATTACACGAATGGCTTCTTTATCTAATAATGTATTAACACTATGAACAACTTCCACATCTGTTATAGAACCATCACGATTAACAACAAATGAACAAGTTACACGTCCCTGAATACCTTTCGTTTCCGCTTCACTTGGATACTTAATATTTTGAGAGAGGAAAGATAATAAATTCGATTCTCCCCCTGGAAATTCAGGCATTTGTTCAACAACTGTAAAAATCAATTCCTCCTCCTCTTCCTCCTCATTAGATATTTGCAATATTTCTTCAAATTCCTCTTCATATCTTATATCATTATCAAATTCTTCCACCTCATCCGCTATAACTATATCAGCTATTGAATGATTCGGAGTTAATTTTCGTTCCACGGTCATATTATCCAAATTAATCTCAAACGTGTTATCATTCCAATAATTTATGGCTAATATGTTTTCCCCCAAAAATGAAACCTCTTTCTCACAACCTTGAGTACATTCATCTATCCAAATTGGAAAATACTTTTGTTTAGTCTTGCTATATCCCAACACAGAACCTCTTTCCTTATAGACTATTTTATATTTCTCATTTTCAATAATATGCTCTGATTCATAATCTGAAAAATCGAATATTGCCTCATCATACATCGTTATAGTCATTTTACATCGAGTCTCCAATTGGAACGGATTCTCTAAATATTTTTGATTATCTAATTTCCATTTCTTTGAAAAATTACTTTTATCATAAATATCTAAATCTTTCCCTTGCGGGCGATATATGACAGTATTCAAAGAAGCCTCTTTTTCTAAAAAATGTAACAATTCAACAGGCAATTCTTGTCGATTAGTAAAATTGCCTGTTATTCTATTATCAACATCCACATTAATGACCTGTCCTTCAAATTTTAAGTTCCAATATTGAAGCGTTTCCAATGACAATAATGAAAAATGCAGAGAAGAGCAAGTATGACATGTCATTGAAGGATATTCTCTATGCACAAAAAAAAGAAATTTTTCACCTTTTATTTTTTGTATTTTAACCAAATTCTCTTTTGGAGTACCTATCTTTCCAAAGTCATCATCTACAAAATGATGCTCCCAATCATAGTCAAACAAATCTTGTGTTTGTACAACTTGCCATGCTCCAGAGACTTGTTCTAATTGAGAAAACACACAATGTCCACCTATTACCCCTTTATTAAGTAATCCATATATTTTCTCTACACCATCTTCCTTCTCAAAGATACATTGTACAGGAGTAGACCCCACAATATCTTGAAAGATACTAATAGCTGTTTCCTTATCCATTTGGGTTGTATTCTGTCTATAATAATAGAAACTTGCAGCGCCTAAAATTACCAAAGTAACTAATACCAACATCATAATGGTACTTTTAGATATACCCTTTTTACCTCCTGTTCCAGAAGCAAGCGAGTCACTACACTCCATCTGATTAGTATAACCACACTTCGGACATCTCAAAGCCTTTTCTGAAATTAGATGTCCGCATCCTCTACAATTTATCAATGCCATATATTTAGCCTCTTAAAAATGATACATCACTCTTTCTTCTCATAATAAACCCCATGAGCCGTCACTGGGATACAAAGACAGTCTAAGGACAAATCTGGATTATGCGATAAAATCACATAATAAGCCTTATATAAATCTATAATTCTACCATTATCAGCATCATTCACACTTATACATTCTCGACTCTCCACTGTCATTAACTTATCTTTGCAATAAAATTCTCTATCCAAAGTCACACCAATAGTATCTTTTCCACCTTCATTTATCGGCTCCATGCAAAGTCTCAACTTATAAGCTGAGACAGAATCCACAAAAACAGTTATACTATCTGAGAAAACAAAAACCTCATCTTTGTTGCTTTGGACAGTACAACTATTCAAAAATAAAGTTATAAAAGACAATATAGCGACAATCTTTTTCATATATCTTGATAATACTAAAATCACCTAATCATCTAAAAAAGAGCCTAACATGCCTCCCAAGAAAGCCGCTGCCCCCACCCCTATTCCGCTATTACCACTTTGAGGAGCCTCCTTATTTATTGTTGTGTTGTTAATAATCACTTGCTCACTTTTCTCTTGTGGAAAAGCACTCTCGCAATATTCACATGCTATATTATTTGTAACTGGTGCTCCACAATTTGGACAATTTGTTAATCCTGTTTTATTTACAAACTTGATGGTTGTTGGATTTCCGCATTCTGGACAATATTCCAAATTTTCCTCATAAGGACATCCACATTCATTACATTCAATCATTTCCTACATTCATTTTTAGAGATTACAGTTGTCACCAACAATAAGATTATCTGTAATGATAAAAGTGCCATTATAGATATAATGAACCAATTATCATAAAAAGAGTATGGAGCCAATACTGCTAATACAAACTCCGTAACAGTCATAACGGGAAAAAGAATACAGAGTGAGACCTTAAAAGCGTCTTTCAATCTCAAATTCAACAACACGAGGACAATGATAAGGTTACCCACCAGCACACTTGAACTCAAAATCACATTATATGATTCATAATCCTGTATTACAACCCCCAATAGGATATTCAGAATTACAAATAAAACAGTTGATAATAAACTGAACTGTTTCATAATAGTCAAATATTTGGTAAAGGTGGAGGACATAAAAAGAAATGAGCAAACTCTGGCAAAGACTCCATTTTATCCCAATTAGGCATTCCTGACTTCCAAACTAAAGTATCCTTTGCGATATTATGATTCTGGATAAAAGCAGTAACCGCATTTAAATCATAAGGACCTTGCTGTTGACCATTTATAGCCAAGAAATATTGAGTATTTGGTAATGGCGGTGGAAGATTTGGTGAACCTATATTCAGATTACCAGTCATTGAACCAACTTGATTCCCCATACCGAGACCTACCCCTAATCCAATCCCTGCATTCATAAGATTTCCGCTTGTACCTCCTTCATTTAAAGCTGCATTATCCAGCACATTAAAGCTACGCTCCATTTGATAAACATCACGACCTGTTATTTTCAATCTTGCAGCCAAATCTTTTGCCTCCTTCAATTTCGCAAAACTTGGGTCATCCTCTTTTACACTGATTGACATAACATCAAACGATTGTACACCAAGTCCATACCTATTAAAAGATTGAGAAATTTTTGTTTGGCAATAATCCGAGATATTATCTAAATGTGAATTAATATTCAATATAGAGATATTATCTTTTGTGAGCTTATCCGATATAATATTTGTCAATTGAGACATTACTTTCCCCTTGAAATAACTATTCAATTTCTCAACAGAGAAAGAGGTCATATTGCCAACCAAAGATTTTAAGAAAAGTTCTGGGTCTAATATTTTAAAGCCATATTGACCATAAGCTCGCACAGGAACAATCACCTCATATTTAGGGTCTTCTATTTGCAATGGAGTAGCTGTTCCCCATTTTGAATCCAATATAGCAAGCTGATTTACAAACCAAACCTCAGCCTTAAACGGAGATTGATTCCCAAAAGGAATATTTATTACCTTATTCAATAACGGAATATTAGAAGTGTGCAATGTATATGTTCCACTTTCGAATGAATCATATATTTGACCTCCTTTCAGAAAAAAGGCTGTTTGACCAGGGTACACAACCAACTGCGTACCCAACCTTAAATCCTCACTAGGGAATTTCACAACTAACTCCCTAGTGTTCATCGTACATTTTACAACATCAACTAACGCCATATTTATCTTTACTTAGGCAAACATCAACATATAAAACACAAAACTAAGAATAGCACCATACAATGCAGAATACGCCATGCGGGGTCGTTTATCTTTTTGTAGCAGGAACACGAACACGCCAATAATAGGAGGTACTAATGTGTAAAGCAAAAACCAGCCAAAATGAAATTTTGATTGATTATCAACTTTATAAGATTGATTAACCTGTAATCCTTTATCAACAGGATTACCACACTTAGGACATTTCTCAGCTCTATCTGAAATCATTTGTCCACATTCACAACATTTAATTAACGCCATAAACATTTGATAATAAATAAATTAATATTGAAATACTCAAAAGTACACTAATAACAATAGTTACAATCAGTGCCCAAAAAATTCTCTTTTTGTTCACAAGATGAATTAAAAGTCCTATAAATAAAACAGCCAAAAGATAGCAAATTAAGATTCCAGACCACTGGCTCTGATTTCCTGCTGCTTGGGCATAAGTACTAAATGAAATAAGTGATAGTAATGAAGCAACAACTACTTTATTCATACGAATGATAGTATATTCTCTGTGGCTCTAAAGAGAGATTAACAAAAAAGAAAGTGTGAGCCTGTTAGCTCTAATCTTGCTGATAGGCCTTCGACTGCCTTTGTAATAGATTAGAAAAAACAGCTCACACCCTTGGCTTTATATGTTTGAGATACATATACACCAAAGGGAGAACGCTTTTTAAAATTCCAATTACAAGGATGAGTTGTCGAAGTTCATCAGCATGGAATAAAACTAAACGCTTTCCTATATTATGTCTATCACGATGTGTGACAATGCAAATATAGGAATTTGTTTTCAACGTTCATTGTGAGCTGTAATATTTTTTACAAAGGTACATAATTAAAAGTCCAACAGTTCATAGGTTTGCATCAGTTCTTGATTTCTTAGACCTAAATATCGCCTAGTTGTCATTACATCAGAGTGATTGAACAGCTCAGACAATTTAATAAGGGCAAATTCTGAATTTTCTCCAGCGGCTTCAACAACCTTGCGACCAAAAGTTTTCCGCATTGAATGAGTAGAAAAGTGTTCTACCTTCAATCCATACTTACTTTTTATTAACTTGAATAACACATTGATTCTTTGTGTACTATATACCATCTTTTTTCGACTAATGAAACAACATTCATTTTTATCTGTTACATTCAAAGCCGTATAACAGTCTGCAATATGCTTTTGAAAGTTGGCATTCACTTTAATTTCTCTGCGTTTACCTGTTTTCTTTTCGATAATAACAAAAGAGTGGGCATCTAACAACATTGACCATGTTAAAGTTAAAAGGTCTGATATACGCAAACCAAAGAAACAGCCAGAGCCAATCAACAAAGATAAACGGTATTCTTTATCACGGTATAACTTCCTATCTAACGAAAGCATTGTGTCCCACTCAATATAATCTGAAGTGACATAACTATTTTTTAAGCTCATAATATACACTATTATATATAAAATACGGTTTTTGAATGACCCGTAGACCTATGAATTAATAAAATACTGAAAATCAATTAATATTCAAAAGTCATATTAGTGAATATACTTTTCCTCATTCTTTTCAATCGTTAGAATGTTCTATGAATTGTTTTAGGTTCCCCCCAGCCATTAAGACGATACACTTCTTAACTGCATCTTCGTAAGAAAATACATCCTTAATATAATTAGCATTTGTACCACTTTTACTTACATGGTCATATTGCCATATTCCCCAATTTCCATAATGTTTACCAAAGAAATATCTTCCAACTACCGCTTTCATACCTTAATCTCTTTTGTTATTACTTTTAATTACGTGGCAAATATATGACATTTATTAAATATATGCAATATGTAAATATTAAAAAACATGTAAATATAATGACTTCTATTACTTATTTGTCATATAAGCTATACCTTTGCATAAAAAGAACTCAATAATGAATGAGATAATAGAAAAAAAAGAGCGTACAGTAATACATATTTATCTGAAAGAAACAGATATTCATTACTATTTTGGTTCGATTGCTAATATATACGAGCATTTATCAACAGAAGAAGTAGGCATAACGTATGGTAGCCTTAGAAATTTTGGGTTATCATTTCAAAATCCATACGAAAACACTAAGTGCGTTATTCGTAAAGGACTGCTACTTGCTAAAAAAGGTAATAGAGGCAAAAAACAAAAATAATTTTACCACTATATAAATATATTCACCCACGACACAGTCCTTATTTGTGTATCATCACTGATAATCAGCTGGTTATATTATTACTTTTGTTTAGCTATATACCAACCGTGTCCATTAACAATAAAAAGGCTTCATTAGAAGCCTTTCTTTTCATCTCCATCTACTTTTTTAGGGATTTTTGCCCAATATCGCTGCAATGCTTGACTTATCTTTTGTTTCGTGTCTGATGCACGAGGTTTTTGAAAATTAGGATTTAACTCACCTTTCTTCTTTATGGATTGCTTCATTCTCGTTTCTTGTGAAACTTCTCTATTTACTCTTTCTGCCATATTACCAATTAATTTTATATTTATAAATATCAACACACATCAATTTACATTAACATATTCTTGCTTTTTACGCTCAAAAGTTGCATTTTTGTTAAAAACAAGGTCGTTGTAAGCTCATTCCTTAAATAGAACTTATTAATAAAAGAGAAAATATATATATTATAAATGAAAGATTATGAAGAATTTAACCACTTACTACATGGTCTAAATCTTGGGGTATCAACAGAATATTTCACAGAGAAACCCACTAAATTCAATAATTTACACTATAAAAGAAAATATCTAAAATACAATGACTTTATTGCTTATATCCTAAAAGGTCACTGTTTTTGCCATAACTATCAATCCAATGACTTTATAGTTAAGGACAAAACAGAAGCAAACTTTAGTTCAACTAAATTTATTTGGTTAGATATTGATAACTGTGACATTGATTTACAACACATATTCCAAATGATTAGTTACAAACCCAATATAGCATATACCAGCTTTTCAAACGCTTTAAATGGAAAAGGGTTTAGATATAGATTTATTTACTTACTGAATTGGGAAATTACAAGTAACGAAGAATATAAAATGTATGTAAACATTATACTTAATACCTTCAAACATGATTTAGGAGTAAAATTTATAAATAACTACATAGATACAAGTTGTTACAGCACAGCACAACAGTTTATAGGAAATGCTAAAGCTAATTGTGAGCTAAAGCTCAATCGGGATTATTATTATACTAAGGAGCTTTTTAATGAGATAATAGAAAATATAGGATGGTGTACTACTTTGTTGGATTTGAATAAAAAGAAAGAGAGAAGAGAGACAGTTACTAAAATTGAACAAAATAGTACAGTCAAGGAACTTATGAGCCAAATTCAGAACTTTGATATAACAACATATCATCCAACTTTATCTAATATTGAAAAAGCAAATCTGGATGAACAGTCTATATATACAGACATAGAAAAACAAAACATATATCAAGTCAAGTTTCTATTAGACGAAAACCATAAAGAAATAAAAATTCCTAAAGGGGTAAGAAACAAAGTTCTTTTTTATCAAGCGATTGTAATTAGAAATTTATCCCCTGATATTTCTTTAATAGAACTAACAAAATCGTTGTGGTGGTTATATGAACACAAATACGAAAAAACGAAAGACTTTAATCTAAATGATATTTGCCATATCGCAATTCATGTAATGGAACTTGATAATAAAACGGACTGTTTTGAGAAGGCTGGAAAACGTAAGTACCTCATCAACCCTAAATATAGAAATATAACCTTAGAGCAAAAAAGAAAGGCGTTAGGGGAAGCTATGAGGAGAAAGCGAGACAATAAGATTTTAGGCAACTACGATTGTAATAAAACAGTATCGGAAAATGCAAAAGATTTAAGTGTTTCGAAAAACAGTATTTACAATGCATTAAATGAAAATGGAATAATGCTTACACGAGAAAGCAAATTTCAAACTTTCACAAATATTTTCTTAAGCAACCAAGACGCAAGTATAAGAGAACTAATGAAATTAACGAAGTTATCAAGCAAAACAGTACAGGCTTACAAAAAGCGTCTCATAGATAAACTTGTTAGTTCAGAAAATATGAAAGATTATGAAATCGCTTGAAATTCTTGAAAAAATTTCAGAAGGGCCTCAGAAGAAACCGTATGTTGAGGCCCATTAAATTTAGTTCATCACAATTTAAGAGCGGGGTTCTGGCTATCTCAAAAGCATTAACATTATTTATACACACTAATATCTCCCAGATAAAGACTTAAATATGTTTCCCATATCTAAAACCCATCATTTTCCGTACCAAATCCCGTACCAACAAAACAAAATCCCTTGCTAATTTATTCATTAACAAGGGATTTGAAATTTACTCTGTTGTCTCACGAGGATTCGAACCTCGACAGACAGAACCAAAAACTGTAGTGCTACCATTACACCATGAGACAATCCGATTGCTTTACTAAAGCGATGCAAAGGTAAGAATAAAATCTTACCTTGCAAATTTTTTGATTATTTTTTTACTTTGCGATCAACAAATAATAATTTTTCTTACCTCTTTGAACCAATAAATACTTATCGTCAAGCAGTGAAGAACAGTCGATTACAGTATCAACCTCCGCTAGTTTCTCTTTGTTAAAACTTACGCCACCACTTTGTACCAATTTACGCATCTCACCTTTTGAAGGGAAGATAGCGGCTTTTTCAGTACACAAATCAACAGCCTTGATTCCTGCGGCCAATTCATCACGGGAGATATCAAAATGAGGAACACCCTCGAATACGGCTAGTAATGTGTCCTCATCCAATTTCAACAAAGCCTCGTGCGTGGAGTTACCAAACAAGATATTGGAAGCCTCGACAGCGGCCTCATAATCTTCCAAAGAGTGAACCATAACAGTCACCTCTTTCGCCAAACGTTTCTGCAACGGACGCAAATGAGGAGCGGCCTCTTGCTCCGCTTCCAAAGCGGCGATCTCTTCTTGGTTTAAATCCGTGAAGATCTTGATATACTTGGCGGCGTCAGCGTCGCTTACGTTCAACCAGAATTGATAGAATTTATACGGAGAAGTATAGCGACGATCCAACCAGATATTACCGGATTCCGTCTTTCCGAACTTACCACCGTCAGCCTTCGTGATTAACGGGCAAGTCAAGGCATAAGCCTCCCCTCCCAACGTACGGCGGATCAATTCCGTACCAGTCGTGATATTACCCCATTGATCAGTACCACCCATCTGTAGGCGGCAACCCTCATGCTCATACAAATACAAATAATCGTAGCCTTGTAGCAATTGATAAGAAAACTCGGTGAAAGACATACCTACACTAGATTCGCGGCTCAAACGTTTCTTCACTGAATCCTTAGCCATCATGTAGTTCACGGTAATATGCTTACCAATATCACGGATAAAATTCAAGAAAGAATAACCCTTCATCCAGTCATAGTTGTTCACCAACTTAGCGGCATTAGGAGCGTCGGAGTCAAAATCAAGGAACTTAGCCAATTGTTTCTTGATGCAATCCTGATTGTGACGAAGAGTAGCCTCGTCCAGCAAATTACGCTCGGCAGACTTCATAGACGGGTCACCGATCATACCGGTAGCGCCACCCACTAAAGCGATAGGACGATGACCGGCACGTTGGAAATGCTTCAGCATCATCACACTTACTAAGTGTCCGATATGCAAAGAGTCTGCCGTTGGATCGATCCCCACATAGGCCGATGTCAACTCTTTCTGCAATTGCTCTTCCGTCCCGGGCATCATATCAGCGATCATGCCCCTCCATCTTAATTCTTCTACAAAATTCATCGTATTAATTTATATCGTATTACATTAATATATTTGTCACTTTATCTCATACGAGGCAAAGGTACGACTTTTTAATTGAGAATCGAAAATTGATAATTGATAATTATCCGTTTAGGTGGAAGATAGAAACGTTTTTAGCGATTTGAATCCGCAGCTTTTCTTCCGGAATACCCAACGCTTCCGCTACATTTTGGTAGACCCCGCGGATATCAATCGATTTATCATCGGTCTCCAAGAAAAGGAAATCAGGCCATGCGACACGCAAAGCCGATGGATTAAAACGATCTCCAAAAGAGAGATAAAACCCCAAGCGAACCAATTGGGAGGCAAGTTCACCATTACCTCGAAAGCCATGGATAATCCAAGGCATCTCCGGTTTCACGGCCTTTTTACAGGCAATGAGATCCGCCCACGCTTTTACGCAATGGATGATTAATGGCTTATGTGTTTCCTCCGCTAAATTGGCTTGTGCCAGAAACACCTCTTTTTGCAAATCCATTGGAGATTCGGCCAGTGTATCAAGTCCAGCCTCTCCGATCGCCACGACTCCCGAACCAGACACCAATACCCTAAATAAGTCCATCTGCTCCTTTACATTATATATATACCACGGATGGATACCATATGAGCGAATAACCGTATCAAGAAGTGGACCCGGCTGCATATCACCCATTGGACTCACGATCCTATTTATAATCGCGATATCCTCCTTATGGAAAGGCATCTGATGCGTATGTATATCATAATAACCCATGGCGTTACGGAACCGGATCATAACCGCTCCCACCCCAAGGATGGCAACGAAGTATTCGTTTAACCGCAAGATACAATCCTTTCACAGGGCCATATTTCTTCAAGGCTTGCACCGCATATTCGGAACAAGTGGGCGTATACCTGCACGAAGCCGGTGTCATAGGAGAGATACAATATTTGTAGAAATAAACCGGCAATAAGAGTAATGTGGTAAAAAAGCGTCTCATTATTCTTTATCCCGAAGGATATGGATCGCTTTCTTCATTGCCTTTTCCATCGCAGCGTACGGATGGATCTCTTTATCGAGGTACAGGAAAGCGATTAACATGCCCTTATTCTTCGCTTCCAACGGTTCCAGTAAATCATATTTACGAACCCGGTAAGCCTCACGTACCTGTCGTTTGATCAAGTTACGCTTTACGGCTCTCTTAAATCTTTTCTTCGGTACACTCACTAAGAAGGAAGCACGGGCAGGCATCTCTTCCTCCATCGGTAAATAAACGACCCGCAGTGGAAACGCCACGAACGATTGTCCTTTTTCGAATAATAGGTCAATGTAACGTTTCCACGACAGGCGTTCTTCTTTTGAAAGGGTATACCTTTTTGTCGTCATTATTTTTTACCGTCTTGCTGTTTTTTCAGATATAAATCCAAAGCAGCAGTCATAGAAGGGGCTTCCACCGTGGGAGCCTCAACGTCCAAACGCAGACCCGCATCTTTAACAGCCTTTGCCGTAGTAGGGCCAAAGCAGCCGATCTTTATATCGTCTTGCTTGAAATCCGGGAAGTTCTTCAACAAGGAAGAGATACCCGACGGACTAAAGAAAACCAACATATCATAATCGAATTTCTCGTCCTTCGCGAAATCATTGCTCACCGTACGGAACATCACCGCTTTCGTATAGTTGATTTTCTTCGCGTCTAACAAAGCGAATAGATCATCTTTATGTACATCGGAAACAGGTACTAGGTATTTCTCCTTCGCATGTTTGGCGATAACAGTCACCAAATCATCTGCCTTACCGGTCTGACCATAAAAAATCTTACGTTTTCTATAAACGATATACTTCTGGAGATAAACAGCGATCGCCTCTGTCATACAGAAATACTTCATCGTTTCCGGGATAGCCACACGCAATTCCTCGCATAAATGAAAGAAATGATCGATAGCCGTACGAGCCGTAAAAATAACGGCGGTATGATCCAAAACCGAGATTCGTTGCTGCCTGAACTCCTTGGAAGATAAAGGTTCAACCTTGATGAACGGGCGGAAATCTATTTCCACACCGTATTTTTCTGCAATATCGAAATATGGTGATTTCTCCGATGCAGGCTTCGGTTGTGATACCAATAATTTTTTAATATTCAATGCCATAGAGTACTTGACTCGATAAAGTTATACAAATAAATAATGCCTTCATACAGAAAAACTAAAGGCAATATTTCTTGGCCGCAAAGGTACAAACTAATATATAAAAAACTGCTATTTTTCCTGTGAAATATCCGTATGGTCTTATAAATTATCACAAAACGACACAGAATATAGAAAAATACAAACAACAAAACAGGAATCTGTATACTGCTCCCCACGAATACCAACCAAAGTGCCGGAATGTATAAACAGATCCCCCACGCTCCTATAATAGCGTTATAATTAGTCTTCCAAAACTTGTATTTCGGAGCGTCCGTAAAAACAACCCCCAATAAATAATAGAAACAGCGCTTACACCAATAAAACAGCATCAATACCATCATTATCAACCCAATAGATATCAACACCGTATTTTCTAGCAAATGGTTGAAATACCCATATGCCCTAGCGATAGCAAAAAGGCAAACGCTACAAAGAAACAAGGCTTGAAACGTCATGAAATTCCGGAAGAGCCATTCGCTCCCCCTCGTTACCTCAAATAAATTTTGACGTTCTTTCACATATACCACATCACGCATCATCTTCAGGAATAAACGATAATTGGTACGGAACACCAACGCAAAACACATAAATAAGACGAACAAAAGGCTAAAGACCACATCGTCCACCAATTGTCCGTCCCACAAACGAATCCCTACATATCCTTCAAATGTACCCATGTGCCGCTATTATCGGCACAAAGGTACATAATTATTTCAATAAAGCGCTTCCTTAATAATCTCTCCTACCGTAGGATGCGGGAACACAAACGACTTTAACTCATCCGATTTCATCCCCTTCTCAATAGCGATTCCGGCGATCACGATCAACTCCGAGGCCGGATTACCCAACATATGGGCACCGATCAACGTCTCATCCTCCGACAAGATCAACTTACAAACACCATTCCCCATCTCATTCTCCGCGACAAAACGCCCAGAGAATGCCATCGGTATTTTTTTCACGGTATACGAAATACCTTCTGCCTGCAACTCCTCCTCTGTCTTCCCGACACCGGCGATCTCCGGATTCGTATAAACGACACCCGGAATAGCCTTATAACTCATCGGGCGCGATTTGCCCAAGAGATGATCCACGGCCACCTCCGCCTCGCTAACTGCCGTATGCGCCAGTAAGGAAAAAGCGGTAATATCACCGCAAGCATATACATTTGGCAGGGAAGTCTGCATGTACTCATTCACCTTCACCCCATTACGAAAAGTCTCCGGAGCCAGTATCTCCAAGCCAAAACCTTTCGTAACCGGACGACGCCCTACACTCAAAAGGACCTTATCGCCATGTAACGTGAATGTCTCCCCGTCTTTCTCTACAAAAACCTCGGTTCCATGCACCCCGGTCACTTTATGACTTAGATAGAACTTAATCCCCCGTTTAGCGTATTCCGCTTGCAACATTTCGGACAGCTCACGATCCATCGGGCCTAATATCTTATCCAACATCTCCACGACATGTACCTCTACCCCAAGGCTATTGAAGAAAGAAGCGAACTCCATACCGATCACGCCTCCACCGATTATCACCAAAGAGGCCGGAAGCTCCTTCGATTGCAACGCCTCCCGGCTCGTCCAATATTCCGTCTCCGCCAATCCGGGTATAGGAGGAATTACCGTTTCTGATCCCGTACAAATCAAAAGGTTCGCAGCCTCGTATAGCTCTTCTCCGGCGGCGATCGTAATCGTCCCGTCGGCCGCACGTCCTTGGATACAAGCTTCCGCCGTAACCATCACCACGCCATGCTCCGTCATTTTCATACGGATACCGGCTGTCAGCTTTTTCACGACCTTATTCTTACGGGCGATGATTTTCGGGAGATCAAAAGAAGGATTCTCCGCTTTCACCGCATACTTGGAAGCATGCTTGATATTATCATACGTCTTAGCGGAATAAAGAAGCGTCTTTGTCGGCACGCATCCCTCATTCAAACAAACCCCGCCCAATGCGTTTTTCTCAAAAAGAATCGTGGAAAGCCCACCCTGCGCCGCTCTCTCCGCGGCAGTATAACCGGCAGGACCTCCACCGATTATAGCGACATCGTATTTCATACTATTAGATCTATTTAAGTTGTATATTAGGATTTATCTTTCTCAACTGTTTGATAAAATCAGCCCGGTTGGTCGGAGATATGAGCATCCAAGGTTTCCCATTGCTCCATATGATCAGCCGATCCAACGAAAGGGCGTAGCTGGACACCGGCATCACGGTAGATTCCAACGCCTCTATATCAGCGATAGCGATCTTCTTCTCCGGGAAAATACTACAATGCGCTATCAACATATCATCTTCCGTTATCCGGTAATACGTATTAAAGAAAACATGAAGCACCCCCAACGCAGCGACCATCATACCCACTATAGCCGATATATTGGTACGCAAAAATGCGGCCACGCAACCGATTACCACCATGATAATCACCAGATGATACCACCATCCCACTTTTGATTTATATTCTCTTTCCATTTTCCGAAATTTGCCGCAAGTTAACGAAAAACGTCAAACAAAAAGAAAATTGCCCAATCTTTCCCATAAAAGAAAATACGCTGTCACTTCTCAGCAACAGCGTATCCACTTAAACCGGTTAATACAAATCATAAGATTGTAGTCGCCTTTTTATTTTAATTCTTCCAATACCGTATAGGATTGTAATACGTTATTCTTATCATATTGTTCCGTACGCACTAAGCCTACATTCGGGCTGTACCACTCATAGCCATACCCAGTGATTGTCTCCTTTGATTTAGGGGAACGTGTAGCGATATTATATTTTACCTTAGCGCAATCGAACGTACCGGCAGGAGTTGTTATGCTTTCCGTTTTAATAAACTCACGGTCCTTAATGGCCATATCCTTACGATTCTTCCGGTTCTTCTTATCGTAGATCTTTACGGAAGCCTCGTCGAAATACACGTTATTCTTATCGAAATTAGCCGCATACGGATTTGGGTAATTTATAAAGTTCTCCGTGATATCCACATTCGTATTCATTTCCGATACCACTCCCGGATAAGAGAGCGTCTCTTTCGAGTCGAGGAAAAATTCTCCATTCTGGCAGTATGCCTTGATATCTCCTTTGTTCACGATCGTACCGGAGGGATTAGTATATACGTAGTCCGCTTCCACCTCTTGGCCGGAAGGCAATGTTTCCACCTCATCCACTTGATAACTCATAACAGATTGTAAGTTTCCCTTCGCGTCATATCCTTTACGGACCCATACCGTTCCCTCTGTTTGCGGAAAGAAGAACGTACAATCTTGCGCCATCGCTCCTCCCGCAATCAATGAGATTAAAGCCGTGTATAATATTTTCACCTTCATAATTTTGACGTTTAATTAATTCACTACTAAATACATGCCGGATATCCAATGCTTTGTTAGAACAGAGTGAACCACTAAATGTTCAGAAGGTAAAAATTAAAAATAGCCAAAATATCGTAAGGCAGCGGTATATCATCCACTATCAATGGATACCGAATATAGCATCTTTTACGACGATAGAATCATTTACATCGTACCTATTATATAAAGTCCCTTCCATCTTTCCCTCAATATATGGCATCATGGACGATTCATGGTAACGAACACTATCCACATAGACCTTAAACGGTTTTTTTAAAGGACAATATTCCACCTTATTTAGTGAATCCGTTATCCGGATATAAGACGTTATCTCCTCTTGTGTCCGAATCCCCTTCTCTATATTATATTCTCCTTCTTGTAATGGGAGCAATACCACCTTCATCGCATAACGGCTTGAATGTTCGCGATCCAGTGGAATCGTCCAATGTGAGCATCTCAAGACCTCCCATTCTCCCCTCCTTACTTCCGAATAAAATCCAGCATCTATATATCTCCATGAAGCCGACTTATTCCTAATAGAAATATCCTGTCCGTTTACCGCCCCCTCAAAATATCCCAGATAATAGGGTGTTTCTTTAGGTGTATCCTCTATTATCTCTTCTTTCTCGCAAGAGATAAACGCCAACTGCAAAAGAAATAGTGAAAAATAAATTAGGTATCTCATAACGCATATATTTTAGAAGTAAGACACTTATATTCAGAGCTATTTCCAAAGATACAAACTTTATCCGGATTTCAAACTAAAAAGACATAGAATTGAGACTCCATAAACCTATATTCTTGTAATTTAGAAATGGAATCGTACCCCCGCATCAAAAGTCAAACGAAATAAGCCAGAGTAATCTCCTTTATCGTAAGAGACATTCTCTTGCTTGGGTAAGGAACCTCCTACATAACCGATATTCAAGCCCACTCCCACATGCTTTGACAAAAGATATTCTGCGCCTAATGAGAAATTATATCCTACACCGGATAAGGACTCGCTTATCCCCCTCGCCGATTCCCGGTAACTAAAATATCCTATACCTATTTTCTCTTCCACAATCCATCGGTTTATGATTTGTTTCATCACAAATTGAGGAGCGACATAAGTAAGCCCCACGTTAATATCTATTCCCGAATAAGTATAAGACGATTTATATCCCGAATACAATAAGCCAGCACCGAAACCGCTCCTTGATATCCAATCATACCCAACTTGCCAATCCAATCCGTTTTTAGGATGGCCAGACCCACCCGGTGGCAAATAAAATTTACTGGTCACAAAAGCGTAACCTATATTCGCATAAATCGTGTTATGCTCAAATGAAGACTTCTCCACGACAGCCTCTTCCTCCAAATCCAAAGCTTTCGATAGAGGAGCGGCCCGAAACGCCGCCGTGTCCGACACTAAAAGCATACTACCGGCTATCTGATGGCAACTACTACCCAATAATGAAGGTTTCCGATGGTCTGTCAACGCCAATGCGTTACCTCCCGCTTTTGCCGTTTCTTGTTTCGCCAACCAAACAACCTGATCATAATTACATTTAGTAGACACTCCGTTATCCACTACAGAAACATTGCCGATCCTCTCTGCCGAGGCAGGAACAGCCTCCCCCAGCTCATACAAACGAACCTTATCCACAGTTACGCTTGCCGGGTAACTTTTAGAGATATTTGTAATGACTTTGGGCGCACATCCCGTCATTAAAAACAGAAAAGAGACAAATAAGACAGACAAACATTTAATCATTTTCATTTTTCATTTATAAGTTCAACATCCACTTTCTAAACTCCTCATTCTTACGAAGTACCCAGAATTAATAATAAAACGAACTTAGTTACGAAAAATTATTTATCATAATCAAATAATCTAAATCATTGAACAATATCTTATCATTTGTAGTATGAAACCATACATATCATTATACAAAGCTAAAATAAAAGAATAGGCTATCTAATTTTTATTTAAACATAGGTCTTATGATAAGAGAAATGATTATAAAAAAAGACTGTCTAACTTCTGATTGTTAGACAGCCTCTTTGACAATTTTATTTTAAAACATAGTTCAATGCTCATCTTACTCCGGCGGGTAATTAGAATATCCATATCCTTTCTCTTGACGTGATATTTGAGTTTTCCATCTCTCCCACTTCGGAGATTTAAATACCTCATCTGGAATGGTTCCAGATAGCCTATTTCCCCACAAATGAGGTACCAAACAAGCATCATCATCTGTGAAAAAAGACCATGGAAACGATGTAAAGCAGTTATAGCTCAGATCGATGCCACTAATACCGCTTGATTCATCACTATTTTCATAAAACCGCAACGTCTCCGGTACCTCACCCGCAAACTTATTGTGTTGCATCATATAGACACCCGATTTGGGAAGATTGCCGAACTCTTTTGGTATTTCAGTAAATTCATTGAAATAAATTTGCATCACTTCTATATTCTTTAAATTGCCAATTTCTTTAGGCAATGCGCCACTTAAAGAGGTAGAAGAAATGACAAGACTTTCCAAATTAACTAAATTTCCAATCGTCTTTGGAAGCTCTCCATACAAACCTTTCCCATAAAGACTCAAACTTCTCAACTCCACTAAATCTCCAATCTTATCTGATAAAATACCATTTGAACCATCCTGCATCACAAAACCAACTACCCGATATTCATTCATAACAGTGTCTAGGGCAGCAGTCACACCACCCCATGTCTGTATGTTTTCCAGATCCCAATCAACCAGTGTCCAACCCTCTCCATGCGCCTGTTTATAGATGTCCACCAAAGCCAGACTGTCTTTCACGTTCAAATAAGGTTTTGCAGGTGTAGGTATTTCCTTTCGTTCATCATCAGAACAACTGCAAACCAGCATTAATAATGCGATTATACTCAACCAGCATTTTTGTTGTCTTCTTCTAAAAATCATATCTATATTTCATTTTTAATACTTTGAACTTCTACATCTAGAGAGTAAGGAAATACATCTTTATAATTATTATACCAATCTGGATGCCATTCCAATCGAGGTACAAATGTCTTTGTTGAAACAAAAGTATGACTTACTCCACCAAGATTAACATTAAAGCTATGGGTCATTTTACAAACATGATCCGATTTAAACTTTATACTGTTTCCCCTATCATCCTTTGTATAAGGAAGAAAGATACTACGATGGATAGTTGTTGTCGGTTTTACATATCTTACAGTAATAGGAAAACTAAAATTCTGCATATATATAGCTACATCATCATTATCTTTATATAACAAATATGAATCATTCAAGGGACCTCCCCATATTCCTTTACCCAAAGAACCACAATCATATTTATCTGAATTAACCCCTTTAGGAAAAGAAGAATATCGGACAAGAGAATAAGATGTACCCTCAGACGAAATTTCAGATTTAATTGTAGGATTAATTACGGTTTCATATTTAACTCCACCTGTGCCTCTTAATTTAACGGTCTCTTCATAAACCATGGTGGAAGAATCCATTATTCGGATTGTTATATCCGATCGCAAAGAATGGCTCTTAATAACCAACTGTCCATTTTCTACATAAATAGTAATAGGTATATCTGAAGAGACTGAACGCTTCCCCTCATTCCACTTACCATTTTCATTATCTGGACATCCCCCGATAATTCCTGCATACATATTCACTGCAATCAAGTTACTGACTAAAAAAACGAGCAATAATCTCGAAATTTTATTTGTTATTTGTATCATAAGAATTTGTTTTGGTATAAATATGATACTAATTTCTTTCACTACCAACAAAAAGACGTGGACAGCATCTATACTCAATACATAAAGAAATACCTGATTTTCAACTAATTAAAAAACCAAATAAGATAAGACATGGACATACCATCATTTCAATATTCCTTAATAAACTGATCTAGAGAGAAATCATCCTTTTGAGAGACAAGAGCACTCTTTTTAATCCGTTGCTTGATTCGTTGCTTCTGTTTTGTTGAAGACGCAGAATTGATCGCCATGCAAGTCGCTATCTCCGATGTTGTAAACCCCATTTTTATCAACCAACAATACTGCATGTCCAGTTCCGTAAATTCAGGAAAATCCTTTTCTAGACGATCTGCATATTGATTGTATTGTAAATTCACCCAAATCCTTATTACTGACCAATCCTCTTCTTTTAGAAAATGAGGACACGAACGAATGCGTTTTAGTCTATAAAAATAAGGAACTTGATCACCTAATTTTACGAAATAAGAAGATAACGATTGTTTCCTTTTTTCTATTTGTTCATGAAGTAGCCTATTCTGTTTTTTGAGATCTTCATTAATCTTATTGAGTTCAACAACTTTTGATTGCTCCAATGTTAAAGAGTCTATACGAGCATTATTTTTTTCTATTAACAATTCATTCTCTTTAATTTTTTCTTCATACACATTTATTTTTTCTTTTATAGAAACCAACAATCTTTCCTTTTTGAATATATATATCTGATAAAATAAAATGATTATTAGCAAACAAATAATTAACAACAATGCTATTTTTAAAATTTGTAATTTTTCCATTTGCAGGGAATTCGCAATATTCAACAATCTCTCATGATCATATCTTGCTTGAAGTTCAGCCAGATCATATGTATGAGTCAATACATATATCGAATCAGAATAAATACGGTATTGTTTATTGTAATATATGGCATCTGTATATTTATTTTGCTCTTCCTCTATTTTAGATAAAAAGTCATAGGCTCCTTTTATCGTATACAAGTTATCTGTTTCTAATGATTTAAGAAAATACACTTTCGATGAATCTAACTGACCAGCATCGAAAAAAACATAACCTAGCCCATAATAAGCTTGAGGTAATTCTCTACATGATATTTCTTGTTTTATATCGACCTCTTTTCTTATATATTGTAAAGCATTTTCATACAGTCTCAGTTTCCCATAGACAAACCCCAATTCTCCCATAGCCATAGCTTCAAGTTCTAAATTTCCTAATCTTTTAGCATTTTCCAATGATTTACCAAAATAGAATAAGGCACTATCCATCTCATTTATATGCACATAAGTTCTTCCCAGCTCCGATAGAGCATAAGATATCCGTTCTCCATTTCCTGATCGTAATGCGTATTGATAGGCATCTTTCAATTGTACCAACGATTCTTCATAAAGATCTTGATAACGATACGTATTTCCTAATGATTGGCAGATCAGATAAGTAAAAAGCGGCTCATCCAACCTTGTCATTATATCTTTAGACTTTAAAAAGAGAGGTATCGCTTCCGTTAACTTTTTCTGATCCTCCAATAATTGTCCCTTATAATAATACGCTTGCGCCATCCTTTTCAAGTCATCCTCTTTCTCGAAATAATCCATCGCATCTTGAACCAACTCATCCGAGGAAGGGATATTCAACGAATCCGGAAGGCGTTTACCATATACCTTATCCCGGGCTTGTGCCAACAATAGCGCCCAAGTAGCATAGTTCTTTCCGCTAGAGAGTGATGATTGAGGCATAGAACGTAATATAGATAATGCGCTATCCGGATGCTCCCACATCACAGATTCCGCACGAGATAATTCCGCAGGTAATGGTTTTTCTTGGCGCATACAAGAAAAAAGGGTAGCGAAAAGTAGCAAAGTCAGTCCTAGTGTTCTCTTCATTTAGATTACAGTTTACAACTTAAACGCAAGTTATAAAATTTATTTTATAAATACCACTAAAATATTTGTTTTTCAATAGTGATTTTGAGATACGATCAGCCAGCAAGGAGATGCGGCACACTATGTATCTACTAGTTATATTATGTATTTAAAATATTAGCATATAATCATTTGCAGTTTTTTATGGTAAAAAACAAAAGTTTATCAAGCAGAAAACTTTTGTTTCCCTATATAGAAACTAAAGTTTCTTCAGCACGAAACTTTTGTTTTCCCTAATAGAAACTACTTTTACATATATAGGCACTACGACACACGAACCTAAACGATAATTTGGTTTCTTGCGTTTTCTATCAAAACATGGTAGATAAAGAATGATAATTGTAGATATTTTCTATCTACAACCACTATATAAGATGTTTATTTATAAGGCATATAAGAAGGAATTGTAGATGTGGTAGATATTAAGTGTTTTTTATTAACTGGTAATTTATGGAACTCGATTATATAATCCAACAAGTTCTTGTAACTTTGCAGCCATTTTAATTGAAATCCCGATTGAATATGAAGAACAAATACGAGGCTAGGCTAGGTACGGAACGTATGCTACCGCTGGTTTTCAAAATGGCGCTTCCGGCGGTAGCGGCCCAATTTGTCAACCTACTTTACAATATCGTAGATCGTATCTATATCGGGCATATTCCCGAGATCGGGACAAACGCTTTGGCTGGTATAGGGGTGACCACCTCCATCGTGATCTTGATCTCTTCTTTCTCCGCTATCGTGGGAGCGGGAGGTTCACCGTTAGCGGCTATCGCTCTCGGGCAGGGCGACCGGGAACGGGCCGGAAAAATAGTGGGAAATGGATTTATATTGCTTATCCTATTTACTATATTCACTTCCCTCATCACCTATACCTTCATGGAACCGATCCTGCTTTTTACAGGAGCATCAAAATATACGTTAGGATATGCGGTGGATTATCTCTCTATTTATTTACTGGGCACTCTGTTTGTCGAGATATCCACGGGCTTGAATGCCTTTATCAACGCACAAGGGCGTCCGTCTATCGCTATGTGCTCGGTTTTGATCGGGGCTTTATTGAATATCGTATTAGACCCTATCTTCATTTTCTGGTTGGATATGGGGGTAAAAGGCGCCGCGCTCGCCACGATCCTATCGCAAGCTTGCAGTGCCATATGGGTATTGAGCTTCCTTTTCTCAAGACGTGCCTCCTTGCCTTTGGAAAGGCGGTATATGAGACTGGACCGAAGAATCGTACTCTCGATGTTCGCTTTGGGAATTTCTCCGTTCATCATGGCCAGCACGGAGAGTCTGGTGGGTTTCGTCTTGAATAGTAGTTTGAAAAATTTTGGTGATATCTATGTGAGCGCATTGGCTATCTTACAGAGTGCCATGCAATTCGCTAGCGTACCGCTGACCGGTTTCGCCCAAGGATTCGTACCGATCATAAGCTATAATTACGGACATGGAGACAAACAGCGGGTAAAAGATTGTTTTCGTATCGTGCTAATCGTTATGTTCTCTTTCAACTTGATACTCATGCTATTCATGATCTTATTCCCCTCAACCGTAGCCTCCGCTTTTACAAGCGACGAGGAGTTGATCGATACCGTCCGTTGGGTCATGCCCATCTTCTTGGCGGGTATGACGATTTTTGGCTTACAACGAGCTTGCCAGAATATGTTCGTAGCGTTGGGACAAGCTAAGATATCTATCTTTATCGCCTTGCTTCGTAAAGTAATCCTCTTGATTCCTTTGGCATTACTATTGCCTCATTTTATGGGGGTAACCGGCGTATACGCGGCAGAAGCCGTATCGGATGCCACGGCCGCTATTTGCTGTACGTTGTTATTTATATGGAAATTCCCGAAAATACTAGGGAAAATCAAGCAAAAAGAAGAAAGGGCTGCCCAATAACGGACAGCCCCCTGATAAAGCCTTAAAGATTAAAATGAATCGTATTAATATCCCGGATTCTGTGTCAAGTTAGGATTCAGGCTAAGGATATCGGCATAGATGGAGAATACCGTTGTATATCCCGTCTTATCCTCTTGATAATCCAGTGAGCTGGCGGAATGTTTCACGCCTACATAACGGTCTACCGTAGCCTCGGTAAACTTACCGAAACGGATCAAATCCTGCCGGCGTACGCCTTCCCAAGCTAATTCAAGCATACGCTCGTCTAATAGCGTATCCAGCGTTACGTTTTGTAGCGGTTTGGCGCCTACACGGTTACGAACTTGGTTCACCTCATCGTCTCCATTCTGTCCCAGACGAATCTTGGCTTCCGCCTTCATCAGCAACGCGTCGGCGAAACGGAAGATCACGCAGTCATTTCCATGCAAGTTTCCACCATCCTGAGCATTCTGGTCGAACTCATATTTAGCCATACGAGCTCCGGCGGTCTTCACCAACAAACCATCGGAGGCATCCATATATACCTTCGGGGCGTTCGGCTCATATTTCAAAGGAACTTTCTGTCCGTCCCATTCCGTATAGATCGTCTTTCCGTCCGGACCGGTTACCTCGCCCGTAAAATAAGTAAGCTTACAACGAGGATCCTCATCCGCCGTACCGAACTTAAACACGTTCATCGCCTTCACCGTAGCGCAAGAGCCATTCCATCCGGATTGGCCGTAAGCGGTTGCATGATCATAATGGCGGGTACGTACCAAATTGTAGTCCTTAGCGTCCGGATAAGCGACCGGGTCCATAGGAACCGTGAAAATATTCTCAACCGAGGTCTCGTTCGCTACGGCGAAATTCTCCGAGAAGTTTCCCTGCAATTTATAGCCCAAAGCCTCCAGCTTATCCACATAAGCGATCGTAGCTTCCCAAGCGTTCATCTCTTTACCGTCAACGGTAAACTTGATGTTCTTTCCAGCCGGACGATTGCCGTCCGTCCAATTGTCGTCCGCGTAAACCTCCGCGTTCAACGCCAACTTAGCCAAGATCATATAAGCCACCGGCTTGGTAATACGTCCGTAATACTCACCTTTTTGGTTACTGCGGTTATCTGAAAGATAAGGCAACGCCTCCTCCAACTCCGAACGGACAAAGTTAAATACAACGCTACGCTCAGATTGCTTTACCTCAGACATCGGTGTCGTAGAGGAAGTTACCAACGGAACACGAGCGAACAAATCCAACAACTCATAATAGAAAAACGCACGGACCGCACGGACCTCTTCCAGATAAACCTTGAAATATTCCACGTCCGGTTGTTCCTCGGCAAAGGCTTGCAACTTATCAACACTCTGGTTGCATTTTCCGATCTGCTCATACAAGAAATCCCAAGAGTTCTTGGTCAAATCATTCATCGTGCCCCAACGGTGTAAGAAAATATTCTGCCATAAACCGCCATCTTCCCAGTCGCCGATACGGCAAGGAAGCATAGCCTCATCGCTGGAGAAGGTATTCAAGTCATATACATGACGGTCGTTACCCATGATCTTAAACATATTATTGTACAGGCTCGCAACCGTGTTTACATAAACCAACGTAGGGCTTTGGAACGCGGTCTCCTCATCAAACGCGTCTGTAGGACGCTCTTCCAAAAAATTAGAACAGGAAGAAAATGCCGCGGCGGCAGCGGCTATCATAAAGCTATATATAAATTTCTTTTTCATGACTCTTTAAATGGATTTAGAAGTTAACACTCAAACCTAATGAATACGTACGGGATAACGGATAGAAACGTTTGTTATCCATACCTAGGTCATTATTATCTTTATCGACCGTCGTACTGTTAATCATCGGAGACAAACCGGAGTAACCCGTGATCGTAGCTACGTTGTTCACCGAGAATGTCACACGGATATTCTTCACGTATTTCTCGATCTTTTTGCAATCGATGTTGTAACCCAACGTAATATAATCGATATTCAAATAATTACCCTTTTCCAACCAATAATCAGAGATCGACTGGTCGTAGATCTTGCTTTCCGGAGCCTTAGCCAATGCGTTGTATGTAGGGAACTGGCTCAAGTTCATATAAGCTAGCGATGTACCGTTGAAGATCTTATGACCGAAAGCGCCGTTCATCTGCGTCATCAAGTCAAAGCGTTTGTAGCGGAAGCTGAAGTTCATTCCCAGATAATATTTCGGCATGGCTTGGCCGGCGATATAACGGTCGCCACCATCATTGGTATCCAAACCCTCTTTTCCATCGATCGTCTGATCCAAGTTATAGATATAGCGGCCTTCGATAGCGTTTCCATTCTCATCCAAAGCCGGAGTCAAGCCCAAGCAACGAGGAATGTAGAACACTCCGACAGGCTGGCCTACCATCTGATAAACCACACGGTTGTTTCCTACGAAACCGGCACCACTCATACTGGACAGATCCATATATTGTTTCGCCTGCAACTCTTGTCCCATATAAGAACCGCTCAAGGAGTTCAATTTATTCTTCTGGTAAGAGAAATTCACGCCCATGTTGAAATCGAAGTCCTTTGTCTTCACGATACCACCGCTTACAGCCAATTCCACGCCGGAGTTGGTCATCTCTCCCAAGTTCGCCAATAATTCCGGATATACGAACGGAGGAACCGGAACCGCATATTTATACAACAGATCCGTAGTCTTGGAAGTATACCAATCGGCGGTCAACGTAAAGCGGCCATCGAGAATACCAGCGTCCACACCCACATCGAATGTCTTTTTCACCTCCCAACGCAAGTCCGGGTTCGAGTTACGTGTAAAGCCATAGGTAGCGGTAGAATTTCCATTGACGGAAGTCACACCGTTCGGGCTCATCAAAGCCAACGAGTTATAAGCCTCGATAGCATCTTGGTTACCGGTCAGACCATAACCCGCACGTAGTTTCAACTGGCTCAGCCAATCCACGTCTTTCAAGAAAGCCTCCTCATTCAACACCCAAGCGGCGGAAGCGGAAGGGAAGAAGCCCCATTTATTATTCATACCCAATTTAGAGGAACCGTCCGCACGTAAGTTCACGGTGGCGATAAAACGGTTGTCATACATATAATTGAAACGACCCATGAATGAGGCCAGACGATTCTCGTTTTGGAAAGAAGTCACGTCTCCGTATTTCACTGTACCACCCGCTTTCAGGTTGTTATAACCGAAGTAATCCGTCTCAAAGCCACGGGCACCGGCGCTAAATCCCGTATAATGATATTTTTGTCCCTCTACCAAGGCCAAAGCGTCGATATGATGTTTCTCATTCAAATCCTTATTATAGGATAACTGGATATTACCCATCAAGATATTCTGCTTATTATCCGCACGGTAACCATGAGCGTCGGAAGTCTGCGTGATCGCCTTCAAATCTTTCGGGATATACTTCATGTTCTCCTTCACATTATACGTATAAGAGCCGAATGCGCTCAGTTTCAACCCGTCCAAAATCGTCCAAGTCAATTTACCGTGTACGTTCACGTAAGCGTTCTTCTCACGATCCTGTATCTCAAGGCGTCCCAGCGGGTTCTGGATCTCGTTCGCGTAGGGATCCTCATCCCATTTGCCATCCTCATTCTTATGCGTAGGGAAGGTTGGGTTGTAAGTAGCGGCCGAATAGAAAGTTTTCTCATAATCGTTCGTATAATCCACTTGCTTCAAGGAACCGAACATACCGAACTCGATTTTCAACTTATTGTTGAACATATTCTGTGAAGCGTCCAGTTTAGCCGTATAATTCTTCATACCGCTATTCTTGATAATACCCTGTTGATCGATCACGCCTACAGAAGCACGATAATTCGAATCGTCGTTACCCGCGCCGAAAGAGATGTTATGGTTCTGCGTATAACCCAATTGCTCGATCTCGTCGAAGAAATTCGTATTACCTCCCATATCCAGCGGAGTCATGCCTAACGCCTTCGCCGTAGAGCGGAACTCATCGGCGGATAACATCTTCAAGTTCTTATAAACATTACTGATACCGAAGTTGCCGTTATAACTCAACGTCTTCATACCGTTCTTACCTTTCACCGTAGTCACTACGATTACACCGGCGGCACCACGTGAGCCGTACTGAGCGGTCTCGGAAGCGTCCTTCAAGATCGTGAACGTCTCGATGTCGGCGGGAGCGATCGCATCCAACATGCTCAAATCACCGAATACGCCATCGATAATCACCAAGGGATCATTACCACCGGACAAAGAGGTCGTACCACGTACACGGATAGAAGGCTTAGAGGCAGGGTCGCCACCCGTCTTGGAGATTACCACACCGGCAACCTTACCCTTCAAGGATTCCAACGGCGTGTTTACCACACCTTGGTTCATATCCTCTTTCTTGATACGCTCTACCGCACCGGAGATCGTACGCTTGCTACCGGTAGCGTAACCTACTACTACCACCTCGTCCAACGCCTCTACATCCTCGTCCAGAATGATATTCAGGTTCTGCTGTCCATTTACTGGGATCTCTTGTGATTTATAACCGATATAAGAGATGGTCAGAGTCCCGTCTTTCGGAGCTGCCAACGTGAAATTTCCGTCCATATCGGAAATCGTACCATTCGTTGTTCCTTTCACAAGGACACTAGCTCCAATAATCGGATCGCCGAATTTAGAGTCTTTCACTACACCTTTTACGGTAATGTCTTGAGCATAACTGCTAAAGGAAAGAAAAAGTCCCAAAAGAAGTAGGAACAAACCTCTTTCCCGCAAAGAGAAGAAATGCTTTTTCATGCTTTACAATTTAAGATTACTAAATTAATTTTATTTATTTCGTTTGCTTGATAAAACAACCAAGAGGGGGAATCCCCCCCTTCTCGGACATAAAATAATCTTACAGGAATAAAGGGCGGGTAAAAGCGGGCCTAGTTGTTATATAATAAATTGATTTGATCATAAAATAGAATACTTTTGTTACATTTGCCTCAATCTTTTATCTAAAGTGGTATGTGTGAGCAATTGTATCTAACGGATGATCGTCTTCTTTTCGATAAGATCAGAGGGGGCAACGCAAAGGCGTTCGAATACGCTTTTCGCAAGTTCTCTCCCCGTTTAGAGGCATTTGCCCAGAAATACACCAACGATACAAACGAGGCGGAGGATATCGTACAGGATGTATTCTTGAAATTATGGGAAAGAAGGGAGTTGCTGGATAACATCTCGCTGACCTCTTTTCTTTTCATGATGGTAAGGAATAGTTGTCTAAACTATTTAAAACACCGTCAGATAGCCGATACGGTACAGCAACGGATACCGGATACCGAGACTGCCGAGCGATTATACGCGGCGGATTTCGTACCTGACCCTTCCTCCTTGCTGATGCAAAAGGAACTGTCCGACTCGATCGATCAGATTATGGAGGAACTACCGCCCAAATGCAAGGAAGCGTTCGTTCTCAGCCGTCTGAATGGCTTGAAAAACCGGGAGATAGCGGAACATATGGCTATTACGGAGAAAGTGGTGGAGAAACACATCACTCGTGCCTTGAAACGATTCCGGGATGGATTAAGGCGTTATGCCTTATTACTGGGAACGCTCCTTAGTCTTTGGAAATGGTAATAAAGATTTAGTAAAACAGGAAAATGGAGAATAAACGATTCGAACATATAATTACACGGTATCTGAAAGGCAAGGCGACCCCGGAGGAAGAAGCGGAGTTGCTTCAAGCCATCCATGCCTCCAAGGAATGGGAGGCCGCTTTCCGAAAGCGAACCGCCGAATGGAATCCTTTGGAAGAGACTGAAGCCGATCCGGAAACGGACCGGAAATGGAATCGGATCGCTTCGATCATCACGCCCTCGGAATCTCAATCGCAAACCGAAGAGGCACCGGTTATTTCCTTGGTCTCAACTTCTTCCCGAAGAATATGGTTCTCGATAGCAGCGGTGGTCTTACTATTGCTTGTATCCGGAGTTACCGTCTATTTCTTGAATCAAGGCGGAAAAGCGGGAACAGGAAATGCCGAATGGCAAACGATTATAGCTGCGCAAGAGGATCGTTCGATCCTTTTACCCGATGGTAGTTCCGTTTATTTGAGAGAGAATTCCGAGCTAAGCTATCCGGAGGTCTTCGCCTCTTCCGTACGAGAGGTCAAAATCAAAGGAGAAGCCTTTTTTGAGGTCACTCCCAATAGCGAGCAGCCTTTTATAGTTGATGCTTCCGGCTTATCGGTCAAGGTACTGGGAACCTCTTTCAGCGTACAGACCTCCGATCAAGGAAACGAGATCTCCGTGATCTTGGTAGAAGGAAAGGTGAGCCTGAATAACACGCATGAGAAAGAATTGGTACAGTTGCATCCGAACCAAAAAGCCGATTATTTCGTGAATGACGAACATTATACGGTAACGGAAGTTGATAGTGAACGGCTTACCTCGTGGAGAAAAGGGATCATCTTTTATGATAACGCTTCTCTAGATGAAATCGTACGCTTGATCGAACAAACCTATAAGGTCTCACTCATGTACACACGTCCGGAAAACGATGATCAACGTTTCTCCGGCGCTTTTCTAAAGACACAAAAATTAGAAACCGTATTACAACAAACCAATAAACTCACGGGTACGAACTTGATTCTTATTCAATGAAGAGATACGCGCCACTGCTGTTAACCTTTCTTTTTCTCCCGCTGCTCTTCTCCTGCTTCGATCTGGAAGAAGACCTATACGACCAGCTGGAGAAAGAGGATTATTATACGGATTATGAATCCTTAATGGCCTCCGTACTCCGTCCTTATGAGCACGCGAAATGGGCGGAGACTAATTTCTCTTTCTGGCTGCAAGAGTTATCGGCGGATCAACTCGTGATCACCCAAAAACGAGAGCATTGGGAAGACGGGGGCGTATGGCGTATGATCCACCAACATACATGGGATACGTACGAGAAAAACAGCGAGCAAATGTGGAACGCTTGCTACGGTGGTATCGGATATTGTAATAATACATTGGCGGATATCCAAGAGTTATCATATGATAACTTCGGACTCTGCGAGTCCGACAAGCGGCAGCATATCGCCGAGCTTACCGCTTTACGGGCTTATTTCCAACTTTTACTTCTGGATGCGTTCCGCATCCCCGCGATCTCCCTCACGACAGAGGAAGAGGTCGGTTCGGCTACCCCACAAGAAAATTTCCACTTTATAGAAGAGAGCTTATTAAACGCCATCCCCGATTTACCCAAGGCACCCTCTAAGAATTACGAGGGACGTATCACCCAAGGAGCGGCGGCCGTATTATTGATGAGGCTCTATTTTAACGCGTCTTGGTACATCAATATATCGATGTGGGAACAGACCGGAGCGCTTTGCGAACGGATTATCAACGGAGAGTTCGGCACTTACTCTCTCACCTCGGAATGGACTGATTTATGGAACGCAGGCAATCAAGATTGTCCGGAACTAATCTGGTCTTATCCCCAGTCCCGGCAAGTAGGATATGACGATTTTTACTATCTGTTTTTTATGCACTACCAAGCGCCCGAACGATTCGGCTGTGGCAAGGATTTGCCGGCGGCCTATAATGGTTGTCACCTCAGTCCCTCTTACGATCCATCCGGCAAGCCCTACCCTTATACGTTAGGACGCACGTTTTCCAAATTTCCTGATACGGATCTCCGGAAGAAGAACTTCAAGGTACTCTCACAAGGCATTTACGAGGGATTATTCCTCTTCGGACCCCAACAGATATACAATAGCGATCAGCTTCAGTATGGCGCCGAGGAATGGGGAAACTACCCCCTCATTTTCATAGATCAAGTAGCACGTTATTCCGACCATCTATCCGATACGGAAAAGAAAGCGCTCACAGATAAACAATTATCTTCCGATACGCCGTGGATCATACAAGATAAAAGATTCACCTCCCTCGCATCCAATATCAAGACCGGCGAGGAGAATACAGGTATCCGTATCGTGAAATATCCGCTTTATCCATCCGGAGACGTGGGGCTGATGGCGAATAATCTGGTAGTGTTACGGCTAACAGAGGTTTATTATACGCTGGCGGAAGTTTCCTTTCGTCTGGGTAATCCAGCCAAGGCCGAGGCGATCTTGAACCAGATACGCAAACGATACTATGCGCCGGAAGACTGGGAACAAGTACGCTATCCGGAAGATGGCTCCGTCCTTACCGCACAGGAATTATTGGATGAATGGGGACGTGAATTTCTAGCGGAGAAACGAAGACGTACCGATTTAAACCGGTTCGGCCTATTCACGACCGGTATCTGGTGGGATAAGCAACCCTCCGATAGTTATCGCCGGTTCTATCCGATACCTGCCCGGGCGATATCGGCCAATCCCTTATTGAAACGCTCGGAAGGATATATCTATTAACCGTTTAATTCACCCTATGCAAATCAAGATATACATATCATTCTTAATAACGGCTCTGTTCCTTTGCGTCCCGCATACACGGGCCCAAGAGATCGAGGTTCCCATCACCTTGAATGAACATGGGACTCAATTAAGGGATGTATTGCGGAAAATAGAGCAACAATCCCCTTATCTTTTCCTATACAACGAGACTCAGTTGGATATGAAACAGAAAATCAATGAGAAAATAACCTCGCCGGATATCCGTAAAATACTAGACCGGCTATGCGGACCGATCGGGATACGCTATGAGATCATGGACGTACAAATCTTGTTGATGCCTAAGATCGATACAAGGAAGCCCAAGCCCTATCCAGTCCCGGTTACGGGTTATATCACGGATGAGAAAGGGTCTCCCATGGAATTTGTCTCGGTAATCGACCTTCTTTCCGGTAAAGGAGGACTAACGAATGAGGAAGGGTATTTCCGCTTCTTTACGGATAAGGATTCGTGCCGGCTACAAATCTCCCATCTGGCCTATAAGCCGGAGCTAAGGACGGTAGGGCCCGATAACCGTCATTTACAGATCCAATTGATACCGGCCGTCTTTAATTTGGACGAGGTAGTAGCGATCGGCTACGGAACCTTGGCACGCAAGGAGCTGACATCAGCCGTGGGTTATGTATCCTCGGAACGGTTCTTATCCGGGAAGGTCAACAATCCCATCCAAGGCATCAAAGGATTGATCGCCGGAATGAGCATCTCGGGATCTTCCTTGTCCGATATAAACTCGATACCGGATATACAGATACGGGGCGCCGGGTCTATTTTGGCCGGAAACAATCCGCTAGTCGTGGTAGATGGGGTACCCGGAGTATCCTTGAATAGTTTATCACTAGCCGAAATCGCCTCCATATCGGTATTAAAAGACGGATCTTCCGCCGCCATTTACGGATCGAACGGGGCTAACGGAGTGATCTTGATAACGACCAAAAGCGGTAAAAGCTCGGATAAGTTGCAGGCCAATTACCAAACCTACCTAGCGGCCGCTCACGAATATAATAGACCTCGTATCCTTTCGCCCGAAGCCTTTGTAGCAGCCGGGAGAGACGCTGATCTAGGGTATCATACGGATTGGCAAGCCGCTTTGATACGCTCCTGCCCCTTGGAACAAAATCATGATTTATCCATTCAAAACGGATGGAAAAGCGGGGCGTTCCGTATCTCCATGAATTACAGGGACGGACAAGGGCTAGACATCGTATCCTCCCGCCGGGAGTACGCCTTACGTACCCATATCAGCCAAAACCTCCTCTCCGGCTATCTGGAGCTAACCGTATCGCTCGCTTACAAAAAACAACATTTGCGCCTAGGTAACCATACAGCTTTCCAACAGGCGATGCTAGCCAATCCTACCGCCCCGATCTATACCGATGAGGAGGAGACGGAGTATCTCTATCCTTCCGGTTTCGAGCGGGATAATCCCGTAGCCTCACTAAAAGAGGAAAACCGGCAACAAGAGAACCAGTTTATGACCGGCTCGCTAACCGCACGGATCAACTGGAGCAAACCTTTTTACTCCACCATTATGCTCGCCGAGAACCGGGAAGAGAGTGAGGAAAATGTCTATTGGACCTCACGGGCCAAAGAATCCGTAGACAATAACCGGAAAGGGCGAGCGGATCGTACCTCTTCCAAATATGTAAACCGGACGCTAGACTGGACGAATCATTACGATAAAGCGTGGGACCAGCACACGGTCAAAGCGATGATAGGCTATTCATTCCAACGTTGGGATCATTCGGGAATGAACGCCGGAAATGCCGACTTTCCTACCGACTTCTTCACATGGAACAACATAGGCACCGGTTCTTACCTTACCGATGGAAAAGCGACTTTAAGCTCATTCAAGAATTCCAGCAAGTTGATCAGTGTCTTTGCCCGGTTTAATTATTCCTACCGGGACTTATTGATGCTTTCCGCCTCGTTTCGCAGGGAAGGTTCCAGTAAATTCGGGGCGAATCATAAATGGGGCAACTTCCCTGCCCTTTCGGGTGGTATACGCTTGAGCGAGTTACCCGCCTTCCAAACGGAATGGTTGGACGATCTTAAATTCAGGGTTGGTTACGGGGTATCGGGCCGCCATAATTTCTCCCCTTACCAATCGCTAGAGACGTACGCCGGAGCGGGTAAAGTCATGGTAGATGGCAAATGGATACAAGTATTCGGACCTAGCAATAACCCCAATCCGGATTTACGCTGGGAAAAAAGCCTGCATACCAACATAGGCGCCGAGGCGATCTTATTCAACTCCCGCCTCATGCTCTCCTTGAATCTATTCAAACGTACGACAAAAGATCTCCTGTTTGTCTACAACGCGATCAAGCCTCCCATGATCCATGACAATATCACGACAAACGTAGGTACTATCGACTCCAAGGGATTGGAATGGGAAATGAACTGGCTACCCGTGCGTACCAAGAACTTTCAATATTCGGCAAGCCTCACCGGTAGCCTATTGAGCAGTACGCTGAAAAGCCTTTCCAACAACCAGTTCAAGCTAGGCTATACCTATCTGTATGATCTTCCCACCCCCGGATTACCCGGCCCGGCTATCCGCTTGGAGGAGGGAAAGCCAATCGGCTCCTTTTTCGGTTGGCGCTATGCCGGAACCGACGCCGAGGGTAATATCTTGGTATGGAGCAAAGACGGGAGAAAGATCCCGACCACGGAACGAACCGAGGAAGACAAGAATTTTATCGGCAACGGCGTACCGAAAGTGCAGCTCTCTTTCAGCCATACGTTTACTTGGAAGAATTTTGATTTACGATTGTTTTTCACCTCTTGGCTGGGGTACGACCTGTTGAATCTGAAACAAATGTACTACGGGCTACAAAACGTACCGGTTACCAATCTTTTAGAAGACGCTTATACCCGTAACGACGCCATCAAGGGAGACAAGATCTATTGCGATTATTTTCTTGAGAACGGTAATTTCCTGAAATTAGAAGAATTGACCTTGGGATATAAAATTCCTCTTCCAGACAATAAATGGATTCAATCGTTACGCTGCTATTTCTCGGTAAATAATGTATTTACACTTACCGGATATACCGGAGGCGATCCCGCTAATATCAACGTGAATGGCGTAGAACCCGGTATCGAGACCACTTCCATCTATCCTGTAGCCCGTACCTTCACGCTGGGATTATCCGTCCAATTCTAAAGACCTCCACTGCAAGCCGGGTTGCAGTAACACAACCCGCAAGGCTCTATCCGGGAAACCTGTAGTCAATATTTATTTTGTACGAAAAGCAAGCGCAAAAGGAACAACCTAATCAGTTAATCCCTAACTTTGTGAGCCTAAACAGTAGAAAACATGGTACAAAGATTCGATTACTTAGTGATAGGCTCAGGAATCGCCGGTATGAGTTTCGCTCTGAAAGTAGCCAATGAAGGCAAGAGCGTAGCACTTATCTGTAAAGCCGGACAAGAAGAAGCCAACACATATTTCGCGCAAGGAGGTATCGCTTCCGTAACCAACTTGAAAGTAGATAATTTCGAGAAGCACATAGAAGACACGATGATCGCCGGCGACTGGATCAGTGACCGGGCAGCCGTGGAGAAAGTCGTGCGCGAGGCCCCTGCCCAGATCGAGGCGCTTATCCGATGGGGAGTTAATTTCGATAAGAAAGAAAGCGGAGAATTCGATCTGCATAAAGAAGGAGGACACTCCGAGTTTCGTATCCTGCACCATGCCGACAATACGGGAGCCGAGATACAGACGAGCTTGATAGAAACGGTAAACAACCATCCCAACATCGCCGTATTCACGAACCATTATGCGGTAGAGATTATCACCCAGCACCATATGGGCATTATCGTCACCCGCCATACCCCCGGTATCAAATGTTTCGGTGCCTATGTATTGAACGAAGATACGGGCGAGGTACATACTTTCTTGTCAAAGATAACCGTTATGGCGACAGGCGGTTGCGAGGCCGTTTACCGGAATACGACAAACCCGCTGGTAGCTACCGGAGACGGTATCGCCATGGTTTACCGCGCGAAAGGCTCCGTAAAAGATATGGAGTTTATCCAGTTCCACCCGACCGCCTTGTATCATCCGGGCGACCGTCCCTCTTTCCTCATCACCGAGGCGATGCGCGGATATGGAGCTGTATTGAGAAACCTTGGCGGCGAGGAGTTCATGCATAAATATGATCCCCGTCTTTCCTTGGCTCCCCGTGATATCGTAGCCCGTGCGATCGATAGCGAGATGAAACAACGGGGTGAAGACCATGTCTATTTGGACGTGACGCACAAAGATCCGGAAGAGACGAAGAAACACTTCCCCAATATCTATAAGAAATGCCTCAGCTTAGGGATCGATATCACGAAAGATTACATCCCGGTAGCCCCTGCGGCCCATTATTTATGTGGAGGTATCAAGGTAGACTTAAACGGGCAATCCAGCATCCGTCGCCTATATGCGATCGGAGAATGTTCTTGTACCGGCCTGCACGGTGGTAACCGCTTAGCTTCAAACTCATTGATCGAGGCAGTTGTATATGCCGACGCCGCAGCAAAACACTCATTAAGCGTCATGGATCGCTATGAGTTTAACCAAGATGTACCGGAATGGAACGATGAGGGAACGATCACCAATGAAGAGCGTGTATTGATCACTCAAAGCATGAAAGAGGTAAACCAGATCATGGAAGCGTATGTAGGTATCGTTCGTAGTAACACACGTTTGATCCGTGCGTGGAACCGTTTGGATATTTTATATGAGGAGACAGAGAGCCTTTTCAAACGTTGTAAGGCATCCCGTGAATTATGTGAATTGCGTAATATGATCAATGTAGGTTATTTGATCACTCGTCAAGCGATGGAACGGAAAGAGAGCCGGGGATTACATTATACGATTGATTATCCGCCGGTTAAATAATTGAAAATTGAGAATTGAAAATTGAGAATTACTAACTATGTTAATTCTCAATTTTCAATTCTCAACTTTTAATTATCAATAGTTCTGTTTCATCGGTTCGAAATAAGCTTGCGGATGAGCGCATGCCGGACAGTTAACCGGAGCTTTCTTGCCCTCGAATACGAAACCACAGTTGCGACATTGCCACAAGATAGCCTCAGCTTTCTCAAATACCGTACCTGTTTCTACATTATTCAATAACTTACGGTAACGATTCTCATGCTCTGCCTCTACCTTAGCGATCATCTTGAAAGCTACAGCGATAGCGGGGAAACCTTCTTCCTCTGCGATCTTAGCGAACTCAGGATACAATTCAGCCCACTCCTCATTCTCACCAGCTGCCGCGGCTGCCAAGTTCTCAGCGGTTGTTCCGATTACGCCCGCAGGATAAGAAGCGGTAATCTCAACCATTCCACCTTCCAAGAATTTAAAGAAACGTTTAGCGTGTTCCTTCTCTTGCTCGGCTGTTTCCATGAAAACACCTGCGATTTGCTCGTAACCTTCTTTTTTAGCTACGCTAGCGAAAAATGTGTAACGACTTCTTGCCTGAGATTCTCCGGCGAATGATTTCAATAAATTCTGCTCGGTACGTGTACCTTTAATACTTTTTTCCATAATGCTAATTTTATGTAGTAAATTAATGAGTCTGTTTTGTATATCGTTTTTCTCATGACCGATCAAAAGTAAGAATTTGTTTCCAGATATCGATTACGCAAACATTAAATAATATCTATCTCTCAATAGATATCACTTATTTATCAAGGAAAAACTTCTCCTCCTTTATACAATGAAACAACAAATCCTCCTAAATTGTTTACACAAAATCGGAATGCGTCTTTAGATTTTTTGCATCTTCTTTATTTTATTAACTTTGCATCCTCAAATCAAACAGGCAAGAAGAAAAATGAAGAACAAATTTGATTTTCAGCCCAAACTCTTTACGGCGCTGAGAAATTATTCCAAAGAGAGGTTCATGACGGATCTCATGGCGGGTATAATTGTCGGCATAGTTGCCCTACCACTCGCCATCGCTTTTGGTATCGCCTCCGGGGTAAGTCCGGAGAAAGGGTTGATCACGGCTATTATCGGTGGATTCATTGTCTCCCTTTTAGGAGGCTGCAACGTACAGATCGGCGGACCTACCGGAGCGTTTATCGTGATCGTTTATGGCATTATACAGAATTTCGGCATCGAAGGGCTTGCCATCGCTACCGTCATAGCGGGTATTATTCTGGTATTGATGGGCGTGTTGAAGCTCGGTACCGTGATTAAGTTTATCCCCTACCCGATTGTCGTAGGTTTCACGAGTGGTATCGCTATCACTATCTTCACGACACAAATGAAAGACTTATTTGGATTGACTATGGATAAAGTCCCCGCCGATTTCATCTCTAAATGGATCGCATATTTCGGGGCGTTCGATACGGTTAACCCTTGGGCATTCGTTATCGGTATCATTAGTATCCTGATCATTACGTTAAGTCCGAGGCTAACGAAGAAAATTCCGGGTTCCTTGATCGCTATCGTCATCATGACGATCGTTGTTTACATTATGCGTAATCATTTGGGTATTACAGGTATCGAGACGATTGGAGACCGGTTTACTATTAACGCTTCCTTGCCAGCCCCGGCTCCGATCACGTTTAATATGGAAACTATCAACTTATTGCTTCCCTCCGCCTTTACGATCGCTATCCTTGGGGCTATCGAGTCTTTATTATCCGCTACGGTAGCGGATGGTGTGACAGGCGACAAGCATAATTCGAATACGGAACTAATCGCCCAAGGCGCAGCGAATATCATCGTTCCTATTTTTGGCGGTATTCCCGTGACCGGCGCCATCGCCCGTACAATGACCAATATAAATAATGGTGGACGAACTCCGGTTGCCGGTATTATTCACGCCATCGTATTATTATTGATTTTGCTTTTCCTCGGACCGCTTACCAAACACATTCCAATGGCTTGTCTGGCTGGCGTATTGATCATCGTATCCTATAATATGAGTGAGTGGCGTACGTTCCGTTCCTTGATGAAAAACCCGAAAAGCGACGTATCCGTCTTGTTGGTGACTTTCTTCCTGACGGTTATCTTTGATCTTACGATCGCTATCGAGATCGGTCTTTTGATCGCCATGTTATTCTTTATGCGCCGTGTGGCCGAGACCACGCATGTATCCGTCACCACGGATGAGATCGATCTTTCCGACGAGGGCGAGATTCATCATGACGAGGAAGTCCTCTCCCTGCCTAAAGGTGTAGAGGTATACGAGATCGATGGTCCGTTCTTTTTCGGCGTAGCGAATAAGTTCGACGGCATCATGAAAAGTATGGGAGATAAACCGAAAGTCCGCATCATCCGTATGCGTAAGGTTTCGTTCATAGATTCTACCGGTCTGCATAACTTGGAAAGTCTTTTCCGTCTTTCCGAGGCAGAGCATATCCATATGATACTTTCCGGGGTCAATGAACATGTACACCGTGTATTGACAAAATCCGGATTCGATAAGAAGATTGGCGCAGAAAATATTTGCAGTAATATCAATGAGGCGGTAGAGAAAGCGAAAGCTGCCGTACAAGACTAAGATACTATCAGACAGTGGGAGACGCAGCACGCTGCGTCTCTACAACTGGATATTTATTTCGGTAAATAATACCAATCCTCTGGTAAGACAGCTTCCTTTATTTTACGGCTGGAAACCCCGACCTCCAAGGCCTCGCCCATATAATCCTCGAAATACAAAACACGTAATTCGTGGAAACCAGCGTCTAACGCTACCTTTCCTTTCGCTATACGAGCATTATGAGAGCCATCATTATCAACAATAGCTTTCCCGTCTATAAATAGTTTGGAACCATCATCCGAATACGTATAAAAGCGATATACACCTTTTTCAGGGATATTTATCAACGTACGGAACTCATAAGCGAAATGATCCTTGGCCGGAGCCTCCTGAATAGAGATATTTTTCATCGTACCCTCTTTCACTTTTGTCCCGGAAGCGATCTGATCCGTATGTTTAAATTTACCTTCATAATAGGTATAAGCTACCCCGTGCTTTTTAGGTTTTACCGTTTTGGCGGGTAAGAACTCCATCGTTTCCTCATCCTTAGAGGTCAGGCCAGATGGATAATAATACGTATATTCCTTTCCGGACGGGGTACGAATCCATGAATCAAACTCAAACTTGCCTTCACGCAATTCAATGATACGGCCACCCCGCTCGAAATCTCCATAAGCGTCCCATCCGGATACACGCCCGAAAGCTAGCCCCACATTATATAACATTCCTATATAATCGTTATCATGATCGTGCCCGGCGAAAGTAGCCATCACATCCTTCATCTCCACCAAGGAAGCGAAGAAGCCCGTGTTGATCTTGGGAGAGGCGATTCCCTCTTCTTTCTGTCCTAATGTAGTCTCCGCCCCAACGATCTCATTATATTCCAACAGAGGAATATGGAAAAAAGCCAAGGCTGGCAACGGTTTGCCACCATTTTCCTTGGTATAGCGCATACTTTGCTCACGATACCAATGGATCTGGTCGAAATGAATCCAATCATACGTGCCATAATCCTTCAGCGTAGGATAATCGTTGGAGTCGATACAATACAATAAGGCCGCCGGTTTCTTTCCGTCCGAACTGTAGACCGGTACCACATAGTTTCCGGCTCCATGGATATCACCCGGTCCCTTCTCGCCCATAAAATAAGGTGATTTACTAAGCATGGCATAAATCTCGTCCTTGGGGACGATCTCCGCGTCATGATTTCCCATCATGACCGTAAACGGTATCTTGGCCTCCTCAAAGATCCCGATCACTGACTTCCATCCTTCCAAACCGGGGCTTGCTGTCACCACGTCGCCCGTCAGCATTGCCACATCCGGATTCTCCGCCTTTAATACGGATTGTATCGTAGCGACTGTCTTAGCGCATTTAGATGATTTCTGATCCCAATGAATGTCTGTAAATTGGACGATCTTGAATTTCCCATCCTTGAAAGCAAGCTGTTTTTGCGCGAATAAGCTCATCGGGGCGCAAAAGCACAACAAGGCGATCGCTAATAAAAAAGTCTTTTTCATGTTCTTCGATTTAGTAATTGGGGGCTAAGTTATAAAAAAAAGAGAGCGATGTATAAAAACAGGCTCTCTTCCTTATGTTAAATGCCACAATGAAACCCTTGCTGTCAAACAAAAGCTATATACATATCCGCAAGCCGGGTTTTCCTGTCAAAATGCGGGATCTCTTTTACTATTTTCTCACAATCCTCAAGGCTCATTCCTCCTTTAGGTTCCCCCCAGTACCAAAGTTTAGGGGTATTCTGTTTTTTACTTGTTGACTCCATAATTCTCGTTGTTTTTATCGTAAGACAGGAAACGCTCAAATACCCCTATCCTCAAAATATATAAAAGATTAAAATAATGTGAATTTATATCCAACCGACAAACCTAATTTCAAATCCCGGTCATTGACGCAATTCTGGAAATAGTTCACTCCCACATAAAATCTTTTTACCTCTATACCGGCCTCCGCCGTAGCTCCCAGATTCCAATATTCACCGATACCGGTGTAAACACCCGCATTTAATCGGAGATTCACTTTATCGCTCAACGGAATATGAAAAGAAGCATACACGGGTACAAAAAAATCAATATTCCAATCATCTCCATATGAAAACGAATTCCCCGCGGTATGCAACAACAATCCCGTTTGTATAGAAAACAACCGTGATTGCGGAAAGTTTATATACGCCCCGGTTTGAAGTCCCCATCCATCTCCTCCTAATATACCGGTACGAGCCTCTATATCAGTTGCCTGCGATCGGCCAAAAAATAAAAGCAATATCAACAGAACAAATAACTTCTTCATTACTTACAAGGTATTAAAATTAATATTTAGACTGAATAAAAGTTCGACATATCATGATATAGAACTCCCATTCAATCTAAATATTGCTTCTATATCATTATTCGGCTCCAAGTTAGTGTATTCCGAATATAGCGTCTTTTATGACGATCGAATCTTCCGAATTCTCTATATTATATAAAATACCTTCCATCTTCCCTTCAATATAAGGGGTACCACTTCCCTCATGAAAACGAATACTATCCACTTGTATCCGAAATGAAGATTTCAGTGGATGATACACTATTTTAGCGTCATCTTTCGTGATCCTAACAGTAGATTCTATCTCTTCATTCAATAATTTACCCTTATCGATCAGATATTCTCCTTCTCTCAATGGAATCAATGAGATCCTCAGCATAAGATAAGGATAGTCAGAGATATGCACTCCTAATGGTATCTCCCAATAGAAACCGCTTAAATCGGTATTTACCTCCTGCCAAAAATTTCCATGATCAATGAAAGAATGAGAGTTCGACTGATTAGCTATAGAAATATCTTGACTATTCACCTTTCCTTCAAAGTACCCCAAATAGTAAGGAGTTTCTTCAAAAGAAGTATCCTCATCCTTGTCACAAGAAACGAATGAGAATAGTAAAAGAATGAATAAAGAAAAGATGAAACCTGCCATCATTCCTTTTTTAGCTTCATCCCAGTAAAGCATAGAGATATTCCGTTTTTCAGTTGTTGATTCCATAATGACTATTGTTTTCTTATAAGACAGGAAACCATCAAATACCCCTATCCTCAAAATATATAAAAGATTAAAATAATGTGAATTTATATCCAACCGACAAACCTAATTTCAAATCCCGGTCATTGACGCAATTCTGGAAATAGTTCACTCCCACATAAAATCTTTTTACCTCTATACCGGCCTCCGCCGTAGCTCCCAGATTCCAATATTCACCGATACCGGTGTAAACACCCGCATTTAATCGGAGATTCACTTTATCGCTCAACGGAATATGAAAAGAAGCATACACGGGTACAAAAAAATCAATATTCCAATCATCTCCATATGAAAACGAATTCCCCGCGGTATGCAGCAACAATCCTGTTTGTATAGAAAGCAACTGTGATTGTGGAAAGTTTATATATGCCCCGGTTTGAAGTCCCCATCCATCTCCTCCTAATATACCGGTATGAGCCTCTATATCAGTTGCCTGCGATCGGCCAAAAGATAAAAGCAATATCAACAGAACAAACAACTTCTTCATTACTTACAAGGTATTAAAATTAATATTTAGGTTGAATAAAAGTTCGACATATCATGATATAGAACTCCCATTCAATCTAAATATTACTTTAATCCTAATTTTCAGAATACTATCTTATCTCACAAGATATAGAAAACCTTCATATTCTGGAATAGAAATTAGTTTACCATTAAACGTACCTTCAAAAGGATCAAACAGATAAAAGGGAGTCTTAACCAACACCAAAGTATCTATCTTACTTTTTGCCTCGATATATAAGGAATCAACGCCACTATAAAGAGCAGATATGCTACTTACGAAATAAACACCCTCTCGTTCATCCACTGACACATCATAAAATTGGCGCATCATACCGTTATCTCTATATTTAATAACGACCTTATCTTCTTTTGATGTCAAGACAGAAGAACTATCGCTATTCATCAAAACAAAACTAAAAACCGTCGGAGGAGGCCAATCCTCACGCTTTGTACAAGATAGAAATAAGTGTACAAAAACCAATAGCCAAAGTAAATTTCTTTTTTTCATCATTTTGGATAAATACTTATAATCATTCTATGAAAAAAATTAGTAGTATAATCAAATATAAGTTTTCCATCTTCAATATAAGACCAATTATCCAGTTGATAATAGCCATTATACTTCTCGCTATTTCCAAAATTCATATGTAGCATTGAATAAGAATACATAGTGCTATTATATATTTGTATGCCATCACATACCCAAGCATGTCCACTTCCACTAACTTGATTAACTCCACTCAGAATTACAGGTCTTCCCGAGAATATTTCACTTTTTACTTTGGCATAGTTATATTTTTCTCTAGAGGCATTATAACCATATCCTCTTAGCACATTATCCAAAACCGTATTTCTTGCAGATGATCCATTCGGAGTATAATCCATATTCAAATGATCTTTATTTCCTAATTCTGCTAAAAAACGAGCAGTAACATCTGTAGCATTATTAAAGCTCATCGCCGCCCAATTATAGCTCTTTGGATATTCCCAGAATCTCATTATTTGACCTATGGCAACAGCAGTACATCCCACAGGACAATTTGTTGGGCAATATTTGTTATAATTATTTCTTTGATTCCATGAAGTTTTTAAATACGGCCCTTTTACAATTTGCGAGGTATGATCAGGATCATCACAATTGACCATTTTTAGTGGTTTTTCTGGGCACTCAGCTGAATTCCACATATTTGTAATCATAGGATCGGGTTGAAAATTTTGATTTCTACATCGAGTAATATGTTCAGACACCCATTCTAACCAAAGAGTTACCACTTCCGGAGCATTATCCAAAGAAAACTCCCCTTCATCAGAAAAACCAAGGATAGGATAAACTCTCTTATCTGCAGATATAATACTAAAACCTTTACTTTCGTAGTTCACAATATACAACGTAGGTAAACTACGTTCCTTTCCATAAGAAACAATATTTTTAATTTCTTTTTCTTGATGAACAGATTTTGTTGATATAAGTGTATATCTATTTAATCTTTGAGCTATTCCTACAACTAGGTTTGAATCCACACTAAAAAATTTTTCCGGCAAATTATCTGACTGGATATTTATAGTCTCATTTTCAATATCTGATTGACAACTAAGGCAGCAAAGACTAATAAAAAAAATAATTAATAAATTTGCTTTCATCTTGTTCTAATACTTAAATTTAATTATTAATAAATTCTCCATATAAATGATTCTGTCCATCTGTAATTGACAGGATTCCATTTTCTTGTTTAGATAGAGGTATAACCAATATTAATATCTCATCAGTATTTATCTTTTCATTATAAGTCTCCCCACCCATAGGATCAGTGATCATTACATATACAAATCCTATATCCTCATGGAAGTTCAATATTAGTTCTTTACTACCTTCCTCTATTGTGGCATCCATTGGTAAATCTATTGAGATAGATTTTTTTATCTTTTCCCATTTTCCTCTCAAAGGGATTTGTTTACCAAAGCAGGGAACAACACTTAGTAGAGCCACTACTACAAATAATAATTTCAATAGTTTCATTTTTTGTTTTTTGATTCGAATGCAAAAGAATAGCTTATTATCAAAATGACGAAGAAAAAAGCTAAATAAGGGTAGGACAGCCATCAAACATAATAAACTAACAATCAAATTATTAAAAATTAGAGAATAGGACAATAATTTATAGAATAACAATATAAATAGCTATTAATCAAATAATTATATTAAACTTAGCAAATAAGCATACAAATCTATCTCCTCCCCTATGATTCCCAGCTTCTGGCGCACACGCTGACGACGTTTATTCACGGATTCTGGCTGAATATTCAATAAGATTGCCTCAGCCATCGTATCAAGATTGAATAAGGTCAAATAGCAATAACGCAGGTGCGAAGGAGTCATATCTAACCCGGATAGCTTATTTTCGAAAGAGGGATAAATATCGTTAACTTGGACAATGATGTTCAGCCAATCCTTTTCCGTAAGAGGAGATTTTGTAACACCAGCCACTACCTTATGCGATAACTTGATTATTTTTTTTGCTATGGCAGAAGATAACAATAATTCCTTTCGCTGTTCTGCTATCCTATTGATAATACATTTTTCCTCTTGTTCCATTTGCTGATATTGGTTCTTTAGCTCTTTTATTGATAGTTGAGACGACAAACCTTGAAGTTCCTCTTGCTTTATACGTAAACGTTCTTTTAACTTTAATAACGAATTACTCTTTTGCTCCAAATCTATCTGTTGCAGATAGATTTTTTTATTTTTTCTATTCATTCTTATCTGATAGATCAATAGTAATATTAGACAAGCAACGATAGAAATTATCATATAAATAAAATAGATTTGCTTATCCACTCTCAATTGTGTATTCTCCAATGAGACTTTCAAATAGTCATACTTTTTTTCTACCTCTACTATGTTTTCTCTATTTTGTATTATTAAGATAGAATCTGAAGCTATATTATACTGTTCTAAATAAGATAAAGCTTTTCCTATATTACCCTCTGCTTTTTCTAATTCATAATAATCATAAGTTATTGAAATATGAGTTTCTTTATTTAAAGTTGATAAGATACCGGCCTGCTCTAAACAGATACGGGCATTCTTGAAATCTCCTTCTTCTATATAGACACCTGCTAAAGCCGAATAGTTTGGGGCATCATCAAAATCGGATATATCAACGGCTTTCCACAAATATTGTTTAGCGAGTTCCATATTGCCTAATGCGCTATAGACATTACCTATTCCATTAGATATAGAAGCTATGTCCGAAGAATCCCCTATCCCGCCAATAATCGTATCCGCTTTCAACAAGTATTTCAGCGCCATTTCCAAAGAATCCGAAAACGCATACATTCGCCCCACATCCCGTAAGGCGAAAGCCACACTCCGCATATTCCCAGCTTTCCGGAAATAAGATTCCGCTTCCTTGTATTTGTCCTTTCCTAACAGATAATCACCCTCGAAATCATATAGATCTCCCATATAGCTACAAATATACCCGGCTTGATTATAGTCTTGACAACGTACAGCGATATCCAACGCCTGTAAATAAACCTTCATAGCCTTCTCATTCTCTTTATCCTCCACATACGAACGCCCTAGGTATAAACCAATCTTCGCTTGTTCTTGCTTTGTCCCGTGTGACTTATAATAGGCTTGCGCACGACGCAATTGTTGCACATAGGGCAGATCCGTGTACAGCGTATCCGCTACTCTACCATACAGCATACACCAACGAGCCAATAATTTATCACTCAAATTATCGGGCACGGCTATGCTATCTAATAGGATAAGGGAACTATCCGGATCGGATTTCAACAAGGATTCCGCACGATCAATTAGATATGTAGCCTCGCTCTCATCTTTACAACCTATAAAAGAGAGCGTGGATAATAGTAATATCAGAATAAGCAAATGCCTCATCGGTTCCTATCTTTAGATTCTATGCGCAAGATAGGCATATTTTTTATCAAACCTTAAAGAATAATTGATTATTAGGCTTATTGTATAAAATTCTTATCGCTTGGATATCTCCATCATCTTTTTGGAAAAACACGTACGTGTTTTCATAAATTCTCGTACGTGTTTCCGAAAAAAGACGTACGTGTTTTTCCTAAAACATGTACATGTTTTTATACATCTGATTTTCAATATACTAAAAACAGTATTCCCGAAGGCAGGGATATTGTAGGAAATTCCATTATCTTTGGACTTTCATTGGTAACTTTTTAATCTACTATCAATATGGCACAACAATCCGGAAGATTGCTATCCCTCGACGTGATGAGGGGAATTACGATCGCGGGGATGATTTTGGTAAACAACCCCGGGTCATGGAAGTATGTATATACGCCTTTAGAGCATGCACGTTGGAACGGCCTCACTCCCACCGATTTGATATTTCCGTTCTTTATGTTCATCATGGGGGTCTCCATGTTTTTCTCACTTCGGAAATATAACTTCAAGCTGTCGAAAGAAAGCGTGACGAAAGTATTGAGACGCACGGTATTGATATTCCTCGTGGGATTAGGGCTAAATCTGTTCGGGCATGTTTGCTACAATGGATTTATCGATTTCCAGAATTTACGTATCCTTGGGGTGATGCAAAGGTTGGCGCTCGCATACGGCTTCGGGTCGTTGATAGGATTAGCGATTAATCATAAGTATATTTTGCAGGTAGCCGCTGGTATATTGATATTTTACTGGGCATTACTAGGTTTCACGCATAGTATGGAAATGTCGGAGGATAGCATTATAGCGATCGTGGACAGAACTTTATTCGGTACATCGCATATGTATCACGATGATATGGCAGATGGTACACGGATCGCCTTTGATCCGGAAGGGCTCTTGAGCTGCATTGGTAGCATAGCGCATGTATTACTCGGTTTCTACGTAGGAAAGGTAATACAGGATTGTAAAAAGAACAATGAGTTGATTATCCGTAATATATTCATTTTCGGTACGATTATTCTTTTTGCCGGTTTCTTACTAAGTTACGGCTGCCCGATCAATAAGAAGATATGGAGTAGCACGTTCGTCTTGGTAACTTGCGGATTCGCCTCCTTATTTCTCGCTTTATTAATCTGGATCATCGATATAAACGGGAAGAAGAAATGGACGTTATTCTTTGAGTCGTTCGGTATCAACCCGTTGTATCTGTATGTACAAGGGGATATATTGGCCGTATTGCTGGGAATGAGCGGTATCTCCGCCTTTATGTATATGGATCTATTCAGGCCGATATTCGGCGATTTCGGAGGCTCATTAGCATGGGCTATCTTCTTCGTGGTATTAAACTGGATACCGGGATATTTCTTGTATAAGAAGAAGATTTATATCAAGTTGTAAAAAGAAATGATCTATGCTCTGTATATAGAACAAAAAATCACTATATTTGCTCTATATACAAAGCATAAATACAAAAATCAAATTAATAATTTAACTATGGAAAATGAACTTCAAGTTATTGGAACGAAAGAAGTAGAGGAACGTATTATTGAGTTAAGAGGACAAAAAATACTACTAGATAGAGATGTAGCAGAATTATATAAAACAGAAACAAGGGATATAAACAAAGCCGTGAGAAATAATCCTGAAAAGTTCCCCAGTGGTTATTTTTTCACATTGAAACCCTCTGAGAAACAGTATGTGGTGGAAAATTTCCACCGGATGGAAAACTTAAAAAAATCAACAGTAGAACCTAAAGCTTTCACTGAAAAAGGACTTTATATGCTGGCTACTATATTAAAAAGTCCAAGAGCCACACAAACAACTATCGCTATAATAGATTCTTTCGTAAAACTACGTGAGCTTATCCGAAATGTAGATGCGATTCAAAATGAACCTGACCTAATAAAACAAAAAGGTATTGTGAAACGAACTGGCCAACTCTTATCTGATCTGTTGATAGATGATGCTGATACAACTGAAATGGAATCTACCATAGAGTTGAATCTTATGGCCGTAAAACTTAAACATACAGTAAAACGTATTAAAAATAACAATAAAACCGAAGATAAATCTGAAATTTAGAATTGCAAAAAAAATCCAACCACTCTCCTATTCATATCGGAGAATGGTTGGATTTTTTATAGGTATCAGCCTAGCTGACTAGTTCACGTTATAACCGGAGATAACCACCTTCGGGGTCTCGCCTCTCGTATCTACATCTTTCCAATGGATGTTGATCTCTTTCTTCTCGCCCGGAAGCAAGGAGAAATAGTTGTCGCTATAGAACATCGGGAGGAATTGCTCGCCATCCTTCTCGCCCACTACATTCACACGAATCATCAGAGCCGGGGTGGATGAAGTATTCTCTAAGGTAGCGGTAGCGGTCCAAGTACCGTCATTACCCTTATTGGTTGCCACGTTGGATCGTAAAGTAACCTTTGGCATCTCACGCAAAGCTTGGTAGTTGCCTTCCTCTACGCCACGCAGATAGAAGTTATCCGATACGATCTTGCCATTCTCTGTCAACGTCAACTTGACGAAATGAGCGCTGGATACGCTAGCAGGGAAATCCAGTTTCATACATTTGTTGGTCGTATCTTCCTTACTATCCACGGAAACCTCGTTTTCCCATGAAATAGAACCGTCCATATTGATGATTTGAGCCTTTGCCGTCAAACCATTACGTACGCCGGCGCTATAGTTCACTACCTCGATTTCGTCCGTAACCGGATTCCATTGAATGTGCAGAGGCTCGGAGGCCTTCTTGCAACCAAAGTAAGCGGCGGTAGGCTCGAAATAATAATCGTAAGTCTGCCATACCATAGAAGGCCATGCCGGATGCGTCATCCACAGCAATAATCCCTTACGGTTCAAGCTTCTCGATTCGAACATACCCCGGTAACCATCATAGTTTACCCACTGAGCCAGATCGGCGAATTCCTTGGCGTTGTTCGGCTTGCCAAAGCCCTTTTCGATGATAGCGTTGAAAGAAGCGCAAGACTGGGCGCCTTCCATCGTATAATCGTGTTGTCCCCATTGAGCGTTTTGCGGCCAAAGCGCTTCCGGAGAGAAAGTACGAACCAAGCTCTCGTAATTCATCACGTTAGGCATACCCCGCTCACTATGGAACTTATCACTACCATTCTTCAAGCTAAAGTATTCTTTAACAGGAAGTGCACGGTACGGGCCATGGCCACTTACCACCTCATCCGCCGAGCTGGAGATATAATGTAAGCCCGGATGATCCTCTTTCACGATACGGCGTAAAGCCTTGTCGATCTGCTCCGGCGGGAAGCCCTCGTTGCGCCCGCAATAAATACCGATAGAGGCATGGTTACGGAAACGTTTCACATAATCCTCAGCATTAGCGATAAACATCTCCGGATCATAAGGATCGGGTCCGTCGGAAGGATTCGCCAACCAGAAATCTTGCCAAATCATGATACCATGACGGTCGCAAGCCTCATATAATTCTTTATCGCCAATCTGTCCTACCCAGTTACGCATCATCGTAAAGTTCATATCGGCATGGTAAGCCACGGCGATATCGTACTCACGACCCCGGTAATTCAGATTAGACTCACCAAATCCCCAGTTACCGCCACGGCCTATAAAACGACGACCATTGATAAAGAGACTCAAGATACTATTATTCTCATTGAAGGTCATTTGTCGGATACCTACCTTGAAATCCTCAGAGTCGGATACCTTATCGCCTACCTTAAAGGTGAAATTAGCGTCGTATAAATAAGGAGATCCGTACCCTTTAGGCCACCATAAACGTGGATTCTGAACCTTCAATTGGCTAAAGGTATTCGGGTCGAAAGCAACGCTCTTCTCCTCGTTGGCGGCCAATTCCACCGGTTGCTCGAAAGTGATATCACCGATCTTTCCTGTCAATATACCCTTCACGGGAGCGGCATCATGGTTCTTCACGATCACTTCCGGAGTCAAGGTAGCGGAAGTCGTATCCGGCAACGGTAATACAACCTGTACGAACGGGTCTTGAATCGTTACCTTGCCTGTAGAAGTCAAGTACACATCATCCCAAATACCGATATTACGACCACGGATCGTCGAGATCCAATCCCAACCGATCGAAGCGTGGAAGGTCGGGTTATCAGCGCCTAAGATACCACCGTTGAAATCCGTATTCTTCTCACACTTCTCCTTGATAGCTCCGATATGCTCATTCTTGATGATCTCCACCGCGACAACGTTCTTACCCGGTACGACCCTGTCTGTAACGTCAAATACACCCCGGATAAACGCTCCCTCGATACGGCCGATCTTGTTACCGTTCAAATATACATTCGCTTTCCAGTTGATACCATCGAAATTCAAGAACAAACGATCTTGCTTGAATCCTTCGGGTACCTCAAACTCATCCCTATACCAGAAATTAGAGTTGAAGAATGACTCGGATATCTGCATCAAGTTATCCGCATAATTCGGATTCGGGATAGCTCCGATATTCTTATAACTGCTCAATACCGTTCCCGGTACGGTCGCCACGATCCAATTTTCCGGAGAGAAAGAAGGTTTCGATATTTCCTCACCAGAAGCGGTTACCTCGGAAGCTCGTTGTACTTTCCAGTTTCCACCCGATAAACGGATCTCGTCTTTTGTAGAAGCCGGAGCAGCAGCCGGTTGGGCAAGCAAGCCACCTTTACCCATCACCTCTATCTCGCTTAAGATATAACGTCCGTCATTAGCCGGTTGCTCCATCCATACCCGTACGTAGCGGCCCTTTCCTTTTAGCTTGATCTCATCCAGATTAGCATCTCCACCCGGAAGATTCGCTATGTCAACCCATTGTTTCGCGTCGTCGGAAACTTGAATCTTACCCTTGATCGCTTTATTGATCCAATGCAATTTTACTTTGTCGAATTCAGATTGGCTACCCAAGTCCACATAGACCCACTCCTCTCCTGTCGTGGCACTCATCCAAGCGCTATTAAAGAATTTGGAAGGAAGCAAATCTATCAACTTATCTTGGTTATAGAAATTCATCTCGAAGAATGCCCAATAAGCGGCACCTTCCATTTTCAATCGCATCCGATAATAAGCATATTCACCCGGTTGATCGAATGTCAAAGTCTCATTCAACATACGGGTGGGCAACGTACCCGGATCCCAGCTATTCTTGTTCGGGTCTGAATGGGCCTTATACTTGCTGGCCTTACCCGGCATACCTTTACCCTTTAAGGCAGCCAATTCCGTCCAAGTATTTCCATCATTCGATCCCTCGCAAACAATCTCATATCCATCCTTAATCTTATTCTCGTCATAAGCCACGCTGCCGCGGAATTGTACCTTGTCGGCTTTCTCTTTCCAGTTATTCAGCGTGAACAGGAAATAGGCATCCTCGCCTGTAACCGCATTACGAGAATAAGGACCTTGATCGATCATCCACTCACGCTCACGACGAGCGATATCCCCATTTTGCGTAGAGAGATCGAGATACTGAGGTTGTTTATCGCTAATAACACCATCCGTCACCAGTTGAGCCGTTAGATTGTAATCATAACTGGAGGAGTTGTAAGCGCTACGCAAAAGAGCTATGTTACGATACGTGGAATAATCCGGACGTAATGAAGGAGAAAAATCCTCCCCCGGATCTCCCGGATACGAACCGATACCTCTGGTATAATAATCCGACCGATCGAAAGATTCCGCCGGAACACCGCTCTGCCCACATCCCCCTAGCAATGCTGAGACCGCTACCGCTCCACAAAGCGTCAAGAGTCGAGGCAATTTTTTCTTTTTACTGAATGTTCTCATACTACTTATTGTGTTTCTCTAAATTAGTTAGTTTAATAAGATACCGTCACGTCAAAACCCTCCTTCCGGGCCCGTTCCGCAATCGCATCTAATTCTTCTTTAGTAGCTTTTTTCAAAGCTTTAACCGGGGTCTCCCTATCTATCGTATAAATCATGACTTGTTTCGGACGGATTTGTTTTAAGGCGGAGATCCAGCCCGCTATCTCCTCTTCTGTCATATTATTAACCGATTCCCCGTTTAATTCCCCCTTCAAGAACATGGTCTGTATAATCAAGTTTCCGTTAAAACGACATAATTGTTTTAATAAAGACTCGAAATTAAACGCCGGAGAATTAGGTACATCTATCTGCCGAATCCGACTGTCTAATACAGAATCCAGTTTCAATATGTTATCCTCTATTTTATTCAAGGCTTGAAAGACCTCCTCTTTATGGAGCATTGTAGAATTAGAAAGCACGGCGATTTTAGCGTCAGGGAAAAACCGATCCCGGATAGCGACCGTATCATCAATGATTCCACCGAATTCCGGGTGTATCGTAGGCTCTCCGTTTCCGGCGAATGTAATTACATCCGGAGCGATCCCTTCCGCTTTCATGGAACTTAGTTTTTGCTCTAAGGCTTCCCTCACTTCCGTACGAGTAGGCAGTTTACTATGGGTCCTATGATTCTCATTCAATCCACATTCGCAATAAATGCAATTAAAAGAGCATAATTTCCCGTCTGTAGGAAGTAAATTCATCCCTAAAGAGACACCTAGACGCCGACTATGTATCGGGCCAAATACAATTTTATCAAAAAGAATTGTAGACATAGCGCTGTTTGTTTTTACCCACGCAAATCTACTCTAAAATTTCCAGCGAAGCAAAGCATAAAGATCTGTTTTATCAGAACCGCTTATCTCCTCCGTATCAGTACCTATCAAATCCCTGTCCCAATAATGGGTGTGAGCCAGTTTCGCGGACAAGGATAAACGTTTCCAAATATCCAGACGAAAGGTAAGCGCAAACCGCATCCCATCCCCATAAAAAGAGGGCATATTAAAGGCATATAATATATTCTTCTCATACGAACTGACCCGGCTATTGTAATCATCCGTATGAAACCACGCTAGATAACCATCCATTTGAAGAGGTAGGGTAGTGGGCTTCCAGCCTATACTTTGGGAGATCATAATTCCTTTATTAAGTTTCTTTATAGGATCATCGAATAGAATACCATCTAAGGAAGTCTTAAAAATAAAAGGAGAAGAAAAGTTATAAACCTGTTGAAAACGAATACGATGTTGTTTATAAGGATTGATTCTCAATAAATTATCATTTTCAAAAGTTCCATTCTTTTCTTTTTGCCGGTATTTATAACGAAGATAAGTTGAAAAGTTTCTACTAGGGGTATAATCTATCTGAGCCATATATTCCTGTCCTCCGGAAGGAGCGTCTATCCCGTATTTCAACCAAGGAAAACGGAATAAGTCCGCATAAATGGATAATTTCCAGCGGGCGATCGGGGTTAATTGCAATCCCATATAAACCCCTTGCTCATTCTGAACCGTAGAGCCTTGCGAGAAAGCGTTCCCAAACAAAGCTTGATAACGGCGATCGTAATAGCGGTATAATACCAAGAAAGATATATAAGAAGCGGGTGTTAACTGCAAGGCATTCAAGGTAGAAATAGCTCCGTTTTTCGAAAGGGCAGTTTCGCCATAAAACTTAATACGGTTACTTTTCAACATATAGTCAACACCGATGTTGAAATTGTTGGAACCTCTGAAATAGAACAGGTTATAAGGTTTTGGATCGGGGTCCATCTTAAACTTACCGAATGAATAGGAGAGAGCCGTTAAACCTACATGAAAATGAGATGTAGCATAGCGGATATTTCCTCCATATACCTGCATCGTTATCATTTTCCTCTTTTCCCAATCCCGTTGTAAACGATGAAGTCCATCCGTTTTTAAAGAGGTGAACGTCAAGCTGTCTACGCCCGCATCCATTTTCCGGTACGAATAGAAAACACTTATATCCAAGTTTTTAATCGTGATCGTACTAGCCACCCCGCAGAAGAAATCCTGTTCATTGGTTGAGAAGTGCCTACGGAAGCCATTTGTCCTTCGCTCCGCTTGAGCGACTACTGCCGTACGACTAGGAGAAAAGTCATTGCTAATCACCAGACCTTGTCCGAAAGACATCTTATAATCCCCTATAGCCAAGCTTTTTAACCAGTTGATATCTTTTAGGAATAGATGTGCGGAATAAAAGTCATATCCTTTATGATATGCGTTCCAAAAAGGTTCGCCCGCATCTTTCTCAGCTACGAAGCCTGCTTGTAAACGATCCTCGAAAGTATAGGAATAACGTAAGGAGTGATAGAAAGGTTCTCCTCTATATTTACGATTCGGATATAACGAAAGTATGCTGTCCGTTTGTTCACCATATCCCTTTTTCTGTTGAAAACATTGATCATACCTGATTTGTAATTCATTACGACCATATTTCAACAGGTTCTTAACCGTAAGTAACCGTTTTTCAACAAGATTATCACCTATATAAACAAATGGAAGGAGAAGAGATATCGTCTGAAAATAGATATCCTCTATATTCTTCAACTCATAGATGCTAACCATATTTCCGTATCGTTTCCGGTAGGAAAGTAGCTGCTCGATTTGGCGATCGGATAGAAAAGGTAATCGCTTCAGTTGTTCTTCCGTCACGGCATTCAAATCAAAAGGATGCTCAGTTAAATAAGATAAATCGGCATACAAACTTTCGATACGCTCCGTATCCTCGGTTTCCAAGGCTAGTTCCTCTACATACTCCATCCACTTATCAACAGAATATTCTATTTGAGAATTAGCGTAATAACTATTTATCAACAGGATTATCGACAAGATTATAAACAATCGTTTCATAGCTAAGTATCATTTAAAAAGAGAATGATAAACCAAGACTGGTACTCATCCCTAAAATCGGATGGTAAATAGAGGCTACATCTATCGTAAAGCAAGAAAAGTTATAACCAATTCCTAAAGAGGGCAGGAGAGGAGCGGTCTGTATTCCGGCACGAATAAAAAAAGAATCGAAAGCAGTGTATTCAAGACCAAAGTTTCCAACAACTAGGTTTTCATTTTCCATTCCTACACTTCCTGTAATTAACAGACTGTTTATAATCTCCCATTGAAAACTTATTTGAATTAAATAATAATTAAAATCTTCTATTTCAATATCTTTATCTCCTATAGAAACAGAAGGAAAATTCATTATTAACATTCCTATTAACAACTTATCAATAGGAGAGAAAGTGATTCCAATATCTGTTGACAGTCTGGATCTTGTATTTTCCAATAGATCAGTTTGCAAGAAACTATAGTGAACTCCAAGCCCTAACGCCCATTGATCCCCCAAGCGTTTTCCTCCCAGCACACGAACCATCATCTCCCTGTACTTATCAAACCCGAAAACAGAGATATCAACACCTGCGGATAATAGTTGATTCGGATAATAAAAACTACCGGACATCGTACCCAATTCTTTCAACATGTACCGATTAAAGTATTCTAAGTGAATAGATTTTTTCTCTTTATCGACAATAAGGGCCGGATTGAATAAAATAGATTGCGTCGCCACATTCCCTCCCATTCCCACGCTACGAACATCCGGTAAACGTAAGTTATCAACACCATGTACATACAATGAAAATACCCCCGCAAACAGGGATAGCAATAGATATTTCATAGTTAAGATTTTGTATGGTTTCTATTTATTCTTCAAGTTTTTCTTATTATCCTTATTTATCCTACGCTGTACCTTTTTAATATCCTCATTAGGAGAAAGTTGTTCAGGCTTAATCCCCCTTTGCAATAACATATCACGTACAGCAGTATTGTTATCAATATGTTCTTTTTCAATAGGAGATTGTCCATATAGATCCTTCGCTTGCACATTTACGTTTGTCATTTCAGTCGCTAGGTCTTTAGCTTTTATACTTATAGTCGGTAAAAAATCAGCGATAGGTCTATTCGTGGGGACGTTCATTCTCTTTTTCAACATCTGTGTACTTAAATTGAATAAAGCTTGATCTCCCTTAGAACGAATAATCGCGAATCCTTTATTATCAATACCTCTTTCGTATAAGATTCCAGATAATTGTTTTTCAGTCTGACTCAATTTTTCCCTGGCCTTTAAGCGTTCACAATCCAATAGACGTTGTTCAATCACCTCGGCCTTACGGGTTTGTACCGCAAAATAAGTCTGTGCGAAAGCTACTTGTGGTTTACGACTATCACCATTTTGTGCGATTAAGTAGCATGCGTAGCGTGTTAATAAGATGTCATTTATTTGTTGCTCAGCACCATGCCCCACAATAATCACTTTCCCGACATCGGGAAAGTGATCCTCTATATTTTCTCCCGCATTCCGGCACGCTTCTTTGGCTTTCACCACTACATTATTGATAAAGTTATCCCATTTGGCATATCCTAATAGGGGTTGTAACTCTCTGGCACTCCAGCATTCTATGCCTTCTACCTCACATGAAATGGATTCGAATTTTCCGAATAGGGCGGTAATTTCTTCTTTCTTCATAGTTAATATATTCTTAAGTTGTTGTCAATTGCGCAAATGTAATGTTTTATATTCATTTAGCAAGTTATTAACAGATAAATGATGCTGAGAGTCACGCAGTATTTATATTTTCGCGGTATATGATACGAAAAGGGATATATTGTATTTTGGCTCTACTCGCTCTCTGTAGCTTTAAAGGGATGGCGCAGGCGGTAAAGACAAATATTGTTCCGGAAGGTTATCAGAAAGCTCAACTGTATGAAGGTGATACAATGGCTGTCGTCAACCTTCGGGAAGTTTTCATATATCCTCAAGTTAAGTTTAAGAATAAGCGTGAACAAGCGAAGTACAATAAGTTAGTACGAGACGTAAAGCGTACTTTGCCCTATGCCAAGATGGTGTATGATACGTTGATAGAGACCTACGAATACATGGAAACCTTACCGAATGACAAGGCCCGCCAAGCCCACTTGAAACGGATGGAGAAAGAGTTGTTCGCCCAATATAAACCGGAACTAAAAAAATTATCCTTCTCGCAAGGTAAGCTACTTATCAAACTGATCGATAGGGAATGTAATCAATCCAGTTACAATTTATTGAAAGCCTATCTGGGAAGTTTCCGTGCGGGCTTTTGGAATTTCTTCGCCGGAATGTTCGGAGCCAGTCTGAAATCGGAATACGACCCGAAAGGTAAAGATGCCATGACCGAACGGGTCGTCGTATTGGTTGAGAATGGTTTAATCTGATAGTTGCTTGAAGAAATCCCAGATCACGATACCGGTAGTAACCGATACGTTCAAGGAATGCTTTGTACCGTATTGAGGTATTTCAATACATATATCACAGTTATCAACCACATTTTGTTGAACGCCTTTTACCTCGTTACCCATGACGATAGCGTATTTCTTTGTCTTGTCTAACTGCAAGTTATCTAACATGACACTACCTTCCGCTTGCTCTACGGCACATACCGTATACCCCTCTTGGCGCAGTTTATCAACAGCCTCCGGGGTATCCTTGAAATATACCCAATCTACGGTTTCTTCCGCTCCTAAGGCGGTCTTATGGATCTCTGCGTTCGGAGGGCAAGCCGTAATACCACAAAGATAAATAGCCTCTACCCGGAAAGCATCGGAGGTACGAAACACGGAACCCACGTTGTTTAGACTTCTAACATGGTCTAAAACAACGATTAAAGGTATCTTCTTACTTTCCTTAAAAGCCTCGGGAGTCAGGCGGTTCAATTCGGTTACTTTTAATTTTCGCATAACAAATATCTTTGACCGCAAAAGTAGCGAATATCCGTGGATATGCCGTTGAAAAGCTATTAATAAGTAGTGGACATAAAATGAAAAATATTTCTTGCTTTATTCAAATACTTGTCCATACACCCCCCTTTCTCAAATTAGCAAATGAATAAGCCACTTATTTATTACGCGCTATCAACAGCCCTTATACACCTATTGACAGCCTTGCTGGAGGATCTATTTTTTCACAATCAAGGTTATCAACAATAAACAGCTAAATATTCATAAAGTCTATAACTATAAGAATTACAATCTATAGATAGACATCCATGCTGTTGGTATCCTTTTGATAAACCGTTCACAGACTTTAATAAGTCAATAACCAAAGATTGTAACAAAAATGTATTAACCATTTCAACAGCCTATCATATTCATCATATTTATTTTTAAAATTAAAGATTAATAAGAATATAATATAATGATTGTGGATAACTCTTGATGGTTCACGACAGCTCATCCATCGACGGCAAAGATAAGAATCTTTCTTGTTATTTCTATAAATGAAGAAAGTTTATACCTTTGTGCTTTGTGAACAATAGGTTGATAAACTAGATAAGATGAAGATTATCAGTAATACTTTCTGTGGATAATATTGTTTATATATAGTGAAAAGCCTATTGGGAGCAGTAGAAACAGGAATCATTAATATATAAGGCTATGTTGACAAACCAATCAATCGGGTACATGGATGCGCCCGTTCCTAAGGATTTAGACCTTAAGGAAGCGATCGACAAGTTACGTAAAGAGAAGAATGCGATTATTTTGGCGCATTACTATCAAACAGGCGATATACAAGATATAGCGGACTATGTGGGAGACAGTCTGGCCTTGGCACAATGGGCGGCTAAGACGAAGGCGGATATCATCGTGCTTTGTGGGGTTCACTTTATGGGAGAAACGGCGAAGATCCTCTGTCCGGATAAGAAAGTGCTGGTACCGGACTTGAATGCCGGTTGCTCCTTGGCGGATAGTTGTCCGGCTCCGGAGTTTGCCGAGTTCGTCAAGCAACATCCCGGTCATACGGTAATCTCTTACGTGAATACGACCGCCGCCGTGAAAGCGGTCACGGATGTGGTGGTTACTTCCACGAACGCCCGCCAGATCGTGGAGAGCTTCCCGGAAGGTACACCGATGATTTTCGGCCCGGATCGTAACTTAGGTAATTATATCAATAGCATCACAGGACGTAATATGTTGCTCTGGGATGGCGCTTGCCACGTGCATGAGCAATTCTCATTGGAGAAGATCTTATCTTTGAAGAAACAGTACCCGAACGCGGAAGTGATCACCCATCCGGAATGCAAGCAGCCGGTTATACAGGTCTCAGACTTCGTAGGATCGACCGCGGCTTTGCTGAAGCATACCATTAAGTCCGACGCGAAACAATTCATTGTAGCGACGGAAAGTGGCGTTATTCACGAGATGCGCAAGCAGAGTCCGGATAAGGAATTCATCCCGGCTCCTCCGAACGACAGTACTTGCGCTTGCAACGAATGTAATTTCATGCGCTTGAACACGATGGAGAAGCTATATAATTGCTTGAAGTTCGAGATGCCGGAGATATTCGTGGACGAGGAGGTACAGAAGAAGGCCATCAAACCTATCAAGAAGATGTTGGAGATCTCTGAGAAGCTGGGACTCTGATCCAAACAAATGCGGGATAGGTCTCAACCGATAGGCCGGACTTGAGTGATATAAAAGCTAAGCCCGGTCTATTATATGTAAATAATCAAAATTATGTACAATATCTACAACTATCCTTATAATCATTTGAATTTAAAATATTTATCCTATTGTTGTAGATAGGAAAACATCTACAATAGTAAGTCTTTATCTACCATCATTTCCCGCTTTTAGTAAGTGTCTTTGCCATGCCGTCAAAGGAATTTTCTACACTCTACGTATATAATCAGTCCGTTTTTCTTCCTTTCTTTATATAGATAAAATATTAATATATAAATATTTGTGGTTTTTTATGGTATAAAACAAAAGTTTTACACATAGAAAACATTTGTTTTCATAGAAGAAAACTAAAGTTTTGTACTGAAGAAACTTCTGTTTTCCCATATAGAAACTTTTGTTTCCCTAGGAAGAAACCATTTGCTTCGCTACTCGAACTCGGACGATCCCGGGAAAGAATATATCAAGAATGATCGCTATTAATTACCGTAACATTCTGAATTTAGTTACTTTTGCGTAGAAATCTAATTGTAATTCTCAATATCATGAAAAAGATAGGACTAATGTTGGCCTTATTATGGGTGATTTGTGCGCTCTCGTGGGCTACTTCTCCGAATGCCCGTATTAAGGGGCAGTTAATAGATGCCTCTACGAATCAAGTGATTAATTATGCGGATATATTTCTGTTTACGATGGGAAGTGAAAAACCTTTGCAACAGACTTTTCCGGACGATCAAGGACGTTTCTCGTTTACTAAGGTGGCTCCGGGTAATTATGTGGTCATGGTCCGTCTGATGGGATATGATGTGTTTACAAAGAATGATATCATCTTGGATGCCTCGTCTCCGGTGGATTTAGGTAAGTTGATGATGAGTCCCTTGGAGGTAGGTATCGCCGAAGTGGAGGTAGTGGCCGAGAAACGCCAATTGGTTTATAAGTTGGATAAGAAAGTGGTCGAGGCCTCTTCCAATATGATGGGAGGAGGCGGTTCCGCCGTGGATATATTAGAGAATACGCCTTCCATACGGGTAGACGCGGAAGGCGATGTTACTTTTCGTGGAAGCAGCGGCTTTTTGGTTTACATAGATGGTAAGCCGAGTGTCTTCTCGGGTACACAGGCTTTGGAGCAAGTCCCGGCCGGGCATATAGAGAATATAGAGATTATCACGACACCTTCCGCCAAGCATGATACGGAAGGCGACGTGGGTATCATTAATATTATCACGAAGAAGCATTCCCAGCGAGGATTGAGCGGGATGGTGAATCTCTCGGGAAGTACGTGGCTTTCCCGCCATGTCGATTTCTTGTTGGCACAGCAACATCAGCGTTCCCGTTGGTACATCGGCGGACAGTGGACGGATCGTATGCGTAAGAGTGATTTCGACCAAGAGAAGAAGACGGTGGTTGGCGATCAAACAACAACCTCGCATTCCGTCGGGCCTCGTACGGGAGACAGTTACCATTATACGCTGAAAGGCGGTTGGAGCCTGAATCTTCCCAAGACAACCATTGCGTTGGATCTGGAGGGCGGCTATGGCGGAAATAAGCGTAAGGGAGAAATGAACTATAAGGAAACCCGTTCGGTAGCGGGCGGCTCTCCGGTGACGGAAGATTATAGAAGCATAGATGATTATGATAATGATGAGAATATAGGTTTGGGTAGTCTGGCGGTACAGCATAAGTTCAACGATAAGGGACACGAGCTTTCCGGTAGTGCCTATTACAAATATGGCGGTCATGCGTTGGAATATTTCTTTAACGACTTGATGTCCTTGGAAGGGCAACGCCAACAGGGGCACCGTGCTTATGAGGCCGAGCATCGGGAAACGATGCGTATCAATCTGGATTACGCCTTGCCTTTCGGGAAAGGAGGTAAGCTAGAGGCGGGTTACCAATATTATTCTTATCTGGAAGACGGCGATTACAATATGGAATGGTGGGACCCCAAGGGACAAACGTTCTTTTGGCGTGACGATATCTACAACACGTTTTATTTTCAAGAAGGGGTGAATTCAATTTATACGATTCTTTCCCATACGTGGAAGAATTTAGAGGCGCAAGCCGGCGTTCGGGGAGAGCATACGCATACGGTCTTGCGAAGTTCCGTGGAGGGAGCGGATCGTACGAAGAATCGTTTTGAGTTTTTCCCATCGGTGCATTTGGGCTATACGTTCCCGAATGAGCATCGCTTGTTGGCTTCCTATTCCCGTCGTACCACACGTCCGCAGCTTTTCTATATGGAGCCTTATATTACGTATCGTGACTTTTATACGGCCGAGATCGGTAATCCGGATATACGTCCGGAGTACATCAACTCCTTTGAATTGAACTACCGGAAGAATTTCGGGGAAAATACGGTATCCGCTACCGCCTTTCATCGGTATCGAAAAGATAAGATCGAGCGGTTGCGCGTACCTTATTCAGCCGGTGTAACCTTAGACTCGATGTCAAACGTAGGACATGATTATTCAACAGGTATCGAGCTAAGCGTCAGCCTGCATCCGGTACGTTGGTGGAATACCACGGTCAACGGAAACGTTTATCACTATAAGGTGAAGAACGAACAGGCCGCCGGTGGAAATACGACCTCAAGCACCAATTACGATATCCTATGGAATAACCTGTTTAATCTGGGGAAATACACCCGTATCCAATTGGATGGTAGTTTTGTAGGCCCTTCCGTAACGACGCAGGGCCGTACGGACGCTTATTGGTACGCGAACGTAGCCGTCCGCCAGCAACTATGTAACCGAAAACTAACCGCCACCTTAGCTTTCCGGGATATTTTCCGTTCCGCCAAATATATCAGCGATATCCAAACAGCGGATTTACGCTCCCTGACACGTATCAAACCCAAATATCCACAAATCACGTTGACGTTGAGTTGGACATTTAATAGTTTCAAGGCCAAATCCACCCAAGCGAAAGAAGATCGCTCGGAGATGTTCGAGGGTATAAAGCATTAGTATTATATCTTCGCGGTTATTATGCTATTTAATTCGATTGAATATTTGATTTATTTGCCAATCGTATTTTTATTGTATTGGCTTGTCTTCGGAAAGCGACTACGACTACAGAATTTATTTGTAGTCGTAGTTAGTTATCTTTTTTACGGGTGGTGGGATTACCGGTTCTTGGCATTGATAGCCCTTACCTCTTTCTGTAGTTGGCTGAGTGGGATAGGAATAGAGGAAGTACGTGCGAGGGCCGGGAAGATACCTCGCTGGTTCGATAAAGGTATCGTGGTTGCGAATGTCATATTTAACTTACTGATACTCTCTTTCTTCAAGTATTACGACTTTTTTGTGGATAGTTTGGTAGATGTTTTCTCTTATATAGGGATTTCATTGCACATCTCTACGCTTTCTCTCTTATTACCGGTCGGGATTAGTTTTTATACATTCCAAGCCTTAAGTTATACGATTGACGTGTATAGAGGTAAATTGCCGGTGACAAGAGATATCGTTTCCTTTTTCGCGTTTGTTAGTTTTTTCCCACAGTTGGTGGCTGGCCCTATCGAACGGGCTACTAACCTGTTGATACAATTTGAGAGACCTCGCAGCTTCGAGTATAACGACGCTGTAGATGGGATACGACAAATGATGTGGGGGTTTTTCAAAAAAATCCTGATAGCCGATAATTGTGCCTTGGTCGTGGATGACATATTCGGGAACTATGGAAATTACCCGGCTAGTACTTTGCTATTAGGAGCCGTTTTGTTCTCATTCCAGATTTATGGAGATTTTTCCGGATATTCAGATATAGCTATAGGTACAGCCAAGTTGTTTGGGATACAGTTGAGGCAAAATTTCCGGTATCCCTATTTTTCTTTAGATATAGCCGAGTTTTGGAGACGTTGGCATATCTCGTTGAATACTTGGTTTGTAGATTATGTATATATTCCCTTAGGAGGTAGCCATAATGGTTTCTTTAGACATATTCGGAATATCTTGATCATATTTTTCTTGAGCGGTCTTTGGCATGGAGCGAACTGGACATTTGTGGCTTGGGGTGTTTACCATGGTTTGCTATGTATAGCATTGTTGATACTAAAGAAATATGTAAAGATAAGGTTGATACCATCAAACGTTGTGTCTATGTTGGTTACATTTGGCTTCGTGGTGATCGGATGGATTCTATTTAGGGCTGAGAATATATCAATGGCATTCGATTATATATATGATCTGTTCTCCTCTTCTTTATTCCGTGTGCCTAAGGTAAGTGGGGCCAATAATGTTTCTGCTTTATTATCGCTTATTTTTATTGCTTGTATGCTGGTGGTCGAATGGATGAACCGGGAACGACCGTTTGGATTTGATATTAAGAAAATACGAAGTATATATATACGATATACTTTATATGCGATCCTCTTATTTTGTATATATTTCTTCGGAAATAACGCTTCTAGCTTTATTTATTTTCAATTCTAGCAAGTATGAAACCAACGCATAAACAAATAAAGAGTATGATAAGATTCCTGTTGTTTCTGGGGATCTTGTTGTTTTTGTTCAATCAGATCACTCCCTATCTCTATCGATTATTGCCTAACGACTACGTACGAACACGACTTATATGGAGTACGTTAAATAATCCGGAAGAGCGTCCGGATCTTGTCATTTTAGGTAATAGCCGCGGTATGAGTGGTGTGAACGGATACAAGTTAGAAGCAGAGTTGCGAGGAAATCCCTGTGTATATAATCTTACCTCTACCGGTCAGAGATTGAGTGAGAGTGCCTTGTATTATTCCTATTTACCATCTTCTGTTCAAGTAGTTGTACAGTGTGTGGATTTAGATCAATTACGTGGCCCGATCGAATTGGATGATCCCAACCGGGTAGCTCTACATATGTATGGATATAAAATGGATGGTTTTACCCGTGAATTACTTCCTGCTTTAGAGAAACCTCTAAGTGAACCGAATTTATACTATAATTATGTGGCTCGAAATTGTTTATTCTCCGGCTTGACTACTTATCTGCGTAATAAGTTGGATGATGATGTTATCCCCGGAATTATAGCCTCTGATTTACGTTATCCAAACTCTACGATGTCTGATAGAAATGAATCTGTCTATAAACGGAAAGTAGAAGAACAGAATGAAGAAAATAAATTCGAGGCATATCAGATTACTCCTGAATGGAAAAGGTTGATAGAGCGTTCTTCCGTTTATTTTAGGGATAGGGGTATTATTTATTGTCTGGTTGTCATGCCGTATAACCCGGATATAACAGCTTTTACAGTAGCGGAGAAACAACGAGCTTTGCGAATGTTTACTCAAATGTTTGATTCTATCCTTATCGTCGACTGTATGGATCTATTGGATACGTCGGATTTTTATGATGCTATCCATCCGAACCGGAAAGGAGCGGAGAAGATAACAGATCAGATCATCCGATCATTGCGTTCGTCTGGTTTTTCTTTTTAGGATGATATAAACAAGGTTTCTCTATGTATTTCCAGGATAACATACCCAATCCGGTGCTAAGGATAGTGGTAAGAGCCAATGTCAATATAAAGCTATACCGATCAAGTCCGTAATGAATGAATATTTGGATGATCGGGAAATGAATCAAGAAGATACCATACGAGAAATTTCCCATCCGGTTGAATACATGTAACCACTTGAATCCATAAGCTACCGTGATAATGATAGAGGCTAGAGCGATAGGCTCGAAAATACTCAGCAGCAGATACTCTCTACCCAATAAAAGAAATAGGCTGACAGGGAACAAATATCTCATATATTTTCGAAAAACAGGGAAATAGGCAAGTATGATAATACCAGAACAAAAGTACATCATTTGTCCGGGGAATTGTCTTTTCATGAATTCATAAATAGGGTTGTGTGTCATATCATCTAAATAATTACACGTTGTCGAGTAGATGAAAGATAAGATATAAATAAGAAGTAGGCATACCAATTTATTGTATCTTTTCAGTAACCAATAGATAATGGGTATGGTGATATATAGCATGAATTCAACCTTGATAGTCCATAAAGACCCATTCATCGCTTGTAAAGGATTGGTATCGAATACGCCGGGTAAATCCGGCGATAAAAAGTTAAATGTAAGTAAATTACAGATAAGATAGGTGTATAAGCTAGAAGAGGTGAGGTATTCCCTGCAGGATAAAGAGGTAAGGAATAATCCGATTAAGGCACATAATAAAATAGTCAAGCTGTAGGCGGGCATAATACGTTGAATACGTTTACGGAAAAAAATCCGGGTATTAGGCGTACGTAAGAAGCTAAACATAACAAGAAATCCACTAATAATAAAGAAACCTTTCACTCGAAATCCTCCGCTAACAAACCAAAAAGGATCTGTCTCTGTCAGTGTGCTGAAATGGTTGAACATGACAGAATACGCAAGAAAGAAGCGAATAAAATCAAAATTATTCGCTTCTTTTACTTGATTTATTAATCTGGAGTTGAGTAAAACTTTCTCTGATTGATTCATTGTTCTATTTGACTACAATGATTTTTGTTACGACGCTCTCTGAGGCTTCCTCCGTGGAAGCTAGTACAAGATATACGCCTGTCGCTACACGTGATCCGTTTGCGTTCCGGCAATTCCAGATAGCTTGCCCCCCCAAGGATTTAGTTTGATAAATAATGTTTCCGTTTAAATCCGTGATTTTTACATTCGAATTATCCATTAATCCTACAATCGTTACTTTATCCATATGTTCGGGACGTACCGGATTAGGATATGCGTAGATCTCCGAGTAATCAGATTTACCTTCCGAAGCTTCTCCTTGATAGGAATTTAGTCCTTTATCGGTACCGATAAAAACCTCACCGGTCTTATCGTTTATCTCTATATCGTATATGTTATCGGAAAGGAGCGGGCTATTGGTCGTATTAAATTGATAAACGATTGTCTCATTATCATTATCTAGAACATAGACGCCATTTCCTTTGGTTCCAATCCATTTTCGATTACCTGCGTCTACTTTTAGGGTCGTGACGACAACGTTATCTAAGAAATAAGCGAGATTGCCAGTTTCCTCATTGGTATATTTTACCCTTGTACAACGTGTAGCGGCTTTATCCTCAGCGGAAGAGATCCTAGGTTTAGTGAAATATACGGCCCCCCGATTCGTACCAACCCAGATATATCCATCCTTATCCTCGGCTACGCATGTATAATTACTAGGAGTCAATTCTTTTCCGTCGGTATCAATAAGTGTAGTAAACTCATACGAGGAAACTTCGTCTAAAGACTCGCTATTCGGTATCATTACAAGTTTAGGGGTGTTACGAGGCACATAAATCCATTTGTCGTTCGTGGAGGTTATAAGTATATCGTTTATTGTATAGACTCCTCTAAGTTGCTCGATATCCAAACGATGCCATGCTCCTGCTTTGTCAAGAACAAGTACCGCATGGTTAACTTCTGAGCTTGTCATCCACAAATTTCCATTTTTATCAAAGGCCAGTCCATCTATATAACAATAACCGGACCCATAGCCTCCCGCGGTTTCTTTAAAGGCATTCTTTTCATTGTATGACTGGACGGGAGTTCCATTCTTATATTGGATAACGCCATCACCCATGGAAGAGGCGTATACGATCTCATCATTAGAATCATCGGTCGTTACGGCTATACTTGTATAGTCTCGTGGATTTCTTGGTAAATTGAGTTTCTTTTGGGCTTCTTTAGGATCGATAAAAGACCATTTATCATAATCGTATGTAAGAATATAACCTCCTTTGTCGAAGCGTTTACCATTTAGGAGGTCTTTACCTCCTATGATCATATATACTTTATCATTTTTACAAACAATATCGAATGCGCTATTGCTGTAAGGTCCGTCTAAAATGATAGGTTCATTAAGAGCCTCAAAACTATTTGATCCTTTCCGTTGGATAGAACGTAGCCCTTTGCTTCCTTCCGCTATCCAATATTTGTCTGTTTGATAGGTACTGATATCATTGATACTTAAGTTTATTTGGTCAAACTTTTGCGTATCGGATACGATGAAAACCCTTGAGTTATCTATACATGCTAATTTTTCGCCTATTACTTTCATGTATTTTAGGGTTGAGCTATTTATTATTCGGGAAAGCTCTCCATTGTTTTCATAGAAGATACCTTGCTGACTGACCAAGTAGAACAAAGTATTCTTGAATGAAGCGATAGCTGAGATCGTATGACTATCGGAAAGGTTTGATAATTCATAGGGCTTCCAGTTTGCCTTATCCAGTAGGTTTTCTTTTAATGAGGCGTATATAATCCCCGAAGATACTTCTGCCTTATTGGTTGTAGAGGCATATATATTGCCATTCTGTATGGCACACGATGTTATATTTAAGGAAAGCTTGTAGGTATCTTTTATTTCCTTTTTGGCCATATTGACCACGACGATACCAAATGCTGTCGATAAATAGGCATATTCATCGTGTATCAATACTGAATTGATTTGTTTGTCTCTTATGGACGTACTGGTCGACAGATAAGGTAGATTTGTCGCCACTCCTCCCTCAAGTATATCTATATTTGAATTATCATAGATAATAAGGAGTGATTTTGTTTGTTTATTATAGCGGATCAAAGAAATCGTATTATCATTTAATCCGTTTCCTTTATAATATTGCTTAATACTATTATCTTCTTTTCCATACGTATAAAGAGATCCTTCCGCTACCACAAATACTTGGTCGTTCGATTCCTCTACGCTGTTTGTGTTATTGTAAGAAAGATACGTTTTCCATCCGGTTGTATTAAAATTCACGGCTAATACAGTGAATGAAAAGAATGAAAATAGAATGATAGTAAGTATATGTCTCATATTAACAATTGTAATCAGATAAAAATGATGTTAACTTCATGACGGCTTTCGCACGATGGCTGATCTGGTTTTTTGTATCGTTACCCATCTCGGCGAAAGTTTGTGTATAGGTATCAGGCATGAATATAGGATCGTATCCAAATCCGCTATCTCCGCGTTTTTCGGTAGTGATAGAGCCATTTACGATACCGTCGAAGGTATATTCTTTTCCGTCAAGGATTAGAGCTATGACCGTGCGGAAACGTGCTTTTCTGTTTTCTTTATGATTCATTTCGGACAACAGCTTGTTCATATTAGCTTCCGAGTCGTGCTCTGTTCCTGCGTAACGAGCCGAATAAACTCCCGGAGCATTATTCAATACCTCGACTTCTAATCCCGTGTCGTCAGCGAAACAATCATATCCGAATTTCTCTTTAATATAGCGGGCTTTTAGCAAAGCATTTCCCTCTAAGGTATCTGCCGTCTCGGGGATATCGTCATGGCAATCGATATCGGATAAACTTATGATTTCCGCGTATCCGGCGGTTATCTTGCGGACCTCGTCCAGTTTATGTTGATTATTTGTCGCGAATACAAGTTTCATATTTCGTAATCTATTAAATAAGAAAGCATTTCTATACGGTAGATATATAACGTATGGAAATGCTTTAAATTGTTTGTATATTCTTTTTTAAGTCTTTATCTGATCGAACCCCTCACCATATACCCCTCGGACAATGCTTTGGGAGATGAACGCTTGGTGGTCTATCCGTTTCACGATCCGGAAGATGGAGACGGATTCGGATTTCTTGGCGAGTAGTACGACTACCTTGACGGGTTTGCGGGAATAACCGCCCTCGCCGTCCAGTATCGTGCAGCCACGGCCTAAGTCATGGATGATGCGATCCGCTATCTCGTCGTACTTCTGGGAGAAGATGAGGAATTGTACGGATTGGCGGTTACCGTTCAATACCATGTCGAGAACGTAATTGCTTATGACCATCTCCACGAAACCGAAAACGATCTTGTCCACGTTATGGAACAGGAAGAAAGAGGAACTGATGATGAAGAAATCGCAAAACAGAAGGATACGTCCGATCGATATATTCTTATATTTATTGATTACCGCACCGATAATATCCGTACCTCCGGTACTACCGTTCGCCGAGAATACCAATCCTAGTCCGGCACCACACATAAACGCTCCGATTATGATAGCCATAAACGGCTGGTCGTGCAGTATAGGTTGTCCTTTCAGCAGCCACTCGAAGAGAGAGAGAGAAGCCGAGAGTGAGAAAACTCCGAAAATAGTTTTTATCAAGAATTTTAGACCAAGGATCTTTAAGGCTACCACCAACAAGGCTACGTTGATGACAAAATAAGATACGGATACCGGGATCAATCCATTGGAGGCAAAGAAGATCAACGCGCAGATACCACTTACCCCACCTGTCACGATCTCGTTGGAAAGGATAAAGGCGTTGAATCCGAATCCGTATAATAAAGTTCCGAACAGGATCATTAGATAATCCTGTACGGAAAAATAGATTTTTGTGAGTTTTAAGTTCATCCCACTACGATATTAACGATTTTGCCGGGAACGACAATAACCTTCTTAACGGCCTTGCCTTCCATCCACTTCGCTGAGTTCTCATGGCTCAAGGCCGCCTTCTCAGCGTCTTCACGGGAGATATCTGCCGGAAGTTCGAGGTTGAAACGGGCTTTACCATTGAATGAGATGACGTAGGTAACTGATTTTTCTATCAGATACTCTTCGTTATGTTCCGGCCACCGGGCATCGCAGATGGTCGTATCATGTCCTAATTGATGCCATAGCTCTTCCGTGATGTGGGGAGCGAACGGAGCCAATAAGGTGATCAGCGGCTCCAAGATGGCGCGCTTGCTGCATTTTAAGCTCGTTAACTCGTTCACGCAAATCATGAAGGCGCTAATGGACGTGTTGTATGAGAAATGCTCGATGTCGAACGTTACTTTCTTGATCAGCTTATGCAAGGATTTCAATTCGTCGGCCGTAGGCTCGGCATCGGTAACTTGCAGGGTATCCGTATTGCCGAAGAACAAGCCCCAAAGCTTCTTTAAGAAACGGTGTACGCCGTCGATACCGTTCGTATCCCAAGGCTTGGATTGCTCCAGCGGGCCTAGGAACATCTCGTACAAACGTAGGGTATCGGCACCATATTTCTCAACGATCATATCCGGGTTCACTACGTTGAACATGGATTTGGACATCTTCTCGACTGCCCATCCGCAGATATATTTACCATCTTCCAATACGAACTCCGCGTCGTTGTATTCCGGACGCCAGTTCTTGAAAGCCTCTATATCCAACAGGTCGTTAGATACGATATTTACGTCTACATGGATAGGGGTGACCTCGTATTGGTCTTTCAAGTTCAAGGAAACGAATTTATTGGTTCCGTTGATGCGGTACACGAAGTTCGACCGTCCTTGGATCATACCTTGGTTGATCAATTTCTTGAACGGCTCTTCCTCGCAAACGATACCCAAGTCGAACAAGAACTTATTCCAGAAACGGCTGTAAATCAAGTGGCCGGTAGCGTGTTCCGTACCACCGATATATAAATCCACGTTTCTCCAATATTCATCCACGTCTTTAGCTACCAAGGCTTTATCATTATGCGGGTCCATATAGCGCAAATAATAAGCGGAAGAACCGGCGAAGCCCGGCATCGTACAAAGCTCTAGCGGGAAGATCGTCTGGTTATCGATCTTCGATACCTCGGTGACTTTTTGATTTACCGTGTCCCAAGCCCATTTAACGGCGTGTCCTAATGGAGGCTCGCCCGTCTCGGTAGGCAAGAATTTATCTACTTCCGGCAGCAACAGGGGCAGACATTCTTCCGGCAACATCTGAGGCATGCCATCGGCGTCGTAATATACCGGGAACGGTTCGCCCCAATAACGCTGGCGGCTGAAAATAGCGTCGCGCAAGCGGTAGTTTATCTTCACACGTCCCAGATCGTGATCTTTTACGTATTTCTTGGTAGCGGCTATCGCTTCCTTGATCGTCAGTCCGTTCAAGGAAAGATCGCAATAAGGAGTAACGCCGGCTCTCGGAGAATTGCATACGATACCTTCCTTGGCATCGAAACTTTCCTCGCTTACGTCGCAACCTTCCACCAAGGGGCGGATTTCCAGTCCGAAATGCTTCGCGAAAGCGTAGTCGCGGCTATCGTGCGCCGGAACCGCCATGATCGCTCCCGTACCGTAGCCGGCCAATACATAGTCGCTGATCCAGATGGGAACCGCCTCGCCCGTAAACGGGTTAATAGCGTAGGAACCACTGAATACACCGGTTACCTGACGGTCGGCGATGCGCTCGCGCTCGGTACGTTTCTTGGTGCGATCTAGGTAAGCGTCTACTTCCGCTTTTTGGTCTGCCGTAGTTAATTGTTGAACCAATTCGCTTTCCGGAGCTAATACCATGAAGGTAACACCAAACATCGTATCGGCACGGGTCGTAAAGATCGTGAATTCCCTGTCGCTGTCTTTTACCTTGAAGCGAACCTCGGCACCTTCGCTGCGTCCGATCCAGTTCTTTTGGGTCTCTTTCAAGGAATCCGTCCAGTCGATCGTATCCAATCCGTCCAACAGGCGTTGTGCGTAAGCGGATACACGTAAGCACCATTGGCGCATGATCTTTTGTTCCACCGGATAGCCTCCACGCTCGGAAACACCGTTCACGACCTCATCGTTCGCTAATACGGTACCCAAGGCGGCACACCAGTTCACCATGGTCTCGCCACGATAAGCGATCCGGTAGTTGAGTAATATCTCTTGTTTTTCTTTATCGCTCTTGGCTTTCCATTCCTCGGCGGTGAAACTAAGTTCCTCTCCGCAAGCTACGTTCAGACCTTCCGTACCACTGGTCTCGAAAGCCTGTATCAACTCGCTGATCGGGCGGGCTTGCTTCTCGTCGTTGCAGTAGTAGCTGTTGAACATCCGGATGAAGGCCCATTGCGTCCATTTGTAATATTCGGGATCGCAGGTACGGATCTCACGGCTCCAATCGTAGCAGAAACCGATCTTTTCCAATTGCTCCCGATAACGGGCTATATTATTCTTTGTCGTGATCTCCGGATGTTGTCCGGTCTGGATGGCGTATTGCTCCGCGGGCAATCCGTAAGCGTCGTAACCCATCGGGTGCAATACGTTAAAACCTTGCAAACGTTTGAAACGCGAATAAATATCAGAAGCTATATAACCGAGCGGGTGGCCAACGTGTAATCCCGCACCGGAAGGATAGGGGAACATGTCCAATACATAGTATTTAGGCTTATTCGTGTCCTTTTCGACTTTATAAACCTTTTCGGCAATCCAGTAGTCGTGCCACTTCTTCTCAATCTCTCTGAAATTGTACTCCATGATCGTTTATCGTTTTTGTATCGTTTTCTATTTAAGGCCACAAAGTTAGTGAATTTATTTATTTTATATGAGTTATTTACATGAACTGTTTATTTCACGTAACCAATCCGGGGGCGAGATTGATTTTCGGTTCTTTTCGCTTGTAACTCAGCGAGTGACAGATTGATTAGCTCAAGTTGCGTACGGGTATCTTAGTGTTTAAGATACTGCTGAGCATCGCTACTCCTAATTCTGTAAATGCGTAAGGATTACGTCTTAGTCCCATTTTTATAGAATTGGACATCATAATTTGTGATTTCCAATTATCTACTTCCTCATTTGTTAATTGAAACATGAAATCATCGGGAGCACACTACTAAGCATAGCCACCCCTAATTCCGTGAAAGCAAAAGGTTTATATTTGAAATTACTACCTCTTCCTTTATTCAAGATACCAAATTGGCATCTTGAAAGTTCCTCCTTGGTTAACTCAAACATGAAATCATCTCCTTCAAAGCGTTCTATATTACGTCTGACCGCACGTTTCAATTGGGCAGTTTCCGTTCCATACATTTCCGCCAGATCAAAATCCAGCATGACTTTCATACCTCTGATCTCGTGAATCTTGTTTTGTATCGTTTGTAATTCCATAGTAAAGATTTTAGTTTAATATTATGGTCGCAAAGGTTTGTAAAATAATTGAGATAAGCAATAAGCTAGTTGGATATTTATGATTGGTTGCATTTGTAAGTTGTACAATGAATTATTGCTGATCCGGCTTATTGTCTATTTTTTATGTGTTCTTATTTTCCTTATAAGATTTCCGGGAAAAACACGTACGTGATTTATGAAAAACACGTACGACTTTTCGGAAAAACATGTACGTGTTTTACGGAAAACATGATGATGTTTTTATATCACTGATATTCATGTATATATAACTTGATACCTTTGCATGGACTTATTGTGTGTTTTTTCTTCTTGTATTTGTTATTTTGTTGTTCTATCATTTGTTTATGAATTAAAAATATTTAATTTTGCTTATCTATAATAAAGGATGAAGTCATTTATATATATACTATTAACTTCCTTGACTTTCCTTGTGGTAGGATGCCAAAATGAATCTGAGGAAATCCGTTTGATCAATCAGGCGGAACGCCTGTTTGATGCCTATCCGGATAGCGTAATCACTACATTGGATTCCATTCCGCTCCCGGAAGAGATGAGTCCCCGTCTGGTAGCCCGTTGGTGTATGTTATACGCACGTGCCGCCGATAAAATAGAGGACGAGATGCCTTATACGAACCAGCTTGAGATCGCCTTGAAATACTATCAAAAGAAAAAGATGCGGGAAGAGGAGGCTGAGATCGGCCTTTATCTGGGGCGTTCGTATGTGGAGGATAAGGAGTACGAGAAGGCAATGAGGGCTTACTCCGATGCGCTGGAGGTAGCGTTGGCGATTAAGAACTATAATCGTGCCGGGTATATTTGTAGTTATATGGGGGATTTGTATGAACTGGATGATCGTTATGTGTTAGCTGCAAAAAAATATAAGGAGAGCGGACGGTATTTTCGATTGGCCGGTAATATGAAAAGCTATGTGCGTTCGTTTGTGAATGAGGGAAGGAGTTATATGGATGTTGATTCTAATTATTTAGCTTTAACTATATTGAAGCGAGCAGAAGTGATAATAGATTCCTTGAGAGTAGATGAGGTTAGAAATTATGTATACAATGGTCTAGGTAATATATTTAATGTTTTGGAAAAATATGATTTAGCTGAAAAATATTTATTGAAGAGCATAAAAGAGGATTCGAGTGATACTGCTTCGGATTATTTGACCTTATCAGATCTTGAGCAAAAGCGTGGAAATTTAGAACAAGCGGAAAATTATCTTCAAAAGGCTAATAGTGTATCCATAGATAATGATTTTGTACCGGCTACTATTGCTTATCATTATTATAAAATAAATAAAGAAAGAGATGATTATAAAAGAGCTTTGTCTTTTTATGAAGAATATGTAGCAGCAGAGGATTCCCTTATGAATATAAGTAAATCTGTCGATATATATGATACAGAACAAAAATATGAACATTTGAAATTGCATAATGAAAATATAAGATTACTATTAAAGGGGCAAAGGAATTATACTTTTATATTGATATTGTTATTTTTATGTGCTTTACTCATTATTGTCTATTTAGCTACGATAAGAAGAAAGAATCGTTCACTTTTAAAACAACAAGAAAAAATTAATACTTTGAATCAAAGCATATATCAATTATATGCAGAACTTCGGAGAAAGAGTGATGAACTAATCCAATTGCAAAATACTCAGCATTCTTCGGTGAAAATGCAAGTGGAATATGAAAATGTAAAGAAAGAGGTAGATAGCTTGAGATCTCGATTATTCGAATTAAGAGAATCTAAAATTCTCAATAGTAATTTAGCTAAAAAAATAAAGAAAATATCTCAAACTGTGCAGCCTAATCATTCTGAAGCACCCGTTTCCGAAAAAATGTGGATTGATATTGAAGTTTTGATGATGGAAGTTTACCCTAGTGTTATAAAGGTACTGAAGGATGCAGGCTTGTCACCATCGGAGATGCATCTTTGTTTCCTTACATTATTTAAACTTGATTCAACAGCTATATCTATCCTTTTAAATATTATTCCTACTTCCGTCGATCGTACACGTTTGCGAGTACGAAAGAAATTAAATTGGGAAGGTAAACAAGGATTGTATGAATCTCTTGTTAATATTTAGTATGTAATAAACCTTCATTTAAGGGGCTCTACGATTGTTTGTCTATGTATTTGTTTTTATAGTATTTGATTGTCAAGTGTTTACGTTTTTTTCTTTGTCTATGTGGATTACATAATTTAACCCCTTTAGATCATATATAATCTCTAGATTTGCAACCGAAACATAACAAAAAAAGAGAGATTATGAAAAATGTAAAATGGCTACTAGCAGTGTTGTTTATTTTTTCAATTTGTATTCCATCTTTTGCAGGTCATGTGCCTTTACATGGTCATCTTAAGAAAAAACAGCGATCTGTAAATTTGGATGTACCTATAAAAGCAGACATAGATGAAACCTCAAAAGTTTTATCCTTGGAGTTTTTGGAATATGTAGGAGAGGTACGAGTATCTGTTGCGGATGCGAATGGAAATATCGTTTATGAGGAGATAGTGGATACACAAGATGTTTCTTCTAGTATTATCTCATTAGATGAATGTACTTCTGGATCTTATGGACTTTATATATCAGATTCAGAAAACTACGCAGAAGGTCTTTTTAATTTATAAATAATTTAAATTTTAGATGTATGGACAAAAAGACAGTGCTTTTAGCATCTGCATGTACTTTATTAATGATGTCATGTAGTAATGATGCGGAGTTGATTAAGGTTGCTGAAACGACAGGATTACAAACGAAGGCTTTTGTTGGTGAAGCAGATTTCCAAATTGTAGATTATGCGGGAGATAAATGTATTCAGTTCAAGAATGATTCCGTATTTAATGCGATGCTTTGGGAGATGAATGATATGTCAGAAGAAGAGATAAATAATATTTTCTCGGGAGCTGGTTTCGTAAGTCAATGGCAACTTATGCAAGAAGCAGATCAAGAACAGGAGCTTATTGTAGACAATTATGAGAAAGATCTTAGCCAACCTTGGCCTGCTCATCAAATTAAAGAATTCAAACAAAAATATGATGATGTTTTCATGTTTGAACCTTATGATTCTACAGATTTTATTGCGCATTATAAATTAAAAGGTTCCACGTATAGTCCTTTTGTAAATAGGCAGGGATTGTTTTTAATTGGAGATAGTGTTGTATATACTGCTGTATATGAATCTTTAGAGGAATATTTTGGATTAGGAATATCATTGTATGGTAGTAATGGAGCCACAACTGAATCTGATATGAATTGTGCTGAAATTAAATATCAAATACCTGGTGGTGATTATGTAAAAGCAAGAGCAATTCCTAAATTTACAGGTTCTCGGATGATATCTAATCAAGAATATCGGGTAGTAAGTTGTGAAATACTTAGTCAGAAAAAAAAGGTGATGTGGAAAAAACACCATGCAGATGTGTATTTAGATTATAGAGTGAAAGGATCTGGTGTAGGTTTTGGTGTTACAAATCCTAACAATGGGCAATTTTTGAGTTGTAATGATCAACCACTTAAACTAAAATATGCAGCTTATGGTAAAAATACAATTGATTTAGGTATTTGTGGTAAAAATGCCTATTCACCTCTTTGGATACTTAATGGAACTTTGGAAATTCAAGCCGATGACATTCCATTTAAGGGTTATTCGTCAATACTACTGAGAGAAGGATAAATATTTAATACGATGAAAAAAGTTTTATTTTTATTATTGTTAATAACAACTTCAGCTTTCGCTCAAGTAGAGCATGGGTTATTAGTAGGTGCTGGTGTTGGATTCCCTTTGCAGGACGGTTGGAAGGAGACTACTTGGGGGGATAAATCGAATTTGGATTATCGGAACGATTATAAATTGAATAGTATGATCGGTTATCGCTTCCGATTCCTTCCGGAACAGAAATTCTTCTATGACTTGGATATGACGATGGGATTCCAAAAAATGGAAACTGTCAAGTCTTCTCGTTATCTTTCTTACGAAGGTATGGAAGGTGGTTCACATATATTCAAAGGTGGTACTGAGACGATTGATGAATTTGTCATGCCTATCTCCGTAGCCGCTAGTTGGAATTGGCGTTTTGCCAAGAAATTCCATTTGGGTGCCGGTATCGCTCCTACGCTTTATGTACAACCACAAGCCGTGTTTGATCTGTCCGTGATGGCGAAGGTGGGATATCGTTTAAGCAAGCATTGTGAGTTCGGCCTTTCTTATCAATATGGCTGTTTCAATACCTTGAAGCATTTCAATAACGGACCGGCTAATGGCCGTCGTGGACATCTTTCGGATTTGATGCTCTCTGTATATGTTCCTTTTGTTTTGAAATGATGGAATAATAAAATATAGAAACACATAATGTTTTATTTAGAACCAAAACAAAGATGAATAACTGCCTATAAGAAAAGAGTACGTGAAAAAGAGCCATGTGTAGAGAGATAATTCTATGCATGGCTTTTGCTTGTATATGATGTATAAATTTTGAATAATTATTGAGGCCTTTTTGCATTTTTTGTTTGCGATATTGTCTCTTTCGTGATTAAGAACTATCTTTGACAAACTATTCAATATAAGGCTAATGCCAAAAAAATGAAAGCTTTAGGTATTGACTCTGGAATAATTTGGTAAGTCACGGGCCTTGAACCGGGGGAATAGGATTGAAAGTAGAATATTATAATAGTTAGGGATATGCGTATTGTTGCCTTTTTTAGTGCTATTGCCGTAATTATTCTGCTATTGGCAGGATGTGGACATGAGAAATCAAATAATTCTCAAGTTGTTAATTTAGTTCAACTTGGTGGAGTGGAGTATCCGGAAATACCGAAGTCGAATATCATTCAGCTAGAGAAATCTGATTTCCCGAAAGGGGAGATCCGTTCTATTGAGCGGATACCGATTGACTTGGAGATCGAGCTTCGGGAAGTGAATATATTGGCTAAAGGCAACTACCTCATCGTTAAACACCTTGAGTGGCGGGAGGGAGCCTATCTTTTGCATGTACTCTCTTTGCCCGATTATAAAACGGTTGCTCAATTAGCCCCTTTTGGCGAGGGACCGGATGAGTTCAATGATATACGCATGATACCCACGGAAGAGACTGATAAGCTTTGCTACGTCTGGAGCATACGTAATAATCGGATCTTTAGCTTGTCTACTACCCTTAAACTGGAGGAGTATGATCGATTGACTGAAGTCCCTGAAAATAAGATACTCCCTAGTGATCCTTTATATATGGGAAATGGCAAGATGCAGGTTAGTCTAGGTTCAAATGATGGAATGGGAATAGGATTGGTAAGCTTGAATGATACTATAGTGAAGGGAACCGTACCTTTCCTGTTCGCTGAAGGAGCAGGCTGGTTTTTCTATATCGGAGACTTGGCGCATAGCTTTTCAAGAAAACGAGAAGCATTTGCGTTTACCTTTCATGACCGGATCGTTTTCTTCGACTTTGATGGTAACCATGTGAAGATGTGCCGGTTTGGAGATAAAACATTACAAACTACCTCTTCGCCGGATAATCCTCTCTATTATTACAGTTGTTTCGCGAGTGACAAGTATGTCTATGCCGTTTACCGGGAATCAAAGAAAGATACGGATGAAACGAATCCCTTGTATCTGGAGCAATTTGATTGGGATGGGAATCCGGTAGCTCGTTATTCGTTACCCAAAGGAAGAGGCCTATACACTGGATGTGCGACAGAAGATAATTCGATAATCTATATGGTAGATTATTATGAGGACAATTTCTTGCATAAGATTGTTTTGAGCAAAGACTGATAGATTCTAGTGCTTTTCCCGTGATTTTTGTAGATTTGCGATTCTTTTGATAAAAATAGTATATAGCAAGGATCGGAAATGAAAAGAGGTGGAAAGGATATTGAATCGTTGGATAGCTTACGGGTCTTGTCCCTGTTCTCTGGATGTGGGGGCATGGATTTAGGATTCGAGGGGGATTTTATATGTCATCGTAAATCTATATCTCCTCAAAGTTCGTGGGTTCAAGAGGTTATCGATGAACATTGGGTCCGTTTACGGAGGAATCGTTTTCGAACGGTCTTTGCGAATGATATATTGAAAGAGGCACAAACTGCTTGGCTTCAATATATGGATCGATTCGGATATGATAAAAACGTTTATAATACAAAGAGTATCGTAGACTTGGTGAAAGAGCATCGAGCGGGGAAAAAAGTCTTCCCTAAAAATATAGATGTCGTCACGGGAGGTTTTCCTTGCCAGGATTTCAGTGTCTCCGGTAAACGTTTGGGATTTGAGTCGAATAAGGATCATACCGGGAAATTGCGTGAGGACGATGAGGCCTCGGAAGAGACGAGGGGTAAACTTTACTATTGGATGAAGCAGGTGATCGATATTACGAGACCCAAGATATTTATCGCGGAGAACGTGAAGGGACTGGTGAATCTGGGAGACGTGAAAAGTATTATTCAGAGAGACTTCGCCCATGCGGCTGGGGATGGATATATTGTTTTAGATCCTCAAGTTTTACATGCGGGCAATTATGGGGTTCCGGAGTCTAGAGAGCGTGTGATTTTTATCGGGATACGTAAGTCCGCGTTAAAGGTTAAGGCTTTAAGAGCGCTTCAAGAGGAGAAGATACCCAAAGCTTACGATCCTTATCCGAGTCCGACACATGCTTGCACCGTGGAAGATAAGAAACTATTGCCACCGGTGGTTTGTCGGGATGTATTTGTAGGATTGGAGGAACCGGATAGGACAGAAGATCCATCCCAGCGGTATTATTCACAGGCGAAATATATGGGAGCTCATTGTCAAGGTCAAAAGGAGATCGCGCTGGATAATATTGGCCCGACGATTCGTTCCGAGCATCATGGAAATATAGAATACCGTCGTTTATCCCGGGAGCATGGGGGCGTTATTACGGAAGAATTAGACGCCGGTTTACAAGAACGTCGCTTAACTCCTCGAGAATGTGCTTTGATACAGACGTTTCCGCCGGATTATATGTTTGTCTCCCATAAAAAGAACAGTACACGTTTTGAGTTAAGTGCCTCAGGCGCTTATAAAGTAATCGGTAATGCGGTTCCTCCGGTATTAGCGTATCATATAGCGAATCGCATACAGACTTTATGGCCGTTGTATTTTAAAAAGAGATAATATGGAAGAGGAGAATATTATTACTGTGCGTAATAGAAATCTTCAAAAAGCGGATGAGGCTTTTGCGGATTTTATGTTTATGCTGGAATCATACTTGAATGAAAAAGCAGCTGCTATTCCGGGTACGTATTGCGATTGTAAGAGTAAGGAACTGGAAAATGTAGTAGTGAACGTGATGAAAGAACTTTGCGGTAGAACTCCTTTCCGTGCGGAGGAGATACGCTTGGTTTCCGCCCAATATTTTCCAGATATTATCGCGGAGAAATATTATGGGGTTGAGGTAAAATCTACAAAAGAGAACCATTGGACATCTACGGGAAGTAGCATCGTGGAGTCTACACGTGATAAGAATGTAGAAAATATCTATATGCTCTTCGGCAAACTGGGAGGTAAGACGGCGGAGTTTAAGTGCCGTCCTTATGAGGATTGTCTCTCCGATATAGCTGTTACCCATTCTCCCCGTTATTTGATTAATATGGAATTAACGAAAGAGCAGACTATTTTTAGTAAGATGGGAGTTGCTTATGATCAATTAAGGAATGCTTCGGATTCTATAGAGATCGTTCGAAAATATTATAGGGAAAAAGCCATTAAAGCCAAAAAGAAAGCTATGCCTTGGTGGTTGGGCACTTCCGCTGAGGAAAGTTTGGAGGAGCATACGGATATGAATATAAGCCTGTGGGTGGATAATGGAGAATATGCGGATCCGGAAAGGAATAAGAGACTAAAAGCGGAGATATTTATTTTATTCCCGGAAGTAGTGAGTGGGAATTATGAGAATGCTGCCTTATGGTTATGTACGCGCCGGTCTGTTGTTAATTTTCATATGCGGGACACTTTTTCCGCTGGGGGCCAACAATTGAAACTGAATGATGAACTTCTGCCTTTTCCTTTACCGCATGTGGTTGGTGAGTTGTTAGAATCTGCGACTTTAATAAAGAACTATCTTCTTTATAGTGATGATTTAGACTTAGATATATCGGAATTCCGTCCAGAACTTATGTTGCCTAACCGATATGAGGTCTGGCTTAATGATATTTGGAAACGTATTCATCAACTAAAACCTTATAAAAGGAAAGAGACTATCGAAGAATTGGGCGGTATTTCATTGGCCGAATGGATCGATAGGAAATATACTTTGTCTGTAAAATAAGTATTCTCATAAAATATCTTTTCTTCTCGATCGTCTCCCTAAATAGAAGGACATGTCTGACTCGAGAATGAAGTTTAATAATTAAAAGAGAAGAAAAGATGTTTTGGCATAAAAAGAAGGAGGTACTCTCTTTGGAGATAGCCTCATATGATTGTACAGGATGTGGAAGTTGCGTTGATAGATGTAGGCGCGATGTGTTGAAGATGATCGATAACGGACACTGCCTGCTGGCTTCCGTGGAATATCTGGAAAACTGCGTAGGATGCGGGAAATGTGTCCATATATGTCCTGCTAAGGCGATTGAGTTAGTGACCACAAAGTAAAAACGAATAAAAAATCAGATAAGTAATATGAACGCATGGAGAAAAATAACGCACGTCGTTATATTTATCGCTGTCTTCGCGGCGATCGTAGCAGTGGTTATGTTGTTGTGGAATGCCTTGATCCCGTCTATCACGGGCTGGACGACTATCAATTACTGGCAGGCGGCAGGCTTGATGGTATTGACACGCCTATTGTTTGGGGGACCTTGGCATCACTTCGGTTTCATGGGTAACCGGAATGTGAATTGGCGGAAAGAGCATAGGCGTTTTCATGAGCGGATGGGACATGTATCTCTGGAGGAGAAAAAAGCCTTTATTCGTAGATGGATGAATGGCTTTAATGAGGAGAAAGAATGACACGGCAGACTGAAAATATACCTATATCGGATATATTCAGGAAATACCAATCTCAGCTAAAGAGTTTTATCTCTAAACGAGTCCCCTCCAAAGAGGATTGCGAGGATATCTTACAAAATGTTTTTTACCAACTGTTGAAAACAGACTCGGAGGGTACCGTGATAGGGCAAGTATCTGCTTGGCTTTATTCCGTGGCGAGGAACCAGATCATAGATCGTAGCAGGAAGCATACGGAGGAGCCAATGCCCTATAAGCAAGGGGAAGATTCGGAAGGAAGGTTTATGAATGAGATTTCTGAGTGGCTGATGGATGAGGATCAGTCCCCTGAGATGGATTTTATCCGTTCTTTGGTATGGGAGGAGTTAGAGAACGCTTTAGCGGAGTTGCCGGATGAGCAGCGTACGGTTTTTGAGTTGACCGAGCTGGAAGGCTTTTCTTTTAAGGAGATCTCCGAGGCGACGGATGTTCCAGTGAATACGCTTCTGTCCCGGAAAAGATACGCCGTCTTACATCTCCGCAAATGGCTTAACGACTTGTATATCGAATTAGTAGGCGATTGAGGCGGTTGATTTAGAACTAATAGCGAATCAGAAGGGTTATATAAATACGTAACATTAAAGTGTAAAGCTATGAAGTTTTTTATTGACACGGCGAATCTGGATCAAATCCGGGAAGCGAATGAATTGGGAGTATTGGATGGCGTGACGACTAATCCGTCCTTAATGGCGAAAGAGGGAATCCGGGGGGTGGAAAATCAACGGAAACACTATTTGGAAATTTGCGAGATCGTGGGCGGGGATGTAAGCGCCGAGGTAATCGCTACCGACTTAGAGGGCATGATAAAAGAAGGGGAGGAGTTGGCAGCTTTACATCCTAATATAGTCGTTAAAGTACCTTGTATCGAAGCGGGGATTAAAGCGATAAAATATTTCACCAGAAAAGGCATCCGTACGAATTGTACGCTGGTTTTCTCTGTCGGTCAGGCGTTATTGGCGGCTAAGGCCGGGGCTACGTATGTATCGCCGTTCGTCGGGCGTTTGGATGATATCGCCAGCGACGGGATAGAGCTGGTACGTAAGATCGTGGAAATGTATGATTATTATGATTATGATACCCAAGTTTTAGCGGCTTCTATCCGTAGCACCCAGCATATCATCCAATGCGTGGAGGCCGGGGCGGATGTGGCTACTTGTCCTTTGTCCGCCATTAAAGGCTTATTGAAACACCCGTTAACGGATAGTGGGCTGGCTACTTTTCTAGCGGATTATAAGAAAGTAAACGGATAGAAAAAAAATAGTACCTTTGTGCGGATAAATTGTAAACGCATTTAAAAGATTACTATCGTGGCAAAAGTTGTGGAAACCCCTTTGATGAAGCAGTATTTCGATATAAAAGCGAAACATCCGGACGCTATCCTTTTATTCCGGGTTGGAGACTTTTACGAGATGTATGGCGAGGACGCCGTGATTGGCGCGGAAATACTGGGTATCGTACAGACCAAACGTGCGAATGGCGTGGCGCAGCATGTCGAGATGGCGGGATTTCCACATCATGCCTTGGATTCTTATCTGCCGAAGTTGGTGCGGGCCGGAAAGCGTGTGGCTATTTGCGACCAGCTGGAAGACCCTAAGTTGACGAAGAAACTGGTGAAGCGGGGTATTACGGAATTGGTGACTCCCGGTGTTTCCATCAATGATAATATACTGAATCATAAAGAGAATAATTTCTTGGCCTCTATCCATTTCGCCAAGGAGGTATGTGGTATCTCTTTCTTGGATATCTCTACCGGCGAGTTTATGACGGCGGAGGGTTCTATAGACTATATCGACAAATTACTCAATAACTTTTCCCCGAAGGAAGTCTTGATCGAACGAGGAAACAAGAAACGTTTCGAGGAGGCTTTCGGTCCTCGTTTCTTTATCTTTGAGCTGGATGACTGGATCTTTACGACCTCGGCTGCCGAGGATCGCCTGTTGAAGCATTTCGAGACGAAGAACCTGAAGGGTTTTGGCGTACAACATCTGAAATTAGGTATTATCGCTTCCGGGGCGATTCTGTATTATCTGGACCAGACCCAGCACACGCATATTTCCCATATCACCGCTTTATCCCGTATCGAGGAGGATCGATACGTCCGCTTGGATAAGTTTACGGTACGCAGCTTGGAACTGGTGGGTACGATGAACGATGAGGGAACAAGCTTGTTGGACGTGATCGATAAGACGATCTCGCCGATGGGCTCTCGTATGCTTCGCCGGTGGATACTATTCCCGCTAAAGGATGTAAAACCGATCCAAGAACGCCAAGAAGTCGTGGATTATTTCTTCCGTGAACCGGAGACAAAGGAGTTGCTGGATACGCAGTTGGAGCAGATCGGCGATTTGGAACGTATTATCTCCAAGGTGGCTGTCGGCCGTGTATCTCCTCGTGAGGTGGTTCAGCTAAAGGTCGCGCTTCGTGCGATCGAGCCGATCAAGGAGGCATGTATGGCGAGTGAGGAACCCAGCTTATGCCGGATCGGGGAGCAATTAAACGCTTGCGCCTTGATCCGCGACCGGATTGAGAAAGAGATTAATAACGATCCCCCTTCGTTGGTCAATAAGGGGGGAATTATAGCGAAGGGGGTCAACGAGGAATTGGATGACTTGCGTGCCATCGCTTATTCCGGCAAGGATTATTTGTTGAAGGTACAGCAGCGCGAGATCGAATTGACGGGTATCCCAAGCTTGAAGATCGCTTTCAACAACGTCTTCGGCTATTATATAGAGGTACGTAATACCCATAAGGATAAAGTCCCGGCGAATTGGATCCGTAAACAGACCTTGGTGAACGCCGAGCGCTATATTACCGAGGAGTTGAAGGAATACGAGGAGAAGATATTAGGGGCGGAAGAAAAGATCCTTGCTCTGGAGACCCGCCTTTTCAATGAGCTGGTATTGGCCTTGACGGAGTATATTCCGCCTATCCAGATGAACGCGAACTTGATCGGGCGTATCGATTGCCTTTTATCTTTCGCCAAGGCCGCGGAGGCGAATAAGTATATCCGTCCGATCGTGAGTGATTCCGACAAGATCGACATAAAGGGAGGTCGCCACCCGGTAATCGAGAAACAACTGCCCTTGGGAGAACCTTATATCGCCAATGATGTCTATCTGGATGACGAGAAACAACAGATCATCATTATCACGGGTCCGAATATGGCCGGTAAGTCCGCCTTATTGCGTCAGACAGCCTTGATTACGCTCATGGCGCAAATCGGTTGCTTTGTTCCGGCCGAGAGCGCCCATATCGGTATCGTGGATAAGATATTTACCCGTGTAGGCGCCTCGGATAATATCTCGGTGGGTGAGTCTACTTTTATGGTAGAGATGAATGAGGCCTCCGATATATTAAATAATATGACTTCCCGGAGCTTGGTGCTTTTCGATGAGTTAGGCCGGGGTACCAGTACCTACGATGGCATATCGATCGCTTGGGCGATCGTGGAATATATCCATGAGCACCCTAACGCGAAGGCGAAGACGCTGTTCGCTACCCATTACCACGAGCTGAACGAGATGGAGCGTGCCTTTAAGCGGATCAAGAACTATAACGTATCGGTCAAGGAAGTAGGAAATAAGGTGATATTCTTGCGTAAGTTGATACCGGGAGGAAGCGAGCATAGCTTTGGTATCCACGTGGCGAAAATGGCCGGTATGCCTAAAAGCATCGTGAAGCGTTCGAATGAGATCTTGAAGCAGTTGGAGTCCGAGAATCGTCAGGAAGGCATCGGCGGTAAGCCTGTAAAAGCGATCGCGTCTGCCGCCGAGGGGTATCAGCTGAGTTTCTTCCAGTTGGATGATCCGGTGTTGAGCCAAGTACGGGATGAGATCAAGAACTTGGACGTGAATAATCTTACCCCCTTGGAAGCCTTGAACAAACTGAGTGAGATTAAGCGGATTATTTCCCCGTAATAATCCGCTTGATCGTATTACCGATGATTGGTAATCGTTTACTTTTTAGGTCTCACCAACACTACCACCCGGTTGTCATCCTCTTCCAATGTCGCGGCTACCTCTTTTAGTTTGCCTTTCAGCTTTCCCCTTTTATAGTCCTGGCAAAGATCGGAAGCATTGATGGTAGAACACAATTCGCCTTTTGAATTGATGGGAGGAAATGTCACCATATAGATTTCTTTCTTATAAGAATAATCATCGTTGTATGTGATATAGTTGAAAAATTTCTTTTCTTGCGTATCGTATGCGAAGTACTTTCTCGGGAAACCTTCTCCTGTGTTAAAATCATATATATTCGTTACGCTTTCCATGAAATAATAACGATCGGAAATCAATCTTAAGACGACGAAAACGCCCGGATCCATGGTGTGGATAGGGGGTGTTCGTGCGATAAGCGGGCGCAAACTGTAATCAGGCATTAAGGTATAGACCGTATCTGCAGAGGCCTCAAATAGAATCCAATTACCGTTAAAAGGAATTATACTGTTATACGGACCTGGTCCAGCTGCTCTTGTTTCTCCTTTATCATAAAGTCTTTCAACGATATGGAATAATTGCTTCTCTTTATATGGAACCGTGATTTCTTTCGTTATACTTCCATCTTGCTTCGACACAAGCAAGAACGGTACCTCAAAATTAAACTTATCATAGCAAATCAAGTTGTTCTTGTCATAATCAAGCATTTCCACGTAAAACGAACTTTTCTCGCTTCTTTGATTCAGACTTCGTTTGAAATTTCCTTCCAAATCATAAACCCTTATCTTTTTCGCATGAAAATCATTTACGAAAATCTCTTCGTTTTCTTCATCTAACGAAACCGATCTCATAGACACGTATTCTTCTCCACCTTGTCCCTTGCGATTTATTTTGCGAATAGCTTTTCCGTTCCGGCCATATACGAAAATATTGCCATCATCGTAAAAGTTTGTCACGATTATGTATTTCTCGCCAACCGCCTGCACGCATGCCCGATTGATAAACTCATCGTTTGTTTCCAGCGGAATATACTCCACATCCATGAAGTCTTGAAGGACCAACTCTTTTTTGGTTGAATAACTATCGTTTACATCCACGGTTATAAGACCATCGGTCGATGAATGGTCGCCTCCACATCCAGCCATTACAAACAGGATGATTATCCCTGTAAAAATGAATCTTTTCATATGCGTATGATTTTTGTTTAACTTATGGTGGTGAAGATACTATAAAAAGCCGATGGTTTTCACGAAATTATCCTAATTATTTGTTGATCTCACTGGTAATTTCCTGCACATCTTGGAGCGTAAAACGCCCTAACAATTGCATGACGCTGAAGCCCCCGTCGTCCATGTCGGCTATCATGATCAACTCCTGTATCAGTTCTCCTTGTTGCTTGACGTAGAAATTGGCTTTGGTCTTTCCGTCTTTTACTCGCATGAGTTCCTCATGGTCCTTTCCGATCAAGGCTTTGAACTCCCCTCGCATTCGTTCCCTTAAATCCGCTTTTTGGGTGGTGAGTATTTGCAGTGATTCTATTTTCCCTTTTAGATTGGCAAGGTTGAGTCCAGCGGTTTCCATGACCGGCATCATCTGAAACATCTTCTTGGAGATATATACGGAAGTAACATCATCCATATCCGCATATTTGTCGAAAAGCTTATTCTGGGCAAAACAGATATTCACGCAACAGAGAAGCAGTATTGTATATAGATATTTGAGTCTCATTGTATTAATCATTTAAATGTTTATTTACGATCTTGTTTATTTTTGTGATCTCTTGACCGGCTTCATTGACCTGCCCGAGACCTTTGTTTAAATTCCTAGACATGAACGCCAAGGCATTTTGGGCTACGACAGCTGCCTCTTCAGGATCGGTAAAGGTATCGGCCATAACGGGAGCCGGACGATTTGTCTCCGTGAAGATTAGGAATAGGGCGCCGAGAATAGCGGCGGCGATTCCGCTTATCCAATAGAAGGAACGTCTTCGTGATACTCGGGGAGATACCTCTTCTTGGGCTAGGAAGTCGATTCGTCGTTCCAGCCTTTCGGAAAGTCCCTCCGGTAAGGCTAAATCCTCTTGGAGTGCCTTGTTTATTAGTTCATCTATCCTTTTATCATCCATGACAACTTACTTTTTCTAGTTTCTCCCGGATCAATTTGCGTGCCCGGGAAAGTAATGTTCGTATATTAGAGGAGCTAAGCCCCGTAATCTGTTCAATGTCCTCATAGGAGCAATCCTCAATACCACGCAGGCGGATTACCTGCCTCTGGTTCTCGGGGAGCTGCTCGATCAGTTCCTGTATATGCCGGATATCCTCCTTTTCTTCCAGTTCCTTTTCCGGCGAGGAGTCGGTCGTTAATAGAACGGTCTCCAATGCCTCTTCATTGTCTCTTCGGCTTGCTTTAGGCGAGCGCAGGAAATCCAGACAAAGATTCTTGACCAATGTTATGGAAAATGCTTCCGGATTCTGGATATCTCCCAGCTCATCCCTTTTATTCCATAATTTGCAATAGGCATCTTGAAGTATGTCTTCCGCATCCGCTTTATTGTCTAATAAGGCATAAGCGATTCGATAGAGTTTAGGATGAAATGGAAGGAACCGTTGTTTAAAAACATCAACGTCCATCGGTATCGCCCTTAATGATTTCCAGTTTTGTGCTCATTGATTACCCGGTCTAGATCGGACGGGCTGATCTTTCCTTTGATACGGATTAACGCATTGTCGTTTCCTGTCGTGAATATGACCAGTTCACGGATCATATCCTCTTTTATTTTGACAAGAACTTTCGTGCGACTGTCCCTTTCATTTGCCGTGACCATCGTCTCGTAATCAGGATCTCTCAGGTTCCGTATGGCGGTAGACAGTCGGTCTTTCACCTCTTGGGCACAATTATCAAATTCAAGGATCTCTATACCGTTTACTCCCATTGTCTCGGTGAACAGGCTGGCTAGCTTCATCGTTATGTTTCCGATATTTACGGAAGTAACATCGCTTTCACCCCGGAAAGCATTGAATAATTGATCCATCTTCTGCTGCCCGTATCCTACTTGGCTGATAAGGAGGATGGCCAGTAACACTAGTAATCTTTTCATTGTAATTGACTTTTTCGTTAATACTATGTTTTTGGATCGCCCTTCGTCCGTGCGCCTTAGAGTGGGGGCTTTCACAAAGAAGACGGGATAAGGGATTTGTTTGTTACAAAAATAGGCAAAAAAAGAATTATTTTTTATTCAACTTAGGTATCCAAATGCAGGCAACTAAGTCGTGAAACTTAATCTCCTTACCATCGAAGTAGAATTTGTATGAGTATTTATATCCTTTATTCCAACAGGTGCCTTCCGGAATGATGTATTTGTAAGTCTTCCCATTGATCGTAAAGATCGCCTCAACTTCTTTTTCCCGGATAGGAGAGTAGGTAGGGACTATACGGATATTTTGCTCCTCCGCTTTCGCATGTCGTAAAGTTACGGATGGATCTATTGTAAGTAAAGTGGCCTTGTGTGCCCCGGGAGTTCCTTTGATATTTCCGGTTACGATATCCATTGTGCCGGTATACTGCAAGGTATTACCTCCCGCACGGTTACCGATCTGTATGGAGGTTAGCTTGAATAGCCCGTTAATGTTCGAATCTTGATATATTTCGAAAGAGAGAAGTGATAACGCGTAATTCATGGAGAGTTTCGCGAGCGGAGATTTACGGTTAACCTCTTTTTGACCTTGCGAGAGCCTCCCATATTTATAAAAGGGGGTTTCCGCCGCGATTGGGGATATTTTGATCGGTATGGAAGTGGGATCTAACGGTATTTGTACTTTATAAGGTGAGTAAGCGTAGATCATGACTGGTCGATTAGATCTGAGGAATACCTGCGGTGTTTGTTTCCATTTTAAAGAACCTTTTGATGAGCCTACAGCCTTTGATTTTACGTTTTTATAAAGAGATGCGCCTTTATATAAACTGTCTTGATTACCATAGGTTATAAATAATCCTATTTCAGACCCTTCGGGCAGAATTTCGGTGAATACTGAAGAACCTGCCGTATAGGACCGGGTGGTCATTTCAAGAACCGACTTTCGTGCGATTGATTTCTCTTTGGACATCCACTGTTGATTTTCATGACATCCGGTAAAGATGATTAACAAGATCGTAATTAATAATAATTTGTTCATTTTGTCTGATGTTTTAATGGAACCTTTCAAACAATAAACATTTGAGCCAATATAGTTTATTATTCTATTACTATTAATTATCATTCCTGTTATAAAATGATATTTTTATATATTATATAATAACGATTGTTTTATCCTCTTAATGCGCAAAGTAACCTGCTTTATTGTATACTATAATAATCAATATATCCAAGATATATAAAGATATTATTAAACGGGTCTCGTCCTTGTAATAGTCAAATAGAAGAGTGTTTTTGGCGATAAGTTGAGAGGGAATGATAACCCTTGAATGTAAAAGGGTATTTGGACGAGACCCGTTGTTTCTCTTAAACATAAAAAACTTACATGATATTGCCAATCAATCCTTCCTCGTTACCCGGTAACCAGTCTGTGATAGAGACGTTTCGCAATTGTAACGACCTTCCGTTAAAGCTTAGCTTATATAAATATTTTTTCCCTTTTTCCCATTGGGTGTTAGCGGGTATGTCAAATTTGTAGGTTTCTCCGTTGATCGTAAATAAGGTCTCCACGTCTCCGGTTCCGATCGTGCCGGAAGGTGGAATTACCATGAGCCGCATAGGATCACAATATTTCTCGTTGATGAGGGTAACCGGATTCGTCAAGGATAATACCGTGGATGCGGATGTGCTACGGGCGGTAGAACCGATGATATCGCCTGTCGTGATATCGAGGGTTCCTTCGCTGACTAAAGTCGTTCCACCGGGCTTATTTCCTACTTGAACGGAACTTATAATAAAGGCACCTGTCTTGCCTTTGCTTAGGTTCAGCTGGAAAGATATAAGCGATAGGGCATGATTCATGCTGAGTAATACAAGTGGCGAGGTACTGTTGACTGCTTTTTGTCCGATCGCATGGGTTCCATACATATAATCATCGGTCTCCAATGCGTTCGGGGCCAGTTTAACAGGTATCTGTCGGGCGTTAAAATTTATATCTTCTTGATATGGATAATATGCGTATATCGTAGCTTCATTAGAGTCGAGGATCACCTCTGGGCTCTGTTGCCACCGGATTTTCCCATTCACTCTATAAGCTTTTACGCTTACGTTTTTATAAGTGGATATGCCATTGTATAAATCGTCGACTGTACCGGACGTGATTTGTAGTCCGAGCATAGAGCCTTCTTTAAATTCTTGTATAAAATTGGTGGATTTTGTAGTTAGGATACGAGTCGTTATTTGGAGTGGTTTTTCATTCCAGCCGATATTCTCAAGACCTCCGAAGTCTTTGTCGCTGGAGCAACCCCAAAAGCTTAAAATCATACTGGTAAAGAGTACTAAATTTCTCATTATTTTACTTATTTTTGTGTGAAACTTCTGGATGCAAATATCGGGTGGTCAAGGGGAAAGGGAGGTGCATACGGTCTAAAACGTCGGTGAAATCGTATAAAATTAGATCGTTCAAATTGTCTAAGGTGTTCATATTGTTAACTGAGGGGTCAAAAAGAACATTCGGGGGGGCGTATTGTTTAATAGATAGGAGGTAGTGTTATTATGTTGGATAAAATTCAGTTTCTACTAAGCTTACAGATATTAGGCTTTTGTGTTTTTGGTGGTATTACCCTGCTACTACGGGCCCGTGAGAATAGGGCAAAACAGATTTTGGGGTGGAGTATGTTATTATGGGCGTTTTTAGCGGCGGTACGAGTATCGGTTAACCTGTATTTAGAGGATTCAAAAGAGATATTTCATCCGGATGTGCTGATTATGGGATGTATTGTGGTAGCTACATTAGCTTGTTACGTGATAGAAGTGTTACGACCTTGCTATATGACCGTTCGCCGTTTCTTTATTTTTACCAGTCCGATATGGGTATTGGGTATTTCTTTTTTGATTTACCGGCTATCCGGTGGAAATATTCATCGTTATAACTCTTTTGGCGAGGTATTCGATACCTTGAATCTGGATGTGGTTATAAGGCTTTTGATTTTATTTTTCACGCTTCTGTATATGATCGTTCCTATTTATCTGATCTTGCGCTATAGTGAGGGATTTAAGGTGTATTTAAGGGAAAATGTATCGGACCCGGAAGATTATGATCTGGACTGGTTGAAAAAGACTATGCTGATCCTTTCTTCTATGTATATTTTTTATTTGGTATTGTTGTTTACGGATCGGGTTAGCCTATATGTAATCGACAAAACGTTTTTATTGGTTTTATGGTACTATTTCTTTTATAAGGCCTTGTTCCTAAAGGTTATCCATTTGGATTACACATTCGAGAGCGGATGGGGATTACCCGATTTGGAGGAGGATACGGATGATGATCAAGGTAGTGAGGAACAGAAAGGCATCATACGCCAAAGGTATGTTGAGGAAGTACAGGCGTGGTTTGAACGTGAAAAGCCCTATCTACGGGAAGATTTGCGCTTAACGGATTTACAGCGGATCTTCCCGATGAGCCGTTCTTATCTATCCCAATTGTTTAATAAAGAACTAGGTTGTTCCTTCTCGGATTACGTAAACCATTTCAGGGTAGAGGAAAGTAAACGTCTATTGGAAGCCGAACCTCTGGCCAGTATACAAGAGATAGCCGAACGTTCGGGCTTCCATTCTATCAGTACGTTCCGTCGTGCGTTTATTAAGCAGACGGGGGTTATTCCTTCCGAATACAGGAGAGACGGGAACGAGTCAATTTAACCGGTAGCTGACGAAAGCGAATCGTTTGCTATCGGGTGCCCAAGAGTTTACGTTTATGGTACCTTGGCCGCCGAATAGTTTGACTAAAGTCTTAGGTTCTCCGCCCTCGGCCGGCATAAGGCGTAACTCTACGTTTTTATTGGCGAGGTGCTGTCCGGGCTCCAGATCTCCTTTTGTATAGGTGATGAAAACGATTTGTTTTCCATCCGGAGAGATGTGGGGAAACCAAGAATTACGGGTCTCATCGAATGTCATTTGGGTTTGTTCGGAACCATCCGCTTTCATGCGCCAGACTTGCATAAGCCCGGTACGTACGGAGTTGAACCAGATATATTGTCCGCAAGGTGAGTATTCGGGGCCATCGTCCAAACCTTCGGCTGTCGTAAGACGTTTTTCTTCTCCGCCTAGGGAAGGAATGACGTAAACATCAAAATTACCGTTTCTTTCAGCGCAATAAGCGAGTTGTTTTCCGTCGGGGCTCCACCCGTGTAGGTAGCTAGGACCGAGTGGGGTAATCAACCGGGGAACACCTCCTTCGAAAGGCAGGGTATAGACACGCGATTTACCATCTTCTTTTGTTCCGTTACTGATCGCTATTTGTTTGCCATCCGCAGAGATCACATGGTCGTTGTTGCAACGGGTCGCATAGTCGCTATTGATTAATTGCGGCTCGCCCGGAGATTCCGGAGAGAGCTTATATAATTTTCCTCCACTATTATATACAAGCCAATTACCATCCGGAGTCCAGTTAGGTGCCTCGATTAAAAAAGGGAATTCCTTGACAACGGAACGTTGCCCGGTCGTAATGTCCATCACTTCCAGCACACTAGTCACATTCTTTTTTTGGGCATGCGTACAAAAAACGGCGATACACATACAAAGTACAGAATTGAGAAAACGTTTCATATACATATAGATTTAAAGGATATAAGAAAACCGGGTAAAATTAGCTTTACGCTATTTTACCCGGTTTCAAAGATATAATTTATTTCGATTACTCTTTATACATTGAAACGGAAATGCATGATATCTCCATCTTGCACAACATATTCCTTACCTTCAACGCTCATCTTTCCGGCCTCTTTAACAGCAGCCTCGGAGCCATAAGCGATATAATCCTCGTACTTGATCACCTCGGCACGGATAAATCCTTTTTCGAAGTCCGTATGGATAACACCGGCGCATTGAGGAGCTTTCCAGCCTTTATGGAACGTCCACGCACGACATTCGTCCGGTCCGGCGGTCAAGAAGGTTTGCAGATTCAATAATTTATAAGCCGATTTAATCAAACGGCTTACGCCGGACTCTTCCAATCCGATCTCTTGTAAGAACATCTGGCGTTCCTCATAGGTATCGAACTCAGCGATCTCGCTTTCGATCTTAGCGGCGACTACTAGAATCTGGGCATCCTCGTCTTTAACCGCCTCACGTACGGCATCTACATATTTATTGCCGTTTACGGCGCTAGCCTCATCCACGTTACAAACATACATGACAGGTTTATCCGTCAGCAAGAATAAATCGTGGGCAATGCGTTCCTCGTCTTTCGTATCAAAAGAAACGGTACGTGCGCTTTTTCCTTGTTCTAAAGCTTCTTTGTATTTACAAAGTACCTCGTAAGCGATCTTGGCTTGCTTATCACCTCCGGTTTGCGCTTGTTTCTGCACCTTGGCGATACGGCTGTCTATCGTTTCCAAATCCTTGATCTGAAGCTCATAGTCAATGATCTCCTTATCACGGACCGGGTCTACACGTCCGTCCACGTGCACGATATTATCGTCGTCGAAGCAACGCAATACGTGCAAGATAGCGTCTGTCTCACGGATATTAGCCAAGAACTTATTGCCTAATCCCTCACCTTTACTCGCTCCTTTCACCAATCCGGCGATATCCACGATCTCTACGGTGGTGGGGATCACTCGCTGCGGATGTTCGATTTCCGCTAGTTTATTCAGTCGCTCGTCGGGTACGGTGATCACGCCTACATTCGGTTCGATCGTACAGAACGGAAAGTTCGCTGATTGTGCCTTCGCGTTGGATAGGCAATTGAAAAGGGTAGACTTTCCTACGTTCGGAAGTCCCACAATGCCACATTGTAATGCCATATTATTATCGTATTTTTTATTATCAATCTGTTATATAGTCGCTCCTAGCGACTTGTTTTGAGTTCGCAAAGATAATCAATTTTAGGCTGATACGGTTATTTTCTTAGGCTTTCTCTTCATGCTTAACCGGTTGCCTCATCGATTGTTTGCTTAATAATGTTTTAACGAGTTTGTTCATAGGCTTCTCGAAATAGTAGTAAGAAAGCAGGCTCAACAGGATTATGACACAAAATAGAAGCGGGATCGAGATGTACCAGTCTATATGAAAGTCGCTTTCTTTTTGCCATTTAGCATAAGAGAGCAGTACAAAAAGATGAATCAAATAGAAACTGTAACTGATTTCTCCGCCAATCACTAAGAGGCGGTTCGATAGGAGTCGTGAGACCATACCTTTTTGCAGGGAAAAACTTATTAGGATAAACGCGATGGGAATCCAGTAGTAGCAGGAGTATCGGTATACTTTGGGGATTTCAGCGGCATACAGATAGAAACTTAAGAATAATGCTATTGACGCGATCTCGATGATACTTCCTTGGCTGGAGGTGGTGTTTTTAGTTTTCAAATGGTCGTATAATTGAAATAATAGCATCCCGGCTATAAAATCCGGAAGTCGGGTGATTGGATTAACATACCAATATCCTTTTATACTTTCCAAAGGCGTAAAATACATACCGACAACGCTCAATATCGCGCAAATCAAGAAAGTGCTAAGTAATTTTCTATAGTCTTTCGTGAATGCTATAAGGAAAGGAAAACAAATATAGAAAAGCTGTTCACAACATAAACTCCACGAAGGGCTGTTGAATGAAAAAAAGTAATTGTCTTTTGGTATATAGGCGTTTGTCAATGTGAGTGAGGCGAGGAAATGCTTGCACCAATCTATAGTTCCCGATGCTATTACATAGTTTCCTAAAGCGACGGCAATCAATAAGGTCAGCCAGTGTAAGGGATAAATACGGGCGATGCGTGCTACCCAAAAAGTGCGTTTGGTTATCTTATTCTCACTAAATTTCTTTTGATAATTGTACGCTATAATAAAACCGCTTAGCATGAAAAAGAAACTAACCCCTACAAATCCCTCCTTGAAAAAATGGATATCGAAGTGATTATCTATTACATAACAGTGCGCCCCAAAAACCATCATGGCGAATATAAATCGCAAAGATGTTAAAGTGTTAATCATAATTTCGTTACATTAAGTCTGTAAATGTAGGAAATTAATATGGAAATTTAGACAAGAGTATTTAAAACAATCTTTTACTTTAATTATGGCATTACAAATATATTACAGTAATGCCATAATTAATTATTTTGATCTGGCTATATGAGTTCGATTGTATTCTTGATGCCAGTTAAATCAATTGATCCGGAGTTAGCGGGTATCTCTTTTCCATTTATCTTGATAGACTTACAGTTGACCGGTATGGTAAAATGTAGGTTCCATCCGTTTTCTGTACAAGAGATAACAAAAGATTTTTGTTGTCCGGATTTCTGGTAATCAATGCTTAACTGATTATTACCCACTAACAAATTATCAAGTTTGGCATACTCCCAGTCTTCCGGGATATCGGTCTTAATATTTATCTCTTTTTTATAAGCCATCGGGTCTACGCCGAATACGTAGTGTATTAATGGAATATTGTAGCCACTAACGTTCCAAGCTTGCACGAACATGCCGTAATCCGGAGAAACCTCATAAGTCGTTCCGGGTGTAGCGAAACTGAAATTATTCAGGATTTGCCGGATATATTTACGGGCACTCTCAAATCCCCTGTATTGGCACTCCGCTATCGCTAAGCTGGATGTCGCCCCTTGCATGATCGCCTCATTGTAATTGAAATCACCATTGAGGCGGTCGGCCACGGAACACTCCTCCAGCGTGATATCATCCGGTCGTGCGATACCTGCCACGTAAATACCGAACTTATTCGTAAAGAAAGATACCTCGTCCAACATTTGAAGAGCTTTATCCCGATCGGCAATGCCTTCCTTGATCGGTAAGAGGCAAGAAGCATTATAGAATACCGTATAGCCTTTTTCCTTATGCTCCCCTTTCAATATCCGCTCTTTCAAGGTTGTTAGTTCCTTCCGTGCCCATTCGTTTCGGTTGGGGATCACTCGCTCTTGAAGCGCCATATCGATCAATTGAACGGCTTTTTGCTGATCCGAGATAAAATCGGCAAAACGTTTCTCGGACGGACTCCACCAATCCTCGTTGATCTTTTCCTTCAATTGTTCCGCTTTAGAGGCGAAATCTTTCGATAAATCCGGTTCATTTAATACCGCTGCCGCTTGTGACATAACATCCAAGAATGTCTGGGTATGAACGGCTACGTCCAACATCTCGTCATTCAGTCCTTTGATCTCCACTCCTCCGGGGCCTTCCACGTATAAGTTATGGTTGGTATCGTGCTCCTGTAAAAACTCCCATACCTTTTTCCCATGCTCATAATAGGTTCTTAGGAAATCTATATTCCCGGTCCATTTGAATATTTCCCAAGTGGCGATGATAAACTCTTGGGATTCTTCCATACGCCCTTTATCATAGACCGCCCCGTTGGTAGAGAACTCGTGGACGATACGCCCTGTATTATTATTGAACTTGTCCGATACCTCCTTGATCATTTTCATGGAATTGTAGAATAAGCCCGGGTCACGGGTTCCGACTAGGGCCTTGAACGTGATGGATTGGTCATTACTAAAGAACCAAGGATAATCCGGAAGTCCGGCGCTCATGGCATTCCCTAAACCGGGGACATCACGAACCAACCAATCACTATTGTACTTACCCCATTGGTAGGCGGTCATAAGTAAAGTATCCGGTATGGTTATAGCGGCGGTACGGTCTATTTCCTCATACCGTAGTCTCTTTTGCTCATACAGGTCTTTTAGATTCTCTTTCGCTACCCGAAGGTTCTCTTGTATCTCGGTCTCGTTTTTCATGGAGCCGGAGATAAAGAAACGGATGTTCCTCACTTCGTTGGCCGCAAGGTTTAAACGGGGTGTATTAAGTTTCACGGAAATTCCTTGGCCTTGTACCGGTCTATTTCCCAAATCGTCGATCGATAAGCTATCTTGATCGGAAGTAACGCCGACGAACCAATTGTTTAAGCTGTCTTTAGCGAAAACCGTATTATGGATCAAACCGGTATATTGGTCTCTGGTATCCGTCATTCCACTACGTTCACCTAACCAGACCGGAGATAGATCGGTATCGGCGGTAAGTGATAAAAGGATTTCTTTCGGCTGATTCGTTTTATTACGGACTTGATACTCTACGGCCAATACCGGAAGGCTATCCGGAACAAAATCCGTACGTACAATTTCCAAATCATCGGCCCCGTCATATTTGAATTGGGTGGCTAACGGGTACGTGATAAAAGAATCGCATTTATCCAAAACGATGGATTTTGCCCCATCCTGTATGGATAAGGTAAAGCCGTCCAGTAACTTGATCGGATGTTGCCATATACCGCTCATCTCACCGGGTACGTGGAAACCTGCCGGCGGGAAATCTCCATACTGGTTACCGATAGAATATAAGTTGTTTCCGGCGGTCACATATAAATAGTTCCCGTTCCCTTTCTTACCTTGGATATTAGGTAATTGACCAACCTCTTTCCCCAAGCTGAATGCTTGGGGAGCCTTAGGTGCGTTACAGCTAAGGAAAAGGGGGATGCTCGCTAATAATATACATAATTTCATGATCGAAGAATTTGAGTTATTTAATTAGATTCCGGATTTAATATCCCGGATTTTGTTTCAACAGCGGGTTTAAAAGTAACGCATTTGTCGGGATCGGTTGCAATATCCGGTCATTATTATTTTTCCATGGCATATCTTTACCAAAATAATAATGATATTTCTCATTTACTTTCTCCAATAACTTGCCGTGTCTCACTAAATCCTCACGGCGATAGCCTTCATGGTACAATTCCCAACCTCTCTCATCGAGAATGGCGTCACGCATGGATGCCATGTTTAAGTTTGCCGGGAGATTCTCCAAACCCGCCCGGCTACGAATTTTATCGACATAGGTTTTCGCTTCCTCCAAATGGCCTAATTCATTCTCGGCTTCCGCATAGGTTAACATAACTTCGCCAAGACGCAATGCGGGAACATTTAGGGAGGCATCCTCTCCTAATGGAATATTCGTTTGTACCTCCCATTTGAACGTAAGTACGCGACTTAGTTGTTCCTCTACGCTTTTGGGTTCCTCGGGAGTACCATAAACCGGCGTTCCATCACTCTTATAAACGATTCCGGATACGGCTATACCTTTGCCGGTAGCTGGATTATAAGGTGTGATACGTTTATCGTCCGGATCGAAAGTTCGGAAGAAAGGTACGGCCATACCGTATCCGTTGGAAGCGGATACTCCGGTAATGCCAAGGGCGTCGCGGATGGATGCCTCCAATACCAAGGCTACGTATTTGTTTCCATGATTAGCCTCCGCTATATGATTAATAGCCAATATGACTTCATCATTTTGATTCTTGGAGAATATATCTTGATAATCAACCAAGTTGAAACCTCCCTTGTCGATAATCTCTTTCGCATAGATGGAAGCTTTCTTCCAATCTTTCTTATTCAAGTAATAGCGGGCTAATGTAGCCTTGACAGCCCATGAGGTGGGACGGCCATAATCCGTAGAGGAATAAGTTTCCGGCAAGACCTTCTCTACATCAGCCAATTCCGTCTCGATAAAAGATTCCATTTCCTCTTGGGAAGCCCGGGCAATGCCGTTTTTGATATCTTGGCTACCTGTAACCAAAGGAACCGTACCGAATAAATGATATAATTTGTCGTACGAGAAAGCCCTCCAGAAGCGAGCCTCAGCTACATACTGGATAATTTCCGGTTCTGTGGATTCCCTATATTTAGTGATTACCTCATTACATTGCGTAATAAGACTGTAGACACTATTCCAGTTTGTTTCCGACATAGCATGTCCGGCATCCATATTGAGGAAGTTTTGTGCGCCTCCCCATCCGGTTTCAGGCGTACCACCCCAATTACAGAAAAACTCATCGGAGTAAGAGCTAACATTCATTAGCCAATTATTTCCCCCGAAGTAACTGAAATACTGTACATATCCGTAAATACCATTGGTCAATAAACGAGCGCCTTCGATATCGGAAAGGTTACCGTCTCCGATCTGACTGAACAATTTTTCTTCTACCATGGAATCAGAGCAAGAAGTAAAAGCGAGATTGCCAGCTAACAAGGCAAGTAAAATATATTGGATAGAATGTTTACGTATCATATTGAATGTATGTTTTTAATGTTAGAAACTAAAATTAAGACCAACCGTGAATGTCCGTGCCGGGGGATATGCGTTCATATCTACGCTACCGGGAAGGAATGCGGGAAGATTCTCGGAAGAGGACATATAAGCGTTATTCGCTAATTCCGGGTCCAAGCCGGAGTAAGGGGTGATCAGGAACAAGTTTTGTGCCTGCACATATATCTTAGCCGTCGGGAATATCTTACGAAGTGAAGGGATAGAAGCCAAGTTATAAGACAAGGTTACGTTTTGTAGACGGATAAACCAAGCATCCTCAATCCAGCGGGAATTATAAAGGGCATTACCATTTCCATTCGCACGGTTGGCCGCTATATCTGAGTTCGGATTGGATTCGGACCAATAATTCATGGCATCTACCATATAGTTGGAAGTCTCGAAAGTATTCGGCAGCGTGAAGTTCATCGCTGAGTAGTTATACATCTTATTGCCGAAATTAGCGTTAAAGAAGATATCTAAAGCGAAGTTCTTATACTTGAATGTATTGCCGAAGCCTAGGATTACCCGGGGATCCGGAGTCCCGAGAATCGCTTTGTCTTTGACCGTGATAGAACCGTCTCCATCTAAATCCTTGAAACGATACGAGCCACTGGAAGGATCGATGCCGTCGATGACGTAGGTATAATATGAGTTCGTGCGCTCTCCCTTGATAACACCGATCGTATTCAACGCCGCTACCGTGCTTTCGTCGGTTACGTTATAATCCGTGATCTCATTATCTGTCCAAGAGAAACTCAACTGTGTATCCCATTCGAAATCCCGGGTTTGTATATTGGTTGAGTTCAAGCTATACTCAAGACCCCATACTCGCATGGAGGCGGCGTTCTGCCATTGATATTTATGGCCGGTCATAGGTGATTGTGAAACCTGAACTAACATATCCTTCGTGTTTTTCACGAAGAAATCCAGATTACCCGATAAACGGCTGAAGAAGCCATAATCGATACCCAAGTTGACCTGTGAGGTAGTTTCCCACTTCAAGTCCGGATTTTCCATATAATTCGTTAGCGTGGCTCCGGATACTTTGTTTTGTCCGAGAATGCCATTCGTTGTCATATCATACTTAGAAAGAGATTGGTAAGGATCGATACCCGAGTTACCGGATTGTCCGTAACCCAGACGGAGTTTTAATATATCGACCTTATCCGCGGCTCCGGCCATAAAATCTTCCTTGTCTATTTTCCAACCTACTGAAACGCCCGGGAAATAAGCATATTTATTATTACCACCGAATACGGAAGATCCGTCACGTCTTAACGTTACCGTAGCGAGGTATTTATCATCGAAAGAATAATCGACTCGTCCGAAACCGGAGATATCTTTACGACGATCTTTGGAAGAACTCATCTTGGGAGCGTTTCCACCACCTAGATTGTTTTCGTGTGTGGCATCTGTACCAAAACCTGAGTTCTCGGCACGGAAATAATTGTTATCCCGTTGGTAATACTCGTATCCTAACAACCCGGTTACGTGATGTTTTTTATTGAATACGGCATCATAATGAAGTAAGCCATCGAAGGAGATACCGGTACTTCTCATCGAACTTTGGCTAGCGGTTCCTCCGTGCGTAAAGTTTCCATTATATGCGGTTGTCGACGGTACATAGAAGCTGCGGTGGGCGTTTTGTACGTCGTAGGTAAGCTTGATCTCCGGTTTCAATCCGGGTAATACCTCGTAAGAAGCGCCTGCGCTGAAATTTAATTTGTCCGTATAGATCTTATCGTTTATGTCTAATAAAGAAACCGGATTGGCGATAAAATCATTGTTCGGATCTTTATTATACGCTCCGTTTTGATCCCGTACGGTTACGTTGGGGGCGAAAGCGATGGAGGAGGAGATGACGGAATTACGGGTACCACCTTCCGTCGGCTGGTTCGTATCCAAGATATGGGTAGCGAAAATATTGGAACTGAAGGTGAATTTATCTTTCTTATACTCAATATTACTTCTTCCGGTATAGCGGTCCATTCCAGTATTTTTCACGATACCGTCCATTCCGTAATATCCGAGGGAGAAATAATATTTAAGTGATTCGGAACCACCGGAAAGGTTTACATTATGACTTTGCAAGAAGCCGTTTCTGGTTACTTGATCAAACCAATTCGTGGCTTGCGCCGCGTTGATCTCTTGTTCGGTAAAGCTGGTCAAATTGAAAGCGTTGTTGTATCGCATATATTGTTGTGCGTTCATGACGTCATACTCGTTAGCGACAGTTTGTACGCCGGCATATCCATCATAGGATATGCGAATTTTACCTTGTTTACCTCTTTTGGTCGTGATGATAAATACACCATTAGAGCCTTGAGCACCATAAATAGCGGTGGCGGCGGCATCTTTCAAGACCGCTATGCTCTCGATATCGTTCGGGTTGATAGAGTTCAGCGGATCACGGTCCGGAGCGTTGAACGCCATTCCGCTACTAGGAGCGCTAGGTGTGTTTACGACGAAACCATCTACTACATATAAGGGGTCCGTATTTAAGAAAAGAGAGTTACGCCCGCGGATAATCGTCTTACCGCCACCACCGGGCTGAGAGGTGTTTTGCTTGAACTGTACACCGGAGATACGACCGGAAAGCATTTGATCCACCGAAGTAGAGGCTCCTCCTATATTCGTTTTGTCCGCACGGATATTGGAAACGGCTCCGGTGATATCCTCAACCTTGCGGCTGGCATAACCAACGACTACTACCTCATCCAGATTCAAGGAGTTTTCTTTCAAGACGATATCGAAATTACTCTTGTTCGCTACCGGGATAATTTGTTTTCCATAGCCGACATACGAAATCTCTATCGAGCTGTTTTCCGGTAATTCCATAGAGAAACGTCCGTCCAAATCCGTGATCGTTCCGTTCGTGGTATTGCGTTGAACGATGCTGACGCCAATAACCGGTTCGTTATTCTCGTCTTTTACCACACCGGAAATCTTCTTGCTCTTTTGCGATATACCATTCTTTTCTTTAATAATAAGAGCGATCTGGCGGTTATCGATCTCGTAGGTGAGATTTGTGGTTTTTAACATAGCATTGAGGACCTCCTCTATACTTTGACCATTTGCGTTAGCGGAGACTTTCTGAGAAAGATCCGTTCTCTTGTCATCATAGAAAAAGGTATATTTACTTGCGGACTCAATTTTTTTCAAAGCCTCTTCCAGAGAGACATTAGAGAAAGAAATACGAAGCTTTTCTTGCGCATAGGTTACTCCCGCATGGAGGAGCATCACTATAAATAATGATAAAGTGCAAAATGAATGTTTAAAGATGGAATAATTTTTCATACTTTTGTATTAATAAAAGATTAAGAATCTGTGAGCTACGGAAAGCGCCAACTTTTGTCATAACTCACGTTTTTTTTCGTTTATGAGGGCATGCGATGCCCCCGAAAGGCATAATCAAATTATGCCTTTTGTCTTTTGTCATATACTCATAGGCAAAATAATTTAAGGTTCTACACTACTTATTGTTACACGGTTGTTATCATCGAATGTATATTTTATCGGATTAATCTTAGACAAAGTTCGTAATATCGTTTCCAAGGAATCATCTTTTACCGTGAACGTATAGAATTGACTCTCGGCTATCTTTGGATCGACATTGATTTTCACGTTGTACCATCTTTCCAGATATTTACAGATATAGCCGAGCGACTTACTTTTAAAGAATACTGATTCTTTTGCCCAGAATGTCTCTAGCTCCACATCCGACTGTTCAATCTTCAATGTCTGCTCCTTTTTATTGATCCTTGCGATCTCTCCCGGGCTTAGAAAGGCTTCCTTTCCGTCTTTTAGTGATACGGATACCGATCCGCTACGAAGGGCGATCTTCGCATTATTATCGTTCGGGTAGGAATATACGTTGAACTTCGTTCCATATACCTTTACTTTTAAGTCTCCGCTGGAGACGATAAACGGGTGCCTTTTATCTTTTGTGACCTCAAAGGAGGCTTCTCCCTCCAGAACTAATTGCCGTTTATGGATGAACGAAGAGGCATATTGAAGGGTAGAGCCGGTATTTAGCCAGACAACAGAGCTATCTGGTAAGATTATTCTGGATTTCCCGTTCAGGGCGGAATAATATTGATTTGTATTATATTGCCGTACGAATTGATAGCTATAACCGATACCTAACAGTAATAAGATACTGGCAGCGATGGAGATAACTGAGTACTTGATCCGGCGTAAATTTCTTTGTTTATGTTGGCCCGCATGTATACGAGTTTGCATCTTTTCCCAAGAAACTGCCAGATCCGGTTTCGCTTCCGATACCTCTTCTTGTATTTTGTCCCAGAGCAAGGTGATGTCGGCGAATAACCCGGCGTTATCCGTTTCTTTTATCCATGCGTCGAACAATACATCTTGTTCCGGGGTGGATTCGTGTTTTAATTGAGCTATAAGTAGCCCCCATGGTATGATTTTTTCCATTACACCGAAATTAGCCTTTTATAATAGAGACACGGTTTTGGAAAAGAACCCTAACGTCTCGAATGAAATTTTTTCAGAAAAGATAATGATAGCCTTTCCCTAAATGAGTTTTAATATGTTTGAGCGCTTTGGTTATCTGGGCTTCTACGGTTTTTACCGTGATATTCATATCCGTGGCGATTTCTTTGTTAGAACGATTCTCCATACGGCTTTTTAAGAAGACTTCCCTACATTTGTCCGGTAAGGCATAAATGGCTTCGTTTATCAGTTGTTCCAGTTCTTTCATCTCGAGAGGATATTCCTCGATAGCGGATTCGAAAAGGGATATATTCTCCGTGTAAAGCTCTTGTTCATGGTCTCGGAGATAGTTTAAGGTCCGGTTACGGGCAGAGGTGAGGAGGTAAGCTTTTATGGATAATTTGATCTCGATTGTCTTTCGTTTCTCCCAAAGGGCCGTGAATACATCCAATGCTATTTCCTCCGATAACGTATCTTTCTTTATATAGAAAAAAGAAAGTCGATACACAGCGGTGAAGTAGGTGTCGAAGAGATATTTGAATGCCGCCTCGTCATCTTCTTTGATTCGTTGTAAAAGAAAGATATCATCGATATTTTTCATCATACCATTAGATTTACTGATCCTTATCTCCGCAAAAATAAGAGAATATGATGAAATATGTATACATATGGCTAATTTGTCATAATTTTCTTGCATGAATTAGCGTAGAGACTTGCCTATGTATAGAAAGAATTTGAAAGCTTTTGATAACTTTGTATGTATTAGTATTTAATATTCATTCAAAACTTTATGTCAATGAAACACGTCTACTTGGCTTTGTTAGCTTGTGCTACGCTATGTGTACAAACACTTTCGGCTGATCCGATAGGTTCGGCCGAAGCGCTCCGGATTGCCCAGCAACAGTATTCGATGGAGAATACCTCGGTGTTGAGGGCCGGTTCTTTTCCTGAGTTTAAGTTGGCCTACGTAGGGACGGAGGAAGGCATCGAGGCCCCTTCTAAATTACGTTCCTCGAGTGTGGAGAATGCTTTGCTTTACCTGTATAACGTAGGGGATAACCAAGGTTTTGTAATCGTATCCGGAGAAGATCGTGGAAAGCAGTTATTGGGTATATCCGATAAGGGGGCTTTGCCGGAGAAAGGTCTGTCCGCTACGATGGAGAATTTTATGCGTATGTATATCCATTATGTAAAGGCGTTACGGTCCGGGATGCCTCTAGCGGTGGATAGTGTTGAGGCTTCTTCACGGTTTCCGGAGGCGGTGATCCCTTTGATTAAAACGGAATGGAAGGATGATGCTCCCTACAATGAGATGTGCCCGGTTGTCAATGATGTTCTAACTTTTGCGGGTGGGGAAGGTGTCGCTATGGCGCAGATCATGAATTATTATCAATATCCGAAAAGCGGTATGGGTAACGTAAATTATAAGAATCCGGGAAGTACGTTGGTTGTTTCCGCTAATTTTGGGCATACAACGTATGATTGGGAAAATATGCCTGCTACTCTTGATGAGTCTTCCTCTTGGGATGAGATAGAGGCTGTTTCCACGCTGATTTTTCATTGTGGAGCGGCTGCCTATATGAATTATGAATGGGATATGGGGGCTAATAAAGAAGATGTACGGAAGGCTTTCATTAATAATTTTGGATATGATAAGAATATACAATTGTATGATAGGACCTTCTTTTCCGGAAAAGAATGGACGGATCTGCTGAAAACGGAACTAGCCGCTCAACGTCCGGTTTATTATGAAGGAGGTAGCGGAGAAAATAATCAGGCCTATAAATGGGCATTTGTTTGCGATGGCTATAATCGGAGCGGACTTTTCCATTTAAATACGGGCTGGTTTGGTAGTGGATATTTTGAGTTAGGTGCGATTGACGATAATTTACGTACTTACAATGAACGCCAAGCCATGATCACGGGTATCCGCAAACCGTCTGATGACTCGAAGCCTGTGAAGTTGTTAACGATCAGTTCTTTGGGTACTAAAGATATTGAAAGTATCAAGCTTGGTGAGAAGTTTCCGATTACTTATAACCTATTTAACTTGGGGCAAGATGGGAGCTATGTCCATACATTAGCCTTTTTCGAAGAGAATGAGGCGGTGGAGTTGCCTGTTAGCGAAGCGGCATTTTTAGATACGATCGCGGACTTTCAGCTAGGTAATTATATAACGAAAGATTTCCTTTGTGAGTCCCTAGGTATCCCGGATACTACGGCTACTCTGTATATGTACGTACTGGGAGGAATGGAAGGAGATAGCATCCTACGTCCGATCCGTTCGGTAAATCATCCGTATGATTATATCTTGTTGGATGTGAAGGATAGCGTTATTTCTTTCTCACAGGCACGGAATAGCTTGACCGCCGATCCTGTAAAGGTCGAGTATGATGCGGAAAGTGGGACCGCTACCTTTGAGGTGACTTTCTATAACAAGCAAAAAACGAATTTCCAAGGTACGGCCGGCCTTTACGTGCGAGATCCTAATCTCTCGATAGACGATTACAGTTGGGAGGTGAATAATTGGCTGGAGATTCCGGCAGGGAAGAGCCAGACGGTATCTTATAGTGGCTCGTTTGATTGGGGTATTGGTGATATGCTTGCCGTAATGGCTACTTACCAAGGTGACTTGAGTGAGCTGTGGGAAACCAAGTATACGGATATCCGTGAAAGCTATCGTACGTTCTGCCTAAAGATCGATGGTTCGCTAGTGGTTTCTAATGAGGTTACCGAGCCGTCTGTCTCGGATTTGGAATATGCGTTTGATTCCGCTTCCGGCCTATTATCGGTTCAATCGGATGTGGCGATAGAAAATATGATGCTTTATACTTACGACGGCGCGTCTGTCTGGGGAACTACCATAGATAGCCGGAAACAATATACGACTACCTTGTCGATACCTTCCGGGCATTATATCTTACGTATAAAGACGGCGGATGGAATAATCTCTAAGAAGATTTATAAGCAATAAGAGTTCCTTTTGATCACTAATAAATAGGGTGTCCTAAAAAGCTTCCGGCGATTTAGGACACCCTGTTGTTTTTACTTAGGCTGTTATGGTCTTAAAAAAACACGTACGTGTTTTTGGAAAAAGTCGTACATGTTTTTCGGAAAACACGTACATGTTTTTTTAAGGGGAATTCCGGCATTATTTTAATGCGCCTCCAACCAGTTCTCTCCCTCGCCGCAATCGGCGATTAAGGGGACTTGTAGTTTCATGACGTTTTCCATTTCCTCCAGCACGATTTTCTTTACCTCCTCGGCTTCCTCTTTGTAGACATTGAAGTTTAACTCATCGTGTACTTGGAGGATCATCTTGCTTTTCAATCCCTCTTCCTCAAAGCGTTCGTAAATGCGTACCATCGCTAGTTTGATGATATCGGCGGCGCTCCCTTGGATAGGGGCATTGATCGCGTTTCGCTCGGCATAGCCGCGTACGACGGCGTTGTGTGAGTTGATATCCGGAAGGAAACGCTTGCGCTTGAAAATGGTCTCTACGTATCCTTTTTCCTTGGCTACCTTGATGCTCTCCTCCATGTATTCCTTGATGCGGGGGTAGGTGCTGAAATAACCGTCTATCAGTTCCTTGGACTCAGAACGAGGGATGCCCAGACGCTCGGCGAGCCCGAAGACGGAGATGCCGTAGATGATACCGAAGTTGGCGGTTTTCGCCTTCCGGCGCATATCGCTGGTTACTTCTTCTACCGGGATTCCGTAGATCTTGGCGGCTGTGGCGGCGTGGATATCCGCTCCGCTTTGGAAAGCCTCGATCATATGCGGGTCACCGCTCAGGTGGGCCATGATACGAAGCTCGATCTGGGAGTAGTCGGCCGAGAAGAAGAGGCAGTCCGTATTGTCCGGGATAAATGCCTTACGGATCTCACGACCCAGATCGTCCCGTACCGGAATGTTTTGCAGGTTCGGATTGGTAGAGCTGAGGCGTCCGGTAGATGTTACCGCTTGGTTGAAAGAGGTATGTATCTTTCCGGTCTGCGGATTGATCAACTCGGGTAGAGCGTCGATATAGGTACTTAATAACTTTTTAAGTCCGCGGTATTCAAGAAGCTTGCCGATGATGGGATGTTTGCTGCGAAGTTTCTCCAATACATCCTCGCTGGTGCTGTAACCGCCGGTTTTGGTCTTCTTCGCTTTCTCGTCCAGCTTCAAGCGGTCGAAAAGGATCTCGCCGACCTGTTTCGTGGAGTTGATGTTGAACTCCGTGCCGGCCAGCTCGTAAACCTCTTGCTCCAGTTTGTTCATGGAGGCGGTAAGTTCGCCCGAAGATTGCTTAAGCGCTACCGTGTCTAGCGTGACGCCGGTGGCCTCCATTTCCACTAATACATATATTAATGGCATCTCAATCGTGGTGAAGAGGGATTCCAGTCCTTCCTTCTTTAATTCGGGCGCGAAATAATTCTTTAGCTTGAGCGTGATGTCCGCGTCCTCGGCGGCGTATTCGGCGATTTGCTCCACGGGTACGTTTCGCATCGATAACTGGTTCTTTCCTTTTGGGCCGATCAGTTCCTCGATGTGGACGGTCTGGTACTTGAGGTAGGTCTCCGCTAGGTAATCCATTCCGTGCCGCAATTCCGGATTCAGCAGGTAATGGGCGATCATCGTATCGAACAGAGGACCGGCTACCTTCACGTTGTATTTACGAAGTACCAAAATATCGAATTTGATGTTTTGCCCGATCTTTAATGATTTCGGATTTTGCAGGGCAGGGGAGAAGCGTTCCACTACTTTCGCCGCCTCTACTGAGTTAGCGGGAACAGGGACATACCAAGCCTCGTTTTCTTTCACGGCGAACGACATTCCGACCAATCCGGCTTTCAAGGGATCGATGCCATCGGTTTCCGTGTCAAAAGCGAAAAATTCTTGACCCAATAAAAAGCGGGCTAAATCGGCTTGTTTTTCCTCTGTATCAGTTAAATAATAGTTATGGGGGGTGGACTTTAAGTCCGTGAGAATCGATTTTTTGGGCTCTTCCGTACTCTCGGGCGTAAAAATCGCGAACAAATCGCCTTGAACGGGACCTTTCGGAGCGGCTTTGACCGGCTCAGAACTTAGTTTGTTAATAAATGTTCTAAATTCCAATTCTGTGTAAATCTCAGTCAGCCGCTCTTCGTTTGGCTTTTCACGAACGCAACGGGCGGCATCGAACTCGATAGGGACATCCGTCTTGATCGTCGCCAAGAATTTGGAGAAACGGATTTGCTCGGCGTTCTCCTCTACCTTCTTCTTTTGCGCGCCTTTCAACTTATCAGTGTTCGCTAACAGGTTCTCGATACTTCCGAATTCGGTCAGTAGTTTTTGAGCGGTCTTCTCGCCGACACCCGGACAGCCGGGGATATTATCGGAAGCGTCGCCCATCAGTCCCAGCAAGTCGATCACTTGCCCCGTACTCGTGAGGCCGTACTTGTTTAAGACCTCGGGCACGCCCATGATCTCGTAATCGCCTCCGAATTTCGGACGATACATAAATATATGTTCGGACACCAATTGGCCGTAATCTTTATCCGGCGTCATCATGTACACCTCGAAGCCTTCCTTCTCCGCCTGTTTGGACACGGTGCCGATCACATCGTCCGCCTCGTAGCGGGGTACTTCCAGAATCGGAATATTGTAAGCCTCTATGATTTCTTTAATGATAGGGACGGATTGACGGATCACTTCCGGCGTCTCTTCCCGTTGTGCCTTGTATTGCTCGAAGGCCTCATGGCGGAAAGTCGGTCCCTTCGGGTCAAAGGCCACCGCTATATGAGTCGGGTTCTCACGTTTTAATACATCCTCCAGACTGTTGATAAAACCGAAAATGGCGGAGGTATTCACACCCTTGGAGTTGATACGCGGATTCTTGATGAAGGCGTAATAGGAGCGATAAATTAACGCATACGCATCTATAAGGAATAACTTCATTACTTTTAACACGTTTTAGTGGGACAAAATCTGGGTAAATGTACGAAAAAACTCGCTTACTCGATAGTTTTTGTTACTTTTGCGAATCTTTGCATGGAATTATGGATGAAAGAAGGAAAATAGAAGAACCGGTTTCCGCTGAATTTGAACGTTTCAATAAGGATTTCGAGGCATCTCTACGCAGCGAGACGACCCGGTTACAATCGGCTATCGACGTTATACTGAATTCTACCGGGAAGCATGTGCGTCCGTTATTGGTGCTCCTTACCGCCAAGGTCTGTGGACAGGTTACGGATAACACGATCAATTCCGCTGTTTTGCTGGAGCTTTTGCATACCGCTACATTGATTCACGATGACGTGATCGATGAGACGAAGCAACGTCGTGGCGTTCCCTCATTGAACGCTATCTTCGATAACCGTATTTCCGTGTTGGTAGGTGATTATGTGCTTTCTACCGCTTTGATCCGTTCCATACAAACCGGCGATTTGCGGATTGTCGGGATTATCTCTAATTTAGGCAGAGACTTGTCCGAAGGTGAGATCAAGCAATTGGAGACCGCCGAGGAGAGTATCTTAGACGAGAATTGTTATCTGCAAGTTATCAAGAAGAAGACGGCTACCTTGCTTTCCGCTTGCACGGAGATTGGGGCCATTTCATCGGGCGCCTCTGCGGAGGTGATCGCTCTTTGCCGTGAGTTTGGCGAGTATCTGGGGTATTGCTTCCAGATCAAGGATGATATCTTTGATTATTTCAAGGAGGCGAATATCGGTAAGCCGACGGGAAATGACATTCGTGAGGGTAAGGTTACGCTTCCATTATTATATGCCTTGCGGCAGGGTAGGGAAGAGGAGGCCGCCCGTTATTTGGATATGATTTTACGGAAGGATTTCGCGGCGGAGAATGTCGATTCTTTGATTGAGTTTGCCAAGGCGAACGGTGGAATCGAATATGCCGAGGCCCGCATGAAGGAATATCATGATAAGGCGGTCGATGTTCTTTTGAGATTACCCGAATCCGAGGCCCGGACATCCTTGATCTGTTTGGCGGATTATATTATGACTCGCTCCAAATAGAAATTCCTTTATCTATTAGTTGTAGAGAGATGGCTCTTGTTAGTAAAAAAGTAAGTATGCTTCAATAGCCAATGAAGTTAACTTACTTGACGAAGTCAGTTAACTTCGATGCTAAGGTAAGTTAACTGACTTTGAGAGTGCTTACCGGACACAGGATTCTAAGTCATCTGCGCCCGGTTTATTAGAATGGACTATTTCCCGAGTCGTTTTTCTATATCACCGACCAGACTGCTCGCTCCTATACGGAACAAATCCTTGTTCAGCCATTCGTTGCCCAGTATTTCCTTTACGATCGTATAATATCGAACTGCGTCTTCCGCCGTGCGTACGCCTCCGGAGATCTTGATGCCAACCTTGTTTCCGGTGATGGAATGGTAGGTTTTGATGGCTTTGCACATGGTATAGGCGGCCTCGAAAGTGGCTCCCGGGTATCCTTTACCCGTGGAGGTCTTGATGAAGTCCGCACCGGAATACATGGCTAGGATGGATGCCTTTTGGATGTTCTCCGCTGTGACTAAAGCTCCGGTCTCTAAGATTACCTTTAAATGGGCGTGGCGACAGCTCTCTTTGATCTCTTGTAATTCTTCCGTCAGTTCCTCGAAATTGTCTTCCATGAAGTAGCCTAGGTTCATGACAACGTCGATTTCATCGGCTCCTTGCATGACGGCCATGGCCGTTTCGGCGATCTTGACTTCCGTAAATGTCTGTGAGGATGGAAAACCTCCGGCAACCGACGCGATCTTAACCTCTTGTGCAGTAAGTGCCTGCTTAACCGTTTCCACGAATAGGGGATAGACGCAAATAGCGGCTACGTTCGGGACATCCGGACGAGTTCCCTCGAAATCATTTACCGTGTCTACCATCTTCCAGATACTTTCTTTGGTATCCAGACTGGTCAATGAGGTCAAGTCGATGCAACCATGAATCGTTTTCAATACTTCCGGTGTAAAGTTTTCTTGGAAATGTTTCTCTAAAAGAGCGTTTACAGCCTCGGTGGTCTGGGTATCCGGCAGGGCCGGCTCAAACTTATTGAAAGCTTCATGATAACGGTCTATCTGTACGGAATTTGATTCGTGTTCATGTTCATGATGATGATCATGTCCACATTCGCAATCGTGATGATGTGCCATATGCTTATAGTTTTTGATTGTTTATATGTCGTTCTTTATCTCGGTCTGTTTTCTTTTGGAGATTCTTCTCGAAAGCGGCGGTAAGATCTACTCCGGTCTGGTTGGCCAGACAGAGCAATACCCATAACACATCCGCCATTTCATCGCCTAAATCCCGGTGTTTGTCACTTTCCTTGAAAGACTGCTCACCGTAGGTACGTGCCATGATCCGGGCTAGCTCGCCCACTTCCTCGGTGAGGATGGTCATATTGGTAAGCTCATTGAAATAACGGACCCCATAGGTCTTGATCCAAGAGTCTACCATTTGCTGGGCTTGTTGTAAGGTTATATCTGCCATACTTATTCTTTATTTTGAGAGTCGATAATAATAGTAACCGGCCCGTCGTTTAAAAGTTCAATTTTCATATCAGCTCCGAATGTTCCGGTTTGTACAGGTTTTCCGAGTTGAAGCCCTACCTCTTCGCAAAAAGCTTTATACATCGGAATGGCGATATCCGGTTTAGACGCTTTTAAGTAGGAGGGGCGGTTCCCTTTTTTCGTAGAGGCGTGTAAGGTAAATTGGCTGACAACCATGATCTCGCCTCCCGCTTCGATAACCGAGCGGTTCATGACCCCGTTTTCATCGTCAAATATGCGTAGGTTGGTGATCTTTTTTGCCAACCATTCAATGTCTTCTTGCGTATCCTTGTCCTCGATACCGACTAATACCAATAGCCCCTTTCCAATTTTGGACTTAAGCTGTCCGTCTATCGTGACGGAAGCGTGCTGCACACGTTGTGTAACTGTTCTCATCTTGTTCGCTTTTTGTTCGCTTTTGTTCTATTTTTGTTCGCTTTCTGTTCGCTTTCCATCCAGTCCCTCTTGTAGTGCCTTGGCTTTCGCCTCGCCAATCACGGATTTCAGTTCCTCGAAGCTTGCTTCCTTGATTCGTTTTACGCTTTTAAAGTGACGTAAAAGTAATACTTTTGTCTTTTCACCGATACCCTTAATGGTGTCTAATTCGGATTTTGTCTGGGTCTTACTTCGTTTATCCTTGTGGAAAGTGATGGCGAAACGGTGTACCTCGTCTTGTATCCGGGTAAGCAGATGGAATAGCGGACTGTCCAAACGCATGCCAACGGTTACGGGTGGGAACCCGAATAATAACTCCGAGGTTCGGTGCTTACCATCTTTCGCTAGTCCGGCGATTGGAATGGACAAGCCTAATTCATCTTCTACCACCGAGCGAACCACTTCCATTTGCCCCTTTCCACCGTCTGTTATAATCAAGTCGGGTAGGGGAGATCGCTCCTCGATCGCCCGCCCGTAACGCCTACGGACGACTTCTTTCATGGAGGCGTAATCATCCGGACCGACTACGGTCTTTATATTGTATTTACGATACTCCTGCTTGGACGGTTTCCCCATCTTGAATACCACGCAAGCCGCTACCGCATCGCTCCCCTGTATGTTTGAATTATCGAAACATTCGATATGAGCAGGCAATTTCTCCAAATGCAAGGCTTCTTGGATCTCTTTCAAGATACGGGTATTCCGTTGTTCCGGATTCAACTTTTCCGCTTGTTTCAAGCGGTCAACCTTAAACTGCTTGACGTTCATCTCGGATAAATCGAGCAGTTTCTTTTTATCCCCTCTTTGGGGAATGGTGAAAGTGACATTCTCTAGCTGCATGTCCAGCTTGAAGGGTACGATAATCTCCCGGGCGGTGCTTTTAAAACGATTCCGCATCTCGATAATACCGAGGCTTAACAATTCCTCCTTGGTCTCGTCCAATCGTTTTTTATACTCGAATGTATAGGCTTGTACGATCGCCCCGTTTCCGATATGCATAAAGTTCACATAAGCGGAATGGTCATTCTCTATGATCGTGAATACATCTATATTATGTAGCATCGGGGTTACGACCGTAGATTTAGAACGGTAGTTCTCGATGACTTCGTATTTTTCCTTGATCTTTTGCGCTTCCTCGAACTTGAGCTCGGCAGCGAGCGATTGCATCTCCTCATAGAGGTGTTTGCTAATTTGCGAGATGTTGCCTCGCAGAATCTCTTTGATCTCGGAAATATTTTGCTGGTATTCTTCCAATGATTGCAAGCCTTCACAAGGCCCTTTACAACGCTTGATATGGTATTCCAGACAAACCTTATAGCGTCCTTGTGCGATGGATTCGGGAGTGAGGGGATATTTGCAAGTGCGTAAAGGGTAAAGTTCCTTTAGCATCTGTAGCATCACTTTCGCCGTGAACAAAGAGGGATAAGGACCGTAATATTGTGATCCGTCCCGAACGATGTTCCGGGTTTGGAAAACCCGGGGAAAGTACTCGTTCTTTACTACGATGGAAGGGTAGGTTTTGTCGTCCTTCAATAATACGTTATAGCGGGGACGATACTGTTTGATGAGGTTGTTTTCCAGTAGTAACGCGTCTTCTTCCGTATCGACGACTATATATTTGATATCCCGGATTTGCTTGACTAACACACGGGTCTTATTGCTGTCATGTACCTTGTTGAAATAAGAGGATACCCGTCGTTTTAGGTTCTTCGCCTTGCCGACGTATATAATCGTTCCGTTTTCATCGAAATACTGGTAGCATCCCGGCTTTTCTGGAATGACCGATAGGATAGTCTTGATATGTTCGTCTTTATCGGCTATCATAAGAATAGGGAAGTAAATTGGAATGTCTCGCTATTGAACAAACCTTTGTTGCTAAGTTTCAAGGATGGGATCACCAGCAATCCCATAAAAGAAAGCGTCATTTGTAATGAATCCATCGGGGTCTTTAATCGCTTGATCTTTTCCTCGATCTCTTCGTAACGGCGACTTGTTTCCTCCAGCGATTTGTCGCTCATCAATCCCGCTACCGGCAAGGGCAGGAGAGTGACTTCGTCCATACTGCTTACAGCGATTCCACCTTTAGCCTTTATTACCGCATTGATCGCTTGCATAAGCTCGAAATCGGTTACGCCTATAGCGATGATGTTATGGCTATCGTGGGAAATACTTTGAGCGATGGCACCGAGCTTGAGCCCTGTTCCTTTTATAAAGGCAATAGCCGGAGGAGCCGTTTGATAGCGATTTAGAATGACGAGTTTTAAAATGTCTCGTTCTGTATCCGATTCTACAAATCCATCGAATGTATGTACAGGATATAGTTCTTCTTTCGTGATTAATTCGCGGTCTTCGCAAACAATGACACGCATCTGTTCCCCTTTCGCTTTTACCGCTAGCTTTTCTAATGTGATCGGTTTCGTGTGGAAATTATTGCGATGTATAGGCTTTTGGAGTGAAAGCATGCATTTCTCTCCATCGTATACACGGGTTCCTTGTATATAGGTTGCCTGTATGGTTAGATCCTTTAAATTGTCTACTTGGATAAAATCGGCGGAGTCTCCCTCTCGTAAGAAACCTGCGGGAATTTTATAGTGCATGGCCGGATTATAGGAAGCGGCCCGTAATACATCATATAGATCATATCCTAAATCCAGCGATTTTTTTACCATCCTATTTATGTGTCCTTTGTTTAAAAAGGAAGGATGTGCGTCATCCGTACAGAACATGATTTGTTCGGGATACTCTTTCAATAGCGGATGAAGTGCGTCAAAGTTTTTCGCCGCGCTTCCTTCCCGAATAAGGACATGCATCCCAAGCTCACATTTCTCGCGGCCTTTTTCTAGATAGATGGTTTCATGATCGGTGGAAATGCCAGACTCGATATATGCCTTTAGCTTGGGGCCTGTTGCTAGGGGACAATGTCCGTCGATGGGTTTCCCTGCGTTTTTCGCGGCTTCTATTTTGCGCATAACTTCCGGATCTTTATTTAAGACTCCGGGGTAATTCATCATCTCTGCTAAGAAGTGTAGATCCTCTCGTTCCAACAAACGAGCGGTTTCATCTGCGTCTATGATCGCACCGGAGGTTTCCATAATCGTAGCCGGTACGCAAGATGGGACACCGAACCATGTGTAGAAAGGAATCCCTTTCGCATTGTCGAGCATATATTCGACTCCTTCGGTACCCATTACATTCGCTATCTCATGAGGGTCCGCCACGGCACCGATACTGCCATGGCGTACGGCTGCGTGAATGAATGCCGCAGGGGTTACCATGCTACTCTCTATATGGACATGCGCGTCAATAAAGCCGGGGAGGAGGTAATATCCTTCATCTTGTCCGGTAGGGGTTACCTTTCCGATATGCCCGTTTAGGATTGAAATCTCTGCCCCGAAGGTGCGCCTGTTGATTATATCTACCAGATTTCCTCGTATAACCAGTGTTTTAGCTTCATTCATTTGAATATCTCCTTTAATATGTTTCACGTGGAACATTTCGTGTTTTATCTTCCGAGCAGTACCAAAAGGATGTTGATGTCGCTAGGGGAAATACCCGGAATACGGCTCGCTTGAGCGATCGTGTCGGGGTCTATCCGGGTCAATTTCTGGCGGGCTTCCGTAGATAAAGACTGGATAGAATTGTAATCGAATTTACCCTTGATCCGGATATTCTCTAAGCGGTTTATCTTGTCCGCTATGATTTGCTCTCGCTTGATGTAGCCGCTATACTTAATCAATATCTCGGCGGCCTCGATGATCTCTTCCTTACGAGAGGCCGGGACTTTGTCCAGCTCCGCACGAAGGGCCGGAACTAGATCCGCAAGGTTCTCCAAGGTAGTCTGCGGACGGAGTACGACATCGAATAATTTGCAACCATGGGATAGGGGGGCTGTGCCCAATTTCTCCAAACCGCTATTTATATATTGAGGCTTTACGGAGTAGGTCTCCGCGAAACGGATGATAGCGTCACGGCTCTCTTTTTTCTCTCGCAGTAAATCGTAGCGGTCTTGTTTGGCCAATCCCATTTGGTAGGATTTTTCGGTGAGTCGCATATCTGCGTCGTCTTGGCGCAGTAAGATGCGGTACTCCGCACGAGAGGTAAACATACGGTAAGGCTCGTCTACGCCTTTTGTTACCAAATCGTCGATAAGGACACCGATATAAGCCTCATCCCTTCCGAGGATAAAAGGTTGTCCGCCGTGGCAATTGATGTGGGCGTTGATACCCGCTACCAAACCTTGTCCGCCGGCTTCCTCGTATCCGGTAGTTCCGTTGATCTGTCCGGCGAAGAAAAGATTTCGGATTTGTTTGGTCTCCAAATTGTGTCTTAGCTGAGTCGGGTCGAAGAAATCGTATTCAATCGCATATCCGGGACGATAGATTTGCACGTCACGGAAAGCGGGGATCGCTTGGAGCGCACGAAGCTGGATATCCAAGGGTAGGGAAGAGGAGAAGCCATTTAGGTAGTATTCCTGCGTGGTCTCGCCTTCCGGCTCTAGGAATAGTTGATGTTGCGTCTTGTCGGCGAACGTCACGATTTTCGTTTCGATACTAGGACAATAACGGGGACCGATACTTTTGATCTGTCCATTATAAAGAGGAGAGTCGGGGAGACCTTCCCGTAATATATCGTGGCAAGTCTCGTTCGTAAAGGTAGTCCAGCAACTCAATTGTTTTAATTTACGATGACTGGTATCCATGTAGGAGAACTTATGGAAATCGTTTTCCCCCGGTTGTTCCTCCATTTCATCGAAGTGAACGCTCCGGCCATCGATACGGACCGGTGTTCCGGTTTTCATACGATCTGTTTGGATACCTAAAGAGATAAGTTGCTCGGTAAGTCCGGTCGCCGCAGGCTCGGCGATACGTCCGCCCCGTATCTGGGTTCTTCCGATATGAAGCAGGCCGTTTAGGAAGGTCCCGTTCGTAAGCACCACCGCTCCGGCACGGAATACGACATTCATTCCCGTACGAACGCCGCAGACTTGTCCATGCTCGATAATCAGTTCTTGAACCATGTCCTGCCAGATGGATAGATTCGGCATATTCTCCAGTATGCCCCGCCAGCAATCGATAAAACGGGCACGGTCGCTTTGGGCACGCGGGCTCCACATGGCCGGTCCTTTGCTACGGTTTAACATACGGAATTGGATAGCGGTCTGGTCGGTCACGATTCCCATATATCCGCCTAGCGCGTCGATCTCTCGTACGATCTGTCCTTTGGCGATTCCCCCGACTGCCGGGTTACAACTCATCTGGGCGATCTTGTTCATGTCCATCGTGATCAAAAGCGTCTTTGATCCTAGATTCGCTGCGGCGGCGGCGGCTTCACAGCCGGCATGTCCTGCGCCTACTACTATTACGTCGTAATTGAAAGTCATTTTTATTCCCTTTTATTTTACGCGAAGATAGTGAGTGTTCGTGAAAGAATTCGTTTATATTTGTATAATAAATACATACATTGTTTTCAGGTTTAACGAACTAAAGATTTAAGCTGCTATGAATTCTATTCAATGCCGTATCCTTGTTTTCCTTGTTTTACTGACCTCTTGCTTCAGTCCGGTTTGTGGGAAAGATAAGAAACCTCGTCAAGCGATCGAGAAGTTATCGATCGATGGTCCCTATCTATTGAAAGCGGATGATGGTAGTATGCGTGCGATATCTGTAGATGGGAAAGGCCGGTTATTGGATAAGCATTATAAAAGTATACCTACCACCTTTTCATTCGAGGTGTTTTCCGATAACGGGGAGAGATTGTTTCCGGTAACCATACACTCCGTCTCTCGTCCGAAATGGAAAGATGTGCAACCAGAGAAGACGTTTGTTCTTTCAGATCCACATGCGAACTGGTCTTGTTTCGCCTCCTTGTTAAAGGCGGGAAAAGTGATCGATGCGGACTATAATTGGATTTTCGGGACTAACCAATTGGTAATAATCGGTGACGTCTTTGACCGGGGCGTGGATGTACTCCCTATCTATTGGTTGATCTACAAATTGGAGAAAGAAGCGGAGGATGCCGGTGGAAAAGTGACTTTCTTAATCGGAAATCATGAGACCATGGTTTTGGGAAATGATTTGCGATACGTGAAGAAGAAATATACTCAATTGGCGGATACTTTAGGAATGACCTATCCGGAGCTTTGGCAGAAAAGCGAGTTGGGACATTGGTTGAAAACTCGTAACTCTATACAAGTGGTCGGAGATAACCTGTTTGTCCATGCTGGGTTGAGCAAGGAGTTTTTAGACCGGAATTACGATATCCCTACCGTGAATGAGATCGTGAGCGATGGTCTCTTCTTGACGAAAAAAGAACGTAATATAGATAAAGGCTCCGATCTTTCTTTTATGTTCGCTACGTATGGACCGATCTGGTATCGGGGTATGGTACGTAGCGCGGATAAGTATCATCCGCTAGACCGGGATGATTTGCGGAAAATATTAGAGAAATATAATGTGAACCGCATCTTTGTAGGTCATACCATTTTCGATGATATCACGACTTTCTATCATTATAAAGTGATTGCCGTGAATGTCGATAATCAAGAAAACAAGGAGAAGGAACGAGGCCGTGGCGTCATGATCGAGAAAGACGGCTCTATGTTTGTCGTATATGATTCGGGAAAACAGGAACCGTTGTTGATCGAGTAATATTTGGTGCTTGAGCTGTCAAGGCTGCTACCATCATGGTGGAGGAAGAAGTGCCTCCCCTAATGTGAAGTAATGAGATAGGGAGTGCAACTTTTATGTATCTTAAATCATCTATAAATATAGATATGTTTTAAATGTAGGAGTTATGAAAAAAGTTGTATTACTGTTTATCTTGTTTGTTTTCTCTTTGTCGCGAGCCGATGCTCAAGAGTTCCATTTTATTCCTAGGATTGGCTTGAATTTGGCAAATACTTATCCCGAAAGTTTTGCGGACATGCGTCCGGGGTTAAATATTGGTGTGGCGGAGGAAATACGTTTTAGTAAACTGTTTGCTTTAGAACCGGGTGTTTATTATTCTATGCAAGGTTATCAAAAAGAAAACGCTAAAGGCGAGACAGCCCGGCTAAAGGCGGATTATTTAAATATTCCTATTTACGCTAAATTTTATTTGTATCGGGGGTTCCATCTTTTCGCGGGCCCACAAGTTGGCTTTAATGTAAGGGCGAAAGCTTCGAATTATATTTTCGTCTCGGGTCCTACTCCGGTGCACCAGAGCGAGTACGATTTTTCCGGTGATAAAAAAGAAGAGATCCGGAATTGTGATTTCTCTGTTTCAATGGGGCTTGGCTATACCTTTGACATGGGATTAGTCATCTCCGCCAATTATAATTTAGGATGTACTCATTTCTTTAAGGAGCCGGAATACTCATTAGGTGGAAGCAATCATTTTAGGGGAAAAGATCATAATGGGGTTATTCAATTCAATCTAGGATGGCGTTTCTGATCTCCAGTAAATCGTGAATTAAGAGAGATCGCTTGTTCCTCGTTCAGCCTTGCGACATGGCTACGCAGGCAATGGACTGCTTTCGGGCATTGCTCGTCCGTGGCGTAGCAATACGTGTAATCGTAAGGTATGTCTTCTGTTTTCATATTTGTGTTTTTGGGATTGATCGATGTTTTATCCCCGACATTCCTCCGGCAAGATCGCTAACGCCCTGTTCTCGTTCTCCTCCATGATCTCCCGCTCGCCGGGGCCTTTGTCGTTGATACCGCAAAGATGCAGGATGCCGTGGATGATGGTACGGTGGAGTTCCTCGTTATAATCCGTGTGGAATGTCTCGGCGTTTGTCCTGACCGTATCGAGGCTGATGAACAGGTCACCCGAGATCTTATTTCCTTCCGTATAATCGAAGGTGATGATATCCGTGTAATAATCGTGTTGGAGATATTGGCGGTTTACCTCCAATATCTTCTCGTCGGAACAGAAGATATAGCTGATATCTCCCGTTTTCTTTCCGTATGTCTCGGCCACTGCCTTGACCCAGCCGCTAACCGCTCTTTTCTTGATTGCCGGAAGCTCGATATCTTCGGCGTAATATGCTATTGCCATAAGGTCTATTTATCGTATTGAAATTTCGTTACAAATGTAATCATTCGATTTTAAATAGATTCATTTCAAATCTATTGATTGTATAGAATGTTAAAAGAACAGGTAAGCCATCGCTATCGCCGCTATCGCCCCGGCCAGATCCGCTAACAAGGCGCATTGTACCGTATAGCGGGTATTACGGATACCTACGCTACCGTAGTAAAGAGCAACTACATAGAATGTCGTATCGCAAGAGCCCTGAACGATGGATGACAGGCGACCGACGAAAGAGTCCGCTCCATACGTGTTCATGGCGTCCAGCATCATGCCCCTAGCCCCGCTCCCGCTTAACGGTTTCATCAACATGGTAGGCAGCGCTTCCACGAAATCCGTGTTGAGTTCTATCGAAGCAATGCCGAAACGAACGCCTTGTATGATGAAATCCATCGCTCCGGAAGCCCGGAAGACACCGATACCTACTAGGATAGCTACCAGATAAGGAATAATCGTTATAGCAGTCTGGAAACCTTCTTTCGCCCCCTCTATAAAAGCATCATATACATTGATCTTTTTACGCATGCCGCTGATGATAAATCCGCAGATAATGGTAAAAAGAAGCGTGTTGGCGAATAAGGTCGAATACAAGGAAACTTGCTCCTGTTCCATCGAGTTGAATAACCATACCAGGCCTCCGATAAATAACCCCAGTCCCCCGAAAAACAGGATTAGGTTCCGTTGGAGGATATTGATCTTCTGCCGTACGCAAACCGCTAAAATAGCGACTAGGGTTGATGTGAATGTAGCAAGCATGATCGGCAGGAATACGTCTGATGGATTCGCCGCTCCTAACTGCGCCCGGTACATCATGATGGTGATCGGGATCAAGGTCAGTCCCGAGGCATTGATGCATAAGAACATCACCATGGAGTTGCTGGCGGATTCTTTATTCGGGTTTAATTCCTGTAACTGTTGCATGGCTTTCAATCCCATTGGCGTGGCGGCATTATCCAGTCCCAGTAAATTTGCCGATAGGTTCATGAAGATAGAACCGGTCACGGGATGGTCTCTTGGGATATCCGGGAAAAGCTTGCTGAATACGGGAGCCGCCAATCGTGCGAACGTTTGTATCACCCCCCCCTTCTCGCCGATCTTCATGATGCCCAGCCAAAGCGACAAGATCCCCGTTAATCCTAACGAAATCTCGAAACCCGTCTTAGCCGAGGCGAAAGAAGCGTTGATAATCTCGGTAAAAACAGCGGTATCCCCACCTATGACCAATTTACCGATAGCCACTACAAAAGCGATTAAGAAAAAAGCGATCCAAATATAGTTTAGTACCATAATAAATATATATTGGTCACAAATTTAGGAATTAATTGCCAATTGATTTGTATTTTTGCTTTTTGAATAACAAATAGATCCAAGATGAAGATATTAGTGACATACGACATGTTCCGCGAGGGATTTACCGAGTTGGAAAGTAAGTACGAGGTAACCTTTCCCGAAGGAAGAGATTTTACGTATGAGGAGGTTTTCGAGATGATACCGGAGTACGATGTGCTCTGCTCCATGTTCGATTTCCCGGTAAACAAAGAGTTGATCGACCATGCGTCGAAATTGCGGCTGATCGCTAACTACGCCGTTGGTTATAATAATATCGATGTGGCCTACGCCCTCGAGAAAGGCTTGACGGTGGCGAATACGCCTGATCCTGTCACGGCCCCTACCGCCAATATCGCTTTAGGCTTGATGCTGGATACCGCCCGGCGTATCACGGAATGTGATCGTAAGCTGCGTACGCTTGGTAAGGATATGAAGGTCGGTGTACTGGAGAACCTCGGTATGCCGGTTACCGGACAGACCTTGGGTATTATCGGTATGGGACGTATCGGCAAGGCTTTGGCGAAACGGGCGAATGCTTTGGGCATGGATGTGATCTACCACAATCGCCGTCAGCTTTGCATCGAGGACGAGACCAAATTGAATGTTACCTACGTCTCCAAGGAAGAGCTTCTGGCGAAAGCCGATTTCGTATCCTTGAACGCCCCTTATACCCCCGATACCTATCATATCCTCGGCGAGGAAGAGTTCAAGCAGATGAAGCCTTCCGCCATCTTGATCAACACGGCCCGTGGCCCGTTGGTGGACGAGCATGCCTTGGTAAAAGCCTTGCGAGAAGGTACGATTCATGGTGCCGGTTTGGATGTATTCGAGTTTGGAGACTATCCTCTCCCCGAGTTATTGGAAATGGACAACGTGGTATTAACCCCTCATATCGGCACCCAGACGATGGAAACCCGTATCATTATGGCACGCACGGTATGCAACAACGTGATCGGGTTCTTGGAGGGCGATCGTCCCGTATCACGGGTACTCCGGCCATGACGGCGGCGTTTATCCTATCCGAGCTACAGTCGGTCGGTACACCCGAGAAGGCGGTTCATTTGAGCCGCTTTTTCAAGACTGGTCCAGGTCAATATGGCGAGGGCGATCAGTTTCTCGGGCTGGTTGTCCCGCAAACCCGCAGCATAGCGAAGGCTAATAAGGCGACTCCTTTCGATGAGCTGCAGCTGTTGCTGGATAGTCCGTGGCATGAGGCACGTCTATGTGCCTTGCTGATTTTGGTCTATCGTTTCCAGGATCGGAAAGCGATGCCGGAAGAGCGGGAAGCCATCTTCCGATTCTATCTGAAGAATATACGGCGTTGCAATAACTGGGATTTGGTAGACTTAACCTGTCGGGATATCGTCGGCGAGTATTTGGTGGACAAAGATCGTTCCCTCCTCTACCGTTTGGCGGAAAGCGAGAATTTATGGGAACAACGGATCTCGATCGTCTCTACGTGGGCATTTATCCGTCGGAATGATTTTGGGGATACCTTGGAGTTATCTGAACGGTTGATCGGTCATAAACACGATTTGATGCATAAGGCGGTTGGGTGGATGCTGCGTGAGGTCGGCAAAAAGGAGCGGCAGACGCTTACCGATTTCTTGGAACGCAACGCTACTCGTCTTCCTCGTACGGCGCTTCGTTACGCTATCGAGCATTATCCGGAACCCGAGCGGCAATATTTTCTAAAGAAGAAATAACATGGATACAAAGACCATCTCTTTACTTCGTGAATGGGCGAAAACGTACAATACGGAATCGTTTATCAAGGATGATCCGGTTCGATTCCCCCATCGGTTTACGGAGAAACGGGATATTGAGATATCGGCTTTCCTGACGGCGTGGATCTCTTACGGTCGCAGGGCGCATATTCTCCAAAAAGCGGAAGAGCTACACCGGCTGATGGGCGAAAGTCCTTACGAGTTTATCCGTACCGGAGAGACTTCTTTCGCTCCCCTACGGAACCGCCCGGTTCGCGGGCGGGATACCTTTTACCGTTTTTATACCTATCATGATCTGCATCTCCTTTGTTGTCGCCTAAAGGATATATACGATACCTACGACTGTATGGAAGACGCTATGGCCGCCGCTGGTCCTTGCGAAGATCCTATCTTGCGGTTGCGACAACTTTTTGCAGATCTCAATGGCATTCCGGTCTTGCACGGGACTTCCGCTTGTAAGCGTCTGGCGATGTTCTTGCGTTGGATGGTGCGTACGGATGGTATCGTCGATCTCGGTATCTGGAGAACAGCCGTGCATCCCCGCCAATTAATCATCCCGTTGGATACGCATGTGCACCAGATCTCCTTGCGCTTGGGCTTGACAGGCCAAAAAACCGCTACCCTTCGTACGGCCCGTGAGATAACGGACGCATTGGCGAAAGTCTTCCCCGATGATCCTTGTCTGGGGGATTTCGCCTTATTTGGCTACGATATAAATCAAGAATAAAAAGATATGGAAGAAAAGAAGATAAATAACATCTCGTCTGTTTGCGTGTATTGCGCATCCAGCACGAAGATTCCCCCGGTTTATTTTGACGCCGCCAAGGAATTGGGGCGTCTTTTGGGAGAGCGAAAACTACGGGTAGTCATTGGTGCCGGGAATATCGGTTTGATGTGCGCTGTCTCCGACGCTGCGTTAGCGGCTGGTGGAACGGTAACGGGCGTTATCCCCCATTTTATGGTGGAGCAGGATTGGTATCATAAAGGCTTGACTGAGTTGATTGAGGTCGAGACGATGCACGAGCGTAAACAGCTCATGGCAAACCTCTCGGATGCGGTGATCGCCCTTCCCGGTGGATGCGGTACATTAGAGGAACTTCTGGAGATCATCACTTGGAAACAACTCGGTCTCTACCTCAATCCGATCGTAATCCTCAATATTAATCATTACTATGATCCCTTGTTGGAACTTTTGAGGAACGCCATGAACGAGAATTTCATGCGTCCCCAGCACGCCAAGATGTGGGCGGTAGCCGACACGCCGGAAGAAGCTATCCGTCTCATCCACGCCGAGCCGAAATGGGACGCAAGCCTTCGGAAGATCGCGGCGATTTAATACTATTAGGCGAAAGGAGACGCAGCACGCTACGTCTCTACAATTAAAAATGAATATGATAATGAAAAAACTAGGTTTATTAATGATGTTGTTGATCCTGTCAAGGATCGCTTTGTTCTGCCAGGCACAGACGGCGGGTATCGAGGAGAAGGAAGTGCTTAGGAATGAAGATGTGATTTTCCATCAGATTGATGAGCATACATGGTTTGGAACAGGTCATTTAATGGCGAACGAGAGCCTGTATCTGGTCGAGGGAGAAACGAAAGCGATCTTGATTGATGCCGGAACAAAGATCAAGGATTTGGATAAGCTCGTGGCTTCCATCACGGATAAGCCGGTTACGCTGGTCGCCACGCATGTGCATCCGGACCATACAGGCTCGGCTATCGATTATTTCCCGGAGATTTATATCAATCCGGCTGATACGATAGGTATACCGGAATTTATGCCGAATTATAAAGGCAAAGTTTGTTTCCTTGAAGACGGTGAAATCCTAGATTTAGGTGGGCGTATCCTAGAGATAGTCTTTACTCCCGGGCATACTCCCGGCTCAACCACTTTTGTGGATAAGGATGCCGCTTATGGTTTTAGCGGCGATTCGTTCGGCTCCGGTAATCTATTGCTGGGAGTTGACCTCTCTACGCTCATATCCACTTGTAAGAAGATGAGTGCGGTGATCGAGAAATATGATATCAAATACCTCTACCCCGGACATTATTTCGGAATGAACAAGGAAACCCCTCAACGGGTAAAGGATCTAATCACGATGAGCGAGGAGATCTTATCCGGTAAAGCGCAAAGCGAGCCTAACCCCAGCGGCCTGATGGGGTTAGACCGGATATACACGAAGTATGGTGTCCGTATAAATTATAAAGAAGAAAGTATGAAATGAGGGGACCTTTAGATTCTGAACCCGATTTCACTGATAATCTTCAATTCAAGCAATTTCTCCAATATTAATCTATCCATATGAGAGTGAGCGGTTTTTCCGTGTGCTAACTTATATACACGGAAGCCGCTGACATTGAATTCTTTCCCTAATTGATCATACAAGCTTTTCTTGTTTGTCTTAAACCAGTAATTAAATAAGTTCTTCATAATCCGACTTTTGTAATTATCTTTCATTGTACGTTGTTAAAGAGCGTATTTTTACCTACCAGAATTGTAAGTGATGAAAACGAATAGCTAAAACGATCGTTTATATTAGCCAAAAAGTTTGTTTGATGAAGTATTGGTAAAAGATGAATCTCTTATTTTGTGAAAGTGCTGAATAACTTTTAGTTAAATCGCATTTTTGGTCTCAAAAGAATTTCATATATTTGCGGCATGAAAGGGTAAAAAACGACTAGTTGAAACGATGGTTTAAGCTAGTCGTTTTAAAGAAGCACTTAGGAATGAAGATGTGCTTTTCCATCAGATTGATGGGCGTACATGATTTGGAACAGGAAATTTAATAGCAAACGAGAGCCCGTATCTAGCCGAGGGAGAAACGAAAACGATCTTGATTGATGCAGGCCAATAGTAGCCTATATATTTATTATAGGTAAAGGTGGAATAGCCCCCTCCTTCATGCATGCATCCCCACTGTCACCCTCTTGGCATTCGTAATCGGTTTGGGTAAGCCCTTTATAGAGAGGAGTGCATATCTATGATTGCGATATCTTCTTTTCCCATCATGGCCAATAATGTGCTGCAATTTGAGGCGTATCCGGATGTGTAGGTTATCGCATACTTATTTTTAAGGTAGGCTTATTGTATATTTCCATATACGCTCTTGTTTCCTGTCGTGTGATTCAGTAAAAACATGTACGTGTTTCCTGAAAAACATGTACGACTTTTTCCAAAAACACGTACGTGTTTTGCGGAAAGTATAATCGCCATTTTAAGATGTTTATGTTCAATGATTTATATAAGAACATTATTTATGTGCTTATTGTCTAGGATTTGCCTTGGGATACGTATGCTCTAAATAGACTCCGGATACTGAAAATCGGGTGGGAAAAGTAAACAGGGATCGTTGGCAAACTTACCAGCGATCCCACTAAATCCCTATTATAATTTCGCTTGATTCACTTGCGGCGTGCGGATACCCGGTTTCAATTCTCCGTTGATGATGGTTAATCGGCCATCTTGGATAACCGCTCCCGCTCCGGCACGGGCCAACTGCTCATATTCGCCCAGATCGCTCCATGCTTTCGTGGATAGGTCGTATTGAAGTAAGGTGGTATTGAATCGGTACCATTCTACCGGATGGTGCATATAGGCCTTGGCTTCGGCTTGCAGGCGGGTAATGGCCGCTGAATCTCGCGCTGCCTCCGCTTTCGCTAAATGGATCGGTCGGGCGATGGCGGCTAGGAAACAATCGTAGTTCACACCTCCCATAAATAAGATTTTATCCGTTTGGAAAGTCACGGCACAGCCTCCTGTTAGGGTACGGTTCGCTCCGTCCTTAAACGGGGGAAGAACGGTCTCTCGTTGCCAGGTAAAAGTTGCCGGGTCGAATACCAATACATCCGTCGGGACGATCGGTTCCTCTTCGTTTAGGATGGGCTGGAAGCCTCCGGCTAGATAGATACGTGTGCCGTTGGGACTTTCTCCGGCCGCTAATACCGGTTGTACACGGGCTGCTCCCGGGAAGTCCGGTAGTTGTTCCCATCCCTTTTCGATATTCGCTAGGTTGAGGCGTAAGAAGGTATGGCAGGGCTGTCCGTTCTCATTTCCCCCTGCTACGTAAATCTCCTGTCCGGTAAAAGCGGCCGAGAGATTATCCATTGGAGACGGTAAGGAGGGTAAGGCGCAAACCGCTACCTCTCCTTTCGTGGGGTTATAGGAGATGCGGGAGACCTCTACCAAGGAAGAATCACTGTTGTTTCCTCCGATGCAAACGATACCTTCCGGGGTGGAAACCGTAGCGCCGTAGGCGACGGGACGAGGCAGTCGGTCGATCTCTTTCCAGCCTTCGGGAAGAAGGACGAATATCTCGCTATAATATCGTTTGGCTCCTCCCTTGGTGACGGGTTTGTCCGGAAAGTTGCAACCTCCGGCAACGATCAATACGCCGTTATGGATGCCGGCGAACGGGGCGGAAACGCCAAGGGAAGCCGTATCGGCTGCTCCCGGTAGATCCGGTAATTTTGTCCAGTTTATCATGGTGTTCTGTTTTTTAGATACAGGCTGGCCGCATCCCGCTACGCAGAGTAGCAGGAGGAACAACCAGCCGGTGATTTGTTGTTTATTATGCATAGCTTATTCTTTTATTGCCCGGAACGTAGAGGCCGGCATGCCCGCCTCGTTTACAAGATTCGCTCTCGTGAAGGGTTGCCAGCCGTAGCGTACCAGCTTCGGGTGAGTCACTTGATCGTTCCACACCTTTACTTTCCCGTTCTCTATCACGGCTTGCGCCGGATAGTAAAGTCCTTCCTGCTCGGCGATCTCGAATGTACGGATGGGGTTCCCATCGGAAGTTCTCAAGCCCTTTGCGTAATCGAAAGTGATATAGGCGGCGTTATCGGTAAACGTTGCGCTGCGGAACAAAGGGCCGGATGGGATTACGTTATGTCCGTAGGTCTTGTTCAAGGCCCAATGTGCCAGTCGTTCGCCAATCTCTTTTTTTCGGGTAGGGTGAACGTTTAAAGAATCCCCGCGATCGCTACTAACGGCCATACCCGTATTCGATACGGTTTGCGCCAGGCGGCGTTGGCTGTCCCTGAACCAAGTCCAACTCGGGCGGTCTATGCTGGATAGTTGGACATAGTAGAAAGGCAGGTCTGCGTTCCAATTCTGGCGCCAGCTGTTCACCAATAGCGGGAATAATCGTTCGTGTACTTCCATATTATGGGCGTTCGATTCTCCTTGGTACCAAATAATCCCTTTGATGGGATATCGATGAAGGGGTTGGATACCCGCCTCGAACAGATAACAAGGCTCATACGGATGGCGTTGGAGCGGGTTGGACGCTTGCTTGATGTTTAAGGCCGCCCGTTCACGTACCCAATCTTGGATAAAGTCGTTCTTCGTCCAATCCTGTAAGATATCCGGAAACTCGAATTCCAGTGTTTTCCGGTCGATCCATGCCTCCGTAGGCGAGCCGCCAACAGCGTTCAATATCAATCCTACGGGTACTTGTAAGCTATCGGCCAGCATACGCCCGAAGGCAAATCCTATGGCCGAGAAGCGTGCGGTATTCCGCGTGTCGCATACTTCCCATTGGGCGTCATGGTAATATTGCAGGCGGTTCAATGAATCCAGTACGGAAGCGTCCCATTCCACGGCGTAGGTCTCCCAGCGGGGCTTTAGGTCGAATAAACGGATTTGCGAGTGTTGTTTCGCGTAATCCAATTGTTGCTGTTGTTCTTCCTTTACGCTCTCGTTTACCCGGAACGCCATGTTGGATTGTCCGGAGCATAGCCAGACTTCCCCGGCTACTACATCCCGATAGTTCAGCGTGCGGCTGGGGGTAGAAACCGTTAAGGTATAGGATTTCCCGCTTACCCGCAAGGGATCGAGCGTGACAGTCCATTTCCCGTTCGTACCGGCTACGGTCTCCTTCCTTTGTCCGGCGAGGGTAACGGTTACTTTCTCCCCTTGGTTGGCGATGCCAGATATAGGAAGCGGTTGATCCCGTTGCAAGACCATCCGGTCCGAATAGATGGCAGGAAGCTGTAAGCCTCCGTAATCGCCGGTTAGCGCCCCATAAACGGTGCGGGCCAAGATACCGGCACCTTCAGCGTTTGGATGCAATGCGTCGGGCAATAGATCCGGACGGTCGTATAATCCTTCCTGCAAATCGACCAAGGTCGCGCCGGCTATCCGGGCGATTTCTTCGATAAGCGCTTGCTCCATCCAGTACCAGTCTCTTGTACCGGATTTAAAACGAGGATGGCGGTGAGATATCGGAGTCATACGGCAAACCCATACCTTGCATTTCGGATTGGCTTTCCGGAAAGATTCGATCAAGGAAAGATAATCCCGAACGAAATCGTCCCGGTAATTCGGCCATGCCCGAGGGTCCGTATCGTTCAATCCCAGATGGATGATCACGTAATCCCCGGCAAACCTCAGTGCCTTTTGATACGCCTCTTGTTGGGTATAAGGACGATATCCCTTGTTTAATAAAGTAGCCCCGCTATGCCCGAAGTTCTCCACTTCGTAGGCATCTCCAAGCATCTGTTGCAATTGGGCCGGGTAGCAGTTTGTTTCCCTGTTCTCGATTCCGTAGCCGTAGGTCACGCTATTACCTACGCAAGCCACCTTGATTCTTTGCGCTTGCCCCATGAGAGCGAAAGCGAGGAAGATGGATAAGATTCCTATTATTTTTCTCATTTCATTCAACCGAATTAGACGTTATTTAAGTTGTTTATCTGGAGAGTAAACCAGTCCTTCCACCGCTTTCTCTCCATCCGGGGTGACGCAAACGAACGTAAACATCCATTTCACCAGACGGACCTCGGGGGTATTGAACGTACCGACCGGAAGCTTCATGAACACCTTGTTCCAGCCTTTTTCCAGATGGACCGGGGTTGGTTTACGGCTTACGCAGTTCTCGTTCCCCAGTGGGATCTCATTGGACTTCTCCCGGTGGGTAGCGGTCCATACGGGGGGCGTTATCTCTTGATCATTTACCCAGATACGGCTCTCTTTATAATCCCATTTCCCTTGTGAGGGAGGAAGATCCATCTCCGAGCGCCCGTAATTCTGGAATTCGATCCACGCCCCTACGTCTTGCGCCTTGGGCGAATAGATCCAAGTCCATGCGTAAGCGGTATGATTCGGCTGCGGGTCCTTATAGACACCGGGAACCAGCGGTCCCCAGACATGGCGCAGGTAGATTCCGGCACCGATGGCGTCGTGCGTGCCGTAGCTTTTCCCTTCATAGGTATATTGCGTCTGAAGCGCCTTTTCCGGAGGGAAAGAGCGGGTCAGTTCCCCATCATTCGGGAAAGGGTCGGTGATACGCCATCTCACGTTGGTTTGCTTGACGTAGGCGAACGGGTATCCTTGGAAATGATGTTCTTTATGCCATAACATCCGCCGCTCAAAATCGACAAATGCCTTATGCTCCTCGTTATCGGGATCGATAGGCAGCATCGTTCCGTTCTTATCGAAATATTGATAGCCGCCGCCCAACCAAGAACGTTCGGCGATCGCTAATAGATTCGGATACAAATTATTCTCCCGGATCAATTTGTCCTCCGGCTGTACGACCCGGTCGTGCCATACGGCAAGGATCGTACCCGCCAAATCATGGCTTCCTTGCGGTTCATTGTAAATACGGCTGGTGTACAAGGCGATTAAGTCGGCGAACGTATCAAAATGGTTGATATAATGGAAACGGGAGTCGATCGCAGGAATGCCCGGTCGCGCTTTTCCCCGGTAACTCCACATTTGCTCCATGTCGATCTCACCCGGCTTGTACTTCCATCCCGGGTTCCAAGAGATCACTTGTTTCCCTTTCGCACGGATATAAGCGACCATCTCGGGTACGAACTTTGGATTGGTAAACTTTACCTCGTCGGTCCCGATATGTAAGTAAGGAACCTCCTCGAATACCTCGCAAACCTCGTCCATCAATAGTTTTAAGATCGCCATACCCTCCTTGCTCTGCATATCATGACGGAACGCCCGGATGAAAGCGTCGCTATGCCCCGGCATATCGATCTCCGGGATCAATAGTACGTTATGCTCCTTGCAAAAGCGAACCAGCTCCTTTGCCTCCTCGATCGTGTAATATTTTCCGGGCATACGGCTCATATTGCAGCTGTCGTTCAGCATCGGAAAGATCTTGCTCTCCAGACGCCAAGCTTGGTTCTCCGTGAGATGCCAATGAAATACGTTCATCTTGTAGCGGGAAAGTACCTCGATCTCCCGTTTCAGTTCTTTCATGGAGATATAGCTCCGCCCCGCGTCTTGCATGAATCCTCGTATGCGGAAAGCGGGCCAGTCGGTGATCTCGCAGCCTTGGATGGAATATCGCTTTCCTTGCCGCTCGGTCAGTTGGCGCAAGGTTTGTATCGCCCAATAAGCTCCTTGCTCGGATACCGCCCGGATGGTTATCCCCCGGGAAGAGACGCTTAGTTGATAAGCCTCCTCGGAGTTGAGGGGGATTCCGTCCAATTTGTCAACCAAGGAAACCTCTATCTTGTATCGGCTATCCGGTTGGACGCTTACCGGCAGCTCCTCCAAGAATTCCATTAGGATGGAACGGAGTTTCCCTTCGGAAGAAACCGCGATTTCCTTCGAATGGAACGAAGCGTTTGTCCGGACGTATTTTTGGGGCAAGGGCAATAAAACAGGATTCCGGGCCTGTAAAGACCCGGAAATGCCTATATATACAATAAGAATAAGATTCAGTATTGATCTCATAGATTGTTTCTCTAAGGAATAAGATCTGTTAGCTTAATGGCTTGGAAGGTCATATGCGCCACGCTTGACTCGTAGAAGATTCCAACCGTTTCCTTATCGATCATGGAGAGACAGGAATATCCCCAGCCCTCGGCCTCGTCTAATAAGACTTGATGCTCCGTGGGCCAAGTAAGTCCACCGTCCAGACTCGCCTTGATCGTGATATGATTACGCCCTTTCGTCGTGTTCGGGTTGGAGAAGAGTAGAAGGTCCTTGCCGGTGATGTTATCCTTGGCGTTTACCTTGATCAAGCTGGCCATACAAACGGATTCCTGTAAGGCGCTACGACTGGAAGGATGCTCCGTCCATGTCTTGCCTAAATCCTTTGTAGTGGCTACGGCACGGCTACCGCCTCGGTTATCGCGCATATTTAGCATCAATATGCCCGGTTCTACCTCGGCAACTTGCGCCTCGGTGGTATTCGTGCGGGCCAAGTTGTGTAGATGCCATGTTTTCCCTCGGTCTTTGCTGTACATGATACCGGCGTTTGGCACACGGGTAGCGTCGATAAACTGGATGGGGAAGACCAAAGTACCGTCTTGCATCGTGATGCCTCGTCCCGGGCCTTGCAATAAGAAATACCAAGACGGGTCTTTTACTTGAGACGTGATGTTGATCGGTTCACTCCATGTCTTGCCGTCGTCCTCGCTTTTCACGAGCATAAGTTGGGCGGTCTCGTCCGGTGTCATTCCCGGCATGGAGTTCCACCAGGCACGTTCGTTACCCATACCATGCGTCCATGCGGCTACTACCCAGATCGTATTGGTCTTTTCGTCTACCAAGATCGATGGGTCTCCCACGCCGTTTTGTCCGTGGGGCAGGCCATCCGTTTGTTTGAAAGTCATGGCTACTCGCATCGGTTCCCAAGTTTGTCCCTTATCGGTACTGCGGCTTACTCCGATATCGATTTTCTCTTGCAGGTCCACGCTGCTATTATAGCGAATATCGTAGACTCCGAGTAATGTTCCGTTATTCGTCGTCACTAATCCCGGGATGCGGAAGGCCGCCGATCCGTCATCCCCGGCTTGGCGTACGCCGATACCTACATGGCGTTCGTCCACCTTTCCTTTCCAAGTGATGTTGATCGGTTTGTTGTTGATCTGTGCGTTAGGCATCGTGGTCGCTACTTTTGCCAATAAGGAAGTCTCAGGCTTCATCTGGATACTTACCCAGAAATAGTTGATGCCTTTAAGCATCGGTTGCTTAGAGGTTAGTTTTACCGTGCGCGACAAGGGGGCGGTAACCTCATCTTGCCGTACGGAATAAGATTCAAGAGCCTTACGGGTATTTCCCGGTATATGGCTGGATATGTACGTAACGGGACTGAAATGTTCCCCTTTGCGGGATGGAGCTTCCACTCCGCTATAAAATAGACGTATCGCTTGGATGTCCGACAGGTCGACATTGTCTCCGATCTGTATCGTGATCTCGTTTAATACATCCCCTTTTTGGGCCGGTATCCGCATCTCGTAAAGTACGTTATCGATCCGGTCTATCAAGATGGGGATTTGTTGCTCTCGCACATAAAGACTGTCTGCCGCAAAAGCCGTTTGTACGATGAAAAGAAGGCAGAAATACAGGAAAGTTTTTTTCATGATGTTTTTTGTTTGTAGGTTGAAATTAATAGATATGTGAATTCCAAAGGTAGCGATATTCATTCATATGAACAAAGCCCCTTTGGAATTCGTGCCAAAAACCTAGTTATATCCAATCGCCTTAAACCTATGTACGATTAGTATCCGGGAGTCTGTTTCAATGCGGGATTGTTTGTCAATGCCCCTTCATTGATCGGCCATAATAAACGTGATTCTTGTGCTGTGGTATATTTTAATACATAATCCTTACCGAAGCGTCTCAAGTCGTACCAACGTTTACCCTCAAAGAAGAACTCGCGAAGTCTCTCTTTAAGGATAGCTTCCATCACATTCTCGTCGCCCGCCTCAAACGGGTTATCGTTATAGAAACTTCCTTTGTCATTCGGATAAGCCACCTCGTTCTTATGTGCGTTAAAATATTCGGAACCGTAAGCACGCTCGCGAACGGCGTTGATCTCTGTAGAAGGATCTTCTCCGAGCAAGGCCTTAGCCTCGGCTAATAATAGCAAGGCATCCGCATAGCGATAGATAGGATAATCATCGTACCAACTTCTTTCGTTGCTACCTTCCAAGGTGGTTCCTTGGAACTTGTATTGGATTGGTGCGATATATTCCAAGGTTCCGTCTTCGTGCTTTTTGTAAACCGCCTTCAAGGTACCTTTCAAGCGGGTATCACCTTCGCGGAATGATTTTAGGTAATGATCTTTCTTTACTTGGTAGCGCATTAAGCCTTGTAGGTTGTATCCCGGTATTTCAAGGAATGGAGTTCCTGTCTCGTCACAGTAGCCTGCCATGTACTCACGTTGAGGTACCATATTGTTACGCCAGTTATAGTCTCTCCACATCATGAAATCATCCTCCTTACCACTATGGAGCGCAAAGATCATCTCGCTGTTCTCCTTATTGTTGAAAGAGAAAACGTCCGTGAATTTCTCTTGCAGCTTTAAGTTGCCGTTTTGTTGAAGATCTTGCAAGGCTGTCTTGGCTACGGTATAATCGCCCGTGCCGCCACCCATCTGGCGTCCGCTCCATAGATAAACCTCACCTTTCAGCATCAAGGTAGCGGGTTTAGACCAATAACACTTTCCTTGTTTATAAGAATAATCTCCGCCAAAAGCTTTTTCCGAGGCATCGATATCCTTCTTGATCAGATCCATCACCTCACTCGCTGGAGAAGCGGCCTTATCAAGGTGAGAGATATCCAATTCGCTACCTAAGGTTGGCTCCGTAGTAATGATAACGTCTCCCCAAGAGCGTAACAAATGGAAATAGATATAGGCGCGTAAACCGTAAGCCTGCCCTAAGTAATAGTTCTTTTCGGCCTCGCCTAATAAATCGGTCTCGTTCGTTCTACGGATCATCAAGTTGATTTGGTTCAGTGTCGTATAAAAATTAGCGAAGTTGCTGATACCTGTAAACTCTGCGTTGATCGTGTTGTATGAGAAACGCTCTACGCCTTGGGTAGCCTCGCCTCCGAATGGCTGATCTCCGTAGATGTCCGAGCGAGGTTCGCCCAATACGAATATGTTATAACTGGATTGTGAACGGAGCAATCCGTGTAAACCTATGTTGAATGCCTTAAACTGGTCCGGGGATTTCCAATAGTTTGCGTCGGAAATACTACTTACGGGTTCCATGTCCAAGGAGTCGCATCCGCTGAAATTCAGTAATGAGACTGCTGCCATCATGGCTATAATTATCTTTTTCATAAATGTCTGTCTTTTTTAATGGGTTTGACTAAAATGTTACGGATAAACCAAGAAGAACCGTTTTAGGAGTTGGGTATCTACCGTTATCAAGACCTTGACCATAGGTAGTATCTACCGCCGGTTCCGGAGATACACCGGTATATCCTGTGATGTAGAACAAGTTTTGTCCGGTTACATAAACAGAGGCATTGCTCATCAAGGCTTTGTTAATCCATTTCTTTGGTAGGTTCCAAGTCAATGTGATTTCACGTAAAGCTAGATAATCACCCTTTTCGTAGAAGCGGGAGCTGTTGTTGTCAACTGCTGTCAAGCCATTGTTGGAGCGAGTAATATTCTTCTTGCTCAACTGATCGGCATAGTAGAACTTAGGTATATCCGTATCCTGGTTTGTCTCCGACCAACTGTCTTTCACCATATCGATGATGTTAAACGAACCTTGATATTGTCCAAGTGAACGTGCGGCTAAGTCGTTATACAGCGTATGCCCTAACGCATAATCAAAACGAGCGTATAAAGAGAAATCCTTATAGCCTAATGTCGTGGAGAAACCACCGGTTACTGTCGGGAAAAGATTACCTACTTTCACGCGGTCTAGATTGTTGATTACGCCATCATTGTTCAAGTCTGCCCAACAAACGTCACCCGGCTCGATCGGTTGCTTACCTGCCTTATCCTTTAAAGCTTCCCATGCGGCGGGGCCATACAATTCTCCAATTGCGTCGTAGCGGTTATTGGCATTCGCTTTCACGTCATCCCAATCCTTGAAGATATGATCTTGCTTGAAGGCAAATAAATCACCCAGCTTACCACCTTCTTGTTTTCCGCCAACCCATACGACTTCACCCTTTTGCGGGTCGTATACTTGGTAACCTCCTTGGCGGTTATTTTCGTTCCCATTGGCCGGAAGCTTGACAATCTTGTTCGCTACCGTAGATAAGTTTGCTGATACATCCCAACTGAATCCGTTTACGTTGTTTAGGATATTCGCTTTTACTTCCATCTCGAAACCTTGGTTACGTAAAGTTCCCAAGTTGGTTTTGATGCTGTTGAAACCAGTGTAATTGGGTAAATCCAAATCTGTCAACAAATCGGAAGTCGTACGATTATAATAGTCTAGGATAAAGCTCAAGCGATTGTTGAAGAATCCTATATCCAAACCTACTTCGAAAGATTTACTTTGCTCCCAACGTAATCCACCGTTTACCAATTTGTCATTATAGAAACCTACAGAGCCATCATAGTTTGTTATGATCGATCCGTTCGCGTCTTTCTGCCCATAGCTACCATATACGTCGTAGTATCCTAATCCGTTTACGTTACCGTTCACACCGTAGCTGATACGAGGCTTCAGGTTAGAGATCACATCTACCAACTTCGATTCCTTAAAGAACTCCTCTTCCATGATATTCCAACCAGCAGAGATACCCGGGAAGAAGCCCCAACGGTTATCGCTCAACTTGGAGATTCCGTCATAACGAGCTACGACCGATAATAGGTATTTGTAATTGTAGTTATAGTTTACACGGGCAAAGCCAGAAAGGATACGATAGCCTTCCTTGTAGCTATAGGTATAGGTACGATTACTACCAGCGTTCAAAGTAGGGATGTCATCCGACGGAGAATTTTCGGTCCTTGCGTTCAGCGTATATTGATGCCAATTGAAATACTCGCCACCAAGCATTGCCTCCAGATTGTGTTTTTCTTTGAATGTGTCTGTGTACGTCAAAGTAACACTATGTTGCTGTTGGTTCTGCTTTATATATTTGGCCTCAGCCTTACGGGTAAGATTCGGGCTAGTGGCGTTTTGTTGTTGGTAAGATTTCTCGAACTTATCTGTTTGATCGTCTACGTGGTATAGGGCGCTATTCTCTTTCAAGATTAATTTCTTCGGGATGATCTCTAGATCAAAACCGATATTATAGGTAGAGCGGCGGGTTCCATTCGTATTCGTTAATTTATCTTTGTAGTAAAGAGGGTTTCCATCACCCGTGCCGAAGCCTGAAGCGGGAGATCCGTCTTCCATGTATGGGTTCCATGTAGGGCGTTGGCTCATTGTGCGATAGAAGAACTCATATGATCCGATCCAAAGACCCGGCTGGCGAGACCATGTATAAGTCGTTCCAGCGTTGACTGTCAAGATCGGAAATATCTTATAGGATCCATTGAATGTCCCGGAGAAACGCTCGTAGCTGGTTCCCTTAATGAGACCGTCTTCTTTGTAGTAACCTAAGCTGGCTGCGAATGTACCTTTGTCGTTACCTCCTGTGATATTGATATAATGATCTTGCGTGAAAGAAGGGTCTTGGAAGGCTGCGTCTTTCATTTGCCCTGAGTAATCCTTGAATAAGATTTGTTTATTCGGATCGGTTGGGTCTTGCATTTGTTGCCAACCTTCTGCCAAGAGGCCTTTGGTACTGTCATCCAAATAACGGATATCAAATAGGTCATTCCCGATACCGTATCCCATTTGGTTATCCATGCCTGAACGTCCAGTTCTTTGGTATCCTAAGCGATTGTAGTAAATATAATCGTGAGCGTTTAAGTAATCATAACCTGTGCGAGCAAAGTTGGCACCTCCCTTGAACTTGTAAGAGACGGAAGCGGATCCTTCTTTGCCACGTTTCGTGGTAACCAAGATTACGCCACCATTGGCACGGGCACCGTAGATAGCGGTTGAGGCTGCGTCTTTCAATACTTGGATAGACTCGATGTCGGAGGGGTTGATGTCGGCCAATGAGTTGCGCACGATACCATCTACAACGACCAATGCGCCATTATCCTTACCTGTTATGGTAGCTCCGCCACGAAGTACGATATTTGGGTTTGCTCCCGGCTGACCGGTCGTGTTTACGACGCGCAAACCAGATACGGTTCCTTGCAAGGATTGTCCGGCGTTAGACATCGCTGCGTTTTCCAGTACGGCGTTATCCAATTTAGAGATAGAGGTTGTCAAGGTCGCTCTCTTTTGTGAGCCACCGTAACCGGTTACCACTACTTCGTCTAGCTGTTCTGCGTTTTCTTGTAGGATCACGTCTACTTTGGCTTTTCCGGCTACTGGAACTTCTTGTGTCTTGTACCCAATGAAAGAAAATACTAATGTGGCGTTTTTGTTGGATACGGTGAGAGTGTAATTACCGTCGAAATCGGTAATCGTTCCATTTGTCGTGCCTTTTTCAACGATAGACGCACCGGGGACACCCATGTTGTAGGTATCCAGCACTGTTCCGGAGACTGTCTGCTCTTGTCCGTACATAAATGCCGGAAGTAGGAGCGCGAGCATTAAGAGCAGTAGATTCTTCTTCATAATGAATTACTTTTTTGTTGTTTATTTAGTTTATTGGATGAGATTAATTAGCATTCGTCGGTCATATTAGCGACTTTCGGACGTAAGAAGATCACTTGGATTAAAAGTGCGATGAGTACCAATCCGGCTAGCATGGCGAAGTCATGGCCAAGGTTACCAGCATCGGTAGATTTTCCTAGTATATCCGTGATGGCGGCTCCGGCGAATACACCGGTCATATTCATAATTCCATAGGCTGTAGCCCGATAACGGGGGAAGATGAATTGGCAAAGGATAGGCATATTATTGGCGTCGAATATACCATAACCGATACCGAAGCAAAGACCACCGCCGATAATCATCGGGAAGTTGTGCCCAAATCCTAGTAATAGGAGAGAGGGTATCGTTAATGCCAAACCAATGGCGCCTGTGTATACACGTCCCCGGACATTCCGCTGGATCCATTTATCGGATAAAATACCTCCGGCGATTACCCCTATAAAGGAAGAGATAGCGATCGTGAATGTAGATAACGGACCGGCCTCGGACATATCCAACGAGAGATTTTCAGCGAATAGGGTAGGGAGCCAGTTCTTTGTCGCCCAACCCGGTAAGCTCGGCGTGGCGAAATAAAGAAGAATGATCCAAAAAGCGATGTTCGTGAATAACATCCCTAATCCTTTAAACGCACCGGAAATCGGATTCTCTTTCGGATAATTTTCCAGTTTTACGGCTTGTTCCACATGATCTTTCTTATCGTGTAAGAAGATGATCAAGACCACGCTATAAGCGATGCCGATGATACCAAACCAATGGAAAGTCGTTTCCCACGTATAAGCGCTGGCCACCGTAGCTCCGAATCCTCCCAAGGCTTGGCCTACGTATAGACCTGTCATATGGATACCTACGGCTAATGACCGTGTTTTCTCTTGGTGATAATCCGTGATAAGCGATAATCCGGCAGGAATATACAGGGCCTCACTGACCCCCATCAAGGCACGTAGGTAATAGATTTGATTGAAATCCGTGCAATACCCCATCATCAAAGTCACGAAGGACCAGACAAATAAGCTACCCACGATTAGCCACTTCCTGTTTACCCTGTCTGCCACCATACCGGCTACAGGGCTCATGAATCCGTAGATCCAGAGGAAGACCGCCATCAAACGTCCGAAGTTCGCCGCAGACTATGTCATTCAACTTCTATTACAAATTCTTACAATTAAGATAGCTCCTTATGAAAAAATTTTATTTTATTACGCTTAGTTTTTGAAAAAACTTATTGTACCTTTGCCCTAATCACTCAATAAAGGTATAACCATGACAACTAAGTTCTTGCTCTCGTCCGATGACAATACTCGCAGTGGCCTTCTGAAAAAGAAGATCATACATTATTATATGGCCAATGGAGACGCTACTATAGCGGAGGTATGTAAAGAAATGAATCTCAGTATCCCCACCGTCACTAAGCTAATTAGCGAATTACAAGAGGACGGTTATATACTCGACTTTGGAAAACAAGAGACTAGCGGAGGGCGTAAACCTAGTATTTACGGGCTCAATCCCGTATCCGGCTATTTTGTGGGCGTAGATATACTGAAAGATCAACTGAATCTAGCCATATTAGATTTTAAAGGAGATAAGATCCGCATTGAGCAGAATATCCCTTATACACTCGAAAACACACCAGCCGCTTTAGACCATCTTTGCGAATGTATCAATGAATTTATAAACTCGTTGCCGATCCCAAGGGAAAAGATATTAAGCATTGGCATTAATATATCCGGACGGGTAAATCCTTTCGCCGGATATAGCTATAGCATTTTTTACTTTGAGGAGAAGCCCTTGTCTCAAATCCTTGAGGAAAAACTACATATAAAGATCTATATAGAGAATGACACCCGTTCCATGGCTTACGGCGAATATCTTCAAGGAGTCGTAAAAGGAGAAAAAAATATCCTATTCATCAATATATCTTGGGGATTAGGTATCGGTATCATCATAGACGGCAAGGTTTATTTCGGGAAATCAGGCTTCTCCGGAGAATTTGGGCACTTCAGCTTCTTCGAGAATGAGATTCTTTGCCATTGCGGTAAAAAAGGATGCCTCGAGACTGGAGCTTCCGGTTCTGCCCTATACCGTACCCTCCTTGAGCGGTATAAAGAGGGTAGCAACACCATATTGGCCAGTAAAATCGATGCCGGGGAATACATCGGGCTCTCTGACTTGATCGACGCTATTCAGAAAGAGGATATGCTATCTATTGAGATACTGGAGGAGATCGGTTTTAATCTAGGTAAAGGAATAGCCGGATTGATGAACATTTTCAATCCGGAACTGGTCGTACTGGGCGGCCCCTTGTCGCAGACGGGAGAATATTTAAGCCTACCTATTAAAAGTGCCGTCAGGAAGTACTCTTTGAACTTGGTAACCCGTGATACTCAGATCAAAGTATCCAAATTAGGTGAAAGAGCGGGTATATTAGGAGCCTGCCTGCTATCTCGATCTAAAATTCTAGGTATGATTTAATATGTATTTCAAAGGAATTAAATAAAAAATAAATAATTATTTCATTTTCTCGATAAAACACTACTATATTATTAAATTATTTTATTTATATTTGCATCGTAATTAAAATTAGAGGTTAAAACTCATAAAAATAACGCAGGTATGGATAAAATTAAAGGACTGATCGATGCTCCCTTCACTCCGTTCCATGAGAACGGGGAAGTTAATTACGAGCCAATTGAAGCTTACGCGAAACTTCTTGTGAAAAACGGACTGAAAGGCGTCTTCATCAATGGTTCTTCCGGAGAAGGTTATATGCTGACAGAGGAAGAACGCATGAAACTGGCCGAGAAATGGATGGAAGCAGCTCCGGAAGGCTTTAAGGTAATTGTGCACGTAGGTAGCACATGCGTTAAGTCTAGTCGTAATTTAGCGGAACATGCTCAAAAGATCGGCGCTTGGGGTATTGGCGCTATGGCTACCCCTTTCCCTCGTATCGGTCGAATTGAGGAATTGGTAAAGTACTGCGAGGAGATCGCTTGCGGCGCTCCTGCCTTACCGTTTTACTACTATCATATCCCTGCGTTTAACAACGCTTTCCTCCCTATGCTGGATTTCTTAAAAGTAGTAGACGGGCGTATCCCTAATTTCGCCGGTATCAAATATACATACGAGAGCTTATACGAATACAATCAATGTCGTTTATACAAGGATGGTAAATTCGACATGTTGCACGGACAGGATGAAACGATTCTTCCTTGCCTTGCGATGGGTGGAGCGCAAGGAGGTATCGGTGGTACCACAAACTATAACGGAAAAGAATTAACCGGTATCCTAGAGGCTTGGGCAGCCGGTGACTTAGAGACAGCTCGCGAGAGACAAAACTTCTCTCAGGAGGTTATTAACGTTATCTGCAATTACCGTGGTAATATCGTCGGAGGAAAACGCATCATGAAATTGATCGGATTAGATCTCGGCAAGAACCGTACCCCGTTCCGGAATATGACGGACGAAGAAGAGGCTGCGATGAAAGCGGAATTAGAGGCTATCAATTTCTTTGAAAGATGTAATAAATTCTAAGGTATGGCAGCGTTTGACAATTTATCTAATCCATCGGAATATCTAGCTTATTGGGGCAAGACCTATCGGAATGAGCTTCTTTCCAATATTCTTCCTTTTTGGATGAAATACGGACTGGACAAAGAGAACGGCGGTTACTTTACTTGCGTAGACCGGGATGGTACTCTGATGGACTCCACTAAATCCGTTTGGTTCCAAGGACGATTCGCCTTTATCTTGGCATATGCCTATAATCACATTGAGAAGAACGAAGAATGGCTGAGAGCCTGTAAAAACGGTATCGATTTCATCGAGAAACATTGTTTTGATACGGACGGACGTATGTTCTTCGAGGTGACAGCGACAGGCATCCCTGTACGTAAACGCCGTTACGTATTCTCCGAGACTTTCGCGGCGATCGCTATGGCCCACTATGCATTGGCATCAGGCGACAAAGGCTATGCCGAGAAGGCCGTGAACTTATTCAAGCAAGTATTGCACTATAAGAATACCCCGGGATTATTGGAGCCTAAATTTCGTGAAGGTCTCGTGGCGAAAGGCCATTCTTTCTGCATGATACTGATCGATACGGCGGCACGCATCCGTGAGGCCATAAACGATCCCATACTTACACAACAAATCGATGATTCCATAGCCGAGCTACGCCGTGATTTCATGCATCCCGAATTCAAGGCTATCTTGGAGACAGTAGGACCCAACGGTGAGTTTATCGACTCTATCGCCGGGCGTACCATCAATCCCGGCCACTCCATCGAGACCGCATGGTTTATCTTGGAAGAGGCCAAATACCGAGGATGGGACCCCCAACTAAAAGAGATGGGCTTACAAATCCTCAACTGGTCTTGGGACTGGGGCTGGGATAAGACGTACGGCGGAATCAACTATTTCAAGGATTGCAAAAACTTCCCTCCCCAAGAGTATTGGCACGACATGAAGTTCTGGTGGCCACAATGCGAGGCGGTTATCGCTACGCTTTACGCCTACCAAGCGACTGGCGACGCCAAATATCTCGAAATGCACAAACTAATAAACGATTACACATTTAATCATCTCCCCGACAAAGAATATGGGGAATGGTATGGCTACCTACACTTCGATGGTAGTCTCTCTCAATCTGCCAAAGGCAATCTATTCAAAGGTCCGTTCCACATTCCTAGAATGCTTCTCAAATGTAGTTTACTCTGCGACGAAATTCTTTCTAAATAACTTTATCTAAAATACTGAAAATTGGTCAATTGACATCAGGGGTCACAACCGTGGCTCCTGATGTTCTAAGGCTTTGTTTTCCTTTTTATTTTCCTCAATCAAATGAAAAATAAGAAATTATATCCTTGGATCGTAGTCGGTTTACTATGGGTTGTCGCCTTACTGAACTATATGGATCGCCAGATGCTATCAACCATGAAATCAGCTATGATGGTGGATATCGTGGAACTAGAGTCTGCGGCGAACTCTGTCACTCGTGACATCTGTGATAAACGCATAGGAAAGAAAGGATAATATTACACTAAAATCCTTCTTTCACGATCCGTTTGATCGGGAGGAAGAATCGTTCGATCAGGCGTAATTCTTCCGTTACGATCTCCGCGGAGGCTTGCGTCTCGGGCGAGACGGGCAGGTCGATACCGTAATTGGTTCTCAGACCCTCTGGAAAATCAATATCCGCCGTATAGTACTCGTCGGTGGGGACCAATGAGATATTCGATACCACGCCGTTTACCACGCCAAACTCCTGATCCGGGAAATTGGAGAAACGGACGATCGCCCGCTGGCCTCTCCGGACTTTTCCCGAGCGTGCTATCGGTATGCGCACCTTCCCCACCAGCCGGCCCTCGCCTTGCGGCACGACGGTGAAAGCCACCTCTCCGGATGGGATATATTGGTTCTCATTCCAGTACTTGGTGAAAGTCACGACACCCCCTACCGGGGCGATGAGGCAATAACGCAACCTCCACTCGTTCATGCTATTCAGCAATTGTTCCCGGGCGGTCTGTAATTCCTGCCGTAGCGTAAATTCTTTCTCGCTCCGCTCCAGCGTCAGATCCAGCAAGGATTGCTCTTGCTCCCCGATCTGTATCCGGAGATTCTCGGCCGAGGCTGCCGCCCCTTCCAGCGAATAACGGCTTTGCAGCAAAGAAGCCCGTGCGGTCTCATGCTCGTAGGAGGAAATCACGGACCGGCTATACAATAATGAATCCCGGGCGTATTGCCGCCTTGTCAAGGCGAATTGCTCCGAGAGGGTCTTCCGCTGCCGTTCGGTCTCGTTGTAGTAAGCCTTATACAACGCTATCTGTTTGCGGATGGAGGCCATTTTTTGTGGATAATAATCGATCTCCCTGTAATTGATGCAGGCATGGAGCGCCGAGAGTAGTCCCGAGTAAGCCGCTTGCATATCACCCAGCGATAGCTCCTTGTACTTTGATAATGCCTTGTCCAAGCTATCCACGTCGCTTCCGGATCGTTCCAGCGCCTTATCCAGATAGATGGCATCGTCCGTGTCGGCGTGATTCTCTATGACCGCCAGCCAATCCCCCTCCCTTACCGGACGATTATCCCTGACGAGCAGCTCCTGTATCTTTCCCGCTGCCCGTGTCACTACCGCCGTTGCGGGATGTTGCCCCGTCAATGTCATGTCTGCCGTGATCACGTCAGGATATTTGAAGAAACAGCTTCCCACCAGCAATGTCACGACCACGAGGAATAACAGCGTTATCCCCCACCGTACGATCCAGGCCGGCACTTGCCCCATCACCTCCTGTACCTCCTCGCTCCTCAGTTCTATGTCCTTATTTCTCTTCTCCAACTAATTTTCAATTTTCAATTCTCAATTCCCAAGCTCCAACTGATTCTTCACCAACTTATAATAAGTCCCCCGCAAGGCCGTGAGTTCCTGATGCGTCCCTTCCTCCACGATGCGTCCCTTGTCCAGCACCACGATCTTGTCCGCGTCACGTACCGTGCTTAGCCGATGCGCCACGACCACCACCGTCCGTCCTTTATAGAAGGCGTGCAACTGCTCCATGATCTCCCGCTCGTTGTTTGCGTCCAAGGCGTTCGTGGCCTCGTCCAGGAAGATGAAGTCGGGATTCTTGTACACCGCCCGGGCGATCAGGATCCGTTGCCTCTGCCCTTGGCTTACTCCATTGCCCTCCATGCCGATCTTCGTATTATAGCCCAGCGGGAGCGAATCGATGAAATCCCGGATATTCGCCACCGTCACGGCATGAAGCAGGCGTTCCTTGTCCACCACCTCTTCGCCGGGGGCGATGTTGTTGGCGATCGTATCCGAGAAGATAAAACCATCCTGCATGACCGAACCGGTCTTGCTACGCCATACGTGGGGATTCAAGTTCCTGAGGGAGGTATCGCCGATCCTCACATCCCCCTTGTTGGGGTTGTAAAAACCGAGCAGAAGTTTCACGATCGTCGTCTTCCCGCTCCCGCTGGCCCCCACGATGGCGGTCACCCTGTTATGGGGTATCGTCAGGTTGATATCCTCCAGCACGTAATCCCGGTCTGCCCCGTCATAGCTGAAGCTGAGGTTTTCCAGCCGCAGCGTCCTGTCATCGGGGAGAACATTCAGCCTTATCCCGCCTGCCTGTTCCTCGTCCTCCTTCCCGTGTATCTCGCCGAGCCGCTCCAAACTGATCTTCGCGTCCTGTAAGGACCGTGAGAAATCGATCAATTGCTCGATAGGTGAGGAGAGCTGCCCCACGATGTAGGTCACCGACATCATCATACCCAGTGTCATATCCCCTTGCACGACGGCCCGTGCGGCGATGAAGGAGATGAGTATGTTCGTGGTCTGGTTGAAAAAGACCGCCCCGAGTTGCTGATATTGTTGTAACGCCAACCCCTTGATCCCTATCTTGAAAAGTTTTACCTGTATCCGTTCCCATTTCCACCGCATCTTGGTCTCGCAATTATTGAGCTTGATCTCCTGCATTCCGGTGATGAGCTGGAATAGGTTGCTCTGCTCCCCGGCCGCCTGCGAGAAACGCTTTACGTCCAGCTCCCTCCTCCATCTCATGAAGGCGAGTACCCACGCCACGTACAACCCGTTTCCTAGTAGGAACAATCCCAGTATGGTCCAGTCATAGTAGGCCAGTACGAACCCGAACACGATGAAGTTAACGAAAGAGAAGAGCGTATTGATGGATGTCCCCGTCATGAAAGCCTCGATGCGGTCATGGTCTCCGATGCGCTGCATGATATCGCCCACCATCTTGGTATCGAAGAAATGCAGGGGCAGGCGCATCAGCTTGGCGAGGAAATCGGAGATCAAGGCGATATTGATCCTCGTGTTTACGTGCAGCAATATCCAGCTCCGTATGAAGTCCACGGATAGCTTGGCGATAAAGATCACCAATTGCGATATAAGGATCAAGGTTATGAAACCTAGGTTGTTGTCCCGTATACCGGTATCCACCAAGCTCTGCGTGAGGAAAGGCAGGATGAGTTGCAGTACACTGGCGGTCAGCATGCCCAGCACGAGCTGTGCCATCTCACGCCTGTAGGGCGATATATATCGGAAAAAGAATCCGAGGTTACGTTTCCTGTCTCTCTCCTCGTCCTCCATCCCGTAGAACTCCGGCTCCGGTTCCAGCAAGAGCGCCGTCCCGGTATCCTGTCCGCCCACTTTGGTGCTGACCCAGCACCGCTTGAACTCCTCCCTCGTATAGGTGATAAGTCCCGCCGCCGGGTCCGCTATGTAGAACTTCCCTTTCTTTATCTTGTAGCAAACCACGAAATGCCATTGGTTCCAGTGCAGTATGCAGGGTAGGGGACATTCCTTTTCCAATTCCTCCACCGTGATCCGCACGCCCTGTGTTCGGAACCCGATCGCTTCCGCCGCCTCGCTGATACCCAGCATGGAGACTCCTTCCCGTGTGATGAAGGCTTTCTCCCGCAGGTTCTGGATCGAGTACACACGACCATAGAACTTGGCGATCATACGGAGGCAGCTAGGACCACAGTCCATAGAATCCAATTGCTGATAATGTGGAAACGATCTTAGCATAAATTAAAACATTAGGATATAGACATGATTTAGTTCTTATTTCTTATACTTGATCAGCATTATGACGGGATTGGAATCCTCATTCAATTTCGCCGCGATTTCGTTTAGCCTGCCTTTGAGCTTCCCTTCTTTATAAGCCTCAATCAATTCAGGCGCATCAAAGGGATACCAGTTCGCGATATCTTGATTAATAGATGAAATCCAATAGATCGGTCTTTGATATAAAAAATCAGTATTATATATTTGATATTTGAATATAGAATCTTCCTGTTTGTCGTATACCAACCTACTCACCGGTATTTTTCTCGTTTTAATATCGAGTTTTTTTTCTACGGTTCTCATAAAATAATAACGGCTTGTCACCTCCTCTACAAAAAGAAATATTTCTGTATCCATGGAATATATAGAGGGTGTCCTCACGATAAAAGGCTTAATATGACCGTTTGGCGAATAGGAATATAGGGTATCGGATGAGAGATTCATAAGTATCCAATTATCGGAAGTGGCGGTTGTAGCAAAAAAAGTAGGAATTACTTTTTGATCATTATCTCCGAATATAACCAGTGTTTTCTGTTCTTTAGAAGGAATTGTAATTTTCTGGATAATACTTCCGTCATACTTTGAGATAATCAAATGATAAGGCTGTTGGTCTGCCACCATTCCATAGCCTTTGTTATCATAAGTGATCAGATTATCCTTGTCATAATTAAAAACCTTAAGGTAGTCACTCTCGGGGTCTAGGAAATTAAAGCTTCTTTTAAAGTCCCCGTCTAAATCATATACTGATATTTTCCCTGTATGTGTAACAAATAGCTCATTGTTTTCCTCATCTAGTGTAATTCCTGCAATCCCCGGATATTCCTCAACACCTTGTCCTAAACGGTTTATTTTCCGTATAGCTTTTCCCGTTTTCCGGTCAAAAATGAATATGTTCCCGTCGTTTGTGTTGTTTTTTACTATTATAAATTTTTTGCCGATATCCATGACATTACCATGTGTGATAAATTCGTCAGTCGTTTCCAGCGCAATATATTCCACATCCATAATATCCTGAAGGATTAGCTCCTTTTCTGGGTAATCTTTGCTAACATTGATCGTGACAAGCTCGTCTGTCGATTGCTTATCTTTTCCACATCCCGCTAAGGCAAAGAGGAGGACTGCTGAAATTAAATTTACTTTCATGCTAGTATTTATTTTTCTTATGTTTTATCAGCATAATCACCGGATTAGACTCTTCATCCAATGTAGTTGCGATCTCTTTCAGTTTGCCTTTCAATCGTCCTTTCCCGTAAGCCTCGACAAGTTCGTGAGCTTGCAATGGCTGTCCGATTACGAATTCCGGATCTAAAGGTCTCGACATCATATCCACTTCTCTTTTGCTGGTATAATCACCATTGTATATTTTAGGTATGAATAAAGAATTTTCCAGTCTATCGTACATCAAACCGGAAATTGGAAACCCTCTCCCTGTTTCAAAATTAAATTCCGCTTTCAACAGGCTCATGAAATAATAACGGTCGGTAAAAACGGTTGGTATAAGAAATACTTCAGGAGGATCCATGGAGTGTATGGAGGGGGTTCTTACGATAAGGGGGATTGTCGTATTAGCATCCGGCAAATAGTGGTATATGGTATCGGATGATGTCTCCATAAGTACCCAATTGGTATGATCTGGAACTATTTGATACATGGCGGTTGGTACTGGAGCGGCCCAGTTCTCCCAGTTTTCCCCATCTCTTGCGACCGGGCTTTTAACTTCATCAAAAGGAATTGATATTTTCCGGGTGATACTTCCATCCTGCTTGGAAAAGATTAAATAATATGGAGGTATGGCGTTTGACGGGTTTTCCAGACTATTATCTGGTACATAAGAGATCAAATTATCCCGGTCGTAATTAAATGTATTTATATGAGATTCCGTACCTTCGGCTTTGAAACTCCTTTTAAAATTTCCGTATAGATCATATACTGAGATTTTACTTCCGGTATAGGCTATGACAAATATTTCCTTGTTTGCTTCATCTAAAACAATTTCAGTAATATCTACATATTCCTCGCCACCTTGCCCTTTCCTGTTTATCTTCTTCAAGGCTTTGCCGGTTTTTCTGTCAAAAACAAACAAATTCCCGTCGTTGGCCCAGTTGGTTATTAATATAACTTCTGCACCAATGGCCATTACTTTGCCTTGGGTAACAAACTCATCATTTGTTTCCAACGGGATGTATTCTACATCCATGAAATCCTGTAGTGTCAATTCCTTTTCAGGATAATTCTTTGTAACATCAACTGTGATGAGTTCATTTGTTGATTGTTTATCTTTTCCACATCCCGCTAACGCAAAGAGAAGGATCGCTGAAATTGTGATTATCCATTTCATTATTCTTACGATTTAAGGTTAAACACTTAGGGCGATACATTCGCTCAATCATGCCTAATTACAAAAATAGGTTATTTTTTCTCGATATCTCTTCTTTTTGCTCAAAACTTATAGCGGTGAATGGAATTCTATCCGTTATTTACATAATTTAGGCAAAGGCTTAGCAATGGATGTTGTTTCCTCTCGCTATCTTGCTATCTTGTGGGTCACTTATCAAAAGGTCGAATAGTTCGTTTATTTCCGGGTCGTTGATTCCCAGATCATCCTTTTCGGACTCCAGATGCCAGCTGACCCATGTTTGTCCTTCCAACTTATCCAGTCTTCGCTATCTAAAAAAGCGATATACTCACCTTGGGCAATCTCCAAACCTGGGTTACGGGCAGCGGACGCTCCCTCGTTCTCTTGATGAATCACCTTGATACGATCCTCTTTCTTAGCGTATTCGTCAGCGATCTTTCTGGATAAGTCGGTCGAGCCATCATCCACCAAGACAATCTCCAAGTGCAGATCGCCTTGGTACATCAAGGAATCTATGCATGTGGTCAAATATTTTTTGCTTCTTGGAAGGCCCTTGTATAATCACCGTTACCGGCTATCAGCAAACGACTATTAGGATGAGCTTCTAAGACCATATGGAACGCTTTGATCAAAGAACTCACACCCTTTATTTCGTCAATCCGACCGGCAAAAAAAATAATTGTTTCTCAATTTTTGTATTATAAGAGACAGCCTCCATTGGATTCATAACCATTAGGGATTGGTTTGTTTTTTGTGTTTTATTAACATGATTACCGGATTGGATTCTTCATCTAAACTTGCGGCAATTTCTTTTAATCGTCCCTTCAACTTCCCTTTTTCATAATCCTCAATGAGCTGGGAAGCCTCGATACTTTGCCAAGATGCGATTTTATCGTCTACAGGAAGTGATTTCATATTCACCGCTCTTTTCTCAGAATAATCGTTGTTATATACAATATATTCAAAAATAGCCTTTTCTTGTTTGTCATATAATAAGTCTGTAGTGGGAAATCCCTCATGTGTCTCGAAGTTATATTCTTTTTTAACCGTTTCCATAAAATAATAGCGGTTAGTAAGAATCCCTAGGAAGAGGAATACTTCCGGATTCATGGATTGTACGGATGGGGTCCTTGCTATAATCGGTATCATTTTATGGTCTGATTGGTACTTATATACTGTATCGGATGATTGTTCTACAAGTACCCAACAATCAAAATAGGGAATTATAGGATTATAGTTATCAGGGATCACGTTGTAATATATATCCTTTGCTTTATCAGAATAGTTTACAGCCATTGATATTTTTTCTTTAAATGGAATCTGGATTTGTTTGGTTGTTCCATCCTGTTTAGATATAATAGTAAAAGCAGGCTTGTCTGTTACCCAATAATTATTAGTTATTAAACTTGTTTGGTTGAAATTGTATAAATGAAAGAAATAGAGTTCATCACCTCGTTTAAGGCTTCTTTTAAAATTCCCATCTAAATCATATACTGATATTTTCCTTGAAAAATGATCGAGTACAAATATTTCATTTTGTTTTTCATCAAGCACAATTCTTTGGATGAACGTATATTCTTCTCCACCTTGCCCTTCTCTATTTATTTTTTTTAATCCTTTTCCCGTTTTTCTGTCATAGATAAAGATATCTCCATCTCTGATTCGGTTTCTGGCAAGAATAATATCCTTTCCGATTGCTAGGACAAGACCTTGGCAAATAAAATCGTCCTTTGTTTCCAAAGGAATATATTCGACATCCATAAAATCTTGAAGAATTAGTTCTTTTTTAGGGTAACTTGCCGTAACATCAACAGTGATAAGCTCATTTGTCGATTGCTTATCTTTTCCACATCCCGCTAACGCAAAGAGGAGGATCGCTGGTATTGTGATTATCCATTTCATTATTCTTCCGATTTAAGGTTAAACACTTGGAGCGATACGTTCGCTCAATCATGCCTAGTTACAAAAATAGGTTATTTTTTCTCGTGATCTCTTCTTTTTGCTCAAAACTTATAGCGGTGAATGGAATTCTATCCATTATTTACATAATTTCGGCACAGTCTTAGCAATGGATGTTGTTCACCCTCGCTATCTTGTGGGTCACTTATCAAAAGGTCGAATAGTTTGCTTATTTCCGGGTCGTTGATTCCCGGATCATCCTTTTCGGACTCCAGATGCCAGCTGACCCATGTTTGTCCTTCCAGCTTATCCAGATCATTCTCTAGCTCATAATGCAATGTGGGAAGGTGGAAAACGACTATAGTCGCCTGTTGGAAATATTTCCTGTCGGTGGTTATCACCCAATCAACGGGTACATCCTCTATTTTCAACTGTAGATCTTCCCCATTTATCGTGTTGAATACGAGCATCACTTTTTTACCAGCCTTTATTTGGCAATCTACGCCTGCTACCCAATCAGACACACGCCAATCCGTATATTCTTTCAGCCCGGCTTCTGCCTTGTAGTAATAATTCCTGCATCTTTGTATAGATTCCGGAATCATTTGCCCGCAATCCCTCCAAAATCGATCCAGATAATGTTTGTGTACTATGTATGAGGAATCTTTTATGTTGGGAAGTAGTGTGAATGCCTTAGAATAAAGCCTGAGGATGTTTACATACCACCAGCTTCTCAAGTCAACGCTCGTCTTAGAGGAAACAAATTGATCAGAGAATTTAATCAATCCCTCAGTAACTTGAAATAATGATTTCAGCCTTCGGGCTAGGCTTGTCGTATGCATGACCGATTCTTCGTTCTGGCGGTAATAATAAAACTCAATGTTGGTGATAACCATCCTCTCCGCTTGGCAAAGGACGATGGGACACCATAACTCATCCTCATGCATGATGCCTTCCTCAAAACGAGCCTGTATTTTATGCAGATATTTCCTATTGTATATGTATTTGAAGGGCATGGGCAAATAGAAACAAGTTTTGACTAATTCTATGAAACTTTCTTTACCGGAAAGCAATTCTTTTATAGATCCGTTGGAAATACATTTAAAAGGTTTATCCATACTTCCGTCTTGATGACATAGCCACATATTTCCCATCACGACATCGGCATGATGTTTCACCGCCTCATCATATAAAAGAGATAATGATTCATCTTTAATCCAGTCATCACTATCCAAAAAAGCGATGTACTCTCCCGTAGCAATATCCAAACCAACGTTGCGAGCTGCGGATGCTCCCCCGTTCTCTTGATGAATCACCTTGATACGTTCCTCTTTTTTAGCGTATTCATCAGCAATTTCCCCTGACAAATCAGTCGAACCGTCATTAACCAAGATAATCTCCATGCGTAGATCACCTTGATTCATCAACGAGTCGATACAAACCGTCAAATATTTTTCCACGTTATATATCGGGATAATGATCGATATGTCGATTTGATTGGGCGTATTCATATAATAGTATCAGGCTAGTTGTTTATTACTTGCATTCTTGGAATAAGGATTTATAAAATTCTATCATGTTTTTCCCGAATACCTCCGAGGAATATTTCTCCAAATACCGTTTGCGACCGTTCTTCCCGAGTCGTTTCGCTTCTTCCGGGTTCTGTAATAGGTAGACGATCTTCTGTGCTAATAAAGAGGTGTCGATCTCTACATTATCAGGAGATACTATTAATGGTACTTTCAATCCGCAAGACTCATCTACTACCTCGTTTAATCCGGATGTAGTGGTCGCTATAATGGGCAATTCATGCATCATCATCTCGACAGGGACATAACCAAATGGTTCGAATAGAGAAGGTACAACACCGGCATCGGCCAATTGATAGATCTCAAACAGCTCCTCCTTTTTCAATAGCCCAGTGAAAGTAATTTTAGTGTAAATATTTTTTGCTTCTTGAAAGGCTCTTGTGTAATCACCATTACCGGCTATTAGCAAACGGCTATTAGGATAAGCTTCTAAGACTAGATGGAACGCTTTGATCAAAGAACTCACACCCTTTATTTCGTCAATCCGACCGGCAAAAAGAATAATTTTCTCTTTAGGTCCTACGTGCCATTTCTTACGTAAAAGTTCTTTATCTACCGACATATCAACTACATCACCCAAACCATTAGGAACAACAGAAACTTTCATTGAATCAAGTCCATAATCCTGACATAGTATTTTTTTCATATAATTTGACAAGCAAATTGTATGATCCACCTGGGTATAGTACGCCCTTTCTTCTTCAAACGATTTTTTTACGTTTTCACTAAAACTATCCGGATGTTCTTCATTGAGAATATTACGTAGGCGATTCAGGTTATCAAAAACAGTAAATCCCCAGTCAGAAAAATGTGCGACAGAAATAATCTTACAATCAAAAGCTTCTTTCAGTTCGCTGACAAGACTCTCATTTTGATGATAATTCAAATGGAACACTAAATCCTTTTTGTCCTTAATATGTAATTGAAGTAAATATACAACATTACGAAAATACGACGCTTTTTGTTTTTGGCTATCTGATGTCCGTTGCTCTGGTATAGGTGAGGGAAAATGCCAATGCTCAATGTTATCTATTTTCTCCATCTGTATATATGGTTTATCAGATAGCAAATTTATTACACAAATATGTAGACTGCTATTTTTCAGAGCAAAAGTTAGTTCTCGGATATAAGTTCCGATACCAAAGACAGCTCCTCGGCGGGTTTCATTGAAGATATATAGATTCATATTAATGATATTTTCTTGGTTAATAAAAGCTTACAAAAGCTGCATCCATGATAGATCCGTTGAATTAAGTGCGGTCAATCGCAATAATCCTTCACCTGCATAACCAGAAAGAAGCCCCATAGTAGCAGGTGGTTTTTCCATATCTAAATTAGGAAGTTGTTTTAGGATATTATCAATTTCATCTTGACTGGTCTTATGGAAATATCGGCTACTTTGAATTTTGTGAGCTATGTAACCAACTGTGGAATTACCTAAACAATGAAAGTTTTTGTTTACATCCCATTTCTTGTATTGTTCTAAAAAACTTCCACAATTCTCATAACCAGATATTTCTTGCAAGTCAAGTAAAAAGGAATATATACCTGTTTGTTCTTCTGGAAGAACCTCTGATAATTTCCCTTTGATCAATTCAACAATATGCCATAGGCATTCTCGTGCTTGAGTGGATGGCTTCTGATAACGTAATCTCGAAATCCAATATCGTCCATACCCGGCTAATCCATCATATAAACTGAAATCCTGCCAAGGATCATACATCACGGCACGATACATTCTTTGATCTAAATCTTCAAAAATATCATCTTCTACAATTAAAAAATTATTGCGGATTAGGTAATCAATCCCTATACCTATTCCAGCTATACCTTTTTCATAATCAGCAGGGCTATTTACATGTATTTGATTTTGTATTTCTCCAATCAGGTCTAAGGCATAATCTGCAAACAACATATTTTTTGTATATTGCGTATAATGGAAAAAGAAAATTGCAATTCCCATCTTGCCATGTACTAATCCGGGACATTCTGTCAATGTACCATTAAGTAAAAGTGTACCAACAATATGAGATAATTGTTTCTCAATTGTTGTATTGAAAGAGATAGCCTTTGTGTTCATAACGTTTGCGATTGTTTCTTTGTTATGTTTTCTTCCTAATATCAACTGTGATAAGTTCGTCAGTTGATTGCTTATTTTTTCCATATCCCACTAACGCAAAGAGGAGGACTGCTGGTATTGTGATATTCCATTTCATTATTCTTACGATTTAAGGTTAAACATTTAGAGCAATATGCTACTCAATTATACCAAATCGTAAATATAGGTTATTTTTTCTCATACTCTCTTCTATTTGCTTGAAACTTATAGCGATGAATAAATTTTATGCATTATTTATATTTAGCTAACATAATGATAGGATTAGACTCCTCATTTAATGAGGCTGCCACCTCTTTTAGCTTTCCTCGCAATTTACCAGCTTGATAGGCTTCAATCAGATCTGCTGCTTCTAACCTTTCTACAAATGCGATCTTGTCATTATTAAAGATTTTAAGAGAAAGTATATTGTCGGTTAAGTTTGTTGTGATCTTTTTATTTGTAAAATCAGAATTATAGATTTCATATTCAAATAGAGTTTGTTCATTTAGATCATAGACCCAATTGATTTTTTGCAGCTCTCCACTCTTTGAATCTTCGAATGCTAATTTAACACCCTGCATAAAGCAATATCGGTCTGTAACTACTCCTGGAAAAAGAAACAGTTTTGGATTCATTTCGTGAATAGACGGTTTCCTTGCTATGAATGGCTTTAAACCATCAGTGGATGAATAGCTATAGATTGTATCAGCTGCGGCTTCCATTAGTAGCCAATGATTCTTATAAGGAATAATTCCCGGATTACGTACGTAGCCTATTTTTTCACCTTGAACCAATGCTTGGACAACCTTTTTCTCATAAGGTATCTCTATTTCTTTTACTAAACTTCCGTTGGATTTTGTAATGATGTAAAAAATATTTCTATCTCTTAAGTCCCAATCGTTTTTTAAAAATATTCGTCCACTACTATAATCTTCACAAATTAATAAATCTTTATTAAAGCAAAAAATAGGATCAAAGCGAAAATCTACATCAAGATAGCGTATTTCGCTTTCTTGTTTCATATACTTAAAACTACGTTTAAAATTACCATATAAATCATATACGAGTATTTTTCTTAAAGCATTACTATAAACCAAAATCTCTTCGTGCAACTCGTCTATATTTATACCTGTGATGTGAATATATTCTTCAGGCCCATTTCCCCTTCGATTAATTTTCCGGATGAATTTCCCTTTTCTATCGAATAAAAAGATATTACCTGTTGTCATTTGATTGATGTCTCTGGCTACAATCCATTTTTCGCTAACATCTTGTATGAATCCAAAGGTTATGGATTCATCTTTTGTCTCTAGAGGCAAATATTCTACATCGAAAAGATCTTGAAGAATAAGTTCCTTTTTTGGATAGTTTTTGTTAACATCGACTGAAATTAAATTATTATCAGCCTTTGTAATATAGGTATGTCCGACTAAGAAGTTTATGACAATAATAAATAATTTGTTACTTAACATAAGAATATGGGATTATTTAATTTCTAAATTAATGTGACAAAGATTAGGAATACCCAGTTCTAATTCGAAATCAGAAGGGGAAGAACAAAGCCATTGATAAATACATTGATTGCATGGTCTATAATCTCTGATTCTAAGCCATGATTTTCCAGTTTCTAATTCTTTTTTAACAACATCATAAATGCTATTCTCTGATATGTTTCCTAATTTAGGAAAGTGTTCGTTAGCATAAATATCACCATTATCTTTTATTCTAATAATGCCATAATCAAATATGTTTACAGATTTATTTAAAAAGATATCTTTTAGCTTTATTGGAGATGATAAAATGTCATCTTCGGTAAGAAATACATATTTTTTAAAAAAATCTATATTATTATCATAATAGGGCTCTATCTTATAGTTGAGAATATTATACTTATTTATGATAAAATCCAATTCTGATATATTATTGTTTGATGATACTTGAAAAATGATATCATAATTAAACTTGTTATTTGTTAGCATGTCTATTTTTTGTTTAAATATATTATGATCGATTGGAAGTTTTACATAAATATGTAATAAATCTGATTTGTTTAAAAAATCAAAAGTTTTATCAATAATATAATATACAGATTTATATGTCTTTGGAAAATCTAGTAGATTAATAAAACTTGTCAATCTATTGTTTATTTTAGTGTTTAAGGTGATATTAATCATAACATTCTTTGGAACAAAACTAAGAAAGTTGGAAAGTGATGGTATGTTTGTATTGTTGTTTAGCTCAATGTTAATCTCATGGATATTCTCTAAAATATTACTCTTGATATTGAAATTATTTCTATGAGAAATTTGAGTATATTTAGGATAATTATAATATGGCATAATTTGAATTGGCTTTTTTGAGGAATAGTCTTTAGCCACAACATCACCCATGTATTTATCTCTTAACTCTATTATAAAGTGATTTATATTTTCTTCGCAAAGTTGATCAAAATCGATACTTATAACTCCACAGAATTCTTTTTTTTTAAGTTTCCTAATTATTTCTATGACTATCTTATCCTTGCAATAAATACTATTTCCATCTAATGTGTTATACATAAATAGTGAATCTTTTACTATATGTGTATAAACATAAGGTTCTATATATAACCAACTGTCTTTGGAATGTTTTTTTGTATTCATATTAAAATAGGAGTTTCTGCTATTTGAAATAAATATTTTCTATTGGATTCTAACGTTGAGAATATCTTGTTTAATTTAGATGAAAATGTTTCCTTTGAACAAAAAGAATCACATGATATATTCTTTTTTGTGTTGGAGAATTTTGTGATTTTGAATAAGCATTTTCCGCATATTCTATATGAATAACAATTAGAGCATTGTTTTGACATTATTTCATATAGAATATTGTATTGAGATGCTATAAAATCGGTATCGATTAAAACATTGTTATTTACAGTTCCTAACAAGTTGTCAGTAGTAATCTTTTCACATGGCATTATTTTTCCTTGTACAGTCATAAATATCTTCCTTGAAAAAGGAAGGCAAGTGTCTGTTGGAAAATAGATATCTCTATCTTGTATTATTAAATTAATATTAGATATATAATAATTCACGGAATTGTAATTTAAAAAATTCATGATATTATGATATCTCGGAGATTCATATTGGGATAAATTATATATATCTTTGTTCATTTTTAATGAGTCATAGTCTTTTGCATTTATATATTTGTGCATTTTTCTTAATTTTTCCTCTTTCCCTTCCCTTGGATTATCTAAGGATAATTCCGCAATTCTTGGTATTTTTCTATATTTTTTATATATAAACTCGTATATATCTTTTATGGAATTTTTGTCATGAAGAACTGCATTAAAACTAATGTTGTTTTCGAAAAATAATGGAAACCTATCTTTTATATAATCTAAATTTCTTATAACTAGATCGAATGAACAATTATTATTTTTTGATATTCTATAACTATCGTTCTCTTTGTTGCCATCTAAACTTATTAGTAATTTGAAGTCATTATTAATTAGAAAATTTGCATGCTTTAATAGTAAGACGGAATTTGTAGTCATAGAAAATTTTAGTTTAAGTTTTTTATGACCACATAGTCTTCTTGCTAAAGAGATGATTTTTTTAATAAATTTAATATTCATTAAAGGCTCTCCTCCGAAAAAACTTATAAAAAATTCTGAGTCATCATCGTCTGCTTTTTGATTTATAATAAACTTTAATAAGGCTGATGCATCTTTGAAATTTATCTCATGTATATTTCTTGCTGTAGGTATATCATATAAGTCACCATATATGCAATATATACATTTGAGATTGCATTTATCTGTAACCTCAAATACTATTTGTTTAGTCTGAGAAATACTATCTTTTATAAGATTTGAATTAATTGTAGAAAAATGAATGTTTTGATGGCTCTTTATTAATCCTTTTGATTTTAGATAATCATGTTTTCGAATATAATATTTATCTTCACTTTTACCCTGCTCAGCTTTAGCTAATTCAGGATGAATGTATAGAACTAATCTTGATTCATCATCGTATAGGTAATAATTGTCATTATCTGTTTTAAAAAATGTAGATTCTATCATATTGCAAAATTGTTATAGATTCAAAGGTCAACATTAGTGAAGGGACAGCATCACTGTCCCTTTTTCAATATCCTGTGTCGCTAGTTGCATTTGAGTTTACGTTGATGTATCCACTCATTCCACCACATAAACTACATGCAGAACATGATGTAGTACAACCCCCTTTTAGGGCATTCATTTCTCGTTTCTCAAGTTCTGATTTTCTCAGTTGATTTAATTTGAGTTTTCCTAATACATTTTTTTTGTCTTTGTCCATAACTTTTTGTTTTTGATTGTTACATAATGCTCTTTTTAGGATTTGAAATTAAATATATAGAACTGACAGATGAGTGCAATAGCCTATTTAGGTATTTTTTGTATGTTCCCTGTTTTTTATACTAGAATAAAGATTTTCTCTTCAATTTATTTACAATGTGTACTATTGATATCTACGATTTGAGCTAAGTTGTAGTTGGCATTATAATCTTTTCTATAACTTCGCTAAATAGTAAATGGTGGTAACAAGCAAATTCAATAGCTTCTTGCATTGAATGTACTCTTAGTTTGATATATAATACTTTTATCTGATTACGTATAGTATCTTCCCCTTTGCATAATTCGTTAGCTATCTCTACCGTATTTTTACCTTGTTTGGCAAGCATAAGTATCGCTTTCTCTCGTTCTGTAAGCAGTTCTCTTGTTTGTTGTTTCCAGCGTCTAGTGATAAAATTATACTCTTGGTATATTAATATGTTTTTGTTATGCAATAATAAATTTCCAGTCTCTTTGTAGGTTGAGCTTCCTACAATACAAATAAAGTAGCGCAATTGGTTATTTAGACAAATAGGTTTCATCCGTTGATATACCATTTGTGATAGGAAGCGTGATGAAAAAGAATATTTGCGAAGCAAACGAAGGGTACAAGAAAAATAATCTATTTCATTCCATTTATCTTTTCGGTCATTTAGGTATTGAGGAATGATCTTAAGTATGTTTGTCCATAAAGGCAAGTCATCAGGATGGATTATTTGTTTATAGAAATCATAGCCAAGCTTCATTGCCTCTTCCGTGGAATGATCGCATAAGAAAAGGTTATCAGGTTTAATATAGCAAAATCGCTTTTGGACCACGTCAAATACATAAAAGCTATCAGTGGTAAGTGAAGAAAACACTTTACAATATTGAATAAATGCAGACTCTTGATCATTAGTGGTATCTGTTATTATCCCGGCATATTTGGGAAAAAAATCTTCAAAGGTATTCATAATCATATTATTTTTAGGTTAATTCTTTAGTTTACTCGTGCCAACTGCCGAAGAAATAATGTATCGCAAATGATTTTTCAACTTTGCTCTCAATAGTCATAGATGTTTCCTCTTTCATGATTTTTCTTATATCTGAATGAGTTATAGGAGCGATGAGTTCTGCCGGAATTAACGTAATCCGTTCCTGATATTTACTATTATCATATATCCGAGTTGTTAGAAATGGGCCTGTGGTGTTAAGTATTAATTCTACTGAATCAGTGTATGTTCCGGCTTTTGTGTTATCATAAAAAACTGCATCGATCAACTCTTTGAAATAAGGATGCTCCGGAACTGTTGCCATAAAAGCATTTCCAACAATGTAAGGTACATGGATACGGACAGCGTGAGCTTCCGGTTCCAATCCCATGGCACATTCTGTATTACATAATATAGGGGTGATATTTTCCGTACATTCATAATCCATGTCTACATATAGACCACCAAACTTATAAAGTATTAAATACCGGATTGCGTCCCAGCGTTGTACATTATGTGAAAAAGCATTATAGGCCGGAATAAATTCCGGATAATAGGTTTTCAAAAATGTCTCAATATCATTTTTATTCCAAAACCGATACTCCCAATCGGGATTTAGCTCTTTCCATGATTGGGAGATCTCGACTAAAGAAGGAGGTGGTCCCGCTAAATCCTCATAGATCTGATGAATGATCTGTGGAATTTTAGGATGTATATGATTATTTCGGATTGCGGCGACAAAGTGCTCTTTTAAGTAAAAGTATTCTTTAGGCATATACAGTTCCTCGAAAGATGTATTATATTCTTTGGTTTGTGAATATAAATCGGCTTCTATGTCCGGACAGATGAAAGATGGATGAACAATATGGTCGATTTCCTCGTTTTTGATGTTGGTAAATGGATGATTTTTTATAGCATGGGGCATTTTGTCATAATATGCGATCTTTGTTATTAAATTTTTGTTTGGAATGATCGATAATCGATTATTGATAAGGTTCGTGTATGCGTATTTTACCTCCCAAAAATGTTCATTACTGTGATTTGCTATATTGAAGAGCCTGTTCCAGCGATATTGGAATGGAGCGTGAGAAGGTAAATTTGATAAGTAATCCAGTTGGTTAAAAAGATCGTACTTGTTTTCGTTAAGGCAGTGCTCTTGCCAAACTCGTCTCCAACCAGCCCATCCGGATACGTGGGTTAGGTTAGAATAATAGTAAGTTCCGTCTCCCCTGTTTTTACCGAATTGATAATTACTTCCGGATATATGTCCGATGCGTTCGTCGTTTCTGAATTTTTTCAGTAATGTCGTACAAAAACCAAAGAATGAAAGAGAGGGTACACAGTCATCTTCTAGTATGATTCCTTCGGGCTCTTGCTCGAAGAACCAAGAAATCGAATGAAAACAGTGTTTGTCGTATCCTTGATTTTTTCCCTGATATAGTTTAAATACTTGGCATTCCCAATCAATGTGGGAAACAATGGACGTTGTTTCCTTACATATTTTACACTGTGTGTCATTAGTTGATTCATCTACTGCTATATATAGTCTTCTCGGTTTCACCACTTTGATACGATCAAATACTTGCTTTATATTTGATCGATTAAAGGCTATAAGGAGAATCGCTATTTTAGGGTCGTAGATTATCATAATATGTATTAGTTCTTGATTAATGACAAACTTAGTATTTTTGTTAGGTTATGCTTAGAATTCCTAATAACATAATTCAATGCAAGCATCCAGGAAAAACGTATCATTGGGGGCACTGTACAGTGATTATCACAATAGTGATGGATCAACTATATAATACTGTTTAATCCTGAAGCTTGCATATGATAAAGAATAATACCTAATTATTTTGTATGATGAAATCTCCCGTAAGCTGCCCTAGGCGATGTTCTAACACTAGATAAAAGCATCCTGTAGCCTGATCTAAAGAGATGGATACACATTCACCTGCTTCGCCGGAGACTACTTCGTTATATAGGATAGCTCCTTGCTCATTTACAACTTGGACAGTCAAATCATCCAGAGCATCTATAAAATGTATGCTCAATAAATTTCCGTCGATTGATACCGTTGGAGGATTGGGGATTATCGAACGATATCTTTCTTTACCCCATGTTCCTTCGGTTGGAACGGTATCTCCCAATACTACTTGAGGTAAAAATATACCTAAGCAGATAATTAATAAGGTCAACAAATGCTTATTCATGATATCTTATGGTTTAAATTTTTTGCAATTTAAAAAGTTTAATGAAGGTAAGGCAAGAAATCCAGAACAAAGTTCAGAACATATTTTGTTCTGAACCTGTTCTGATTTGTATAGAGTTAAAAACCAGCGATAAACGAATTAAAATCCTGAACGCTTCCAGTTTTCTTAAAGATTTTTTTATAGAGACGAGAACGGAGTGGCGAGCTATTGTATCGCAATATCTTTGTCATCTTTGTAGAGCTAAGTTTTATCTTTGTCAAGTAACAAACCTGTATTTCCTTATAGGAGATCTTCGGATAGCTCTTCTTTAATCGTGCCGTAAAGTTATTGAAGGTTTGATCTAATAGTTTTTCTAATGCTCTCCATTCATCATCGGTTAGTTTTACACAGTCTTCCGTATGGATTTTTTTATAAATATCAGAGTCTTCCATTTGAGCAATCCGTAAAGATTGCCTCTTTTCATCAGCATCTATACTCTCATTATGAATTTCCAGTACTCTCTTCTCTTGCAAGAGCTGTTGACCTTCCCATCCTTCTTGTCGCTCTTTTTCCATGGCTATTAGTTGTTCTTGCAATTTCTCAATCTGTTGTCTGTTTTCTTCTTTTATCCGGAGATTGTTTTGACGTTGTTTCTCGATAGTCTGCTCCAATATCTCTTTTTGGTTTTTTATTTCTTTCTCTCTTCTTCGCCAATAAGAATAAATCCCTAAGCTTATAAAAACACATGCACAGATAATCAAAGCATACAGATAGCGTTCCTTATCTTTTTTCATTACTTTTATTTGAGACTGGTATAGTGCTTCTTGAATTTTCTGATAGTTGTAAAAATAATCCATTCTCCGGATTGACTCTGTTTCCACGATTCTATCGATAGAGTCTCTGCACGCTTCATATCTTTTATTTAAAGTGATACTCTCTATCCATGCGGATTGTTTTTCTTTTACATATGACAGATATTTCAATGCTCCCGCATGAGTTTGTAAAGAAGGGCTGCTTAATGCCTTTTGCAGATAATATTCCGAGGAATCGATTTGCGCTGTCTCTAAATAGTATTTGCCTAGCACCAAATGGGTCGGAAAACGTGACTCCTCTGTTCGAAAAAGCCGTAAGGCCTGATCTATATATTTTGCGGCGACCTCATACTCTCCCTTTTCTAAATAAATATTGGCTAATTCATTGGGAATAGTTCCGTTACCCATAGCAGGGGCATAAGGTAATGCCTCACGGTAAACCTCTATTGCATCGATGAGTTGTTGAGTTACGGTATATGCTCTTCCTAGGTCTCTTAACACGTAGGCCTGTCCTATCGTATCACGAATCATTTCGAAACAATTATTGGCTTGTTTCAAATAAGGAATTGCTCTTTCATATACATGTTGATAAGTGTAGAGCATCCCTATCTGATTATTGATTCGTCCTAGCAATGCATAGTCTTTCACTTGCTTTTCATCTCGCAAAGCCTTTAAAAAACATTCTTGTGCTTTCATTGGTTGATCGAGGTCATTATTTATCAGTCCTTTGTAATACCAAGCTTTCGCTTTTCGTTCCAGATCGTCTGTTTCCTCATAATAATCCGTCGCGATCGTGATCAGCGAGTCGGTTTCATGCTTAACAAAAGTTTTGTCTTGTGCTTCTGTTAACAGCAAATAATAATGTGCCTTATCTTTTCGGGATAGGTTTTCTTTGTTCTCTATTTGCTCAAGGAGCATTAAGGCGCTATCCGGATGTTGGGGCATAAGGTTCTCTATTTTTCGGAAGTCTATGGTTTGATGGCCCATTCCGTTGCAAGAGATCCATATAATAGGTATTAGAATTAACAGGAAAACAATGTTTTTCTTCATCTGCGTATTATTTGTTGGCGATAAAGATAATACAAAAAGGCGAGGATATTCCGGCTGGAAAGTCCGACTTTTTTGAACGGTTTTTATTTATGTTGTAAATGCATTGAATAACAGATTGTTACGCTAGATGTAAACTGTCTGTTTATGGCTTGTCAAATGAATAACTTACGAGTAGGGGTAGCCGTAAGCTTACGAGTTGGGAAGTGATTAGTTATTCACTTGAGAAGCCTTTTGGGGGAGAAGATATACTTCGATGCCACTTGAAGTATATCTTCTCCGGGCATAGGATATATACTGTATCGGCAAAGTAAGTATATCTGGATAAAAACATGACTTTTTCACCCAACCAGCCACTTCTCGATATTGCGGGTCTCGGAAGAGAAGTTCACGCCGATCTTGAAGACTTCCCGGTCGTCTCCGGCGAAGGGTAGGGCGTAGCCTTTCTCCTCGATCTGCCGCAGGGCCTCCTCGGCGGTTCCGTTGAGCTTGAACTCCATGATATAGATGTATTGGTTGGTTTGCAATACGAGGTCTATACGCCCGTTCGAGGTATGGTACTCCACTTGCGTGTACAGGCCGACCAGCTTGAAGACGATGAAGAGGACGTTCCGGTAATGCAGCTCCGTGTCTCGCTCCGGCTTTTGCCCGGCGATCACCTCGTAGGGTGTGTCGGCGAAGAAGCTTTGGAGGCGGTGGAAGAAGGCGTCGTAATTGCCAGACCGTATCTCCCGAACGAACTGTCCGATCTCGAAGGGGGTCTTAGAGGCTTGTATGCTCGTATAGAAAGGAAGTAGGTATTTGACGAAACCTTCTTCCACCTCCTTGTTCGGGAAACCCAGTCGATAAATGCCAAACTCAGGATCATAGCCCTTGATGGTCAGATACCCGCTTTGGTAGATGACGGGTATGGGATTGTTCGAGGCGGAGTCGATGCTGTTCAGCACATCGGCGTCGGTCTCCGTGTTGGCCATCTCGTAGAGGTCGTAATGGGTGTGCTTGAGCAGCTCCACGAGGTAGGAGGGTGTTCCGGTCTCGAACCAGTAGTCTCCGAATTCCATCTTAGCGAAGGTATTCAATAGGCTGAATGGATTGTATATACCCTCGGACTTGGCGGTGAAATGGTATCCGTCATAGCGTTGCTTGAGTTTTAGGCAGGTTTCCTCGTAGGTCGTCATTTGGGTATCAGCCAGTTCCTTCACTTCGTCTTTCAGATAGGCATGTATCTCTTTTTCTGTGATGCCGCATATCTCGACGTACCGATTATCCATCGACAGGTCCATGAGGTTGTTGAGGTCGCTGAATACGCTTACCTTGCCGAACTTGGTCACGCCGGTCAGGAACGCTAGGCGGATATATCCGTCCATGCTCTTCAGAACGCCGTAAAACGCTTTCAGTATAGAGCGGTAGGCCTCCTGTAACTCCAGATTCCCGATCGCCTGTAGCAAAGGCTTGTCATACTCGTCTACCAGTATGACCACTCTCCGTCCTGTTCTCTCATAGGCACGGCGTATCACGCCGGTGAAACGATCGGATGGTGTTATCTCTCTCTCGTCTTTCCCCCACAGGTCTTCCCAAAGGTTCAGATAACGTCGTAATATACTCTCTAATGCCCCAGGGTCAGAATATCTCTCCGCATTTAAATCCAAATGTAAGATGGGGTATCTTATCCAGTCTTTTTCCAATTTCTCCATTGCCAGTCCCTCGAACAGCTCCTTCTTTCCTTGGAAATAGGCCTCCAGCGTGGACAGCAACAGGCTTTTCCCGAAGCGTCGGGGGCGGCTGAGGAAATAATATCGTCCGGTTGTTACTAATTGGTAGATTAGGGCGGTCTTATCAATATAGAGATAACCATCTTTGCGAAGGCTCTCGAAGTTCTGTATGCCGATGGGATAAATTGTCTGGTTCATATCGTCCTATATTTTATGCGACTTATAAGCAAAGTTACATAAAATATAGGAGAGGAACCGTATCTTTAGAAGTAAATTTTCAACAATAATATCTTACTATGAAGTCGATTTATAACTCGCTGATAGTAAGATGGATAAATATGCTTGTCGGATTTCCGTAAAAACACGTACATGTTTTCACGGATTCACGTACGTGTTTTAGGGAATTCACGTACGTGTTTTCCGAAAAACATGTACGAATAAAAAACAAGTCTGGAAAAATAGACAATAAGTAAGAAGTTTTTACTCCTTATACTTGGCCACCATAATCACGGGATTGGATTCCTCATTCAATCCCGCTGCGATCTCATTCAAGCGGCCTTTCAGCTTACCTCTCCCGTAGGCTTCCACCAACTCATTGGCTTCTAGTTTCTTTATGAAAGCGATCCCATCGTTATTGATGATCTTTAGTATTCCATGTTCGTACCACATATCAACGGGTGTCTGATCTACGAAATCGTTATTATATACGACACACTCAAAGATAGCGTCCTCTTGTTTATCATATACCAAGTCGGTTCTGGGGAATCCGGTTTCTTTCTCAAAATCCCATTGTTTCTTTGTTGTTTGCATGAAATAATACCGATCGGTAAGAATACTTGGATAAAGAAATACTTCCGGGGCCATAGAGCGGATAGGTGGAGTCCTTACGATAAAGGGTTTGATAGAGTGATCTTGGGAATAACTATAAATCGTATCTGTAGATGGCTCTATTAAGACCCAACTTCCATTTTGGGAAATTAATTCGGTATTACGAGGTCCTGCGGACCAAATTCCTTTTGATAAAAACGGTGATATCTTATGCTCATAAGGGAGTTCGATTTCCTTGACAATGCTCCCGTCTTGTTTGGACAGGAGCCAAAATGCGCTTTTTCTCAGATTTTTATAATTGCCAATCTCATCGTAGCAGATTAAGTTGTCTTGATCGAAATTGTATATCTTCCCGCTATTGAAATTAAAATCTTTATCGTACTTTAAAGTTCGCTTAAAGTTTCCGGACAGGTCGTATACGATAAACTGGCTCGAATAGTAGTTGTTGATAAACAGCTCACCTTTCTCCTCATCGAGGGCAATAGACCCGATATTCGTGTATTCTTGGCTACCTTGGCCGCTGCGGTTGATTTTTCTCTGGCCTTTTCCGGTCCGGTCGAAGATAAATATATCTCCGTCTTGTCCGTTCTTGTTTCTAAGGATTATGAGATTTTTGCCGATGGCTTGCATGCTGGCTGAGGTTATGAATTCCTCATTCGTTTCTAATGGGATGTATTCCACATCCAAAAAGTCTTGAAGAATCAGTTCCTTCTTCGGATAATTTGCCGTGATATCCACGGTTAAAAAGTCGTTAGCCGGTTGCTTACCACTTTCGCATCCCGTTATCAGGAACAGGATCATCGCAGAGATTGTGAGTATAAGTTTCATGGTAGTATGTTTTTAAAGGTGTCCCTTTAGCAAACATATGCTTTTCTCACTGTTAGAAAAATATTTTATACATCTATTTTCGTGAATGTGTTGTTTAACATTATCTTTGCAAGTCAATGAACGTGAATATGGAAGATGATTTTGATATAAGGGATGCCCGGATGCCGGAAAACGAACGAGAGTACGAGAACGTGCTTCGGCCGCTTTCGCTCCGTGACTTCAGCGGGCAGGCGAAGGTGGTGGAGAACCTGAAGGTGTTCGTCATGGCTGCCCGCATGCGTAAGGAGGCGCTGGATCATGTGCTTTTGCATGGACCTCCCGGGTTGGGAAAGACGACGTTGTCGAATATTATAGCGAACGAGTTGGGGGTTGGTTTCAAGGTCACGTCGGGGCCGGTGCTGGATAAGCCGGGAGATCTGGCCGGGGTATTGACCTCGCTGGAGAAGAACGACGTGCTTTTTATCGATGAGATTCACCGGTTGAGCCCGATCGTGGAGGAATACCTGTATTCCGCTATGGAGGATTACCGGATCGATATCGTGATCGATAAAGGACCGAGCGCCCGCTCGATACAGATCGATTTGGCTCCGTTTACATTGATTGGCGCTACGACCCGTAGCGGCTTGCTGACTAGTCCGCTGCGTGCCCGTTTCGGTATCAATATGCACTTGGAGTATTATGATATGGAGACGCTGACGAAGATCGTGCTCCGTAGTGCTAATATCTTGAATGTAAAATGTGAGTTGAACGCCGCTAGGGAGATCGCTTCCCGTAGCCGGGGTACGCCTCGTATCGCCAACGCTTTATTGCGCCGTGTGCGTGATTTCGCTCAAGTGAAGGGGAACGGAGATATCGATAAGGCGATCGCTTGCTTCTCTCTGGAGGCGTTGAATATAGACCGGTATGGCTTGGATCAGATCGATAATAAGTTGCTGACGACGATCATTGATAAATTCCAGGGAGGCCCGGTCGGATTAACGACGATCGCCACGGCTTTGGGCGAGGACCCCGGAACGCTAGAAGAAGTGTACGAGCCTTTCTTGATCAAAGAGGGCTTTATCAAACGCACGCCCCGTGGCCGTGAGGTCACCGATTTAGCTTATACCCATCTGGGACGTAGCCGGGTGGGGGAACAAGGTTTTTTATTTGATTAGACAGATACGATATGGCAGGAGGAATGAAGCGGCTCGCTAAAGAGACAGCCGTTTATGGATTGAGTAGTATAGTGGGGCGTTTCCTGAATTGGATGTTGGTGCCGATGTACACACGTGTGTTGGCCGGGACAGGGGATTATGGGATCGTGACGAATTTATATGGTTGGACAGCCCTGTTGCTGGTCTTGCTTACTTATGGCATGGAGACGGGTTTTTTCCGCTTCATCAACAAAAAAGAGGAGCAAGAGCCGATGCGGGTGTATGCTTCCGTGCTGTATTGCTTGCTGGGAAGTTCGGCGCTGTTTAGCGTAGCGGTTTTCGCCTTATTACCATCTATTAGTGCCGGCTTGGGATATGGCAACCATCCGGAGTATATCGGGATGATGGCGGGTATCGTGGCGGTAGACGCTTTTTGTTGCATTCCGTTCGCTTATCTTCGGTATAAGGGGAAAGCATGGCGTTTCGCCGGGATTAAGTTGCTGAGTATTTTCTTGAATATTATCTTGAATATATTCTTCTTGATCACTTGTCCGTGGTTGCATACGCACTATCCGGAGGCGATAAGCTGGTTCTATCGTCCGGATTATGGGGTAGGCTATGTATTCGTGGCGAACGTGTTTACGACACTGATAACCTTATTGCTTTTGATCCCGGATATCTTGCCGGGCATACGGGCGAAAGTAGACGGAACGGTATTGAAACAAATCTTGCGTTATTCCTTCCCGATCCTCATTCTAGGTATTGCCGGTATCTTTAACCAGACGGCAGATAAGATCCTGTTTCCATTCTTGTTTGATGATAAGGAGTACGCGAACGAGCAATTGGGTATATACGGCGCATGCTTCAAGATCGCCGTGGTGATGGTGATGTTCACGCAGGCTTTCCGGTATGCCTATGAGCCGTTTATTTTCGCTAAAAACAAGAGCGATGATAATAAGAAAGCCTACTCGGAAGCGATGAAATATTTCATCATATTCGCCTTGTTTATCTTCCTCGGGGTAATGTTCTATATCGATATCTTGAAGTACTTTGTCGGGCCGGCCTATTATCCCGGATTACGGGTGGTGCCGATCGTGATGCTGGGCGAGTTGTTCTTCGGTATTTATTTCAACCTCTCCTTATGGTATAAGCTGATCGACCAGACACGATGGGGTGCCTATTTCTCCACGATCGGATGTGTGGCCACGGTCTCTATCATCTTGCTGTTCGGTCCCTCGTACGGTTATATGGCTTGTGCGTGGGCATCGTTCTTTTGTAATTTATTGATGATGCTTTTATCCTATTTTGTAGGACAAAAGAAATTCCCGATCGAGTACGACTTGAAATCCGCGTTTCTTTATTTCGGAGTGGCGACGGTGTTATACGTGGCAGGCATGGCACTGCCGATACAGTCTGAATGGCTCCGGTTGGGATACCGCACGATCTTATTAGGCGTATTCATCGCGTTTATGGTTAAAAGGGATTTACCTTTACGAGAACTCCCGTACGTAGGACGTTTCTTTCGTTAATCGGTAGGTTCGGAGGGCTTGGACGGCGTGGCGATTGGCATCGTGATAACGAAGCGTGAGCCTTTCGTATAAGACGGGTCTGTCTTTATCTTACCGTTTAGCCGGTTAACGATCAAGCGACATAGGTAAAGCCCCAGGCCAGAGCCGGGAATGAAATCATTGGTCTTCGTGAAACGCTCGAATATCCATTCCTGCTTGTCTTGAGGGATGCCGCAACCCGTATCTGTTACCGACAAGGTCACTAAATTGGCTCCGCTATCCAGATGGTATGAAAGCGTGATGCTTCCTTTCTCCGTGAATTTATTCGCGTTTGCCAGCAGATGCGAGATGATCAAACTGAAATAAGCACGGTTGGTCAAGATCATATCATTCTCCTTATCGCCTTCCACCACATAGTTGATCTCCGGCTTCTCTTGATATTTCTTTACCTGTTGCATCTCATGTAAACAAAGCTCATGGATACGTGTGGGAACAAGAGGAAGGGAATCATTGCCGCTATCAAGCTGGGCGATCTCAAGGAGATTGTTCAGCATGGAAGTCAAGTGGTAACAGTTTTCATAGATAATACGGCTGAAAGCCTGTTTCTCGTCCATGGAGATATCGTCGTTGGTGATGAGTTCCGAGAAACCGTTGATTGCGTTTAAGGGAGTCCGTATCTCATGCGACATATTCCGGATGAAGGCGGTCTTCATCTCCTCGCTTTCTTGTGCTTTCTGGTTCGCTATCAAGACCAGCTCGTTAGACTTCTGCAATGCCCGATAGAGGGATCTCATTTTGCCTAGCCGGAAAAAGATATAGAACACGGCGCATAAAGCTAGAAGCAATAAGGATATATACAGGTAATTCTCTTTCTTGCTTTTCTGTAATTCCAATTCCAATGATCTCTTTTCTATCACCAACTCGTTCGCCCCTTTCTCGATCTCCAGATTTTCCATTTTCTTCCTGAGTTCTTGCATACGTAAGGTGTCTAGCAATACAGCGTATTCCTTGGATGTCTCATAGGCTTCCTTGTACATCCGGAGGCTGTCGTAAGCGGCAGCTTTCGCGGACACATAAGCGATTACATGTTCCTTGTAAAGCGGTATCTGTTTGGAGAAATTGATCAAAGAGTCACTGAACTCAATGAATTTCTTATAGTCCTTAATACCTAGGTAATAATTCGATGAGGTGTAGTAGAGCTCATACTCCGGGGCGGCGCTAGCTGATTCCGGATAAGCCTTCAGCAGATTCATGAACTTACGGTAATAAGAGGTCGCCAAATCCTTTCCAATAGCCTCGGCGCTAATGGCAAGGTTTGAATAAGCGCTTAATAATTGACGTTTGTTGACTGCGTAAGGACGTTTCCTCATCTCCGGGATGTTAGAGTAACCTAAGATCGTATTTAGGTAACGGGTAGCATATTGTCCTCGTTCTTGAGGGTTACTCGCATAAGCGCATAGCATGAAATAGGTGTTAGGCAAGAAATTGTACGCATATCGTAGGGGCAGTTTTTCCGCCTCGGCCAAAACATTGTCGAAATATTCTCTTCCTTGCTTAAAGTCCTCCTTAAGCATATTTTCTTCCATAATGCTGTTGCTGACAGCCATACCAAGTATATAATTGCAGGCTATTTTCTCGTAGGGAGACAATTTATCAGGTTCTTCCAGCTTGAATAGGCAATTCATGAGGACTTTCTTTCTCGGTTCACCGGATGTGTAGAATATGACGCGCGTATCTTGTATCATTTTCATGAACGACACGAGGCTGGCTCTGGCTTCTCCTTTTAGCTCCTGCTCGGCCTTGGCGATGTAGGTATTAGCGCTATCGGTTTGGTCCGTGTTGATATAACGTCGGAGAATCTCGGTCAACGCCGCTTCCTTATAGTAATTGTCATTCGCTTTTAAGGCCTCCTGATAGAGTTGTTTAGCGTTTACTAATATGTCATCGTTTCGTGAGATATCCATTAAATTGGTAAGGATTTCCAGTCTAGAGCGTTCGGAGGTTGCTTTTTGCAAGGCGCTTTTAAGCGAGTCTGGCGTTGTCGTTTGAGATGAAACGACAAAGGACGTAAACAATAAGCATAAAAGCATTAGATATCGTTTCATACAAATAGGATCTCTTGTTGTTGTATTGTAAATGCAAATATACGTAATCTCACCATAAAAAAGCTATTAAATAGTTAGAAAAACAAACAATTGGAATATCTTTGCATAAATATGGGACAAGATTAATACCGCATGGAAAAAGGATTGCTACATAAACAGATTATGGATTTTTTCGTCCGTAATTTTGATGTCCGGCAGGAAAAGGAAGATGAGCTGGAGACGATAGAATCCATTAAAAAGGGGATAGAGTTTAAGGGGACGAACTTATGGGTACTTATTTTCGCTACGTTTGTCGCTTCTCTTGGGTTAAATACCAACTCTACGGCAGTGATCATTGGCGCGATGTTGATCTCGCCGCTGATGGGACCGATCATGGGATTCGGCTTGGGATTGGGTATCTCTGATTTCGAGTTGATCAAGCGATCGTTCCGTAATTTTGCCACGGCTACGGTCTTCAGCGTAATAACGTCTACCTTGTATTTTCTTATATCACCGATCAGTGAGGCCCAAAGCGAGTTGCTTGCCCGTACGCAGCCCACGGTATACGACGTGTTGATCGCTTTCTTTGGCGGTCTGGCGGGAATCGTGGCGAGCTCTACGAAAAGCAAGGGAAACGTGATCCCGGGTGTGGCTATCGCTACGGCGTTGATGCCTCCGCTTTGTACGGCGGGATTCGGTTTGGCGAGTGGTAATTTATATTACTTTTTCGGCGCTTTCTATCTGTATTTTATCAATACGGTATTTATTAGCTTGGCTACTTATGTGGTGGTACGTTTATTGAAGTATCCGAAGAAAGTATTCCTTGATAAACAACGGGAAAAGATCGTGACCCGCTATGTCGGTATTATCGTATTCTTTACGATCGTACCCAGTCTTTTCTTGAGTTATAACTTGATCCGTAGCAGTTATTTTAATGAGAGGGTACGAACGTTCGTCACCGAAGAACTGAGTTTCCCGAATACGCAAATATTGAGTAAGGTGATTACGGATACAAGCGAGAAGAAAGAGGTAAAAGTGGTGTTGATCGGACAAACCGTACCGGACGAGATGATCGCGAACGCAAAAGCCAAGATGCCAAAATACGGATTGAAAAATGTCCATTTGATCGTACAGCAGGGCTTTGGCCAGGAAGCGACGGATATCAACGAGCTGAAGAGCCTGTTGATGCAGGATTTGTATAAGAATAGCGAAGAGGTGCTGCGTGTGCAAACCATCCAGATCGATTCTTTAAAACGGCAGGTTGACAAATATCAGAGTTATGGGCGTCTGACATCCGAGTTGATCCCGGAAATGAAAGTGTTGTTCCCCTTTGTGGTAGAGGCTTCTTGCTCGCATACCTATATCGTGAATACGGAGACGGCGAAACCAGATACGGTCATGCTGGTTTATCTGAAGAGTAAGACGAAGGTGAAAGAGGTTGAGCGTAAAAAGATTACAGAATGGTTGTCGGCCCGTGTCGAGGTAAAAAACATTAAGTTACTAATCGAATAATTTAGACTAATAAGAGAAGAATGAAGTTGATGAAAAGAGTGTGGGCGGCTTTGTTGCTTTTAGCCGCTTCCGGCCAGTTATATGCCGATGAGGGCATGTGGGTGCTGAAGGAATTGAATAAGCAGAATTTGGCGAGAATGGCCGAGTTGGGTTTTACCCCATCCTATGATCAGTTGTATAGTGAGACGGATCCTTGCGTGGCGAACGCCGTGGTAATCTTCGGTGGCGGATGCACGGGTATTACGGTTTCGGACGAGGGCTTGATCTTTACGAACCACCATTGTGGTTTCGGTTCTATCCAGCAATTGAGCAGCGTGGAACATGATTATTTGAAGGATGGTTTTGTATCCCAAAGCAAGCAAGAGGAGTTGCCGGTCCCGGGTTTGTCGGTACGTTATCTGAAAGAGACGGTAGACGTCAGCGATCGTATTAACAGCCAGATCGCCGGTATAGAGGACGAGTTCCAGCGTTTATCCGCCGCCGATTCTATCGGTCGTGTGATTTGTGACTCTGTGGGTAATAGTGAGTTCCAGGCAGCCGACGTGGTTCCTTTCTATAACAATAACAAGTATTTCTTGGTCGTATATGACGTATTTCGTGACGTGCGCATGGTGTTCGCTCCGCCTAGCTCTATCGGTAAGTTCGGTGGGGATACGGACAACTGGATGTGGCCCCGCCATACCGGTGATTTTTCCGTGTTCCGTGTGTACGCCAACGCAGATAATAAACCGGCGGAATACAACGCGGATAATAAGCCTTATACCCCGAGATATGTAGCTGAGGTGTCTATGCAAGGTTATCAAGATAAGGATTATGCCATGACAATCGGTTTTCCGGGAAGCACGGATCGTTATTTGTGTTCTTGGGGCGTGCAACAGCGTATCGAGAATAGTAATAAGCCCCGTATCGAGGTGCGTGGCATCAAGCAGGGCATCTGGAAAGAGGCTATGTCGGCTAGCGACGCCGTACGTATCAAATATGCCTCCAAATATGCGGGAAGTTCCAATTATTGGAAGAACTCGATCGGTATGAATAAAGGATTGGCGAATCTAAACGTGATCGAACGTAAACGTGCGGAAGAGACGGCTTTTGCTGATTGGGTGGCAAAAGATCAAGCCCGGGGCGCTAAATATGGCGAGGTCTTGAATTTGTTGGAAAAAGGATATACCTCGACCAATAAGTATAGGGAGGCGTTGACCTATTTGAATGAGGCATTTTCCAGTGGAGCGGAGATTATTCGTTTGGCTCGTATGGTGCAATCGGTGGATATAAACGGAGCTACTCCGGAAGAGATTACTGTCTTTTTAGAGGATCGTATCCAACCGTTCTTCAAGGATTACGAACCGTCTTTGGATCAGAAGGTATTGGCCGCGATGATGAAGATTGCGAAAGAACGTGTATCTTCGGAGTTCTTGCCGGATATTTATACGAGCATTGATAAGAAGTATAAAGGAAATTATGAGAAATATGCGGCGGATGTATTTAAAAAGACTTCCTTATTGTCGTACGACAAGATCGCCGAGATGTTGAGAAATCCGAAGCAATATGAGAAATTGAGAAAAGACCCGGCAGCGGAACTGAGCTTGTCCGTATTGGTGTCTATCTTCCAGTTACAGCAGTTGATGGGCGATGCGGAGTATGATATCGCTAAGGGAGAACGGTTGTATTTCGCGGGCTTGAAGGAGATGTATCCGGAGAAAGCTTTGTCTTCCGACGCTAATTTCACGATGCGTTTAAGCTATGGTTCTATCGGAGGGTATCGTCCTTATGATGCCGCATGGTACAATTATTACTCAACGGATAAAGGTATCCTAGAGAAAGAAGACCCGACGAGCGATGAGTTCTGGGTACAACCGGAGATACTGGATCTGGTTCGTAGCCGTGATTTCGGACCTTACGCGAATGAAAAAGGGGAATTGCAGCTGTGCTTCCTCTCGAACAATGATATCACTGGTGGTAATTCCGGTAGCCCGGTATTCGATAAAAACGCCCGTTTGATCGGACTTGCTTTCGACGGTAACTGGGAGGCGATGAGTGGTGATATCGCTTTTGAACCGGATTTGCAACGTTGCATCGGCGTAGATATCCGCTATGTCCTTTTCATGATCGATAAATGGGGTAAATGCCCAAGGTTGATTGAAGAGTTGAGGCTCGTTCGATGAGAGAAAAAAGAGATGGGCATCCATGATTTCCGCGGATGCCCATTCTAAGGAGCTAATAATGCCCATTGTAAGGTGCTTTGAATGCCTATTCTAATAACCTTACGATGGGCATTGTAATATCCTATACGATAGGGAAGTTCTAAATGCCTAATTTAGACTTGATTGCCTTTGGTATCGCATCCTTATGTACCATGATATAGATCGTCTTGGCACGGACAAAACTATCGGACATGTTCAAGTATCCGCCGAAAGTATTACGCTCGGTTCCCCAAGAGTTCTTCGTGATATAATATTTCGTTCCGTTCTGATCCTTGGCGATGCCGGTAAGGTGCATCAAATGGTCATCAGTCGTGACGAACGCCTCGAAGCCTTCTTGACGGACCTGCGGGGTGACGTTTACTTCCGGGAAAGGTTTCTCGAATTTGTAGACTTCCTCCAGACGTTCCTTCTCGTCCATTTTCTCAAAGCGAGCACGGTCGGTAGTCGAGTAATCTTCCACCTTCTTTACCTCCGGGTTGATCGCCACGCCATTCTTGAAAGAGAAGCCTTTCTCGCTCACGTCGCCATCCCAACATACCGTGTAACCATTATTTAAAGCATAATCCGCGACTTGCATCATCTCATCCAACGGGAGGTTATACATTTGCGCATGTTCCCAGTTATCGGGAACCTCTACCTCGAATTTCTGGTAATACGGATGATGCGTGAAGCTTGTCAGCTCGATATAATCGTCCATATTCAACCCTAGGGAGGCGGCGAATGTCTTCGGGGTATATTCCTTGCCTTGATAAGTGAATTTCTCCGGAAGCTTGCCTAGGTAGGTATCGAATAGGTTATCGATTAGTTTGTAATATTCCGGGCTGCGTTTCTTCATGTCCACAGCTGTCGTTGCGATCGCCTTGATGTATTTTACCATCTCGGCATGATTGTGCCGGTCGGAATCGTAGTTGATACCCGAGTACACCTCTTCCGGAACGATACCTACTTGGTTGAAAGCGTTCATGAAGGTGTGGGAGAGACTTCCTTGACCGATATTACCTCTACCTTGGCGGACATAATTATCCTGCAACTGGTTCATGTATTTCTGGCGGACGATAAACATCTCAGAGAGATCGTACGTCCCTTTTCCCATACGGAGTAATTCCGACTCCATGAAAGAGGTCGTGGCGAAGCACCAACAGGTTCCCGTGGATGCTTGATTCTTGACTGGCGTGGCGGGTACCTTTACTACATCCGTAAATTGGTAGCCTTGAGCGAATGTGCTCAAGGAACCTAACGCTAAGGCGCATGATAGAATGAATGTTCTCATTGTATATGAATTTAAGTTTATATTATTATTGTAGAGACGGGGCGTGCCTCGTCTCTACTATCGGATGTGGTGATTAGAAGCCTCTTTCGAATTGGGTCCAGAATGAGTCTCCCATTTCTCTCCAGCGTAGCATCGTGGCTCCGGCGAAATCGGCGGTATATCCGGTTAGGTATTCTTTTGCGGCCTCCTCACCTTGTTGGGTAAGAATCTCTTTGTAACGGCTCTCTACGAAAGGAAGTTCTGTCTGCCCTTTCTCCGTAAAATGGGCGATAGATGCTTTCATACGATCTTTAGTCGCTCCCCAACGTACGGTAGCGAGTTTATTGGCACGACGGAAAGCCCATACGGCGGCATCTTCCCGGTAACGGTGCTGTCCGCAAACCTTGAAGCAAGCCGGGAGATCTTTCGTCCCACAGAAGATGGGGATGCGGGGGCTTTGTCCGGGATTATCATAGGCCATCCAAACCACGCCGCCTACTGCATTGGGTAACCAGTCACGTAACTGGATCACGGTAGAGTAGGAGCATTGTGGTACGGCAACCAAACGGTAGCTTTTTACGGCGTCCGGTTTTAACCCATTCAACATGTTCACCATATCCCGAGTCATCCAAGGATTGGCTACCGGACTGATAACCGTATCGGTCTCGTTACTATCTTTTTTCTTTACGGCTACTTTCAAGTTCTGGGTCATATCGTATTCCGTACCCTCGTACGTTTCGGAGAGGAGAGCCATCACATCCGTTACGGATACTTGCCGGTCCGGTTTTACGCTGATGGGAAGTTCTTCCGCATCATACGATAAACGTAAGGAAGGCGCTAATTTATTCAATATAAAGAACTCACGGATACTGAAGGATTTCATCTCACCGGAATAATTTCCGCCTCCATACGCTTCCCAGAAGCGGAACGGTTTCTTTCCGTCCCAGAAGCCCATGCGCTTGGCTACCTCGAATACGTTGGCGGAAGCCATGCAATTGTCCGTATCTTTCGGATCGACCTTAGAGATACGCGGGATATTCGCCGATACACCTACATGATCGTCGGGGATACGGATCGCCGCCCATACGCCACCGATCTTATCCGGACCCTCGCCGAAGACCTCGAAATGCCATACCTCTTTTGGATCCGCTATCGTAAGGCACTCGCCCCAGTCACCATATCCGTATTTCTCGATCAACTCGCCCATCACACGGATGGCATCACGGGCGGTCGTGCAACGTTGTAAGACGATTCGCTGAAGTTCCTCGATCATGAACATACCTTTCTTGTTGACAAGGGCTTTCCGGCCGGTGATTGTTGTTTCCCCGATGCCTAGTTGCTTCTCGTTCAGGCAAGGATAGGCCGTGTTGAGGAATTGATACGTAGACCGCGCTTCGGGCAGTGTTCCTTTCGCGATCATCCCCCGGGTTCCCTCGGCATATTCGGTATGCATACGTCCGGTATAGACCGTGGTTGTCGTATCGTGATCGTACGAGGCGGAAGGTACGATATCCATCCAAGTGCGGTAATTGCTATCGCAGGTGTGGCTAGTCATCACGGAGCCATCCGCCGAGGCTTTTTTGCCGACCATGATACTCGTACAACTCTCCGGGTTCAAGATCGGCTCCGGATACTGGATTTGTTGCGCTACCGAAACGGATAGGCTGGCGCAAAGCATAAGAACATAGGTAAAAAGTTTCTTCATCTTTCTTGTGTTATTTAGATGTTTGTATCAATTAAATTTGTAGGCCGCTTTTCGTACGTCTTTTACGGATTTGAATGGCTTATTGGGTTTTAGATGCTTGGCGAGGAACTGGTAGATGCCGAGTCGTATCTCGGAAGCTTGTTTCGTGTCGGTCCGGTCGAAGCTATGGGCACCGGGAGCACGGTCGAATATTTTGTAGTCGAACTTCTTTCCTTCGGCCTTGAGAGCGCGTATCATATGCTCTACTTCCACTACGTTCACGTCATCGTCGCTAGTATTGGTATGGATGAGCAGGGGATCTTGTAGTTTTTCCGCGTGCCAGACCGGTGAGCGGCGTTTGTATTCCGCCATATCCTCCCGGGGAGTCTTCCCGATATGGCCTTCGTCGGAGAAGATTTTCCGATAATCATCGGTGGAATATCCCATGCGCATGATCACGTCGCTTACCGGTACTCCGGCGAAACCGCATTTATATTTACCGGGGTAGGTGAAGAGGTTCATCAGTGTGATCATTCCCCCGTGGCTCCATCCCATGATACCGATACGATTGGCATCTACGATATCGAAATTCTCTACCATATAATTACGACTAACGTAGACATCCTCGTTTTCTAATCCTCCGTAATCGATATTATCGTAAGTAGCTTTGCCATACCCCGTGCTACCCCGGTATTCGGCGGAGACCACGATGTATTCCTGGGCGATCAGTTCCCGGACGATATGGGCGTAATACGTGTTGAAATCCGCATGTACACCACTATGCGGGAGAACGATCAAAGGATATTTCTTGTCGGGATCCACACTTTTAGGGATGAAGATATAAGTCCAGAATTTCAGTTCGTTTCCGGCGCTCATCCCGGTAGGATTCGTTTCTTTCCAGCGGGCGGGGCCGCAAAGGTAGACTTTGTCGATATGGGCGATGTCGCCCACTTTCTCGTACCATAGGAGGTCATCTACCTTCTTTACGACTTGGTCAAAATCATGTTGGTAGTTTTGCGCTGCCATGTAACTCAATCCAGCGGTAAGCAGGAAACAGGAGAGCAGGAAGCGTTTGAAGAATGTTTTCATATTGAATTTAGATATTTAGGTTAATCGTAAACCATGATTTTTCGCCTGTAAATATACGATTTATTTGTTAATTCTTAAATACAATACAAAGAGAGTAGGAGATGCGATACGCTATGTCTCTACAAGACGGTAAATAGGGGTAAAAGAAGGAGAGCTCTAAATAAAAAACGGATTGCCCTAAAATCACTTTCCGGGCAATCCTTCTGCTGTTTTCAAATATGAATAAACAAATGGCCTATTCACGTCCTCCGCCTAAGGCTTGATAGAGGTTGATAACCCCTTGGATTTCCGTGAAACGATTAGCCACTTGGGTTAGTTGGGCGTTTAATAGTCCTTGTTGCGCCGTGAGTACTTCTAGATAGGTTGTCGTTCCGTGCCGCATGAGTAGGGACGTACTCTTATAGGCTCTTTGGAGAGACTCTATCTGTTTTTCAAAGTACACGGCTTTGTCACGTGCGGTATGATATTGTACCAAAGCGTCGTTTACCTCAGTTCCTGCGTTCAGTAAAGCTTGCTCAAAACTCAGCCGCGCCTCTTCCTGTTGCGCTTTGGTGATTTTTAGCTGTCCGAGAAGTTGCCCTCTGGCGAAAAGCGGTTGGGTGAGTGAGCCTACCGCCGAGGCAAGGAACTTACCCGGATTGGTGATGGCCGCACCTGCCGAGTTAGTCCAGCCAGCCGAACCACTTAGGGTAATAGAGGGGTAAAAGGCGGAACGGGCTTGGTTGGTAGCGTAAAACGCACTTTCCAGAGTACGTTCTGCGACCCTTACATCAGGGCGGTTCGATAACAAATGGACGGGTATGCCTACAGAGAAATCTTCCGGTAGCTGCTGACCTTCTAATTTACCTCTCTGTATGATATGCGGTGTCTCGGCCAGTAACAGCGCAAGACTGTTCTCTACCTGATTGAGTTGTTCTTTCAGGTCGAGGACGGACGTACAGATGCTGTAATACGTAGCTTCCATTTGGGAGACGGCCGCCTCATCTGCCATGCCCGCATTCATTAGGGCACGGGTGGAATTGACCGTCTCCTTCCATGAGGAAGCGGTTTGCTCTGAGATCTCCAACTGAGCATCCAGCATAAGCAGGGTGTAATAGGTATTAGCTATTCCGGCGATCAGTTGTGTACGTACCGCTTGCCGATAATCTTGACTTTGTGCGTAAAGGGCTTGAGCCTGTTTCTTAGCGTTACGCATTTTACCGAATATATCCAGTTCCCAACTGGCTGTTATCGGTACCGAATAGGTCTGTGTTGCCTTATGGGAATCGAAACTGCTCACCGTTCCTTGCGGGGAAAAGGCGAAAGAAGGGAGGAACGCTAGCTTGGCGGACAATAAAGTGGCCTCGGCTTCCTCAACCCTGAGTTGGGCGGATAGATAGTCCGTGTTATTTTGCAATCCTTGTTCGATAAGCGTCTGTAGCTGGGGATCGGTGAATACCTCCCGCCAGTTCATGCTACCCAAGGTGACGGTATCTTCCGTTACGACGGTTTCCTGCCCGTATAAATTCTCGGGCACCTCGGTCGCTGGTTTGTATTTACTGTATATGCCACAGCTGCTCAGCATGACGCTGGATACAGCTAGTGTTATTATTATATATTGTTTCATCCTTTATCTGTAATTTAGAATGGGTATTGACTCAATTTATTCTTGGTTGCGTTCAATCGCACTCTTCTCCTGTTCTTGTTGTACCTGCAAGTCGGCCTCTTCCTCCATCGGTTTACGGATCTTTTCCTGCAAATACTCGAAAACGATATAGAATACCGGTACCACAAAGAGCAACGCTAGTGTCCCGACAGCCATACCTCCTACGACACCCGTGCCCAATGACGAGTTACCGTTGGCACCGGCTCCGGTCGCGAACATCAACGGAAGCATACCGAAGATCATCGTTAAAACGGTCATCAAGATAGGACGCAAACGAACTTGGGCGGCAGAATAAGCGGATTCGATGATACCCATACCCTTGCGCCGGCGCTCAATGGCGTACTCCGTGATCAAGATGGCCGTCTTTGCCAATAAACCGATCAACATGATCACACCTGTTTGCAGGTAAATATTGTTTTCCAGCCCGAATACCTTGGCGAAAAGGAATGAACCCATCAAACCGAACGGTACGGAAAGGATGACGGCGAACGGAACGAGGAAGCTCTCATACAAACAAGAAAGAATCAAGAAGATAAGCAGTATACAAACCGCATAGATGAATATCGTCTGGGCACCGCCGGAAGCGGATTCCTCACGTGACATACCACCGTATTCATATCCATATCCGGAAGGCAAGGTCTGCTCTACCACTTCTTCAATGACTTTCTGAACCTCACCGGTAGAATAACCCGGAGCCGAGTTCACGTTCACGGTAATGGCACTGAACAGGTTGAAGCGGTTTTCCACCTCAGATCCCATGATCTCCTTCAAAGTGACGAACTGGCTGATAGGGGCCATTTCCGTTCCGTTCCGTACGAACATATTGTTCAACGCTTGCTCATCTAGGCGGTACTCGGGTGAGGCTTGTAGCATCACACGATATACCTTTCCGAACTGGTTGTAGTTCGAGATATACGCGCCGCCGCAATAGGTTCCCAGCACATCGAGCACAGAAGAAGGTGAAATACCTGCCCGTTTGCATTTAGCGGCATCCACATCCACGGATATCTGCGGGAAGTTCATGGCGTAAGATGTATAGGCCATAGCCACTTCCGGGCGTTGGTTCAGCGCACCGAGGAACTGCATGATGGAGTTATAAAAAGTAGTCATGTCGCCGCCTGTCTTATCCTGCATATTCAGCTCGATGGAGTTACCCATGCCATAGCCGGGGATCATGGCCGGTTGGAAGCTGAATATCTGGGCTTCCTTAATCTGGTAGAACTGCGAGTTAAGCCGTCCTACTATCGCATCGGAGGTATGCTCGCTACCTTTTCGCTCGCTCCAGTCTTTCAGGCGGATGATAACGGTTCCGTAAGAAGTACCTTGTCCCGAGATCAACCCATAGCCGGCTACACGCACGTAGTGTTCGATTTCCGGTGTGTTCTCTAGGATCTTCTCCACCTTGGCCATCGTGGTCTTGTTTTCTTCCAACGTGCTACCCGGAGCGATGGAGACGTTTACCATGATCGTACCTTGGTCTTCCTGCGGTACAAGTCCCGTCTTCGTGGTTGCCATCAACCAGACAAGCAATAGGATGGTAGCCACAAGTGCGGTCCATACCATCCAGCGGTGATGGATAAAGAACATGACGCCTTTCTTATATTTTCCCAACACGGCGTTGAATGAGGCGTTGTAAGCCGCACGTACACGGCCGTTGATGCTCTTGGCACTCTTTTTCCCGTCTGCAGGGCGCATCATAATGGCACAAAGTGCCGGACACAATGTCAAGGCCGAGATCATGGAGATACCTACGGCGGTAGCCATCGTAATACCGAACTGGGTATAGAATACACCCGATGTACCTCCCATAAAAGTCACGGGAATGAACACCGCCATAAACACGCAGGTACAAGACACAATCGCCATGGTTACATCGCCCATGGCATCCTTGGTTGCCAGATAAGACGATTTATAACCGGAATCGAACTTGGCTTGTACCGCCTCCACCACGACTATGGCATCATCCACCACCGTACCGATAGCTAGCACGAGCGCGAACAAGGTCAGGATATTGATACTGAATCCCGCCGCCACAAGGCAGGCAAAGGTCCCGATTAGGGAAACTATAATGGAGATAGACGGGATCAACGTACTCTTGAAATCCTGAAGGAAGAAATAAACCACTAGGATAACGAGGATGATAGCGATGATCAATGTCTCGACTACGTTATGGATAGAGGCGAAAAGGAAGTCGTTGGAGCTCATCATAGTCATGAACTCGATACCTTTTGGTAAATCCTTTTCCAATTTTTCCAATAGGTTGGAGATTTCCTCGTTTACAGCTGTCGCATTCGAACCTGCCGTCTGGTAGATAAGGAATGAAACGGCAGCTTTACCATCCATTTTACTGTCGAAACCATAACTCAGGGTACCTAATTCCACTTCGGCGATGTCTTTCAATCGCAAGACAGAACCATCTTCCTGTGCACGGACGACTATATTTTTGAACTCGTCCACGTTTTTTAACCGGCCATGATACTTCATGGTGTATTGGAAGACATTTTTTGAATTTTCACCCAGCTGGCCGGTAGGTGCCTCAAGGTTTTGCTCCCCTAATACGGCGGTCACATCCGAAGGTATCAATCCATATTGCGCCATTCGTTCCGGTTTCAGCCAGATACGCATACTGTAGGAGTCGCCCAGCATCATCACGTCGCCCACGCCTTCTATACGTTTGATTTGTGGAATGATGTTAATATCCAAATAATTGGCAAGGAACGTTTGGTCGTAACGGCCATCGGTACCAACCAATGCGTCGATCTGTAGGAAACTGGTCTGACGTTTCTGCGTGGAGACTCCGATCTTGGTTACCTCGGCAGGCAGCAATCCTTGAGCCTTGGACACCCGGTTCTGTACGTTGACTGCCGCCATATCGGGGTCCGTTCCCTGCTTGAAATAGATTTGGATGGTGGCCGTACCCGCATTGGTCGCGGTAGAAGTGATATACATCATGTTCTCCACGCCATTAATGCTCTCTTCCAGTGGCATGATGACACTGTTCATCACGGCATTGGCATCGGCCCCGGTATAAGTGGCCTGTACATATACCGTAGGAGGAGCGATATCGGGATACTGCTCCACGGGCAACGTGAAGAGTGAAATCAGTCCGATCACCAATATAAGGATGGAGATGGACATAGCCATGACAGGCCGTTTGATAAATATATTTCCTTTCATACGATCTTCTCCTTATTTATTTAACCTGTGTACCTTCACGTATCAGTCCGGCACCCTCCGAGACGATCTCATCACCGGCTTGTAAACCGTCCAGAACAACATATTCTCGTCCGTCGCTTAAATCGGCTACCGTGATCAATGTAGATGTAGCCTTGCCGTCCACTACCTTATAGACTACTATTTTATCTTGTAGGCGTACGGTAGCTCCTTGTGGAATGGCGATACAATCCTTGTACGTGCTGGGTATGACAACCGTTCCCGATGCCCCGCTGTGCAACAAACGGGCTTCATTCGGGAATACGGAACGCACCACTACCGTACCGGTTTGCCGGTCGATTACGCCACTGATAGATTCGATTTTTCCTTTCTGGTTATATATGGAGTTGTCGTTCAGCCTAAGTTCCACTTCCGGCATGTTCTTCAGCGCGTCATCCATGGAACCATATTCACGGGTCAAGGATAAAAGCTGGTTCTCATTCATGGAGAAATACACATACATGTCCGAGTTGTCGGACACTGTAGTCAATGGCTGCGGTATATTGGCGCTGACCAAGGCTCCGACACGATAGGGTAACGCTCCTACCACTCCGTCGCTCGGGCTTTTTACTTCGGTATAGGAAAGGTTGTTCCGGGCATTTATCTCTTGCGCCTCGGCTTGTGCCAGAGCGGCTTGTGCGGTGAGATAACTGTTCTCGGACGTTTTTAGGCTGAATTCCGATACTACCTTCTGGGCATATAACTCTTTATTGCTGTTGTAAGTCAATTCCGCCGTGGCTAAGCCTGCCTTTGCCGATTTAACGTTGGCTATAGCCGTGTTCAAGGCAGCTTTGTAGGGTACTTGGTCTATGACGAAAAGAATCTGTCCTTTCCGGACTTTCTCGCCTTCTGTTACGCAAAGGCGCTCGATAGTTCCGGATACCTGCGGATAGATATCGATATCCTGCCGTCCACGGATCGTGGCTGAATAAGAGGTCGAGAAATTCTTGTCACTTACTGTTACTTTCATTGTTGCATAATTGGCGTTCATTGGAGTTTTAGGTGTTTGTTTGCAAGACACCAATGCTGCCGTAAAACCGACTAATCCTATTAGTCTCATCCATTTTAAACTCATAACCATCTGTATATCCTTTTAAAATTCGGGGGCAAAGTTAAAAGGAGATAGCCTATCTTTATATATCTAATGTACCAGTGAAGTGTCCTTATTGTACTATGTAATGTGGTTTTCCGGAAAAATACGGTGTGTTCTTATATCTTGTTTATGAGATGCTTTCTGTATTTGGTGGGTGACATGCCCGTATGCGCCTTTACATATTTCCCGAAAAATGAGAGATTGGGGAACTCTAAATAATCGGCTATTTCCTTAATGGATTTTTCAGAGTATTTAAGTAGTTCGGTGATATCTTCTACAACGAACTCATTAATTATATCGAAGGCTGTCTTTCCACAGACCTGTTTACATACCGCCGAGAGATATTTGGTGGTGACAAAGAGTTTATCCGCATAAAAGGAAACGGAACGTACCTTTATCTTTGAGTTGGATAGTAATTCCAGAAATCTCATGAATAGGAGGTCGCCTTGCTTGAACATCGTGTTATTCTTTGGTGCGCAATATTTATCCAGATTGGCCAGCAACTCGTAAAATATAGCGCCGGTAAGGGCAGACATGATTCCTTTCTGGTAAGGATTGTCTGTTGCCTTTATTCTAGAACCAATTAAGGCATAGTATAATTCAAAAACCTGCCCCCCTTCCTGTCCCATCTGTAAGACCGGGTTCTGTTCAAGGTAAAAAAACTTGTCCCGTATGCCGCCTCCTTGACTGACGAATCTCCTGACTATACTCGTGGAAAGGGCGATTCCCTTGCACTCCAGATCATCGCTACCGATAGGATTACGAAGTACGGTCTGGGGAAGACAACATAAAATTTCGTTGGCCCGGATAATCCGTGTCTTGGAATTGACGTCTATTTGCAGGGAACCTTTTGTACATGCCAGTAATTTAAACGCATCTATCTTGACCAGCTCGGGATGGGGCGCATGGGGAAGATGGATATTATTGGCAAATGCGATATCTCCATCAACGTAGTCAAGTTCTGCGTTTTGCGATAAGTCTTCTATGGTAAGTTGACGTACTTGTTCTGTTTGCATGTTTCCGGGTTATTTTTCAGTTTTTCGCAAAAATAAGGAATTAACCCACAAACTCCCTATTTACGCATAATTTAAGATGTCTATAACTTAATTAAAAAAAATGAGCCCGGTGCAATACCAGACTCATCTTAAATAGTTATATAATGTATATTTACTTGCGTTTCTTCCTGCTACGAGGAGTGTCCTCATAGAATTTGCGCTTCGGTTTGTCGTCACTACGGCTGGAACGTCTGCCGCCACGGTCACTTTCCCGGCGGCTGTCTCTGCCTCCTCTACCGCTATCCCGTCTGTCTCGGAAGCCATTGCCTCCACGACTGCCTCCACGAGGACTACGTCCACCTTTTCCTCCCTCGCCTTTCGCTTGCGCCGGTTCCACGGAGATACGTCGTCCGTCTACCTCGAAGCCGTTCATCGAGTCCATGACACGGTTGGCTTCTCCCTCTTCTACCTCGAAGAATGAGAAATTATCACGTAAGTCGATACGACCGATACGAACCTTGCCCGGTACGCACTTGTTGACTAACTCAATAAGTTGAGGAGGCGTAAGCTCGTCTGTCTTTCCGAAGTTGATAAAGAAACGGGTGTAACCTTCTTCCGCTTCGCCTTTGCCGCCCCGTTTGCCTCTCTCTCGGGGAGCGTTCTCGTCTACAACCTCGATATCATCGTTATCTTTATAATAGTCGATCATCCGGTTGAACTCCAAGGATACGACACGTTTGATGATATCTTCCTTATCCAGCCATTCCAATTTACGGTAGATAGAAGGCATCAAACTGGCGATTTCCTCCTCGTTCACTTTCACTTTCTCGATCTGGTCCACCAAGTTGAACAATTGCTTCTCACAGATTTGCTCACCGGTAGGCATCTCGCCCCTGTCGAATTTCTTGTTGATGATCCGTTCGATCTCGCGAATCTTGCCTTTTTCCCTTACGTGGCAGATAGAGATAGCGATACCCGTTTTTCCCGCACGGCCCGTACGTCCGCGGCGGTGGGTATAAGATTCTACCTCATCCGGCAGACCGTAATTGATTACATGGGTTAAGTCATCCACGTCCAAACCACGTGCGGCTACGTCCGTAGCGACCAATAACTGGATATTCTTGATACGGAACTTCTGCATCACGTAGTCACGTTGCGCTTGGCTCAGCTCGCCGTGCAAGGAGTCGGCGTTATAACCGTCTTGAATCAATTTATCGGCGATCTCCTGTGTCTCCTTACGGGTACGGCAGAAGATGATACCGTAGATGTTCGGGTAATAATCGGCTAGACGTTTCAAGGCGAGATATTTATCCTGCGCACGAACCATATAATAAATGTCGCGGATATTCTTGTTTCCCTCGTTCTTCCTGCCAATGACGATCTCTTTCGGATCCTTCATGTATTTCTTGGTGATAGAGGCGATCTCTTTCGGCATGGTAGCGGAGAAGAGCAGCATATTTCGGTTTTCCGGTATAGCCGCCAAGATCTCGTTGATACTGTCGGTGAAACCCATGTTCAACATCTCGTCCGCCTCATCGAGGATGACGTTCTTTACGTTGCTTAAGTCAACCGTCTTGCGGTTCATCAAGTCGATCAAACGTCCCGGGGTAGCCACTACCACGTGTACGCCTCTCTTCAGTGTCTTGATCTGGCTCTCTATACTGGAACCTCCGTATACAGGGAGAACCTTCAGGTTATCGATGTATTTAGAATAATCGTTCAAATCGTCCGCTATCTGTAGGCAAAGCTCGCGTGTCGGACAAAGGATAAGCGCTTGAGGTTGATATTGAGAGACATTGATCTTTTGCAGGATCGGCAGGCCGTAAGCGGCTGTCTTGCCGGTTCCTGTTTGTGCCAATGCGATTACGTCGTTATCTTCTCCCAGTAAGAAAGGAATCACTTCTTCCTGTACGGGCATGGGCGATTCATAGCCCATCTCTTGAATTGCCTTTAATATCGGTGCGGCAACTCCTAATTCTTCAAATGTTTTCAAAATGCGATTGTGTATATATGATAATATTCAGTGGCCGCAAAGGTACGTAAATAATTCGGATTCTATAGGATTGTTATGCTAAATTCGCTAAAAATCAGCGAACCACGGATGGTTTTTACCTATTGGGAGAGGGTGGGCACCTCGGTCGCATGCGAACCGTGTCGTTTATTTGTTAGCGAAACAGCTCTTGTCTGATCTTTCTGATAGAAATAGGGCGTATATCGTGACATGTCCTTTTTCTTGATACTATGATATAGCCGAAGGGTAAGGGGATAAAGTGGTGCTTTGGGGGAAAATAGTGCCTTTTCCAAGTGTGATAGGTGGCGAAAGACCGTTTTTCGGTATCTTGTTAATCAATAGCTGATTGCGAAATATTTCTTCCTTATTTGCGAGCGAGCCGTACTAAGTCCCGGAATATTCGATTCTCTGAGGCTTTAGATTACAATGTGTCAAAAAGTGACAGTTTGTTAGAAACGGTCTGAACGGAGATTTTCTATGGATTAAGATAAATGAAAAGTTAAAAGACTTTTTGTTGTATATATCGTAGATAATGTATATATTAAGGCCGTCTTGAGCCTGTCTTGCCCGATGAACCTGCTTGTTGCCATGATGGAGGAATCAAGCACTGTGATTTGTTACCGTTTATAAATCTAAAATAGAGAGCTTATGAAAAAAGAAAGAATGATTATTGCTTTTTTGAGTTTACTTTTCCTGTTGCCGGGATGCAAGGAAGAGAAAACACAAAGTGTCTTTGATGCAGATGAGTTTGATTGTGTTGGTTGGCCACACATTAGAAAGGTTACTATTACAAATGTAAATTGTGAGGCAGAGGGAATATTCCTTATTCTAGAGGATTCTTTAGTTTATTGTGATGATGAGATAGTTATACCTTATAAAAATCACTACGGAAAACGTTTAGAAGTAGGCTTTTGTTTTGGGGATAGAAAGAGATATCCATTGTGTAAATCGGATTCCTCAGTAATTGATATTTCTGTACTTTCTGTTCGAGAATTGAATGAATAAACTTTTTTAATTATTAGTGTTTTATTGGGTATATTGTTTTATCCTGTAAATGCTCAACAGCGAATAGTGGAGGGATCTAATATCAATATATCAGAGGTTCCTTGGCAGGTTGCGATTCAAACGAAAGGTGTTTTTAACGGAGGAGGGTCTATATTGGCTCCAAACTTGATTTTAACAGCTGCTCATGTGGTGGAAAAATATACTGCAAAAGAGGTTAAAGTGGGAGTTGGTAGTTCTAAATATTCAAATATTGGTGCGAATTGGTATTCTGTTTCAAATATTGTTTATCACCCTTCTTTGGATATTGCTTTATTAATATTGTCTAGGCCTTTGTCTTATTCTACAAATGTAAAAGCTATAGATATTCTTTCAGCTAATAAGGCTTCTTATTATAATGTAGGAAATATACTTCGAGTTACAGGTTGAGGGATTACTTTTCTTGTGATTGATGATCCTTTTAAAGAATGGAAAATGTCAGATGATTTAAAAAAGGTAGATCTTCCTATTGTTTCAAATTCTACTATAGGAGCTGCTAATAGTTTTGTTATTACATATGATGGTAAGCATAGTCCTTCTAAAGGTGATAGTGGTGGAGCATTGACAATTTGGGATTCTTCTTTACAGAGACATGTTGTAATTGGAACTGTACATGGAAATCCTAGTACTCAGAGAGCTTATTGTGCGTATGTTCGATCTTCCTCCTTCCTCGACTTCCTCCTTCCTTACTATCCCATATCCATCACCGGTGGTTCAGACCAAGTCTGTTCTTCTTCAACATTCTCTGTAAGTTATCCAAACTCCACAGTTACTTGGTCATGCACGGGGCCTTTGCGAATAACCTCGCAAAGCAATACTTCTTGTACGGTCTCTTCTACCGGTAACGGACCTGCCGTATTGAAAGCCACAATCAAGAGCGGAAATTATACGAAGACCGTAGAGCGGAAAGTAATTAGTGGAGGCTATACCTCTTGTATGATCACCTATCGGAACACTGTGAATGGAAACGATACATGGTGTACGAGCCATTCCGGAAATATCTTCACCATCGAGTCTGATTATAATTTGAGTTCTTATGAGGTTCGGTTGCTGAGATATCCGGGGTTGAATGTGGTTATGACGAGGACCGCCTCGAAAGGTGATAATGATCTGACTAATATGCTCTCTCCGGGTTGGTATACAATGGAAGCTCGTTTGTTGGGATGCAAAAATGGAGATTGGGTAACTACTGGTGAGGTAGAGGCTGTGGATTGCTCCTCAAATTATAGCTTTTCTTTGACACCGAACCCTGCCACCAGCCTAGTAACGTTAACTCTAAATGATGTAAATACGCCTAGTCCACGTATGGAACCTATGTTTACGACAGAAAATGGAGGTGAGTATGAAGTACAAATCTGGTCGGAAACAAGCTTGTTGAAACAATTTACTTTCGATCGTCCTATAGTTGAAATCCCTGTATCGGAATTGAGAAGTGGAAGGTATTTTGTGCTGGTTTTTGTGAACGGCAAGAAGCTGACTCAACAATTAATTATCAAATAGAACAGGCATAAACGTGGAGAATTACCGAGAGCCATCGGGTAAGTGAATCTTTTCCGGGTGGCTCTTTTTCTTAATAAAGTAATATGTCCTTGAGCCTTTCACGTTTCTTATCAGTAAGACGTAATCCTTTCGACAAATATTTCTCGGTGGAACCGTACTCTTTCTTGATTTTATGGAAAGCTAGGTCCATGAGCCCCTCGTTGGCCGTAAGGAAGACCGTAATGCTTTCTTGGGCGTCTGTGGAGAGATGTTTCACGATATCAGCTAAATGACTCGTATCGATATATTGATTGGATGTCAAGTAGTCTTCCATGATGGCGTCCCGGGGAATATCCAAGGCGGCGAGTAACATGGCGGTGAGAAACCCGGTACGATCCTTTCCGTAGGAACAACTGATGAGAATGGGGTAATTATCCTCGTTCTGGAACTGTTCCAGTACCTTGGCGAACTGATCGGTATTATCTGTCACGAATTGCAGGTACTCGTCTTCCATATATACCCCGGCGTCTCCTTTCCGCATTCGTCCCTCGATAACACGTTGGGGGGCATCGGCGATCTTGCCGACCGAGATGGGGATTTGCAGGATATTTGCTTTCGTATATTTGATAGGGGCGGTGAGGGTTTCTTGGTTCGTACGGAGGTCGATGATGGTCTTGATCCCTAGATTATCCAATCGGATGGAGTCCCATTCGCTCAAGCTGCTTAACTCGCCGGAGCGAAATACCTTGCCCCATTTCACCGTCTTCCCGTTTGTAGAGGTATAACCGCCTAGATCCCGGAAATTCTGTACACTATCCATAACCGCCGAGCGTGCCCCGATGATCCGTGCGTATTTATCATTAAAAGAAAGGCGGAAATACTTACGTGATATATTATCGTTCGTGATGTAAGTAGCCACGCCATCCTTGATGTTGGCGTAAATGATCGGGGACTCGTTGGTGAAAAGATCCGGGTTGTCGGACACGGTCATCTTGACAATCCCCTCCATTACCGGATCGGTTTCCCATTTTATCACGTAATTTCCGATGTCATCACGTAGGCAAATCGCTCGTATGTCGGGCGCGTTAGAGGAACAACCCACTAACAGGATCACACTGGCGAATAGAGAGAGAATCTTTCCTAACATTGTCTTCTATTATAATAAGCTTTCCTTACAAAGATAGTAAAACAAGTTTTTCCCGCTTCTTCATTAATGATATTTAAGACTGACTAACATACTTCGCCGCGAACTCCTTGGATATATAATTATCATAGCTTTGGCAAACCTCGGAGGCGAGGTCCATTCCGCAGCGGATGATTTTTCCCCAAGTATCCTGATCCAGAGAGGGAAGGTCGGCATGGCGTACGTCATACTTTAGAAGTCCGTAGATAATACCCGCGTTAAAATTGTCGCCGGCGCCGATGGTACTAAGCGGCTGGATTTGCGGGGAATCGAAATGTCGTGTGAAATTACGGGTGTGGAGATTGACTCCGTTTGCCCCGTGAGTTGTTAAGAAACGATCACAATAAAACTGAATATGCTCTTTGTAAACCTCCTGCGCGTCGCTCTTGCCATAAAGGTTCTGGAAGTCCTCGTCCGAGCCCCGGACGATGTCGGCGAATTCCAGATTTTCCAGTACGGTAGGCATGAGGCGGATCGCCTCATGAGCGTGTGCCTTGCGGAAATTGGGATCGTAATAGATGATCGCTTTCCGTTCTTGGGCGTATTGCAGAAATTCTACCATACGAGTCCGCAAGACCGGGTTCAGGGAATAATAAGAGCCAAACACGAAAATATCGTCTTTCTCGATCTTAGGCAGGGGCACCTCCAGCCGTTGCGCCGGGTAATCCTTGTAGAAGATATAATTAGCGTTCTTATCGTCGTCCAGAAAAGCGAGTGATATAGGACTTTTCCCATCGGGGAAACGGTCTACGAACTCGGTCGTGATGTGGTTATCTTCCATGAAATCCCGAATCATGTCGCCAACCCGGTCGTTGCCCAGCTCGCTGATAAAGGATACGGGGACATTCAATCGACCTAATGATATCAATCCGTTGAAAACGGAACCACCGGGAACGGCCTTCTGTGGCTGGTCGTTCCTAAAAATGATATCGAGGATGGTTTCTCCTATACCAAAGACTTTTCTCATGATCTATATACTGGTTTGTTATTCGTTCTTGCTTAGCTCACGGCTCTTGGAGCCTAAGTAGCCCCCGTGATGGCGCTTGGCGTAATCCTTGTTGGTGAAATGGATACGCTTCATGGTTCCGACCACGAGGATATCGCCTATTACCGTCATGACGGTCGTGGAGGTAGTCGGCGTAAGGCCTAACGGGCAAACTTCCTTGGGAGCGCCGGTCAACAGGCATACGTTCGCCTCGGCGGCTAGAGGACTATCCGGGTTACTGGTGATAACGATAAATTTCATGTCTGGCACCAAACCCCTCGTGAGATCTACCAATTCCACCAGTTCACGTGTCTTTCCTGAATTGGAGATCAATAACATGATATCGTTCTTGCATACGATTCCCAGATCTCCGTGTTGTGCCTCGCTGGGATGTAAGAAAAAAGCAGGTGTACCGGTCGAGCTAAAGGTGGTAGCGATATTCAAGGCGATTTGCCCGGCTTTACCCATTCCACTCATGATCAGTTTTCCACCTAGGTCGTGTACATGTTTCACTATAAGCGATACCGCTTCCTCATATCCGGGCGTAACGGGTATGTTGCGAACCGCTTCCGCTTCCTGCTCCAATAAAGAGGTGATATTTTCGTTTACCATATTGTTGATTGATTGTTTTACGGCATTCCTGCCTGAATAACGATCGCGAAAGTATTTATATTTACTGATATTGGCATCATCTATTTCAGACAATTTATCTTTTTAAGACGTTTGCGAATTCGGACTTCGGCTTCCATTTCGGGTATCCGGTATCTTGCGCCAGTTTATAACCGAGGTCGAAGAATAATTGTACTTCTTGTAACAGACCACTGTAATCATCCGTGTCGGGATGGGTCTGGTCGGTCGGTTTGTGGTACGTTTCCGCCCAATAGCGTGCGATATGCTCTTTGGCCCACTCCTTACCCTGTTTGCGGTTGTCGTTCCAACCTTTGGCGAACATGGCCGGGATGCCTTTTTGTACGAAAGGGAAATGGTCGGAGCGGTAGAACATCCCGTTATAAGCGTCGGGGTCGGGCATGATGTAACGGTTGTATTTCTTCGCTAGCTCGGCTAGGGTATCATCCAGCTCGGAGTTGCCGTATCCGGTGATCGTGACATCGTTGTTCTCGCCCCATAGCGGGAAGACATCCAGATTGATTACGGCGGCTATCTTATCGATCGGGAACAACGGGTGCTCCACATAGTATTTCGTACCGAGGAATCCGGTCTCCTCGCAAGTAGGGGAGAGGAAGACGATATTCCGGCGGGGTTTCTCTTTCAAGGTATTGAAACAACGTGCCATCTCGAGCATCCATGCGATGGCTACGGCGTTATCGGTAGCGCCGTTGATGATACTGTCGCCGTTGATCGGTGCTCCATAGCCTAGATGGTCCCAATGGCCTAGATAAATAACACTCTCATCCGTGTTCCCGCTACCGGGAATATAACCGATTACGTTGGGGCTTTGTTGGCGGTCGAAGGTGTTCCTCATCGAGACGGTTACCGTAGATTTCAAGGAGATGGGCTTGAAGTCCGGCGATTTGGATCGCTCGATTAGTTGGTCAATGTCGTAGCCATTATCGGCTAGCAATTGCTTGGCGGCATTGAATTGGATCCAGCCGTTTAGCGGGCAATGATAAGCATCGCTATCGCTGTCCACATACATCTTAGATTGGGCGGAAGCTCGTACGACCGACCAAGGGTAGCCTGCTCCCCGGTCTTCATGGATGATCAAGACTCCTTTTAATCCCTGTCGGGCGCCCTCCTCGAATTTATACATCCAACGGCCGTAATAGGTCATGATATCACCGTTAAAATAATCCGTGTTGTCGCTTCCGAGTCCCGGGTCATTTACGATAACGACCGCTACTTTATCCCGCGGGTTCTCGATTCCCTCGAAATCATTTTTCCCATATTCGGGGGCTACGATCCCATAGCCGGCGAATACCAGTTCCGCGTTGTCTATATCGATCTCCGGCTCGATCCGTGCGGAGAAAGCGGTATAGCCCTCTAGCCAATCCAATGAGATCTTTTCTTCCGGGGTACTCAAGACCATCGGCTTCGGGCATTGCGTACGTGAGGATATGATATTAACCTGTTGGAGATAAGAATCTCCGTTGATGGGTTTCAGGCCGACTTCCTTCATTTGGCGGGCGATATAGTTCACCGCTCGTTCGGCCCCTTCCGAGAATGGTTTACGGCCTTGGCAGGAGTCATGCGAGATGGCCTCGGTGTATCGCTTTAAATGTTCCGTGGTCGCTACGCTTTTCGCTTTCTCTATATCATTACTTCCTCCTCCACAAGCGGTAAAAACCAAGGAAGTGATTGTTAGTAAACAGGTTATTATTTTCATGTTTCTCATAGAATTACAATGTTTTTTCAATCAGCCATTCACCTAAGTTGCGAGTGGTTGCGTCGAAAGCGACACCCACTTTGACTACTTCCCGTTCGTCGGCCGTATAAGGAATCAGATCGCCTCGATCGTCGATTTGCCGGATCGCCTCTTCCGCCGTACCTCTCAGCTTGAACTCGAATACGTAGATGTAGCGAGGAGTTTTTACGATGGCATCGGCACGTCCTTGGGCCGAACGTACCTCGGCCTCGGTGAATTGCCCTAGTAGCTTGAATACGATGTAGAAGACCACTTGGTAATGACGCTCGGTCCGGTCGTTCAACTCGTAAGGGATATCGGCGAAGAAAGCCTTTAGGCGGGTGAGGAAAGCCTCGGCGTTTCCGTTCTCCAGCTCTTGGATGAACTTCCCGATATAAAAAGGAGTCTCGGTTTCCGGTAAATGCGCATACATGGAGGCGACAAAATTCAAAAATCCATATTTAACTTCCTCATTCGGGTATCCTAACGTATATAACCGGAAACGTTCATCGTAACTTTTAATCGTCAAATATCCACTTTGATAAATCATGGGAACCGGGTTATTGATGTTCGCCCGATCGTCGGAAAGGGATACCTCGGACACCTCGATCCCGTCCAGCTCCCGTATATCGTAATTCGTTTTCCGTAACATCTCCGCCAAGAATGTCGGGGTACCGGAAGCAAACCAATAGTCGTAAAAGACCTGTTTACTCAACACGTTCAATACGCTAAACGGGTTATAAAGGGCGATACCGCTGCGGAAATCAAAATGGTAGCCGTCGTACCGGCGTGTAATTTTCTCGATGGTACCTTCGTATGAAAGCTTATTCGCCTCGGCCAAGGCATGAAGCTCCGGCTGGAAAGTCGCCTCGATCTCGGGCAATGTCATGCCACAAAGGGCCGCGTATTGCGGGGCTAGGCTGATGTCGTTCAAATGATTCAGGTTGCTGAAAATACCGACCTGGGCGAACTTGGTGACACCGGTTATGAATACGAAGCGCAGCCAAGGATCGGCATCTTTGAGGACCGTATAGAAGGCGGTCAATAATTCCCGGAACTCGTTCTGTAGCTCTTCGTTGTGCAGGTTCCTAAGTAATGGCTTATCGTACTCGTCGATCAGTACGACCACCTTCCTTCCGGTTATCTCCGCCGCCCTTCGTATGATGGTCATGAACCGTCCGGAATAGGTGATACCCTCTCCTCCGGTATCATATATTTTTTCCCATTCCCTCAACTGGCGTTCCAGCATATTCTCCAATGCCTTGCGGCTATCGTACAACTCGGCGTTGAGGCTGAAATGAAGTACCGGATGCTCTTTCCACTCGGTCTCTAGTTTCTCTATGGCTAATCCCCGGAACAATTCTTTCTTCCCCTCGAAATAAGCCTTGAATGTCGATAGCAGCAAGCTTTTCCCGAATCGCCGGGGGCGGCTTAGGAAATAAGGGACACCTTGGTATGCCATTTGATAAATGAACTCGGTCTTGTCAACATACAAATAGTTCTCTGTACGTAGTTTGTCAAAACTCTGTATGCCTATCGGTAATTTTCGGACGATATTTCCCATAGCCTTATCTGTTTAATTTACACAAATGTAGGTATTTTTTCCAAGGAGGCAAATAGATCGAAAAAAACACGTACGTCTTTTTCCGGAAACACGTACATGTTTTTTGAAAAAGACGTACATGTTTTTCCGGAAAGTCTTTCGTACCTTTGCGGGCTGATACAAACAAGAAGGAAAATGGATTATATCGCTCATACATTGCCGAATGGACTTCGCATGGTACATCTCCCGGTTAATTCCCCGGTTTCTTACTGCGGTTTCGCCGTGAACGCCGGTACACGGGATGAGAACGAGGATGAGTTTGGCTTGGCGCATTTCGTTGAACACATGATCTTCAAAGGTACGGAGAAACGGAAAGCGTGGCATATCCTGAACCGTATGGAGAACGTAGGAGGGGAGTTGAATGCCTATACTACGAAGGAAGAGACCTTTGTTTATTCCATTTTTATGGAGGAGGATTTCGGCCGGGCGTTTGAGCTATTGACCGATCTGGTTTTCCATTCCCAATTCCCCAAACAGGAGATCGAGAAGGAGGTAGATGTCATCTTGGATGAGATCAATTCGTATGAGGATAGTCCTTCGGAACTTATATTCGACGAGTTTGAGAACTTGCTTTATAAGGGTCATGCCCTCGGGCATAATATCTTAGGGGATGAGGAATCTCTTCTTCGCTTTGACTCCGAGTCCGGTCGTTCTTTCATGCGTCGTTTCTACGCCCCGGAGAATATGGTGTTCTTCTCGATGGGACGAAAAGACTTCAAGAAGATCTTGAAATCAGCGGAATCCGCTTTAAGCGATATCTCTTTCCCTATGGCTGAACGGATCCGGAAAGCTCCGGACCCCATCGAGGCTTGCGTACGCCAGATCCATAAAGATACCCATCAAGCCCATGTACTGATCGGTGGCCGGGCTTTCAGTATGCACGATAAAAAGCGCATTCCTTTATTTTTGTTGAATAATATCTTGGGTGGTCCGGGCATGAATAACCGCTTGAATGTCTCCTTGCGGGAAAAGCATGGCTTGGTCTATAACGTAGAATCCAATATAACCTCTTATACCGATACCGGACTAGCCAGTATCTATTTCGGGACAGACCCGAAGAATCGTGAGAAAGCGATGCGTTTGGTGCATAAGGAATTAGCCCGTTTACGTGACGTAAAACTGTCCGCCACTCAATTAGCCGCCGCCAAGAAGCAGGTAATCGGTCAACTGGGTGTGTCGGGCGATAACCGGGAGGGCCTTTTCCTTGGCTTAGGAAAAAGCTACCTCCATTACAACCGTTACGACACCCTCCCCGAAGTATTCGCCCAGATTGAGAAAATAACCGCCGGGCAAATTCTTGACGTGGCGAATGAGGTGTTCGCTCCGGAACGGTTGTTTTGCTTAATCTATGATTAAAACGTCAGTTGCAGCCATCGGGACAAGAATACGTCATACACTTGATACCAGCTATTTCGCAAATCCTCTTCCTTGAAGATCATCTCTTTGTCCAACAAAGCCTCTAGCGCCCGCTTGGAATTAGCGGGTGTGCCGATCTTGTATTTGGCGAGAAAGGCTTTAGACTGGGGCTGGAACACTCGCTCTTCTTTCGCGATGGCTATCAGCAATTGCCATTGTACCGGGCTTAGCAATCGTCTGTATTGGATATAGGTAGCTTGTTGGGAAGACAAGAGGTCGCTACAAATGTTTCTTACATCTTCTTCTTGGATGCGTTTTAAGGAAGACGCATATAAATGATTACATAATGTTTGGGTATAATAAGTATGAGTGCGTGTCCACGTGAGAAGAAAATGAATGGCTTCGTCACTAATCTCACGATTTGACTCTGTAAATTTATTCTTGATGAAAGTAGCGTAAAAGTTATTGGGAATGGCGGCTAGCGGCATCATTTGCGTACTGGAGAAGAACGGGCGTTTGGCACTGTTGAACAGTTCGTTCATCATATGCTTGTTGCTGCCGCTGAAAATAAACCGTACATTCTTCAGTTGCTGGATATAGGAGCGTAATAATGCTTCCGTATTGGTTTCCGGGTAGTTGGCTATTTGTTGAAACTCGTCGATAGCGATCAATATTCTTCGATCTTGGGTTTCCAGAAACTGGAAAATGGCCGCCAAGGTTTTCTCGGCACCTTTTTGTTCGGTAAACTCAAAACTGATTTCCGGTTGTCCTGTTAGCGCATCGTAAGAAAGGATCGGATGGAAACCTTTCAGTAGATCCAGAAAGCGTTTCCCAATACTTTTCTGCTCCGGGATTTGCTGCAAAATGGCTTGTGACAAACTTTCCGTAAATTCCTTTATGGACTGACTCGCATAGATATCATTCCGTTTTCCACGAATTTCCTCAAGGATGAAAGTTCCTCTTCCCGGTCGCAAAAATATTCTCTCCCCATATAACCTGTTGTAGGAAATGGATTTACTTTAGAAGTTGCCATGTCTTATACGCTTTTGTTTGCTTACAAAGATAACGAAAATATCATACAAAATGTATGATGCGTTTTCTCCCGATTATCCGATGAGTGGCTAGCGAGGATTATGGAACTTATGCTCAAATCCCGGGCTTATGTTTTGTTGCCAGCCTGTAGCCTACCTTGGGTATAGTGGTTAGTTCCAGGGTATCGTCTTCGGACAGGTACTTGCGGAGTTTCGCCATGAAATTATTCAAGCTTTGTTCGTTCGTATAGCCATCCTCCCAGAGTTCCTGCTCCATTTCTTGTCGGCTGATGGTTTCATCCGGATGATTGGCGAGGAGTGTCAATAATTTACCCTCGGATAGGGTGAGCCTCTTTACGATTTGTTCTCCCTTCATCAGGATATAGTCTTGCGTATAGAGAGTGAGCTGTCCTATCTGTAGGAAGGAAGCATGCGATGAGGTATTTGTATGTCTCTTGATATAAGCCACTAACTCATCAATCTCGAAAGGTTTCTTCAGATATGCGATCCCTCCGGCATCCAATGCCTGCGTCACAAAAGAGCTTTCGGTATGCGACGATACGAAAAGGATGGGTATATCCGGTAAGATAAGCCTCAATTCGGGTGTAGCTTCGATACCATTCTTTTGCCCGATCTCTACATCCAGTATGAGGATATCCGGACATAATTCTTTAATGACAGATCGGATGGCTACAAGGGATGTCTGGTAATAAGTCTCATAACCAAGGCTATCCAATGCTACCGTAACGATATTTCCCAACACTATATCATCATCGATGAATAAGACTTTTGTTTTTCCCATGATCGATCATCTTATAATTCTTTATGCCACACAAATATAACCAAAGATCTTGAAAATTATTATATAAAGATTATATTTTCGTTATGAATGATTTGTTTAAAAATTTCCTACTTTACATTATGAACAGAAAATAAAGAACATGGGTAATTTGAAGTTAGAAAAACTTACTGAGTATGAGTTGTCAAGGATTCGTGGAGTGATTATCTTAACCGGCATATTTCAGATCTAAATATCTCTGTAAATTCTGGTCAGAGTAATAAATCCAGAATAATTAATCGTTAAACATTACTGTTATGTTGAAATTTCTCAAATTAGGAGCCGTTTTGTTTGGTTTGGCGTTAGCTTTTATCGCATATGTGGATGACGTTAAGGCGACCGCTCCTCCTGTTACGACAGGAGGGTGTGTAGGTGATGGCGCTTGTGGTATTACAGAGGGCGGAACGAGATTAATTGGTAAGTGGGTGGAATAGCCTAACTGAAAAAAGGGAGAAGATTATAAATGAGTAATTTTCTCCCCCATCCCTTAGACTTAAATCGTAAATTAATAAAAAATCATGATATGAGTAGAAGAGTATTTTTGTTGTTTGCGTTTTTGTATTTGATCACTCGTTCTGCCCTTGCGCAATTTCTGTCGCAAGATACGATTTTTATCAGTGATACGATCGTCTCTCTGTCTGATATTACCGTGACTGCCCAGAAGAACGTAATTAAGAAAGCGGATAAAATCATCTATAAGGTAAATGAGAAGGATTTCATACATCACACGAAAGCGGATAATGTACTAAAGCGTATACCGAACGTGGCGGTTACCTCGTCTGGTATCATGATAGACAATTATAAGAATGCGGTTATTTACATAGATGGAATAGAATCGAATGAGGAGGAGTTGAAGCACATAAATGTAGAGGATATCGAGTCTGTAGAGGTGATCAATAATCCATCGGCGATCTATGGCTCCGAGTTGACGGGAGGCGTGATCAATGTGATAAGGAAGAAAAAGGAAGAACGTTTTTTCATGGGAGAGTTAGAGGGCTCTAAGTCCGTACGTTTAAATCGTTATTCTTTTAGTCCGAGCTTCTCATTCAAGACACACAAAATAACGACAAAAGCTTTTTATTCTTTTACCAAGAATAACCAGAATATCCATACACTTACCGAGAGATTTCAGAAAGATTCCATGTATAGCCAAGATAATCGCCAAAAGGTACGTGGGTGGCAGAGTTATGCCTCGTTAAGTATGCGTGTTGATTTCAACCCCTCGAATCAGTTGTTCCTATCCGGTTCGGCTATGCATTATAAATTCGACCATCAATACAATGGAGAGCTGCGTACGGATGTGGGCGCTACTCCATTGGACTACGCTAATCGAGAGTGGCTTGGGAAATATTCAGCCAACCTTCTTTATCGTCATCTTTTCTCAGGAAATGCGCTCCTCGACATTAAGGCTAAATATTTCGACTATAGCACGGAGTATAGAAGCCAAATGGATAAATACTCCAAGATAAGGGAGGGTACTGGGGAGATCCTTTATCAGAAGCGGGCGATCAATCTTTGGGAGAATCCCTTGGATCTCACTTTTGGCTACAAAAGTATCTACCGGGAATATTATACGGGGAAGAATAAGAAATGGTTATCGTCACAGGCCGTAAATCTGTTCAACGCATCGGCCAATTATTCACTTGGAAATGTATCGGGTTATGCTTCCCTCTCGTATGATTACATGCACCAGAAGCTTGGAGGTGCAGCGATCGATAAGCATTCCTTCTTGCCGGTAGTGTCGATCTTGTATAATAACCCGAGGCTCGTAGATCTGAGTGCCAACTACTCCCGCAAGATAACACGTCCTAGTATAGACTACCTGAACCCCGAGGCTGAGACGTTTAGTCCACTCTATATAAGGGTCGGGAATACAGGGCTGGATACGCAGTTGAATAATGAATTATCATTTCGAGTCAGCAAGAACTTGCCAAAGCAGCATAATCTGTCACTCAATGCTTATTATATCTTTAATAATAAGGTGATAGGAGAGGTGATACGCGAGAGCGGGAATAATACGATTTATAGCTATGACAATATCGGGAAAATGAGGGTCGGTGGTTTCAGCATGGGATGGTTTGCTCCTTTACCCTATGAGATTTACTTGAATGCCCAAGTGGGTCCTAGCTATCGGGAATATTCATCACCGGGTAGCCAGTCTCTTGTCCGCGAAAATGGAGGCTGGTCATTTATGACTTACCTCATTATTGGTGCTAAAATCAAGGACTTCCTGTCTGTCAATCTGGATTATAGCCATAACTCAAGGGTGTATCAGCTTGTTAGCACCACCAAGATGAGGCCGATGGTTAATTTGAATATAGAGACGAACTTGCTGAAAGATAAGTTGAAGATCGCTCTTTATTGTATGGATCTGGGAGGTTGGTTTACGACAAGCCATTCCGTTATTCATGGAGACTCGTTTGAGCAATATGTGGTCAATGAGAATAAGATGATGAATTTCTCTGTCTCTGTGCGTTACTTATTTGGCAAGAAATTCAAGGACAGTTTTGGAGGTAGAACAATTGATAATTCGGATATTATAACAAAATAGAAGATGAGTACGGTTAAATATATATTATATGTCTTGATAATTTCTTTCTTCTCTTATACATTGATGAATAAGGTGCTAATATATGATTCGTTTTTACTGAATATATTGAAGACGGGATTATTTAGTGATTTTCAGGTTTATGTTCTTTCTGTAAGCGCTATTGCGTTAGAAGCGATAGCTGTTTTATTGCTTATCTTAAAGAAGAGGACAGGGTTGATATTCTCTATCTGCATGATGCTTATATTTACTATATATATAATTATTTTATATGTTATTGGAAGATATGAGGTTTGTGGATGTGGTGGAATCATGAACGGATTGAATTTTGAAAGTCACTTTCTGGTTAATGCTTTTATAATATTGATAATGATGTATTTATTGAAGGAGAAAAATGAAAAGGAATAGTGTGATAATTTTGATATGGGTACTTGTCAGTTGTCTTATAATGTGTTATAAGTATAAGAAAGATTCTTATGATATGCCTTTTGTCTTTGAACGAAATATGGTTGAGAATGAAACGTTTCATTTTTGTAATGAGGTTGATATTAAAGAAGGTATTGGTAAAGAGACTTTTTTACTGAATGACTCGATTGCCATATTCTATGAGCAAAAAGAGGGAAAAGCTTTATTTCAGTATTATAATTTTAATAAGGAAAGTGTAGATAGGATAGAGGAGGCAATAAATTCTGATGGTGTTATAGTGTCTATTGATGATGAGAAATATGTTTATGTAGATAAGTATGCTCTGAAATCTAGAAATATATACGACTCAAAGATTGATTTATTATATGAAGGTGAGGTTGCTGTCTTCTTTGCCCACAGTTGTAACGATAGCGTTTGTTTAAGTTTTGGATGTGAAACAAATGCCAATACAACTGTTACGGGATTTTATAAATTAGTGAATGGTACCTCTTGTTTAATAAAAGGTGTAGAGGAAAGTGATGATGAGAAATCGAAATATGTCAATTTTTTATCCTATAATGGAACTTTTCAAAAGAACAATAATTACTTAGTCTATATGTGTGAGGTAAGGTCTTTGATATATATATTCGATTTGAATGGTAATTATGTAAATACGATCAAGACTAAAGATAATATACCCAATCCGGTTATATCATTATTTAATGACACTTATGTTTATACAAGAGGAAATACCTTTAATTCTAACAAGGGTACTTTTGTGGAAAATGATTATATTTATGTTCTTTCCTATCGTTCTACTAATAAAGAGAATGTCATAATTGATAAATATTCTATTGAGGGTGGAAATTATATTGACAGTTTTATGATACCGGAACTCTCATGTGGCAATAGCGATATCGATAAATTATATCAAATAGGTTCTTCTATTCTCTTTTATAAGAATGGTAAATTATTTGTATTTAAGCGCTAAGTTCCGTTTATCCCATGGTTGATCGCTTTTCTTGATTTATTGGAGCGGGAGCGTAAAGGAGAAAAGGCTGCCTTTATTTTCCTCGCTGCTTACTTTGATCTCTCCTTGATGTTCATTGATAATATATTTAGCCTGTGCCAATCCTATTCCATATCCTCTTCGGAGTTTATCCCCATCGCGAGGAACTTGGTAGAATTGCGTGAACAGTTTCTTTTGGTGTTGAGGAGCGATTCCCCAGCCATTATCTTTCACAGATACGGAAAGCATCTGCCCTTTTGTCTCCAGTGTCACTGTTACTTCCACATCCTCGTCCGAGTATTTCATGGCATTCTCCAGCAAGTTCCGTATCACGTTATCTATGTACATCGTGTCGGCTGGTACGGTGAAGCCCTCCGGCAATTGGTTTATGATACGGATATGTTCGTATTTTTCCGGATAGAGGAAAGCCAATTCCTGTTTGTTTCTCTCTACTAGCTTGGGGATATCCACCTTTGTTTTATTGAGGACGATCTGATGTTTGTCTTTCCGGGCGATCACCAGCAACGACTCGATCGTATATACCAGATGCTTTACGCTGGAAAGCGCAGTCTCTATCATTTTTCTCTTTTGCGGATCCTTTTCTGCGGTCTTAAACCAGCTTAACATCGTGACTACGCTATTCAGCGGAGATTTCAAATCGTGGATGGTTCCGTTTATTGTGGCTTCCCGCTTACGTAATAGCTCATTCTGTCGTTTAATCTCTATCAATTGGATGGCCAAGCATACGAAAGTGATCAGCATGATGCCTAACGATGTGATCAAGTTCCATAACTGATTACACACAAACTCAAACCAAGGGATAGCCGCTTTGACCTGTAGGAATACGAGTCCTTTGGTTCCTATTGGAAACAGTTCCGAGACATAGTTCCATGACTTTCTCTCGCTATAACCGACAGAATCTATGGCTAACGTATCTTGATCGTATTGTACGATACGATAGGTTAAATCTCTTGGGATAGAATTGGAGAAGATATGGTTAAGGGTATCCAAGTTTAAAGGTCTGCCTTGGTCTAGAATTTGATCTTGAGAGAGTTGTGCTACAATTTCTCCAACAGTCGTACCAATATTTTGTTCTCGGGCTTGATCAATATAGATCGTATCTCCTGGTTTGGTTATTTTTAATAGGCTATCCCTTTCTAGAGGAGTCATGTCTTCTAATCTCTTATATACTACACAACGTTTATTGATCGATTTAGGGACTATTCCTCGTATATGAAGCTCCTCGTCAATAGAAATATGTACATAATCATTTATCTTGATTATTTCTTTTTCCTTATAATTATCATATAGACTATTCGTGTAATCTATTTGTATACAGATGATTGCAGTTATAGCTATTAGTGTTATATAATAGAACTTTTTCATCTTATAATTGATTTGATTATGCAAATATAACCAAAGAACTTGAAAATAATGATATAAAGATTATATATTCGTTATGAATGGTTTGTTCGAAAATCTTTTACTTTACATTATTAACAAAAAGCAGAAGATATGGAAAAACAGAAATTTAAAAAACTTACAGAGTTTGAGTTATCGCAGATCCGTGGAGGAAAGTGGATAAATGTGAATGGAGAATGGATATGGGTGGCAGATCGAGTCATTGATGATTTATCAAAAATCAAATGTATGATTTTAAGCAATCAATAAGGTGATTATTTTTTCTGTATATTTCAGATCTAGATATCTCTGCAAATTCTGGTCAGAGTAGTAAATCCAGAATATTTAATCATTAAAACATTGCTGTTATGTTGAAATTACTTAAGTTAGGAGCCGTGTTGTTTGGCTTAGCTTTAGCTTTTATCGCATATACGGATGAGGCTAAGGCAGATTCTCCAACTCCAAGAAAAGGAGGTTGTGCGGGAAGTGGCACTTGTGGCGTTACATCGAATGGAACGCTACTGTTTGGTTCGTGGTCGGAACAACTTAACTGTGAAAGCAGGGAGAGGATTGTAAATGAGTAATTCCTCCCGCTCTTCTTTTGACTTAATCGCTAATTAATACGAACATTATAATTAGGAGGATAATTTTAGTATTTACGTTCTTTTCAGTCCAGAAAAACGTAATCAAGAAAGCGGATAAAATCCTTGAACCGTCTCTATTTATTATGGAACCTATACCCAACCCCCAGCATCAAGTTATTCGGATTATGGAATTTGTGCAGTTGGTATCCGACATGCAGGAATAAATTTCGTGTAGCCGATACCTTGAGGGCTAGGATCTGGTATAATCCTTTCAGGTCGCCTTTGTTGTAGAATAAATTATGTCCGACTCCTATATTGATCGAGAAGAATGGCATCGTGAACTCGCCACGGGCGGAGAGGCCGATACCGATTTGCTCATGGAGGGGCGGGCGGTAGAATCGGGGTTCTTCGCCGACTTGGATGATCTCGTCGGAATAAATATTCGCGCTTTCGTCATATTGGCCGTCTAGGGAGATACCTGCTTTTAGGAACCGGTTGAATTTGTACATCGGGTTGAGGTTGAATCCGAGGATGCCGAACTGACCTGGAAAGATATGAGCCTCGTCACCAAGCATAACTCCTTTTGCCCGGGTCGCACCATATAGGATGACATCGTAACTGACACGTTGCCAAAAGCTGGAGAGGTATAATTGATTTGCCGGTAAGGAACGTGCGGTACCTATCTCATGATGGCTTTCCTCGATAGGATTGAGCGTGTAGACGAGTCCGATCCGGCCGCCAATCGTATTTAATCCCGCATTCGGAAGATGAGTATTTCCGTTTGAGTAGTGCGTTAAATCCGCCCCGACGAGCAGGTTGCAATAACGGGATAGTTTCGCGTTGAGGAAAAATCCCAGATTGATATAGGCATTGATTTTAGAACCGATGATCTTATTACGGTAATTATTGTTTTCATCATACGGATGCCACCCGAATGAGGCTCCGAAATTCCATTCATAATCGAAGGATAACCGGGAAGAGATCTTGGCGATGCGGGAGCTTTGGAAAACATACGCCGCCCAAGGATTACCTACTTCCTGCCGATTGCCAAAGGTATTATAAGAGATGCCTATTCCTTGGTAAGTGTGCGGATAGAGCTGGCCCTCCTTAGAGTTCGGATTCTGTTGGAACCCGTATTTCAAATGGAATGAAGCCGCCTTACGTAAAGTAAGCCCGTTTCCATAGCCATCATCTTTCAGGAATTTGCTAGTCGGGGCGACATACGAGGGACGTACGTCGAATCCTATTTTGTGGATAATGGATTTATCATCATCTTGAGCTTTTACCGTACAGGTCCATATCATCATGACCGCTATGTAAAAGCTTATCATCTTGCTTTTTATCATACTTCAATACGTTTGTCTGATCACCAACACTGCGCTTTGTCTTTCAACTCGGGTATCTTGTTCTTATCGAATACAGGGCTTTTAATACCCGCTTTCTTTTGGGCTACGTAATCCTGTAATAATAGGAACGCCTGACGGCTCAACAATGAGATCGCGATCAAATTGCAGATCGTCATCAGTCCCATGGTCACGTCCGCTAGGCTCCAAGCCAAGTCTAAACTAGCCAACGCACCGAACATGACCATTCCACCGACTAATATACGATAAATAAATAAGACACTTCTCTTGGACGTGATAAAACGAATATTCGCTTCTCCGTAATAGTAATTACCGATAATACTACTGAACGCGAACAAAAGGATCGCTAAAGCGACAAACGTACTGCCGATGCTACCCACCTCGTTGCTCAAAGCTTGTTGCGTGAGCTGGACTCCATTGATGGAGCCGTCTAATGGCGCTCCGCTAAACAAGATGATGAACGCCGTGCAGGTACAGATAATCAGCGTGTCGGTAAATACGCCTAATGCTTGGATCAATCCTTGTTTGACTGGATGGGAGACATGCGCCGTAGCCGCTACGTTCGGTGCCGATCCCATACCCGCCTCGTTGCTGAACAAACCTCGTTTAATCCCTTGCATCAACGCCGCTCCGATACTGCCGCCTATCGCCTGTTCCCAACCAAAAGCGTTTGACAGAATGGTTTCTATAACAGCGGGTAGGCGGGTGATATTAAACAGTACGATTCCCAACGCCAATGCTATATATCCTAATGCCATGACCGGTACGACAATACTGCTTACTCTCGCGATGCGCTGAATACCTCCGAATATGACGATTAACGTAAGTACCGTAAGAATCGCTCCGATCCAAGCATGATCGATGCCAAAAGCGCCTTCCCAAGCTGCGCAGATCGTATTGCTTTGTACGGAATTAAAGGCAAAGCCAAAGGTTATCGAAATCAATACGGCAAATAATACGCCCATCCATCGTAACCCCAAACCATGTAGCATATAGTAAGCGGGACCGCCAATGAACGAGTCTTTCCCTTTTTCTTTATATAATTGAGCTAACGTAGACTCCACGAATGCGCTGGAAGAACCAAGCAAAGCGATCAGCCACATCCAGAATACGGATCCGGGTCCGCCGATCGCTACGGCTGTCGCTACACCGGCTAGGTTTCCGGTCCCTACACGGCTGGCTAAAGATACGGCGAAGGCTTGGAAAGAGGAGATATGCTTTTCCCCTTTTTCTCCTTTCCCGGCAGAATCGCCTAATAATCGGATCATCTCGCCAATCATGCGGAATTGCACGAACCTACTTTTTATCGTAAACCATACGGCGCATCCCAATAACATGATAATAAGGATGTATGACCATAATATATCGTTGACTCCGTTGATCCAATTATTCAATAGCTCCATGATTTATAATCTGTTGTTTGGTTACAAAGATACGTATCTACGAAGCAAATTCATCGAAATATTATTTTTTTATCATTTTCTTGTAACGTTTTCCAAACGGCTGTCGTCTTATAGTTAGAAACAAATGATAAGCGGGAAAGGCCACCCTGCTATATTCGGAAAAAATACGATAAAAATGAAACGGATGATGATTTGGATCATACTGCTAGGTGGTATGGTACAGGGAGCTTTTGCTCAGAACTTGGAGATAAAGGGAATGGTGCGGGACGCTCGCAACAAAGAAATCTTGGAATTTGCGAATGTGGTATTGCAAACAATGGACTCTTCTTTTGTGGCGGGTACGACTACGGATATGAAGGGGCATTTTTTATTAAATAAGATTAAAAAAGGGAGTTATATTCTATCTGTCTCTAGTCTAGGCTTTAAGACGGAGTATATTTCCTTGGAAGGCTTGTCCAAGAATATTTCTTTGGGAGAAATATCCTTAAATGATGATGCGGTATCCTTAGACGGGGTGACGGTTAGCGCCTCTGCCCAGACGAGCCATGCCGATAAAAAAGTGGTCTTCCCATCGGAGCGCCAGATGAAGGCTTCGGGAAACGGTATGGATTTGTTGCAGCAGATGATGCTACCGAGAGTGCAGGTGGATTTGTTGAACAGTGAGATCAAGGCCACGGGAAATGGGGTAGTCCAAGTGCGTATCAATGGCGTGAAGGTGGAACAGGATGAGATCAAGGCCTTGAATCCCTCGGACATCATTCGTATAGAATATCATGATAACCCGGGCTTGCGTTATGGCAATGCCGATATCGTGCTGGATTATATTGTTCGCCGGCCGGATACGGGAGGTAGTTTCGGTCTGGACATGGCGCAAGGTATCAATTCCATGCGGGGTGAACATAATGCTTGGGGAAAGATCAATCATAAGAACTCGGAATGGGGCGCTTCTTATCGGATCGGTCCTCGTGATTTCTATGGAATGAAACGGAATAACGAGGAAGAGTTCCATTTAGCGAATGGAACGACCTTGAACCGTGTGGAAATAGGCGAACCTTCGCGCGCTCGTTTGTTCATGCATAACCTGAATGTGAACTATAGCTATCAAAAGCCGGATAAGTATATGTTTAACGCCACGTTCCGCTACCGGAATAATCATCAACCGCATTGGGATTATCAAGGAGTCTTGATGAATAAGGCGAATCCGGAGGATAAAGTGGATATGATCGATCTATCGGGATCAGCCTATCAAGCTCCTGCGCTGGATTTGTATTACCAACGGGATTTGAAGCATAACCAGACCTTGGTGTTTAACGTGGTAGGGACTTATAACCAAACGAAATCGACCCGTATCTATCAGGAGAGTAAACATGAACAATTGTTGACTGATGTAAATAACGTGGTGGATGGTGATAAATACTCGATTATCGGCGAAGCTATCTATGAAAAGAAATTAACGAATGGTAATCGGTTGAGCGGCGGTTTACGCCATAACCAATCTTTCTCGGATAACAGTTATATCAATGGGCATAACTATAAGACGCATATGGAACAGATGGAGAGTTCCGTATATGCGGAATTCAAGGGAAAGGTGAAAAAACTGGATTACTCATTGGGTGTGACCGTGAATCGATCGTCTTATAGCCAACGGGGTGAGGATGCGGATTATGAACGTTATACGGTGAGTCCCCGGTTGACCTTGTTTTATGCTTTGCCCGGGGAATCTTCCATCCGTTTGAAATCAACGATGGGAAATGTGACTCCTTCTTTGGGTGAGCTGAGCGCTATCGACCAAGTGATCGATTCCTTGCAAATACAGCGGGGTAATCCTAACTTGAAGTCTTATATGAGTTATTATACGGAATTGAATTACGAGTTTCGCAAAGGTCTGTTTTACGTGAATGCCTTGGGCGCTTATGAGTATCAGCCGGACGCTATCATGGACGAGAAATATCTGGAAGGGAATAAGATCATCCAGACTTGGGATAATCAGAAAAACTGGCAACGGGTTGTCGCTTCCGTCAACTTGCGGGTCGGTCCGATCAAGGACATCTTGCAATTTTCAGTCAATGGTGGTATGAACCATTATATGAGTAACGGTAATACCTACACGCATCGATATACGAACTGGTGGTGTGACGCGAATGTTTCCGTTACTTGGAAGAATTGGTCACTCATGTATATGTTGATGACGAATTGGAACTGGTTTAAGGGCGAGACGATGAGTGGGGGTGAGAATATCCAAGGAATCCAGCTCGGTTATAGGCATAAAGACTTGATGGTTGGCTTGCGTGTCTTTAATCCGTTTACGGATAACTATAAGCAGGAGACCGAGAACTGGAACCAATACGCCTCTTTCCACCGTTCGAATTACATCAAGGAAAGTTCCCGTTTGTTTGTAGCGACGATTTCCTATAACTTCTCTTTCGGCCGTAAATTTAGCGCTGGTCAGAAGAAAGTGAATAATGCCGATAATGACTCGGGGGTAATGAGTACCGGTAAATAAGGGAATATTTTATATCTTTGAGGGAAAATAAAATGAGATATGAAAGCGATTAATCCGAATGAGATCAAAGACAACTTTATCGAGTTGATTGGTAAGGAGTGGATGCTGGTAAGCGCCGGTGATAAGGAGAAGTTTAATATGATGACTGCCAGTTGGGGCGGCGTGGGAGTGTTATGGAACCGTCCGGTGGTGTTTGCTTTTATTCGTCCGGAGCGTTATACCCGTGAGTTTATCGACGCTAAAAATGAGTTCACGATTACTTTCCTAGGACCGGAGCACCGGAAAGCCCATAGCATTTGTGGCTCTAAATCCGGCCGGGAGATTGATAAAGTGGCCGCTACGGGGTTGACACCGTTCTTTACGGAGGCTGGTAATCCTGTATTCGAGGAAGCTCGCCTTACGTTGGAATGCAAAGTGGTCTATAAGTCCGAGATCGAGGAGGCTAAGTTTTTAGATCCTAGCGTTTTCCCTCGTTGGTATGATGAGAAGAACGGCAATGCGCATATCGTTTACATTGCCGAGATCGTAAATGCTTGGGAGAAGTAATCTCACCCAAGCAGTTCTTTCATCATTTGCTCCGTATGCGTGAGGAAATATTTAGTGAGCTGGTAATGCTCTGTTTCCTCATACGGGGTGATGTGCGCTCCGGTATCATCGATGGCATAAATGTCCGCGTTCGGATAAGCCATCAAGATCGGGGAGTGCGTGGAGATAATCAGTTGGCAACCGTTATTCACCAGTTCATGGATACGCACCAAAAGGGCCAGCTGCCGTTGTGGGGAGAGTGCGGCTTCCGGCTCGTCTAATATAAATAATGTATTGCGGCTGGCATAATTCAGGAAAGCGCTGAGAAAGCTCTCGCCGTGCGATTGCTCCAATAAACTCCTGCCACCGTAAGCTTTATAGGCGTAGATCTTGCTGTACTTACGTAATTCCAGTTGGGCTTGCCTATCCAATTCGGCCGCATGGTTAAAAAAGGATTCTGCCCGGAAGAAGAAATGCTTTTCCGGTTTTCGGGTCTCGATCAGCTTAATATGCTCGGGTAAGACATTGGCGTAAATCTTGTAGGCCTCGGTTCCGTCATAGAGCATACCCGGTTCTTCCTCATCCCTTTCCTCATATTTACTCATCATCGCTTCCAGCAGGGTGGATTTTCCCGCCCCGTTTTCCCCGACAAGGAAAGTAACCGGCTTGCGGAAAATGAATGATTCCGTAAAACGTACCGCCGGAGCTTTATAGGGATACTTTAGCTCCTCGGGATTGCCGGCTACCAAGTCCGGGTCCAGTAATTTTACTTGCTTCAGATAGATCATACAGAATATGTTTTGTTACAAACATAGTGAAAATATCAATGGAATGAAAGATAATATCGTAATCGTTGTTGTTCGTGCTCCGGAAACTCTTCCAATAGGGATAAATCCTCCCAACCTTGTAATTTCCCTTTTTTCCGGATCATTTTCTCGATGATCCTAGCTTGTTTATAACTGACATATGGGTGACTGGCCAGTTCTTTAGCTGACAGTTGGTTGACAAATAGATGACTTATAACTGACGGGTCCACGGAAAACCACGATTTCATCGCTTCATAGCGTTCCTCGTCAATACCATATACTTCTCCTAGCTGTTCCACGGAATAAAATCCTCCTAGTAAGTCCCTGTATTTAATGATCCGCTTGGCAAAAACGCTACCAATTCCCGGAACCATTTTAAGGGCGGTGGTATCAGCCGAGTTTAATTCGACAACCGTTCCTTGCGGCCATTTTTCTGCCTTGGGATAAGAGGGAAAATGGGGCTTTGATTCCCTTCGGATGCGTTTGGATTTCCATTCGGAAGGGATTTTAGTTTCGTTCGAATGGGATTCTTTTTCTTTCCGAATGGAATTTGAAGGTGTTTTATTCGAATGGATCCGTGAGGAATCTTGTTTGATTCCGGTGTTTACCAATGGGACTGTTTGAAATTGGGAACGGTAGAAATCCGTCCCGATAATTGCGATCCATGCCATTGCTATTAAGGAAAGGAGTAGGGTAAGAGCCTGCCTTTCTCCCTTGGAGAAATAAAGTAAATCACGCCATTTCATAGTCTTATGTTTTGATTTGTGGAACTTCCACCGACAAAGGTAGAAGTTCCGTTTCTATTGACAAGGAATTCTCGGTATTATTTACCGGTAATCCATTTCAAGATCCCTAATTCGTTCAAAAATACGATACCGATGGCGATTGGGGCCACGTATTTCATAAAGAATACGTAAGCGCCGAAAAGACGGAACTTAAGAGTCCCCTCATTGGTCAACTCGGCTTTCAATACTTTTTTATCGACACGTGTACCTACGAAAATACAAGTGAGCATACCTCCCAGCGGTAGCATGATCTTGGCGGTCAAGTAATCCAGCGCGTCGAAAAAGGCCAAGCCTCCGATCGTGAACCCTTTCATCACCCCGAATGAGAGAGAACTGAAAATACCTAAGAAGAATACCCCTAAGGAAACGATCAAAGCCGCTTTCTTGCGTGTCATGTGGAACTCCTCAAGAACGTAGGCCGTAGCTACCTCATGTAAAGAGATCGTGGAAGTCAGTGCCGCCATCGCTAGCAAGATATAAAAAATACAGGACCACAAGCCACTCAGCGGTAATTGCCCAAATACGTTCGGTAACGTGATAAACACGAGTTCCGCACCAGCGGAAGGGGTGATGCCGAAACTGAATACCGCCGGGAATATCATGATACCGGCCAATACGGCGACAAGCGTATTAATGATTGTCACCTGCCAAGCGGTGGCCTGCATATTCGTATCTTTCCCGAAGTAAGAGGAGTAAGTGATCAGGCAGCCCATACCCAAACTCAAAGAGAAGAAAGCCTGTCCTAGTGCGCTCAAGACCACTGAGGAAGTCAATTTGCTAAAGTCTGGCTTGAAAAGGAAAAGCAATCCGGCCTCAGCGTTCGGTAAGGTCACGGAACGTACGCACATTATCAGCAAGATCAAGAATAAAAGCGGCATCATGATCTTAGAGGCCCGCTCGATGCCTTTCTCTACGCCCGAGACAATCACGAAGTGAGTCAACCCGATAAAAGCGCCCATCCAAAAGATCGGACGGAAGACATTGGAAGCGAAATCCTGAAAATCGGCCGTATAGTCTATATCCGGCTGTCCATACAAACGGCCACTTAGCGTTTGCCAAACATATTCAAGCGTCCAACCGGAGACGACCGAGTAATAACTTAAGATCAAAAACGCGGCCAAGATACCGTTGTACCCAATCCAGCACCATTTTGTACCGGGAGCCATTTTCTTGAAAGAACCCACCGTATTGCTGCGGGAATGCCGGCCGATGAAAAACTCGGTTATCATTACCGGAATGCCTAGAAATATCATGAAAAGTATGTAGACCAGTAGGAATGCCGCACCTCCATTCGCTCCTAGCATATAAGGAAAGCGCCATACGCTTCCCAATCCGACGGCGCATCCTACGGTAGCTAGTACTACGCCCAATTTACTACCGAATGTGACTCGATTGTTTGCCATATTATTTATTGTTGCTTTTATGCTTTTAATTGTTTCCTATTTTCTTATTTTCGGGAACAAAAGTAATAATTTGAATTAATTTGTTCGTGTAAAGTATAAATAATTTAGTGAAAGGAGTATGAAACGAGGACGTAAGAAAAAGTTAGCAATCTCATTGATGGATTATATGGGAAAACGAAGAGACATGAAACGGCAGTTAAAGAAAGAAGGGACAGCTGAGTTGTATGAGGTGGCCGTAAGGCATTTTTTAAGATTCGTGAAGAACCCGGGGTTCTGTTTGGCCGATTTGAATCGTGCGTTGGTGATAGATTTCATCACGTATCTTCAGGGAAAAGGATTAGCTACTAATACGGTAAATACGTATATCAGTAGTTTGCGGGCGCTTTATAATACGGCTTGCCAAGAGTCGTTGATTCCTGCGTCGTATTATCCGTTTGAGAATTTGAAACTCCGGCGTGCGATGACGGCGAGGCGTGCGATTCCTGCGTCTTTGTTTCAGCAAATTGCTCAGATCAAGGTGGCGGATGACCCGCAAGTGGAATTATCGATAGATCTTTCCCTATTCAGTTTTATGGCTTGCGGGATGCCTTTTGTGGATATAGCGTACTTGACGAGGCAGAATATCCGGGGAAATGAGTTGGTATATCACCGTCATAAGACAGGACGTATGATCCGGTTGGAGATAACCAGTAGTATGTTGCAATTGATCCGGAAATACGCGGATCGGCAGCGAGCGAGCGGATCGCCGTATTTGTTCCCGATTCTTCCGCCCGGGAATCCGGACCATTTGAGGTATAAGCGTAGCTTGGCTCGGCATAATGCCCGGCTGAAACGGATTGGGCAAACTTTACGGTTACCGAATCCGTTTACGTCGTATGTTGTTCGCCATAGCTGGGCATCAGAAGCTTTACGTTGCGATATGCCGATGGCCTTGATCAGCCAGGCGTTGGGGCACTCGTCGGAGAAAACGACTCGTTTTTATCTGGAAGAATTGGATATATCACGTTTGGCTCATGCGAACATGAAGGTGATAGGCTCTGTAAATCGGATTCTTGAGAAAAGGATGGATGGTTTGTGAGCTTATTTATGGAATAAGGAGTTTTAGCGTTAAAATAGTAACTTCCTCCCTATTAGTTCACAAAAATACATAATAAATATTTTATTATCACAACTTTTCTGCATTAAAATTGTCAAGTTCTTTTCACCAAATAAGGAATTTAGGGGAAGCTATGTTTTTAAAATGAACCATATTCACCTTTATTGATTCACTCTCTCAACTAAAGAGGAATTTCTATACTCTACAAATTCCTCCTGAATATCAAAAACAAATAATACAATAAGCTCGTTTGGATAGGCCTATATGTAAGCCATTGATTGATAGCTGTATAGAAACACCATAATATTTATTGGATTTCATGTACGTGTTTTCCAAAAAACATGTACGTCTTTTCAGGAAAACATGTACATGTTTTTCTGAAACGTTCCGTGTGGTCTATTGATATACTATATAAACGACAATAAAATGTTGTTTAACGTTTATTCTCCGCTGACGTTTTTGAAACGCTAAACCTTATTCCATAAATAAGTCCACGGGCCATTCTTGCCGTTAGTTGATTTTAGGAAGTTAGGTCTTGAGGGGCAGAAGGGTGAAAAGATATAAGATTAACAACCATAATGAATAAGAAAGAATGAAGAAGACGATTTTCATGCTATTCTTGTTGGCAGTCCCGTTTCTTTCGAGAGCGCAGGGGGTGCCGGTCGAAGGGAAAGGCTCCATGATTGGGATCAAGAGCAATATTCCTTATTGGGCTACTGCCACGTTTAATTTGGGGGCTGAAGTTTATCTCGCCCGTCATTGGACACTTGAGTTGGAGGCAGGCTTGAATCCGTTCAGCAGCAAGAACGATGATGGGAGCTATGGCCGCTCTTTGAAGCATTTGCGTTTGCACCCGGAGTTGAGGTATTGGTTTTGCGAGACGTTTAACGGCCATTTCCTCGGCGTGCATACTCCGTACCTATTATATAATGTAGCCGATATCAAATGGCTGGGTACAGAGGACGAGCGTCACCAGGGATGGGGCGCGGGAGCCGGTATCAGTTATGGATACTCGTGGCTGCTGTCTCGCCATTGGAACTTGGAGGCCACGGTGGGCGTGGGCTATCTGTACTTGAAGTCGGACAAGTATCCCTGTGCGAATTGCGGCCGCAAGCAAGAAGGGATCAAGAAGCATTACTTCGGGCCTACGCAGGCGGCGATCAATCTCATTTACCAATTTTAAATCGATGGAGGACTGAATAATGAAGAATCTACAAGGATGGATGATACTTGGGATCGCTTGTTTGGCCGGTTGTGTGGGTACTACGATTCCCGTACAGGCGCAGCAGACGGCTACCGCCATCGTCGTGAAGGAGCGGTTGGTGGAGCATGTGGGCGATCGCTTGATAATTGATATGAAACTAGCGTTGGACGAGTTGTCGCTATCGGCCAACCGGAGTTTGGTCTGTACGCCGCTGATCGAGCGGGGCGATAGCGTAAGGGCTTTGCCTCCCGTGATCGTGAACGGGCGTAACCGCCAGATCCAGTACGACCGGTCCGGGCGCGATGCGGCGGCGAACGGGGAGTTTGTCTTACGCCGTTACAATGGGAAGGAGCAGACGTTCGATTACCATGCCTCCATTCCTTTCGCCAAGTGGATGGAGCGTTCGGAGGTGTCGCTGGTAGCCGATTTTTGCGGTTGCGGCTGGGAGGCGTTGAGCAATGACAAGTCGCCGCTTTTCCCGATCCGGATCGCGGAGCCTGTGGTATTGCGGCCGCTTTTGGCCTACGTCACGCCGGAGGCGGAGCGTGTGAAAGAGCGTGTGAAGGAAGGAAGCGCCTTCCTCGACTTCCCGGTGAACCGCACGGAGATATATCCCGAGTATCGCGATAATCCCTCGGAGCTGCGCAAGATCCTTGAGACCGTGTCGTCGGTGAAGGAGGATCCTTACGCTACCATCACGGAGGTATATATCAAGGGTTTCGCATCGCCGGAAGGTACCTATAAGCATAACACTTATTTGGCCGAGCATCGCGCCAAGGCGTTGATCGAATATGTGAAGGGCCTTTACCACTTTGAGCAGGCCCGTTTCACGGTGGATTTCGAGCCGGAGGACTGGGCCGGATTGGAGGAACGGGTGGAGAACTCCTCGCTTGCGGACAAGGAGGAGCTGCTGGCCATCATCCGAGCGGACGAACCGAAGGATTACGACCGCCGCGAGGCGAAGCTGAAGGCGTTGAACGGGGGGGCCTCGTATCGGGTACTCTTGCGTGATATTTATCCCGCCTTGCGCCATTCGGATTATGCGGTGCGCTACACGATCCGTTCGTTTACGGTAGAGGAGGCCCGTGAGCTGATCTATTCGGATCCTAGGCAGTTGAGTCTAAACGAGATGTTCCGGGTGGCGCAGACGATGGAACCGGGTAGCGACGCTTACCGCGAGGTGTTCGAGATTGCCGTGCGCATGTATCCGGACGATCCGGTATCGAACCTGAATGCCGCCTTGACGGCGATCGACGCGGGTCGCTTGGAATCGGCTCGTCGTTATCTGGCGAAGACTTCCGATTCCGCGGAGCGTACCTTGGCGGAGGCGGCCATCGCCATGCTGGAGAACCGCTTGGACGAGGCGGAGGCTCTGCTGGGTAAGTTGTCCGGCGATCCTTCCGTAGCCTCGCAGGTGGAGGAGAACTTGAGGCAGATCGCCGCGAAGCGGGAGGAATTGGCTGATTGATGGCGAGAGCCGTGATCGCAGGATGATAATAATGAGTGTCAAATATAAAAACGGATGAGAAACATGAAAAAGAATTATTTATTAAGCGCGGCCGCCGCTTTCTTGCTGGCGGTTACGGGTTGCTCCGATGATATCGAAAACGGAGGCAATTCCGGTGGTGAGGACGATGGCGGCAAAGTCTATATGACAGTGAACGTCTCCACGGTGTCGAAGGGGGCATTGACGAAGGCGGGAGGAACTCCTTCTAATCCTAATAACAATGGTGCCGGCTGGGGCGAGGACGGCAACGGTTTCTTGGAAGAGTTCGATGGCGCTAATGAGGGTAAGGTCTATGATGTTAATATCTTCTTGGTGAAATATGACGGTAATACATTTGACTCTAACCCCTTGGACTTCTTTAATGATGACGTAAATAAAAGTTTAGAGATTGCCGGACAGGGTTGGTATGAATCTAAGACCGGTGTTGATCCGAGTGGAGGTGGCGAGCCTAATCATGACAGTGCCGGAAAAGTGACGATGAAGGTGACGATGAATGAGGAGCTGACAGCAGAAGGACATACGTATCAAGTCTTTACGGTAGTTAATGCCGGAAATAGAATAGAGGGTATTACTACTTTGGGTGACTTACGAGACAGAGTAACTTTAAAGGATTTATGGACTGGCACTAATCAGGTTTCGAAAGCGGATCACTTCATTATGTCTACGCACAAGATGAAAGGCGTAGATGGCATAGGGAATTCGCTTGTTCGCATTTCCGTGGAAAATACAGATGAGACGAAACCGGCGACAACAACCGTATTCGTGGAGCGTATGGCCGCACGTATCGACTTGGGATATGCTGCTGTATTAGAGACAGATAAAATACTCGAAAGCTCTCCGGTAAAGAATAAAGGCTCATTCAAATTGACGGGTTACAAGGTCGTGAACCAATGGAAGGGTAACAGCTACGTGTTTAAGCAGGTCTCTCCTAAAGCGACTAAGAACTTTGGCGAAGGGTCAAGTTTAGCGGATGCGATGGCTGGAAATTATACTGAAAGTGGTAATGACTTTAAATATTTGGGTGATGAAGTATGGTCTATGATGACGCTAAATGAGGCGAATGGCTCTTATAATTATGTGCTGGATCCGTCGATCAGCCAAAAAAAGGTACCTATGAATGAAGGCGATAATCCTTGGGCTCAATTCAAGGACTTTTATATCAACTATTTTAATCCGGAAAACAAAGACTTAAATAGGGTTGAGAATATGTCTAAGATTCCTGAGGCTGAGACTGAACCTTATTATAAAGGAATGAATGATAGAACGTATTACCCCGTCGTGTACACCAAGGAGAACACGTTGGATCGTGAGGCGCAAGTAAATGGTTATTCTACCGGCGTTATTTTCGAGTCTGAGTTTATGCCAGATGGTGATAATTTTAAAGTCAGTTTCTATAATAAAGATGCGGGTTCTATTGAGTCTGTTCCTTTAGATAACAATAAAACATTCCTTTTGGCAGTCCATAAGAACGGTGTGGGTGCGACTGTCCGTTCTGTCTATAAAGATCTTCCGTCTGTTGCCGCTTGCGCATTTAATTTGGAAGAGGGTTCGAATCCTAATTTATTGAAAGGCTTAATGAATGGCTGGGATGGGATGACAACATTACCGGATTTTGCTGATGTACAAAAGGCGATTAATTCCATGTCTGATCAGAACGGATTTGAGATCGCGTTTAAGAAATATCTTAGTGACATGATTAAGGGCGAAACAAACTGGAGTGAAGAGCTAAAAATGCGCCTATGCTATACTGAATTTAGAAAGAAACAAAATGAGAATGGCGGTGGTCATCTCCCTGATACCTACACTGATCCGAATGATTTCACCCCGGATCAGATCGGTAATTTGTACCAATTCTACAACGTTTCCTTATACAAAGGCGGAAAGAGCTATTACAAGTTCTGGATCCGTCATAACGATAACGGGAACGATGGTATGATGGGCGTGATGGAGTTCTGTATCGTGCGTAACAACGTGTACCAATTGTACGTGACGGGTGTGCGTGGCTTAGGTGACCCGCTGCCTTACACGCCGGGTAAGGATACGCCGGACAAACCGGATGAGACGGATGATGTTACCATCGACGTCACCATCTACGTGAAAGATTGGGTGAAACGCACGAACAAAGACATCATTATTTAACCCTACCCCTCCGGGGGATTCCTACGATGGGCATTGTAAGCTCCTTACGATGCCCATCCAAGCCACCTTACGATGCCCATCATAAGAACCTTATAATGGGCATCATGGTTTACCTCCATCCCCGGTAGTACGGGCGGAGGATTACTGTGTATCTTAATAAAATGATTATGAACCGTTTATTTCATACCTGCAAACAGTTGATTGGCGTAGCTGCCTTGTCCGTGGGGCTATACGCTTGCGATTGGATACACGACGACTCGCTGCCGCTTTGCGAGTTCCGCCTGTATTTCAAGTACGACTATAATATGAAATTCGCCGACGCTTTCCAGCATGAGGTAGACTTCGTTACGCTCTTCTTCTGCGACCAAGAAGGGAACTTCCTCTTCCAGCGGCGGATCGAGAAGAGCGAGCTGGACGAGCGGAACTCCATCGCCCTCGACATGGAGCCGGGTACCTATCAGGTAGTCTCTTGGGCCGGGCTGGACAAGGGCAGTTACGCGTGGAACGATCCCGCCGAGGCGTCGCGGGTTGTCGAGAGGGCGCAAGACGTCAAGGTACGTACCTTGCGCGAGGACGATACGACACAACCCAACGAGCTGCACCCGCTTTGGCATAGCCTCGATACCTTCACCGTGACGCGCGACATGCCCGAGGAGAAGGTGATCAGCCTCGCCAAGAATACCAACAAGCTACGTGTCGTGTTGCAAAACGTGATGGGGGAGGACATGGACGTGAATAACTTCTCCTTCCGGATCGTGGCCGACAACGGGTATATGGATTACGACAATTCCCTGCTGCAAGATCCCACCATCCATTACCTGCCTTATTATACGGAGAACGTGGAGTTGGGAGCCGACCCGACTCCCGGCGCTACCGTGGGCGGGCAATACGTGGCCGTGGCCGAGATGAACACCATGCGCCTGATGGCGGGTCGCAACTACCGCCTCATCATCCGTCACCACGGATGGGAGAAGGATGTGCTGAACGTGAACCTCAACGATTACCTCCTTCTCACCAAGATGGAGGGGCACCGTATCTCCCCGCAGGAGTATCTGGACCGGCAGGATGAGTACTCGATCATCTTCTTCCTTACGCCGAAGGTATGCCCCGATTGCCCGGATAAGCCTACGCCTCCGGATCCGCCGGGACCGGACAATCCTGACAACCCGGATAATCCCGATGGGCCTGATCCGGAAGACCCTACGATCGTGGGGTACGCCTGCTTCAAAATACAGGTGAAAGACTGGGTGATCCGTATCAACGATGGTATATTGTAAACTGAGATTATTAAATAGCGCGAATGATGAGACGTTGTACCCTATATGACCGATTGATGGTGATCGCCGCCGGTCTTTGCCTTTGCTGGCTCTGCGTAGCCTGCGGCGAAGACCAGGGGGGAGATCTCCCCGACGACGACCCGAACAGTTGTGTCGTGACCATCACCCTGCGGACTTCCCGCTCGGCACGACCACCGCAAACGAAAGCCGGCGAGACAATTACTTGGGAAGATGATGATGAATACGAGCGAGACATCACGGACTGGCTGGTGGTGGCGTATGATGATGAGAACGCTGAATTGGCCGGATATACATCTAGCGAGGGTACGTGGACGCCGGATATCAATGATCCTGATCCTGATTCTCGTACGGAGGTAGAGATGAGGTTACCCCTCGGCAAATACTCTTTTTATGCGTTCGCCAATTTGCAGTCGCTGGAAGATGGTACATCGTTGTATCAAAAAATTACCGGGGCACATTCCTTGGCGGAGCTGTCGGAGGTGAAGATATTGGACTCGGGAACGAGTATCGATACAAGGAATGAGGAGAAAAAGGGTAAATTCGGAGGCGAGGAAGCGTCTCGAAAGCGCATCCCTATGAGCAGTTACGCCCAAAAGCATACGGTATTGCCCGTTCCGGCAGAGAACAAATTCGAGATTCCCTTGATCCGCATGATCGGCAAGGTGCAAGTGGAGATAACCAATAACTTAGATAAATCCATAACCGTAAACCGATTGGACATCATGAACCTCCGCAAGGGAAGCCTGCCGATCTGGCTCTTGCCTTGGGGAAATAACAAGTATTTGGAGACTGCCGGAGAAGGTGGTGCGGAGCGACTGGCCCCGAATCTTCCGACTGGAGAGACGGTAGAGGAAACGGATTTATTTAAAGAGGAGATCATCCCTTCCGAAGCGAATCAAGAGGTACCTGCGAAGATCAAGGACGGTGCGGAAGGCCACAACATAAAGACTTATACCCGCTACATCCCCGAAGGCAATGCGGGGGCGAGAGAGATCCTGCTGGGTGTCGATATCGAAGGCCGTCCTCGCACGGAGCATACCACGAGCTTCGGTTTCGTGCGCCGCAACGACCTGCTGATTATCCCGGTCTTGATAACCAACATCACGACAAAATTGGAAGTAGCCGAGCAACGCCTCCCCATCGGAGTCTACCCGACCGCCTTGGTCTATGGTGAGAAGACGGGCGTGCAGATCCTGACACCTGTAGAACACACCCTGCAAGCCGCCGGCGACTTGTCGATCCGTTTCGAGATATCCGGCATAGATGGCGTGACAGGAGATTTCTCCATCAAGGGCTATGAGGAAAAGGAGGGGGGAAATGTCGCGACAGAGAAGTACAGTTCCGTCAGCTGGAAGAATGCCGATGTGAATAAACCGCTAATCACGGCCATAAACGTAGACAGAACGAGCTTTGAGACGGATGCGGAATTGGATATTCCCGAAACTGCGCTTACGCCGGGTACGGGACAAGGCGGTCTGAAGAAAGCCGGCTCTTTCACGATCCGTACCCAAGAACTGGGCGGAGAAGCGGATGCCACGGTCGTCCTCACACTCGTGATAAAATACGGCGAGAACATGGAGCAAGAGATGCAAATCCCTTACACCATTCAAATAAGAAACTACGAAAAACAACAACAACCATAATATAACAACAACAAACTAAGAAAGGAGGACCTGACGGATGAGACCATCAATCAACCTACGATATAAATCCCTGTTATTAACTTGCTTGCTGATCCTGTCCGCCGGTGCGGTTGCGCCGGCGTGGGGGCAGAAGACGTACACAATTAATTATAAGAATGGTTCACCCCAAACCGGTATTACAGAACGTGTGGATACGGTGTATGTGGCGGACGGGGTGCCGAGGGAGTTGTTTATTCCAGAGTTGAGGTATAATACGGATCCCCGTTATTACTGGTATGTCCGTTGGTATATGGTAAATGAACAAGCCGATACATTGGTTATTACAAATAATAATTTAGAGAACATAAAAGTTGAGTTTAATAATTTAAATCCGCCACAGAAAGGAGGCTCTGTTGGGGCTGGTACTAACTGGAATGCTTGTTTGAGAAAAACTTCAGATGGTAAATCTCTTTTTATGTATTTCCCTTTGTATGATGGTAAGGGAACAGGTAATAGTAGTGTGGGAGCTTCTACTGTTAGGTATACGGCTACTAAAGTGGAACCGGGCATTACGGTGGTTTGTGATTTGAGTTTGAATGTGGATTATCTGCCGGGAGGAACCGAAGCTCCAACGGGAACTAACATAACAATAACAGAGCCAAGCTTATCCGTACGCTATAAGTTTGTAGTCCGTCCGGCAAGTGAGATTGCGGATCGCATTAAAATTTCAAGAGCAGATGATCATACGCCCTTTGTCGAACAAAATATAGAGACTTCATATAATAAACAGATAGATAGTCTCTTCGTGAATGTGCAAGTTGGAGCGACTGCTAATAATTACGCATGGTATCAAAACTATAGCTCAGGACCGATCATAGTGGGTAAAAACTTCCGGTATAGCGTTAATGGAAGAGATTATAGCATCGATGGAAGAGTAAAGAATACTTTGTTCCCTTTTGTGCAAGTGATAGATTCCTTACTGGTTACGGAAACCACCACGGTAGATGTTTGGGCTGTTGGTTCTGTAGATATTGATGGTGAAAAGGTTGAATATCGAAGCCCCCTATTGGCACGATATATAATAACTCCGATAGAAGGTTCGGGTTTTATGTTGGAAGATGATGCTATGATGGAAGCACGGATGCGTGGAACATTGGATCCGAAGCGAGATCCAGATAACCATCCGGAGTTGTATGAAAGGATTGGTTATATCAACTTTGACAGGAATGATACGATAGATATAGGCGATTTGAATCCCGTTAATAATATAGCGGAAATAGGTTTTCCAACCAAGGATGATTATAAAGGTAAATGGCTGGAAAATGGAGTTACAGGATATGCGCCTTTTGATTATCAAAATAGTATAAATAAGCAAGTTAATTTGTGGGGTGGGGGATATCGTTTGCAGACCCTGCAAAACCAATATGGATTGTTTCGTACGGCAGAGGTGAAGAATGTATCAACAAAGACTGAGGGATGGGGGAATATGCAATACAAATGGTTTTTTAACGATCAGAACCCCAATCCACAGGCAATCTATGACCGGACTTATTATAATACTGGAAAAAAATCATTAGGATATTTCTTTTATGTGGATGCGGCAAACATGCCGGGGCGTTTGGTGAAAATTAAGCTGGATGGTGAAGTATGTCAGCATACCAGCCTTTTGGTAAACTTTTGGGTAAATGATATGACAACGTGCGAGTATAAAGGTACCGATGGCCCTCTTCCTCCTAATATCAATCTTCTTTTTATTGGAGAGAAGAAAGATGGGACGGAAGTTGTCTTACACCGTTTTACATCGGGGGATGTATTGACTAGTTATACCGGTGAATCTTCTATGAAAAATCCAGCTAATGTAAACATCGGTAAATGGCAGCAATTAATGTACACATTTTCGGTATCTCAATCGCTTGCAGGTTATGGAAACTATTATTTGGAAGTACAAAACAACACGATCCATGCTAGCGGTGCGGACTACGCCATCGATGGTCTGCGTATTTACCGCACCAAGCCCAAGATCGACGTGAAACGAGTAGATGTATGTTCCTCTGCCAACCTGACCGTTTCTACGGAATATGAGCTTTTGCTTAATAATATGGGGTGGAGCATTGAACCGAATTCGTTAGCTACTATTGAAGATAAAATGAAAGACGGTGTTACGGAAGACTCAAAGCATATATGGAAATACCGCTATGGTTTGATGGGGGGTGATCCAAGGCAAAGGGAAAATAATCTCAATAAAACGATCGGAAACGTTTATATCGGAGCTACCGATAAAAGAGAAACCGGGAAGATAGACAAGCCTGAAGACTGGATTACATTGAATACGGATTTGAAGGACTATGCGAATGAGAACTATAACAATCGAAGCAAAGTGTATCGTATCATCGTTCCGACAGAGAAAGGGTTAAATCATGATGGATTTCAAGGTCTGACAAGTTATGAGACCGCAATGCATCGGCAGATTGTTGTCAACCTACGTATGATCAATGATTTCTTATACGATGCCAAGACCAACGTTTGGAATGCGGATATAGACACACTCGTCACAAAAAAATATGGTGGACCATACGAGGATAAGGCAGCCTATATCAACTATTTGACAGAGGGTTTGGAAACACTTTGTCAAAAACAAAATTGGGACTATATCGTACCGGATCCGCAAAATATTAATATAGATGCGGTCATGAACGGTTATGAGATATATGAACAATTGATACGAGCCGTATGTTCGGTGATGGGTATCTCTCGTCCTCGTGTGCCTTGGTGGGATGCGGAAAATACAAATATCATCCAGTTGGGTGCCATTGATGTGAATAAGACGGAGCTGAAATATAAAGGTGAGAAACCATACGGAAGCGGGACGCAGGTAGAGCCTGCTTCCGGCAAGTATGATGTGGTGATATTTAGTGCGGCCGCAACAGTGACTAGTGATGAAGTGGTGAATTTCCCGAATGCCTATGCGGGATATGGCTTCGACGATCCTTGCCTTCTGACGACTCCTTTCACCGTACTCCCATCCGTTACGATCGTGGCAAATACCAAGACCCAGTTCCCGGAGGGTGCGATCGCTTGTGAGGGACGGATCAGCGTGATTGAAAAGGCTATCGTGTTGGTGGAAGAAGTAGATGAAGACAATAATTCACTTGGGGTAACAGATGAGTTTGAAAAAGTTTTCCCTGATGTGCCATATACATTCGATTGGTTCTTGGGAGATTCGTTGACTTTCGAGGACTTTAACACAAATGTGTTGCCTTTAACGGATATATTGAGCTCTTATAGAAAACAACTTGGTAATACCGACGCTTCTGCGAATGGTTTGATTCAGTATTGCGAAGAGAATTACAAGGAGGTAATCCAACAATTGAAGGAATTGCTTTTAGGTGATGTAGACAACGAGCCACGATTAGTGATTGGTGGTGAGTATGGAAAAGCAGAGTTCCGCTGGACAGAAAAGGTGGTGGCGATTCCTTACTTGCCTGATGATCATGAGGATGAAAAGGGACGTATATGGCTCTTTTGTAATGAGCCTCACGAATTAACAATGGAAGCCGCTCCCGCTCCGACACTACTTGCCGGTTTCCCGGACGTGAAGTACCCGGAAGGAATGGAACATTATCCCCATGTACCTCTGCGTATCGGCTTGCCGAATATCATGGAGGGAAGCATAACGGATATTCCCATTCAAGGAGAAGGCTTGACAATGGGTATGAAAGGATCTAACCAATTGGGTAAGCCCAACGGTGACGCTACGACTATATTCTTGCGGCAAGGGCAGATTTATACAGAGGTAGGTGATTTGACGGCTTTGTTTGCGAAAGCTAAAAGTGAAAAAGATTATGGCGGCGGATTATTCTCGATGACCTTTAATAAGGATGCTTATAAAGAATTCGCCGAAGGCCAAATCTATTCACTCTATATTCCATTTGGTGAATATAAGGACGAAGCTTTCGTAAAAGGCTCTTGCGAGGGATATGCCACATTGCTTGTCAAGATCGTACCGGAATACTTGACTTGGACGGGAAAGAACACCGGTGAGGATGCTGAGGCATGGTATAATGATGCGAACTGGCAGCAGTCCACGGAAGGGGATTTGTATATAGATCAAACGGGAGAAAGCGAAAAGGATGCCAACGGTAATGATCTTGTGACTGCCGCCTTCGCCCCGCTTCATTTCACCCGTATCACGATCCCGGGAGGGCAGACGCTGGAATTGGAAGACTTGAAAGAGGATAAGAATTTACTGCAAGGAATTGATACGACATCTAAAACAAAGGCTACCCAATATATCCAATATGATATGGCGATAAATAAGAATGATAAAGGACTTATCGTAGCTCCGTACTATATAAATAAGGTAAAGGCCATCTATTTCAAACCCGAGGCGCAGTTACGCCGTCAGCAACTCCTGACGTATGACACCGCCCGTGTGGAATTCGAAATGACACCTAACGCGAAATATTGGATGGCATCGCCCCTGCAAAGCGTATTCGCCGGTGATATGTACACCGTGAAGAACACGGGCCGTCAGAACACCAATGCTTTCGCCGATATCACCTACAGCACGGCTGATAACGATCGTCAGGCCCCTGCCTTCTACCAGAAAGCCTGGGACAAGGCGATCACGATGTACGTACCGAAGGACGGAGCAGATCAAACAGTTTCTTTTCCGTATAGTGATTTGGATACAACTCATTACGAGGTAGTCCAATCCAATTGGAGCCGTGAATACAATGATGTGAACGTCCCTTATGCGTTAGGAAAGGGATTCTATGCCAGCGTGGAAAAGAAGAATGCGGGTGCTTTGAATGGAAATGTCTTGGTACGCCTGCCGAAAGCGGATGGCTCCTACGAATATGAACCGTGGAAACCGGAGACGAAAAACGCTACATTGAGAGCCGCCATGACCAAAGCCCCGACTTTAGCGGAACGGATCAATACTGGCAAGCTTGCGGATAACGAGCCTATCGAGGTGGTATTGACAGATGCGAATGGAACGGCAGAATGGTGGAATACGGATAATGGAACCGTCCGTGCCATCGCCGATGGTGACGGTAAGCATTTCCTGTTGGGTAATCCGTATATGTATCCGTTGGATATCGTTCGTTTCTTGAAAGAGAATGAGGCTATCTTAGCGCAAAAATATTGGACATTGGATGTGAAGGAGGGGCTTGTTGTCGGTACGCCTGATGTGGCATGGGAAGGTGGAAATGATGCTACTTCCAGAGCCGTTATCGCCCCCATGCAGGCCTTCTTTGTAGAGCTGAAAGATGCGGCCAAAACGAAAGCGGAAGGTACGACAACCGGTGCCGATCTGAAGGTCGTTCGTTTCGATCCCTCCATGATGCAAGGAGAGCCGGAGAAGGTCTCTTCTTCCTTGCGTACCGCTACGGCCAAGAACCCGGTCTTGAGGCTGACAGCGGAGCGAGATGCATATCGCAGCACGGCCTTGCTGACGCGGCAGGATGATGCTACGAACAGCTATGAGGCAGATAAGGATGCCGTAATCTTGCTGGATACGGAACTGGAGGAGATCCCGCAGGTGTACACTATCGCCGGGACTCGTGCCGTGGGCGTGAACGTAGTACGACGGATCGACCAAGTGCCCCTTGGCGTATATGCCGACGAGGGTAAGGGCGAGGTTACATTGACGATAGAGGGTATCGGCGATTGGGCGGAGACGCTTTACCTGTACGATGCCGTAACTCATAAAAGTACGGAGTTGTCGGACGATACGTATACCTTGCGTTTGGACGGCAGCAGCCATGGACGTTACTTCCTAAGTGCGGGCTCGCCTACTGGTAATGAGGGGGTAGGCGATGCGGAATCTATCTCTGTCTATTCCGCCGTATCGGGTAGGGTAGTGGCCAGTGCTAGCGAGGCGTTGAAGCGGATACAAGTGTTTACACCGATGGGTCGTTTGGTACGTACCTTATATCCCGCTCGTCCGACTTATACGTTCGATCTCCCGGCAGGCATCTACATTATCCGTACGGAGATCGCACACGATCAGAAGACGGTGAAGCTGCGGGTTCAATAAGCAGCTTCTACCACTCCATCTCTAATATGGATTACACGGTCTGTATTTGTAGCCAGTTGTTCGTCATGCGTCACGATGACGAACGTCTGGTTCATCTGGTCTCTTAACTCGAAAAAGAGGGCGTGCAATTCTTCCTTGTTCTTGGTATCGAGACTTCCGGAAGGTTCGTCGGCTAGGATAACCGCCGGATTGTTGATAAGCGCACGGGCTACCGCTACCCGTTGCTTCTCTCCGCCGGATAGCTCGGCGGGCTTGTGTGCCATGCGATCGGAGAGTTTCAGGAAGTCCAGCATCTCTTTCGCTCGCTTCTCGGCCACGGCCGATTTCTCCTTGGCGATCAGTGCCGGGATCATCACGTTCTCCAAGGCCGTGAACTCCGGCAATAATTGATGGAACTGGAAGACGAAGCCGATATTCCGGTTGCGGAAAGCCGCCAATTCCTTATCGCCCAATCGTCTTGTCTCCGTGCCATTGATAACCAGCCGCCCGCTATCCGGTGCGTCGAGCGTGCCAATGATTTGCAACAAGGTTGTCTTACCCGCCCCGCTAGGGCCTACGATAGCGACAACCTCGCCCTTGTTTATCGTGAGGTCGATGCCTTTCAATACTTGTAAGGCACCGAAACTTTTCGTTATTCCTTCGGTTTGTATCATATCAAGTTTCTTAGGACGTGCGAGGCAAGGAAACAACCGAACGTGGCCGGCATATAAGAGACCGTTCCCGTGGTCGTACGTTTACATGTTTCGTTTTCAACTTCGATCACGGCGTCCGGATCGGCGAACTCGGTGGAAAATACGACGGGAATCCCCTTGCTTACGCCTAGAGGACGTAACCGTTTCCGCACCGCTTTCGCGAGGGCGCAATTGATTGTCTTGGAGATATCCGCAATCCGTACCAAGGACGGGTCTACCTTAGCACCCGCCCCCATGGAGGACACGATGGGGATCTTATGGATATATGCTTGGTACATCAGGTATACCTTGGGACTTAGGGAATCGATGGCATCTACCACGAAATCGAGAGGGGCCGATAGGAGTACCTCCTCCGTCCGCTCGTCTCGCAGGAATTCATTTAGGACGGTTAGTTGCAACTGGGGATTGATATCGAGCAAACGCTTGGCTACGACCTCGGCTTTCGGCATCCCTAGGGTGGAATGAAGGGCGGGCAATTGGCGGTTGATATTACTCTCGTTTACCGTATCGGCGTCTATGATCGTCATCTTTCCTATTCCGGCCCGGCAAATCTGCTCGGCGGCATAAGCTCCCACACCTCCTAACCCAACTACCAATACATGGCTACGGGATAAGCGCTCCATACGCTCGGCTCCAAACAAAAGTTCCGTCCGTGTATTCCAATTGTAACTCATTTATATACTTTTGAGGACAAAAGTAATCAATTGTTCCGGTTCCTCCAATACTTGCTTTTATCCGAAAGCTTTGTGTCTTGTTACTGCACGGGCGTTGCAGCGTTACTGTATGGGCGTTGCAGTATTACTGCATCAGCCTTGCAGTGGGTGGATTGCGTCAGATGGGTTGAATATGAAAGACCGATCCTCCGTCGGAGGCCAGCGGAAGGGTGATTTTATCCCTATAGGTGATTTCCTTAACCTCTTTTACGAGTTTGTTCGAGTCTATATTCGTATCTTCAGCATCTTTATAGATCGTTATCTTATATTTCTTGTCCTTATCCAAGAACTTGAGGTCTACATCGATACTGCGTGCTTGGCTGTTATTGATCGTACCGACAAACCAATCCTCTCCCTTTTTGCGGGCGATCGTTACGTATTCATTGACGGAAGCGTTCGGAACGACTGTTTGGTCCCAAGTCGTAGGCACGGCTTTCAGGAACTCGAATCCCGGTTGTCCCTCGTAAGCCTCCGGCGTATCGCAAATCATGCCGAGATAGCTCTCTAATACCACGTACATCGCTAACATATGGCAACGGGTACTCATTACGTAAGGGTTACGTTCTTGGTTCTTGAACTTATCCCTTGGCAAAGAGCGGAAACCACCTAAATGATAATCTGTCGCTCCCGCTAATAAACGGGTAAAAGGCATATGGATGTCATGATCCGCATCGGTATCCTTGTCCCATTTACAATGCTCATAATTAAGCGTACCCTCGCGGGTGAACTCATTGGGATAGGTACGGTTCAATCCAGACGGCTTGCAAGCTCCGTGGAATTGCACGAATAGATGATGCTTGGCCGCCTTCGCCAAGAACTCTTCTTGGATGCGGATCATCTCTTGATCGTCTCGATCCATGAAATCGATCATCATACCGGCGATTCCCCATTTCTCGAATTGGGCGAAAGCCTCGTCTATCTTCGCGTACAGAGGCTTCCAGTTGGTCCATAAATGGATACGTACGCCTTGGCTCTTGGCGTAATCGCAAATCTCCTGCATATTAAGGCTCGGAACGACTTTCAAGATGTCCGCTTTCGGGCCCGGAGAACCGAATCCGGCTCCATCCTCGTCATACCAAGCTTGCTCGGCGTTCCCGTAGATCGAGTGATAATCCAATCCGTTACGGGCTACGAAATCAATGTAATATTTATTCGTGGGGAAATTGTTTCCGCCAAGGAAAGTCGTATCCGGAACGACATTCCCGTTCCACCACGTAAAAGTAGTCTTACCCGGCTTAATCCAAGACGTATCCTCTATCTTACAAGGCTCATTGAGATTCGTAAGGATATTGGACGCTATCAAGGAACCGATTTGATCGCTGATCATCAAGACCCGCCAAGGAGATTGATGGGGTAGGGATGCCTCTACCTTGATACGTTCTTGTCCCAGTTTAGGTGATAGTTTCCCGAGAAGAGCCCCGTTTTCTTTCCATAGGTACATACCGGCGTAATCACGAACCGCCGCCTCGGTAATCGCCATATAAACATGGTTCGGGAAAGAGAACAGGGCGGGCATATCCATCAATCGTTTATTATCCATGTCGGTATAATCCGTGACTGTATATTTACCTTCGTGGGAACTTTGGTAGTTGGGGAGGAATAAAGTGGTTACGTTCGGGTTACTTTGTAGGTTGAAGGTGGTTCCCTCGTCATACATGATATACGAATCCCATCCTTTTTGCTTCGGAAACTCATAGCGGAAGGCGATACCGTCATCGAAAGCCCTTACGACCAGATTAATCTTGCGAAAAGGCTGAACGGTTTCCTCTAGCGGGATGATTACCTCTTTGGAAAGGCTATGTATATGTTTCGCCTTACCGACGATCAGTTCATAGGTCTCTTCTTTCGTGCTGAACACCGGCTTGCTCATCTTCAGCTTCTCGCCAAATGCCCCGTTATCGAATGTCAATGTCAGCGGGGAGTCTTGGATCAGCATTTGCTTATTGAACTCTATGTTATATACCGGACTTTTTTCCGTTAGGGCCAGCGAGAATTTGATCTTGCCATTCGGCGAGGTCAATCGTACGTTCTTGTTCGCATAGATAGAAAGGCTGAATAGCGTGAAAAATAAGATTAAGTAGATAGATTCTTTTTTCATGGATACTGATTTTATGTTTCAAAGATAATGCTTACTAATTAAAATTCCCTCTTTCTTTTGAAGGAATTCATCTAGTTGTAGAGACGGGGAGTTTAATTAGGTGCATTTTTGGGGTGGATGAGTTGCTTCAGCAAATCTTTAAGATGAATCGTTTCATTCTTGACCAATGGATGGGCCCAATAGGAAATGCTTAAGATATAACCGAGCGTGATAAACAAGAAGAACATAGAGTAACGTAGCCCGATCAGATCTCCAAGTCCACCAATGATGAACGGAATCAATGCCCCACCGAAAATACCCGTACACAGGATACCGGAAAAAGCCCCATGATGCTTATCCACGGAGTTAAGGGCTAAGGCGAATATCACCGAAAACATGATCGAGATCGAGAAGCCGCAACAAGCGAAAGCGATAATCGCTACTTGCGTAGGACCGAAGAGCGCTATCGCTAAATTAAGGATCGCTATCATCGAGAAGATACGTAACATCAGCTTTGAGTCGATTAACTTAACGATCACCAATCCCAACAAGCAGCCGATGGACATCAATCCCCAGAACCAAGCAACCGTAGTAGCCCCGGCTCCTTCCGGGCTGACCCCATGATACATATTCAAGAAAAGGCTCATCCAATTCGCCAATCCTTGCTCGGTTCCCACATAAGCGATAATCCCTAAGAAATAGAATATAACTTGTTTTTGCCTGAGCAATTCCTTATAATTTTGTATCGTTCCCGCCTTCTCATCTTCCTTTAATTCTACTTTCGGGAATTTGACATAAGAGATAACCACTAACATGATGACAAAAACAATCGTAAAGATAAAATAGAGCGAGCTCCAAGGTAAGCTCTCCGGCGTTATCCCTTTGAGGAAACGGATGAAGAAGTCGTTTGCCGAATCCTCACCGGTTAATTTCCGCATAAGTCCGGCCAAGACGAACGGGCTCATGAAAGAAGCGGCCCCGAATACGATCTGGGCCAATACCTGATTAAAGGCATATTTTTTCTCTCCACCCGCCTCACGCATCAAAGGCAATATGATCACCTGTAGCATCGCCATGCCCAGACCGATAGCGAAAAGGGAAGTTAATACGATAGGGTAGGTCGGGAACATGACGAAAAGCCCCGCACCCAAAAACGCCAGACTGAAAGCGATCAATAAGGAAATCTTTCCCCCGAAACGCTCGATGATCATTCCTGCCGGGATCGACATGATGCCATATGCCAAGAAAAATGAGAACGGTAAGAAAGCGGCCAATGTCAGGCTCAGCCCAAAACTATCGATAATCATCGGTAGCATAGGGCCTAATATATTGGTAACAAAAGAAATGACAAACCAAATACACAAGATGAGGAGTACGATCCAATTATTCTTATTCATGATAGATAGATTCAATGATTAAACACCAATGCCGCCGCCCCGAGGCATCCGGCCTTATTTCCTAATCGGGCAAGCTCGATAGTCGTGAAGTACGAGGTTTCCTTCATCACGTATTTCCCGACCTGCTCCCGTATATTGTCAATGTAGAAATCTCCGGATTCCGAAATGCCTCCGCCGATAATCACCTTTTGCGGAGCGAAAATGTTGATAAGGCTCGCTACGCCTAGGGACAGATTCCGGAAATGATCCTCCATAGCGAGTACGGCCTCTTTCTCTTGAGCTTTATAGCGCTCTACTATATATTTTCCATCGATACGGGAAGGTATCTCCCGTCCGTTCTTCTGCAATAATTGCCGATATAAGGTGATCAACGCACTTACGGAAGCGTGTGCCTCTAGGCAACCGGACGCTCCGCAAGTACATTGATTCCCATTCAGACCATGAATAATTAAGTGCCCAAGTTCGGTGCCCCGATTCCGGTAGCCGCCATAAAGCCGGCCGTTCAAGAACAAGGCACCCCCTATGCCGGTACCCACCGTCAAGAAAACGATATCGGAGAGACCTTTAGCCGCCCCATATATCACCTCGCCCAACCCCATAAGGTTTGCGTCGTTGTCGATGAATACCGGTAGATTAAATTCCGCTAACGCAAGATCCAATTGTTGGTTATCTAGTTCAGGAAGATTATTGGCAAAGAGAACCACCCCATTATCTACTACGGAAGGTACACCTATGCCAATTCCGTAAATCCCCCAATCCCGGGAACGGGCGTAGTCTGTCATTTTCCGTACGATACTTTTTATGGTATCGGATAATGGGCGTGGATTCTCTTTTGATTGTGTGGTTTCCGACGATTCGTAAAGAATGTCGCCATTCTGGTTCACAAGAGTATATTTTATGCTTGTTCCTCCAATGTCTAATGCGATAGCGTATTTCATGATAATTGTAAAAGCTTAATTAGAACTATGCGCCGCTTCCCCGTCGATCAGGCAAATCACGTTCGGGTGCAGCCACAATAAGGAGGCCGGCAACTCCGTCGAGATCTTCTGTTCAAGGAAAGCTTGAGTAATCTCCCTTTTCTTTATCCCGTTGATAAGAAGGATAATCAGGCGTGACTGAAAGATATTCGCCATGCCCAATGTCAGTCCGTATCCCGGTTTCTCCGTATCCCCGGCGATCATGGGATGTTGCAAGGATTTCTGGGACAGATGAGCCACATGGCAATTCGTATGCAAGGAAGGAGCCGGCTCGTTCAAGGCGATATGGCCGTTCATCCCGATTCCTAATATACAAATGTCGATAGGGCCTTTTTGATCCAGTATCTGTTGGATCCGCTCACATTCCGCCTCAGGGTTCTCCGGATCGCTTTGGAACGCTATATACCGGTCTTCCGGGATTTGAAGCGGACCTACGAAATAGTTCCGTAGATACGACTCGCACGTACCCGGGTGGTCCATCGGGATTCCTCCCCATTCATCAAGCTTTAGTACCGTGAATTGGGAGAATAATTCCGGTTGGCGACTGGCTTCCTCTACCAGCAACTCATACATCCGGGTAGGAGAGCCCCCAGTGGCAGCACAAAGCGTAAGTGCCTTGTGCTGCCCTAACTCTGAGGTAACAATCTCTTTTGCCTTAAGGCTTAATGCCTCATAAGATTGACAAATCTCTATTCTCATACGATTTTAGAGCTCTTTGATTCGGATATTGCGGAAGCAAACACCATAACCGTGGTCTTGCATACCGATGTAACCCGGTTGTTTTCCGCATTGTAGCATCAAGTCGTAAGCTTCCGGGCATTTCTCCGGACTCGTGCTGAACTTGCTGAACTTACTATGATCCACTAACGCGCGCCATACCGGTGTACCGAACTGGAATTCCAGCACTTTCACGTCGTTCATGTAATGGATCACGCGTTGGTTATAGACAACGATTCTCGTCTTGTTCCAGTTTCCGTACGGTTTTACGGGTTGTGGATCCGGCATAATCATGTCATATACGGCACCGGCCTGACGGTTACCGTCGCAACCTTCCCATGCGTCCGGCATATTCTCGTTGTCGAGTAACTGATATTCTGGGCTGGAGTAATAAATAGGTGTACCCTCAATTTCTTGCGCTGTATAGAAGATACCGCTATTACCGGCCTTGTCGATCTTCCATTCGATCTCGAAAACGAAATTTTTGAACTTCTTGTCGTAGATCAAGTCGCCGAAGCCCGTGTCTGCCTTATTGTCGCTACCTTTATAGGTGATCGATCCGTCTTCAACCACCCAACCTTGGGGTACATCCTGACGGCAATAGCCGCGCCATCCGTTCAAGGTCTTGCCGTCGAACATGGTGATCCACTCGCCTCCCGTAGGGATACCGTCGCTATCGAGGGCTTGGGCTTGGGCGGTTTGCGTTCCGGCATCGTTGGTATTACCGCCGGAGGTACATGACAGGGCCGACGCGAATAAGGCTACGGCCATAATACTGCTATAAATCTTTTTCATCGCTATTATGAATGTTTGTTGTTTGTTAGAAATTTGTTAGATAATTATTAGGAATTTGTTAGGTTCCTGTTAGGTTACCGTTAGATTCCTGTTAGCTTTTATAACTTCAGGTCTTCCCATCCATTGCGGTATTTCCGCTTGATGAATTGGTTCGCCTGCTCGAAATTGGTGATACGCATATTCGCTCCATCCCATAGGAAAGTCTTGTTTCTTCCCGGATAGATGAAGCCTTCACGCTCTCCGTAGATCGAGTCGTTATGTTTCACTTGTTCCCGGATATTATGGCTCCGTAAGATCAAGTTACCCATCAATACGGTCTCAGTCAACGGACCGGCGTATCCTTCGAACGGAGATTCTACGTTTGCCTTATCGTACCCTGCGATACAAGAGTCGATCCATGCCCAATAGTGGCCATTCGTACCCCCTTCGATACGTTTATATTTATGAGGAATGTTCACGTCTTTGTCGAATAAAGGTTTCTTGTTCGCCTTTACCCCCTTCGGCCAGAATCTTGGATCGGAACCACCCCAGCCACAAGAAGCCATACCTTTCGTACCTACGAATACGGTTGCGCCTTCTACGTCCATCATATCCAAGTCTCCCATCGTGCAGGTCATATCGGCATCTGGGTCGATCTCCTCGAAACGTTCCGGCATGATACCGCCGTCCATCCAATACAGACTCAAGTCGCTTCCGTCTTTCTTCTTGAATTTATAACGGATCGAGCTGGCTACCGGGCAACTTTCAGGATAATAGGCTTCTTCGAAGATACCGGAGTAAACATTGGTCGTGCTGCAAGAAACCTCGGTCGGATAACCTAATTGAAGCAATTTGAATGGAGGGCCGATGATGTGGCAACCCATATCTCCAAGAGCGCCTGTACCGAAACGCCACCAACCACGCCAGTTGAACGGAACCAAATTATCCACATAGTCTACATACTCCGCTGTTCCTAACCATAAATCCCAATTCAAGCCTTTCGGAACAGGCGGTTTCTGGTTCGACCAAGGAATACCTTGCGGCCATACGGGGCGGTTGGTCCAGCAATATACTTTCTGGATGTCACCCAACAGATCTGCCTCGAGCCATTCACGAAGGGTACGCATACCGTCGCAAGAGTTACCTTGGTCACCCATCTGGGTCACGACCTTATATTTCTTGGCAGCCTCGGTAAGGATACGTGCCTCGTAAATATCGTGCGCGATCGGTTTTTGCAGATATACGTGCTTACCCATCCGCATAGCGCCGAAAGCTTGGATCGCATGGTTATGATCCGGGGTGGAGATACATACGGCATCGAAGTTCTTACCTTCCTTCTCGTACATCTCACGGAAGTCGTTGAAATACTTCGCCTTCGGGTAGGTCTTGCGAGCGTCGACAGACTGACGGTCATCCACGTCGCACAGACAGGTGATCGCCGCGTTCTTATGCGGCGTATTCATTAAGCTACCCAAATCGGCGGCTCCCATACCGCCGCAGCCTATTTTCGCGATATAAAGCTTATCGCTGGGAGCTACATGTCCTAATCCCGCTACGGTAAAGCTGGGCAGGATCGTAAGGGCGGCAGCGCCTGTGGCTGCCATCCCAAGGAATTCCCTTCTAGAGATTCCAGTCGGACTGGATTGTTTATTTACCTCTTTCATAAATTTGTTCATATTATGATTAATAATTGAATTGGGGTCTAAAGAATTGATATTAAAAACAGACTGATATGATTAGAATGCCGGATATCCCGGGTTCTGAACCAAATTATTGTTCTTCTGCCAAGCCTTGAACGGGATCGGGAAGATCTTACGATATTCCGGAGTCTGTTTCGGCTTCATATATCTCGGTTTCAGATAAGTCCCGAAGCGGATCATATCTTGGCGGCGGACAAATTCGAATGCCAACTCATAACCACGCTCGTTATAAATATCATCTAATGTCACGCTCGTGTAATTATGATCGGAATTACCATAAGCCCTTTCCCGGATAGCGTTTACCAGACGAGTAGCTTCACCGAGATCCCCGCCCATGCGAACCAAGGCTTCCGCTTTCATTAGGTATACATCAGCCAGACGGAAAATAGCGATATCGTTCTCCATATTGGTATTTTGCATGCCTTTCTCATATACCCACTTATTGATACGTGCGCCGTCTTCTTGGTGAACTTCGCCCCACGGAGTTAAGTTACCGTCCGCATCGGTTTTCTCTGTTCCCGGTACCACATTTAAGTCGATCGTATGGATCAAGTCATGTCCTAGGGTCGTTTTCAAAATCTCTCCCGTGCTAGGGTCGATCATCGGGCCGATCAAGAACGAACCTTCGTAACGAGGATCTTCCGTATCAAATGTACGAACAAAATCCGGCTGGGCGTTGATACCGTTCCACATACCGCCGGTGAAACCTAATACATCGGGATCCAGATAATGCAATGTCCAAAGATGGATGGAGTTGCCCCACTCATCGGATGCCTTGTAGCAGATCGGGAGAATGATCTCTCGTGATACCTCGTTATGAACCTCGAAATTGGTTTTCCAATTCGGTTCGATGATATATTCGAGTTTCATGATCTCGTCGCACTGCTCCACAACACCTTTCCAGTTCGGTTCACCGATCCATTCCTCGGCGTTGAGGTACATCTTCGCCAATACCATGCGGGCAGCACCTTGCGTAAACTTACCGTAGCTGGCATCTGATACATCGGAGCGCAAGTTCGGGATGATCTCGGTTAATTCCTTAACCACATATTTATAAATGTCCGCACGGCTTGTGCTGGAGGGCAAGGAGGTATCCTCAAAATCTGTCACTAGTGGAGCGTTACCGAAGATATCTACGATTACATAATACCAGAAAGCGCGTAATCCTCTTAACTCGGACAAGTATTGAAGCTTAAGCTCATCGCTCATGGCTTCGCTTTTCTCTATAATATTATATACGGAGTTAACCGTAGTTAGGCCTCCCGTACAATAATCCCAGCAATTTTCTACAGAGTAAGAGTTCGGTTTCCAGCTATGCATACATTGTTCCATATACTGTCCACCGTCCCACCAGTCACCACCTACACGTGTCGGTGCCATCAAGATATCGGCTGTCATATCGGCCGCCCCCCAAGGACCGTCGTAGGCTAGCATATTTTTCAAAGATTGATATGCCGGAGCCATGATTGCGTTGATCTGCTTTTCCGTTGTCCCGAATTCGTCGGTAGGAAGTTTGTCGTATACGTTCTCGTCCAAATCCATGCAAGAGACAAGCGCTACCGGAGCGAGTACGGCACATATTATATTTTTGAATAATCTTTTCATGATCGTTACTGTTTATGTATTAGAAATTCAAGTTTAATCCAACAGAGAATGTGCGTGCCTTCGGATAAAATTCACGAGGTTCTACACCCGGGGTTAAACCGTCTCCTGAATCCATAGGGACTTCGGGATCAAGACCTTTATATTTCGTGATAACGAATAGGTTTTGTGCCGTGAAATAAACACGGATACCGTTCAAAGCTTTGATCTTATAACCTAAAGTCAAGTTGTCGAGACGCATAAAAGATCCTTTCTCTAAATAATAGTTGGAGAATCTAGGAGTTTCGCTTAACGTATAGGTCAATGGATCGTCCAGCGCATTCGTTCCCGGCAGGAATCCGGATTGAGCGTATGCCATGCGGGTCGCATTCAATATATCATTACCGATCGTTCCACGCAAGAAAAATGATAAGTCAAAATTCTTGTAACGGAAAGAGTTGGTGATACCGTAAGTCAATTTCGGCTGTGCGGAACCGATGTAGTCGTAATCCGCCGGATCGGAAATCTCGCCGTCGCCGTCTTTATCTACCAAGATATATCTACCGTTCTCGTCAATACCGTTACAAACCAAACCGTAGAATTGTCCGATAGGGCGTCCTTCTTCCAATACGTGCGTACCACTGGAGCTTCCACCCCGGATGAATACGTCACCTAATAAGATCTTATCCATCGTGAATACATCGTTGGATAAACGAGTTACCTCATTTTCATTGTGAGCCAAGTTCAAGGAAATGTTCCAGTCGAAATCCTTTGTGCGGATAGCGTCTGCGTTCAAACTCAGCTCGATACCCGTATTACGCATATCACCTACGTTTGCCATGATCTTATTATATAAATAAGGAGGGGTTGGTACCGGATAGGTATAAAGCATGTCAGAGGTCTTTTTGTTATACCATTCGATACGACCTCCTAGGCGGCTATCCAATACGGAGAAATCAAGTCCGATGTTCAACATCGCTGTTTGTTCCCATTTTAGGTCCGGATTGGCGTTCTGGCTGATCTTATAAGAAGGCAACCAAGAACCGGTATCATAATATACACCATCTGTGCCGTAAAGCTCGAGGGTTTTGTAGGGGTCCAATCCTGTTTGATTACCAGTGATACCATAACCGACACTTAACTTTAAGTCGTTAAGCCAGTTTACTTTTTGCATAAATGATTCTTGGGTGATATTCCAACCCACGGAAACGGAAGGGAAGGTACCCCATTTGTTATTCGTTCCAAATTTGGAAGAACCATCCCGGCGTACGGTAGCTGTCAACATATATTTCTCATTGAAGCTATAATTGGCTCTTGCGTATAAAGAGATTAGGCGACTTTGCCATTTCTCAGACTCCGCGTCTCCGGGGTTCAGGTTTTGTCCCGCGGCCAAATTGTTAGCGCCTAATAAATCAGTGACGAAACCACGGGTCTGTACGTGAGTCTCCTCATAGTTCTCCTCTTCCCAAGAATAACCGATCAAGGCATTGATCTTATGCTTATTGAACTCTGCCGAGTAATTGGCGGTCCATTCCATCAAATCCTTATCACGCAATCTCGACCAACGTTCGGCCTTACCGCCATCGTTGTAGCCGGCTTGAGACTCGATGCTACTGTATTTACTCTCATCTTCCGTGTTCCGGCTTTTAGCTAAAAGAACTTTAGCCTCTAAGCCATCGATAATCGTATAACCGACATCAGCGGTTCCATAGAAATTATTGATGCGGTTCTTATGTGTATTCTCTTTCTGGTTACGTACCGGGTTTCCTTGGTCGTATTCACGTGTGTCGAACCAAGATCCATCCTCTAGCTTAACCGGACGTACGGGAATCATATTGTAGGCAAGCAAGAAGTTTGTCGTATTTGTCGGTGCGTTATCCGTAACGGTAGCCACGCCGGTGATGCTTACTTTCAAACGATCCTCCAGCGCACGTTGGGAGAATTGGAAACGGGCGTTGTAACGGTTCATGGAGTTATCGCGTGCGATACCTTCACGTTGCATATAAGAAAGGGAACCTCTATAGTTATGGTGTGAACCACCTCCTGATAAAGACACGGCATGATCCTGTTGGAAACCGATTCTCGTGATCTCGTCGAACCAATCCGTGTTCGCTCCCATGTCAAAATCCTTACCATCCTTACCCGGGGTAGAGGAAGTATAGCTACGCCATTGGTCCGCCGTCAGCAGATTCGGCTTGTTGGCCAAGGTAGATACACCGAACGCTCCATTATAAGCGATGGTCGGTTTGCTGGCGTAACCTTTCTTCGTAGTGATAAGGATAACACCACCCGCTGAACGGGAACCATAGATAGCGGCTGAAGACGCATCTTTCAAGATAGAGATAGATTCGATATCCTGCGGATTAACCGTAGACATGTCCATGCCCGGTACATTATCGATAACAACCAACGGACCTTGGTCCTTTTGCAAGGTTGACATACCTCTTAATTGAATTGTCGAGTTGCCCGTTACGTCGCCGGAACCCGTATTGATCGTTAAACCGGCCACCTTACCTTGTAACAAATCCGCTGCGTTACGAGTCAGACCTTGGTTGAAATCCTCAGCGGTCACATTGGTGATAGAGCCGGTAATCTCACGTTTTGTCTGCGTACCGTAACCCACTACGACTACCTCGTCTAGTTTTTGAGTGTCCTCTTTCAGGTTTACATTGATCTCGTTTTTGCCGCCTACCGGTTGCAACTGTGTCATGTAACCGATATAGGAAAACTCAAGGGTCGCGTTTGAGGATACTTCCATCATGTATTTACCGTCCAGATCCGTAATCGTACCGTTGGTCGTGCCTTTCTCGACAACGTTAGCGCCGATAATAGCGTTTCCTTCCGCATCTTTAACGACACCGGTAATACGTTTTTTAGTTTGCTGGGCGACAATGTTTTTATTAAATACATTGATATTTCGTCCTTCGATCGAATATTTCAAACTCGTGTTGCGTAGTGCTTGCGATAAGATATTTTCTATGGACTTATCGGTTGCGTTCACGCTCACTTTTACGTTCTTTACGTCAGAATCCACATAGAAGAATAAGAAATCGCTTTGTTTTTCTATAATAGCGAATAGATCGGTTAGCGGGGCCTGATCCGTCTTCACGGAAATCGTTACAGATTGTGAATAGGAATTAGTCGCTACCGCTTGGAACAGTGTCAAGAAAAGTAAAATAAAGGACATTTTTAGGACCGAGAGCATTTTTTTTAAGTCTTTGGACCTAAAAGACCTATAATACGAAACATTTTCCATATTTTTGTACTGATAAAAGGTTGATAATATGCGTCTGCCACAAAATTTGGTCGTGGAGTAGCAGAAGCAGGAATTAATTCTTTTTAATGGGGCCGGCTGTATTTTTGCAGCCGGTTTTGTTTTTTTTGAAAGATATGATCCGTGTTATCTCATAGGCATTGCTTGTTTTTTTAAGATGTGTTGATATTTTTATTTTATTGAATATAGTAAGTTCCATCTCTTTGTGACCATTTGATCGGCAAACTGCGAGATATTACTTGTAAAATCTCCTTTAAAGATTGATCCTCGCTGAATGTTCCGGATACAGTGACATTCGGGTCCATCAGTTTCTTGTTTTCTATATGGATCGGGATCTCGTATTTTTTCTCAAGCTCATTCAGCAAGGTACAAAGCGCTATTGATTTATACTTTAGCAAGCCGTCTTTCCATGCCAGATTTTCTTTTGCGTTGACGGATTGGATATCAATCTTGTTCGTTGAACGGATGAATGTAAGTTGCTGGTCGGGAGCGAGTAAGACTTGTTGTGTCGGGCTTTCGAAACGGATAGACCCTTCCAGCAGGACGGCCGTGATCTGATCCTTCCCTTTATCGGCTTTTACACTAAAGGTCGTTCCTAATACCCGTATGGAGGCATTTCCCATATCGACGATGAAAGGTCTTTCCGGATTTTTCGCCACCTCGAAATAGGCTTCTCCTTCCAAATTAACCTTTCGCTGATCCGTACCGTATGCGTCAGAGTAGGTAAAGCGACTATTCCGGTTCAAAATGATCTTCGTACCATCATCCAATGTAAAATGAGATTTATTTTTATCGGTTATATAGGTATAGAATTGCTGAACCTTCCCTTCCCGGGTATTTAAGTGCGTCGTAGCGAAAAACAGAACAAGAAAGGCGATTGCCGCCGCAATGGGAGTAGCGATGAAACGGATCAGCCTCAATCTCTTTTGCCTGCTTTGATCGTCGATCTTCTTTCTCAAATTATCGAGGGACACATTAGGCATTAAGGAATGGCTGAACGAGACTTCCGCATCCCAATAACTCTTTAGCAACCGAAATTCTTTTTTGTTCTTTTCGTCTACGTTCAGCCATTCGCTCAGCGAAAGAAAATCTTCCGAGGAGCTGTTGCCACTTAATATCCTTGTGATAATATGATCTATGCTATTCTCCATTTTAAGTTGTTTCTATACTAATAGTCGCAACCAAATTTGAAAACCCTTAGTGGGAGCATGGATTTTTTACTTATTTTTTTCGTAGCTCATACACGAGTTCTTTGTATTCGGGTATCGCGTTGAATGAGGGGCATTGTTTGATCCATTCATCCGGCGAGATCGTCCCGTCTCCGTTTAAGTCCTCCGAGAGATCCCGGTGCCCACAGACCCATGAGCCGGGAAAGCAGATTAAGAGATGCCGGATCAAACGTAACAACGAGGTCTTTTGAGCCTGTGTGCGGGTATCCCGTGGCTGTCCGGTGATGTCCAGTCCACCCTCGTAGCAAATCCCGATGCTGTGTTTGTTGTGTCCTCTCGCATGAGCCGGAATTTGCTCTAGTGGGCGCAGGTTCACCACTTCTCCCGATTTACGGATGTAGAAGTTGTAACCGGCACGGAGGAATCCCCGTGCCTTGTGGTCACTCTCCAGTTGTTTCGGGCTATAGTCCGTATTCTCACGGGTTGCCGAGCAATGAATCACGATCAGGTCAATTTTTCTCATATCTCGTCCGGGCTTTCGCTATCAGAACCTGCGCTCTTTTTCGTAACCTCCAGAGGCTCGAAATTCACCTCATTGCGGGTAGTCCGCAGGGCCGAGCCCGGGAAAAAGATAATACGTGCCCCCTTTATCTTGGTGGCGTCGAAGTCCTCGGGCGTATTCGTTCCTTCGGAGTTAATAGACATACGGAAGTTTCCAAATTCTCCCAATTGCACCACGTTGCCGGAGGAAAGTTCCAGATCCATCGCCCAGTTTAATGAATCGAGCACCGCTTTCACGTCCGCCGACGAAAGCGTGGAGCGAGAGCAAATCAGTTTACATAATTTGTTGAGGTCCGAAGTCCCCGACGTTTTAGCGATCGCGTAGTTCTTTACTGAGTCTTTCTCTGCGCCGTTCAATACCTTACGCTTTACTACTTTAAATTTCACTGCCATAATTTTGAATTTTAAAAGGTTAATTACTAATGACAATGCAAAGATAGAGCCTCTGAAAAACGGGAATCGGCGAGTGTCGGTGAGTGTCGGGATATGTAAGTAGTAGTCGGTTTACTTGTTATTCTGGTTTTTTATTACGTAATTTGCGTTACGTGAATTGCGTAATGCAAATAAGATGCTGAATATGAATAATCCTTTTTTAATAGTTGGTTATCAAGGTCCAGAATATTTTTGTGATCGGGAGAAAGAGACAGAAGTGATTTTATCCGCTCTTCATAATGGGAGAAATATCACGTTGGTAAGCCCTCGCCGTATGGGAAAGACCGGTTTGATCAAGAATGTTTTTTATACGCTACAAGAAAAGGAGATGAATGCTAAGTGCTTCTACTTAGATATTTTCTCTACTCAAAATTTGCGTGAGTTTGTCGCTTTGTTGGGAAGGGAGATCTTAGGTAAGCTGGATAGTCTCTCTCAATCTACGCTGAAGACCTTGCTTTCTTTTTTTAAGAGTTGCCGTCCCGTGATAACAATGGATGAGTTATCGGGCATTCCGTCTGTATCCTTGGATATCGTCCCTTCGAAAGAGGAGGAGACGCTGAAGGAGATTTTCGACTACTTGCGGCAGTCTGGAAGAGAATGTTATCTGGCTATTGACGAGTTCCAGCAAATCATGGAATATCCGGAGAAAGGGGTGGAAGGCCTATTGCGTTCTTATATTCAATTTTTGCCGAATGTTCATTTTATCTTTTCGGGGAGTAAAAAGCACTTGATGGAATATATATTCTTCTCAATCAAGCGCCCCTTCTATCAATCCACCCAAAAATTATTTTTAGACAAGATCAGCAAGGAGGTGTATTTTTCCTTTGCCCATTCTTTCTTCGAGAAGGAAGGGAAGGAGCTTCCGGAAGAAATATTTGATAAGGTGTACACATGGGTAGATGGGCATACTTGGTATGTGCAATATCTTTTGAACCGTCTCTTCGCTTTACCGGAAAAAACACTTTCTCCGGAGCTTCTTGATTCTCTCATGATGGAGATCTTACGGGAAGAAGAATATACCTACCAGACTTATTTCCAATTGTTGACATTTAATCAAATCCAGCTATTGAAAGCGATCGCCAAGGAAGGGATCGTCCGGGAGGTCAATGCTGCCGCCTTCATCAAAAAGTATGATTTGAAGGCGGTGAGTAGCGTGAATACTTCCTTAAGGATATTAATAGATAAGGAGTTTATATTGAGGCAACCGGATGGGTATATCGTGTATGATAGGTTCATGTCTATTTGGCTCAGCCGGATATGACAACGGATGAAAAATATTTAGTTGACACAGTTTGCTCGTACTACCAAAAATTATTCCATTAATATTACGATGGGATTATCTTCTTCTGCCAATTTCTGGAGATCTTCCCTATAAAGACGATACAATTATCATCATCGGTAATTCGATTATTCAACTCTTTTACTTTTCTCAACACTTCCGGAGATAGTTTTTGATTGGAAATCAAAACTTTTTCCAATTGTTCTTTTAATGCGTAAGGCTCCATGATCGCAGTGAAATAACCTCGGTTGAAGGACGGATTGGTAGGCCCGTCTATATTCCCTAGCATATTCCATTTCAAATTCACGAAACAACCTTTAAGGCTTTGTTTGTCTACTAGGATTTTCGGGAAACGGGGTAACTCATTATTCCAAGAGGTTTGCGTATACCAAGTGACTAGAAAGTGATTGGGCAGCTCCGTGAAATAATGGCAGATCGGCTCATGACCCGTATGCATCGTAAAGACAGGGTGTAGCGTATTCGAGTCTATGTCATAATGATAAAGTGTGTCTTGCGAGGCTATACAATTATGAAGATAGAAGTCGGAAGCGTTGGTATTCAATGACTCCCGTACCTCATAATCGTAAGTGCTTGGGATCAACATGAATTGGTCGGAGACCGGATATTCTTGGATGATATTGCCTTCGAAATCCTGTGTCCAGATCAATGCGGTGGGAGTTCCTTGAAAAGGTATGCACATGACGGTTACTGTTTTTTTCTCGTCATTGATAACAAATCGTCCTTTATGGGTTATATAGGCCAGAGGAATGTGTTTTTGTGGCTGCCCATCGAGGTCAAACACTAATATCTTAGAGGCACGAATCTCCATTAGATAGATTTTATTATTACTTTCATCTAAATACTGATCATAAATAAATAGGTTATATTCATCCGGCCCTTGTCCTTGGGAGGAGATCTTTCTGATGAAATCCCCATTACGGTTATAGAGCTTACAGGAAGAGCCTGCCCTAAAAGATTTCACTAAAATATAATGGTCACTCACGGCTATATGGGTATCTTGTCCTGCGGCGGTCAGTGCGTCTTCCGAATTTTCTAGGCGAATAACTTGAAAGGAAGATAGCAAGGAGCTTAATGGTAAATTGAATGTATCCTTTACGGAAGAAAAGTCTAAATTAGTCACCGGATCTCCTTGCAGATTAATAACTTGTGCTATGACCGGGCAATTATCCAAGGTCAACTTCTTAGATACATTTTTTTCTTTATTTCCGCAAGAGAAAATAATCGTTAGTAATGTAATCGATACGCAATATATGATTTTATTATTTAAATAATGAATATTACACAAGTTGAATCGTTTCATGATAATAGAATGATATTTAA